>Ga0209906_100058_pt1 | contig 199052 bp, 167 predicted proteins | sample FECB24metaG_FD_188303 | JGI IMG/M metagenome (GOLD analysis project Ga0209906, IMG submission 188303) | Cyanobacterial communities from the Joint Genome Institute, California, USA from Joint Genome Institute, California, USA - FECB-24 metaG... ...
TTTTTTTGTAGGTTGGGGAGCCAGTGCGTTGCGGAGGTTCCCTCCGTTGTAGCACCTGGCGTTTGAGCGAAGCAAAACCCAACGTATTTGTTGGGTTTCGTGCCTCAACCCAACCTACGAATCGAGCCATTTTTCGATTTGGCGAAGGTATTGCTAATGTAATGCTTAATGGGTAATTGGTATTTTGGAAAAGCCATTACTAATTACTCATAAGCCGTTTGAATACTGAATAAAGTAGATTATTCTGTAAATTTTGGTACTTAAAATTGTTTTGTATTTTTAATGTAGTGCAATTGTATTAATAGGGCAGTAATAAAAGTATACCGAAGTGTTTTTTGGAGAAAAGTTTTCTCTAAAATTCTTCTTCAAAAATGTATTGACAAATAATCAAATGAAGGTTATTAACTTAAATACCAAGGAGGGAAAAGGGAACTGAGTCTACCAAACCTGAGACATAAAGAGAGTAAAACTCCGTCGCAGCTGTTGTGAGCTTGCTGCGGCGGAGAAAAGAAAAATTGGGATACCAAAAAGGAGAAGGCGAAATACTTGCGCCACAAGGATTGGAAAGGATCAAAAATGAAGAAGTAAATTTACTTTTTACCTTTTACCTTGTACCTTATGCCTTGTCTCCCCCTTGGCGTTTCCTACTGTGCTAGGTACAGAATATATAGTTTTTACTTTGGGAGAAAAGTATTCTAAAGATCAGTTTTTATGTATCATACTGAACGCTAAATACAAGCAAGTTCTAAAAAAACCTTGATTCAAGCCTATTTCCAGGATTGCTGTGGATATCCAAAAAAACAATAAATAAAAAATTAAATTTAGTATAAACGCTCTAGTGAATGAGAAATTGCACCTAGTGCAGTTACATCAGCAACTTCTGTGGGTAGGAATTGGTTGTCAACGAGGAACCTCTGGGCAGTTAATTGAGAGAGCAATTCAGCAAGTATTTCATGAAAATCGACTTGCCCAAAGTGCGATCGCAGGTATTGCTACTATTAACACTAAAGCCTCGGAAGTTGGTTTATTAGAACTTTCCCGCCTACGCAATTGGCCTTTAAAAACCTTTTGTGCGGAAATTCTTAGCACCGTCTGTGTCCCCAACCCTACCGAAATTACTGAAGAAGCAGTAGGAACACCTAGTGTAGCAGAGGCAGCTGCTATTCTTGCTGCCTCTCATTTCACCTCATCCTTAACAGTTCCCCTCTTTACAAGCACAGAGGTTTTGGGAGTGAGTCTTTTAGTTCCTAAACGAATTTTCCGGTTGAAAGGGCAACCAGGGGCGGTGACGGTAGCTGTTGCCCAAGAATCAAATAAAGAACAAAGTGTGTAGACGCGGGTACGGCATCTACATCTTTGTTGGTGCATCTCAGCTTTTAATTTTTCCTAATCAACTACTCTCAGAATATAGTTAATGATGCTAGAGACAATTGCTAGCACGATGGAACCAAACAAAGCAGGTACAAAGCCCTTAATCTCAAAACCATAACCAGGAGTCAGGGCACTTGCTAGCCAAAGAGTCAAGGCGTTGAGTACAAATGTAAATAGACCAAAGGTGAGTAAGGTAATCGGAAACGCCAAAATACGCAAAATTGGTCGAACAAACGCATTGACCAGACCAATAACAACAGCGGCAATCAGAGCGACCACAAAAGTCTTAACAATGAATCCCGGAACGATACTAGCGGTAATTAATAACGCCACGGCAGTACCAAGCCAAGTGAATAAAAAGTGCAGCATAAGCTTTTTAGATAAATTTACAGTAGTTTAATTAATTTCACTATTGTTGAGTGTGGGGCGAAACACGCCAAGGTTAGGACTTACGGTCTATACAGATTAACTACCATGTGTATTTAGACTATTAGCAACTATCTTTATTAGGACTTACGCAAAAAGCGCTCAAAAGCTTAATTTATCGAACCGCCAAGACGCCAAGAGCGCCAAGAATTCGTAGAGTGTGCGTAAGTCCTATTTATATAGGTAGCGTAAACGTTGTCTAACTTGTCTTTAGACATCGCTTGCTAATAATCAAAAAATGAAACTTTAATGCCTGAAAATGCACATTGTCTGGTTAATTGTCTCTGTTAATACGTAAGTTTCACAGACGCCACTGTGTGAAACTCCTAAAGTTGTCGTCCTCTTTTGTTAGTCTAAAAGTAGTGTAATTTTTCAGCACGGGCACTGAGTGATACTTCTTAATCGGGGTATCTTTATCGTATTCTAGGATGTACCATAAATTAAAAAATGGTACGAAGCACAAAACCGCCACAGAGACGGCTCTATACTGAGAAACCTCTGCATAACATACAGAGGATGTCAGCTAATGTGCATCTAACTTGCACTGTTGGCAATTAGAAAAGTCGGAATACAGAAGCCTCTTGACTTATAACTCCTGGATTTTGCTTAAAATAGACCTCAACTTAGTATCAACCTAACGCGGCTGTGGCGATCGCCGCAAAAGAATCTCCCAGGTAGAGCCACCAACTACGCCGTCAGCTTCAAGACCATAGCGCTTTTGTGCAGCTTTCACCGCTGTCTCTGTTGTCTCCCCAAAATCTCCATCTATACCACCATCTAAGAAACCAAGCTTTTGCAGTCTTTCTTGCAACTTGACAACTTCAGAACCACGCATCCCTACACGCAAAATTGGCCATCCTTCTGAGGTGTATTGAATACCAGGGGTTCGCTGAGTACTGGAATTTGACTGAGTTCGCGTAGTTTGCCCAGTGCGTGTAGCTGACTGAGTTTGTGTAGTTTTCCTAGTGCGATTCGGCGTTTTTTGTACTCTTGGAGTTGTACCTTGTTTTGGGTTAGCAGGTTTTGGCTCAGGGTTAGAATTCACAATTTGACTTGCAGCTTGTCTTGGGGGGTTCGGACTGGGATTCACAACCCTGGTGACGTTGTTAGGCTGAGTTGGAACGGGAAAATTCGCCGCTGAGTTAAATGCTGACTGAGGTGAAGAAATTGTTGATGCTACTATCGGTTGGTTAGGGAAAAGTTTTTGCCAAGTGCTAGAATCAACAACACCATCTGGATTCAAGCCAGCTGCTTGCTTAAACCGGGAAACAGCGCTAGCCATGTTCTCGCTATAAATACCATCTACTGCACCTGAGTAAAAACCCAAAAGTTTCAGAGCCGCTTGAAGTTCAGACACACGTTCTCCTTGGCTACCAACTTTGAGGGTAGGGCGGTTAATGCTATTTCCAGGATTTACCTGGGCAATTTTTTGTGGTGCTGCAATAGATACTATAGCAAAAGAAGCAATGAGCAGAGGGGCAGAGAAAAACAGCACTATTTCAATCGCTGATAGAGTTTTAGACTTCTTTGTCCACCAACCCTGTTGCCCCTCTTCCAAACTACGGCAAATTACAGTCAGGTATAGTGCTCGTAAGTAGTTCAAGATACTTGCTTTCAGGCTGCCTTTCATGGAATTCCCCTCGGAAACTTCTGATGCTATATAGTACAGCCACTTGGTCTAGAAAACAGCCAGTTTCCGATCGTGATCGCATATAATCTGCACTAGGCGATCGCACTATTAATTGCTTCCTCTTGACCAACTAAAGACAAGTAAGGTTCCTGTAAGTATTTCCTAGCTACCGCTAACGCATCCTTGACACTTACAGCCGCAATCAGTTCTTGAAACTCCTTATCAAAATCAATTCCTAAACCCAAAATTTCATACCAACCGTAAATTTGAGCAATTTGCCCGTTCGTTTGTTTACCTAAAGCATACTGCCCCAAGATTTTGTTCTTAGCTGATTGCAGGGCGCTTTCTGATACTTCTGTCGTAAACAGTAGATCTACTTCTGTCCGCAGTCCTTCCAGAGCTATAGTAGTATTTTCCGCTGCCGTGCCCATGTAAACTATGAATGAGGCTGGAAACAGTCTTGTTGGGTAAAATGCGGATACCTCGTAAGCTAAACCGCGCTTTTCTCGCAATTCGACAAATAAGCGACTAGAAAGCCCATTTCCCAAGTAGGTAGAGAGCAACTTCAGGGGGGCGTAGTCAGGAGAACTCACCGATGGCCCCAAATAACCTAGCATCACGATTGATTGCTGCGTATCTATAGGCTTTAGTCTTGGCTGTGGTTCCACCTTAATTTCAGGTAAATTTAGTATAGGCAGCGTTTGGGATGGAGTTTGCCAATCACCAAAAACTTTTGTCACCAAGTCAACTGCATCTGTTAGTGTGACTCGACCAGCAATACTAATTACTACATTATCTGGACGGAAATAAGTTTGGTGATACTCAACTAAATCTGCACGAGTTAAGCTGCTCATGGTTGTTTCATCCCCCAGCACCGACATCGCATAGGGATGATTTTGGTACATTACCTGCCGCATTTGCTCAAAGGCGACAGTAAAGGGTTGTTCTTTTTGTGAGCGAATATCTTGTAGTGCCAAGCGCCGTTCTAGTTCCACTTGGGCTTCGGGAAATATAGGCGATCGCAAAATCAGCCCTGCCAATGCTAAAATTTCAGCAAAATCGGATGTTACCGTCTTTAAAGACAGCAAAAAATAATCAGTAGAAGTATCTGTACTCAAACTCGCTCCCACAGACTCTACTTTTTCGGCAATTTCCAAGCTAGAGAGTCCATCGCATCCCTTTGTCATTACTGCTGATAGTAAATGCGCCAGCCCAGCCTGCTCCCGGTTTTCGTTACAACTACCAGCACGCACAAAGACTCGCGCGGCAATGATATCCGCAGCCGGATTTTCTGCCACCAGCACTACAATGCCATTGTTCAACACGGTGCGATGGATAGGAGAGTTTTGCAGCAAGGTTGTCATCTGTCATTTGTCCTTTGTCAGTTGTCAGTTTTCATTTGTCCCCGAAGTTCTAATGCCTGTCTTGGAAAGTTCTGATGCCTGCGGCGGGCTACGCCAACGGAGGAAGCCTCCGCTCAGACTTTCTGCTGCGGCGGGCTGCGCCAACGGAGGAAGCCTCCGCACCCTGCGGGAAGCCCTTCTCTACGAGAGGCTGCGCCAACGGGTGATGCCTAGCCTCCGGCACGCTATGCGAACGCAGTTCCCTAGGTCGGGGAAACCCTCCTTCAGGGCTGACTCACCGCAGAAGCGTCTACAGACTTCTCTCTTTGTCAGTTGTCTAATGACCAATGACCAATGACCAATGACCAATGACCAATGACTAATGACTAATGACTAACAAGGCTTTAGTACGGTAACTGCGTAATTCTGCGGTGAAAGATACTGTTTCGCTAATTGTTGCAGTTCTTGGGTAGTAAACGACTGAATCTGCTGAGGATACCTCACCGCTAATTCAGCTTTGGCGATGGTGTTGTAGTACCCATAAAGTCCAGTGAGTTGATTTGGTGTTTCGGTAGAAAATGCATACTCATTACAAAGCAGTCTGCTTGTACGAGCAAGTTCCTGTTCGCTAATTCCCATAGTTTGCAAATCATCCAAATGAGCGCGAATCAAAGACTCAACTTGCTCTAGGTTTTCTGGTTCCAACCAGGCAGTAATTGTAAATAAACTTGATTCCCGTTGTAGAGAAAAATTACTGCAAATTCCTTGTACCAATTGCAAGTCTTCACGCAAATCACGCACTAAACGCGAAGTCCGCCCTTCTGCCAATAACACGGACAACAAATCTAAACCATAAGCGGTGCGGAGTTCCTCGACTCCTGGTACTAACCACGCCATCAGCAGCCGCGCTTGCTCTATACGTGGTAAAAATACTTCTTGACGGCGAATTTCTGCTATTGCTGGCTCTACCACTTTTTTAGACTGTGGACAGTTAGAGCGTTCGCCAAAATCAATAAATGAGCGATTTACCATTTCCCAAGCTGGTTGCTGGGCAATGCCTCCAACAATCACCACTGTCATATTTTCTGGCTGATAGTGGGCGCGGTGAAAACAGCGCATTGCTTCTGGTGACTGCTGCATCAGGTCTTGCTCACTACCAAGTACCGAACGTCCGTAAGGGTGGTGTTGGTAGATGCTTTGGATGAGAGATTGGAATCCTATCCAGTCCGAATCATCTTGGCAAGAGCGGATTTCCTCTAGCACTACATCTCGTTCGCGGATAAATTCATCTTCGGGAATTGCCGCATTCAGCAGTAGTTCACCCAAGTGAGGTAGAGTATCTTTCAGGTAAGGGGCTGCTGTGGTGAGAGAATAATGAGCATAATCATAGCTCGTAGCCGCATTACTCACGCCACCCCTGTTTTCAATATTATGATCGAACATTCCAGGGGGTAGCGTCGCCGTACCTTTAAAAATCATGTGTTCCAAAAAGTGTGCCATCCCAAACCACGGTTCTGGCTCTAGGGTAGCTCCAGCACGCACCCAAACATCTGCCACAACTACAGGGGTAGTGGGAATCTCTTGATGAATAAATGTTAAACCATTGTCAAGTCGGACAACCGAGGCTGGAAACACGGTATTAGTTAGTTTTTGTGACAATTTTTTGTAGCTTTAACCACAATTTGACGCAATTTTGCCAATTTTAACTCTGAACGATACCTAAATTAGAATCAATTTATACAGATTTTGTTTTCATAAACAGACATTTTTAACTCTTAAGTAAAAGAAGATTAAATTTATTTGATTAATATAGCTGGAATGCTCAATACTCCTTGCTTGATACTTTGAGTTTCTAATTTCTTATTTGTCCTATAAGTTGTACTGATACTAATAATTAAAGCTCCCAAGTTCTGATTAACTTTGGGAGCTAAAACTTTTAAGTTCACCGCGACGCCGTTTTACCTAAGTTTATGACCTGGTTAAACCAGGTGGGAACCTAAATTTTTCGTTTAAAGTTTCCGGGTACATGCCCGGTATACTGCCACGAAAACTGTTTGACTCCCTTGTCTTTAAAGGCATAGATCAAAAAACTTGATGGCAGTCACCAACGTCGTAGTGCAACTAACTCATTATAGCTTTCTAAAAGATGTTGTGTGTTTAATATCTAGATTTTCTAGAAAATCTAACTGGGATACCAGATGGATTCTATGGTGTGGGCGATCATCGCACTCATCTGCTGTCTATTTTGATTATCCAGCAAAACGCTGACGTGTCCCAGCTTTCGCCCAGGACGCGATTGAGTTTTACCATACCAATGAACGTGCGCTTGGGGAATCTCCGCTAATTTTTGGCGCTTGCTTTGGTAGTCACTTTGAGAATTTTCATACCCTAGTAGGTTCACCATCACAGCACCCGCGCACTGCAAAGCGGGATTACCCAAAGGCAAACCACAAACTGCTCTGAGGTGCTGCTCAAACTGAGAAGTTTCACAGGCGTCAAGGGAGAAATGTCCAGAATTGTGGGTGCGGGGGGCTATTTCATTTACCAGCACCTTGCCATCAGTAGTGAGAAAAAGCTCTATTCCAAAAACGCCTACTACTTGTAAGCTATTTAATAAAGTATGTGCGATCGCCTCTATTTCCACTACTTGATTAGGCGTAATCTCAGCTGGGGCAATCACCCGCCGACAAACCTGTTGTTCTTGTTGGGTTTCTACAACTGGATAAGTTACAATCTCCCCATCTACAGAACGTGCAGCGATTATTGCCAGTTCTCTTTCAAAGGGTACAAATTCTTCTAACAAGAAAAGTGGTTGACTAAATGTCTTGTTAGTGATAGCTGCATTCGCTTTTTCTTCTAAGGTCACCAAATCTGGAATTATGAAAGTACCCTGACCGTCATATCCGTGGCGTCGGGATTTTAGGACTATTGGAAAGCTTTGATATCTCATTTTGGATTTGAGATGTTCTAGCTCGTCGAGGGCGAAAAACTGAGGGACAGGTAATCCCAAATCACGCAAATAGCAACGCTGATGATATTTATCTAAAAGGGGAGCCAAGGCTTCTAACTTGGGACGGAAGCAAACACCTTGTTGTGCTAGTAAAGATAAAGCGTCTAGGTTAACAAATTCGTTTTCAAAGGTGATGACATCACATTTTGTAGCTAATATTTCTGTGGCGCTGGCGTCATCAACTGGGGCGAAAATGGTTTCTTGAGCAATTGAAACAGCTGAATCATCTTGACTAGGAGTTTGCACTACCAATTCCACACCGAGCTTCTTTGCCGCGTCTCCCATCATCCAGGCAAGTTGTCCGCCACCAATTATACCAACACGCTTCATTGACATCCTAGAGAATAACTAGTTTCCACGCCAGTTTTGGAATTTACACCACTGGCTTTCCCACACAGTTCTTTGATTTGCGCCTTATCTAAAATTGCATCAGTGAAATCTGCACCGTCTATATTCACATCAGTAAAAATGGCGCGGAGTAAAAGAGCTTCTTTTAAAACTGCATCGCTCAAATCAGCTTTAGTTAAGTTTACCTGATCAACCATTGCGTTAGTTAAATCCGCTCCGTGCAGATTCGCTTGTGTCATCACTGAAGCACTCAATACTGCTCCCCGCAAGTCAGCATCTGTAAAGTTAGCCAGTTCCATATTGGCGTTAGAAAACTCCGCAGCTTGCAAGCTCTCACCAGAAAAATCACGTCTTGACAACTCTGCATTGCTAAATGACAGTGGATGAGTCCAATCTACTGCCAGTGCGGGATGAGCCACGCACCATACAATAATCCCTAGAAGTAACGCCAACCCTCGCCGCCAAAACATATCGCTAGCCAATTTTGTATCCTGTCGCTGCATTTAAGCTTACCGCATTTGAATATTAGCTTGAGTCTCAGAATTCACAATGAGTTAATAATCGAGAACGATATCTACGATAGGTTACGCCTACTTCACTAGACATCTCTAATAATGAATGTAGAGACGCGAAATTTCGCTCTAATAATGAATGTAGAGACGCGAAATTTCGCGTCTCTACAAGAGTTTCAGGTAACGCATATTTAATTTATGGAGATGTCTATTGATATGTTTACAATTCTTGATTTTATAATTTGCTTTTTAGGATATGCACAGTTGTATTAATGCAGCAAGCGATGTCTGTTTTGAAAAGTTCAGATGCCTGCGGCGGGCTGCGCCAACGGCGGAAAACGACACGATACACTTTTCGCTACGACAGGCTACGCTTACGTTGATTCATTTACAATACTTTACTTTCTACCTTGGAAGTAAAGTTTATTGTCTTTTACTTTAAATAGCCACTATCGACTGTTAGCCTTTTAATTAAGGAAAGCAATATTTGAGCGTAATTAAATGTGTCTTATGTGCTTACCAAAGCAGAATAATTTTATATTCACTTTAATAGCGCTCATCTAGTTTGTCAGGAATCTCCAAGATATTTATATTCGCCAACTATACAAATTCAAGAAGCCGAACTCACACCCCCGACGATGATGAATCATTACTCTCTTCAATGGATCGAGGCATGGTGCCAAGAAAATGGCTGGACAGATTTGTTTGTCGAGCGGCGTAACAACTTCTGGGCTTTTCCTCCAGGTGGAGTAATGCCTGAACCAATTCCATCTCAAGTTCTCAGATCGATTAAAGCCGAAAAGGGATTAACTTTTGAAGAACGCTTGTGGTCGATGTCCGCAGTAATTGGGACAATTTTAGCTGTCATTTCTACCTTTTGGCTTCAGTCTCCAATGCCATTAGTTTTTGCTTTTGCTTTTAACGCGGTTACTGTGGCTCAATTTGAACTTGAGGATGCCTAAATTTTTAGTTTGGGCATTGTTATTAAAAACTGCTCTTGTCTGTTATCCTCAGCAAGAGCAGTTTTTAATTTAAGAATAAGAGACGAAATCAATAAAGCTTAGGTTAATAGATAAAGTTACTTTTAACTTATCAATTGACACAAATATTTCAATAAATTTAAGTCTTTAATGTAGTTCCGAATCACGTTCAATTGATAAAGAATTAAAATCATATGCCTGGAGTTGTTGGGAGCATCCCGTTTTGGCAAATCGCCCTCAGACTAGAAGTCGCTGGCTCACAAACCAAAGCCGCCTTTGCGGGTTACATGAAGTCCGCAAAAGCAAAAAGAGTTTGTATAGCCGAGATTTCTAATCGCTAGATTGACCATTTTGGACAACTTAATCCTTGTTGTCGCAGTACGAGTAATTTAGCAATTAAAAAATATAAAATGGGCGATACTGGATTTGAACCAGTGACCCCATCCGTGTGAAGGATGTGCGCTACCCCTGTGCTAATCGCCCCCAGTTTATAACATTAACATACATATCGGTGAACTACAAAGGAAAATAAGAAACACAGTAAAGGATCTATTCCAATACGGTTGGGTTAAGCCCAAAAAATAAAATTATGTAGGTTGGGGAGCCAGTGCGTTGCGGTGAATCAGCGCTCTTGGTAGGGTTTCCCGACAGCCAGGCGACTGTGTTCGCCCTACAGCCCTTCTCCTATCAGAGACGCTAACGCGTAGCTTGCTTCCCCTTAGGGGTACGGGCAACAAAAAGGCAGGCGTGCCGGAGGCATCACCCGTTGGCGCAGCCTCTCGTAGAGAAGGGAGGTTCCTCCCGTGTGTAGCACCTGGCGTTTGAGGAACGTAGACGCCGGAGGCGGCTTCCCGCAGGGTAACCCAACATTTTCAAGCCTTTGTTGGGTTTCACTCCGTTCAACCCAACCTACAATTATTCTTAACCCAAGCGTATTGGGATCTATTCTTTCATATCCTAATTGCCTTCAATCCCCTTGAGGATAATCGTTCCACAAGGTTGTTATTTCCCGCAAACTTTGGTGATTGCCATTGCCCAAAATAAGATGATCTAGCAGCGGAATGTCTAAAAACTGCGCTCCTGCTAACAACTGGCGCGTCAATTCTATATCTTGCTGGCTGGGTTCAATGTTACCAGAAGGATGGTTGTGGGCAACTATTACCCGCGTTGCGCCTTGACGAATAACTTCCCGAAAAATTTCACGGGGGGAAGCTAGGGTTTCGGTTGCAGTGCCAATGGTAATCACTTGTGTGCCAAGTAGGCGATTTTTCACATCTAACAGCAGCACTGCAAAACGTTCTTTTGTTTGCCACATTAAATCTTGACTGAGGGTAGCAGCAGCAGCAAGTGGGCTATCAATTAATGTGCCATCTAAAGGACGAGATTGAAAGGCGCGTTTGCCCAATTCAATTGCTGCCAGAATACTTGTCGCCTTCGCTGGCCCAACACCAGGAATTTGCATCAACTCGGCGGGGGTGACTTCTCGAAGAACTGCCAAGGGGTCGCGTTGGTGTTTGCCTAATTCGGTCAAGATATATTGTCCCAAACCCACAGCAGAAAGTTTTCCTGGCCCTTGACCAGTGCCTAAAAGAATTGCAATTAACTCCGCTGTGGCTAAAATTTTGGGGCCATGCGTCATTAACCGCTCACGCGGACGCTCATTTGTGGGTATGTCGGCGATTCTGAGGCAATAGGTCATAGAAAAACTAAGAGAATAGTCACTTTAGATGGAACTATCTTTAGTTATCCCTTGTTTACTCTACAAATCATTCTTATTTGGCAAAATCTTTAATCTTTAGCAATTTTCTTCTTTCGGTACATCTTGCCTTCACAAAAATAACGGTCATCACTAGCAAGGTGTTACATCTAAAGTTAGGCTGCTTTGCTTTATCAATCGGTGAGGACGGGGGTGAAGATTATCTGTGAAGCTTTACTGTGGCGTTGTGCGCGTGACAATTGAGATTAGATCCGTGTTAATTTACTCGCTGTAGTTCAATAATGTGTCATAAATCTTCGATATGGAACTAAATATCCATGACGGTTTTCATTTGACTAGCATTTACCCCACAGATAAAGCTGCTTATTTGGAATATCTCAACGAGAGAAGTATTTCCGATGCAATTCCTATCATCCCTTATCCATATACAGAACCTGACGCAGATTGGTGGATACAGCATAGGCTTGAGTTTTTGAGAAAAACTGGAAGAGAAATATCCTTTGCACTTCGCAACCCTGAAGGTTATTTAATTGGTTCAGTTGGTGTAGATGACTTAAAAGTTGGGAAAGCACATAGAGCAGAGATTGGTTACTGGCTAGCTAAAGCATATCGTGGGCAACGATTAGCGACTGATGCGCTCCGTGTTTTTGTTCAGTACGCGTTTGATAATCTCGAAGTGACTCGCCTAACTGCTCATGTTCTTGATTTCAATACTGCTTCAGTGAAGGTTTTAGAAAGAAACAGATTTAAGCTAGAAGGATGCTTAAGGCAACATACAAAAACTCAAAACGGTATATTCAATACACTTGCCTACGGTTTGCTTAAAGGCGAGTGACAGCAGGTTTATGGAGAGGTGAAAATTGATGCAGAAAATCGATACCACGTCACTCCTCGCACCCAACCTAGTAAATAATAATTGGGAGTTTGCAGAAGTCTGGATTGATGCAATGCTGTCACCGCCCTATGTGTTGCTACTCCTCGGTAATCGGGAAGGAAGTTGTTGTATATATGACCCAGCCAAGGGTTATAAAGTCATATTTACTAGTTCAACTTACGAAGAAGCTGAACTTTGGTTGCTAGAAGATGAATATGAGCCGATTGAAGGGCGCGTTTCTACATCTGAGTTTGAGTAGCGTCAGCAAAGTGCGTAGTTTACCGCACTTCTCTACGAGACGCTGCGCGTAGCTTGCTTCTCCGTAGGAGTACGACAAAGCTCAGTGACCGCCGTAGGCATCGCATAATCATTAGCTCAAAACTGTGCTCCAGATCGCTTGTTACTGGTACATTTGCGTTGCTTTGAGCATGTGGTAGGTAATGATTAGCTGAGTAAGTGCAAGTGGATAACTCTGGAGTGCCTCCCCAGTTGTACCAGCAATTTTGCCCAGTTCTGGGTTACTTTCGCGATCGCATATATTTCGTAAATGAGGCATATCGGAACATATAATATGCTCTAGTTTATTTACCTGTTCTAAGGTTGCATGACCGTCAACTTCCAAAACATCTACAGGTTTACTCATATCCCGGTCTAGCCCAAGACGGATCGCTGACAGAGAATTAGTATTGTTGGATTTGACAATCTGGGTAAAATCTGGGTGGGGAATTGTCGGACGAAGTACCAGACGGACATTCAGGTGTCCATTGCTTTCATCCTCTTCCTCCGTAGGCGGGTAGAAACTAATTACTATATCAGACCACTGCCGCTGCGGACGGATAAATTCCTGTGAGTCTGGTTCGCGCTTTTCTAGTTCTGCCAGCACTTGTTCAGCGGTATAGCCCCGTTTTTGTGTATCCCGTTTAACTTTCCACTTGGCGCGTAGAGGTTCGGGTGGTGCGAGGTAAACTTTAACGTCATAAGAATCTCGAGCAGCATGGGTAGAATAACCGAGTAATCCTTCAATAATCACGAATTTACTGGGTTTAATGTACTGCGGTGGCTCAAATGAGCCGGTTTTATGGCTGTAAATTGGCTTGAGAATTGGCTGTCCTGTGCGTAGCAGCGACAGGTGCTGCTGCATAATATCTAAATGGTTGCAGTCGGGGTGGAGAGCAGTGATCCCGATTTCCGCACGTTGTTGGCGATCGTAACGGTGATAATCATCTGTGCAGATGATCGTCACATTTTCAGGACCGAGTACCTGAGCGATACCCCGAGTTAGTGTTGTTTTTCCAGCGGCGCTGTCGCCGACAATACCAAGAATTATTGGACGGCTCATTATACTCCCCCCATAATAAGAGCAAGTCTAGTAATAAATTTTTTACGCAAGCATATATTTAGTAATTTTAGAAGGCATTAGGCCAGTAACTCAAGCAAAGATTCTGTATGCAACATCTCTACACATAGAATTTTCGTGTGTACCTATATAGATAATCCGGTTTGATTGCTGAATCACTCGTAGAGGCAGGGAATGGGGAATGGGGAATGGGGAATTGGGAATTGGGAATTGGGAATGGGGAAGAAGTAACAAAGGTGTACTGAGTTTTTTAAGCGCAAGCGCAGGCTACGCCAACACGCAATCAAATATGATTCCTATATCTTAAGTAAGTACACCGCTTCCATTGCTTGAGAAATGAGTAATTTGAAAATGACCAGGTAGTAGTTTTGTATAAGGATAAAAGTAGACTATCATGATAGATTTAATGTTTATCTATGAAAAATCCTATTACTCGTAGAACAGGACTATTAATGATTTGCACTATGCTACTAGCAGCCTGTGATAGCGGTGCTAATACTGGTGCGAATTCCACAAGTAATGTTTCAACTAACACCACAGCGGCCACAAGTGCGTCTGGTGCTATTCCTATCGGTATTGCCTTCGCGCAAACTAGCAATGTGGCATTACTTGGTCAAGAAGGAATTGATGGAGTGAAAATTGCGGCAAAGTATTTTAATGATAAAGGAGGAATCAACGGTAAGCCTATTAAATTGGTATTACAAGATGCTGGCAGCGATGAAGTTGGAGCGATTAATGCTTTTCAAACTTTAATTAACAAAGATAAAGTTGTTGGCATTATTGGCCCTACTCTCTCACAACAAGCTTTTAGTGCCAACCCCATAGCAGAACGTGCTAAAGTCCCAGTTATTGGAGCATCAAATACTGCTAAAGGAATTCCAGAAATTGGTGATTATATCGCTCGTGTATCTTCATCTGTTTCTATCGTTGCGCCTAATTCGGTGAAAGCTGCACTTAAGCAAAATCCCCAAATTAAAAGAGTAGCTGTATTCTATGCACAAAATGATGCTTTCAACAAGTCAGAAACCGAAATTTTCCAGAAAACAGTTAAGGAGCAAGGGCTAGAATTAGTAACAGTACAAAAGTTTCAAACTACTGATACTGATTTTCAAACCCAAGCTACAAATGCTATTACTTTAAAAGCAGATTTAGTGATTATATCCGGCTTGGCTGTGGATGGAGGTAACTTAGTTAGACAACTACGTGAACTGGGTTATAAAGGATTAATTATTGGTGGCAATGGTCTAAACACGTCCCATATATTTTCTGTGTGCAAAGCGCTTTGCGATGGCGTGATAATTGCTCAGGCTTATAGTCCTGAACATTCAGGTGAAATTAACGGTGCATTTCGCCAAGCCTATATTGAACAATATAAAAAAGAACCTTCCCAAGTTAGCGCTCAAGCTTTTACTTCAGTACAGGTATATGTAGAAGCTCTCCAATCTTTGGATAAAAAGAGCAAAATTAGTAAATTAGGACTGGTTCAACTGCGTAGGGAATTGAATAAACAGCTACTAACAGGAAAGTACGAAACTCCTTTAGGTGAAATTGCTTTTACATCAGTAGGTGATGTTGTTCAAAAAGAGTTTTATGTTGCACAGCTTAAGATGGAACCAGATGGTACAAAGGGCAAATTTACTTTTATAAAATAGTTGTAATATCCCTGTTCTGTCACTCTCCGAAAACATTTGCCATTTCTGAATTCTAGAGCTTTTGTATAGCAAGCGATTGCGCGATTCTTTTCTAATAATAAATACAAGACCAATTTTTTTCTAATAGTATAGCTTGTATTGATTGCCTCATGAGGCTTCTAGCGATTACCCTCCCGGAGAGTGACAAAAGAGGGATATAGCGTTTCCTAGTCTAGTGAGGTACAGTAGCTGAAAGCATGGTAGTCATTGATTGTTATTAGATTTCGTAGCTTTAACTTTCTTTTTCTCAAAAATCGCGTTGCTCCTCTGGAGCAGTCGCAAAAATACCTCGAAGAATTGCACAGGCTTGGGCGATCGCAGCTCGTGGTGCAGGTGTGTCCGTAATCGCATTCAGCATGACAAAATCATGAATGGTACCGAGGTAGCGTGTTGCTGTGACAGGTACACCCGCTTGCATTAATTTGTGGGCATAGGACTCACCTTCATCCCGCAGCACATCATACTCGCCAGTAATCACCAGTGCAGGCGGCAAACCTTTGAGTTGATCAACAGAAGCTTGCAGTGGAGAAGCCGCTGGCTCGTTACGCACGCTCAAATCTGGTGCGTACTGGTTCCAAAACCACTTCATTGCTTCACGAGTTAAAAAATACCCTTCAGCAAAGTCCTGATAAGACGGCGTGTTAAAGTTGGCATCTGTAACCGGATAGAACAAGACTTGAAAATCAATCTTCGGTCCACCCCGTTCTTTAGCAAGTAGCGTCACAACCGCAGACATGTTACCACCCACGCTATCACCCACTACAGCAAGGCGGGAGCTATCGACATTGATGGAATCTCCATTTTCTGCCACCCATTTTGTTGCAGCGTAGGCTTGTTCAATCGCAACGGGATACTGTGCCTCTGGCGAGCGCGTATAGTCTACAAACACAACCGCTGCATTTGCCCCATTGGCAATTTCGCGGATGAGGCGATCGTGGGTTTGGCGATCGCCCAGTACCCAACCACCACCATGAAAATACATCACAACAGGAAGTTTGTCTGTGTTGCCTTGTGGACGAACAATGCGAATGGCAATTTCTCCCGTCGACCCGGTTGGAATAGTACAATCATGGATATCAGCAGGTTGTTTAGGAACATCGCCTGCTTGAGCTTCAGAGAGAACGGCACGGGCATCTTCAACAGAAAGCTGATAAAGCGGAGGACTGCCTTGTGCTGCCAATGTATCTAAAAACGCTTGAGTTTTTGCTTCAACACTTATAACAGTGCGATCATAATCCGTTATGGATTCAGCTTTAGCTTTGTGCAGATTCACCAAGTGCACAATAGTGAGTGCCAAAAATACACAAATTGTTAACGTGGCAAAAGCATTACGAGTTTTCATCCCAAATCATCCACTTAATAAGTACGAAAAACTTTTATTAGTACTTCGCCAACTCAACTTGGCCAGGTAAAGGGTAAGGGGAAAAGGGGAAAGATTTTTAATCCCTTTCCCTTTAAGCTTTCCCTTTTGCCCAACCCTCACCCAGCATTTTTGAGTTGGTAGACTACTAGACTGGCTCCCTCCCTAGCGCTACATTGCCCCAGCGCATAACACTGGCAGAGGCAGCACCAGCTGCTCCAGAGCCGTAGATCAGGACTAGGTCATTTTCACGAATTTTCCCTAACTGTGCAGCATGGTAGAGATTTGCTACAGTCAGTACAGGTCCTATGTTTGCATATTGAGGGTAGAGGTCAATGGTACGCTCTGGACTAATACCTAATATACGCGTACACAAGTCTGCCATCCAAGCAGTAGGTGTATTAAAAAGAAAAAAATCGATTTTATCAAGGGTTACATCGGCAGCAGCTATAGCACCTTTGCAACATGTCAAAAGGAAATCTAATGCCGTTTCACGTAGTGCCTTCGCATCCTTACCCATCTGCATACGGACTTGCAGATTGCCTTGTTCATCTCTACCTGTACAAATAGGAGAGATTACATCACATAACGCACTAGTATGAACAGTTTGTGTGCCAAGAACTCCCTGGTTTCCTTCTAGGGTACTGACAACGAAAGCTCCAGCACCATCGCCGAGAAACCAGGACATAGTATCATCTTCATCGTAAAAGCGAGAGTTAGAGCATGAGATAACTGCCAGTACGTTATGATAATCTCCTTGCTGCACTAAAGCAGAAGCAATCTCAAGTGCAACTGGGGTACTCCCACAATTTGCGTCGAGACTCCATGTAGCAGCTTTATCTTGCAGCTCTAGTTGACGAGCAAGAAAGGCTGCATCGCCAAATCCATATTGGTTAGGCCAAACTGAGGCAGTAATCATAAGTTCAACTTGATCGGGAGAAAGATTTGCCGCTTTGAGAGCATCTCTTGCTGCGCGCTCTTGCAGTATTAGTGGCGACTCATCCAAACCAAGTATCCGTCGCTCAATAGTACCGCGAAAAGGATCTGAGAGATAGGGCATCATGTCTAAGTCGAACTCGTTTTCTGGTCTAGATCCAGGTAGCGAAAAAATTTTTGCTAAACTTTGTTCCTCGGCTTTAGCAACTAGCTCAGGATATTTTTCTAGATAGTAATCGTTTGTCCGTCTGAGCTTTGGAAGACTTAGAGCAACCGAACGAATACCTACTGGACGGTGCACCATATCTAGTTACCTCCTTAATAATTTAGTAGCATCTTGTTAAATTAGATTCTGATTGCGAGTTTCCGAAGGTGGTATTTGGGTGGGGTCGATAATTACGTCAACAACGAATGGATTGGTCGCTGCCATAGCTTTTTCTAAAGCTGCCTGAATGTCAGACTCACTTTCAACTCTGATCCCATCCGCTCCCATGGCCTGGGCAATTTTGAGAAAATCTACCTGCGGAATAGTTACATCTGCTCCCTCGTAACCCAGATACTCCATTCCTTGCCCGCACATGTTGTAACGGGCGTCGTTGAGCACAATCCAGATGGCAGGAATGTTGTCTTTCACAGCTGTGCTGATTTCGTTATTCATCAGCATTGCCCCATCACCAACAATGGCTACTGCTTTGTTGTCATTGTGCGCTAGGGCAGCACCTATAACACCACAACTAAAATGGCCCATAGAAGCAAATCCGGTGCTAGTCCTGAAACGACCTGGTGTAGGAAATCGCAGTAAGTTAAGCGCCCAACAAAATGAGTTTCCCGCTTCAGCCATGACTACTGCGTTGCTTCTCTCAACCATCACTTGTTGAATAAAACTCATAAGTACTTGAGGCCGCACTAAGCCACCCGCACTTGGTTTGATTGTATTGGGTTGAGGATGAGGCAGCGCTAACACTGTTGGACGACTTTCTGGGATATACTTCAGGAGCAACTTCATAAATACTCCAACCTCAGAAATAATAGGCGTAGCTGGGTACACTACTCCTGGTACATGAGGGTCAATATCAACATGTAGAAAACCCCGCGAAGGAATCATTGTAGGATTCCACAGTGAGGTATACTCACCAAGGCGTGTTCCAAGTACAAGCACCCGCAAAGGACGGTATTCTTGCATATACCTATAAACCGACTCATGTCCAGCGAATCCAGTGACTCCCACAAACTGAGGATGATCCTCTGGGAAAATACCCTTAGCACGGGGTGAACACATGACAGCTGCTCCGGTTCTTTCTGCCAACTGGCGAATTTCCGCTGCTGCACCTCGCGCGCCGAAGCCCACCCAAATAGCAAATGAACCCTGAGATAACAATCGCGCATAATCTGCGATTGTTTCCTCACTTGGGGCTGTGGGGGCAGAACAAAGAGATACTGGTGCTGATGATGCCTCTAGTAAGATTTTTTGGATGTTGGTGGGAATACTCAAATGTGCTACGAAGCCACCTGGTTGGGCAAAGCCAAGCGCAAGCCGTCTATATACCTTTGAAAGCTGTTCACTATATTCGAGAGTGATTGCGTAATGGAATATTAACCCCGAAGTAAAAATACCTTCGCTGGGCATAGTGTGTATGCTGGTTTCCTGGAAAGCCCACTGTCCCCGTTGAGGTGCTGAGGTAGCAGCTGAGATACAAATTACCTTTGCGCCTTCGCAGCAGGCCGCAGCCATCCCAGTTAAAACATTGGTGATACCTGGACCTGTTGTAGTAAATACTGCTACTGGCCTATTGCTTGCAAAGTGCGCCTCAATAGCTGCAAAAGCTGCTCCCGATTCATGGCGACAATGAACTACCTGTATAGAGCTATGTTCTAGTGCATCCCATACGGTGGCAATACCGCCACCGGCTATCCCGAATGCATATTGCACTCCCATGTCTTCCAGTATTTTGACTATAGCGTCAGCCACCGAGAAAGATTCACTATTCATCATATGCGTAAGGTAGATGTATACACGTTGACAATCAGTTTTATTTGCATACACAGTATGGAATGCAAATAAGCTCGCTGTTTTACCTGCCAATCAATCATCAAAACGGTTATGGTTTATTATTTGCTCAGGTAAACCCCCCAATCAAATTCACTCAGCAACGTTTATAATCTTTGTATAATCAGGATTTGGAGTTTGGGGACAGCTGTGTGTTTGGGGAAGGCTGAAGGCTTCTTAGATATTTACTGTATTTGACCGATGTCTAGAAATATCCCTTGCAATGAAGATGCAATAAACAATGCACTGTGGTTGATAAAAGCTTTACTGCGTCATGCAGATGATGAATTCAAGTGTGAGAAACTAAAAACCGCAGTTCATGTGGAGTGGGAGACGACAGGGAATACACTGCTAGTCACGGGATTTCAAGACAGCGGGAGAAAGTCAAAAGATAAATGTGGTACAAGACTGGAAAATTTACAAGAGCTACTAGAAAAAGCTGGCAAACCATTAAAACCCTGTGAGATTCAAAATATAATCAGCCTTTTGCAACAGTTGGGCGTGCTAGACGACAAAAACCTTACAGCAAATAAAAAAGGAGCATATCAAGGTAAAGGAAAATATCAAGGTTATCGGATATTTACATTGGCGCTGAAACATCAAATGGCAACGCACGAAGAAATTCTGAAGGTAGTAAAGCAAACGTGGGAGAAAGACCTAAAGACGAAGTCATCGCAAAGATCTCAAAAGCCTCGCGAATACGAACAACTTGAAACCTTAAATCCTCCAGCAAATCTTCCCCGCAGTGGTAATACAGAGTTGATCGGGCGAGAAGATGAACTAGAAAAGCTCCACGAACTGTTGCAGCAGGGATCTCGAGTTGCCATTTGTGCGATTAGAGGAATGGGTGGTGTTGGTAAAACTGAACTGGCGATTCAGTACGCTAAACAGCACTTAGATAAAAAAAATTATGCGGGAGGAGTTTGTTGGTTATCAGCACAGGGGATTGATGTTGGTACTCAAATTCTCAGATTTGCCGAATTCAAGTTTAAGCGTGTTCCACCAGAAGATTGGGAATTAGCCGACAAGCTGAAATATTGCTGGCAGAATTGGCGATCGGGCGAAGCTTTGCTGGTATTTGATGATGTCACAGATTATGCCCAACAGGTTAAGCCTTATTTACCTCCTGATTTACCCCGGTTTAAGGTGTTGTTGACTACTCGCTCCAGTTTCGACAGCACCTTAAAGCAGTTGCCCTTGAATGTTCTCAAACCATTGGCGGCGATGCAATTATTAAAATCGTTTGTTAAGAGAGAACGGTTAAATCAGGAAGCTTGGATTGCCAGAAAAATTTGTAAATTCCTGGGATATTTGCCTTTGGCGTTAGAGTTAGTCGGGCGATATTTGGATAAACTGCCGGACTTGTCTTTAGAGAAACTGCTGAAGCGGCTAGAGAAAAAGCGACTGAAACACGAAGCAGTCGCCGCTAATCCATTAATGCAGTATGAATACGGTGTAGCAGAGGTTTTTGAATTAACTTGGGAACACTTGGATCAAAATGCCAAAAGATTAGGTTGTGAGCTGAGTTTATATGCCTTAGCTGATATTCCCTATGCTGTTGAAGATATAGAAGATGACGAAAAACAAGAAAGTTTAGAAAAAGCTTTAGCTGCTTTAACAGATTGGCATTTACTAAAACGACAGAGGAAAGGAATTTACCGATTACACCCACTGATTCGGCAATTTTTCCGAATGAAGTTGGAGGAATTAAGCGAAGCAGAAGAAATGAAGATTACCTTTGTAGCGAAGATGGTAGAAATAGCCAAGCAAATTCGTCCACAACCCACTAAAGATTTAATTAAAAAAGTTACACCGCTTATCTCTCATGTAGCTGAAGCTACTAATTATTTAACTAACAACATCACAGATGAAAGTTTTATTTGGATTTTTACAGGTTTAGGTTGGTTCTATCAAGGCCAAGGATCTTATCAGCAGGCAGAACCTTGGTATAAGCAATGTGTATCAAAAGTAGAAAGCTGTTTAGGAAAAAGAAATCGCAACTATGCCACTAGCCTGAACAACTTAGCAAATATTTACTACTTCCAAGAGTGCTATGAAAAAGCTGAACCATTGTATAAGGAAGCCCTGGCTATAAGAGCAAGTGTACTGGGAGAAAACGATCCCGACTATGTCACTAGCTTGAACTACTTAGGAAATCTCTACAACTCCCAAAAGCTATATGAAAAAGCTAAAAACTACTATTTGCGCGCCGTGGAACTAACAAGAGAGATACAAGGAGAAAAACATCTCGACCTTGCCACTTACTTGAATAACTTAGCAAAGTTCTACTACTTGCAAAAACGCTATGAAGAAGCTGAACCATTGTATAAAAATGCCGTGGAACTAACAAGAGAGATACAAGGAGAAGAACATCCCAACCTTGCCATTAGCCTGAACAACTTGGCAGATCTCTACACTGCCCAAAAACGCTATGAAGAAGCTGAACTATTGTATAAGGAAGCCCTGGCTATAAGAGAAAGTGTGCTGGGAAAAAAACATCCCGACTATGTCACTAGCTTGAACAACTTGGCAGATCTCTACACTGCCCAAAAACGCTATGAAGAAGCTGAACTATTGTATAAGGAAGCCCTGGCTATAAGAGAAAGTGTGCTGGGAAAAAAACATCCCGACTATGTCACTAGCTTGAACAACTTAGCAGTTCTCTACAACTCCCAAGAGCTATATGAAAAAGCTGAACCATTGTATGAGAAAGCTCTGGCTATAAGAGAAAGTGTACTAGGAGAAGAACATTCCAAGACAGTTAAGGTTCGTGAAAAACTGGAATCACTGCAAGATAAAATATCAAAAAGTTAATTTTTCTTAAATTCTACTTATTTGGGACGTAGTTTGAATCTATTTGATACCCTAGATCTATTTGGAGGAGGGACTGGGCCTGTTATGTATTTCATTAATGAGGAGAATGCATCGCCCGGTACATTCTTGATGTCTATAATGCGGACAGGAAAGTCTATGATGTTTCTGATGTTACCTCCTTGGTGAGAACTAGTCTGAACTTCTGAACACCCTTTGATTTTTTCATTAGGACAGGACTTATCCTCTAAAAATATTTGGGTTTCCATACCAAGACAGTACTCACGCTCGGATGCTTGTATGTCCTCTCTTATCTCCTGCCGTTGGTCGTCATTTAGACAATCCCTTTCAAGGATAGTACGAGTTTCCTCAGATAATTCTGAGCTTCTTGGCGGTTTAGGATCGTAAGCAAGAGCAATATCAGGAATAGATACTGTGATTAAGACGAAGGTAGCTATTAGTCCATGAAATAACTTGTTTTGCATACAAAAATTAGCCCTTAACCCTGATTTATCACGAATTCTTAAAAAAGAGGAGTCAAAAACTGGCAACCTATAAAACAATTCAAAATTCCAAATTGATTGGAATTCATTAAAAACTTTATTTCTGAGTTCAAAGCAAGCGTTAAAACAAAGAATTGTTTTGACAGGCAAAGCCCGAAAAATAAGGCTTTTCTCTACCATAATATCATACAGGATGCTCAGAAGGCTTTCAATCGTTTCACTTCTAAACTAATCGGTTCAGTTTAGCTGTTTGCGGAATTCGCCAAAGGTATCCATATCTCGGCGGCCACCCTTGTTGGGGCGTGGTCAAAAGTAGTTGGTTGAGTGCGATCGCTATTCATACTAGAGTCGATGGGGCGATCGTGGTCGGGGAGCAGGCCTATATGGATAAAGTAGAGCTAAAAGAGTAGACAGTGCCAAAAATGATTTAGTTGGATACTGTTGGATCGTAAAATAGCAGTTCGATAACTACTGGTTGAGGATTCCCGAACTTCGTAATGCTGTCATAACTGCTGCAATTCGAGTTTTGACTCCAAGCTTTTGGTAAATGTGCTCTAAATGCTTGTTCACAGTGCGGTTACTACAACTGAGAATTTCTCCTATCTCAATATTACTTTTATCTTTAGCGACCCAAAGTAAAACTTCCGCTTCTCGTCTAGTAATTCCTAGTAGCTCTAACAACTCAACGGTAAGGCACGGAATTTTTTTCTCTTGCAGGAATAGCCAATGTTGCCCTTGAAGGTAATCACATGAGAATCGAATGATTAGCTGTTTTCCTTCCTTCTCCATTATCATAGGGAGTAATGGAGAGTGAATCTCACTGATTAGGAATATTTGATATTTCACCCAGCGCTGCAAGTCTTCTGGTAAGCATCCTACCTGGTGAAAGGTATACTCAAAGTACTGAGTGAGTAACCGGGAGGCTCCTTCAGTCATTAGCTGGACTTGCCCATCAATCGTCAAAATAATTGCATTAGCTTGATTCAGTGTCTGGTAGAACTGTGTTATCTTTTGCTCCATGTGAGTGGAGACTATTGCAATTTGATATGCCTGTAAAATATGGTCGCCCAGTATGTTGAGAATTAGTTGATCGCGTTCACTGAAATTTCTCTGGCTTCGGCAAAATGCTACATAATTAATTTCTTCCACACGGTGCGGTTGGCTCTTGGTCATACTGGTTGAAGCGATAGGGAGGAAAATTCCCAATTGATCCTCTGCGTTTATAAGACGCAAGAACTGGTGATAGAGACCAACCTTGCCATGTAGCTGACTTAAACTTAGAAAGTTTGAAATTGTGCGTGCTTCGCAGTTTCCAGTCTCGGCAAAATTTCTTATAATGGGATGGGTGTAGAAATTTTTATGGGCTACTTGTTGAATTCGTTCAATCTCAGACGAAGGAAGGGAAGGAAATGTTTGGGTTGATAAGAGTAGTTTTCTTCGTAGATTGAAAGACTTCCAGAAAATTATATCTGAAGAAATAACCTTAGAGAGACTTTCCAGAATCCGCGCCGGAAAATCCTTATGGCTGCAAGGAGAGTAAATTTTCTGGATAAACTTTAGAATGCTTTGTATATCACTTTGGGTTAAATCTTGCATATTTTTTCCTTCGGGAGCAATGGAGTATTTTCAGTAGATTTCTTGCAAAAGTTTAGTTAAACTTCTTCCGGCTTGAGGTTCTTTACCCTTTCCTAGGTCATAGATGTCAAGAAAGCTTTAACCTACTTGTCTCACGCTCATGAGACTTTTGCAAGAGACTCCATGAGTGGAACTCACAAGAAATAATGAAAATACCTCTTCCTCTTCCTGTTCCTTATTTTCCGTTAAGAGTTCCCTATTTTTAAGGCAGGTTTGGTATGCAAAGTAATTCGCCTGTGCAAGCAGTTTTGTTTCTAAATCTTAATAATGATGTACGTTAATCAGCGTATTGACCTCCTAGTTATAAATCTGGCATATATATTTACAGCCTTCTAAGGTGAGTTAAGGAAAGAATTTCCTTATGGTTACTATAGACAACTGCTTTAACACAACTAGAATTTCTGAATACTGATTGTGTGTTATGTTCCCAACGATGCCAGATTTTTAGAATAGCAAACCAGGAGTTTGACTAGTTTGGGAATTTATCGTTGACAAGCCTAATCGATAAGGAGACTGTATGAGCATACTGGATAGATCAGGTCAGATTAAATTGTGGACTTCCTCCAATAGTAGGACTCAGCTTCAACTCTAATAAAGCAGCGGTCTGCGGAGTTAATACTTTTGGGGGTGATAAAAACTACTGTTGGACAGACAATGCTGCAAATTTTCCTGATTGTGCTGCTCGGCGATGGGGATGGTGATTCTTCACCACTTTCCCAATCCGCGATCGCAACCTACAGATACAGAACACCACTTACAACACATTTAAATTCTCTTTGGTACTTAGAGCGTAATGCACATTTAAAGCCTGTTGGGACTGATAGATGCAATCATGGTTATGTGATCGCTGTTAAAACACAAGAGCAAATATTAGAAAGTCCTCTCATAAGTAGGTGGGCGTGAGATAACCAAAATGTGTAACAATAAGTAAAGACAGTAAATGGAATAAGTAGGTATAAAAAATGTCAGCACGTCTTAGAGTATTTCTGAACCAGGAAGAAGATAGAACTTTATTTGATGCCAGAGGAGAACGAAATAATTACCGTACAGAACGTTTTAAATTTAACAATCATTCCTCTTCTTAACATTACTTCACACATTTATGTTTTCCTCCGCCCACTTACTTAACCATAATATTGTTATCTTTTCATATTGCTGTATAGCAATATACTAGTATAATCCCTAAATTTAGGATAAGAAGCTTAGTTTGAGGATATTGCAACATGGCACAAATTATTGTGATTACAGAAGTTTCCAACGTTTATAAGTTTACTTTTACCCTAAATAGGAGTTTAGCTATAGAAACATCCTGGGTGCATTTGGTTAAGATGCTTTTTAAAGTTAAAGGCTACTTTCTAATGAAGAACAGGTTTGGAATTGCTATACCTTTTTATAAAGAATTCAGTCTCCAGATGTGGAGAATCACTTTGAAAGAGCCAAATTTAAATACTTCATAACTTTCTTTTATCACTTTTGTGAGACGATGAATTAGAACCTTTACAGCATAAGACTTTTACCAAAAACTTTAATTTCAGACATTCTATTAGAGAATAAACGCTCAAATTCATGCTCTATCTACAATTGGAAAATTGGCTCTTACTTTTCTTTACCTAGAGGGATTAAAGAGAGATAAATTCATAAAAATTGCAACCGATCAATTGAGGTGTCTTTGTATATCTGCAAGCATCCAAACAAATAATCCATTTTTTAGACCGAAAGTTGAACTACAGTTCAGAGTCAATGAAATGATGAGAGCAACAAACCAGAAGTACAGATCATTGGAGATATCTGCAATATCCTTTGTAAACACACTATGGTTGTGGGTAGCGAAAGTTGCATTTTTTATTCATTAACCACTATTTGAAGCACAAAAGTTAAAGAGATGTCACCAATGAAGATATGCATTGCAGCAGAAACTAGTCTGATGGCACAGACAACCGTAAACTTTCTCCAGAGATGGCTTGAGGAGGTGCATAAGAATGCCAAAGAGATAGTAGTCCTGTACTACACAAATGAGATGGAGATTAACTATAAAAAAGAAGTATCCGCTGCTAAAACTCCCATTCCTTTTACAAGTGAAGCCGAATTGAGGGAAATTTTTCATCCCCTCGAAGAGTTTGGCATTCTTAGCTATGTCAATACTAGAAATAGTATAGATGAGCATATTCGAGACTCTGATTTACTAGTAGTGAGTGGTAATTATCAGAACCTATTAAAGAAAGTTTTTTTAGGCAGCATGAGCAACTATATCCTACAACAGGCTCTCTGTCCTGTAATGGTGATTCCTGACTCAACTCATCTAACAATGCAGAAAGTCAAAACAGTTATTAGGGAATTGGACTTTCAGATATAGAGTCATCGGTCAATTACTTCAGAATTTGTGATGTAATCTCACCCGTTAATGTGTTCAAAAAACAACATAGTAACATCAAACTCCAAGGCATCAATTCTACAAACCTCGTATAGCTAATCAGATTGGGGAAAGCGTTACCCCAACCAGGCAACACATGTAAAGTGTAAAAATATTTAAAAGTCCTATAACCACTACCATGAAAGGCGATGACTAGTGTCATCACTTCCGACAAGTGCATCCTTGAGTTGCAACGACGTTCTCCTGATGTTGACGGTAGCTGCGGTATCTCTTGCCAAAAGCTTTCCCATCGCTTACAGAAATCGTCAATATCGCAGAATATTTGTGTGATGTCGAGGCGGGATACAATGGTAGACATGGCTGAGACCCTTGTTTTTGTTAGATATTTTTAGTCTCAGCTTTTTTTTGTACTCTTTTTGCCTATTCTCAATAATTCTTTGTCTTCTATACCAAGTCAATTGCTCTTATTCCTTTCATGGCAAGCTTTTTGCTTCCGCAATCGCTGTCGAACTCACGTTTAATTAAGATGATGAACAAAACTTTGATTGAGCCTCACGGAGGCAAGCTAGTTGATTGTTATTTATATGGCAAGGAGGGTGAAATCGCCCTAGAAAATGCTTATAATCTGCCGCGTTTGATTCTTTCTGATCGCAACCTTGCAGACCTTGAGTGTATTGTTACAGGAGTCTACAGCCCCCTTGATGGTTTTGTTGGCGAACAGGACTATCACACGATCATCAAGGATATGCGATTAAGTAATGGTCTTGCTTGGAGCATTCCTGTAACTCTACAGATTCCTGAGTTAATTGCTGACAACTACAAACTAGATAGTGAAATTGCCTTAGCTCATCCCAATGGTGAGATTCTGGCAGTAATAATCATAACTAGCAAGTTTAAACCCAATCAAGATTTTGAGGCTGAGAAAATCTATCTCACTACTGAAGATGCACATCCTGGAGTACAAGCTCTAAGTGCAGAAGGAAAAGTTTATTTAGGTGGTTCGATCAAATTAGTCAACTCAATTCCTCACAAGGAATTTTTAGACTACCGTCTGACTCCAACAATTACTAGATCTCAATTTCAAAAGCGCCAGTGGAATACTATTGCAGCTTTTCAAACTCGTAACCCGATCCACCGCGCCCATGAGTACATTAGGGTTGTCCAGAGTCAAGAGTCCAAAGTCCAAAGTTACCCTTGACTCTTGACTCTTGACTGCCTTAAAGAAAAGAAGTGCAACTTGTAGGCGCATTAGCTTAGTATGCCAACCCTAATGCACATAATGATGAATTTGTACAGGGCGTAAGTCCTATATTATTAAATAATTACGTTTAGGAGTTGCAATAATGGCTCGTGTTGTTGTCATTGGTGCTGGATTGGGGGGACTTCCCGCTGCCTACGAACTGAGGCATGTATTACCTCGTGAACATCAGGTAACGCTGATTTCTAATCAACCGAAGTTTACCTTTGTCCCATCACTACCTTGGGTGGGGTTGGGTTTGCGATCGCTTGATCGCATCCAGTTAGAGTTAGCCAATATTGTTCCCCAGCATGGAATTGAATTCATTCATGATTCAGTCACTGCTATTGATCCGAAGTCTAATCAAATTACGCTAACGGATCGGGTGCTGGACTACGACTATGCCGTCATTGCAACAGGACCGGAACTGGCACTAGATGCCCTGCCAGGATTGGGACCCGAAGGGGGCTACACTCAGTCGGTTTGCAATCCTCACCATGCCTTGTTGGCTTGTGAAGCTTGGGAGCAGTTTTTGCAAGAGCCAGGACCCATTGTGGTAGGAGCCGCACCGGGAGCCAGTTGTTTTGGTCCAGCTTATGAGTTTGCATTATTGGCACACCATGTTTTGAAACGGAAGGGTCTGCGCGACAGTGCTAAACACCGCTCCCGCGAATACGTCCCTATAACCTTTGTCACCTCAGAACCCTATGCTGGACATTTAGGCATTGGCGGCATGGCAAATTCTCGCTGGCTCATCCGCAAATTCCTAGCGGATCGGGAAATTGATCTGATGGAAAATACGGCAATTTCTCAGTTTGAACCAGAAGCCGTCCACCTGGCAGATGGACGCACAATTCCCTCTAAGTACGTGATGGTTTTGCCTCCCTTCCGGGGACCGCGCTTCTTGCGGGAAGTACCGGGATTGACAGATGCGAAGGGATTTGTGCCTGTATTACCTACTTATCGTCACCCCAAATTTGACTCTATTTATGCTGTGGGCGTGATCACTCAACTTAAACCAATGGAACAAACACCAATTCCGATTGGCGTTCCTAAAGTCGGACTAATGACAGAAGAGATGGCGCTTTCAGTAGCACATAACATCGCACTGGAGTTAGGTGTAATTTCAGGGCATCAAATCAAGCCAACACTACAGGCAGTTTGCTTTGCTGATTTTGGTAATACCGGGGCGCTTTTCCTTGCAGATCCTCTGTTACCTGACACTGAAGGTAATCGCCGCCGTGCCATTACCTATAAAGGAGCTTGGGTGTCATGGATGAAGTCAGGTTTTGAGAAATATTTCCTAACCAAAATGCGACTGGGTTGGACAATTCCTTGGTTTGAGCGATGGGCTTTTCGGGCGATCAGACTACCGTTGGTGGAGCCTATCCAAACTGATACCAGCCTTGAGGTGATCCATCCAATTCCCTGAGAGAGTAGTCTCATAAGTTCCTTTTAACTTGGAGAGTGTTTAATGGCAGAGTTGTTTTCACCCGAATGGATGGAGGCTTTTGGCGAGAAATGGAATGCAGAAACGGAATTAGCCGATGCCCTTGCCAAAATCCATTTCAATTCCGTGATCGGTTATGGCTTCGAGGATGAAGCAAATCCGATGGGAGTTATCACTGTTAAGGATGGACGGGTAGTTTGTGCGGGTACATATGACGCGCAGAAGCTGAATTGGGACTTACGCGCAGGCCGGGAAGACTGGCAACAGTGGATATCAAGAGGGTTAAACATGATGGGGTTGAGTATGGCATATATGAGCCGCAGACTGCAATTTCAGGTGGGAGATTACACTGCCATGATCAAAGATCCCCGTATGGCAAGACCGTTTGTCAAGTCATTTTCTGTCATGAGCAAAGTTTAAGCATACTCGCAATGCCGAATTCATCTTGAGAGAATACTCTATGAAATCAAAATTAACTGCTAAAGGAGTTTCAAATCCAACTCTCCTAACACCTGCTCAACTGGAGTCGCGCCAGAATCAACTATTGGTGATTGATGTGCGGGGTTGGCTGGAATACTGGATAGGACATGTGCCAGGGTCACGACGTTTGAGCCGTAATAGCATTCTTAAAGAAATTTCTAAAGATCAGGCGATCTCTATCATCTGCCTGTCAGGACACCGGAGCACAATGGCAGCTCAGTGGCTCGTGACTCAAGGCTACCGTCAGGTCTATAACCTGCAAGGTGGGCTACTAGCATGGCAGAACACAGGGTATCCCGTACAGCGCGGCAATCGTCCCTAATCAAACCTCAATATTACGAGCAGAAAGCTGTTCCCTTAACTGCTCTCACAAGGATAAGACTTATGACTCATACCACCTCAGATGAATCACCCGATGAACCGCCCGAACAAAAACATTCTCCCTTACCGACTCTTTCTCGTAAGGGCTGGGGACTGCTGCTAGGAGGCTTACTGATTTTAGCAGGGGGAACGGGAACCTGGGGCATACTGCAATTTACCCGTTCTGCTGATTCACAAGAAGCAGTTTCAGCACCTGCAATTGCGGTCACCACTCTAACGATTAACCCGAAGTCCTTGTCTACCACGCTAGAACTATCGGGAACAATTCGACCTCTGGAACAGGCAATGCTTTCAACACGGGTCATGGGACGAATTACGCAGCTATCCTTGGAGGCAGGTGACCGCTTCCGTAAGGGGGAAGTGCTTGTCCACATTGATGTGATGGCCATAGCTGCCCAAACCAACCAGGCACATTCGGGTGTTGCCCAGGCACAGGCAGAGTTAGCACGTTCCCAGGCAACCTTAAATCAGTTGCAAGCCCAGCAGGTAGAAGCTCAAGCATCGCTACGGCTAACGCAGGTGAATCAGAGGCGTATGGCACAATTGCAAGCAGAAAGGGCGATCTCGCAATCGCAATTAGACGAGGCAAATACCCGCTTCGAGGAGGCAAGGGCGAAGGTGGCACAGGTAGAAGCGGGAGTTCAGCAGTCCCAGGCAGCGATCACCCAGTCCCGTGCTGCCGTCAGCCAAGCACGATCTAGTGTAGCGGCTGCATCAGCGAATGAGAGCTATGGCACTGTGATTGCACCCTTTAATGGAGTTGTTGTCCAAAAACTTGCCTATGAAGGTGAAATGGCGGCTCCCGGCACTTCCCTGCTGAAAGTAGAAAACCCGGCTCGTCTCTATCTAGAAATCTCCGTTCCAGAAGAGAATCTGCGCTTTGTGCGCGTGGGTCAACCAGTACAGGTAAGGGTTGATGCGGCAAGCCAGACCTACAGCGCTACCATCCAGCAAATCGTTCCATCTGCTGATGCGAATTCCCGCAGTTTCCTGGTGAAGATCCCCCTAAATAATTCGGGTAAGCTAATCTCCGGGATGTTCGGACGAATTGCCTTACCGCGTGGCACCCAGCAAGGAATTACCGTTCCTAGCAGTGCGCTGATTCAACGGGGACAGCTACAAGGAGCCTATGTTGTAAAGTCCAATGCTTCCCAACCCACAGCAGTTCTGCGCTGGGTGAAGACAGGCAAAGAGTATAAAAGACAGGTAGAGATTGTTTCAGGGCTGATGAGGGATGAGCGCATCATTACCAGCAATATTGCTCAACTTACCGACGGTCAACCTGTAACTGTGCAGCCTTAGTACCCGTGGGAGGCTTCCAATGCAACGCGAATTTTTGTTATGGCTACCCATTATCATGACTCTGGCAGTTGTCGTAACCGTTTCTAAGTTTGTCGGTGGAAAAACGGCACAGATGCCACCGGGCATGATGGACAGGATGATCAGATAGAAAATGAACAGTAACTCAAATGCTGAGTGGCATCTCCAAAAAAAACACAAGCTAGGTTTCGTCGGTAATCTGGCAAAACAGTTTATCGACTCTAAACTGACTCCATTAATCATCATAGTGGCGCTACTGTTAGGACTTGGCGCAGCGCTTATCCTACCGCCTGAAGAAGAACCACAAATCACTGTACCGATGGCAGATGTGTTTGTGCAAATGCCAGGAGCCTCTGCCAAGGAGGTAGAGCAGCGTGTCACCGCTCCAATGGAGAAGTTGATTAAAGAACTGCCAGGTGTAGAATACGTCTATTCCACGTCACGTTCTGGTTCATCTTTGGTGATTGTCCGGTTCTATGTGGGACAAAATACCGAGAATGCGATCGTTCAGCTTTACAACAAGCTCTACGCCAACTTTGACAAAATTCCGCCCGGTGTTTCCCAACCTTTGATTAAGTGGCGAGCGATCAATGACGTACCCATTCTCGCTCTGTCCCTGTGGGGAGAACAGAGTACTGGCGCAGAATTACGGCAAATTGCGGCTCAATTAGACGAGCAAATCAAGCAAATTCCAGATGTTTCTGAAACTACGATTATTGGTGGACAGAAGCGACAACTCCGAGTGGAATTCGATCCCACTCGACTAAATGCATTTGGATTAACACCGCTGGAAATTTCACAGGCATTGCAGTCTCAGAATGCTGAACTTGCTAGTGGTGCTTTAAGTCAAAATAATCAATCGTTTCTAGTCAGAACCCGAAGTTTTATTCGGTCGCCTGAAGATGCCAAAGGACTTGTAGTCGCTGTTGCGAATAATCAACCCGTTTATTTGCGAGATGTTGCAATCGTTACGGATGGCTCAGAAGAACCCGCAAGCTATGTATTTTTTGGACAAGGGGGTACGCGAGAGGAGGAGCAGAAAACCAAAGGAGAGCGCATTACCCAAAATGCTAGTGAAACCGAAGCGGTGACGATCGCGATCGCCAAACGGGCTGGAGCCAATGCTATTCAGGTGTCTCATCGAGTTCTCCACAAACTCGAACAAATTAAGCATAACTATATTCCTAATAATGTCCATTTGACAGTCACTCGTGACTATGGCGAAACAGCAGCAGAACGTTCTAATGAACTTCTGTTTCACATGCTCATTGCTATCGTTTCTGTGACGTTGCTGATGTGGTTTGTGATGGGCAAAAAAGAGGCGATGGTGGTAGCTGTCTCGATTCCAGTCACATTATCACTGACACTTGCCAGCTTTGTTTTTTATGGATTCACACTCAATCGGGTCACATTCTTTGCCTTAATCTTCTCCATTGGGATTTTGGTGGATGACGCGATCGTAGTCGTGGAAAATGTGGGTCGTCATCTGGAATTACCAGAAAATAAAACGCGCTTACAATTGTCTACAAATCGCCGTCGCACCTTGAAACAGATTGTCCTAGAAGCAGTGGATGAAGTTGGTAATCCCACGATTCTGGCAACTGTGGCAGTAATTGCCGCAATTTTACCAATGGCGTTCGTTGGCGGCTTGATGGGACCTTATATGCGCCCAATTCCACTGGGTGCTTCTGCGGCGATGATCTTCTCAGCACTGGTGGCATTCATTGTGGTTCCCTGGACAACAATGCGGGTATTCACTGGCCATCGTCAGGCTGCTCATGGTCAGGGGGAGGATGCTCTAAGTCAACTGTATCGCCGCTTTATGTATCCTCTGGTGCATTATCCGCGTCGGGGAATGACTTTTCTGGTGGCAACGGCGATCGCTTTGGTACTAATTGTGGGTGGGCTGGCAGGATTTCGTTTAGTCATCCTGAAGATGCTGCCCTTTGACAACAAGAGCGAGTTACAGGTGGTGGTGAATATGCCTGAAGGGACGACGCTAGAGCAGACCGCCAGAGCGACGAGAGAAATGGGGCAATATCTTGCTACCGTCCCCGAAGTAATTAACTATCAAAGTTATATCGGTACAGCTTCACCCTATAACTTCAACGGCTTGGTACGACATTACTTTTTGCGATCAGGTGCAAATGTTGCTGATATTCAGGTGAACTTTTTGCCAAAGGGTGATCGCCAACGTCAGAGCCACGATATTGCTAAATCAATTCGTCCCAAACTGAAGAAAATTAGCGATCGCTACAGCGCTCGGATTCAGGTTGCCGAAATTCCGCCTGGTCCCCCTGTGCTGCAAACGCTGGTTACAGAAGTCTATGGTCCCGACTACAAAGGTCAAATTGACTTCGCCAAACAAATTTATCAATTGTATCAATCAACTGATGGTGTTGTCGATGTAGATTGGTATGTGGAAACTCCACAGACGGATTATCGATTGGTGATTGATCGCGAGAAAGCTACACTCAACGGCATTAGTCCCACTCAAATTTCACAAGTCTTGCAAATAGCAATTTCTAGTCAAAATGTCGGAATTTTGCATAATGAAAAAGCCCGTGAGGATGTGGCGATTAATCTACGCTTCAGTCAGTCGAGCCGCACCAGCTTAAACGATCTCAAATCCCTTAACCTTAAGGGAGCAAACGGCAATCTGGTACCTCTGAGTTCCCTAGTGAAAACAGAAACAGCGATCGCCGATACCAGCATTTACCACAAAAACTTACAGCCTGTTGTGTATGTTCTGGGCGATGTGTCTGGCAAAGTGGAGAGTTCCGTCTATGCCATGCTCAACCTGCAACCAAAGATCGACAAACTGATTCCAGCAACAGGTGTAAAAATCCAGACCTACCTGACTGAACAACCCCCAACCACCGAAACCTACTCGATCAAGTGGGATGGCGAATGGCAAGTCACCTATGAAGTCTTCCGCGACTTGGGCATTGCCTTTGCTGTGGTGCTTGTACTGATTTATGCGCTGGTAGTAGGCTGGTTCCAATCATTTACAACCCCATTAGCAATTATGGCAGCCATTCCCTTTTCGCTAATCGGAATTATGCCTGCCCACTGGTTAATGGGATCATTCTTTACAGCCACGTCGATGATTGGCTTTATTGCCGGAGCCGGAATTGTGGTGCGGAACTCCATCATCTTGGTGGATTTCATCGAGTTACGCCTGAAAGAAGGAATGCCCTTGGAAGAAGCCGTAATCGACGCAGGAGCCGTCCGGTTCCGTCCGATGTTGTTAACCACCGCCGCTGTAGTTGTGGGATCAGCAATTATTCTAGCCGACCCGATCTTTCAGGGGCTAGCCATCTCGCTGATGGCAGGTGAAGTCGCATCCTTGTTACTGTCGCGATCAGGAGTGCCGATTCTTTACTACAAACTCTGGTGTAATCGCAAAGGAATTCAGAAAGATTCCAACGCCGAAGTGGATCAATCTATTGCCAAGATAATTAGTAATTCGTAATTAAAAGCTTACAAACCCCCACTAAATTAAAAATTTAGTGGTTAACAATACAGTGGAGGGACAGAGCAACCATTAAATTGCAACTGACGAATTACCGTCTTCTCTACAACACGCTGTTCGCGTTCTCAGCCTCAATTCTTGGAGAGGCTACGCCAATGAGTTCTCGAGCGTCATTATCAATTACGAACTATTTTGACATCTCACCCTTTCACCCTCAAAATCCAATGGAACCTATTCGGATCTTTTGCTTTTCTGATGTTCTCTGTATTTGGGCTTATATTGCTCAGATCCGTCTGGATGAGTTGAAAACTACCTTTCAAGACAAGATTGCGATCGAACATCACTTTGTCTCCATCTTTGGTATTGCTCATGAAAGGTTGAATAACCGATGGCGAGATCGGGGGGGATTGCAAGGATACAGCGATCATATTCAGGAGGTTGCGAAAAAGTTCGATCACATCTCCGTTCATCCTGATATTTGGATTAACGTTACACCACCTTCATCCACATCCTGTCATTTATTTCTCCATGCAATTCAACTACTAGAAGCAAAGGGTTTGGTAGAGGAAGCTCAACAGGTATTTGAAAAAGCAACCTGGGCATTTCGGAAGGCGTTTTTTACTCAACTGGCAAACGTTTCTGACCGCAAGGTACAATTTGAAATTGCGGAGGAGTTAAGGCTGCCGATCACTGCTATCCAGGCTCAGATCGATAGTGGTGAAGCATACGCTCAACTATCCCAGGATTTTGAATTGGTCAAAGAACATACGGTTACAGTCAGCCCCACCCTAATTTTTAATGAAGGACGGCAGAGACTCAACGGCAATGTGGGCTACCGGGTCATCGAAGCCAATATTCGCGAGTTACTGCACAATCCACTGGGAGAACAATCCTGGTGTTAGGAATAAATTGTGAGGCACTAATCCACGCTCATTTTGGCATTAACCACTCAACAAAAGCAAATCGAAACAGGCGATCCACATTATCCATGTCATCTGGAGCCAGAGAGCTATGTTTAAACATATAGGACTCATATTTGATTTTTGAAAAACTCAGTACAACTTAAAAAGCCTTCTTGACCGTTGCCTATTGCCTGCCTACGCAGATAAGTTCAGAAATCAAAGCGGATTCCTATATATGTCATTACTGAATAATAGTAGAAATCAGGAGGAAATATGAAACTTTACTATCGTGGTCTTAGCTACGAATACGATCCAAGTAAAGAAACAAAACAGCCATTTCAACCAGTTCGTCACTCAAGACCAGCTTATAACCTGATGTACCGTGGGGCTATGTATCGTGTTGATCCCAATGCCAAATTGGCTGAAGTTCCTCTCCCACTAGTAGCCTATCAACTGATCTATAGGGGAATCGCCTACTTGATAAATAGAACTGCACAGGGAAAAGTTACCGTAGCCTCTCAACCAGCGAGTACTTCAAAATTTGGAACACTGTCAGTTTTTAGCCATAAAACTAACGCAAAGGTCACGGAAAAACGAACCGCAAAGGACACAAAGGAATAAGGGTTTCAAAATCACTTATAGGAACATGAAGCATTTAGGTTGAGTACAAAGCCAGCCCGATTTGCAGACTCGACTAGAAAGACTGATGGTTTTGATTCCGGTTATACAACATCAATGAAATAAGGACTGCAAGTATGCAACGCCAAATAACTGCAATTTTTGTGCAAAAACAGATGCTATGGAAAAAATCTACTCTCGGTGCGATCGCTATTTTAGTATTAGTCGCTTCTCCCTTAGGAGCTTTTGCACAAGACGTTCAAGAAAGTTCTTATCAAGCCACCAATGATGCTGCCGCGAACATCGCCCAGACCAGCGATCTCAATAACACTGTAATTCAACAAGATGACGAGCAAATAAGCGGTAAAGCAATGCCGTTTGCAAGAAAAGGAATATTTCGCCGCCGTCGTCGCCCATCAAAGTAGACTTACCTTTGTTTGTATAAATCAATATAGCTAAATGATTGTCATCGAAAATAGTGAGGAAAATATCTATAAACTTGAACAAATTTATCTCTCCCATCGTTGCTACCACTACTATTGCCGTTTCCACTCTTTCTTTTGTCTCTATTGACCCAGCTATGGCTGCTCCTCGTGTTCATATTGTTAGGAATTGTATGACTTACAACAATGCAGGAAGGGAATTAGGAACATTCAAACCAGGCTTCTATCCTCTTGTAAAATACATGAAATTTAGGAATGGAGAAGACGGAGTTCAAATCGCAATATACTTTCCTCCACCGAGAAACATTTTCCTCTCCGTAAACATTGCTAGTCGTTGCCTGAGGAATTCTAGAGGAAGAGTGATTGAATTCAATTAAGAACAGGTCATCAAACCCTAAGCCGCTCAATTATCTAATATCAACAAACATGAATTTTATGAAACGCCAACTAACTGCAATTATCGCTGGGACAATGCTTACTATTATTGGTACAACTTTGCCAGCATCAGCTACTGTCACTAGCACAAATAGTCAATATCTGGCAGATGATCTGCCAGATTATCTGAAAGATGCTAAAAAACATGGACAATCAGTAGTAAAGCAGCAATCTATAAGTTTAGCAGAAGATTTTTTTAAGTATGGCATCACACCCAAAATAGCAGATGAATTTAAGTATGAATTTAACCGTTCTTCTCAAAACATATTTCGTTTTACTCCTTTTTCTTCTCTTGTGATAGTAATATTAATCGATATCTTCGCCCAAAAAACATTATGAAGACATAGGGCTGAGGTAGTAGAGTCATTGTCTCTGACAACGACAACTCAAAAGCTACTCTTCAGCCCATGTTCGACATCGCTATCACTGTTACAATGCCTGCTACTGCAAATAAATGCTACAACAATGCGGCAAATGAACCAGATCATAATTGCAATGCTAGCAATGAGCGGGAGAGTGACGATGTTGGGGATCTCTCGTTGGGCTGGCAAAGGAGGCAGTTACCGTACTGTCATTTGTCACAAGTTAAGGCTGCAAGGCAGTTGTCAAGGGGGTTTTAGAAGAAGCTTGGAAGAAAAATTGGTCAGTGCCTCGCTGTTTTTCTTTCCAAGGGTGCAACGATTAACTTAATATTCGGTTTTCGCTGTCGTTTAACAATCCCCAAATCTTGATTTTCAGGAGATGCAAAATACTTAATTTGTCTCTTGTTTTTCTTGAAATGACTTATTCTTTATAATCTATGAAAGTTCAGATTGCTGCAATCAAAGCTAAGCTCATTGCAATGTTTGCTATGCTTGCTACGACTGGTGCTAGTTTACCAGGATCGGATATTAGACCTCCTGCACGAACCGTACGAGATGGGAAAGGTTGTAGTTGAGCAAGTCTATAGTCAGATTGAATCGTAAGCCAAACCGCTTAGCTCGACTTTATCCAAAATTAAGAACTCGGTTTTCTTTATGGGGCAAATACTTTTTCCACTTCACAGATTATCGATGAAGTTAAAAAGTAAAACTACCGTTCCACAGAGGTTTTAGCGATAGCGATCGCGTTGCTGGAAAATGGATAAAGTCGAGCTAAGGCTCTAAAGTTAGTTTTAACAAAGTTTTAGGGTCGTCAGTCGCTTTGTATTCGTCATAAAGTCTTAAAACGGTATTGATAACGCATAAAACAGTTTTAAAAAGGGTTAACAAATATGAATGACTCAAATGACACAATATCGGTTTTACTAAGTTGTATTTTATTGCTTATCACAATAACAATTAGTTCTCCTACAGCAAGAATAAAACTCAAATGTCAAAGAAATTTTTTTCTAAGCAAGGTGTTATACAATGAGACGGTTTCTCTAAAAAAATGTATAAAGATAGAGAGGGAATTGCGTTATGAATAATATCTACTTCAAGAAGGATGAGTTGTCATTGATCATTTAGGCAGAAATTCATCTGTTTGCCAGTATGGGAGAAAATCTTCCAGTTCATTAGGAGAGACAACTAGACCTTTGTCATATGTGCCTTCAACGAAGTGAACTTCATGTGAGATTAGGTTCCAAGTCATATTAGAAGCCCAATTGATAGCTGTTTCTATACTATTAAGAATTGCACCATTCCAATAATTCTCCAATACAGCCCAACATCGTTCTATAGGATTGTATTTACTGTCATAGGGAGGGTAATAAATTAGCTTAATTGTTAGATTTTGGCTGACTGGATGTGAGCGTTTGAACAAAGATTACGAGTGCTTACCAGAAACTTCGGAGACTTTTATCTACCTTGTCATGATCCAGATTATGGTGCGGTGTCTGGCATAAATTTTTTCCCCTCATCACTTTTCAAACACCTTCTTAGACATCTCCCAAGTAGTAATGTTTTGTGATAAGAGATTTAGGCTAGAACAATGAATCTTTTTAACGGCAAGTTAATCAGCCCATTAGTGCTTACATTGTCATGCGTCCTCCCTGTTGCCGCTGTAGTGCATCCTGCACTTCGCGCAGAGTGGATTGGAGTGTCCTATGGTTTTTTATCAGGCTCAATTCCGATCTCATCTTTAGAAACTTATGCTCGCACAGGTCGAATCGACAGCAAATTCCCTGATTATGCTCTCAGAATCAATTCAAAGCAACTCGCTCAATTGCAACAATTGTTGTCCACTAAAATTCTCCTCAATTCTGTTGACGTTTCTCAGTTTCTACAGACCCCGATCGGAGAGAAACTGCTAAGACGTTTAGAGCAAGTGATTCAAACTGATAGTAACGCATTTGGGTTTCATGCCCTACGAGACGCGATTATTCGAGCTGCGAGAAATCCACAGGGATTCACGCCTCTAGAGGTTCTACGACAGTTTCCCTCTAAAACCGCTGGCATCAAGATCGAAGAAGCGCTTGCCTTGGTTGGAGAAGTGAATCAGTTTGTGAATCAAACCCACGATGCAAGTATGGTTGTCAATCAAAAAGCGACGCTAGAGGCACAGTTTCCCTTTGACCTCTCAAGATCTGAAAATTTGAGGCAACGCGGAAGGCTGACTTGGCAGAAGCAAACCTTGACCCTGAGCGATTCAGAGCGCGCTCGAAAAATGACAACCGATCTCTATCTTCCGCATTCGAGAACACGGCATCCGATTGTCGTCATTTCTCACGGGCTGGGTTCTGATCGCTTGACCTTTGCTTACCTGGCGGAACATCTCGCCTCTTATGGATTTGCTGTTGTTGTTCCACAACATTCCGGGAGTGATTCAAATCAGCTAGCAGAATTCCTAAAAGGAAAAGCGAGAGATATCACCTCGCCACAAGAATTTGTTGATCGTCCAACAGATGTGAGCAAGTTGCTAAACGAGTTGGAGCAGTTATCTCGCTCCGATCCTAACCTTCAGGGGCGATTAGACTTGCAAAATGTAGGGATTGTTGGGCAGTCATTTGGAGGATACACGGCTCTAGCCGTTGCGGGCGCGACGCTTCAACCACAACATCTCAAAACTATGTGTCAAACGTCTCAAGATTCGCTGAATCTGTCGCTGTCGCTGCAATGCGAGGTAACACAACTCTCTCAACTGCCCTCTCATTTGTCCGATCCTCGAATTAAAGCCGCGATCGCAATCAACCCTTTTAGTAGTGCAATCTTTGGGCAAGCTGGGCTGAGTCAGATTAGAGTGCCAACGATGATTGTTGCCAGCAGTGCAGATATGCTCGCGCCCGCTCTACCCGAACAAATTCAACCCTTCACTTGGCTAACAACACCTAATAAATATCTAGTCCTTATTAACAATGCAACTCATTTTTCTGGGCTCGGTTCCTCTCCAAATGAGACGGTTTCGGTTCCTCCATTCCTTGTTGGGACTAATCCTGCACCTGTGCATCAGTATATTAAGGCACTAAATGTCGCTTTTTTTAAGACGCATCTGATGAATCAGCAACAGTATCGCTCCTATCTCACTGCGGATTATGCCAAAGCAATCAGTCAATTGCCCGTCCAGCTTGCACTGGTCAAAACACTTAGCACAAGCGACCTAAGTTTTTTTAACTTAAAGAGGTAAAAGCCATGAAACGTCTTTGCTACCGAGGTATGTTCTACAAGTATGCCCAACCTCCAATGCAGCATCTCCAGTCTAAAACCAGTTCTCAGTCAATGCAGGTGATGTGTTATCGCGGTGTGTTCTACCTCCGAGACGTGCGATCGTCGAATCCGAAATCTCCTTGTTCGGGAGTTGTGTTTTTGCCAAACAACAGTACACCACGTCAAGGCTTTGCAGAAGGGACTGAGTGGAAGCAGAATCAGATAAAAAGTTAACCTTGCGGGGTGAGGGATGAAATGAGCAGTGATAGTGACTAAGCCGTCCCGTCACCAGAGCGACTCGCCTACAAAACCGGACGTGAAACTTTCGACTTCATCCAACTTCTTCTTACGTTATCAATCTTTACCGCCATGCAGAGCAACTTATTTACCGCCGTTTTGCTGCCGCTAGCCCTGGCAATTGTCATGTTGGGAATGGGGCTAAGTCTAGTTACAGAAGACTTTAAGCGAATCACTCGCTACCCCAAGGCACTTGTAGTTGGTACGATGTGTCAGGTGGTGCTGCTACCGCTGATTGGGTTGTTGATCGCGCTGGTGGTTCCGATGCAAAGGACACTCGCCGTTGGTCTGATTGTACTAGCGGTCTGTCCTGGTGGTCCTTCCTCCAATCTCATGACCTATTTGGCAAAGGGCGACGTTGTCCTATCAGTTACGCTCACGGTGCTCAGCAGCATTATCACTGTGTTTACGATTCCCATTTTGACAAATCTAGCGCTTCAGCATTTTCTGGAGCAGAGTGCAGCGATCACCCTGCCAATTGGACAGACAATGCTGCAAATTTTCCTCATCACGCTGCTGCCGACGGTGATCGGGATGGTGATTCGTCACCACTTTCCCCACACAGCGCGTCGCCTCGAAAAGCAAATGACTCGCCTGGCGGTAGGACTGCTAGCGCTGATTATTGCGTTGTTGCTGGTGCGTGAAGGCAGTAAGCTTCCAGGATTTTTAGTACAGGTAGGAATTAGTGTACTGCTGCTCAACCTGCTAGGAACACTGTTAGGATTTTTTACCCCAAAACTGTTTCGGCTGCCGCTGTCTCAACAGATCTGCATTGCCATTGAAGTGGGAATTCAAAATGGAGTGATGGCGATTACCATCACTGCTGGTCTGCTCAACAACCCCGACATGGCAGTGCCTGCTGCGGTTTATAGCCTGTTGATGTACGTTACTGGCTTCGGAGCCATCCTCTACGGAAGAAAAGTTAGTGGGACTTAGACAAAAAGTAGCCAACTTAAAAATTTGCTAAAAAAACTTACAGCGTAAAACTAGATAGAAATAGGTCAGATTGGAAAGAAAGAACGTTATGACAACTCAAACACTAGGACTCGAACAACATCTGCATGACTATCTACTGTTAGTTTCTCTGCGGGAACCGGAGATTTTGACCCAATTGAGGCAGGAAACAAGCCAGCATCCGCTGGGGAGGATGCAGATTGCTCCTGAACAGGGGCAGTTTCTGGGGTTGCTGGTGCAGTTGCTGGGAGCTAAGAAAACTCTGGAAGTGGGGGTATTTACAGGTTATAGTTCCTTGGTGGTGGCATTGGCGTTACCAGCAGAGGGGAAAGTAGTAGCTTGTGATGTGAGTGAGGAGTTTACAGCGATCGCGCGTCGGTATTGGCAGCAAGCGGGGGTGGCTGATAAAATTGACCTGCACGTAGCCCCGGCAATGGAGACTTTGGATCGGTTGCTGATAGCGGGAGAAGCAGAAACTTTTGATTTTGCCTTCATCGATGCCGATAAGAGCAAGTATGATGACTATTATGAGCGATCGCTGCAACTAGTGCGTCCAGGTGGACTGATTGCGATCGATAATGTTCTTTGGTCAGGAAGGGTTGCAGATTCCCAAATACAGGATAATCAAACCAACAAGATTCGCGCTTTGAATCAGAAGTTACATCAAGATATGCGAGTTAGTCTCAGCTTGATACCGATTGCAGATGGATTGACTCTAGCACGGAAGAATTAAAAATTTAATATCAACGTGAGTTCGATAAACCTCTCTCTGCCTTGAACTAAAGTTCAAGTCTGTCCCTCTCCGAATCGGAGAGGGACGGTTTTGCGTAGTAAAACCAGGGAGAGGTTTTTTGACGCCATATGGACTCGTCGAACTCACGTTAATATCACGGCAAAATTTTCATTTTTTCTTTTTCATTTTTAATTGATATTGTCGCCATTTTTCTTGCTGACGCACTCTTTTCTCCTCAGTCAAGCTATCAAAACAATAGGCGCAAGAAATACCCTCCTCATATTTGGGAGACGCCTTATCTGCTTCAGAAATTGGACGTCCACAACTGAGACACAGTTCATGGCTCCCTTTTTCTAACCCATGACTAACGGCTACTCGTTCATCAAAAACAAAACATTCCCCTTCCCACAAACTTTCTGCTGCTGGGACTTCCTCTAAGTATTTGAGAATGCCACCTTTGAGGTGATATACTTCTGCAAATCCTTGAGCAAGCATAAAGGATGAGGCTTTTTCGCAGCGAATGCCGCCAGTACAAAATAGGGCAACTTTTTTGTGTTTAGTTCGGTCGAGGTGGTGGCGAACATATTCCGGAAATTCCTGGAATGAGCCAGTCTGCGGATTTTGCGCCCCTTGGAAAGTGCCGATATTCACCTCATAATCGTTGCGAGTGTCAATCACAGTTACTTCTGGATTGGAAATCAGGTCATTCCATTCTTGGGGATTGACATAAGTGCCAACCTGCTCATTTGGGTCAATTTCAGGCAAACCCAGAGTGACAATTTCTGGCTTCAACCGCACCTTCATCCGCTCAAATGGCGGGGTGTCAGCATAAGACTTTTTGTATTCTAGGTCTGCTAAACGGGAGTCAGAACGCAGAAAGGAGAGAACAGAGTCAACCGCCTGACATGAACCTGCAATTGTCCCATTAATACCTTCTTCTGCTAGCAAAATTGTCCCCTTGACACCTTGCGTTTGACAGTAAGACAGTAAGGAATCTCGTTTTTGGGCAAAATCTGGCAGCTTGACAAATTTATACAGTGCTGCGACAACTTGGGTGTTTTCTGGCTTCATCTCTTTGACAACGGAACAATATAAGTTAAAATAACGAAGGCTAAGAAAGGTATCTGCCTTTTTAATTTTATGGGGGTTTAGCTCAGTTGGTAGAGCGCCTGCTTTGCAAGCAGGATGTCAGCGGTTCGAGTCCGCTAACCTCCATTCTCCAATATCCAGTCTCTTTAAAGAACTAGTTTAGGCGTTAGCTACCCTGTCAAACCGCAGGTGATTGTTTTAAACTGGTCGTAGGTTAACTGAAACTGCTAAATCCTCAAACCTCTAGTCAACTTAAGCCCTGACGGCTGGAAGTCGCAGCTACACAAACAAAGCCCACCTCCGTGGGCTAAGAGAAAATTAAGGTTTTTTAACCCGCGCAGGCGGGTTTTGCCTGTGTAGACGCGGTTTCTAACCGCCCTTTTAACGTGAAGTTGACACCAATGGTGTAAGGGCGGACAAGTACCGACCCTCAAGTTACTTCCCTTGTGTAAGTAGTAATTACGAATTACGAATTACGAATTATGTTGACAACCTTCTGTGTAAGCACATGCTAGCCGCTACAAACTTTTTTCACGTCGATGATCTACTGGTGCAGATTTACAACTCTGAAGTCGAAATGGCACAGAACGTTGCCGAAATTGCCCAAGAGTATTTACAGTATGTTCTTCAGCAACAGGATACAGCCGCTGTATTGTTAGCAACGGGTAACTCCCAACTCAAATTTCTCGATGCTTTGATCGCATTAAATGGTGTAGATTGGTCACGAATTACATTGTTTCATCTAGATGAATATTTAGGAATTAGTGCTGACCATGCTGCTAGTTTCCGGCGATATCTGCGGGAACGTGTGGAGAAGCGGGTTTTTCCTAGACAATTTCACTATCTAGAAGGTGATACATTGCAACCCGTGACAGAATGCGATCGCTATACTAAACTACTTCAAGCACAACCAATTGACTTGTGCTGTCTTGGTGTTGGCGAAAATGGACATTTGGCTTTTAACGATCCATCTGTAGCGAATTTTCAAGATCCTTACAGTGTGAAACTGGTGAAGCTAGATACTTTGAATCGTCAGCAACAGGTAAACACAGGTCATTTTCCGAATTTGGAAGCTGTGCCGCAATACGCTTTCACTGTGACAATACCGATGATTTGTTCAGCCAAAAAAATTCTTTGCCTAACGCCAGAAAAACGCAAAGCTCATGTGGTGAAGGAGATATTGCAGACATCTATAAGTACAGACTGTCCGGCTTCTATTCTGCGTCAACAACCCCAAGCAACGTTATTTTTGGATATAAATTCTGCCAGCTTGCTGTCTTAAACTATTGCGAATAACTGTTGGTGTGTTCCCTAGTTTCTACCCCAGCAAGCAACCTAGAGCTATCGTCAGAATCATCTATCTGTAAAATCGGCGTGTCAATAGGAACATATAGGTCTTTGCTGCCATAGGCTTTCTGGAGCTTGAAACTAGATAAGCAAGCCTCAAGATGGGGACAATCTTCACACTTGAGGTCTTTCCCTGGATGGGCACATCCACAGGGAGGATTTATGAAACATTCAGAAGGTTCTTTAGGTGTCCAAGGCTTTTTAAATATAACGGATGAAGCTGCTTCTTGGAGACAAAAGATAAAATCTTGCATCATAAGCACGAAAATAGAGTATTTTGAATTGCTTGGTAGGTAACGTTGATAAATAGTAAGCGATCGCCTACTTAAACTAGATTTTTTGCATATTGTATTACATTTATATTTTCTATTACCTAGGAAAATATAACCTCATACTTTAGATGTGTCCTACTTTAGACTTAAGGAATATTTTTATTGACCAAGAAGTCAAAACTTGTCAGACAGTGCCTTGAGGAGAGAAGTTGGAGCAAAGGAAGCCTTTTTTACAAAGTTATGAGCAAAGACTTCCTCCGCTCAGAGTTTTCTCTGATTCCTTTGATAGTTAGGTTCTTACTCAGGATATAAGTAGAATGTACGAACTTTTACTACCATCGGATTTGGATATCACAAAACTTCTTTGATCAGCTGACCATCTTCCATATGAATTATGCGATCGGCAACATCTAAAATTCGGTTATCGTGAGTAACTATTAAAATCGCACAATTCTGTTCCTTAGCCAATTGCTGCATAAGGTTAATGACATCTCGACCGGACTTGCTATCTAAAGCAGCAGTGGGTTCATCAGCTAATACTAATTTAGGATGACTTACTAAAGCACGGGCAATAGCTACCCTTTGTTTTTGTCCTCCTGAGAGATCATGTGGGTAATAATTAACTCGATTTCCTAATTTAACAGCATTGAGCATAGCTTCTGACTTGCTGCAAGCTTCCAATTTGGGAATATTTTTGTGTAGTTCAAGCGACATTTGGACATTCTGTCGCGCTGTTAAGAAATCTAGCAAATTATGAGCTTGGAAAATATAGCCAATATGGCGACGTACTTTGACTAATTGCTCATTACTTGCTCCATAAAGTTCTTGACCAAGAAATTCAAGACTTCCCTCTTGGACAGAACGTAACCCACCAATCAAAGTTAGTAAAGTCGTTTTTCCTGAGCCTGATGGCCCAGTCATAATCACAATCTCTCCATATTTAATCTTCAGATTAATATCAAAGAGGATCTGACTTCGCAATGTTCTACTGCCAAAGTATTGATTGAGGTTTTTTATGTCAACAATAAATTTTTGCTTCATCGCTTTCTTAAGATAAATATCAAACTAGAAAATATCTGCTGGGTCTACATTTCGCAGTTTGTTAGTCGAGAAAAATCCCGAAGTTAAGCACATGATAATTGCAGAAACTAATACGAGAACTGCCTTATCGACACTCATAATAATTGGCAACTTAGTAGCATTTTTAGCCACATCATACAGAGCCATAGATATAGCCAAACCTGGAACATAACCTAAAGTCGCTAAGATTAACGCTTGTTGAAAGACTACACTCAATAAGTATTTGTTTTTAAACCCCATTGCTTTTAAGGTTGCATATTCAGCCAAGTGATTAGAAATATTACTATAAAGGATTTGATAAACAACAATTACACCAACAACAAACCCCATCGTTACCATCAGATTAAACACAAACCCAATAGGTGTTCTGAGAGTCCAATAACTTTTTTCAAGTCTAATAAAGTCCTCACGGGTAACAACTACAACGTCTTGAGGTAAGTTAGCTGATAAAGTTGCCACAACTTTTTGGGGATCGGCGCCAGGTTTGAGTTGAATTATTCCTATATCTATATTTTGTACCGAACGGTCTTGAAATATTCGCAGGAAAGTTGAAGAACTAACAATTAAATTGCCATCAACTCCAAAGGAAGGTCCTAGAGTAAATAAACCACCAACTTTCACTTTGTAGCCAACTAATGCAGTATAACTAAATATTTCGACCTTGACATTTTTACCTTGGGTAAAATCTTTAGCAATTTGTCCAAACTCCGGTCTAGCAGCACGGTCAAACAAAATTAGATTAGGGTTTTGTAGTAGCTTGAAGTTTTGCTGAACATCTGGAAATTTAAAAATTGATTTAATTGGATCAAAACCAATCACATATAGTGGAAACTTTAAACCATTATTGGGATTTTTAAGCTTGGCAAACTGCATATATAAAGGGCTAACTGATTCCACTGCATCAACACTTAGTGCCTGATATAAACGCCAGCGTGGAAAACTTTGATTAGATGTCAAAGATTTATATTGGGCACTGATGATAAATAAGTCTCCTTGGAGATTTTTATGGAGTTTCGTAGCACTGGCATAGAGAGCATCTTGGAAACCAATTTGCATAAACATCAGAACTGCGACAAAAGCGATACCAGCCAAAGCTACAAGAAAGCGAATTCTTTGTCGTGATAGTTGTAGCCAAGCTAGAGGTATATTGGGAATCATCTTATAAACCTCAAGTAATGCAGATTAAGCTGTTAGTGAAAATACTTGAATTGTCATGTTGAGTACAGGGCAATGTCGAGAAAATATGTAATACACTACATTGCACTCATCATGACCAAAATAATTTGTAATTTATTAAGTTTTTAAATCCCTAGATTTATCTACTGAAGCAAGTTTAGATATCAATGAGTACCTGTACTTGTAATTCAGTAAGAGCAGCAACTTGGGTATTGTCTGCTAGGTTATTGATGCGAATTTTTACATCAACTATTTTATTATCTGTATCAGATTGTAGATTGTTACTCAAGATATTTTGTTTACCAACTTGCAAACCGATATCTGTAACTGTTCCTCGTAATTTTCCTGAAAAAGCATCGCTAGTAATTGTAGCCGACTGACCTAAACGCACTTTTTTGATATCAGTTTCATAGACTTCTGCTACCACATACATCTGCTGTGTGCGACCTAAGTCAGCAATTCCTATAGTGCCAATAATTTCTCCAGGCCAAGTATTAATTTTTAGGATTTGTCCGCTTAGAGGCGATCGCACAATGCTTAAATCCCAATCTGCTTGAGCCTGTTTAACTGAGGCGATCGCACTATCAACATCAGCTTGTGCTGCTTGCACATCGGTAGGACGGACTTCAGCAACACTCTTGAGCTTGGCTTTGGCTTCGCTTAACTGTTTTTGAATAGTTTCTACAGTGCGGTTAAGAGAAGCTTTAGCTTCGTTGAGTTGCTGTTGAACAGTCTCGACTCGCAAACCCTTAGCATCTGAATCGGAAGATGAAATCGCACCTTCTTTGTATAACTGCTGATATCGCTGATTTTCACTTTCTGCATTACGTAACTCAGCTTCTATGCGAGCGATCGTTGCTTGTTGTGCAGAAGTTTCACCGTTTAACTCTGCTTCTAGGCGAGCAATGGTTGCTTGTTGTGCAGAGATATCTCCGGCTTTTGCACCCGCTTTTACTTGATTAAGACTAGCTTGGGCAACTAGAACTTGTTTCCTGGCTTTTTCTAAAGCTGCAAGGCGAGTATCGTAACTATCAAGAATTGCAACTATTTGCCCCCGACGCACTCTGTCTCCTTTGTTTACCAAAAGTTTTGCAACTCGAACACCTGCTTGGGAACCAGGGGCTGATAGACGAATAACCTCTCCTTGAGGTTCTAAACGTCCTAAAGCTGCAACAGCAGTCATGATAGGAGAACTGCTTGGGGTAGGTGCAGGGTTGAATACAGAGGTCAATTTAAATCGCGAAAAGCTGTAGATAGAGACTGCGCCAGTAGCTATAGCCATCACAGCTGCGAACATTAGCGACGACCAACCTACAGGCTTTGTGAATAATTGCTTTTGTTTGTGTACCATAATCAATGTCTTCCAAGTTAGCGATGTTTAACGACAACAGAACTTACGCAGAATTGTGAAAAAACAACCGCATAGATGCAGAAGAGTTATTGCATAAATCCTAAACAAGCTGCTTCCAAAGTTCCAATCGCCGGAAGTCGGCGATTGGACTTCTCTTTGCATTTACGCTACTCGTGCATTTATTTGCGTGTAGCAAGCAGTCAGAATACTGCTCGCAATTAGGTTTTGTATTTTGAAGTGGGAGTTTTGAATTACTGACTGCGTTGTTTGGATGATTTGGAGATGCCTTGACAACGCAGGATAAAAGTGGACTTTTGAGACAGACAGAAGATAAAGTACACTTTATAACATTGGCTGATACCGTCAGGTCTAAATTGTTGGCAAAGAAAAAGCTCGGAGGATGGAACTATTGAAAAAGTGTCCATCAATCTGTTAGCAGAATCAGCTTTTAGTACAGCCATTTGGTACTTTAGGAGCCGCGCAAAAATAACTTATTTGATTTGTTTGTGATAAACCTCGATTTTTAAGGTTTACAGTTATGAAATTGGGTAACTTAATTCCAATACGCTTGGGATCAGATAACCTCGCTCGGAGACGTTGCAATGCAACGTCTCTACATGAAATTTTTACCAACAATCCTTAACTCAAACGTGTTGTAACTTATTCGTGCGCCATACCTTATGCATCCAACCAGATGTATCTTTACTTGTTTAACACTACCTCTTTGCTCTTTTTCATGATCGCTAAGTATTCGTTGCGAGTTCCGTCTATCCGGTAATGATCGCAAATTTGGCAGAGTTTCAAGATATCCAATCTGCTGAATACTTTTTGATGCTCAATTCCATTGTCATTTCTCCACCGCCAGAAAGTAGTCCTGTCAATGCGGCGATTGCTCTCAGGCCATCTTCGTCGGGATAAAAAATCTACCAGGTCTTCTTCATAAAACGAGTAGCCTTTTGGTAGCTTAAGGAGTTCTTCTTTTAACTCAGTTAGCGGGATGAGTGGATCTAACTCAGATAGTCTCATGCCAGCAAGCCCTTATAGTTTCGTGTAAATCAAATCATTCAGAACGCTTTATACAACACGGTTTATCACATTAGGTCAGATCGCAATACTGTGCAGTTAATAATGTATGGAGTGATGAGGTAGTAGGTGAATTGAGTATTTTTATTCTCCCTAACTTTGTATCTCTCCACTTTTCTAATCGAACAGTATTGAATTAGATGATTTAATCACATACGATAACTTGCTTGATACTCAATTGCAACTCATATGCAACAAATTTGATGATAAAAAACTAGAAACTTTCTCGATATAAAATATATAAAATTATCGTAGTAGTTTCTCACTTTATACTGTTGGAATTAACCGTATTTTGTCCGCACTGTTAATTAACATCTCAAAAGTGTTGATTTAGCTCGTAAGGGGACTGATACATACTTGATTGATCTTATTTTTGATCATTCTTTAGATATAGTTACTAGTGGCTAACTTTACATTGCTATAAAAACGTGTTCTTTCTAAATAAAGATTTTACCAAAAAATAATTAATTAAACCATATATAGTTCTTCTCAAAATAAATCAACTTACGGATAGATGTAAATATAAGCTACTTTATTAGCTAATACTTTGTTATACACAGTTGTATAATCAGTTAAAACTTGTCTAATATGCTACGAAAGCCGCTCATCACAGTTTATTGTCACCTATTATACGTGATAATTGTATAAAACAATAAGTTTTAGATTGGCTAAGAGATTGAATGAAAACATTTCAAGATGCCAAGTTTCATCAAAGTCAGCTACTAAACCTTGGGAAATTATTTATTGATGAGTAAAATATTTTGGTAATAAATTTTATTCTCATGGAATAAATACATAGAATTTAGAGTTAAAAACTAGTAATATCACTCATGAATGAGATTATTGGAATAAATTATATGTAGTAGTACATAACTTTTAGATTAATTAATTTAATTAGCTGTTTCAGTAGTTGATAATAACTAGATAAGCTAAGATATATGCAATTTGTATGCAACTTCTGCCGTAAGTTATTGATGTATGAGATACTAATAAATAAGATTTTTTAGAGCTATGTGAGTGATAGCGATCGCCCCTAAAGACCCGATACAAAATGAAACTACAGCGATTCATGCTCTCATTGCCAAGCTTTGATAATCAGCGGCTGATTTTTCATGCAGCTCGCCAGACTCTTCGCAAAGCTGAGATGGCCCGCCTTGCGGTGCATGAATGGCTCAATTATCATGATTTTGAGCTAGAAGAGTGGAAAACTAAAACAGCTTCTGAGCTTGGGATTAGTATTAGTGAATTTGAGCGTAAGCTATTAGCTGCTGCTCAGCGTCAGGCAATAATGAGGAAAAGAGATGAAGATTCTGATTCTGAACCCAATGTTGTAGAAGTTTATAGGATAGATGTTGATTCATGCATCCAATCACCATCAGTAGATGAGCAAACCAAGATTTAGCACTGTTAATTTGAAATCACTTACTAAATTATGTTCAATCAACATTTTATCTAGCAGTACATATCCAGTTGCATATCAATTGCGGTAAAAAAGCAACCAGTTTAGTATAAGTGCAATTGGCAATTTGATAGGATGACATGAAGTAGGATCAGTTCTCTAGATGAAACTATCCAATTTAAAGCCGCTAAACAATTTATGTTATAGCCTTTAAGCCATCCATAACTTATTTGTCAACAAAAGTATTTCCCTTAAAATCTAATCTCAAGTTCCTTGAGAAATAAAGGAACTAATTTTCAAAATATTTACATTTCACAAGCACGTTAGTGAAGATGAAGTCATGGCTGCTTCTAGAATTGAAGCTGTTTTCGCACAGTTGCAAGACGAAGTGAGCAATTGTGAAAAGTCCCTGCTTAAGCTCATACAGGTAAAAAAAGTTATGGTTCAAAATGTACCCCTAACCAGCAAGGCAAATACGCAACAAAAACAAAGTGATATTGCCATTATTGGCATGGCTTCTATATTCCCACAATCCAAGAATTTACAGGAATACTGGGAAAAAATTATTCACAAAGTTGATTGTATTACAGATGTCCCTCCCTCACGTTGGAGTGTAGAAGATTATTACGATCCTAACCCCAGAACACCTGATAAAACTTACTGTAAGCGAGGCGGATTTCTCCCAGAAATCGATTTTAATCCGATGGAATTTGGGCTGCCGCCTAACATCCTAGAAGTCACGGATATTTCGCAGTTGTTAGGTTTAGTTGTTGCGAAGGCAGCAATTGAAGATGCAGGTTACGGTGAATCACGACAATTTAATCGCGACCGCACTGGCGTGATTTTGGGTGCAGCAACAGGAAGGCAATTGGCGGTACCATTGGGAGCGAGATTGCAGTATCCGGTTTGGGAAAAAGCCCTTAAAAGTAGCGGCTTATCCGATGAAGATACGCAAAAAATTATCGAGAAAATCAAAAGTGCATATGTGCAGTGGGAAGAAAACGCCTTCCCCGGAATGCTAGCTAATGTAGTTGCTGGACGAATTGCCAATCGCCTTGATTTAGGGGGGACTAACTGTGTAGTAGATGCCGCCTGCGCTAGTTCATTGAGTGCCCTCAAAATAGCTGTGAGTGAGCTAACTGAGCATCGAGCCGATATGATGCTCACTGGCGGTGTTGACACCGACAACTCGATTTTTGCTTATATGTGTTTCAGCAAAACTCCTGCTGTTTCCCCAAGCCAGAATGTCAAACCTTTCGATGCAGAATCCGATGGGATGATGATGGGTGAAGGTGTTGGGATGTTGGTGCTCAAGCGCCTTGAGGATGCCGAGCGAGACAATGACCGAATCTATGCAGTCATCAAAGGCATTGGCACTTCTAGCGATGGTCGCTATAAAAGCATTTATGCACCGCGTGCAGAAGGTCAAATCAAAGCCTTGCGTCGTGCTTATGAGGATGCAGGATTTTCACCTGCTAGTGTCGGTTTGATTGAAGCACACGGCACAGGCACTATGGTTGGAGATCCAACCGAATTTGCATCTATAAAAGAAGTTTTTGGTGAAAACAATCCTAGAAAACAATATATTGCCCTCGGAACTGTCAAATCGCAGATTGGACATACAAAAGCGGCTGCGGGTGCGGCGAGTCTAATCAAAACTGCTTTGGCATTACACCACAAAGTATTGCCACCCACGATTAACGTTACTAAACCGCATCCTAAACTGAATATTGATAGTTCCTCGTTCTATTTAAATACGGAAACAAGGCCTTGGATTAGCGCTGATAACCAGCCAAGACGTGCTGGGGTAAGTTCTTTTGGTTTTGGTGGCACAAATTATCACGTTGTTTTAGAAGAATACCAAAGCGATGCAAGAGCAGAAAGTAGGAGCAATGGCTCCCGCCGATCTGAAAGTCCCCAAGAGCCACACAAGCTTCCCTATCGTTTACACAAAAGTTCCCAGCAGGTACTTCTATTTGCGTCAACACCTGAGCAATTGTTGTCGCGCGCTCAAGAAGTTCGACTTCAATTGCAGTCTGATGCAGGTAAGCGACATTATACAGAACTGATTTCGGCGTGTAAATCTTTAGAAATTCCGGTGGCGAATGCCAGAGTTGGGTTTGTTGCTGATTCTCTCGCACAGGCTTGCGACTTGTTGCAAATCAGTATTGAGTGGCTGAGAAACAAACCGCAAGCAGAATCCTGGGAGCATCCTCAAGGGATTTACTACCGCAAAACTGGGATGGCGACAAAGGGAAAAGTAGTTGCGCTGTTTTCTGGACAAGGCTCACAATATTTGGAGATGGGTCGGGAACTCGTGATTAACTTCCCCTGCTTGCGCCAGACCTATGCTGAAATGGACAGCTTATTGCGCCAAGACGGTTTGCACCCCCTTTCAGAGGTCGTTTTTCCTGTCCCTGTATTCGATTCAACTCAAAAAGCTGCTCAGTTAGAAAGATTGCAGCTGACAGAATATGCACAGCCTGCGATCGCAGCTTTTAGCGTTGGTCTATACAAGATATTGCAACAAGCTGGGTTTGAGCCAGATTTTCTCGCCGGGCATAGCTTTGGAGAACTGACAGCTTTATGGGCTGCGGGCGTTTTGAGTGAGGAAGATTACTTTTTCCTGGTTAAGGCTAGGGGTCAAGCTATGGCTGCACCTAAAGAGCCTCAATTTGACACAGGAGCCATGCTAGCGGTGAAAGGGAATGTTAGTCAGGTTACAGAACTAATCAAAAATTTCCCTCAAGTTACCGTTGCTAACTTAAATTCCCATCATCAGGTGGTTTTGGCAGGAACAAAAGCTGAAATTGCCAAAGTGCAAGAAGTTCTCAAAACTCAAGGGTTCTCTACCGTGTTGCTGGGAGTTTCAGCAGCTTTTCATACACCACTGGTGGCTCATGCACAGAAACCTTTTGCTAAAGCAATTGAGAAAGTTACTTTCAAAAAACCACAAATTCCGGTTTATACCAATGTGACAGGAAAGCGTTACCCAAGCGAGCCGCAAGTTATTCAAAAAGTCCTTAAAGAACACCTGCAAAATCAGGTGCTGTTTAAACAGGAAATTGAAAATATTCATGCTGAAGGCGGTTATTGCTTTATCGAATTTGGGCCACGAAGTATTCTCACAAGCTTGGTAAAAGATATCCTTAGCGATCGCCCCCATATAGCTGTGGCTTTAAATGCTAATTCTTCCAAAGATAGCGATCGCACTCTCCGAGAAGCTGTTGTGCAATTACGTGTCGCTGGCTTGCTTTTGCAAAACTTAGACCCCTACCAACTAGAGAGCCAAATTTCAGAAGTTTCCCCAAATCAACTATTGAATGTCCGCTTAGGTAGTACTAACTATGTCTCAGAAAAAACGCAGCAGTCCTTTGAAAAAGCGCTGCAAAATGGGCATCAAGTGAAATCGACAGTTAGCAACGGTCATAAACCAGCAACATTTGTCGAAGCTCCCTTAATAACACCGAATTTCTTCACCACACCAGTTGCAACAACGGAGGAAGCCCTAGAAATGGACTGGCTCCCAAACCCTTCTGAAGCAACAGAGAAGCAAGCAGTCAACGGTAAAGTGAAATCTGTGAATAACGGGAAATCAGACAAACTAGATATCAAACCTCCACAACCAAGTCTAGAAGCCCCTCAGGGTTACCAAAGAGCTATAGACAGCTTAGAATATACGCTGATAGAGTTCAACCGTCATCAACGTAGCGTCTTACAGGTTCATGAACAATCTTTAAAACATCAGACGGAATACACCAAAACCTTTTTACAACTGATGCAGCAACAGCAATTGCTGTGGGTAAATAGTAAATTAACTGAGCAACAAGCGCAAACGCAGCAAATTGCACTTTCTAGCTCAGAGCGCAGCATCATGCGGTTTCATGATCATCAAGCTGAAACTCTCCGCACCCATGACCAATATCTAAACTATCAACAGCAATATACTCACAACTTCTTCCAAGTGCTCCAGCAACAATATGAACTGCTGCTCACTGGTAATGTAACTCAACCCAATCTGATAGCGCCGATCAACTATCAAGATAGTCCAGCGACTCCACTACCCCAAGAGGATCACCCTGTTATAGTGACAACCACATCAGTTGCTACAACGAGCAACGATGCCATTAACTCTGAGGCAATTTTAACTAATGGTAATGGCGTAAATCATCAGGCAAAACCAGTTCTGGATCTGGATATTATTGCACCAAAGGAGAATGACATAACTGCAACAGTAGCGCCTGCACCCATAAATAGAGCAAGGGAAGACGAGGGACTAACAGTAACCTCCTCCTCTCCAGTTCCAGTCTTTGATGAAGCTACTTTAAGTCAAACTCTGCTCACCATTGTTAGTGATAAAACAGGCTACCCAGTGGAGATGCTGCAACTGGACATGGACATGGAGGCAGACTTGGGGATTGATTCCATCAAACGTGTAGAAATTTTGGGAGCGCTACAAGAACTGTACCCCGATTTTCCCAAGCCGAATATGGAAGAACTGGGAGAACTACGCACCATCGCTCAAGTCGCGGCGTATCTACAATCCCCTACTTCCCAAAGTCCTTCCCCAGAAGTCAAAATTTCTACCGTCAACGAACTAGGCGAAGAATCTACCCAATCCCCAATCCCCAATCCCCAATCCCCAATCCCCAATCCCCAATCCCCATTCCCCATTCCCCAATCCCCAATCCCCATTCCCCATTCCCCATTCCCCATTCCCCATTCCCTAATCAATTCCCAGCCAGAATTTACCGATGGCTCAACCGTATTCAGCCCAGAATCAGAACTAACAGCAGCTGATGAATTTGCAAACTTGGCTCAAACCCTGTTAACCATCACTAGCGACAAGACAGGCTACCCAGTAGAGATGCTGGAACTGGAAATGGACATGGAAGCAGACTTGGGGATTGATTCCATCAAACGTGTGGAAATTTTGGGGGCGATGCAAGAAATGTACCCTAATCTACCCAAGCCAAATGTGGAAGATTTGGGAGAACTACGTACTATCGGTCAAATAGTCGATTATCTCCACCAGTTGGTTGGAGGTGAAAAAAAAAAGTCTGATTATGAGTTTGACCAGCAGCCACCTCAAATAATCCACAATATCCCACGCCGTCCCGTCAAACTCAAAACCCTGCTGCAACCGGATTTTTTAGATTTCAGTTTACCAGAAGGACACATCGGCTTAATTACTGATGATGGTTCCCACATTACTTCTAAATTGGCTCATTCCCTAATTGCACAAGGCTGGAAAGTGGTGGTTTTAAGTTTCCCCCAATCGCTCATTCCTCAGCGATCGCCTTTAACTACAGGTGTAACTCGCGTCACCTTAGAAAACTTGAGTGAACAACATCTTAAAGAACAATTGCAAGCGATCGCATCTCACTGTGGAGCGATTGGGGCCTTCATCCATCTACATCCGGTATTTACAGCAAATCACACTGGGATAGTTCCTTATTTAGAACAGGAAAAGGCGATCGTCAAGCATGTGTTTTTGATGGCAAAACATCTCAAACAATCCCTCAATCAAGCAGCACATCATGGACATAGTTGTTTTTGCACAGTTGTTCATCTCGACGGAGCCTTTGGATTAGAGCATAAAGTCAACTTTGGAGCGATTGGTGCTGGTCTATTTGGATTAACCAAGAGTCTGAGATGGGAATGGCCAAAAGTCTTTACTCGCGCGATTGATTTGAGTCCTCATATTGATGCTGACGAGTCTACACGCCAGATAATTGCTGAACTTCACGACCCCAATCGTTATATTTCTGAAGCGGCTTACGGCCCTCAGGGACGAGTAACCCTAATTAGTAGTCTCAACAACTAAACAGGAGCAAAATTTATGGTGACACAAACTTCAATTCGTCCATCATCTGTCTTTGTCGTTAGTGGTGGTGCAAAAGGAATTACGGCTGAGTGTACTATCAAATTGGCACAGCAACAACCTTGCAAGTTTATTCTTCTTGGTCGTTCAGAACTTTTAGAAACAGAACCGGATTTTGCTAGTAATTGTTGGGAAGAATCGGCATTGAAAAAACGCATCATGGAGAATATTCTTGCTCAAGGCGAGAAGCCTACACCCATGAGTGTGCAAAAGGTATATAACAAGATTACTTCTAGCCGTGACATCAAAAAAACTCTAGCCGCCATTCAACAAGCAGGAGCGCAAGCAGAATATATTAGCGTCGATATTACAGATTCAACGGCTTTACAAGAAAAACTTACTGCTGCTGTCAAACGTGTAGGTGCGATTACAGGAATTATCCACGGTGCTGGAAATTTAGCTGATAAGTTGATTGAAAATAAAACAGAACAGGATTTTGAAAAAGTTTATGCTGCTAAAGTTCAGGGGTTAGAAAATCTCTTATTTTGCGTCAAACCTAATCAGATTCAGCATTTAGTTTTATTTTCTTCAGTAACAGGATTTTACGGGAATATTGGTCAGACTGATTATGCGATCGCTAACGAAATTCTGAACAAATCAGCCCATTTAATTAAGCAATACAATCCTCAGTGTCATGCAGTGGCGATCAATTGGGGAGCTTGGGACAGTGGTATGGTTTCATCGGAACTCAAAAAAGCTTTTGCTGAAAGAGGAATTGAGATTATCCCTGTAGAAATGGGGACACAAATGTTAGTCAATGAGTTACATCCCACTCATCATTCAACTACACAAGTTGTGATTGGCAATCCGATCACACCAGTTCCTGCACCTTTAGATTCGGAGCTAAGAAGCTATCGGATTCGTCGGCGAATGATACTAGAAGAGAACCCTTTTTTGTCCGATCATATGATTGCTGATTCTCCAGTATTGCCAGCCACTTGTGCTGTATCCTGGATGATTAATGCTTGTGAAGAACTCTATCCAGGTTATAAATGTTTTAGTTTCAAAGATTTTAAAGTATTAAAGGGAATCATTTTTAATGAAACTCTGGCAAACGAACATATTTTAGAAATACAAGAAGTTTCTAAAACTAATTCTGATTCTCTCGAATTGCAAACTACAATATTAAGTAAAAATCCCGAAGGAAAAACCCATTATCATTTCCGCACTTCCATAAAACTGGTGCGAGAGATACCAGCCGCTCCCATTTATGAAGCAATGAATCTCACAGAGGATAATATTATCACCACTACTGGTAAAGATTTTTATCAAAATGGAGATTCATCATTGTTTCATGGGCCAGCATTTCAGCAAATTACCAGAGTTTTAAATATTAATCAAGAAAAAATCACTGTCGAATGCCTTTGGCAAGAAATTACAAGCAAGCAACAAGGACAGTATCCTGTCAGATGGCATAATCCTTATACAACTGACTTGAGTACACAATCTTTATGGATTTGGTTGAGCCATTTTCATCAAGAACTTTGTTTACCTGGACAATTGACATCATCTGAACAGTTCTCAGTTACACCATGCAATGAACCTTTTTATGTTTCTTGTGAAATAAATGGGAAAACTGAAAGTAGTGCAACTGCTAATTTTATCCTTCATAATCGTCAAGGGCAAATATACACACGCATCTTAGGAGCTAAGGCAGTTATTTTGCCTATGCAATTACTAAAACGTAAGTAATGGCTAATTTGGTGTTTAAATATTGAAGCTACGGGGGCGGATATAAGCAGTGGAAAAAATAGCGATTATTGGATTATCATGCCTCTTTCCTGATGCTAATAATCCTGAAGAATTTTGGCAGAATCTTACTGATCAAAAAGATTCTACCTCATCTATGACTGTGGAAGAAATGGGACTAGATCCGACAATCTTCTACAATCCAGACAAAGGTAAACCAGAAAAAATTTATCTTCTCAAGGGAGGATTCATCCGCAATTTTCAGTTTGATGCCAGCGAATATAATCTACCATCAGATTTCGTAGACAGCTTGGATAATACCTTTAAATGGTCACTTTATGCTGCTAAACAAGCAATTGTGCAGAGTGGTTATTGGGGAAATCAAAATGTGCTCTCAAAATGTGGCGTAATTTTAGGTAATCTTTCATTCCCAACTAAATCGTCTACTCAATTATTTGCACCCATTTATGATAAAACTATAGAGCCTGCGATCGCAGAACTTTTAGAGGAACCAGATTTTCATTTAGCGGCTTTACCAACAGCAGCTAAACCTTCCCCATACAATGCCTTGATATCTGGCTTTCCGGCAGCCTTAATTGCCCAATCTCTTTCTCTATCTAGTAATCATTTTTGTATAGATGCTGCTTGTTCGTCATCATTTTATGCAATTAAGTTAGCATCTCATTATCTGTGGTCTGGTAAAGCTGATTTGATGTTAGCTGGCGCAATCAGTTGCTCAGATCCGCTATTTTTACAGATGTTATTTTCTGGCATTCAAGGTTATCCAGAAAACGGTATCAGCCGCCCTTTAGATAAATTATCTAGAGGACTAATTACAGCCGAAGGTATTGGCATGGTCGTGTTAAAACGATATAATGATGCTATCAGAGATGGCGATAAAATTTTAGCTACTATCTGCGGTAATGGTCTTTCAAATGATGGTAAGGGTAAGCACTTACTTAGCCCTAATTCTAAAGGACAAATATTGGCTTTTGAGAGAGCTTACACCGAGGCAGAACTTAATCCAAAAGAAATTGATTATATGGAGTGTCACGCTACTGGCACTTTATTAGGAGATACCACCGAATTTAACTCTATAGAAACATTCTTTGGTCAACACCAAGCAGCGCCTTTAGTTGGTTCTACCAAAGCTAATGTTGGTCACTTACTAGTCGCTGCCGGTATGGTTAGCTTGACTAAGACAATTTTAAGTATGTCTCATGGCGTGATTCCAGCAACTATTAATGTTACTGAACCTATAGGTTCTGATGATAGTATAATTTCCGCCAAAAATATTGTGAGAACTACCACAACATGGCCAAATAATGTGGCAAAGAAACGCGCAGCTTCAAGTGCTTTTGGCTTTGGTGGAACTAACTCCCATTTGATTCTTGAACAAGGGGATATAGTAAAATGAGTTTTGAACAAGAAAGTATTAACAAAATAGCTCAACCTGTACCATTAGCCAAAATTGCGATCGCAGGTATGGATGCCTTTTTTGGTGAGTGCAATGGATTAGATGCTTTTGAACGTAGTATTTATGAAGGTAGACAGCATTTTATTCCTTTACCACCTAAAAGATGGCATGGGATAGAAGAGAAAGAAGATTTACTCAAAGAGTATAATTTGGCAGATGGAAAAGCACCTGTGGGGGCATACATCACAGATTTTGAAATTGATACTTTAGCTTATAAAATTCCCCCAAATGAATTAGAAAAGCTTAATCCACAACAATTATTACTATTGAAGGTTGCTGATCGCGCCTTGAAAGATGCGAACATTCAAGAAGGGGGAAATGTCGCAGTTATTATTGCCGCCGAGACAGAATTTTCAGTTCACCAGCTACAGCAAAGATGGAATTTATCCTGGCAGATCAAAGATGGTCTGAACGCTGCAAATATTGCCTTACCAGCAGACAAAATTGCTCAACTAGAAACTCTTGTCAAAGATAGTGTTCACCATCAAGTAGATGTCGGTGAATATCTGAGTTACATCAGCAATATCATGGCGAGTCGAATTTCGGCGCTGTGGAACTTCACTGGGCCTGCATTCACTGTAACGGCTGTGGAAACTTCCGCTTTCAAGGCGTTAGAAGTGGCACAAATGCTACTGACTACTGGGGAAGTTGATGCTGTGGTTGTTGGTGCTGTCGATTTAGCAGGAGGCGTGGAAAATGTCTTACTGCGAAACCAATGGGCAAAAATTAATACTGGTGTCAATACCTTAAGTTATGACCAGAAAGCGAATGGCTGGATGATTGGCGAAGGTGCAGGCGCAGTCGTCCTGAAGCGTTACGAACCTGTCCAACAAAACGGCGATGGCTCCGACGATGGCTCCGTCAACGCCTCCGTCAACACCTCAAGCGATCGCATTTATGCAGTCATTGATGCCATTAGTTTCGGACAAGCCCATGTAGATAAGGAAGTTGTTAACCAAGTCTGCAAACAAGCTTTCCAGATAGCAGATATTCAACCCACAGAGATTAACTATCTGGAAGTTTGCGGTAGTGGTATTCCCCAAGAAGATGAAGCCGAAATCACAGGATTGCTGCAAGCTTATTGCCAAACTGACAATAATCAGAACTGTGCGCTGGGTAGCGTCAAAGCCAATATCGGTCATACTTATGTGGCTTCGGGAATAGCTAGTTTAATCAAAACCGCTCTATGTCTTCATTACAGATACATTCCTGCTACCCCTAATTGGTCTGGCGTCAAAACACCACAAGTTTGGGAAGGTAGCCCTTTTTATGTCCCCACGGAATCAAGACCTTGGTTTCTCGACAAAGACGGTACACGCAGGGTTGCTGCAATTAATGGTATAGGGATAGATGGGAGTTATGCTCATTTAATCTTGTCCGAAGAACCCAATCAAAAAGAGCGCAGCAGCAAATATTTGCAGCAAATGCCTTTCTATCTTTTACCCATAGCAGCGGAAAATCGCTCAAATTTATTAGAGGCTTTAAATCATCTCCAACAAAGCATCGAAAATTGTTCTTCTTTATCAGCTGCTGCTAGCGAGGCATTTGTTAACTTTGAAAAGCGTTCACAGACAAAATATACCTTAGCGATCGCAGGACGTAACCAGCAAGAATTAGTTAAAGAAATTGAATCTGCCCATAAAGGTGTCAATAGCGCCTTTGAGCGAAACGCAGACTGGCAAACACCTGTAGGTAGCTATTTTACAGCTAAACCACTGGGTAAAAAGGGCGAAATTGCTTACGTTTATCCAGCCGCAGTCAATTCTTATATTGGCATCGCTCGCAATCTTTTCCGCTTATTCCCCAAAGCCTTCGAGGACTTAAAAAGCAATAATCTCTACAACCGTGCTACCGAGGTTGAGAAGCTGGTTTACCCCAGAAGCTTGAATAAATTGTCAACCAGACAACTGGAAAATCTGGAAAAGCAATTACTCAATGACACTCAGGTAATGTTTGAAGAGGAAATGTTTGTTACCAGACTAATTACCACCATTATCCGTGATGATTTTCAAGTCAAACCAAAATATGTGTTTGGGTATAGTCTAGGCGAAGTTAGTATGATGGTTGCTCAAGGAGTATGGAGCAATTTTTATCAGGGGAGTAACATCTTTAACTCATCGGCTCTATTTGGAGACAGGTTATCCGGCCCTAAAAATGCCGTGCGTGAATATTGGGGATTACCGAAAACATCCTCATCTAGAGACAATAATTTTTGGTGTAACTATATTCTTATAGCCAGCCCATCCCAAGTTAGAGAATGTCTGAAAAACGAGAATCGTGTCTATTTAACTCAGATAAATACACCCGAAGAAGTCGTAATTGCTGGTGAGATAGCAGCTTGTCAGAGATTGATTAACACTTTAGGTTGCAACGCTTTCCCTGCTCCCTTCGATTATGCAATCCATTGTGAGGCGATGCGATCAGAATACGAGGAAATCAGGAAGCTCAACACCTTACCATCCCAAAATATCCCAGGTATTGTTTTTTATTCTGCTGCTAACTATCAACCTATCACATTTAATAGTGATGGCGTTGATCAAGCCTCTCTACAAGAAGCGATCGCTCGCAGTATTGCAAAAGTCCAGTGTGAACAACTTGATTTTCCGCGATTAGTTAACCGTGTCTACGATGATGGAGCCAGAATATTTATTGAAGCTGGTGCTGGTGGTGTCTGTTCTCGATTGATTAATAAAATCTTAGAAACCAAAGAACACATTACAGTATCTCTTAATCGCAGAGGTATTAATGACCATACTTCTATTATCAAAGCACTAGCAAAACTCCTCAGCCATCAAGTTAATTTAGACTTATCACCACTTTACAGTTTCGCCAAAGAAACTACTAATCAAAGTACAACAACGCTAAGAATAGTTACCTTAGGTGGAAACTCAATTACTGCCACCATCTTAAGTGATGAAAACCGTAAACTTTTTCAAAATTTAGTTGGTAAAGTCATGCGCGAGCCTGTTGCACAGCAGCATCAAACCAAAATTAATATTAAAGATTTGGAAATGATTAATGTTTTTCAAATTCCAAGCATTATCAACAAAGAATCTTTTGAGATTAAACAACAACCACAATCTTATAAATCAAATGCAGGTCAACAAGAAATTACTCAAAGCGTTCCACATACTGTTGCTTTATCTAACTATTTTAGTCATACACTCACCCTATCAGATTTTAGGAAGTCTCAGTATCAAAAACTGAGTGCTAATAATTCCAGCATTAATCAAACACACGCTGCTTTCTTAGAAGCTAGATACGAATCTAGTAAGCAATTAAGTACAATGATCCAATTGCAATTGTCTGCAATCCAAAATTTGCTTAATCAATAATAGTCTAAGCAGTTCATGATGACTACTTATACCATTTCCCAGCCAACTGAGGTACAAATTTATCTGTGTTTATCCGTGTACCCTCCGGGAAGCCCTTCTCTACGAAAGGCTGCGCCAACGGGTGATGCCTCCGGCACGCTACGCGTCTACATCTGTGGTTAATTACTTTTATCCGTACCTCACTCAAGTGAGAACCGCTATATCATCCAAGGTATAACTATTATGCAAACCGTAGAACCAGTACTCAACAAACACAATAATAATCTTGGCTTTTCCGCTTATTCATATAGGCAAAATCAAGTTTGGAAAGGTTCATTTGATTGTGTATCTTTTGATCAGACAAGCATCAAGGATAAATTACTGACGTTGGATAAACCTTGCTTTATCGTTAAAGCTGGTGCAAAAATTGGTGTGACTAACGAAGGTTATTTATCTCCTGCTGATAATCGCACAACAGCACAACTAGAACTCCTGACATTTGTGCCACCAATTCGTATTCAACAGCTAGGAGATCCAAATTTTCTCTCTTTTCATGGAGTGAAATATGCCTATGTTACTGGTGCAATGGCTGGTGGTATTGCTTCTGAAGAAATGGTCATTGCACTTGGAAAAGAGCAAATTTTGAGTTCCTTTGGTGCCGGTGGTTTAAGTCCAGAACGTTTAGAAGCAGCGATTAATTGCATTCAAAAAGCTTTACCTCAAGGCCCTTATGCTTTCAATTTAATTCATAGTCCCAGCGACCCAGCAATTGAACGGCGTGCAGTAGATTTATATCTCAAATATCAGGTAAGAACGGTAGAAGCTTCGGCATTTCTCGATTTGACTCTCAACATCGTTTATTACCGTGCTGCTGGACTTGGTTTAAATGACGCCAATCAAATTGAGATCAAAAATAGAGTCATTGCCAAAATTTCTCGCAGAGAAGTAGCCACCAAATTTCTGCAACCAGCACCAGCTAGAATCCTCAAAGAACTTGTTGAGCAAAAACTAATCACTGAGTTACAAGCAACTCTTGCAGCCAAAGTTCCGGTGGCTGATGATATTACCGTCGAGGCTGATTCTGGTGGTCATACAGACAATCGTCCCTTGGTTTGTGTCTTACCTTCTATTATTGCTTTGCGGGATGAAATTCAAGAAAAATATCATTACGAAACACCCGTTAGAGTTGGCGTAGCAGGAGGAATTGCGACACCACAATCAGCCTTAGCAGCCTTTATGATGGGTGCTGCTTATGTAGTAACTGGCTCAATTAATCAATCATGCATTGAATCTGGAGCTTCTCAATACACTAAACAATTGCTGGCTCAAGCCGAAATGACTGACGTAATGATGGCTCCAGCCGCAGATATGTTTGAAATGGGGGTGAAACTTCAAGTACTAAAAAAAGGCACTCTCTTTCCCCTACGCGCACAAAAACTGTTTGATTTATATAAAACCTATGACTCGATTGAAGACATTCCTTTAGCAGAAAGAGAAAAATTAGAAAAACAAGTTTTTAGAAATAGCCTAGAAGCAGTTTGGCAAGAAACAGCTAATTATTTGTCACAGCGCAGTCCCGATAAATTAATTAAAGCAGCCAGCAATTCTAAACTGAAAATGGCTTTAATTTTCCGCTGGTATCTCGGATTATCTTCCCGCTGGTCTAACTCTGGTGAAAAAGGTCGGGAAATTGATTATCAAATCTGGTGTGGCCCTGGGATAGGTAGCTTTAATGACTGGGTGAGAGGTTCTTATTTATCTGAGCCAAATAATCGCCGGGTAGTTGATGTTGCTCACCACATCATGACTGGTGCAGTCTTTTTATACCGCATACAAAGTTTAAAAATTCAAGGATTGCAAATTCCTGATTACTACAATCAGTATTTGCCAGCATTTTCTCCTGATTTAGTGGTTAAAAATTGAGTGTTTTTATTAGACCTCTTGCATAAATATTCTTTTGTCTCACGCAAAGGCGAGCCAGTGCGTTGGGCGGGCAATGCCCGACTTGAAGCAACTGGCGTCGCAAAGACGCAAAGAAGAGCGCGAAAAGAGCGACTTTTGCAAGAAGTTTATTGCTCATATTTTTACCATAACTCTGTTACATCAGCTAGTAGTAAATTGCTTGAACAGTGCTTAAATGAATAATTTGAATAGTTAAATACTACATGACTTACTCGATACATCATCGGTAAAACTATTTCAATGGAAAATCAAATCTAATGATGACTAACAACAGAAAACTGGGTTGTATAGAGCAAGCTATGGAAATCTTAAATAGCCGTGCTAAAACCTGGAATATACTGACTATTAGTCGTATTAAAGGTCCACTCAACGAAGAACTTGTTAGACAGGCTCTAGACATGGTTCAGTGTCGTCACCCTCGTCTTAATTCTCGAATTACCCAGTCTAATAATGGTCTACATTTTCAAACTGAAGGGACGGCAAAGATTGCTTTGCGTGTCGTGAGCAAGTTAGAGGCTCAGCAATGGCAAGAAGTTGTTTATGAAGAGATGAACAAGGAAATTGATAGTAGTAAAAGCCTGCTGCGAGTTGTGCTTGTTCATATCTTGGGTGATAACTATATAAGTTACCTAATTACAACAATACACCATGCGATCGCAGATGGTTTATCATGCATTCGACTTCACTCAGAAATCTTGACTTATTGCCAAGGAATTGCATCTGGCGAAGTAATAAACCCAGTTTCTAGTTTAACTCCCCTTCCACCTATCGAAGAACTACTACCTGAATGGACGAAGGGTTTAAAAGGTAAGATAAATAGCATACAATTTTTTTTACGGCTGGCGTTTCAGAAAATTTGGCATCGACCAGAAACATTAGGTTTTGAAAAGTACGTACCCATTCCACAGCGTCGTTGTAATATTGTCCACAGACAACTAGGACTAGAATTAACTCAACAATTTGTCAATCGTTGCCATCAAGAAAATACAACAGTAAATAGTGCTTTATGCGCTGCAATGATGTTTACAGTAGCGAGAAAAATCACTAAAAAAAATAGGAAAGATATACAAGTAAGCTGCTTATCATATCTTGATTTAAGGAGACATTTTGAACTTTTAATTAGTGACGAACATCTGGCTATTTTAGCCTCCTCTATTATGGAATTTTACGTTATCCAGACAAACACTTCCTTTTGGGAATTAGCTAGAGAAGTGAAACAAAAGTTAGAAGCTCGTACAAAACAAGGCGATATCTTCAACATGATGTTAATTGCTAAACATCTGATCAATTTTTGTTTCGTACAACCCAAGGAAGTAGCTGCCACAGTATCCGTCTCCAACGCTGGTAAAGTAAATGTCCCTAACGTTTACGGTGCATTTGAACTAGAAGAAATTAGTTTTGCCGGTTCACATTCTTTATATGCAGGTATGTTCATTACTCATGCCTCAACTTTCCAAGGAAAAATGCTGTTGAATTTCGTATTTTCTGAGCCTTCAATCAGTCAGAATATGATGGAAGACCTTGTAAACAATTTCATGTCCTGTATTTTTGATGTCTGCAATTTAAATTTGAATCTTTGTTTCACATACGATATGTGTATTTCTTACTCAGCTAAATAATTGTGGTTTGGTTGACTTTGTTAAGCACATTAAGCTAGGCAGCTTTGAAGCAGAAAAGTTTTTAAACAATTCACATTTCAAAATGCCTTTTTATTACTGTCAATATCGTTTGTCTACTGTTAATTCAGAGGTGTAAAGATGAGCATGTCTATTCCTGATTCAACTACAAAGGCGTCTTACACAGCAGAAGAAATTCAAGTCTGGTTAATCTCTCACGTTTCTGATGTACTGAGAGTTAATCCTGATGAGATAGATATCAGAGAACCTTTGGATAGTTACGGCTTGGATTCAACGCAGGGGATGCTCCTGGCTTCTCAAGCAGGGAAGTTGTTGGGATTTCAATTGTCCCCTTTGGTAATGTGGCACTACCCTACTATTGAATTACTTTCCCAGCGGTTAGCTGAAGAGTTTCAAGCTTCAGAGTTAGAAACATTTGAGATTTAATCTTTACTGAAAACTATGAATACAACCGAAATCTTGACTAATCTTAAACAGCAGGGTGTACATATTTGGGTTGAAAACGAAAAATTAAATATTCGTTCTCCTAAAGGAGTCATAACACCAGATATCCAAGCACAAATAGTTGCACATAAGCCAGAGATTTTAGCATTTCTTCTGCGCGATCGCAATCTAAATCATCGCTCTTCTGATGTGCCAATTGCTCAAGGGTTAAGTTTACAAACAATTGGCCGTTTAATCGGGGAAGTAGGCGACGAATTAAATCAAGAGTTCAAGCAACCGATTATTGACCCTAGGCTAATGGCTCAAAGACTAACTGTCACCTTTAGACCTTTACAAAAGGGATACAAAAATGCAGAAGTTATCAAATTCCGAGATGAACTAAAACAGAAGTTACAGGAATCTGGGGTGACAGTTTCGCCCTGGGAACAAGCTACAAAAGAGTTCTATTATGAAATTAAAATACCGTTTATTAACTGGAAGCAAAGCATTAAAACCAGAGTAGTTAAAACTGGAATTAAGGCTGTAATCGACGTTGATAGACCACCTTCTGTGAGAAGTCGCTCAGAGACATTTGCAGCCGAGAGGCTATATCAATTTTATTCTCGTTTTATTTTGAAAGATCGAAAAATATCGGTTACAGGAATTGCTCGATTAATCGGTTGGGCTGAAGAGTGTGCAGCTAAATACGTTGAAGACCCAACAAACACCCAAGTAATTATACTCACAGATTTAGATCAGGAGTTTGTTAATTCACAAACCCCCTATCAACAGAAAATCAAGATTGGATTAAACACTCTAGTTAGGACATTTTCAGAAATTGTGATTGGAGTTTCTCAGTCGCAGTTTTCAATTCTAAATATGAATCTGTCAGACTCTGTATTTTCTAGAAATGAGATAGATAGTTTTGTGTTGAAATCACTGGTTCCTAAAGTCTATGTTCCCATATTACCTCTACCACTAAGCAAATTTAAATTAGGTAAATATAATTCTCAAGAATCAGTTTATGCTAATAAGCTAGTTAGCTTGAGTAATTATCTAGCAGACACAAATCTATTTCCTCCCGGTTCAAAGCTAAGTGAGGTGATTAAAAGAAAATCCCACAGAGATATTGTTAACGTTATTGTCAATGGGAGAACTGGTGTTTCTTACGGCTTCGTCGCTTATGCAGAACCACCACATTATGTTGGCGAAACTGAAATCAGTGAGAGAGATTGGGAAAACCTAGATCCCGTTGCAGAATTCACTGTTAATGAAGTTCGCCAAAATAACATAGGTAGACGGTATTTAAAAACTAAGATAGGAGCAGAATATAGATTTAAGCAAATTCCTGATATTTGGATTTTAAGCGCTCGTTCTGGCTCCAATAAAACAAACTTAAGTCTTGAGAATGATATCCTCAGAATTGGTTTGACAGATAGGTTATTACTACAGTTACCGCAGGAAGTTGATCCTCAAGTAGTAGATATCAAACCTTCTTATGATGTTTATGTAATGCTTGCCATTAGTTTAGGTGCTGCTTTGTATACACCGGAATTAATTAAAAATGGTGCGCCAATTGTTCATTTCCACGGCTATCCAGAATTTGAATGGTTTAAACCAAATGAATACTGCGTTGGCGTACACAATCCTTCATTACCTTGTGGAACCTATGAATCAGGAGTATTTAACTTTTTGGGTATTGCCAGTTTAGCAAATCAACAGGTAAAAAATCTTGCCTTAATTAGTCTAGTTGAACCAGATCATGGCACAAATTTCATAGCTGATGATTTGGAGTATCTAGTCGAAAGATTGAAGGCTGGATGTGCAGAAGGACAAATCGAACTAGGTGGAAAACATTTTGCTTCTTTGAAGGCAAAGGTAGGGGAATTATAAGCCATGAACATCAAAAATAAAACTCTTCTCATTACAGGCATTGGTGGGTTTATCGGCTTGCGAACTGCCGAGCTAGCCTTAGCCCAAGGGATGAAAGTCCGTGGGTTGCAACATTCGGTAGATAAAGCTAAAAAAGCCGAAAAAATTGGTGCTGAGGTGATTTTGGGTAGCGTTACTGATCCTGCTACTGCCCAAAAGGCTTGTCAAGGAGTGGACATTGTTTTGCATACAGCCGCAGTTGGTAAAGAAGGTGGGTCACTTGACCACTTTCGTCAGGTAAATGTTGGTGGCACCATCAATATGGCTAAAGCTGCCAAGAATGCTGGTGTGAAAACCTTTGTGCATCTCTCAAGTGTAATGGTCTATGGGTTTAACTATCGCGATCGCATCACGGAAGAAGGGCCGCTTTGTGGCGAGAAGAATGCTTACTGTCAGACGAAAATAGAAGCTGAAGAAGCACTTTTACAACTAAATGCACCGTCAGATTTTGGCATCATCAACATTAGAGCAGGAGATGTTTATGGCCCAAGGAGTATCACCTGGATAGTTCGACCACTTCTCTTGATGCGCCAAAAATTATTTGCCTTGGCTAATGGTGGGCAGGGAATTATGAACCATGTATATTTGGACAATCTGATCGAGGGCATATTTCTTGCCATAGAAAAAGAAGCTTATGGAGAAGCTTTTAATATCACTGATGGCCAAGAAACTTCTTGGAAAGAGTATTTTATGCGCCTAGCCGAAATCGGAGGTGCGCCAGAGCCGATTTCTCTGCCAGCTAGTGTGCTCAAATCTATGCTTTGGCAGCAAAAACTTGCAAATAAACTTTTGGGCAAGAAAACTGATATTCTCCCGGACTCTCTGGATTTTGTGACTCGCCCCTATGCTTATTCCATCGCTAAAGCACAAAGCAGATTAACTTACCAACCGAAAATTGATCTGCAAGAGGGAATGCGACGCACACAAGAATGGTTGCAAAAAACAGATATCCAAGAATTGATTCAGTCATGAAATTATCAATTGGTTGTTTTATTTGCCCTTAAGTCTATCCAGCAGCTACTTGACGAGCTGCAACGGCAAATTTAGAAAACTTGAAACTAAACTAAGAGCGTTTACAATGACTCATTTTGGGGTTCTCTGTTTGGCATCAACGGGTCACCTTAACCCGATGACTACTTTAGCGCGTGAACTGCAACAGCGCGGACACCGTGTCACTTTGTTTGGAGTTCCTGATACTCGACCTAAGGCACTGGTCGCTGGCATAGAGTTTTGGACGATTGGCGAGTCTGATTTTCCTGCGGGGAGTATGCCACAGTTGTTTGCTCAACTGGGTAAGCTCAGCGGGTTAGCTGCAATGCGTTACACCATCAATTGGTTCAAGCAAGTAGCTGCCATGACTTTCCGAGATGCCCCTGAAGCAATCAGGGCGGCCGGTGTTGAAGCATTGCTAATTGACCAAGCAATAGTAGGAGCGGGGAGTATTGCCGATTTCTTAAACATTCCCTTCATCAGTGTTTGCAATGCCCTACTGTTCAATTTAGAAGATGGTGTTCCGCTCTTTGTCACGCCTTGGAACTATAATCCATCACTGTGGGGGCATCTACGCAACCGAGTAGGTAACTCGGTATTCAATCGCATCATGATGCAACCTATACGGAAAGTGGTAGAAGAATATCGCCAAACCAAGAATTTACCTCCATACTCCAGTTACAGTGATATTTACTCCAAGCTGGCTCAAATCAGTCAGCAGCCAGTCGAGTTTGAATTTCCACGCCACGATTTGCCCGAATGCTTCCATTTCACAGGTCCCTTTATTGACTCAGCCTGTCGCGAACCCGTATTTTTCCCTTTTGAGAAGTTGACAGGGCAACCGCTGATTTATGCTTCGATGGGAACATTACAAAATCGCCAGCAATACATTTTCCGCTATATTGCTGAAGCCTGTATGGGTTTGGATGTTCAATTGATAATTTCTCTGGGTGGCGCTCTCATCTCAGAATCTCTGCCAAGCTTCCCAGGAGAGCCTTTGGTTGTTGGTCATGCACCCCAACTAGAACTACTTAAAAAAGCCTCCCTCACCATTACTCATGCTGGACTGAATACTGCCTTAGAATCTCTTAGCAACGGTGTGCCGACAGTTGCTATTCCCATTACTAATGATCAGCCTGGTGTAGCAGCACGCCTTGCTTGGACTGGTACTGGAGAAGTTGTGCTCCCATCACAGTTAAGTGTTCCTAGGTTAAGAGCTGCTATCAAACGGGTATTGAGTGAAGTTTCTTACAAAAACAACGCGACTAGATTACAAAAAGCTATTCGTCTAGGAAAGGGTCTTAATCGAGCTGCTGACATTATTGAGCAGGCCATAACGACTGGAAAACCTGTCTTGGCTCAAACATATTTCAAGCAAACGGATCTTTTGTGCTCAAACAGTAGACCTCTGGCAAAAATCGGTTAGGTAAAAACAGCTTTAGAGAAATGAAGCTTTCACTCTTGCTTCTTTGGGTGTCAACTCCCCTCGCTTTTTTTGGAATTAACCGAGATGTATAGACTCATACAGCCCAGTTATTGATATTCGCTTGCGAAAGCCTTCCTAGCCCTCTTTAAAAAGGGGCTTTATTCTCTCCTTTTTAAACAGGGCTAGGAAGGTAACTGAACTGTGTTGATGTATGGACTCATCACCAATTACCAATTACATCTGTAAACAACTAACCAAATTGGAGATTAACTATGAAAGACAAACAATACATTCTAGAAAACCCATCACCCAAAAGCAACATAGCCGAGTCACTCGAAGAACCAGAGAGTCTTTCATTCACATGGGAACGCCTTATTCCCAAACAGTTAGCGAGCGATTCAGCAAGTCAAAAGCTTTTTGATATTCATCGCCGACGCTACGAGATTGCGGCACGCTATGTAAAAGGGAAACGGGTTTTGGATATCGCCTGCGGTACAGGATATGGTAGCCAGATACTTCATCGTGCAGGTGCGAGTAGCGTAGTAGGGGTCGATATCTCTCCAGAGACAGTGCAATATGCAAAGAAGCACTATCAGGAGACTAACATGGAGTTCGTCTGTGCCGATGCTGAGCAGTTCAAGTCACTGGATCGGTTCGATGTTATTGTTTCCTTCGAGACGATAGAACACGTTCCCCATCCCGACAAGTTACTCTCTCGCTTGCATAGCCTGCTGACTTTAGAAGGTAACTTACTGCTATCAGTACCATTGGGTGAGACTCGACATCTTGACCCCTACCACCTCCATGCATTTAGTCAGGAGGATGTGTTTGCACTACTTAAGACAGCAGGGTTTGTAGTTGACCGATACCGTTGTGATAATTTTTCCTTAACTCGTGCCGATCTTCTCCAGTGGAGGAAACTCTATCCGGCAGCTAGTCCTTCGTTACGCGAACAGTTTTTCACTCTCAGGGGGTGGCATATCCTACGTGACTTTCTTTTCAAGGGCGTTATTACTGTGCCTGAACTAATGATTGCTGTGCGCTCAATCAACAGTTCAGAGATTGATGCCAGGCATCTCCCAACATACCTTGAATGATTAACAAGGCTTATGCAACTGGAAGATATATCTTATTACCTATTAGCAATTTGGATGGTAGGTGAAGAGTAAATGTAGTATTGCCTAATTCGCTGGCGACTTTGAAACTACCTTGATGTGCAGTGGCGATCGCACATCAAGGTAATCCCAAACAGATCCATCTATGTTGACAAAAGACAAGCTATGAAAATACTGGTCACTGGAGTTGCTGGTTTTATTGGGTTTCATTTGGCACAGCGTCTTTTAGCAGAGGGAATGCAGGTTTATGGCGTTGATAACTTGAATGACTACTATGATATCAGCCTAAAAAAAGCTCGCTTGGCTCAACTTTATTCTCAAGCCGCATTTACCTATCAATTTTTAGACTTGAGCGATCGCCTCGGTACTACTCAACTATTCCAAGATCAGACTTTTGACTATGTAGTGCATTTGGCAGCTCAAGCGGGAGTGCGCTATTCTTTGCAAAATCCCTTTGCCTATATAGACAGCAACCTCTCAGGATTTGCCAATGTGCTGGAAGGTTGTCGTCATAGCCAGACTGGTCATTTAGTGTTTGCCTCTTCCAGTTCTGTTTATGGTGCTAATACTAAATTACCCTTTGCTACAAGCGACAACGTTGATCATCCAATCTCACTCTACGCCGCTACTAAAAAAGCAAACGAGTTAATGGCATATACCTACAGCCATTTATACGATTTGCCAACTACAGGGTTACGCTTTTTTACGGTGTATGGCCCCTGGGGACGACCTGACATGGCATACTTCAAATTTGTACAGGCAATTAGTAATAACCAACCAATTGATGTTTACAATTATGGCAAAATGCAACGAGACTTCACCTACATTGATGACATAATTGAAGGGCTTGTTAGAATTATCCAAAAACCACCTCAAGCTAATAATCGAGATATCCTAACCACTCAAGCACCCTACAAGCTCTACAATATTGGTAATAACAGCCCAGTAAATTTGACGGTATTTATTGAAGTCATTGAAAAAGTACTGGGTAAGAAAGCTAAAAAGAACTTACTACCTATTCAGCCTGGTGACGTTTGTTGTACCTACGCCGACATAAATGATCTAATACAAGACATAGACTTTAAACCTGTCACTAAAATTGAGCAAGGTATAGAACGTTTTGTGCAATGGTATCAGGACTATTACAGTTACTAAAAAGATATTCCTAAAACCTTTAAGCAAAAATCTGAATGAGTTTTGTAACCTTTGGTAGATAAAATCTTATCAACACTGGATGACACTAATGATTCAATTTTCAGAGCTACCTTGGTTAATAGTTATTCTATCTGCTTTCTGCAATTGTATAGGTACTATTCTACTAAAGCAGTCACGGTTAGCAGGTAGTAATTCTAGTGATTTTGCAACCTTTGTTTCTCCTTGGTTTATCGCTGCTCTAATTTTTTACTGTACAGGTTTGTTTCTATTTGCTAAAGCACTTGATCGATTGCCAGTCTCTCTAGTAGTTCCAACTTCTCAAGGAATAGGATTCATTCTGGTTACTTTTCTTTCCTACTGGTTGTTTAAAGAAAGTTTTACATTCAAGCAAGTAATGGCTGTAAGCCTTATCTTTACTGGCATTGTAGTGATAACTCATAGTTAATTTTATCTCTAAACTATTCATAATACTTGTGCGAAAACCCCAAAACCAGAGTCTTCAAAGCTTTGAAACCAAACTTTGATATCTTATACCATTTCCATATGAAGACGCATAGAAAGAACCCCACCGCCTGCGGCACCTCCCCTTGGTAAGGGGAGGTTGGTAGGGATCAAAATAATGTGCAACCTCACAAAGAATTGGTATTAGTACAATTGCAGTCGCAAGGGTTTGATATAGTTAGTGATAGCTTAGAGCCGTAAAAGTCACCTCCTAGCCCGTAAAACTATTGTGATTCTTGCTACTAGTTAATTACAGTAGAGTAAAAAGTTTTTCAGAAGCCTGATCAACCGTACTGTTGAAGTAATTAAGAACAAACTTAAGCCGAGTCAACGCTCTATTTATGGACTTATCAACTTTGAAAACTTCTGAGTTAGATACTTGTTAAGTTGGCATTTTAAATACTAATTTTGCAGATCATTTCCTGAAGATCCTAATTGTTTTAAATGAAATAAAAATGGACTTTGCAATAAAAAATGAATTGTTGAGTTTTGAAAATTGCAACCAAGAAAAGCTAGCAAAAAGACAGCCTCTGAAAATTGCGATGTTTACAGCAGTTTATGAGCCATTTTTAAGCGGTATAGCACTGGGAGTAAATGATCGAGTCCGTTGGTTGTTACAGCAGGGACATGAAGTCTTTCTTATTTATCCTGAGGTGAACGAGCAGTATCCTGATACCGTTCAAAGATCCAAAATACAAGGATTGAGCGAGCTTCAATCTTTCTCCAAATTTTCTTGTTATGCTTACCCAACAAAGCCATTAATATTTTATAAGTCTGCGCCTGAACCACTTCATTATCGACATTGGAGCGATACTCATTTACTAGAAAGCTTTCAACCCGATGTTGTGCTCATCTCAGAACCATCACAAATGAGAGGAGTATACTCATTTTTGTTAAGAGGTTATGGTCGTTGGGTTGGTAGTGAATATGCAAAGAGAACAGGTATTCCCACAATATCGCTCTTCCATACTGACTTACTTGCTTATTCTGAGTCGTACATTGGAAAATGGCTCATAAATTGTTTGAGTCCTATAATTTCCATTTTTATTAAGCGTTTCTCTGCGGCTTATCAAGTCACTTACTTTTCTTCTTGGGAGCAACTTGCTAAGTACAGAGCGATGAAAGCCCAGGCGTGTGAATACCTAACTTTTTTGGGAGTAGATACGCAAAAATTTCACCCCAGAAATATTTGTTACAATCCTATTCCTGATGACAATCGACCAACCCTCTTATATGTTGGACGCCTCGCACGAGAAAAGAGTGTTACCCAGATAATAGATGCGTATCCTCTCATCGCTGCTGCAATACCTGAGGTTCATTTAGTCATTATCGGCAGTGGTCTTCAGCAAGAGGAAATTTTTCAACGTGCTGCTAAGTTCAAAGCAGGTATTACCCTATGGGGTGAGTCGCGGGGAACTGAAATCTTGGGCTGGTTCGCTAGAGCAGATATATTTGTAAACCCCTCCGTTAGCGAAAATTTTTGTAGAACAAACATGGAAGCACTTGCCTCTGCAACCCCTGTTGTAGCTGCCCGCGCTGGGGGAAATACAGAACAGGTTTTTCCTGGGTTCAATGGCTTTCTGTTTGAACCTAACAACCCAGTCGATTTTGCCCAGAAGATTATCACAATTCTCAAGAATCCATCTCTCAAGACTCAAATGAGTAAGCAAGCTCGCCTCTCCATACTTCGAGCCGATTGGTCTACATGTATGGAAAACTTTGAGGACAAACTCTACGAGCTTGTTGAGAATTCTAAGACTAACATTGCCATTTGTAGTCAGCAATAAAAAACAACTGACAAAGGACTAGTTATGAAAGTTGCAATTCTGGCTGGAGGTCTAGGCACCCGCCTGGCTGAAGAAACCGAAAGCAAACCTAAGCCGATGATCGAAATTGGTGGGCAGCCCATCCTATGGCACATTATGATGCATTATGCCCACTATGGCTTCAAGGATTTTGCGATCGCTCTTGGCTATAAAGCTGAGGTCATCAAGAAGTATATGGTGGACTATTGTTCCCTCAATAGTAATCTCACCGTCAACTTACAAACTGGCGAATTCAAAATGCATGGGGGTTACAGACCAAACTGGACAGTTGAGTTAGTCGATACCGGACTCAACACCAACACAGGTGGTCGCATCAAACGGCTAGCTCCCTATGTGGACAATCAAACTTTTATGCTGACTTGGGGTGATGGAGTTTCTGATTTAAATCTGCATGAACTGTTGGCATTCCACCGCTCTCATGGCAAACTCGCCACCTTAACAGCCGTGCGACCGCCAGCCCGCTTTGGTCATCTAGAGCTAGATGATGACCAAATCATCGAATTCTCCGAGAAGCCCCAAACCCGTGAAGGCTGGATTAACGGTGCTTTTTTTGTTTTAGAGCCAAGGATCTTTGATTACATTGATGGGGATGACACCCAATGGGAAAAAGCACCTCTAGAGCGACTGGCCCAAGACGGTCAACTGATGGCATATAAACATTCCTCATTCTGGCAGTGTATGGATACCTTGCGTGATAAACACCGCTTAGATAGTCTCTGGCAAAGTGGCAATGCACCGTGGAAAATCTGGGAGGAACCAAATGCGAGTATTATTAACGGGACATCAGGGGTATATCGGAACGGTCATGATCCCTATGCTCTTAGCAGTAGGGCATGAGATAGTAGGATTAGATAGTAATTTGTTTGCAGGTAGCACTTTCGGTGGGGGAATTAAAAACATCCCCGAATTGAAGAAAGATATCCGCGATGTCGAGGCATCAGACCTGGAGGGGTTTGAGGCAGTACTACATCTGGCAGGGCTTTCTAATGACCCTTTAGGAGACTTCAATCCCGATTTAACCTATGAAATAAATCATGCTGCCTCAGTACGATTAGCGAGGTTAGCCAAAGAGGTAGGGATCGAAAGATTTATCTTTTCCTCTTCCTGTAGTAATTATGGTGCTGGTGGCGAAGACTGGTTAAATGAAGAATCGGCTTTTAACCCAGTCAGACCTTACGGTATCTCCAAAGTAGCGGTCGAGCGAGATGTTAGCCAGTTAGCTGACGATAAATTTAGCCCCACTTTTTTACGTAACGCTACCGCCTACGGTGTCTCACCCCGCTTACGCTTTGATTTAGTACTCAATAACTTAGTAGCTTGGGCTGTGACTACTGGCAGGATTTACATCAAGAGTGATGGCACTCCCTGGCGGCCGATTGTCCACATTGAAGATATCTCCCGTGCCTTTATTGCTGTATTACATGCTCCCCGTCAGATAATACATAATCAAGCCTTCAATGTGGGACGTAACGAAGATAATTATCGCATTCGGGATTTAGCAACAATCGTCCAAGAAACTGTTCCTGACTGCAACATTGAATATGCTCAGGATGCAGCCCCCGATCGCGGCTCTTATCGAGTTGATTGTAGCAAGATTGCCCGTACCTTACCAGAATTTCAACCCCAATGGAATGCTCGCAAAGGAGCCGAAGAACTTTACAGAGCCTACCAAAAAGTCGGCTTGACCTTGGAAGAATTTGAAGGAGCAAAATACAAGCGGATTGCCCATATTCAAGAATTACTCAATATAGGGCAAATCGATACTACCTTGCGTTGGAAAACTCAAACATCGACATACTCTTTGGCAAGCTAACAAGATAAGCAATTATGATTGATGCGATCGCTCTTGGCTCAATTGGAGCCTGTCGTGCAAGTGGTATTGATGACCTAGAGTTAATTATTTCTTTTGGTCATACACCACTAGCAGATGCATTGCTAACTAAAGACCAGCTAAGTCAACCGGAGTATACTGCTCCCTTAGAGCTAGCGTTTTCTCCCAGCAGTGGGCTAGTGCAAATTACAACAACTGTGCCGCCAGAAATCCTTTTTTGTCAGGATTATCCTTATTTTTCCTCTGTTTCTCCATCATTACTGAGGCATTTTCACCAAAGTGCGTTGGAAATCATTGAGTCTCGTAAACTAGACAACAACAGCCTAGTTATTGAAGCCGCCAGTAACGATGGCTATATGTTGAAAAACTTTATGGAGAAAGGCATTCCTGTACTGGGAATTGACCCTGCTTCGGGGCCGGTTGAAGTAGCTCAAAAATCTGGTATCCCTACTATTTGTACTTTCTTTACTCAGGACTTAGCTGAGCAACTGCAAGCTTCTGGAAAATTAGCTGATGTGTTCCTGGCGAATAATGTTTTAGCTCATGTGCCTGATTTAAATGGCTTTGTAGCTGGCATTGGAATGCTATTAAAGGCTCATGGTGTAGCAGTGATTGAAGTGCCTTATGTGGTGGATTTAGTAGATCATTGCGAGTTTGACACGATTTATCATCAGCATCTATATTATTTTTCTGTAACTGCTCTAGACAGGTTGTTGAGGAGACATTCTTTGTTTCTCAATCATGTGCAACGTACAGCAATTCATGGTGGCTCTTTGCGCCTATTTGTAGAACGCCGTGAGGCAGTTGGTGAATCAGTCAAGTCACTTTTGCAGATAGAAGCAGCGCGGGGTGTAGATCAATTTGATTACTATAGCGATTTTGGCGATCGCGTCCGTGCAATTAAAAGTAGTTTGCTGGATATCTTAGTGAATTTGAAGCAACAAGGAAAACGAATCGTTGGCTATGGTGCAGCTGCAAAAGCTACAACCTTGTTGAGCTATGTAGGTATTGATCAAAAGTTTCTGGATTATGTGGTGGATTTGAATCCCTTCAAGCAAGGTCGCTATATGGGAGGTAATCATTTGCCTATCTTTGCACCTTCCAAGCTTCTAGAAGACAAGCCAGATTATGTCTTGATTCTGGCTTGGAATTTTGCTGAGGAAATCATGCAGCAGCAAGAAGCATACGCACAGCAAGGCGGTAAATTTATTATTCCTATACCAACTCCCAAAGTTATCTAGTCATTTAAAACAATCTCATGCATACAATCTATTTTGATTCTACGGTTAGCGATCAAGTGAGACGCCAACAGATTTATGAAGGTCAAATTTTTGTTTTTAATCCTCGTCCCAGTACGATCGCTCTCTGCGATTTCGCCCGTGAATTAATTGAAGAGGCATTTGGTGAAGTCGATCCCAGAACAGCCCAATATAATATTCCTGTTGAGGAATATGTGGCGATCGTCGCTTCTCTCAAACCTCGATTTATTCATCATCCGAAGACTAAGGAGTTAATTAGCAAGATCCTGATAGAATTTGAGTGTGATCTCAATGAAACTTATCAGGATGTTCCACGTTTACGAACAGTAACCTCCGATGGTTATCTTACGAGCGGTGTAGGGTATGCCTTTCATCCACATCGGGACACATGGTTTTCAGCCCCAATGTGCCAACTGAACTGGTGGCTTCCCATCTACGACTTTGAGTCTGAGAGTTCCTTGGCGTTTCATCCTCGCTACTGGAGTCAACCTGTAAAAAACGAGTCCAATAGCTTCAACTACTACGAATATAACCGGACAGGTCGTAAGGATGCGGCGCTTCACATCAAAAAAGATACTCGCAAGCAGCCTCGTGCAACAGAACCACTCGATTTAGGTTCCCAAATTCGAGTTGTTTGCAAAGTGGGTGGTATGATTATTTTCTCAGGCGCACAGATGCATTCCACAGTGCCTAACACGTCAGGTTTATCGCGCTATAGCATTGATTTTAGAACTGTCAACATTAACAATGTTATTAATAAAGTCGGTGCTCCAAATATTGACTCTGTAGCGACAGGAACTTCTTTAAGAGATTTTTTACGAAGTGCCAATTTCTCTTTGATACCTGCGGAAGTTATTGCACTTTATGAACAGTCTCCCAATACTAATGAAGGACTGGTTTTTCAACCTGATATTAGACAACAATTTGCTAGAGCATCTTAATACCAAGGCTGAATGTTGATAGTTTGACAAACAAGTTACTCATTACCAAATCATAGTATGAACCAATCATCGCTACAGGGAAGTGCTGGTTTAGAGCAACTCACGAAACCTGTGGAGCATATTTGTCCTAACTGTGGTAATCACAGGTTATTCGTGTTCTACGAAGTCCATAATGTTCCTGTCCACAGTTGCTTGATGCTATCTACTCAGCAAGAAGCTCTTGATTTTCCGTGTGGTGATGTTGTTCTGGGATTGTGCGATCGCTGCGGATTCATCACCAATATTGCCTTTAATTCCAAGTGGTCGGCTTACGCACCCAACTACGAAGACCAACAGAGTTTCTCGCCTACCTTTAATAAATTTTCTCTAGATTTAGCAAATCGCTTGGTCGAAAAGTACGACTTGCACAACAAAGATATCGTTGAAATTGGTTGCAGCAAAGGAGACTTTTTAGTATTGCTGTGTGAGTTGGGATTTAATCGCGGTGTTGGAATTGATCCGAGTGCTGTACCGGGACGGGTCAATATAGAAGCTGCTGAACGTGTGATTTTTGTCCCAGAGTATTACTCTGAGCAACATGCTAAATATGTTGGTGACTTTATCTGCTGTCGCCATACCCTCGAACATATTCAACCCACTGCTGAATTTATCAAGACTGTGCGCCTCTCCATTGGCGATCGCACTGATACTACTGTTTTCTTTGAAGTTCCTGATACCACCCGTCTATTGCAGCATCTTACCTTCGAGGATATTTACTATGAACATTGTTCTTACTTCACACCCGGGTCACTGGCTTACTTGTTCCGCTCTTGTGGTTTCGAGGTGATTGACCTGTATCGAGCTTATGGTGAGCAGTATCTTTTGATCGAAGTTCAACCTATAGCAATACCTTCCAACAAGGTGCATCCCTTAGAAAACACCGTGGAACAGACAACTGGAGCTATCAAATATTTTGTTAATCAAATTCACCAAAAGCTAACTCATTGGCAGCAATATTTAGAGAAGATGCAAACACAGGGTAAACGGGTAGTTATTTGGGGATCGGGTTCTAAATGTGTTGCCTTTCTGACAACTCTTAATACCATCGATAAAATTCAATATGTTGTTGATATCAATCCTCATCGTCATGGAAAATTCATCCCTGGTGTTGGTAAAGAAATCATGCCACCAGAATTTCTCCAAGAATATCAGCCAGATCAGTTGATTATAATGAACCCCATTTACTGTCAAGAAATTCAGCAAATGCTCAATAAGCTAGCCGTAAGTACCAAAATTATAACTTTATAACATTAACTCTTGAGAGAAGTCTGAGTGCCGGAAGTTGGTGCTCAGAACTTCACTGCTCTTGACTTTTGACTCTTGACTATTAATATCATGTATTTCCTATGAGTAACAATCAGCCACGATTAAGCATCGGATTACCTGTATACAATGGTGAAAAGTTTCTCAAAGAAACTATAGATTCACTTTTGTCTCAGACCTTTGAAGATTTCGAGCTAATCATTTCAGATAATGCATCTACGGACAAAACTGAGGAAATTTGTAGAGCATATATTGGCCAAGACAAACGTATATATTACTATCGCAACGAAGAGAATAAAGGTAGCGCTCCTAACTTCAATCGCGTCTTTGAATTATCTTCGGGTGAGTACTTTAAGTGGGCAGCTTATGATGATTTATATGCTCCCGACTTTCTCATGAAGTGTGTTGAGGTACTTGATCAAGACCCTAATGTTATTTTGTGCCAGTCTCAAGTATCTATAATTGACGAACACGGGGAATTTATTCAAAATTACGATATCCAACTCAAGACAGATTCACCAAAACGACACGAGCGTTTTCACGAATTGCTGTCTAAGCATTTATGTTATCAAATTTTCGGAGTAATCCGTGCTAGTGCCCTAAAGAAGATACCGTCTCTAGGTAGTTACGGTCATGCAGATGGGATTTTATTGTTAAGGCTTGGTCTTTTAGGTCAGTTTTATGAAATTCCAGAATATTTATTTTTTTCTAGAAAACATCCGCAACAATCAATGAGTATGTTCGTTCCCAATTACTTGTTGTTTGCTAACAAAAATCAAAACCACTCATTGAGTATGATACCTGATTATCATGCATATTCAATATGGTTTTATTCGGCAAATGAAGGCAAAATTATATTACCACATTGGAGGATATTATGGGAGTGTTTACTCTCCATGTGGCGAGGTTCACTAAGTTTGTATGAGCATATCTGTTGTTCCATAAGTATGTATAATCAGTTAAAAGGTACAGAATATCTTTTGCTGAAAGATTTATTAATAGCGCTGCAAATGCTTTGGGTAAGTTGGCGAAAAGCATTAATTAAAAATTGGTAAATTTTAAAATTTAAAGTATTGCAGTCTTGTTTATATACCAGTTATGGATTTAAGTTACTCGTTTATGGCTAACCCATTCTCGGGCGTGTTTTCAAACCCTACAAGCCTTCAGGCTAAAGCCTGAGGCTACAGGAACAAAGCCTGCTTTTGCAGGCTTAAAATCTTGATTTTTCGTAGTCCGCGCAAGCGGACTTCGTTCCTGTAGCCGCACCCTTTAGAGTGTCGGCGAGGCAAGAAAACACGTTTTGGTGATGCTGATCTATTTCGTTTGCAGACATGAGATATGTTTTTCAAATAGATAGACTGGACGACAAGTAGCATCACGTAAACTAATTTATACTTAGTATAAATAAATGAGCGATCGCACTTTCAGATCAACTGCTAAGATGCTGCCCAAAGTCATGTCAGATTCGTAGAATTTTCTCCGCTAAATAAAAAGCCCCCAGTTAGCACCGGGGGTATGTATGGTTAATTACCATCAAACATCTATTCCCACTAACAAGAATCGCATTTATAAGGCTTTAGTGCATCCGGGATTATGCAATTACTGCATAATCTTAATTTTTATATTGCAATTAAATAGTGAAATAAGAATCTAGCCAAGATTACGGATGAGAGCGATCGCCTTTCACGTTCTTTTAGAACAGTTGCTTTGTATCCAAAAGACGCAAGGAGAGGCACAACGCAATGATACAGTTGCTCTACTTGGGGAAACCCCTGTTCCCGCACTGCCTCCTCTTGACCCTTGAACGCCACTCCCCTCAACGGAGGGAACCTCTGCACAGGGGTGGCTCCTCTTGACTCTTATACCAGAAGATATGTGTGCCAGTTGCGTAAGTCCTGATATTCTAATATTTATGCAGATATCCCAAATTTAATTAGACCTACTTTTTTGATAATTCATCATTCTATAGGCTTTTTACAAATATCAAGAAGGCTAATGCGATATTATTTTGTAAATTGCGGCATTTAATTTGTAAATGTACAGTAAGTCATAAAAAAGGCTTGGTTCAGCCAAGCCTCTATAATATACCAAGCATTTACTACACCATGATTAATTTAAACCCAGCCTTACTTTAGTTCATCTTCCTATAGGCTGTGTCCAAATATTTTGAAAGCTGATATGTAATTATCTGTTTACTCATTAAAAAAAAGGTTTGGTCGTGAACCAAACCTCGATAATTGCTGTGCTTAACAACGTACTAAATTAATTTAGTTTTACTTTGCTTACAGTTCATCTTTCTATAGGCGGTGTCCAAATATTCTAAAAACTGGTACAACTTTTGTTGGTGATCATATTAACTAGCTTTTCTTTGCTTAGTATTAAAATATAAAAGTAATCTATCTATAGTATGAAAAAAGCTCGACTTATAGTCAATCCTCTATAAATACTAGATATTTATCATGTCTAGTTAATTTATAACCACTTGAGGTTGCTTTATCTTCCTAAAAGATTTCATAAAAAAGACCCTGGGTATTATTCCAGGGTGCACACACGTTTTTCAGGCATTAACAGGGTGAATCTTAACTTTATAAAATAGTTATTTCGACTACCTATAGAATGATACGAATCTCTAGATACATATGGTATGGCTAGCACCTAACTTATGTGGTCTATCCTTGAAAAACCTTGGCAAGATGCTAAAATTCTATATATAGTATTTTTAAACACTAGCTTACCAGTTTTTTTTGATAGATTATCTTTCTAAGAGTAGATGTTTAAATATCCTGCAAGTTAATAAAAAATTATCTGCTTATCGGAAGTTGCAGCCAGAGATTGTAGAATTGGCATATTAATTTACTAATTTCATTATTAGACACGAAAAAGGCATGGCTAAAAGCCACGCCCCTATATATACCAAGTGTTTACCATATCTAGCTAATTTAGATTTTCTCTTACTTTAGTTCATCTGCCTATAGGATGTTTCCAAATATTCTGTAAGCTGTTAGGTAGATAGTGAGGGGTCAAGCCCATTAATAGTTAACTAACATTATTGTCAAATTGCTGCTATACAAACAAAGCTGGGCTACGCTAAATCAAGCTTAGAGGTTGTTTTAAAAGTCTAATTTATTACTTACCCTAGCGACTAGAAGTCGCGCGCCAGTTGCTCATGGGGGTAACGAACATGACCGCACTGGCTTGGCTACACAGACAAAACTCCGAAGTTCTGATGCCTACGGCGGGCTGCGCCAACGGAGGAAGCCTCCGCTCAGACTTCTCTCCACCTGCGTGGGTTTCAAACCCTTGCTTTTGCGTTAGTCCGCGCAGGCGGACTTTGTTTGTGTAGTAGCGAATTATATTCGCCCAAAACTTTTCAAACATCCTCTTAGATAAACTCTTTAGCATCCTCAGACAAGTTTAGTGTGTATGAGCTAATATGCTTAAAAAAAGCTTGGTTCACCACCAAGCCCCAGTTAAAAGTAGAATTTAGTTATTTTGATTTAACAATAGATTTGCCACTAAAGACTTTATAAAGATTTTTAGAGCAAGTATGGCATCAGTCTATCAGATTAGTCATAAAAAAGGCTTAGCTGAATGCTAAACCTCCATAGAAAGCAGTTATTCGACACACCAAAATCAATTTATATCTACTCTTCTTTCTGGTCATCTTCCTTTAGGATGTGTCTAATAAGTATAAAATTTGATAGTAGCTCATGCATTTAAATTAGCATGTAATCAAACTACCTTTAGAGAGATTAAAAGCTAAAAATATGGAATTGAATATAAAAATTATTACTAAGTTAAATAAAAGCTAAATATTAATATATGCAAATTTGTCTGATTTGCATATATTAATATTTGATACCAGCATCAGTAATACGATTTCACAAAATACCTGCTACATATACATAGATAGGAGCATACAGATGTCAACTGTTGACTGATTTAATTTAGGTTGATATTTACTAAACTCAGCACTCTTTATCAGGACTTAAATTTATATCCTAAGAGACTTGCCAAAAAAATGTTCAGCAGTTTCCTAAATATTTTAGGATAAACTAATATATTTTGGCACTATCAGCTTTTAAACGATAGCGTTGTGACACCTGTTATCAAATTTTCCTAAATTAAATCTATCTAAAGATGTAAATTGTTTTAACAAAAGATAGTTGCTGGTAATATATCTGCTGTGAGAAAACTCATATAACCGCGTACCTTGTTCAAGATACAAATTCAAACAAATATTTGGATCGTTATCACGACTAGCACTTTCAAGGTGTAATGTATTTTTCAAAGATGAAAAGCCCAACATTTGAGAAATTCTTTGGGAATTTTTACCCACCTTGAAAGGGCTGGTTCTAGGTTATAAACCTTTAAGGGAGAAAGCAGAAAATAGATGCAATTAATACTCACCTTGAGAAGATCTTTGTTAAGTACAATAATCTAGGCAAAATTTCCAAATCAAAAGACAAAAACACTAATACTGTGTAACAATTATTACTTATAATCTAGATTATGAAGCTATGGCTTGTGACTTGTTGATTAATTGCAAATAGCCTGTTTATCGGCTAACTCCAAATAACGATACTGGTAATAATAATGACCCACTCCCCAAATTCAGGAAATGATCAGCAACCATCTAATCATCGTCTGTGGCTCCTTATTTTAGGACGTATCAGTCTTGTTCTAGGTGTTGTTTTGCTTGCCGGAATTGCAGTCGGTGCTTGGTGGGGTAGAAACTACATATATAAAGATTTAGCACCATTAGTAGAGCAAAATCTGGAGCAATTGCTTGGCCGTCCAATAAAAGTAGGGAGAGTTGAACGTTTTTCGCTCTCTAGTTTAAGATTTGGCTCTTTATCTATACCAGCAACTCCCACAGACCCAGACCGAGTGACAGCTAAAGCCATAGACGTGCAGTTCTCGCCCTTGCAACTCCTTTTCACCCGAACGCTGGCATTAAATGTCACATTAGTTCAGCCTAATGTCTTTATCCAACAGGATCAGGATGGTCGCTGGGTTACGGCTGAAGTTAAAACTGGGGAAGGGAAAGGTGCTATTCAAACTGAGTTGCAGACACTTCAAATTCAAGACGGGGATGTGGAGTTATTACCAGCCCCAGCACCAACTAAACCAAAAGGCTCAGTAATATTAGATCAAGTTGGTGGTATTGCCCGATTTTTACCTGAAAACAAAGGAATTGGTTATGACATAAATGCTCAGCTCACTAGGGGAGGTGCAGTTAAAATCGCTGGCGAGACAGAACTAACAGTGCAAGAAACGAACCTTAAGCTTTTAGCACAAAACCTACAAGCCTCTGATGTGAGTCGATTAATTGAGTTGCCAATTGTCTTGCAAGCAGGGCGCGTAGATGCTGACTTAGGGGTGCAGATTCCACGCAAGCAGTCGGAGATAGCCATTACAGGAACGGCTAACGCTAATCAAGTCACTGCTCAAATTCAAAATGTTCCCCAACAGTTTTCTAATTCCAATGGGCGATTGAGATTCCAGGGTCAGACTATTGCTTTAGAAAATCTGAGTACGAACTATGGCAAAGTTCCCGTTTTGGCAAATGGAGCAATTAATACTCAAACAGGTTTTAACCTCTCAGCTCAGGTAAAATCTGTCAGTGCTAAAAATCTCTTAGATACATTACAGGTGAATTCGCCAGTCGTAGCCACTGGAGAAGTGCGAGCAGACATTAAAGTGCAGGGGCCACTTCAGCAGCCTGTCCTTAGTGGCACGGCAAGCAACACAAAACCGATTCAAGTTGACCGTGTGCAATTCAAAGCGGTTAATACTGACTTCCGCTTGAGTACGTCTAAAACTGGATCTGAAATTACCGTTGGCAATCTGAGATTAGTCCCAGCCGCAGGCGGTCAAATCACAGGAAGTGGTCAAGCTACACTGGGGCCTAATGGTGAAGTAATATTTAACGTTCAAGCTGAGGATGTGTCAGGGGATATACTGGCAAGTAGTTATGGCTTCACACCGCCGATCGCAGTTGGAAATATCTCGGCAAAGGCAGAAGTTTCTGGCTCACTTGGCAAACAGCCGTTGGAACTGAGGATTTCGAGTATTCAAGCGAACCCCCCAGCCGGAGGGCAAATTGTTGGGAGTGGTCAAGTTCAACTCGCACCTCAAGGCAGAGTATTATTTAATGCTCAAGCGAAAAATTTACCAGGGGATGCAATCGCTAAAACAAACAACACTTCATCCTCTATAACTGTTGGCACTGTATCGGCAAATGCCAAGGTTTCTGGCTCGTTGGGCAACCTGCGGGCAGTGGCGCAGATACAAGCACCCGCTGCGACTTATCCCACGACGGGACAAATTGTTATTGCTCAACAAGGGCAAAATATTCTACTTCCAAGTGCTGTCTTTAATGTGGCAGGTAATACAATCAGGGGCAGGGGCCGGGTTGCACAACAACGCTGGCAGGCTTTTATCAACGCCGAACAGTTTCAGTTGAGCCGCTTTAAGCAGATACCAGACCAGTTTCAAGGCGTGTTAAATAATGCGGCATTGAATTTGTCAGGAAGCACTGCTTCGTTTCAACCCTCAACTATTCAAGCCACAGGACAGGCAAGCTTGAGTGTGGCAGGGGGTACTGTTAATCTTAGGAATTTTAACCTTGATGATGGTCGCTGGCGAGTGGTTGCCAACGTTTCCCAAGTTCAACTCAACCGTTTTTCACCACAACTGGGAGGACGGCTTAATAGCAACATTCAGTTAGCAGGCACGGCTGCATCTTTCAAGCTTGCAGATATTCGAGCCGATGGACAAATCCGTGTTTCTGAAGGGTTAGCGCTGTTGGCAAAACCGCTCACAGCCCAAGTTCAGTGGAATGGAAATCAGATTATCGTACAACGCGCATCTACCGCAGGACTGAGCGCTAATGGTGCGATCGCAGTTCAGTTACCGGAAACTGGCACACCCAAAATCGCTAGTTTTAATCTAAATGTGCTAGCGCAGGATTTCAACCTCAAAAATACTGGCTTTAAAATTCCTGGGGACTTAGCACTAGCTGGGCTACTTGATTTTAATGGGCAAATCACAGGTACTCCTGATGTTCCCAAGGCTACTGGCAATATCCAGCTACGGAATTTCAATGTCAGTAACTTGGCGTTTGACCCACTTTTAACTGGAAACGTGAATTTTCAAGGAGGACAAGGGGCGAGTCTGCAACTTGCAGGTACGCAAGACAGAATAGCGCTTAACCTTAGTGCAGATTATCGTCCAACTTCATTTTTACTCCGACGCGGTGGAGCAGTGACCACAGGCAGAACTGAGGGTGATAACTTGCTCATCAACGCCGAAGAGTTTCCTATAGCTCTGGTTGGAGGCTTCATACCTAACAATACGTTGAAACCTCTTGGCGGGATATTATCTGGAAATTTAGTTGTTAATTTGAATAACTATGCGGTTGATGGAGATGTTGCGATCGCTCAACCTCGGATTGCCAGAGTCACAGCAGATGAATTTCGAGGTAACATCAATTATGCCAATGGTGCTGCTAACTTGACTAATGGTCAATTGCGGATAGGGGACAGTAGTATCGCCCTGAGTGGAAGTTTGCAAACAGGGAATGATCCCCAATTTCAAGTCCAAGCTAATTTTGAGCAAACCAGAATTGAAAAACTTTTACAAGCATTCAACATCTTCGACTTTAAAGACCTTGGTGGAGGGTTACAGCCTCCAAGTTTGGCTGGAGCAGAGGTACTCGACACCACGCCTGTAAGTTTGCCCGATGCAGATTTGCTAACACAGTTAAAATATTTCTCAAAAATTGCAGCATTAGAAGCACAACAACGGGTAGAGACACCACAAGCACCGTCTTTGCCCAGCCTTGCAGAATTAACGGGTGCTTTGAGTGGAGCAATTCAAGCGACAGGCTCGTTGAAGTCTGGGTTGAATGTCGGCTTTAATTTTCAAGGTGCCAATTGGCAATGGCGTGACTACTCGATTAATGAAGTGGTTGCTAGAGGAACTTTTGCAGATGGTATAGTCACACTATCGCCATTGCGTGTGGGACTCAATCAAGGACTGGTGGCTTTTTCAGGACAGTTAGGAACTGAACAACTGTCTGGACAGTTGAACGTAGCAAGTCTACCTTTATCACTTTTAGACCCATTCCTAGAAAAATTCCCAGTAGATCTCACTGGTCAAGTCAATGCTGATGCCACATTAGCAGGTAGTTTGCAAGATCCGCGGGTGAATGGGGAAGTGACCCTGGCAAATGCGACTTTAAATAAGCAACCTGTGGAAACAGGACAAGTTAACTTTGGCTACAACAAAGCTCGCTTAAATTTTGACAGTACCTTGCTGGTGACGGGGACACAGCCAGTTGCAATTACAGGTAGCGTACCTGCTTCGTTGCCTTTTGCCGCAGTGCAACCAGATAGCAATCAAATCAGCATCAACGCCAGCGTAAAAAATGAAGGATTGGCACTGTTAAACTTGTTTACCAACAATCAAGTTTCTTGGGTGGATGGTCAAGGACAAGTGGATTTAAACGTTCAGGGTACATTAAACCAGCCAATTATTAATGGAAATGCCACAGTTAATAATGCTACTTTTCGCGCTCAAGCTTTATCAGAGCCTCTAACGGATGTGACCGGAAAACTGCAATTTAATGGCAATGCGCTGAGTGTAGAAGGTATTCAAGGCATTTATAATCAAGGGCAAGTAACTGCATCAGGAATCCTCCCCATTTTCACTAGTCAGCAAGCTGTATCGAATCCTCTAACAGTATCAATCAAAGAAAAACTAGATTTTAAGGTTCCAGGATTGTATGAAGGCGATGTCAGCGGCGATGCCGTAATTCTTGGAACAGCGCTAAAGCCTCAAATTGGTGGAGAGATTGAGCTAAGTGATGGTCAAGTCATTGTTGGCAAATCTGCTACTGCTAGCTCAACAACTACATCAAAAGGTAACATCAGCGTCGCAACTACAATAGAGGCTAACTCTACCCCTATAAATACAACAGAAGCTAACAGTAGTGCCACAAATAACGCAACAACTCCACCCAATTTACCTGTGGAGTTTACAGATTTACGGTTGATTCTGGGCGATGATGTTCGTGTTACCAGCCAGTCGCTGTTTAGCTTTGTACCGGGAGGAGCGGCGCTTAGTCAACCCATACTGAGCTTTGAAGCAAAAGGCGGACTGACCATCAATGGTACTTTAGCCAAGCCCCTCCCTAAAGGAGTCATTCGTTTGACAGGAGGACGACTCAGCTTATTTTCAACTGAGTTCACCTTAGAGCGCGGCTACGAACAAACTGCGCGGTTTACTCCTAGTCAAGGACTTGACCCTATCCTGGATGTCCGGCTTCTGGCAATTGTACCTGAGGCATCGGCAACGAGCAATCGAATTTTGGAATCACCTTCGTCTGCTGAAATCAGCGATGTTTCTGCTAATAACTTTGGTACTTTACGTACCGTTCGCGTTCAAGCAAGGGCGACAGGGCCAGCTAGTGAATTGGCCGACAATCTGGAACTGACAAGTCAACCTCGCCGTAGTAGGGGAGAAATCGTTGCTCTGCTAGGCGGCTCGATTCTTAATTCTTTCGCTCAAACAGGAGATGCAGCACAAGGGTTGACTAATTTAGCTGGCTCTACTGTTTTAGGCGGTCTGCAAGGAACTATCACTGCGATTGGACAAGCTATCGGTTTCAGCGAATTTCGGATATTTCCCACTCCTGTTACTAATCAAGCATCAAGAAGATCTTCGGTTCTCGATTTGTCGGCAGAGGGTGTGTTTAACATCAATAATAATTTCTCTGTTTCTTTATCGCGGCCTCTTTCTACTAATGACTCTTTCCGTTACAATCTGCTTTATCGACTCAATGACGAAATTCTGATGCGAGGCTCAACTAATTTGGGGAATGAAAATCAGTTCCTATTTGAGTATGAAACTCGATTTTAGTTAACCAATCTCCTATACAGCCATTCTATAATGCCCTATGTGGAGCTATACCAGACAGTATTTGCTATAGCTATGCTTGTTATAGCGGTTCTCACTTGAGTGAGGTACACCAAGAAGTAATTAACCGCAGATAAACACTGATAAACACTGATAAATTTGTACCTCAGACGATTAGGAAACGCTATATACATTTGTTAATAATATTTGTTTACCCAGATTATGGTAGATACCGTTTCCCTCACAAATCAATTGCACTCTCTTTGTTGTAGTGTTTTACTAGTTGATGAATCCAAATTTTTGTGTAATCCTTTATTTGAGCTACTTCTGCGGATATCTTTCTTGTTCCCAATAGCCAAATAAACTTTTGAGATTGTGGTTCGATAATAAGTTCTTCTATTTTCTAAAGTATTAGCATTAATATCAAATTTTTGTTTACATCTTAGTTTAGGATGTTGTAAGATGCAATAGGCTAAATCGTAGTGAGTAGATCAAGTCTGCTGTTTTTACAACATAGATATTTCTAAAGATAATAAATTGTGAATTAAATCGAGGAATAATAGAGTGAGTTCTTATTTTGCATTAATAACTTCAATTATTATTGGTATTGGAGGGCAACTTAGTCTTAAAGCTGGGGCTGTACAGAGCTTTGGAAGTAAAACCAGTTTGTTTCTACAACCCTATGTTTTCGTGGGACTATTTTCTTATTTTGTTGCCGCTTTGTTTTATACATTTGCTCTTAAAAAGATCCCAATTTCCGTAGCTTATCCAACTGTTGCAATTAGCTATGTTGTTGTGTCTTTCTTAGCTCACTTACTTTGGGGAGAACCTTTCGGAATTAAACAGATTTTTGCCCTATTGTTGATTGGTCTTGGTATTTTCACATTAAACTATCATTAATCATCATCGGTTACTTAGTGCAGCAAATCAAAGCGTGCTCTCACTATAAATGCTGACGAATTTTTGGGAGTGACCTAAAGGAAATTTATGGGACGCGATCGCCTACGGTGGGCGGTTACGCGATCGCAAATTTTCATTCCCTGCAATTCTGATTATTTTATTTTAAGAGCCTTCTCAATCACTGAGAGGCTCTTAGAATAAAGTTTTTGGCCTATTTAGTTATTGGCTGCATCATCTAGATGAGCGAACCGACCGTAAATTGTAAGTTTTCCATGTAAATAACAGATTTTTAGACAACAGTCTCAGTGTTTGACCAATAGTTTTAAGCACTTTCATTTTGCTAGCAGTCGGCTTTTGGTCATATCTCAAAACCATTGGAACTTCAGCAACTTTGGGTTTGAGTACTTTTGCTTTCAGTAGCAAATCTACCATACAAGCAAACCCTTTCTCCGTGAATAAATTGTGGCCATAATACTCGAAAAGATTAACAAGCAAAGAACGGTTGTACATTCTGTAGCCACAAGTATAATCTTTTACGCCAGATATAGGAGCCGCAATTCTAAATAACCAACTAGCTCCATAACTTGTCAGTATTCTGAATGGCGATAAGCCTATAACTTTAGCACCTTTTTGATATCTGGATGCTATTGCAATATCATAGACACCACCCACCATGATGTCATACATTTTCAATAGTAGTTCTGGTGGTTGGGTGTTATCACAGTCCATAGTGGCTAAAAAATCGCCTTCTTCAGACACCTCTAAAAAGGTTGTGAAAGCTGTTTTTATTGCTTGACCTAAACCACCATTTTTTGAATGCTGTACTAACTTAAGTGATACACCAAGTAACTGCGATTCATCCAAAGCAGTTTTAGCAGTCATATCAGTACTACCATCATCTACAAGAATTAATTTGATATCTATGTTAGAGATACTCTGCAATAACTGAAACCTTTTGAACAAGGGAGAAATTGATTCTTGCTCATTGTAGGCAGGTAAGGCAATAAAAAGTGTCATAAGTTCCTCGTTTAATTTTTCAAATCTGTTACTCAAATTCCAATAATTGAGTAACAACGTTAGCTATTTTTAGAACCAAGCTTGAATAGTTTAAAACTTGTAGTGGTTGCACTTCAGTTGTCTGATCAATATGTGCTGCCACACTATCATTTGCTTGAGTTCTGAGAATTATTCAATACTTAATAGGGATGTATACACTCTTTGTGTCAACGCGTATGTTGTACTCTTTGTGAGGTACTTATACAAGCTGACGAACTCTAGTTAGGGATGCAACGTGTTGTCCAACAGTCAAAACAGTGAACTGACTAGATAGAAGCTTTAGCGCTTTGCGTAACACTGCCAACTTCTTATAAGTGGGAAGATTCATACTAGGGAAGAATGATAGCTCTGGCACATCCTCTTGACTCAAAAAGTCTGTAGGATGCAGTAGTAGAGAAGGCTGAGTCCGCGTCACTTTACACAACCACAGGGCGATTCGGAAGTAAAGCAATGCTAAATCTGGAGAAAATACACTTAGATACATTAAGTAGCTGAAGTGAATTGGCACCTTGAAAATCGGCATAGTGGTAACCGGAATCTCAGTCAGCTTGTACTTACCCATGCACCATTGGTAAGGCTTGAGAGTTTGCAAGCCGTCTTTGAAGCTACCAAATAAGGCTTTGCGTTTCTTGCGTTCTTCCTTGCTCAGCTTACATGTCATCAAGTAGTAAGCCCTTGCCAGCGGTCCTAAAAAGGTAGGAAAAGTAGAAGCATCATATTGATATTCCTGCCGTGCTAAGACTCGTAAGACCGTAGGAGATAAACTGTATCCAGGTGCTCGGAAGCCGATAGGGCGTTGACCTGTGGCATGTAGGATGTGTTTTTCGGCCAGTGCCAGATCTTGTTCAACCTCATCTTCTAAATACATCCTTAGACAGATGTCATGAGAAAAAGAATGGTTGCCAATTTCATGACCATCAGCAGCGATCGCTTGTAACGCCTGGTGGTTCTTTTTAAGAGCTGCATCCTGGCCCACAATGAACACTGTAACGGTCAAATCCAATTGTTTAAGAACATCCAATAAACGGGGCACTGCGATATCCAGGTAAGACGGTAAAGCCTCCCAACCTGGATCGCCATGATCTTTCATATAACACCAGAGATTATCTAAATCTATAGAAAGACTAGCTATTGGTTTATTAGGTGATGGATTGGTTTTCACCATTTGCTTAGAAATCTGGTCGTGCAAATTTACACTTTTTTTCATTGCAGTTAAGTACAGGTTCGTACTAATTTTGTTTAATAATTTGAAATGGATTGCTGATTAGGTTTACCAGGGAAAGTTTATGTTTTGGTTAAATATCCAAATTATGATTTGCAAAGACTCTCCCAATCGAAAGCCTAGAGAAAGGCACACATCTATCCATCATAGAAGTGCGTTGGACGAGTCAAAATCCGGCTAGAGAGTTACCCATTGCATTACAACCAAACGCACTATGTAGCATTTTTAGTGCTACTCAAGTGAGTTCTGGTATCCTTGATTGAAAGCGCTTTTCAATTAAGTAAAGTACGCCTATAATATCCAAACCTGTTTTTTAACTTTCCTGGCTGTCATTAGTCCAGATGCAATCGTTTGCATCTTTAGTATTTATTATAGAAAAGTCAACTCTAACAATACATATATTTGACTAATAAGGCAATAGTTTTACGGTAATTTACAGTAATTCTACGCTATCTTTTTAAAGAACTATAATGCAGATATCACATGCAAGCGACAAAATATATGATGTTTTTGTTGGGATATGTAAAATTCTCTTGTTGGTATATGTAAAATTTTCTTATTGGTATATGTAAAATTTTATTGGAAACTTTAATTTTAATCCTATCTTTGTAGTTTACCTAATCTTTGTAATCACAAAGAGTTTACTTCACCTAAGCTTTGCAATTAAGAAGAGCGATTACTTAAAATGAGCATTAATAGCTACTGGCACGGCTTTCTTAGCACGTAAATCTTTTTAATACAGTTATTTGATTGATAATATTGTGTTTTTATCAGTCATATTGTGGATAGAAAAAGCTTTGGAGTAATCCACCAAATGACTAAGCAATTACAAGTACTCAATCAGTCCAGGACACTACAATTAACTTGCTTAATAAATTTTTGTTCGAGAGTAAATGCAAAAATGTATACTTCGGTTTCAAAAAATTTATGTCGGGTGATAAACTTATCGAGAATGTTTTGAATACACTTACATCACTTGCGCTGCCAAATAAAAATACAAACTCGATAGGAATACCTATTTTGGTCGTCAGTAACTAAAACTCTAACTCTATAGAAATAGCACCTCTTTGAAGTCAAACTAGATGTTGCAGCTTGTAAACTACACAATTTCTGGCTTCAATTAAGGGTTATGTCAACTTTTAGTGACGGAGTTTGAACTTTAAGTTTGTATAAGGTAGCAAGCTATACGCTTTGCATTTCCTCAACTTCATTTAATAGGATATTAAAAGCAATACCTTCGCCAAATCGAAAAATGCCTCGATTCGTAGGTTGGGTTGAGGCACGAAACCCAACAAATACGTTGGGTTTTGCTTCGCTCAACCCAACCTACAAAAAAATGGCGAAGGTATTGTAAAAGGGTCAAGACTTACGCAAGTAGGACACATCTTCACGCCACTTGCTACAACGCGGGAAACCCTGCGTTTGCCCTACAGCCCTTCTCAAGAGAGGAGACAAAGGCGAACGGGTATCTTACCCCACTTACTTCTTTTAAAGGAAACCAAGGCGAACAAGTCTCTTAACCCGCAAGGGCGCAATGGCTCCTAAAGTCGGGAGACTATGATAAGCAGTTCATTTGAGATATATTATTATTTAACTAGCTTAATAAGGCTGAGCTTAGACAAGTATCAAAAATATCTGCAATTTTATTGCATTAACATTTAATATAAAACACCAAAGCTCTTTAATAAGGCCCCTAATAAAAAAATGGCATTAAGATAGCCCGTAAGTTAGTAACTTCAACGGGCTTGTTATTATCTTAATGCCATTCTAGATTTAGTCTACTTCGGCTTAGTAACGGTTACGGTTGTATCCACCACCGCCGCCACCACGGTTACCACCAAACGAACCTGAACCTCCTCTGTCTTCCTTGGGTTTAGCCTTATTCACTTTAAGGTCACGACCCATCCACTCGGCACCATCAAGAGCTTCAATGGCAGCTGTTTCTTCAGCATCCGTACCCATTTCAACAAAAGCAAACCCGCGTGGACGTCCTGTCTCACGATCAGTGGGTAGTTGAACCCGTTTTACAGAGCCATGTTCTGCAAAAACAGAAGTGAGGTCTTCTTGTGTGACCTCGTAGGATAGATTACCTACATAAATTGACATACATTGTCTCCAAAGTCAGAAGTGTGTAGAGATTTAGATTTCGGAGAAAAGTCTGTAAATACCAAAAGGGAAAAGCCTGTCAATACTAAAAACAAACGCTGCCACCGAATTTTATTCTCATCTACTACGTTAGCACAGCATTCAGTTATTACCCAATGTCAACTGTAAGATGAAAGCACTTTAACACTCAGCTTCTGTTGTAGGGCTTGTGATTACGCATATTTATTCATCAGCAGTTAACATATCCATACTGTAAAAGAATGGCTCGTCAGCTGGTATGATTTGAGCCTAAATCTTAAAGTACTAACAGCATTCATCACAATTTCACTGATAGCTGATAGTTAATTATGGTAATTGTAGCAATTCTAGCGGCGGGACGCGGCACACGGATGAAATCAAACTTACCCAAGGTTTTACATTCTTTGGGTGGGCGATCGCTAGTAGAGAGAGTTATCGAAAGTGTAGAGCCGCTTTCGCCCTCACGGCGGATAGTGATTGTGGGGTATCAAGCCGAGGAAGTCAAAGCCGCCATGCATTCAATCCCCACCTTGGAATTTATTGAGCAGACTGTGCAACTGGGGACAGGTCATGCAATCCAGCAATTACTTCCCCACTTAGAGGGTTACACTGGGAATTTGCTGGTGCTAAATGGCGATTTGCCGTTAATACGCACCGAAACCCTCAACCAACTGTTAAAAACTCATCAAGAAAATCAAAACGCTGCCACTATCCTCACCTCACACCTGAGTGATCCCACAGGCTATGGGCGCGTTTTTTGCAACGATGAAAATATTGTGCAGCAAATGGTCGAACACAAGGATTGTACTGCTGCCGAAAGACAGAATCGTCGGATTAACGCTGGGGTTTACTGCTTCCGCTGGCAGGATTTGGCAGAAGTGTTACCCCATCTACAGGCAAACAATGCCCAGAAAGAATACTATCTTACAGATGCTGTGACTCAGGTTGGAAAAGTCATGGCAGTTGATGTAGAAGATTACCAGGAAATTCTTGGTATTAACGATCGCCTGCAACTAGCAACAGCATACGAGATTTTGCAAAGGCGAGTTAAGGAAAAATGGATGCTGGCTGGTGTCACCCTCATCGACCCCATAAGCATCACTATTGATGAAACGGTGGAATTACAGCCGGATGTAGTTATTGAACCCCAAACTCACCTGCGGGGAAATACCACAATTCAAGCAGGGTGTCGCATTGGGCCTGGGACTTTAATTGAAAATAGCCAAATTGGTGAAAATGTCACTGTCCAGTATTCTGTAGTAATGGATAGCAGCGTGCAAGCAAGAAGCCGGATTGGCCCTTATACCCATTTGCGCGGTCATGCACAAGTAGGTGCTGGTTGCCGTGTGGGTAATTTTGTGGAATTGAAAAATACTCAGTTAGGCGATCGCACTAACGTGGCACATTTATCGTATTTGGGTGATACTACTGCGGGCAATCAGGTCAACATCGGTGCGGGTACAATTACCGCCAACTATGATGGCGAGAAGAAACACCCCACTCAGATAGGCGATCGCACTGGCACAGGCTCTAATACTACCTTAGTTGCACCAATAACTTTGGGAAACGATGTTTATGTGGCAGCAGGTTCGACGGTTACAGAAGATGTATCTGATGATTGCTTAGTAATTGCCCGCGAGCATCAAGTTATAAAACCAGGTTGGGTGTCAAAGAAACGTTTAGCCCGAAGCCAACAACCAAAAAATTCTAGCTGATAGCTAATAGGACTTAGGCAAGTTCTAGATGTTTTCGTAAAGGTTGTCAAAAGTCAAAAATCCAAAAAGCCTTGACTCCTGTACAGACGCGATTAATCGCGTCTCTCCCCTTGAATCTTGTACAGACGCGATTAATCGCGTCTCTACCCTTGTCCTGACTAAGACAAACAGCCAATTTCTGTACCTTCAGGAAGTTCCAAAGTATCACCTATTGTTACGCCGTCGTGGTAGGCGGCGAGTATTACTTGGCTGGTTTTGCCCCAAGCGATCGCTCCACTAGCATCTAGGGCGATCGCTCCTAAATCCCGCTTGTTCTGGTGCGCTTCCATAAACGAGCGCTGCATAGCATCCTTGAGGGGCATACCATCAGTGACGCGCACCACAATCCTTGCTGCTAAACACTCATCAATGATGTCTTCCCCAATCCCAGTGCAGCTGACACCAGCATAACCAGTAGCATAATTACCCGCTGGCATCGCAGAATCACTTACCCGCCCAATCCGCTCAAAGCCCTTGCCACCTGTGGAAGTGCCAGATGCTAGCTTCCCATAGCCATCTAAAACTACTACACCGATGGTGCCACGTCGGGCATTACTGGTTTCTGCTAGTTCGGGTTCTGCTACCACGCCAGCCATCGTGCTTTTAAAATTATCTTGGCGCTCCTGTATCCATTCTTGCAACCGCAAATCAGTTAAAGCGTTATAGACGGGAATTTGCATTTCCCGCGCCAACTCAGCTGATCCGTAATCTGATAGCACCCGGTCTGGGGAGTTTTGTAAAAATTGCGCCAACTCAATGGGATTTTTTACCCGCGAGATATTAATCACGCCACTAAAGCGCCCTGATGCACCATCCATCAGGGAAGCACTCATGCGGATTTGACCATCAGATTGCAGTACTGAACCAGTGCCTGAATTAAAGCGTGGGTCATCTTCCAGCATGTAACACCCTTGCACCACTGCCTCGGAGGCAGTTGCTCCGCACAATAGAAGAGAATAGACTTCCTCTACTACCGTATGTAGTGAGCGGCGCACTACCTCTATTCCTCCTTTCCCGTGGAGAGAACTACCTGCTCCTCCATGAATAATTAATTTAGGTTGCACCTCTAGCTTCATCTATCTATTGCGCTATTTGCGTCTCAGTTGCGGTTGGTTTCACTAAGGACTATCACTTATTCCCAGTACCCCTTCGGATTCGCCAGTCCTTTTAGGTTTTAGCCTCAGAGCGGCGACGGCGACAACGTTCTGAGCAGTATTTCACTTCGTCCCAACAATCTTCCCATTTCTTGCGCCATGTGAAAGGACGTTGGCATACCGGACAGATTTTTGTGGGCAGGTCAGATTTAGAACGAGCATGTCCCATATGAACACTGTGCGGATTAGAATTTGATTTCTAACAGAGATGGAAAACAATTATAACCAGTTTGCTACCAAGGAGGGATACTTTTGGCGAATAAATGTAGTGTCAATCCCTCTATAGACTTGTTTCTAAACTACCTGCCTAGAAAAATGGAACTTTAAACAGGTAGCTGAATGCTCAATTCATTTTATACATTTGTCTTGGGGGCTTTTGGTAGCATTGTTAGGAAAAGAGCAGCAAAAACTTGCCAGTTTTGAAGTTAGGCGATCGCCCCTTCCATCTCTCTGGGGATTGTAAGGGTGCTTTCTCCAAAGTGAGGAAGATATACAAATCCTGGTAGAAGGAATTAAAATTGCGCGCCAGTTGGCTGATTCAAGCGCGTTTGATTACATCGGTGTGTTATGCCAAGACGTCGGTCTGTTATGCCAAGACGTCGGTCTGTTATGCCAAGACGTTGGTCTGTTATGCCAAGACGTCGGTGTGTTATGCCAAGACGTTGGTGTGTTATGCCAAGACGTTGGTCTGTTATGCCAATACGTCGGTGTGTTATGCCAATACATCGGCTTGCAAAAATTAACCAGACGCTTTCTCCTTATCTAAAACCTCACCCCAATCTTAAACACAGAGGTGTTCCATAGAATGGGGTGAGGTTTTTTGCATCTCATGCAAATGAGAACCGCTATAAGTGATGACTAATTACACTTCGGCGGGGTGATATTCTTGTTGTCTTTCCACAAATGTTTGGACACGGGTGCGGTAGTCTCTCAAAGTATCATCTACCCAATCGCGATCATTGCTATTTGCATACAAATGTACCAATGGTTCGCTAGCATCTGGTAAAACTAACAGCCAACTGTCATCGTAGGGCTGACAAACTTTCACCCCATCGATTAATTCTAGGTTTTGGGCTGGGTGAGTTTCGACCAAATAACGCATCAGCGCTCCTTTGGCTGTCCAAGGGCAGCGTACTGTATAAGTTTTGTGAACCACACGGGGCAATTCTGAGCGGACAGTAGCGACCGATCGCTCTTGAATAGTGAGCATCTCAATCAGCTTACCAATGCAGAACATAGAATCAAATCCCGGATGCAGTTGTGGGAAAATAAAACCAATGTCCCCACTACCTCCGATCACTACATTCGGATTTTTTTGACAAGCTTCCATCAATGCTGCCGGATTAGCCTTGGTGCGAATTACCTTACCATCATGGCGGCGGGCGACTTGTTCGACGCTACTAGAAGCGTGAACTGGCACAACTACTGTTCCTCTGGGATGAGCCGTTAACATCATGTCTACCATTAGCGCTGTTAACATTTCCCCACGAATCAGGCTTCCCGATTCATCAACTAAAATCAGCTGTTCCCCATTCGCCGTTACCTGGACACCAAAGTTAGCTTTCAATGCCTCGACTACATGACCCAACTGAGTCAGCAACCCTTCGCGGTCAGTTGTGGTTACAGCATTTTTATTGAGGCTGGCATTTAGTACTACTGCATCAGCCCCAAATTTATCTAACATTTGGGGTAACACTGCCCCAGATACGGCGTAAACATAGTCAATCACCACTTTGGCCCGACTGTTACGGAGAGTAGCAACATGTAACAGCTTCTCAAATGCAGTGCAGTAACGGTCAATGACTTGGCTAGGATATGCGACATCGCCAATTTCATGAATTAGCGCCCGCCGCATATCTTCCTTAAAGTAAGCCCCTTCAATTTTCTTTTCCAGAGCTTTGGAAATATTAATGCCCTTAGCATCCATAAATTCAATGAGGATGTAGTCAGGACGATCGGGGTGTACCCGTACATGAATACCGCCAGCAACCGACATAGTGGGTATAACTGTGCGAGCTATGGGGATAGCTGTGGCGTCAAGGTTTTGAATATCAATACCTACTGACATTAAACCAGCAATTAGCGATCGCGTCACCATACGAGAAATATTGCGCTGGTCACGGGAAACCGTTATTTTAGACCTGGGTTTTAAAGTAGAACCGTAAGCGGCTCCTAACTTGACTGCAAATTCCGGGGTGATGTCGATATTAGCTAATCCTTGCACACCACGTTGCCCAAATAAATTTCGTTGGGCGGTGTTACCCCAAATCAAGTTGATGTTTAAAATTGCACCTGACTCAATCTTTTTACTTGGCCAAACCCGCACGCCGGGGCTAATTTGGGCTTCTTCTCCTACTGTGGAAAGCGAACCCACTACAGCAGCTTCTAATACCTGAGCGCGGCGGTCTACACGAGTACCACGGGAAATAACACAAGCGCTCAGCTGTGCTTCATCCCCAATAATCGCCCCATTCCAAACAATTGGTCGCTTGAGATTAGCATCAGCGCCAATGGTGACATTATCCCCAATGACAGTTCCATCCTCAATATGTACTCTTGCCCCAATGCGGCAATTGTCGCCAATTACTGCTGGGGCTTCAACAATAGCCGTAGGGTCAATAAAGGTATTTTGACCCACCCACAACCCGGTTGAAACTTCTTTGTAAGCAAAATTGAGGTTTACCTTACGAGCTAATGCATCATACTGAGCTTCGCGATAGGCGTCTAAGTGACCGACATCGCACCAGTAACCTTCGGCAATGTAACCGTACATTGGCTCATCTTTTGCTAATAGTAAGGGGAATAAGTCTTTAGAAAAGTCGGATTCAGTGTTTGCTGGTAAATATTCTAAAACTTCTGGTTCAAGAATATAAGTGCCAGTGTTGACGGTATCAGAAAAAATTTCACTACTAGAGGGTTTTTCTAAAAATCGGCGAATCCGTCTTTGTTCATCTGTAATCACCACCCCAAATTCAATCGGGTTAGGAACCCTAGTCAAAATTAAAGTAGCTTTTGAATTTTTTTGTTTGTGAAATTCAATTGCCGCTGTCAAGTCAAAATCTGTTATGCTATCGCCGCTAATGACTAAAAAAGTTTCATCAAGGAGTTCGGCAATGTTTTTCACACAGCCTGCTGTACCAAGGGGCTGGTCTTCTTCGACGGCGTAAGTCATCTGTACGCCAAAATCGTTACCATCTTGAAAGTAGTCTCGCAGAACATCAGGTAAATAATGCAATGTAGCAATTACTTCCGTGATTTGATGTCGTCTGAGAAGATTGATAATATGTTCGGCAATTGGTCGATTTAAGATAGGCACCATCGGTTTGGGCAGATCGCAAGTTAACGGGCGAAGCCGCGTTCCCGAACCGCCTGCCATCAGTACTGCACGCATAAATCCTCCTTAGCTATTTGCAGCATTCACTGCTTCAAGACCCGTGAGATCTGTTTGGTTTTTCTTTCTTTAGTCTCCTACGGATCTTGAGATTTGAGGAACTTCCACAAGATGCATCTAATAAAATATAAGCATATTTACTTATCTCATTAGCCTGCTCACTCAGAAAAAATCAAGAAAGGCAATTGCTTGTGAGTAAAGGATATTCTCAATTATAGAAATTACTTACCTGTAGCTCCCAAAGGCTTTGAAAGCAACAAGGAAGATACAAAAAGAGGCGTGAAGAAAAGGAAAAATATTTTTACCTTTTATCTTTATGATTGGTCATTCTTTTGTGGGTGTTCTATGCTGACGATAGAGACTTCCCTTAGTTAATCGGTAATTAGCTGTGATGGGTAAGGCTACTTTACACTGGAATGAGAGAATGTATCGTTAACGAACTCGGATGTCTAAAACTGAAGGGTTTAGTCATACCTTCTCAGTGTTGGTTATGAAGTATCTACATTGTGTGGAAAAACTTAGCTTAAATTCTGTCAGTTATTAACGGAGTTGATGGGAATGGGTAAATTAATTATTTTTGGTTTGATAGTGGCTTATTTAGGCGGCGTTTGGAAGTTCTGGAATGGGTTTGAGCGGACTAATTTTAGTCAAAGTTTGCCTAATCGCATTGGTTTATCTTTGTTATGGCCAGCTTTGTTTATTACTAATCAATCCTATCGTCGAAACTTTAAAAAGGCTTTGAAGGGGTAGAGATTAATTACTTGTAATTTAGCTGTCATCAAAGTCTGGTGATGAGAAGGATATAGTGAGTGGATGATCATTGCAGCCGCTCACTCCTAAATCTCTGAAATTATTTCTTTTATGCTCTCCCAGCTTTACACTGGGAGAGTTTCAACAAAGCTTTTACAAAGTGAGAGAAGGCGTAAAGCGCAAGGTTACAACGGAGTTAGCGAGTAGTTAGTTAGTTAAGATACCCGACTTCTCTAAGAAGTCGGGTATCTCAGCCAATCCCGCATTATGGATGACGAATTATTTTCTATTTGGTGAGGATATTGATAACTGCACCCGCAGCTGCACCATCAAGTAAATCACCAGCGGTATCTTCGCGACCGCCAAGAACAGCACGAGTCGCGGCACTAGCTCCTGCACCGACTGCGGCATCTTGACCTAAGCTACGTTTTTTGGGATTACGTCTTAGCCCATTAGCACCATTGACAGCAGCACCAGCAGCACCACATTTAGCAGCATTGCGTAACACAGTACCACGCCCTCTAACAGCTCCGGTTACTACGCATGTACCAGCTCCAATGGCTGCATCTCGTAGTACTTGGTCATCGGCAGCAGCTGGTTTAGCAGGAACTAAGGTGATACCAGCAAAACTAGCAGCCATAAGACCGGGTAAAAGCGCGCGTTTTAAAATTCGATTCATGGTAGAACCCTCTCAAAAAATCAAACACTTGGAGAAAATCGGAGTTGTTGCGATCGCAGATGATCTGATTTTTTAGTTTAGACAACAGCAACGATTTTTCGTTTGAGAACACTCTCATGATGACACTAATAAAATCACAATTACATCACCTAAAGGTATGAATTTAAAATCTCTAGAGTGAAACATCTTGCTGATTTGATGGACAGTTAGGGAACTTACACATGACAAAAGTCATGAAATAGGAGCGTGAATTCAAAATTATGAACTTAGGAGTTGAAAGGCTTTTATAATGTAGTGCATTCAATTAAGAACCACTGTAAAGCCTAAATTATCTGGGTGCTGCATCTACGCCCGTCGTAGACATCGTTAACTTTGCGATGACTTCACTCGCCCGCGAGTATCCTAAAGACTCGTTGGCGAGTTTATAAAGCTAAACAGCTAAACTTTGACACAACACTGTCAAGCGACAACAATTTCCTTTTTTATCTCACGCAAAGGTGCACAGGAAGAGAAGAGAGCGATTGCACGGTGGAGATTTTGCAGGTGATACCTGCGGTAAGCTACGATAACGCACACTTGAAACGTCATAAGTTCATTAGCATTAGTAATATAATCGGCTCTATGAATTAATATGGAAACCAAAGAAATTCTCCAAGCACTCCCAAGTTTGAGCATAAGCGATCGTCTGAAGATAGCTGAATCAGCACTGCAATTAATTCTTCAAGAAAAACAGTCTCTTACAAAAGATGAGCAAAAACGCCTATTGGCACTAGCAGCAATTACAGCTATTGCAGACTATGCACCTGGTAGTGAATTAAATATATTCTCTGATTTAGAGGGAGAAGATTTTTACGAATATTCAGATGGAGACCTCCACAACTCAGGGACTTATGTATAGAGGTGAAGTCTGGCTAGTTAACTTAGATCCAACTGTAGGGACGGAAATTAGCAAAAAACGTCCTTGTATCATAGTCAATGATGATGCTATTGGGATTTTGCCTTTGAAGGTTATTGTCCCAGTTACGGATTGGAAAGAAAGATATGCAGTCAGACCTTGGATGGTGCGGCTGGAACCAAGCATAGAAAACAGTTTAGCCAAAGTTTCTGGTGTAGATACTTTTCAAATACGTTCAGTTTCAGAAATAAGATTAGTTAGAAAATTAGGTCAACTCTCCGACTCAGAAATGCAACTTGTTTCTCAAGCATTAGCTATTGTCTTAAATATTTCTCACCCAACACTTTAGCGATCGCACTGTGGAGATTTTGCAGGCGATCGCTTTTTTTAACGAACCGCAGAGGCGCAGAGAACACAGAGGGAGGAGAGAAGAGGCGATCGCACGGGGGAGATTTGGCGATCGCTTTTTTAACAAACCGCCAAGACGCCAAGGACGCCAAGGAAGAATAGAAGAGGCGATCACTTTTGAATTATAAAGTAACAATATATACATAAAAATTATTTAGGCGATAACTATTTTCTTGTCAGATAAGCTTTAATCAAGGTTTACTCTCCTTTTAACTAAGGATAATTACTGAGGTGTTTTGCCTTTACTTAATCCAAAATTGTTGATGGCTGACAATAATATCTTGATTTAGCGGTTCAGTAAAGCTTCTAGATAGTCTGTCACAAAATAACAAGTACTTATCTAACTGGAGAGAGTCTTGAATACTTATACAGTAATTATGCTAGGTCCATCTGGCTCTGGCAAGACAGTATTTTTAGCGAGTATGTATAAGAAGCTATCCACACAAGGAGAACATGGTTTTTTCTTAGAAGTTGATGGAGCAGAAAAAAGAAAGCGACTAAACAACATCTATAAACAAATTGCTGTTGATGAGACATGGCCTATAGCGACACAACAAACAGAAATATCAGAATGGACTTTCACTTGTCGTGTTCAGACAGAAACCCTGCCGATTTACTCAGCTTGTAGATTTGCCTATTTAGATTATGCTGGTGGCAGGCTAACAGATGAAGAGATGGGAGAAGAAGACGCGGCATTTGAGAGTAAGCTTAAAGAAGCTGATACTATGCTGGGATTGTTAGATGGTCAAATGCTTTCTGCATTAATGCGTAATGAAAAGCTAGGAAAAGTCTGGGCTATAAACCATTTACGCAATATGCTTGATGTAATGCAGAGTAGTTCAAAACCAATTCAATTTATTATTAGCAAGTGGGATATAGTAGAAGGCAACTTTACATTAGAGCAAATACGCGATCGCTTGCTACAAATTGAAGAATTTAGGAATATAGTCGAACGACGTAATAAATCGCGTACGCCAATTCGCTTAATTCCAGTAAGTTCAGTAGGTATAGGCTTTGCTAAATTGCAACCAGATGGTAGTATGGCAAAAACCGGGGAGCTACCGCAGCCATTTCAAGTAGAAGTACCTCTAGCTTGTGTTTTGCCAGATATGATACAAACCCACCTAGAGGAACTTATGAGAAAGAAGCAAGAAGAACTTAGTAAACCAATTGAAGATAAAGCAGACCTGAGTTTTTGGGATAAATTAGGTCAATTTTTTGGTGATGGGCTAAAAATTCTACAAAATATACGGCAACTTTTACCTAAAAAGTATCAATTTGCCGAAGATATCCTACAAAAATTGATTGAATATGCTGAGGAACCAGCGCAAAAGAAACAAGAAGCAGCAGTCAAAAGAACTGATGAACTTCGTCGTGAAAAGGCAGCATCACTCAAAGCAGTTGCCGATGAAGAAACTGCTTTCAAGCATGTAATCAGTTGCTTCTTATCTATCAGAAATAAACTCGATTATACTTTTCCAGAATCAGATATTACTTTACTATGAAAAGTATTCAGGCTTGGGGGTTCTTGGTAAGCCGTAATCAATACCTTGACTATAGGACAGTTGTAGCTCCTGACTTTATGTGTCAATCTGGTACATCTAGCCTACTTGCTAAGGCAGCAGGAGGAGATTTGACTCAAAAAGGTTCTGCCCTATATCGTAAAATTGATCACCCTAAACTTGAGAATCTTACTCTAGTTTTTCGGGTTATCGAAGCAACTGCAAAAGACACAGGTATTGCAGAAAATGGATTTTTAAAAGATTCATTTGGAAGAGAAATCCGTTTAATAGAGGGTATTGTTTTGAAAGAAATAATGCCAGATATTATAGTAACCGAGGGAAATCTTGAAAAAATTCACAAACAGCTTGTAGAGTATTACCGTGAATTTTGGGACTACAGTAATCCTAGCCCTGCTATTCCCTCAGAACCTTTTACTTTGCAAGAGAATAGTTCAGATGACTGTTTGAATTACCAAATTCTAAAGCCATATATCGTAGGTGCTAATCAAGCACAGATAAAACCACAACTATCACTAGTTACTTCCAATAGTCAAACTCTTGACAGTGATAATAAAGTTTGTACTTCAGATTCCCAAACTAATCTAGTACAAAAAATACAAAAATTCTTTGATGACGGCTTGATCTGGTTCAAGAGATCCAGTTAAATTCGAGAAAACTAGCTCCATTCATTAAAAAAACTTGCCTCAGAAGCATCACACTCCCAAGGCAAGCTAACTCTCTAAATTCTTTCTTTACTTCGCGCATTTCGCGCCTTCGCGGTTCGTTTCTCTTACAGTTGCTTCACTTCTGAAACCAACTTCGACACCATATCCTTAGCGCTACCAAAGAGCATCGTAGTTTTATCCTTGTAGAACAACTCATTATCTACACCGGCAAAACCCGTACTCATCCCGCGCTTAATTACAATTGTTTGCTTCGCCCGATCTACTTCCAAAATCGGCATACCATAAATCGGGCTATTGACATCGCTACGCGCCGCAGGATTCACCACATCATTTGCCCCAATTACCAAAGCCACATCAGCTTGTTCAAACTGGGGATTAATATCTTCCATGTCATACAACTGCGTATAAGGCACATTTGCCTCAGCCAGCAACACATTCATATGCCCCGGCATTCTCCCAGCAACAGGGTGAATGGCATACTTGACATCAACACCCATCCGTTCTAACTGATCAGACAATTCCCGCACACTATGTTGCGCTTGGGCAACCGCCATCCCATAACCAGGCACAATTACCACAGAACGGGCATAACCCAACATCATCGCCCCTTCTTCGGGATCAATGCTGCGGACAGTTTGATCGGTTGCACCACCACTAGCAGCAGCACCTCCAGAACTAGAACCTGTACCGAAAGCGCTGAACAGCACACTAAATAAGGAGCGGTTCATCGCCTTACACATAATCTCGGTGAGGATTAACCCAGATGCTCCCACCAACGCCCCAGCGATGATCAACATATTGTTCATCACCACGAACCCAGCCGCCGCCGCCGCCACACCTGACAAGGAGTTCAACAGCGAAATTACCACCGGCATATCGCCGCCACCAATGGGGATGACGAACATCACGCCCAGCAGCAATGAAACGCCAACCACTCCCAAGAATATGGGTAAGCTATCGGGTGTGATAATTAAGTAGGCACTACCCACCACATAAGCACCCAGAAGCAACAAGTTAAATGGTTGCTGGAAAGGAAATGTAATCGGAGAACCGCTGATTAAACCTTGCAATTTTGCAAAGGCGAGAAAACTACCTGTGAAGGTAACACCACCGATTAACACATCCAGCAGTATGGAAATGTTGACGTCTAGCGGTATCGATTGAGAACTATCCAACAACCGCCAGAATTCCGCAACGGCAACTAGTGCAGAAGCTGCACCGCCCAAGCCGTTGAGTAAACCCACCATTTGGGGCATTTCCGTCATTTGGACTTTATAGGCAACGATCGCACCAATTGCCGAACCAATCGCCAAGCCCAACAAAATCATCTCATAATTCAACACCTGCTGATCCAGCAGTGTCGCCACAATTGCCAACAGCATCCCCACAGCTGCTACGACATTACCATTCCTTGCTGTGGCGGGTGATCCCAGCTTTTTCAAACCCAAAATAAATAAGGATGCAGCGACTAAGTACGTCAGCTGAATGCCAGTTGGTATAAAGTCGCTCACGCCTTAATCTCCTTTTTCTTGAACATTTGCAACATTCTGTCTGTAACTAAAAAACCACCCACGACGTTAACAGTCGCTAATACCACAGCAATCAAACCGAGAATTACTGACACATTTGTCTCTCTGGCACCAGCAGCCACTATTGCCCCAAGTACCGCAATGCCAGAAATCGCGTTTGAGCCTGACATTAAGGGCGTGTGTAGAGTCGGTGGTATTTTGTTGATGACTTCAAAACCAATAAAAGATGCCAAAACAAATACAAACAAAGCAGCAAGTAATGCTTCTGTCATGCTTGAAAAACTCCTAGTTATTAATTCGGCTCGTAGTCAGCGCTTAAGCGCTAACTACTAACCTGCGCCTACGCTGCTCAAAGCTTGTAGTGCATCGCGCACTCGTTGATTGCGAATTTCACCAGCGTGGGTAACGCAAGCCGCATCAACGATGTCATCACCAAAGTCCACCTGCAAAGCTTTGTCTTTGATCAGCAGTTGGATTAACGATGTCACGTTCTTGGAATACAGTTGACTAGCGTGAATTGGCATTGATGATGGGAGATTGATGGGGCCGATGATTGTGACGCCGTTCCACACAATATCTTTGCCGGGTTCGGTGCAGGCGCAGTTACCACCTTGTTCAGCGGCCAAATCCACAATTACTGAACCTGGTTTCATCTGTGCCACCATTTCTTCTGTGACGAGCCGTGGTGCTTGTCTCCCAGGAACTTGGGCGGTAGTAATTACTACATCAGAATTTTTAATGTGTTCGGCGACAACTTCCTGGGTGCGCTGTTTACTAGCTTCGGAAATTTCCTTGGCATAGCCGCCAGCAGCGACGGTTTCTTCTTCTAATTTGACTTCGACAAATTTTGCCCCTAAGCTTTGCACTTCTTCTTTGACGGCGGGACGAATATCAAAGGCTTCTACTACTGCTCCCAAACGTCTGGCGGTAGCGATCGCTTGCAATCCTGCCACACCAGCACCCATAATAAATACTTTCGCTGGGGCGATCGTCCCTGCGGCTGTAGTTAACATCGGGAAATATTTCGGTAATGCCGCAGCGGCAATCAATACTGCTTTGTAACCTGCTAGTGAAGCTTGTGAGGACAAAGCATCCATACTTTGCGCCCTAGTAGTACGGGGAATCATTTCCATACTCAAGGCTGTAACTTGGCGATTTGCCAGTTGCTGGGCTACCACTGGATTTCCCAAGGGATTGAGGAAGCTAACTAAAACAGATCCTTCCTTTAACAAGTCAATTTCTGAGCGCCCATCTTCTCGCTCTTGCGGTGGGCTAACTTTCAGCAGAATATCTGCTTCACTCCATAAGGTGACAGGATCGCCGATAATTTTGGCTCCTGCTGCTTCATAGTCAGAATCACTAAAAAATGCTCGTTCTCCTGCACCTGTCTCTACCCACACTTCCAAACCTTGTTTTACCAATCGAGCAACGGTGTCAGGAATTAATGCCACACGACGTTCACAAACTTCAATTTCTTTAGCAACTGCTATTCTCATGAAATCTCCTGGAGATAAATACCTAATCTCTGCCAAGTCAGCCATTGTCCAGATGAAAGATGTCCCACACCTCTCATAGTGCTTGGGCGGGAACTATCAGCCATGACTTTTACTAGTAAATTGTAATGAACCTTTCCTCTCACACTCTTAGTCCTTCAGGCAAAGCTTTGTGCTTGCCGCTTGCAGATGTCACAGTTTCAGATAGTTGCAAACAGGATTATATATTGCACATCCTAAGTGATTCCCAAATTTTGCATCTTTGTCTTCAGCTTATTTTAGGGATTGAAAAATTTTGGTATTCCTTTGTTGTATATTGCAATATTCATCAAATTTTTTCAGCTTGATAATTTCCAAACTATATTTTAATGATTACTACTTTGATTCCAGCTTATTTTAATAAATTTATCTCAAGTTAACTGGCGATCGCTAATGACATGGATCAAGTTTTATCACAAAATTATTAAATTTAGATACACTTGTACATATTCAGAAACACAATCTAATCCTAACTGTGTTTCCATCTAGTTCAAATTTAACCAAGCTGATCACAAAATCATGACTCCGCAAAGGTCATTCGGTAAGTATTAAACTTGTTAATTGTATCACTAAGTGCTTTTACGGTAACTTGATACTCCAAGGTATATGGCACTTTTTATTGCTATTAAACGTCCATTGTTAGGAAGTCAGTAGTAAAGTTTAGTTACGAATACTAACACACAGTTATTTTAGATAACAGATTTATATTTCGGTAGAGGAGCTTAACCATGCGACGTTTACTTTCTCGAAGTTCAGATGCCGACGGCAAGCCTTCTGGTGGGCGTCTACGGCGGCAACCGCTTGGACTTCTCTCTGCTTTAGCAGTGACTAGCTGTTTGCTAACTGGATTTCCAGTCATGACTTGGGCACAAAGCCTACCTGGATTTACGCTGTTTAGCGGTGTCAAAAGCGAAAATCAACTGCCTTATCGGTTAGATTTTGGTGGACAGACTAATAGCACAGATCGTTATATCCTCAGGATTCCAGAAAAAAAGATGAAGTTGGCAGTTGCTCAATTTGCCATCGTCTACCCTGATTATTACAAAGGAACTTTTGACCCTAAAAAGATTGAAGTACGTGTCAAAGGCAAGAAAGTTCCCCTTTCTGAGGTGAAGTGGGACAAAGAAGGTAGACTTATTAACATTTTTCCCCAAGAGCCAGTACCCGCAGGTAGTAAAGTTGAATTAGTCTTGTCTAACGTCCGCAACCCAGCCTTTGGGGGAGTTTACTATTTCAACTGCCAGATTCTATCTCCTGGCGATGTGCCACTACTGCGTTACCTAGGAACCTGGATTATTAGCGTCAGTTGAGTCAAGGGTAGAGACGCGATTAATCGCGTCTGTACAAGGGTCAAGGGTAGAGACGCTATTAATCGCGTCTGTACAAGGGTCAAGGGTAGAGACGCTATTAATCGCGTCTGTACAAGGGTTAAGGGGAGCCAGTCGCTTACAGGGGTTCCCTCGTTGAGGTGAGTGGCGTTGAACTGGCGTTCAAAGGTCGAAAATCATTGTTTATAAGGTATTTGACTATTGACTTTGGACTTCTTTACATAAACCTCTTTTTTTTTCACACTAAAGTGATATAATTAGAGATTGCGGCTTTTTATAAAAATCACCTTAGAGGAGAACAGTATGCAGAGAACCTTAGGCGGCACTAACCGTAAGAGAAAAAGAACTTCTGGTTTTCGCGCTAGGATGCGGACGCCAGACGGAAGAAACGTAATCAGCGCCAGGAGAAAGAAGGGACGTCATCGTCTGAGCGTTTAGGGCATCTTCATCTGAAAAAGTAACTGTGGCTTTGCCCAAAGCAAATCGGTTAAAATCCCGAAAAGATTTCCAGGCAGTTTTCCGGGAAGGAATTCGGCGTCATGGCTTTTATTTAACATTGAGAGCCTTAAAACCGTTATGTTCAAAACAACCTTCTTTGGCTGCTGCCACCCAGACTACACAAACAACTGACTCAGCAGATCTTGCCAGCACGCAAATTGGCATTTCGATTAGTACAAAAGTCAGCAAAAGGGCAGTAGTTCGTAACCGGATTAAACGACAGATCACCGCTGCTTTGCATAATTTGCTGCCAAAATTATTACCAGGATGGCGGCTAGTGGTCGTTGTAAAACCCACTGCAGCAGAATCTAAGTGCGTAAGCCCACAATTTCTGCAAGAATTAGAGCAGTTGTTGGCACAAGCCGAGGTGTTCGATGGGCATTCGTGAAGATGTTTATTATGAAGGTGGTCCTCATATTGGGGATTTGATTCTAAACCTACTGATTGGGCTAACAGTCGTTGGTATCCCATTGACAGTTGGGGCGATTGTCAGGGCATTGTGGCTGCGTTTCCGCATCACAGATCGCCGGATTACCGTGACGGGAGGTTGGCAGGGGCGCGATCGCACTGACGTAATTTACTCAGAAATTGTTAAAATCGTCAAAATTCCCCGTGGTATTGGCTTTTGGGGAGATATGGTGCTAACTCTCAGAAATGGTAGTCGTCTGGAATTGCGGGCTATTCCCAAGTTTCGGGAAGTCTATGACTACATTAACGAAAAAGTAGCTGCTAAAAATTCCGAATATAGCAGTGCTGCCAACAAATGATAGGAGCAGGGGGAGCAAGGGGAGAATAATAACTCTTTACTCAGCACTCCTAATGTGCGGCTATCCGTAGCGAAGGATAGTCGCCGACAAATCATGATTTAGATAAATTAGATTCAGTCAGTTTACAGTTTACAGTACCTCAGGTTGGATTCAGATAATGGATTTTGGTATCGGGTTTCTCTCGAACAACGTGATGTTGCCAATCATAGACTTTTTCTATGGCATTGTGCCTAGCTATGGATTGGCGATCGTTGCCTTAACATTGATAGTCCGCTTCGCGCTCTATCCCCTGAGTGCTGGCTCAATTCGCAATATGCGGCGGATGCGGGTTGTGCAACCTTTGATGCAAAAGCGGATGGCAGAAATCAAAGAGCGCCACAAGGACGATCCGCAAAAACAGCAAGAGGAAATGGTCAATGTCCAAAAAGAATTTGGTAACCCATTAGCAGGCTGTTTTCCATTGCTAGTGCAAATGCCAGTTTTATTAGCGTTGTTTGCCACTTTGCGGGGTTCACCTTTTGCTGGAGTTAACTATTCTGTTAACCTGCAAGTTCTTCCTAGTGCACAAATCGAACAAATTCAACCTCAAGCATTTGCTACTCCTCCTCAGAACATCTACATAGCTGATGGGGAACACGTTAAAGTGACCGCTATCCTTCCTAGCGGTAACAAATTAGCGGTAGGAGAACAAACTAAGATACAATATCAGACCCTTCAAGGCAAACCATTTCAGGTACTTTTAGCAGAACACCCAGAAAATAAGTTGATTCCTGAATGGAAAGTTACTAAAGGGGAAGAACGGGTCAAAATTGATGCTGATGGCAACATAGAAGCCTTACAGCCAGGAGATGTTACAATTCAAGGCTCAATCCCAGGATTAGCAGCAGATAAAGGCTTTCTATTCATTGATGCCTTAGGTAGAGTTGGTGCGACCGATCCAGATGGCACGATTCACTGGGATATCGTCGCGATGATCGTCTTCTTTGGGATCAGCCTCTACGTTAGCCAATTGCTTTCCGGGCAAAATTCTACGGGTGGTAATCCGCAGCAAGACACAGTTAACAAAATCACTCCCGTTATTTTTTCTGGGATGTTTTTGTTCTTCCCCCTACCAGCTGGGGTTTTGATGTATATGGTGATTGGTAATATTTTCCAAACACTGCAAACCTATATTCTCTCCCGCGAACCCCTACCAGAAGAACTACAAAAAATTGTAGAAACTCAGGAGAAAGAAGCAACGGTCACAGAACAGAAGGCATTGCCGTTTGAGCCAAAAAGTTCTAAGAAAAAGGCTACAGGGGGATCATGAGTAACAACCCCATGCAGCGAGGTCAGCAGTGGTTAAAATCACTGCTGGAACTCACTGGAGTATCTGCTGAGATTCAAGGTAATTTAGAAACTGTCCAATCTCAAGACGGCGACTCCCCAGAACCAGATAACTACTGGTTGACAATAGATCAAAGCAACTTAACGCCAGAACAAATCCAAGTTTTAATTGGTGAGAATGGTTCTGTGCTAGATGCGATACAGTATCTAGCTAATTCGGTTTTAAATCTGAGTCAACCACAGGAAGAGCAAGCCTCTTACACGATTGAGTTAAATGGCTACCGCGTCAAAAGAGAAGCCGAAATTCGGGCATTAGCAGAAGCAGCAGCCGATGAAGTGCGTTTTTCTGGTCAAGAAGTGGAAATCAAATCTCTCAGTTCCGCTGAACGGCGTCAGGTTCATACCTTCTTGAAAGACTTTGGAGATTTGGAAACCTTCAGTCGTGGCAAAGAGCCGCATCGTCATCTGGTTGTCCGTCCAGCGGTGGCGATTGAATCATGAAAATTAGCTCAGTGTTAAAAGCTAAAATAAAGATATAGTGTCAGCATAATTGTGCTGTTAATCACCATAAATTTTCGTCACGGTATTTCGCAAATCCTATGGACGCAATTTATATTCCGCAGCTAACTAGAGCATCGGAGCGGACAGAGGAAGTCCAGGTTAAGGAGTTTCTGCCTGGTCTGCAAACGTTGACACCAGTGCGCGGTCGTGTTCGTGTGCAGCATCTAGGCAATTACCTGGAAGTGTCCGGTCAGGCAGAAGCAATTATTACTTGTACTTGTAACCGCTGCTTGCAGCAATACAATCGACGTTTGGGGATCGATACTAAGGAAATTATTTGGTTAGATGAAACTGCTAATCAAGTACAAGACTTGCCTTTAGAAAGGGAAGTTACTATGGAAGATTTGGTAGAAACCATAGCACCCGATGGTTATTTTTATCCCAATGAATGGTTATATGAGCAGATGTGCTTGGCAATGCCTCAGCGGCAGTTATGCGATCGCAATTGTCCAGGTATCCCTAGCACTACTGTCGATAGTTCAGAAAATCCAGTTGATAACCGCTGGGCTTCTCTGGAAGTACTGAAAAAGCAACTTCCAGGAAGTTAAATGCGTTATGGCTGATCACCTGTTTACCTTAAGTCATACAAAGTATTTAGTAGTTTACTAAGCTAATGTTTGACATTTAAATAGAAACCCAGTTTCTCAGAGAAGCCGGGTTTCTTCAATTTTAAGGGGCACAATAGGTAAAATTGGGACTAATAGAATTAAATAAATTAATGATAGAAAATGTTTATCAAGAAGTTGTAAGTATTTAATTATACAGCAGATTTCAGTTGAATGAAATACATAAACAAAACCCGAAACTTTATAGAGACGTTACATGTAACGTCTCTACATGTGGTTCATAAAACCGCTAACTGCTGTAAGTCAATCTCGACTCCGGTTTAATAGAATTGGTGCCAGGTATTAATATTATCGTTGGGCAAAAGAATGCATGAAAAATACCTCTGAACCGGCTGAATAATTGGGAAAATTGCTTAAGCAAAAGTCAGAAATTATTTTTATACTAATTATCTAATCATCTCACCACAAAAGAGCGATCGCACTGGTAACCGCCATAAACTAGTGGATGACAGCCTGGAACTATCGTCTATCGCCTACCTCTGCCAAAGATTGAAATCTGGGGCTTTATAGCTAAACTCCAGTAAAGTTTACTGGTAAAGGCTTTGAGTCCACTTTAGTAGACTTGGGCTATTAGCCCCGAACTTTAGTTTTGGGTAGGCAAGGAGACTAATTGAGAGTGTTGTAAGATTTGGGTTAACTGGAAATTCCCTGACGTTATGGTTTTTAGTTGTTAGAGACAATACAAACCTAAACAATGAGAGAAGAGCCAATAACTACTAATAGCTATTTATGAACTTCCGTGACGAGTTTAAACTACTCCTACGTGCCCGCTACCCCTTGATTTATATTCCTACTTATGAAGAGGAGCGGGTAGAAGCAGCTATCCGGGAAGAAGCAACCAATCAAGGCAATCGCCCAGTGTATACTTGGGATTTTGTCGATGGCTATCAGGGAAACCCCAATGATGCTGGGTTTGGGCGGCGTAATCCCTTGCAAGCTTTAGAATTTATCGAAAAATTACCAGCCTCTGCGCCTGCGGTATTGATTCTACGAGACTATCATCGCTTTTTAGATGATGTAGCGATCGCTCGCAAACTCCGCAACCTCGCCCGACTTCTCAAGTCTCAACCGAAAAATATTGTCTTGCTGTCACCGCGCATCGCTATTCCTGACGACTTAAGCGAAGTTCTGACGATTGTCGAGTTCCCCTTACCCGCAGCCCCAGAAATTAAAACGGAAGTGGAACGCTTATTACAAAGTACTGGTAACACCTCACTTTCTGCCAAGGTTTTAGATGACTTGGTACGCTCTTGTCAAGGGCTTTCGATGGAGCGGATTCGTCGGGTTTTAGCAAAGGCGATCGCTACCCACGGTGAATTGCAACCAGAAGACGTGGATTTAGTTTTGGAAGAAAAACGCCAAACTATCCGCCAAACCCAAATCCTGGACTTTTACCCCGCTACTGAGCAAATTTCTGATATTGGCGGACTGGATAATCTCAAAGACTGGCTGCTTCGCCGGGGAGGCTCATTTACTGACCGAGCACGTCAGTACGGATTACCGCACCCCCGTGGTTTAATGTTGGTGGGTATTCAAGGAACTGGTAAATCTTTAACAGCAAAAGCGATCGCCCATCACTGGCATTTACCCCTACTACGTTTAGATGTAGGGCGGTTATTTGGTGGCTTGGTGGGAGAATCGGAATCTCGGACTCGCCAAATGATCCAAGTGGCTGAAGCCCTGGCTCCCTGCATTTTATGGATTGATGAAATAGATAAAGCCTTTTCGGGACTTGGTAGCAAAGGTGATGCAGGCACAACCAGCCGTGTGTTTGGCACTTTTATTACCTGGCTAGCCGAAAAAACCTCACCCGTATTTGTTGTTGCCACAGCCAACGACATCCAAGCCCTACCACCAGAAATGCTCCGCAAAGGACGGTTTGATGAAATTTTCTTTGTAGGCTTGCCCACTCAAGAAGAGAGAAAAGCAATTTTCAATGTTCATTTATCCCGACTCCGCCCCCATAACTTGAAAAGTTATGACATCGACAGGTTAGCATACGAAACACCAGATTTTTCTGGGGCAGAGATTGAGCAAACTTTGATTGAAGCAATGCATATTGGATTTAGCCAAAACCGAGACTTTGCTACTGACGATATTTTAGAAGCGGCCAGTCAGATAATACCTTTGGCGCGAACCGCTGTAGAGCAAATTCAGCAACTCCAAGAATGGGCGGCGGCGGGAAGAGCGCGTCTAGCCTCAAAACATAGTCCTTTAAGCAATGCCCTCGACAAGCTACGCTAACGCATTCAACGGCAGCTACAATAATGGGTTAGTCCAGAGCCAATAGTCAATAGTTCATAGTCCAAAGAAAAGCCTTTGATCCTTGACTTTTGACTCTTGTACAGACGCGATTAATCGCGTCTCTACTCTTGACCATTGAACGCCAGTTCACTCAACGGGGAGAACCCCTGCACGTGACTGGCTCCTCTTGACCATTGGTGATCAGGTTTTAACTATGTTGTCTGGTTTACTAAAGTTTATCTTTGGGTTTTTCTTAGCGATCGCTGTTTTAATAGGTGGCGGTGTTGCTACTGCTCTTTATTTCATCAATCGAACTGCTATATCCCCTGCTAAACCCATTTTTGCCAATGATAGCCCGCAGGTGAAAGCCCAAGCTCCAAAAGCGGCAGAGGCTGGAGGAGGGAATCCCACCCCTACACCTGGGGCTACGACTAAATCCTCTCCTAGCCCAACTTCTACTCCTAGCCCCACTGAATCACCCAAGACAGTCCAATCACCAAAGCCACTGCCACCAGGCTCTTATCGAGGGCGTGTTAGTTGGGCTGAAGGCTTGAGCTTGCGAGTAGAACCAAATCAGGAGGCTCAACGTATTGGTGGGGTTGGTTTTAACCAAAAAATTATTATCTTGGAAGAAAGTGAGGATAAAACCTGGCAAAAGATTCGCGTGGAAGCTAGTGAGCAAGAAGGTTGGGTGAAAGCAGGTAATACTGAAAAAGTTGACGAATAACAGCTTGAAACACAACTGCAACAACAATGCATACACAAAGCGGGCTGCCACATAGTTAGCAGCCGTTATTTTTTATAAAATTAGCAAAATTTAAATATTAGACTTCTTGCAAAAGTACCCGACGACTAGAGTCGCACGCCAGTTGCTTCTCCCAAGGCGAACAAGTCGGAAACTTTTCAAGACAGGCATCAGAACTTCGGAGCTTTAGCTTTGTTCGGGTAGCCCCAGACTTTAGTCTGATGGCACTTTAAGACTTTTGCAAGAGGTCTATTGAGTTGCATTCAAATTAATACTATGCAACTAAAAAAGAGGCACTCACTCTGTGGGATTTGCACTTCCTCATTAATTTTGTGGCATCCTCAACTGATACAGGATGACTGAAAAGATGACCTTGCATTAATTCACATTCAAGAATTCGCAATAAATTGCGTTGTTCTTCAGTTTCTACTCCTTCGGCAACAACTGTCAGATTAAGCCCATGCGCCAAAGCAACTATCGCAGTTGTTATAGCAGCATCACTAGTATCAGTAGCCATATCCTGCACGAAAGACCGATCAATTTTTAAGCAATGGACAGGAAAATGTTTTAGATAACTTAGAGAACAATATCCAGTGCCAAAATCATCTATAGCAATGAAAACACCCATATTATATAGTTCTCTCAAAATAATTTTGGTCAAGGTAACATTCTGCATAGCAATGCTTTCAGTAATTTCTAACTCCAAATACTGAGGTTTCAATTTTGTTTCTAACAAAATCTGCATTACCCTATTGACTAAATTGGGTTGCTGAAATTGCCTTGCAGAAAGGTTAACTGCTACTGCTATAAATGGTAAGTCTAATGTTTCCTGCCAAGCTTTATTTTGAGCGCACGCAGTTCTTAAAACCCATTCACCAATGGGTACAATCAGTCCGGTTTCTTCAGCAAGTGGGATAAATTTCTCAGGAGAAATTAAACCTAGTTCAGGGTGTTGCCAACGCAGTAAGGCTTCCATTTTTGAAATTTCACCTGTGCTGAGATTAACCTGAGGTTGGTAGTAAATTCTAAATTCTTGCCGCTCTAAAGCAGAGTGCAAGCTGTTTTCCAAAATTAACAATTCTGAAGCGTGTAAATTTATAACTGAGTGATAAAATTTATAGCTATTCCGTCCCTGTAATTTAACACGATATAATGCGGCATCAGCATGTTTAATCAGGGTTTCTGTATCTTCTCCATGCATCGGATAGAGAGCAACCCCAATACTAACACTGATATGCAAGTGGTGATTTTCTATATCAAATCCTGTTTTGAAAGCTGCTAATATCCGCTCTTGTATTTGGGCAGCATCCTTGGCTTTGCTAATTTCAGGTAAAAGTAGAGTGAATTCATCGCCTCCCCAACGGGCAATAGTATCATACGATCGCAGACATTTTGTGAGACGTTGGGCGACACTTTGCAACAATTGATCCCCAATCGCATGGCCTAGTGTATCGTTAATGGTTTTGAAGCGGTCTAAATCCAAAAAACACACGGCTAGTTTGCTACCATCTTGATGCGCTTGTCTTAATGTCTCAATAAGTCGCTCATTGAATAACACTCGGTTAGGTAAATTGGTCAAAAGGTCATGGGAAGCTTGATAACGAATTTTGGCTTCTGCAAACTTGTGAGCACTCACATCGCGAAAACTCCAGACTCTACCAACGATTTTGCCACTAATGCGCTGTGGTTGAGAATAACGCTCGAATGCTCTGCCATCTTTAAATAAGATTGCATCATTAACATCATAAAGTTGTGCGTCTGGTTGAAGATATAATTCTCTAGCTGTGGCAAGATGCTTTCTGGGGTTTTCTAGCTGTTTTATCGCTACTCTCAGTGCTTGTTTGTAATTACCTGACTTCATAAGCGACTCAGGAATGCGCCACATCTGGATAAACTTTTGATTAAAGCCTGTAATATTACCTTTGTTATCTACCACTAAAATACCGTCGGTAGTGGATTCTAGTGTCGCCTGTTGTAAAGAAAGGAGTTTTTCTAATTCTGCTTCTATACGCTTGCGTTCGCCAATCTCCCTGTGTAATAAAGAGCGTTCTACTTTCACAAGTCCTTCTTGGTAGCGTTGGCTAGAATTGAAAGCTACTTGTTCTACACACTTGCTAAGTATGTTCCCCTCACTTTGATTATTTCCCTCTGCTTTGTAAAGGCTAATTTCTCTCAATGTGCCAGAAGTGCCAATAATCTTGCCCTCTCTATCCAAGAGGATTCTAAAATACACTTCTAACCAGCAATAACCACCATCTTTGGTTAGATAGCGAGTTTCACGTAAATAATCTTTTGTTTGACATTGACTGAGGATTTGAAATAACTCTAAGCTGTCTTGGAGATCCTCAGGATGAATATAATTCAAAAAATTTTGACCAATGCTCTCTGCACGCGTAAATCCAGTAATTTGTGTCCATGTTGGATTGAGGAATGTCCATATACCAGAAGCATCAGTCTGACACAATACTATTTTCTCGCTGTTTTGCATCAGCGAATGATGCTTAATATTGTTTCTTGAGAGTATTTCTTTTCCTACTAAATTATCAGCAATTGTGTCAGCATTTGCTTGTCTATTCCTGAATTTCGGCAGCAGGGAATTTAAGATATGTAAAGCGATTATTTTTACTCCTAAGCAGGTAAATAAACCAAGCATCATCAACAATATCATGATGGTTTCTGCTATATTTTATGTGTTATTTGTCTATTTATAAGTTTTTTTATATTCATGCTAAATATCTGATTTTGCCCTTAGCTAATTGAAATTTTTCACTTGGCTTATATATTTTGTTTTACCCTCTATCAGTTTATCTAAATGTGGTGTTTTGTTTACTCATAAAAATTCTCTAATCATTACCGAGAAGATTTTTTAATCTTTTTCGAGTATTCTATATGTCAAATGGATGACATTACTTTTATAAGTAATAAGTATTTTTATGTCTTAGGATAGATGCCAGCACGGAAGAATAATGATGATATATACAATACCACAAAGTTTTTGACCGAGTGTAATTAAGTATAGGAAAAGTTATTGTCAATCCCAGAAACCAAGTTTTTGGGCAATTATACTTTTTAAAGTTGTGTTTTTAAATACTTTGCTTGACCGTAAATCCTAATCCAAAATCTGATTGCAAACTTGAGTTTTGTGAGTCATCAAACAATATATTAGTATTAATGAGCGCTCTTATACTTGTCTAATAAATCTTTTGATTTTAAACTTTGTTTAATCTTTGTTTAATCTTTTAAAGAAAAAGGTTTAATTTTTAAATTTTTCTACTTTAGAAGAAATTATCAATGATAAATATATCTAATTATTAAATTAAAGTAGGCATCAAAGGACTTGGGTACGCAAACGTCTTCTCTACGCGAGGCTTTGCCAATGCGTAGCTTGCTTTCTCGTAAGGGTTAAGAGCGTGCCAAATTCTGAGTTTTGAAGACGAATTGATTAGATTAACAAATGCAACTGCGAACCTTGCTGGGTTTTATTGACTTCAATCCGAGCTTGAAAAGCTTCTTTGAGGTGGGGCATATGAGTGACGGTGAGGATGCAGGCGAAATCAGTAGCGATCGCATTAATCGCTGCAATCAAGCGATCGCATCCTTCTGCATCCTGTGTGCCAAACCCTTCATCCACAATCAACAATTGCAGCGCCGCACCCGCCCGCTGTGCCAATAATTTCGCTAAAGCCAACCGGATAGAAAAGTTAATCCTAAAAGCTTCACCACCAGAGTAAGTTTCATAAGCTCGCGTTCCTCTAGCATCAGCGATTAAAATATCCAAGGTGTCTATTAACTTGGCATTTTTCTTTGTTGACCTACCACTGCGTCCAGCTTTTTGTGTAATAAATTGTACGTGTAACTGATTAGCACTCAGTCGTGAAAGTAGTTGATTAGTTTCAGCTTCTAACTGAGGCAACACATTCTCAATCATCAGTGCCTGGATGCCATTTTTACCAAATGCTTGCGCTAGTTCCTGATAAACACGATGTTGCTGTTTGCCGGATTGCAGTTGCTGCTGCTGTTGTTCGTACTGAATTTGCAGTGTTTCTAGCTGCTGAACTAGCTGTTCTAAACGCCCCAACTTCGCTATTTGCTCATCGAGTTGGCGTCTGCGTATTGCTAGCTGCTGCTCTAAAGCTTGAATTTGGGCAGATGGGTTGGCTGTTGCTTCCAACTGTTTGATAATGCTTTCAATTTGGTTAGCGAGATTTTGCCGCTCGTTCAATCTGGCGCTTCTGGATGCCTCTAACTCTTGCAATCTCGCCTGGAGTTGGGGATACTGCTGCTCGGCTGATAACATTTGTTGATAGCGCAAATGCCAAGATTGAGCTTGGCGTACAGCCATACGTAGATTGTTGTGCTGCTCTGAACTGTAGCCGATTTCGACAATTTGACGCTCAAGAGCCGCGATTTGTTTAGCACAGTCAGAATCAGTTTGATCCTGCTGAATTCTGGTTTGTAATTGGGCAATAGTGGCTTGTAGTTCTGGTTTTCGGGCTGTTAGCTGCGCTTGGCGCTTGGTAGCATCTTTAATCTGCCCTTGTTTAATCTCTGCCCACCGCCACCGCTCAACTTCGCTCCGGGCGAGGGCGTGGTCTTGTTCATTGTAATTAACTTGTTGCAGATATTGATTTAGCTGCTGAAGTTCGGCTTGTTTATCATGAGCGTAATCACCTGCTTGGAGCGATCGCTCTAAATGCTGCTTTTCGGCGGCAATTTGTTGTAACTGTTGTTGGACATCAGTTGTAGCTTCCAACTGTGCTGCCAACTGTCCCCGCTGTTCGTGTAAACCATCGTAGCTTGCCAACTGTTGAGATATTTCTCGATATTCCTGCCTCAGTACCTGAATTTCCCTATCTGATACAGCCATTTGTTCTCGAACTACCCAAAACTGCCCTTGAGTATCCTGTAACTCAGTTTGGGTTTTTTCCACCACACGGCTCCAGTGATGTTCGTCCAGAGGACGCTCGCACAAAGGACAAAGAGCATCAGGATTCTGGAGCATTTGGAGTTTTTGCTCTAATTCTCCCAGTAGTTTTTCGTAGTCACGTTGGTGAGCTTGCAGACGTTCAATAAAGTGACGCCTCTCCTGTCCTTTTTCCTGCACTCTTTGCAGATAAACCCGCTTTTTCTCCAACTCCTCAATCTGTATTGCCACATCCATTACCGCTTGTTGGAGTTGTGGCTGGCGTTGTGAGGAGCGCTGGAGTTGGTTTTCTGTACTTTGCAATTGTTCGAGTCGTGCTAATAAACTAGCATGAGTGCGATCCAGTTGACTTTGTAAAGTTGCTCGTTGTTGCAACAAGGGAGTTACCTGCATTTGCAGTTGATCCAAACGAGCAACATGTTGACGCGCTGCTGTCAGTTGTGCCAAAGCAGCTTCCACTTCACCTGATTTGGTGAGAGTTTGCTGAATGTCTCGCTCTTGTTGCTGTAAAGCTTCTATTTGGGCTTGGGCTTGTTGCAGTTGCCGTTCAATTTCGTTAATTTGTTTGGTAAGCTGTTGTTGCTTTTGTTGGCGAGTTTGCCCGGCGCGGGTGTATTCTTCAAATTTGGTGGCAAAGGCTTCTTCTTGAGATTGCAGATTTTGATATTGGATATAACCAGCTTTAATCTCAGCTTCCTGATTTAATATTTTTTCTAAATCTGATATTTGGCTTTGAATAGTTGAGCGCTCTTGTTGGAGGCGATCGCTATCTTGAGTCAGATTCTGGTATTGCTGTTTTACAAAACTAAGTTGTTGTTCCCAATTTTGTCGCTGGTGTTGAACAACTTGCAAACTTTGTAACTGAATAGTGTCAAAAGCTTGTACCTGTTGCAGTTGGTTAAGTTCAGCTTCTAACTCGGCTCTTTGTGTCTCGGTTATTTCACGTTGTTGTAGCTGAGTTTTAATCGAATCTAAAGAACGCTCTAGCTCCTCCACCCGTGCTTTAAACTGACGAGAAGATTCTTTTGCCCGTTCTTCCAAATCATCGTACTGATTGAGTTTCAACAACTCCGCTAAGATTTCTTTGCGTTCCGTGGGGCGCTTGAGCATGAATTCATCTGCACGACCTTGACGTAGGTAGGCAGAATTAATAAAAGTATCATAATCCAGCTTGACGTGTTCTAGAATCAAATCCTGTGTCGCCCTTACTCCTTTGCCAGTAAGTGGACGAAATCCAGAAGCTGTTTCTATTTGAAATTCAAGAGCGCCAGTTCCCCCTCGAATTCGGGTACGAATCACCCGATATTTTTGCTGGTTATTTTGGAAAGTAAAATCAACCCGAACTTCTTTCGCGCCAGAATGAATCACATCGTCTTCAGTTGTGGCGCGGCTTTCGCCCCAAATGGCCCAAGTAATAGCTTCCAGAAGGGAAGATTTGCCCGCACCATTGGAACCAGAAATACAAGCCGTATGCAAACCACGAAAATCTAAAGTTGCATCGCGGTAACTAAGAAAGTTTTTAAGGATGAGTTGTACTGGGATCATTCAGGCTATAGCGCCACATCTACTTTTAATAATTAACAGTACAGATGCACTGTTTGTTAGTTTAGCTATCTAAATATCAGGTTTCTAGTCTTGAACACTTCAATTTTACAAAAATTAACAATAAGATGAGTGCTTTTTTCTTGTTGTGTAAATAATTTTTGCTATCTTCAGAGAAAAATTAAACTCACCCAGAGGCTTTCTCTTATTTACCCCTGTTGACTAAGAAGAAAACAGGTAAAGGAGAGTTGCTCTCAGGGTTGAGGGAGATTATTTTTACTCAACTTATCCAAGTTCTGCTACTTTCCAGAAGAAGGGTAGCCAGAAATTCTATTCGCCATGACTATCTGATGAAAGTAGACATTAATTTGAGTTTGGTTAATTGCGATCGCTTTGGCGCAGCCTCTCGTAGAGAAGTGACACCTATGGAGTATCGCGATCGCTTGACCTTGACCGAGGTATCAAGAGTTCAATATATGTACTTAGAGCAAATTTTGTTAAATCTAGAAATTGAGGGCGGCTCTTCTCGTCGATAACTGCAAGCATCAGAGAACCAATCACCGTAATCAGCATCACAGTAGCCAGCACCTCATCTCTGGAAGGAAATTTCTTGAATAACATTGACCTACTCCCAAATAGTTTGAATCACTACATCTCTAGCTTTACAGGCGAGTGGTTGCTGTAGGCTTAAATACAAGCTTGCGCTCTGAGTGACTTGTGTATGTGATGAGGATGAATTACCAATTTGGCAGTTAAAATCAGCAAAAGTGTCGTGGTTAGCGTATGACGGGGCGATCGCTTTGCTGTTCTCCAGATGGTATCAAAAAAGCAAAAAGAGCTTTAATCCGCTGTTCCTTAACTCAAAAGGCATTAGCTGATGAGTTAGAAGTAACTCGCCAGCCAATTGGAAAGTTCTTTACAGGTAAGCCAGTTGACCGTAATCTTTTTGTACAGATTTGCGACAGGCTAGACCTAGAGTGGGAAGAGGTTCTTGCTGAACCAGAGGTAAATCAAGATAACAGCATTGATATTGATGCGGTAGTTCAAGAGGTACGCGAAAAGATAAAACCCCGCATCCAAGAACTTTGCGGCACAATGCGGGTGCTAGATATGACTCAACCTATCGGGTTGAATGACATTTACACCAGCGTCAATATTCTGGAGAAAATCACTGGACTGCGGCGGTTAGGAATTGATGAATTACAGCAAGAGCTGACAATCGAGAATTTCGAACGATTCGGACTTGGTAGAATCGCAGAAGAACGAGTACCAGGAATGGAAGCGGTTGGGAACTATCCCAAGCTGATGATTTTGGGTAAGCCAGGAGCAGGTAAAACCACATTTCTAAAGTATTTAGCGATTCAGTGTATTGGAGGTGAGTTTCAGGCTGAATGTGTACCGATTTTTGTCGCCCTCAAGGACTTTGCGGAAGCTGCAAACAAACCAGGATTACTGCAATACATCAGTCAGCTATTAGGTAGCAGCAGTGTAGAGACGCGAAATAGCACTTTGTGCCGCTCCACTAACGCATCTCTACAAGATGTGATAATTCATGGTAAGGCGTTAGTTTTACTTGATGGGTTGGATGAGGTTAGAGAAGAGGATAGCGATCGCGTTTTAAAGGAAATTCGCGAGTTCTCTGACCATTTCCAAAACAATCACTTTGTGATGACTTGTCGCATCGCAGCACGGGAATATACCTTTGAAAAATTCACAGAGGTGGAAGTTGCTGATTTTGACGATGACCAAATTTCCAACTTTGCTAACAACTGGTTTAAGGGTAAAGCTATAAAACCAGAGACTTTTATTAATCTTCTCGAAGAAAATAACCGAATTAAACAACTCGCCGCCAGTCCTCTGCTGCTAACGCTTTTATGTTTAGCATTTGAAGAGTCAGGGGATTTTCCAGCAAATCGTTCTGAACTATACAAAGAAGGACTGGATGCGCTACTAAAGAAATGGGACGCCAAGCGGGGAATTCAACGGAATCAGGTTTACAAAAAGCTATCAGTCCAACGCAAAGAAGATTTACTTAGCAAAATTGCACTGACTACCTTTGAGCGCGGTGACTATTTCTTCAAACAAAAAGCAGCAGAACAATACATCATAAATTACATCCGCAATTTACCGACTGCTAATACTGATGAGGAAGCATTGCAACTTGACAGTGAGGAAGTTTTGCATTCTATTGAATATCATCATGGACTAGTTGTAGCAAGAGCAAAAGGGATTTACTCCTTTTCCCACCTAACATTTCATGAGTATTTCACAGCTAGAGAATTTGTGGTTGTCAGACACTCATCAGAGGAGGCGTTGCGAAATCTTGTTAGCCATATTACAGAGAAACACTGGCGGGAAGTCTTTTTGCTAGCGGTTGGAATGTCGCCAAGTGCAGATAATTTATTGCTGTCTCTCAAAGAGAAAATTGATTTGATAGTGGCTGATTATCAGACGTTGCAGTGGTTCCTTATGTGGGTAACAGAGAAATCTCTTTCTGTTGAGCTTTCTTGTAAGCCAGCAGCAGTTAGGGCTTTTTACCTTAATATAGACCTGGAGATAGACCCTGACCGTCCCCTTGGTTGTGCTATTGACCAGCCTGGAACTTGTGTTCTTGCTTGTGCCAGTTTATTGAGCCGTGCCTATAACAAACCTAACCTTACCATTGATACTATTACTACTGCTCAAAATATTGTTGATCTTAATAGTAAGTATTACTGTGACTTTAAATCTGCCTTTGCCATTGCTCTAGCGCGTGACAATGCTATTGTTCATATCCTTCGTGACCCTAACACTGATTCTCAAAAAAAGCAGGAACTACAAACAATTAAGGAAGATTTGTTACAAATACCAGTTCTATATAATAATGAACATGAATCAAGAAATTGGTTAAAAGACTGGATTGGAAATAAAAGACATACTAGGCTCGATAGTATAACATCTCAGCTAGTTTTAAAACATAAATTTGGTGATCACTGGCAGTTTAGTGATGAGCAGAAGAAATTACTCAAGCAGTATTACAATGCTAATCTCTTATTGGTTGAATGCCTCAATAGTGATTGTTATGTCAGTCTTGAGGTGCGACAGCAAATAGAAGATACCTTACTATTACCCATCGCAGACATTAAGAAGCGTCAGCAGCAATCTTAAACACCCATGTAACTCATTCGTTATATCAGTTACCTATCTGTTGCTATTCTACTTACTCTTGAGGTAATGAAGAATTCTTAGGCAACTGCCAAGTACGCCCCTGACAATAAACATAACCATTTGTAATAGAAATACCAAACATTTGTCGCATGATTCTGGTTGCTTCTTTTCTCTCTTCATCTGTCAAGTAATCCTGACCCTTGAAACCTGCTCGATAATGTTGAGGATTACCACCAGCATCGACATAACGCTGTTTTCCAATTTCTAAAATTTCTTGGAACCTAGCATACTTTTGTTTTTGCTCTTGAGTCCAATTTGCCATAACTACAAGTCCCAAGTAGTTGGAACAATATCACCATTCTGCAAAATCATCGCAATTGGCAAGATTTGGCTGGGAGCATTTATATACCAATTGCCACTTTCTTCATCATAGAACGTATTACCGAGTAAATCTAGAGTAGTAAGTGCGTTGACAACCAAGTATTGTGCTTCACTCGGTTCCATCAGTAGTTATTCTATAAATTAACTTTAGCAATTCTAAAGGAAAGAAAAACATTTCCAAAGTCTTAGCAAATAAATCTAGAATGGAAGCAAGAGTTCACAGTCAGCCTATTCATCTTTATTTAGTGGCTATAAATATGTGGACGTAAACAATGAAACAACATTTGGAAACAATTATAGTAATTCTACGTCATATAAGTCTCTTGTCTCCTATTCAGTTAGGCATATTAGCAACATAAAAATCTTAAGGAACAATTGCATATACTTCACGTCCAGAAAGCACCTTTACTTTCGGAATATGCCTATAGACAGGTTCAAAAACAGTCAGAAACAATCTCAGTGAATTATCGTCATTAAATACATAAACTCACACAAAGGTAAACCCTCTTATGACACACCTTCTTCGCTGGAAATCTGGAACTGCTGCACTCATGACAATGGCAATTACAACAAGTGCCATTACTCCCATGATTACCTCTGCTCCTGCTAATGCACAATACAATATTGGACAACCTAGAACAGTTACTATTCCTGCTAACGTGACTTTTCCTGTTACCTACGAAAAAGATAAAGTTGTTGTTAGTCCTGGGGAAAGTTTATCCCTAACACTGAAAATAGCAAATGATATTCTCGACAGGAACAGAAATGTATTGATTCCCGCTGGGACTGAAGTTGTGGGACGGCTAGAACCTGTAAACCTGGATAGTTATTCCAGAGATAGCGATTACAACAGGGATAGGGATTATAACAATGATAACAATAGAAAAGGTGTCAGGTTTGTAGCCCAGGAATTGGTATTTTCCTCTGGTCAGCGTCAGCAAATTAATGCAACTTCTAGGACATATACCAGAACGGAAAAAATTTCCAAGGGTTCGGATACTGGTAGTATATTAACAGATGCGGCTATTGGTGCAGGTGCTGCTAGTGTCATTTCCCTAATTACAGGCAACCGCAGAATTGAAGCTTTAGAACCTATTATCGGTGGTGCTGCGGGTGCAGCAGCAAGTGTGCTGTTGCGGAAAAAAGAAGCAACTGTTTTCGTCCTTAGACCTGAACAGGATTTGAGACTCACATTGAATTCTAACTTGAACTTAGTACCATACCGCTACTAAGCTGAACTCCTTTTAAGTCGTGAATTTAATTATCCCCAATTAGCGATCGCCACTTTAACTATAGTGTGCGATCGCTTCATTTTTATCTCATAACTATTATCGATGCTACTAGCTATTTATATACCTTTACGGTAGCTAAAATATACTTCAAAAAAATAATATTTTTTCCATTTTCCGCAACTATTTTATTATTTTATCGTCTTAATAAGCATCAAACTTTATCTTGACACTATTAATATCCTGAGTGAATTACTCTATAAAAATAAGCAAAGTTTTAGGAACTTGCCATTTCAATTAGTGTCTAAATAATTAACAGAAATAAAAGCATTTTTAGAGAAGTAAAAAACTAATGTTTACTTTAAATAGTTGGCAATCTAGAACAGCCGCACTCATGGCTATGAGCATCACAGCAGGTACTGTAGCACCGTTTATTACAGTTGCACCGTCTTTGGCTCAAACTACTTTTTATGATGTTTCATCTAACTATTGGGCGGCACAGTTTATTCAAGAATTATCTGGGCGAGGTGTAATTGCCGGATTTCCTGATGGTAGCTTCCGCCCAGAAGAAGCGGTTACACGCGCTCAATTTGCTGCTATGGTCAACAAAGCTTTCCAAAAAGCACAGCAAAGACAAGGAATCAACTTTGCTGACGTGTCAAGCAATTACTGGGCATCCAGTGCAATTGAGCAAGCTTATACCATCGGTTTCTTATCAGGATATCCTGGTAATCTCTTCAAGCCTAATGAAGCTATTCCCCGCCAGCAGGTTTTGGTTTCCCTCGCCAACGGTCTGCAATATGCTCCTAGTCGTGATACCGCAAACACCTTACAATACTTCAACGATGCCTCTAGCATCGCTGACTATGCCCGTCGTCCCATAGCTGCGGCGACTGAGAAGCAAATTGTGGTGAACTATCCTAATACGAAGTTTTTGAATCCAACCACAACCGCCACACGGGCACAAGTAGCAGCTTTTATCTACCAGGCGTTGGTCAGTTCTAATCAAGCCTCAGCAATTAACTCGCCCTATATTGTGGCTACTCAGACTACTACCCCAACCCCTGTAGCCGTGACCATTGCTCAAGGAACTGCTATTCCTGTCAAGTATGACAAGGCTGAAAAAATTCTTGTGACTAAGGATGAAACAGCGCCTTTAACACTTACAGTAGAGCAAAATCTGGTGACCCAACAAGGAAGTGTAGTGATTCCTGCTGGTAGTCAGGTGATTGGTCAACTTAAACCTGTTAAGGGCGGTTCTCAATTTGTTGCAGAGAAACTAGTTTTTACTACAGGTCAAGAGTATCAAATTAATGCTACTTCTGAAGTAATTACCAAAACCGAAACTGTCAAAAAGGGTATTAGTACTGGTGCAATTCTTAAGAATACTGTCTTTGGTGCAGGAGCCGCGGCGGCGGTATCAGCTGTCACTGGCGATCGCGCGATCGCTACAGAAGAAGTCTTAGGTGGCGCTGGTATCGGTGCGTTAATTGGTCTGTTCTTTGGTAAGAATAGTGTTGATTTAATCGCAATTGACCCAGATACTGATTTACAAATGACAGTCAATCAAAATTTGCTGGTTTCAGCTAGATAGTCAACAGTATCTTCTTTTGACTATTGACTATTCGGCAACCAAATAATAAACGTAGTTCCTGGCGCATCAGGTGAAGTTAGCTTAGAGTTAATTGCAGGGCTGAAAATCTCAATTTCACCCTGCATTTGCTCTATTAATTGTTTGGCGATCGCTAATCCCAAACCGCTCCCAGGAATTTCTGTTTGTGCTTGTACACCTCGGTAATGCCGCTCCCCCAGATGCTCTAAATCCTGGGGTGGAATCCCAGGCCCAGTATCGCTAATGATAATTCCCTGAAAATTAGCTTTTTCTTGCCCTGCTTGGATCAAAATTTTGCCCCCAGCAGGAGTGTATTTCAATGCATTATCGATTATATTGCTCAATACCTCTTGTAATGCTTTGACGTTAGCGCGGACTAGTAGCACATTTTGCTTAATCTCGGTTATTAGTTTTAGATTTCGCTCTTGCGCGATCGCTTTGGCTGATACTAATAATGGTCCTAATATATCTGCTAACGAGCAATCAGCTTCTTTGTCTCCCGTTCCCGGCAATAATAGCGCTGGTTTGGCGTCTTTTTGAACAGTTGCTTCTACAAGTACTTCATGTTCAGGAAGCGAGAGTGGTGCTAAATCTGCCTGTGTTAAGTCAATTACTTTATCAAACTGTTGCAGCAATTCTTCGAGGCGATCGCTTTCCCGCACTATACTATTTGCCACATCCCGGTTGCTATCCCCTAGTCGCAGTCTCTTCAACAGCAGTTTGCCAAAGGTTCGTAACGCTGTTAAGGGGTTGCGAAACTGATGCAATAAGTTATCCAGCAAATCCCGCTGTTTTTCTTGCAAAATTTGTTGTTCATGCAACTGCTGCTGCAACCATGCTCGTCGCTGATCCAAAATACAGGCGATCGCCAGCGTCTGGGCTATCCGTTGAATTTCACTTTGCTCGTGTTCATTCCATACACGGTCTTCCCTACCTGTCACCAGTAACCCCATCATCATACCCTCATAGACCAAAGGTAAAACAATTTGGTTGCCACTAAGCAGGTATTCCTCTGCTGAGTGGGGTTGGGATGCATCTGGCGTCTCATACTCCCGTGATGAGGTGGGAGATTCCGATCCCCCTGATAATAACCTTCCTTGATGATTGGGTAATACCAACACATTTCCCACTTTCAGTTGCTTGCGTGCTCCCATCTCAGCAGTCTCCTCCCCCTGCTGTAACACTGCTGTCTCCGGGTAAACCATTACAGGAATCAGTTTTGCCTCACCTGAACTCGACTCTACCAATTCTTGTGTTAGGTAAACAACACTCAAAGACGCTCCCAGCCCTTGGGTGAGTAGTGCTATTTGCTCTCGGCACAAAGCAAGAAAATCAGAACTGGCAGACATTAACATTTTTTAGCTTTTGCTCAGAATTACAAACTTTCAGGGATGATTAAAGAGGATGCTTAGTTTTTCTATCACTCATTTAATAAAGCTTAACTAAATCTTTTTAGTGATGCTTTGTACCAAAGGATTATATCTTTTGCTACTTTTAATTGATATGGCTTCAAAAGATATTAGTTTTTCTTGTATCAAAAGGTTAATAACTATTGATATTTTGAACTAGAACTTATATAATGACGACGGATTTTGTAGCTATCACTACAATCTATAGCTTGAAAGAGGAGGACAATAGGTTGGCAAGAAGACGCAAAAGAAAAAGTCGTCGTCGCCAAGAAGGACGGCGTATTCTAGAACATGTGCCTCAATATAGCATCGAAAGTGGCGAAGAGAAACCTGTGACAGCAGCGAGAAAATTTATTCAAGCTGAAGGGATTTTGCCACCGGCGTTGCTACTCGTAAAGCGGAACGAACACACCACAGACCGTTATTTCTGGGCAGAAAAGGGACTGTTTGGTGCTCAATATGTCGAGGAAAACCATTTCTTGTTTCCTAGCTTGAGGGTGTTAGAACCTTCTCCAGGTCAAGAACCTCTTGCTTTGGCTAGTAGGTAAACTCTAAATGGTCATCTTACGCATAGAATGTGGCTTCTGACAATCATTTAACTGGCAGAATTGCTCAGTTTATGCAAAAATTTCATTTTTTTTTAGTTTGTAACTGAATTTGCCAGTAAGGCTAGTCCAGATATTTGGAAAATCAACTCATTTTAAACCACACTAAGTTGGTTGGATGAGTTGATTGCTAGTCTGATGATACAGAAGGGAGTGAGGATAGAGCCAAACGCATCCAAAAGCGTTAGTGAAGTTGCGATTTTATCCAGGTAGATTGTTAAGTACGCTCTGTCAACAAACCCAAATTTTTCCCCACAACACGAGTTGTGGGGAAAACTGACAAAGCACTAGTTGTTATTTACACCTCCCTACTGTCCATTACTAAAAAGTAGGTCAGAAGTCTGCATCTCATAGATAGGGTATGGTGAGGCAACACGGTCTTGGGGGTTTCCACGCCACTTGCTTCAAGTCTCTTAACCCGCCCAACGCAGTGGCTCCCCATGAGCGATTGGCGTACAGCTAACGCATCCGGAGGCACACCCCGAAGGGGTGAAAAAACCAACAATTAATTATTCACCAGCCTTTAACTGTAAGTTCCTTTGCAACTCAATGAGTTCATCTCGATGGGCAACTACAGTTATTTTACTTGGGGAGTGTTGTTCGCTCTGGGTTGCTTCCACCTTGAGAGACACCTTCTCAAGCCTTCCAGCTTTTTTCCAATAAAATATACCACTCAAAGGCGACAGTAATACTACAGCGAGAGAAAGATTGCTAAGTCCAGGAAAAAGTAGGGACAAAACCAGCCAAAGGCAAACGAAACCAGTAGATGCCAGCAGAGTCAAAAATACAGCTAAGAACCAGCTGGGTCTAACAAACCCCTCAAAAGTCACTTGGTTTTGTTCTCGGTCTACCGCTGCCACTCGGTAAGACCGTGAGTGGAAATACTCCTTTAATTGAGACATTAAAGCAGCTTCGTCTTGCTCAGATACCAGTTGCACTGTTTGTGTGCGGTCTTTGGTAGAGGCACGAATAAAGAAAAACAGCCCAACCGATAACAATAAGGTTAGCAGCAACGTAGATGGCAGAATAGCAGTATCCATAACTAATTGTTACTGTGCGATTGGAGGAGACTTATTCATTATCAATATATTCCTTAATTTGTCCTCCCGTTTATATAATTTTGCCAAAGAAGAGCCAAATCCTGCGCTTGAACTTGCCATTCTGGAGAAACTTGGTACATCCGCCTAGGGCGTCCTCGCCCTTCGAGTTTCTTCCAATATCCAGTAATTGCCCCCTGGTCTTCAAGAAATTTGATAGCACTGTAAAGTACGGTATCCGAAAGCCTATAGGTGGGATATTCAGTTTCTAGTTGCTGGATTAACTCGGTTCCGTAGGATTCACCTTGTAGCAAAACATACAGAATATAACAAACTGCTAGTTCCTGACAGAGGTAAGTTGGCGGAGGATTCTCAAAGAATTGATATATATCCTCAAGTTTCATGGTTGGTGAATGGCTAAAAAAAATGCCTTTAGGGTAAGGTCTACAATCCTTGTAATCAGTATATAATGCTACTGCAAAATGAGTAAGCAGATAACGCTACTTGGGCTGGGTTTCAAAAACGTAAACATCAAATAATTACCCACGCCTTTAAAAGTTGTGGGAATTTGCGAGTTTTAGGTGTGCAAAATACTGCACCCCTATTCAAGCTCGATAGGTGTGGTGAGGAGCGATTAGACAGTGGCAAAGCCAGAGTCTTAGTGTTAAGTGATGCCGAGCTGGTTAGAACTGCTTAAGCATAAGATGCCATCGAAGAAATTTTACAGGTAAAATGCCATTTTGTCTGTAAAACTTAATAAACACTTTGTTTTACGGTGATTTTCCCAATATAGTTTCTAAAAGATAAAGCCAAGCGAGATGTCTTGGTTAAAACCGTTATGCCAACGGACACACCCAAGTAAGCATTCAGTACTGAGTTTCTGGACTTGAGAATCTCTTGTGCTATCTGGTAAGTGTGATAGTAAACTTATCAAGCGCCTAGCATCTTGGTGATCAGTATGTCACAAACTCCCGACGCTCCATCATCTTCCTCTACTCTCCGGGCAATAGCCCAAACTTTTCGCCTTGCAGGTTGGATTAGCTTTTGGATTCAGTTAGTACTAGGCGTTGTTTCTGGCATAATTGTGCTGCTGTTCGCCATCTTTAGTCAAAGATCTGGTAGTCCCAGTAATAATCCTGGAACTGGCTTTGGTGTGTTTTTAGCAGTTTGTGGACTGGTTATTTTGGGTGGGGGCATTTATTTGGCTTACCGTTATACCAGAATTGGCAAGCAACTGCAATCTTCCAATCCCAGCAATCGCCCTCGCAAAAGCGAGACTGTGCAAGTATTGCGTTTGGGACTATGGGTAAATTTAGCGGGAACGCTAGTGACACTTTTGGGGGCGCAAGCGATCGTTGGTACTCTGGTAGCAAGGTCTATATCTCCCCAAGCTATAACTACCCAATTTTTCGACCCCACCCGAATTATTAGCGGTCTAGATATGCTTGTGGTACAGGCAAACACTAACACTGTCTCAGCACACTTTGCAGGACTTATAGCATCGCTTTGGCTACTCAATCGCGTCAACCGACCTTAGCAGGAGGAGTGCGAAAGTGGCAGTAATTTTGACTTGTTCATTTCCACATAGATTCAAAATGTTATCTGACTTTTCCGAAACAAACAGCTGAAGGTGTGGAGATCACTATATAGTTCCTGAGAAACATCCTACTAATGGATGATGCCCCAATTGGCATTGGGACAAAATCAACCTTTTCGGTAAGTCTTACATCTTGAAAAATCAATCTGAATCATTATGAAAAATCAAGAAGCATGGAAATTTGGTATACAGGTTTTCTTTAGTACCATTGTGCTTGGGCTATGTGTTTTCCAGATAAGCTCAGCACGAGACGACAAGAATATTGCACTTTACTGGGGTGGCTTATCAGGCGTACTTGCATACTGGCTACCTTCACCTGCTGGACAAACTAGAGATGATAGGGAACAAATGACTATCAATCAAAGGACGTTTGCAGCCGCTAATGATAGTAATGGTAGAGGACAGAATCTCGCTCAGGTTACTGATACAACAGTGAGTACAGAACCTTAAAGCTGATTGGATTGGTTAATTATCTATTTTCATAGCCCTGGTAATGATGCTAGGGCAAAATTTTTTGAGTGAGCTGAGACTGATTTTTCCAAAAAATTTTGTTTTTCCAGTCACAGCAAGCCAAAATTACTATATGCTGCTGATGTGTTGGCAGGAAGATAATAGGCGAAAAACTGAGAAAAATCTGTGCTGGATATTAAGCAAATACGGGAAAATCCACAACTAATTCAGGAACGGTTGGATAGTCGCAGTGGTAAGTATGACATTCAGCCGATATTACAGCTAGATCGGCAACAACGGGAACTGGAAGTGACGCGCAGCCAACTTCAAGCTCGTAGCAACGAAATCGGTAAAATAGTCGGACAAAAGATTAAATCTGGTATCGATTCTCAAGCATCAGAGATTCAAGTCTTGCGGGATGAAGGTAATTCCATTAAAGCTACATTGAGCGAACTGGAACCGCAAGAAAAAGACCTGAAAACTGAAATTGCACAACTTGTGCTGGCGCTTCCCAATTTGCCAAGTGACTCTACACCCATTGGTAAGAGCGAGGAAGAGAACGTAGAAGTGCGTCGTTGGGGTGATGAGTACATTCCCCAAAACTCAAATATTCTCCCTCACTGGGAAATTGGCGAAAAGTTGGGTATTCTCAATGTTGAGCGGGCTGTGAAAGTTGCTCAAAGTCGCTTTATAGCTCTCATAGGCGCTGGTGCAGCATTGGAGAGGGCATTAATTCAATTTATGCTCTCTCTTCAGACTCAAGCTGGGTATGTAGAAGTTAGTCCACCGCTACTAGTTAATACTGCGTCTTTGACGGCGACTGGTCAATTACCCAAGTTCGCTGAAGAAAGTTTTAAATGCGCTGATGATGACTTATGGTTGATTCCCACAGCAGAAGTTCCGCTTACTAACCTCTACCGGGGTGAAATTCTCGCCGCTGAAAATTTGCCTATTTACCACTGTGCTTATACTCCCTGTTTTCGTCGCGAAGCTGGGAGTTATGGGCGCGATATGCGGGGATTAATCCGCTTGCATCAATTCAATAAGGTGGAACTGGTGAAATTTGTCCATCCCAGCACTTCCTTTGATGAATTGGAAAGATTGGTAGGGAATGCAGAAGCAATTTTACAGGCGTTGCAACTGCCTTACCGAGTAGTAAATTTATGCAGTGGTGATTTAGGATTTTCCTCAACCAAAACCTATGATTTAGAAGTTTGGCTGCCATCTTCTGGGAAATACCGCGAAATTTCCAGCTGTTCTAATACTATAGACTTCCAGGCACGACGGGCTGATATTCGCTTCAAAGAGGCGGGGAAGAAAGGGACTCAGTTCGTGCATACCCTGAACGGTTCTGGTTTGGCGGTGGGACGGACAATGGCAGCAATTCTGGAGAATTATCAACAATCCGATGGGACAGTACGGATACCAGAAGCGCTGCAACCTTATTTAGGACGTGAGGTATTGTAGTTCAGTTGTCATTAGTCATTTGTCCTTTACCAATGACTAATAATTAATTATTAATAGACGATGGAAATATCCCATTGAGAGAAGTCCTATCTTGTGACACATCTTAAAATGGAGATAAGTATGTAGCTTAATATCTTCACTAATTTGCTCTATGTCAGTTTTAGCAGCGATCGCAGTCTTGGCTGTTTTGATCTTGGTTCACGAGTTGGGACATTTTGTTGCAGCACGTTCTCAAGGTATTTACGTTAACCGCTTTTCTTTAGGTTTTGGCCCAGTTCTTTGGAAGTATCAAGGATCGCAAACCGAATATGCTGTCCGCGCTTTCCCCTTAGGTGGCTTTGTGGGCTTTCCTGACGATGATCCAGATAGCGATATTCCACCCAATGACCCGAATCTGCTGCGTAACCGTCCAATTTTAGACCGGGCGATCGTCATCAGTGCCGGAGTGATAGCAAATTTAATATTTGCCTACATGTTGCTGGTGTCACAGGTCAGCTTTGTCGGCATAGGAGAAGCCAGCCAAAACGGAGTATTAATCCAACAGCTAGCGCCAGACGTTAGTTCTATAGCAGCCAAAGCCGGAATTCAGCCGGGAGATGTCATTTTAGCCGCTAATCAAAAGGAATTTGGCAAATCGCTGCAAGAGATAGAAACTTTAAGGGACATCATTAAAACTAGTCCAGGTAAGCCTGTTCAATTAGAAATTGCCCGTGGCGACCAAAAGCTAGCTGTGAATGTGATTCCTGAAACTAAATCTAATGGAGGTAGTATTGGCATCGGACTTGCTCCCAACGGCAAAATTGTGCGTCGTCGCATTACTAATCCTGTGACAGCTTTGAGTTTTGGTGCTACAGAATTTCAGCGTCTTGTGGTAACCACCTTTAAAGGTTTTGGACAACTGATCACCAACTTCGGCGAAACAGCTAGTCAAGTAGCTGGGCCGATTAAAATTGTGGAAATTGGTGCCAACATTGCCCAAAATGATACTGGTAGTTTGTTCTTCTTTGCAGCACTGATCAGTATTAACCTAGCAATCATCAATATTTTGCCTCTACCAGCTTTGGATGGAGGACAACTTGCTTTTCTGCTGATTGAAGGTTTGCGGGGTAAACCCTTGCCTAACCGGATTCAAGAAGGTGTGATGCAAACTGGTTTGGTGCTACTGTTAGGACTGGGAATTTTTCTGATAGTTAAAGAAACTACCCAATTAACTTCCCAGTTGGGATGGGTGCAAAAATTGTTTCAGTGAGCCTCTGGCAAAATTTACTTAACGCCTTCAGACTAAAGTCTGGGGCTAACCGAACAAAGCCTGCATTGGCAGGCTAAATTAATTATTAGCATACGTAGGTATGGCTCTAGTTTGTGAGGCTGCAAATTTTATTCGCTAGGCATTTTAAGTCAAAATCCAGTGAGTGTTACCAGTAAATCTCTATCTAAAAAGCAACAGGCCCGAGAAATTTTAGCTCGCCTAAAGCGTCTTTATCCAGATGCAACTTGCTCTTTGAACTACTCAACGCCGGTGCAACTGCTGGTAGCAACGATTCTCTCTGCTCAATGTACTGATGAGCGAGTGAATAAAGTGACACCAGCTTTATTTAGTAGATTTCCTGATGCAGCCAGTCTGGCGATCGCGGATTTGGTAGAGTTAGAAAACTTGGTACGTTCGACAGGATTTTATCGGAATAAAGCCAAGAATATTCAAGCTGCCTGTCGGATGATTGTCACTGAATTTGACTCTGTTGTTCCCAATCAAATGGAGCAATTGTTAAAGCTTCCAGGTGTAGCACGCAAAACAGCAAATGTAGTTTTGGCTCATGCTTATGGGATTAATGCTGGGGTGACAGTAGATACTCACGTTAAGCGCCTAAGCGATCGCTTAGGCTTGACTAAGCATACAGACCCTGTGCGTATTGAGCAAGATTTAATGGGGTTATTGCCGCAAGCAGATTGGGAAAATTGGTCAATTAGCCTGATTTATCATGGTCGTGCTATTTGTAAAGCACGCTCTCCAGCCTGTATTGCTTGTGAACTTGCGGATTTATGCCCTACTGCTAACAAGCCAGTGGTGGTAGGGTAAACAACACAGCAGCCCTAGAATTGATGGGGAGACTGTAGAATAGAAAATGCTGTCTTTAAATAAGTTGGAAAATGTATGGCGAAAAAGAGCATGATTGAGCGTGAGAAAAAACGCACGAAGTTGATAGAAAAGTATGCTGACAAGCGAGAAGCTCTAATGGATGATTTCAAAAGTGCAGAATCTCCTTTAGATAAGCTAGAAATCCACCGAAAAATTCAACAATTACCCCGGAATAGTGCGCCCACTCGCCACCGCAACCGTTGCTGGGTGACTGGTCGTTCTAGAGGTGTTTACCGCGATTTTGGGCTGTCTCGGAATGTCCTGCGGGAATGGGCACATGAAGGGCTTTTACCTGGAGTGGTTAAGTCTAGCTGGTAGTCAGTAGAGACGCGATCAATCGCGTCTGTACAATAGTCATTAGTCATTAGTCATTGGTTAAGAACAAATGACAAAGCGCAAAGTCTGTAGACGCTTCTGCGGTGAGACAGCGCGGTCTTGGGGGTTTCCCCGATGAGCGACTGCGTTCGCCCTACAGCCCTTCGGGCATCCTACGGCAGGCGTGCCGGAGGCATCACCCGTTGGCGCAGCCTCTCGTAGAGAAGGGCTTCCCGCAGGGTGCGTCGGCTTCCGGCGTTGGCGTAGCCCGCCGTAGGCATCAGAACTTTGTAAGAGAGGACAAATGACAAATGACAAAAACTATTGACCACAACACTTATCAATTCCTAGACTTTCTAAGAGTAGATCGCTGACGGCGTTGGCGATCGCAAACTCTCCATAGAAACTATTGGAAAAATCATACGACTGCATCTCTGTGACAATGGCAATTACCAAAGCACCTAAGTCGTTTTCTCCTTCCATCCGTTGTCGCACAAATATCTGTGCTGCACGGTGAGCAATATTTTGATTGACTGCTTCGGGGATGAATTCTGTATCTAGCCACCGCAGCAGGCGCTCTTGCAACCATTGACCTTCGAGTTGGGGATTTTCGGGCGGTGGTAGGGTGATGGGTGGGATTGGTTGAGTCATATTTTTAAACGCAGAGGAACGCTGAGGTAAACGCAGAGGAACGCTGAGAATGACTAAGTAGTATTAAATTGCGTTACTCTGATATTTTTTGTATTTATGCAATATGATACTGCCGCTATTGTTGAGGGTTATGCTCAAGGCTATTTTCTCATGGCTGATGAGCGCGATCGCCTGAATTGGTACGGAAGTCGCGATCGCACTTTCATACCCTTAGATGAACGGTTTCGCTATCCCAAATCTTTGCAGCGTGTTCTCAACCAAGAACGTTTTAGTGTGGCGATTAATCGTGACTTTCAAGCTGTGGTGGCTGGATGTGCTAACCGCGAAACAACTTGGATTTCACCAGAATTACAAAAGATTTACTTGTTACTTTACCAGAAAGGTTTTGCTTATAGTTTTGAAACTTGGCAGGGTGATGAATTAGCTGGGGGAATTTTAGGGATTGTCATTGGCGGTGCTTTTATTGGCGAATCGATGTTCTACCGTATTCCTGAAGGCTCAAAGGTAGCGATGGTAAAGTTGGTGGAAAGGTTGCGCCAGAGGAAATTTGTGTTTTTTGATGCCCAAATGATGAATCCCCATTTAGAAAGGTTTGGTGCTTATCGCGTTGGGGATGAAGAGTATCAAGCTTTACTCAACAAAGCATTGCAGCGTCACTGTTACTTAGTCTAGAGGTGTATGTGTATTAAGTTAAATTAATAACACCAATATAAATACTATCTTCTACGAAATATTGAAGTTTATGAATGTTGGCAAAGATAGATCATTTATGACTGCATTCTAAGGCTATCTACTGATTGAGCAAATTAAGCTAGTCAAGCAGTCAGACTGCAATTGGTGCTAGCTTTAAGAGCAGAATGTTACATAAGAGCAGTAACCATGTCATCCGCAGCGATTACTACAGTAGTAAAAATGATGGAGTCTTTGTCTGTTGATGTACAGGAGCGAGTTGCAGAGCATCTTCGAGAGTATATCGACGACTTGCAAGATGAAGTCCACTGGAACAAGTCATTTCAGAGAACACAACAAAAACTTGTGACTGCTGCCAAACGTGCCAAACAAGAAATAGCTGAGGGGCAAGCTACTGCACTGGACTACGACCAACTATGAAATCCTCAGTTCTTCCCTCATTTTGGACTGAGTATCGGCGATTAGACGATGATGTTAGGCAAAATGCTAGGAAGGCTTATCGTTTGTGGGCAGAGAATCCATTTCATCCGTCTTTGCATTTTAAGTGCATCAACAGCGAAGAAGGAATTTGGTCTGTAAGAGTGACGAGGAGTTATCGAGCACTTGGCGTGCTAGAAGATGATACGGTCACATGGTTTTGGGTTGGTAGTCATGATAATTATGAGCGGTTCTTCTCGTAAGTTGTTTTGAAGTTGCTTTTTAGGTAATATCTCACGACAAGTCGCTTTTCTTCTTCTGTGTTCGACACTACGCGTAGCTTGCTTCGACCTAAAAGTACGCGTCTACGCTCAATTTTCTCATCAGATACGATAGAAGTAGCTTCTAGAGGGCTGTAGTTAATTTCCTCTTGAGAGGATGAGGATTCATGAGTCGATACAGTATGGTTGTTCAATGGTCTAATGAAGATCAGCTTTTCCTCGTCACGATTCCAGAGTTTGCTGATCGTGTTGTCATGCCTTGCACTCACGGCAAAACTCGTGAGGAAGCTATTCGTAATGGCGAAGAAGTAATTGAAATGTACTTGGAAGCGTGTCTTGCAGAAGGTGAATCTATCCCTGTACCCAGTACGCTTCTAATTGCCTGATTATCATGATTATGGCGATCGCGTGGTTTTGCGCTTCGCTCATCAACTTTAACAAGAAAGGCAGAGGGCAGAAGGCTGTTCTTGCAGCTATGTATACTGTTTTCGCTCTCTGCCCGTGACCAGAGGGAACAAGGGTCTGAGTCCCCCACCATAATCTCCGATTTGGTGGCCAAGAATTGAGCTTTCTTTAGAGCCAGGGTCAAATTCTTCCCTTCTGCATAGCTGCCCTCTGCCTCCTGCCTTCTTTAACGTATTATTGAAATTGTATGTCAGACTTAGTTGGAAGAATTACAGTTAATCCCAAACAGTGTGGTGGTCGTCCCTGTATCCGGGGCATGAGAATTCGGGTATCAGATGTACTGGACTTGTTTGCGGCTGGACTGAGTGCCGAACAAATCCTAGAAGAAATGCCCGACCTTGAGGCAGATGATCTGAAAGCAGCACTTATATACGCTTCACGTAAGCTCAATCATCCGATTTTGGTTGCATGACGATCTATCTGGGTAGATGCACATTTATCACCTGCAATTGCTACTTGGATCACCATCACATTCGGTATAACGGCATTAGCTTTACGTGATGTTGGGCTGAGAGATGCCGAAGATCCTGATATTTTCGAGACAGCGAGAGCTAAAGGAGTCATATTTATGACCAAAGACAGTGACTTTGCTGACTTGGTTGATCGTTTTGAAGCACCGCCAACAAGTTATCTGGTTGACGTGTGGTAATACGTTAAATGACCGATTGAAAAAGATTCCGAGTTCAACATTGCTAGAAGCACTAGAGTTTTTGCAAGTAGGCGAAGCGTTAGTCGAAATCAGCGGAGATTAGCGGCGCAGGCTCACCAATTTTTTACACCCTTTCTTCATTAACTAATGTAAGACTAACCCATTCGCCTTTGTCGTTGTAGCTGCGAATCATGCGCTGGCGTAGGTTTGGCTGGATTAACCAACCCACTTCTAAGAATAAAGGTTGACGTAATTGCACCTTGAGAGGAGAAGTTGCAGAAGCGCCATCAGGTAGTAATAATACTTGTACTTGCTTTTGCGGATCTTGATCAAAAAGGATGATGGAGTCTTTGATGGTAGCAGTTGAGGTAATTGTCCGCTCGCCAAAAGAGGTACTTTGAATTAATCGTCCAGCGTCATCAAGTTTTAATTTTAAGGTTGTAGAGTAAGTATTGGGCGATCGCCAATCTGGATATATTGTCACTGCTTTACCTTGCCATTCTCCCAACAAGTCATCTATTTGCAAGGGTGGACGTTCTGTTGCAGAGGTTCCAGCTAGATGTTCTCGAATTAAAGTTAGTCCATTTAATTCACCGTTTTTATCAAACAGTTGCACTAGACGCAAGCGGCGATTTTCATGAATCAAAGCAAGTTCTGCACCGAATTCGGTAAATGGCCCTAGCTGAATTAAGCCTTCAGAAAATGCCCCATTTTCAAAAAATAGGAGACTCCGCCCCAAGGAACTATATTCTAAAACCAAATCATCTCGTCCCGAACGGCACAGAGTTAGGCGCACTGACTGATTATCGTTCAAGCCTTCTAGGGTAAGACGGCTAGGAACATCTTTGAGAAGTGTACCTTGGGGAGAAAAATTAGTGAATGAACCTTCCCATATGCCGAGATTTTGTAAAAAAGATTCCCATTGTGATTTCATGGCGATTTTGTTTTTTGTCCTTTGTCCTTCATTGTTTGTAACGACTAACCAATGACTAATGACCAATGACCAATGACTAACCTTTAGCAAAATGCCGGACAGCAAATAAGCTCCCCATTAATCCTACCGTTGCACCGAAACTTAGGAGAATTAAGGGCAATAGTAAAGTTTGCGCCGCAGTAAGTTGCACTCCGTTGGTGATAACTTGGATAAACTCAGGTTGATTGGCTAATAACTTACCGAGAAATTGTTGAATAACAGAAATGAAACTCCAAGCGATCGCCCCACCAACTAAGCCAAAAGCAATTCCTTGTAAAATAAATGGCAGGTAAATCCAAACAGTAGTTGCTCCCACCAGTTGCATAATTTCAATTTCCCGGCGTCGTGCCATAACGATCAGGCGTATTGTGGTGGTAGTAACTGCGATCGCGGTTAAGGTCAAGATGATCGTAATTGTCAGAGTAATCCAGTTAAGACCTTGGTGCAACTGGGCAATGCGTTTGACTGCTTCATCTACATACTGCACTGTATCAACGCCATGCAACTTAGCTAGATGCGTCGCTAAAGTTGGTACAACTTGAGAATTACGCGCTTTCACCTTAATTTCGTCAACCAGAGGATTATCCTCTAACTGCTGGGTAGCACCTTCAATATCCGAAATGCCTAGTTCCTTAACTAACTTAGTCCAGGCTTGCTCTTTGGTAATAGTTTGCATCGCTGCTACCTCTGGCATTTGCGCCACTAGTGATTCTATAGTTTCGACCCGCGTACCCGGTTCAAGATAAACTGATACTTCTAGTTGGCTACCGAACTGGTTAAGGAGTTTTTCTACTTGCCAAGAAGTTTGCACACTCAGACCAAATAAAAATAGTAACACTGTAACAGTACTTACAGCTGCCCAATTCATCCAACCTCCCCGCAGTAAACCGAGGACAGTTTCTTTGAGCAGGTAGTCAAGTTTCGTCAAAGATTTAAACACACATCACCCCAAAATCTGAACAGCTTTGCGTCTCTGTGTTGAAAATTTCTGAGCGCTAACTTTCAACGCTTAGACTTTCTACAGCAAGAGGTAACACCACTATTTATACTCGACAAGGCTGACTGAATTTTTGTATATACGATTTCAAAGCAAGTCAAAAAATGCCACTAGGCAAATTTTTGTATGACAACTGGGGTCTAGCTGAGATTGATAGAATTAGAGTAGTAGGAATTTTCACAATCTAGCCATCGAGACTCATGCCCTCTGAAATTGCTGTAGAGAAAAAAAAGTTAAAAAATCCGCCTTTGGAGCTTCATTATTTAGGCGATCGCGTGCTACGTCAAGCTGCCAAGCGGATTCCTAAAGTTGATGACGAAATTCGCCAACTTGTGCGTGAAATGCTGCAAACTATGTACAGCAAAGATGGCATTGGTTTGGCTGCACCCCAAGTGGCAATTCACAAACAACTAATCGTCATCGACCTTGAACCAGAGAACCCAGTTAATCAGCCATTGGTACTGATTAACCCCACAATTAAACAGGTTAGCCGCGACATCTGCGTTGCTCAAGAAGGATGCTTGAGCATTCCCAATGTATACCTAGACGTGAAGCGCCCCGAAGTGGTGGAAATTGCTTATAAAGATGAGTATGGGCGTCCCCGGACATTAAAGGCTAATGACCTGCTTGGACGCTGCATTCAGCACGAAATGGATCACCTAAATGGTGTAGTATTTGTAGATCGTGTGGAAAACTCCTTGACTTTGGCACAGGAGTTATCGAAGAATGGCTTCTCGTATCAAGCGGTGAAACCAGTAGCATAGGGTGGATCTAGTCGTGTATTTAACTCCAAAAAGCGGTTTGTTTCTAGGTGGTTGTTGTGTAAGTGCGATCGCAGCTGTAGGTTCAATTTTTGAACTCAGTTACGGACAACCAGATTTGGGCGTCCAAGCCACTGCGATTATCCTGGGATTGAGCATTCCACTCACAGGATTATTTTTCTTTGCCGCAGTCAGGGACGCAAGGGCTAACATTAAGTAAGCATCAGGTACATAAAAAAGGTAAAAGGATAGAGAAAAAGGCAAACTCATCTTTTTACCTTTTATTTTTCTATACCTCCTCCACCGCACCTAAAGCTTTTAACGTCACCTTTTGAGCCGCAGTCAAACCGATAGAGCCTGTAATATCCATATCCTTGTATGGTTTAGGAATGCTGAAAATTTTCAAACACTCACCAGTGTCGGCATTCCATATCCTTACAGTTTCGTCTTCACCACCACTAGCCAAGAATTGTCCATTGGGACTAAAGACGACTGACCAAATCCTCTTGATGTGCCCTTGCAGTGATTGCAGGCATTGACCTGTAGTCACATCCCAGATTTTCACAGTATGATCATCACCAGCACTAGCCAAAATGTAACTAGGTTGCTCGCTCTCATTGGTGGTTGCATAACTGCGAGGACTAAAGGCGATCGCTCGTACCTTATCCGTGTGTGCCCTCAACGGAGGTTCTAGAGGTTCTAAGCGTTGATCTTTGTTAGCCTTCCATAACCTGACTGTATGATCTTCGCTGGCACTAGCTAAAATGTCACCTCTGGGGCTAAAAGCTACTGACCTTACCCAATTAGTGTGCCCTTGCAAAGGTTTTAAGGATTCGCCAGTGCTAACGTTCCACAATTTCACTGTATGGTCTTCACTAGCACCAGCTAAAATATCACCTTTGGGGCTAAAGGCGATAAACCATATTCGGTTAATATCTTCTGACAAAGTTTTGAAACATTTGCCAGTATTGACATCCCATAACTTTACTGTTTGATCATCACTGGCGCTGGCTAAAATTTGACCGTTAGGACTGAAGACAATTGACCATACCCAATTAGTATGTCCCTTTAATGTGTGTAAGCATATACCAGTTTTTGCATTCCACAGCTTGATAGTTTGGTCATCACTAGCACTAGCGAGGATTTGACCATCGGGACTAAAGGCAACTGACCGTACCCCATTCGTATGACCCTGTAAAGTTTTTAGACACTGACCAGTGTTTATATCCCAAAGCCTAACTGTGTAGTCATCATTAGCACTGGCTAGAATTGGAGCGTTAGGACTAAAAGCTACACACCATACCCAATTGGTGTAACCTTTCAAAGTTTTCAAGCATCTACCAGTAGCCGCATCCCATAGCTTTACTGTTTGGTCATCACTGGTACTGGCAATTGTGCGGCCTTGGGGACTAAAAGCTACCGACCAGATTCTATCTGTATGCCCTGGCAAAGTTTTCAAACACTTACCTGTGTTGACATCCCACAATCTAACTGTTTGGTCGTCACTGCCACTAACTATAATTTCTCCTTGAGGACTATAGTCTACTGACCATACCCAATTAGTGTGACCTGACAAAGTTTTTAAGCACTCCCCTGTGTCTACATCCCATAGCTTTACTGTTTGGTCATCACTGGCACTGGCAATTGTATGACCTTGAGGACTAAAAGCGACTGACCAGATTCTATCTGTGTGTCCTAGTAAAGTTTTCAGACATTCACCGCTTTGGACATCCCAAATTTTCACGGTCTGGTCTTTACTGCCACTAACTAGGGTTGTACCATCAGGACTATAATCTACTGACCGTACCCCATTGAGGTGACTAGACAAAGTTTTTAAGCATTCACCGCTTTGGACATCCCAAATTTTCACGGTCTGATCTTCACTAGCACTAGCAATGGTATGACCTTGAGGACTAAAAGCGACTGACCAGATTCTATCTGTATGCCCTAGTAAAGTTTTGAGACATTCACCGCTTTGAACATCCCAGATTTTTAGAGTCTGGTCTTCACTGCCACTAATTAGCGTTGTACCACTGGCATTAAAAGCAATTGACCACACTTTATTAGTGTGTCCTTGATAAAGCAAAAGTTGTTGACCATTGATAACCCGCCACAGGCGAATCTCACCATTAGCATCTCCTGTAGCTAAAAGTTGACCGTTTCGACTAAATGTTACTGACAAGACAGTGGCAAAGTTTTTCGCAAACACAGAGCGAGTCAAGTCGCTGTAAGCAAAACTAACCTGATGCAGATTTACATTCTGGAGGTAAGCTTGTCGAACAGCTAAATGGGAGAAGTCATAACTAGTTAAATCAGTTTGTAGTTGACACAGCAGATGAAGAACATTACTTCCGGCATAGCCTGGTTTAATTATAAATTTGTCTCGCAGGGGTTCCAGAATTTGAGTTAGCTTGTCTTCAATATTTGTCTTACTCAGAAAAAGACTGAGCAATCTTTCCCGAATTGGCTTGAGTATAAGTCGAATTTGAATATCTCTGACATAATCTTTGACAGTTGCCCCCATCAAACCATGACTCATGAATAGTGCAATTTTACCTGTAGTAATTTCTTGACAAACCTGCTCAATTATGGATTCTGTGATGTATTCCATAACCACAGGTTGCAGGGTAAACAGTGCGGCACTTTTTTCAATTAATGAGCGCCTGCGTAAAGATTTTAGTGCTTCCAGTAATTCCCTTTTTGATAAGGGACGCACAATATCATCTAGCAATTCTTCCAGTGAAACTGGCTCACGTTTAATTGCCAACCAGTAAATGATTTCTTTTTCAAACTCTGAGGCGCGCTCAAACTGTTGGTCTAATAAATTACGGGTGTCGCCAAAAATTATCTCTCCTTCATCTAAAAAGGCAGCAATATCTCCACCAAATAGTTCTCTGATTGTCTCAGAGACTAGCTTTAAGGCTAAAGGATTACCTGAATAATTCTCAATTAGTTTTGCCCAGTTTTGTTGCGACCCAAATAAGCTTTTATCTTTAAGAATTTCTTGCCCTTCTGTTTCTCCCACACCAGCCACTGACATTGTTCTAACTGGTGATGCTTCGCCCTCTAAAGGTGCAAATTCTTTCGGCTTTTCGCGGCTGGTAATCACTAAGCAGCTTTGATGAGGTTCTTCCCCCAACCGTCTCAGTAATTGACCATAACCTTCATATCCTTCTTTATAGTATCCGGCACGAGCTTCTTGCAGAGAAGCTTGCAAAATAGTCTCTGCATTGTCCAATATTATTAGACAACGGTGCTCTCGTAAATATTTAATCAGCAGCGTAACTCTGCCGTTTACGGTTTCTGGTAAATTCGTTTCCCGCTCATCAGATAGAAATCGGATCAGATTTGCTAACATCTCTTGGATAGGTGGAGCATTACGGAGAGTTCGCCAAATAAAATATTCAAAATTCTCCTGAACTTCGTCTGCTAACTTCACAGATAAAGTTGTTTTGCCAATTCCTCCCATACCTAGTAGTGCTAATAATCGACAGTTATCTTCGACAACCCATTGCTTGAGCTTAGACAGTTCTGCTTCCCGTCCATAAAAGACACCACGGATACTAGGCGCTTCGCCCCAGTCTTGACGCTTGACAGCAATCGGTTTTACTGTCTGCGAAGATGCTTGATATGCATTTTCAATAACTTGTTGTAACTTAGTGAGCTTGCCTGGCCCACCCCCACTCACTTGGAATTTTTTGTAAACCTCACTTAATCTTTTGCGTACTGCCTCGGCACTAATACCTAATTCTATAGCGATCGCATTTGGCGATTTGTCCTGAATGCCATACAGCAATACCTCTAGCTCACTGCTAGACAAGCAATGCTCTTGCGCTAAAGCCAAAATAAAGCCTTCGGGAATCTCACTCATACTCACACTAAGGCGAACTGATCTATATTCTCAATCTTAGCTCACTAGGTGAGGAAGTATTTGACATTGAGTAATGGTTACACTACTGCCTGGTACTCCAAATACCTTGTTAAATCCGTATTTTTTAGCTTTTTAAATAATTTTCTCAGTTTTACCTTGACTAAGTAACTTAGTTACTTTATAGTTAGTTTTAAAGAGGTTACTTAAATAACTTAGTAAGTTTACGGTTGAATTACCGAAACTTAGTGTGTAATTGGCAAAGGCTAGAACCGTTAATCCATCCTGAAAAAGGCAGGCATTCAGAGCCTGTTGTTTGTAGGAATTTTAGGGGTTGATGCGCGTGGTGCGTGTTTTGCGTCATCACGAGCATTGAGCGCCTAACTTCAATTTCAAAATTATCCTTGCAATTCCTTTAAAGGTTTACTTTCATCATTTGTAAATATCAAGACCACTGTTATTAGCATTCAAACTTTACTCAGGTTTGGTAGGAATGCTGCGTGCCTTGACTAGCTAAAATGGCTCCTTTTTTAGGACAGTCGAGGTAGCGCTAGCTGCTGCTTAGATTCAACTCTCAAAATAGGACAAAAACGATGAAAACCAATCTCAAAGATGACGATAATCTACTGTTCAAGTTGGCTTGTAAGGGACTCAAATATTTTCTGCTGATTCTGCTAGGCTTTGTTATTGCCTTTGTTTTGGCTCATGTTTTTGGCGCTGGCTCAATAGTTGGGATACTGTTATCCGCAAGTATATGGAGATGGTTTTTTCGGACAGCAGTTTTCTTATTTTGTCTGTTTGCGATCGCCATGATGATTGAGTCTTGGAGTTAATTGCTCACTCAATCATCAGCGAGGTTGCAATTTTAGGTTTGTGGTGAAGTTAAATCGACTATTTTTGGCTAAGTGCAAGTTAGCTAAAGCTTCCATATCAGGAGATTATATCATGTCAAACAACAGTTCTGACGGAGAAAAACTTTCGCCGATTTTAGTCATCTTAGTAGCAGGGTCAATCTCTTTGGCAATTGTGAACAAAGCTAATCACCCTGCATATTTTGACATAGTAAAAATAGCGATCGCCTACAGTTTTGGTTCAATGAAGCACCAAGGTGAAACTAAAAAGTCTGGAAAACAAGCTGATGTAGCTGGCGACGAGTTGAAATAGTTATTCCTCTATTTCACATCTGTTACCCGCCAGCTTAATTTCAAATTAACCCAGAAATTCCAAACGGTAGCAACTGCGATCGCAATTAGGTTAGCTATGTAGCGGTTAGGAATGATGAAATTGAATACCAAATTTAACACCAGCACATTCAACACAAGTCCAGCAAGGCAAACTATGTTGAATTTTAAAAAACGCTTCAGGCGATGATGCCATTCTTGCTGCTTCATAGTTACATCAGCAAAAGTCCAAGCGTCATTCCACAAAAAATTATTGCAAATCGCAATTTCACCAGCAATAATTTTACTGCGTGTTAAGGGCAAAGCTAGGGTTGTCGGATCGCTCAGTAAGTAAAGCACTGTCATATCGACAAATACCCCAGTTAGTCCCACCAAACCAAAGCGAAGGAATCGGCCAATGGGAAAATTGGCTTTTTTAGTTAATTTTCCTAGTCGTCCTGTGGAAATCCGCAACCGTAATAAGTGGTGTATATAATCTACGTATTGCTTCCATGTGACTTTGCTCTCACCCTCTTTACGCTCACAGAATACATAACCTACCTCGGCAATTTCGCCTACTTTGCCTCGCCCAATTACCTCCAAGAGAATTTTATATCCTACTGGGTTGAGTGTTGCACCTGCGATCGCACTCCGACGCACCATAAAATAACCACTCATCGGGTCAGAAACTCTGCCCAATACCCCTGGTAAAATAGTCAATCCCAACACCTGCGCGCCACGGGATAAGAAACGCCTGGCAAGACTCCAACTACTGACGCCGCCTCCTTCTACATGACGACTGGCTACTGCCAAATCTGCTCCCTGTTCAATTGCACCGAACAGTTGCATCAATACCTCTGGTGGATGCTGCAAATCCCCATCAATCACCCCTAACACACGCCCCCTAGCTGCTTGCCACCCGCGAATCACTGCTGAGGATAAACCTCGCTCCTGCTGGCGTCGCATCACCTGTAACTGCGGGTATTCTTCCATCAAGGATTGTGCTACTTCCCAAGTGCGGTCTGGGCTATCATCGTCCACTACAATCAGTTCATAGTTATTTGGGATAGCTTCATCCAGCAACTGGCTCAATATTCTGACAACATTCTTGATATTGTCTCGCTCTTTATAAGTGGGAATTACTAGAGAAAGATGGATAGATTTACTATTTCCACTCACCCTGGTAGGGAGTATTTCAGAAATTTGCAAACTGCCAGATGGTACTTGTAACAATGAAGCAATTTGTTTGTTACTCATAAAACAGAAATCAGGTTGTAAGATTTTCCTATCAACATTGCTTTGAACGGTTCGGTCTTTAGTTAGAGATTTTTATCCAAGTTGAAGACTTTGCGTTACTTCTCAGGCTTCTTTTCAAACAAGTAAACCTGGTGCTGCTCATAGCTCAATTGAAAACGGGGATTATCTTTTAGTTGATTGATAAAGGTAATTACCAAATCACGTGGTTTAAAACTGTTAACAAAACTTGCATGTTTCAAATTTAGTAATACATAATCATATTTATCTAAATTTATAGAAAGTGAAGGATTACTATTCCAAGAACCATAATAATTAATCAAGGGACGGTGGGTTACATGAGGTGCAATTTCATGGGTGGTTAAAACACCTCCCTGAGGATCAATCTGCGTGATTGCGGCTTGAGTTGCTTGCCAATTTTGCTTATCAAAAAGAGAGTTTTGAAAATCTATCCTGGATAACCTTGTTGAAAGACCTAATAACAAAATCATTGACATACACAATACGATTTTTCGCCCTTGTTTCAGCCATCCTCTATTGGCAGCAAGGGTGGAGATTACAGGCAAGAATATAAAGGGGATGATCAGTAAAGAATAGTGGTTATCTATTTGCCGCTGAGAAGAATAAGCAGAGAGGATATTTAATCCTAACGTGGGGAGTGCCCCAATTAACGGGGATAGATGCCGAGGGGACAATCCCCAGATTATTGGTAATCCCAACAGAGCTAAATATTTGAGAGTATCCAAAGAGAAAACTTTACCAAAGAAGATGTTAGGCCTAAAGAAAAAATTTCTAACAAATTCTAAAGGAGTTTCACCTAAATATTTATAACGATTTACTCCATTCACATAACCTATCGTCACATCTCCCACTGCATTAGCACTAAAGAATGGGATGATCACCTGAGTAGCAATTAAATACCAACTTACACCAGCAAATAATGCGATCGCACCACATAACCGCCTTTTCTCAAAAAAGAAAAGCCAGATACCCATTGCGAATACAGTCAGTGACAATACATCCTTGCAGCTTAAGACAAAAATAATAGCTAATCCAAACCACACTGTCTTACCCAGACGTGCAGCCCAAACCGCCCCTAACAATGCAGGAACTGCTAAGACTTCTGGATGAAAATCAAACAGATTGGTGGTCAGAACAACTGGATACATGAGATAGGCTACTGCTAAACCTATTGCTTGTTCCTGCTTCAATCCAGCTTGACAAGCTAAACCCCAGATTGGCCAAGCTCCCAAGGCTAAAGATACTGCTTGCACAGCTAACAACCAATGAACATCTGGGTAAATTTTGTACAACAAACTTAGTGGATAGAGGATCAATGATGCATGATCCCCCAATATATGAACATTTAAGAAAGAGGAAGTAGGTGTTTGCCCTTGACTAATTAAGTAAATCACTTGGTCAAAAATTCCTAAGTCCCAAGCGCCTGAACGGAAAAGCCCGTGTCTGACGCTACTGAAACCAAATAAGACCAAAGCGCTCACACCAATTATCCAACCCACAGCCTGAGATTTTAGTTGTTGAGCGAATTTTAGTTCTTGAGGAATGAAACTAGGCATAGTCTTGCAGTATGCTTTGATTGATTTAAGGTATTTATGCTAATTCAAAAGTCATGCTCATCTTATTTACGTACATACCGTAATAATTGGATATCTCATTGGGGTTATTAAAACTCAAACTAGTTATTGGATTTACCACAAGTAGGTTAGATTCACAACTGTGCCATTTCGTGGTACTAAGTATGTTTCCTATTAACCTATAAGCACTGCCAGCGATTAGGTGTATTTAAGTGAAAAAAATTTAGGTATATAAATTTATATAAATTCCTTATAATCACTGAGTTTCATGAGTGATTTTTCCAAAAAATACTGTGTTACATAATACAGTATATTAAGCCTGTAACAACCTTAAAAAGCAACTGCTATTCGAGTCCTTCATCAGAAAAACATAATATTTTTTTTATAATTAAAGAATTTGTAAATTAAAGCTAATGATTTTCACTGACATTTTATTTAAGTTAAAGTCGAGTATTTAAAATTTACGCATTAACAAGGTAAGCAAGATATAAATTAAAACAAAAAAGAAACGTGCAACACGGTAACTACTCTCCTAATCAGGCATTATTTTGGTAAACCTTGACACGCGATCGTATAGCGTGACGCAGGTAGGACTCGGGTGTATCTCAATGAATGCGCCGACACCCTAAAGGGTGCGGCTACACGGACAAAGCCTGCTAAGAGCAGGCTTTAGAATTTCAGCCCGCCTCCGCGGGCTTTGTTTGTGAGCCAGCGACTTCTAGTCTGTGGGCGAATTTGCTGCTCTATTGCAGCCTTCTGAGTCTGGCTAATCTTTCCCGAAGTTCAAAATCACCCCTGTTAGCACAGCGCCAACCGTAGAAGAAGTTCTGATAGCCGGAATGCTTTGTTTTAAATACAACGAGTTTACTACTTACTGAGCTATGGAAGCTCTTTGGTCTAATGCCTCAATTTGCCTATATTTTTGATAGCGCTTTTAAAATATAAGAATGCTGTCAACTACAAATCAACTATTGCGACTGTCTCAAGGACATCTGAACTTACTAGAAGCTTGTCCGCGTAAATTCCAACACACTTACTTAGAACAACTTAGTTCTCCCTCAGATCCCGAACATGAGGAACGGCAGACTTTAGGTAGTCGTTTTCACCTACTGATGCAGCAGCGAGAAATGGGTTTGCCAATTGATGGTTTGCTGCAAATAAATGCCCAGCTACAAAAATGGATGTCAGCTTTTGCCAATGCAGCCCCAGAAATTTTAACGCCTGCAACTGATAACCAAACTTTTCGTGAAAGTGAACACTACCGCACTCTGCAAGTTCAAGACTATTTGCTGACGGTTGTCTATGATTTATTGATTGCAGATAACCAACAAGCACAAATTCTTGATTGGAAAACTTATCCTAAACCACCAAATAAAAGCAAGTTAGCAAAAAACTGGCAAACACGTCTTTATATGTACGTTTTGGCTGAAACTAGCGAATATTTGCCAGAAAAGATTTCCATGACTTACTGGTTTGTCCAGTCTGAAGGCAAACCACAAAATATTAAATTTAGTTACGATGCTAGACAGCATGAGCAAACAGCCAGAAAACTTAATCAACTATTAAGTCAGTTAACAAATTGGCTGGAACGCTATCAAAATAACGAGCAATTTCCCCAAGTGGTGGAGGGTAGCAAAACTTGTGATTTTTGTCAGTTTGCCACACGGTGCGATCGCAGACAAGCCACTAAAGAAGCGATATCTGACGACAAGCCGCTTCTCGCCAACACCACAAACTCATTACCGAATCTCGACAACATCGAAGAAGTGCCACTTTGATATTAGTAAGTAGGGGGAATGGGGAATGGGGAACTTGTACTGAGCGGCTTGCCTTGAGCGGAGCCGAAAGGAGCCGAAGTATGGGGAATAAGAAAACAATGTGTGTAATTAATTCTGTTTTAGTATTTACCAGATGACTTTCAGGTGATAGGTTTTATCCATATCGCTAAGATTCAGAAAGCATGTATATTAAAAAATTAAAATTTCCACAGTTATGACAAACTATGATGAAACTGAAGCAATTTATGTCCGCGAATTAGGCATTGATGACATTGCTCCCATTTACCACTTGGGAGAAGAACTATTCACCAGCGATTTATATCCTTACTTATACCGTACCTGGGACGAATGGGAGGTGATTGGACTTTACAACACAGATCCAGAATATTGCCTTGTTGCGGAAACAGACGGGGAACTAGCAGGATTCATTTTAGGAACTATTATTACTAAAGCATCCTGGACTTATGGATACATTTTATGGCTAGGAGTTAGTCCGAAATTTCAACGTCGGGGAGTAGCAGATAAATTGGTTGATAAAGTCGTTGCCCGCATGATTGAAGATGGAGCGCGGTTTATGCTGGTAGACACTGACCCCACCAACACTTCAGCATTAAAGTTTTTTAACCGCAAAGGTTTTGGTAATGTTCGCCAGCATATTTTCTTGTCGATGAATTTAAGCAAGCACGAATATTATGGCAGGCTAATTGATTACGAACACCAAAAAGCTGAAAGAGCAGGTTACAGGCGATCGCGTCCAGCAATTCGTGCCCGTAAACCTGATAGTGCCGTTAATGAAGTAGTCCTCAATCCCCTTGTGAGTGAACCTCAAACGACTGAAGAACAATAGACTTCTTGCAAAAATCGTTCTTTTCGCGTTCTTCTTTGCGATGCCAGTTGCTTCTCCTAAGGGAGACGCTCCGCGAACAAGTCGGGCATTGCCCGCCCAACGCACTGGCTCGCCTTTGCGTGAGAAAAAAAATATTTATGCAAAGTGTTAGAAACTTTTTAAATTTTAAATATTAAAATGCAGTGGATTCTATCAGCAACTGAACAACCCCCAGAGTCGTTCATCCAAGCGGTGAAACAACATACACCCGCATCAAATGGATTATATGCAGCACAATTATTGTGGCAACGGGGAATTAAAGATGAGAAACAATTAGCAGCTTTTATCAACAATAAAGCTTATCAACCAGCGAGTCCATTTGAATTTGGACAAGAAATGCATCTAGCGATCGCACGGTTGCAACAAGCACGCAACGCTAACGAAAAAATTGCCATTTGGGGAGACTTCGACGCTGATGGCATTACCGCCACATCTGTACTATGGGATGGCTTGGGAGAGTTTTTTGCCCAAAATACTCAGTTAATTTACTACATTCCCAATCGCCTCACCGAATCCCACGGACTCAACAATCAAGGGATTGATAACCTAGCAAAACAAGGCCGCACATTAATTGTCACTTGTGACACAGGCAGCACAAATATTAGTGAGATTATTTATGCTAAACAGCTAGGCATAGATGTAATAGTTACAGATCACCACACCTTACCCACAGAACGCCCACCAGTTACAGCGATTATCAACCCTCGCTATTTATCAAAGGAACATCAGCTGTTTCATCTTTCTGGGGTGGCGGTGGCTTATAAATTAGTAGAAGCCCTGTATCAAACCCTGCCTGATGTACCGCAACATCCGTTGGAAGATTTATTAGATTTAGTGGCAGTAGGGTTAATTGCCGACTTGGTGCAGCTTAGTGGAGATTGTCGCTATTTGGCACAGTTGGGAATTCAACGACTGCAAGAAGATTTTAAACAGCCAGCTATAGCACGTCGGCGTCCGGGAGTAGGGCGATTATTAGAATTGTGCCAGAAAAGTGGCGATCGCCCCACAGATATTTCCTTTGGTTTGGGGCCACGCATTAATGCTGTCAGCCGCATCCAAGGCGATGCCAGTTTCTGCGTGGAATTATTAACTAGTCGGGATGCCAAACGTTGTAACGAACTAGCCGAAGTTACAGAACTAGCCAACACCCGTCGTAAGTCTTTACAAAAAGATGTTGTTAAGCAAGTAGCACAAAAGCTCACTCAATTAGATCTATCAACCACCAGCGTGATTGTGCTAGAAGATGCCCAATGGCCAGCAGGCGTATTGGGATTAGTCGCCGGACAAGTAGCACAAGAAACAGGTCGCCCGACTATTTTGTTGAGTACAGAAGGACTGGGGACTGGGGAAGAGCAGGGGAGCAGAGGAGCAGGGGGAGCAGGGGGAGAATTTCTAACTCAGCACTCAGCACTCTTATTAGCTCGTGGTTCTGCGCGTTCGGTGAATTCTGTTGATTTATATCAATTGGTGAAAGACCAAGCACATTTGTTGCATCGCTTTGGGGGACATCCCTTTGCAGCGGGTTTGAGTTTGTTGGCGGAAAATATTCCTTTGTTTACAGCGGCGATTAATCAGCAGTTGCGGCAATCTTTGGGCGGTACAACTCTGACGCCAACAGTGCAAGCAGACTTAGCGGTAACGGTAGCGGACTTAGGGAAAGAATTATTTTTGGAACTGAAACTTTTAGAACCTTGCGGAATGGGTAACCCCGTCCCAAAACTGCTGATTCAAAACTGCTGGTTTGAAAATGCTTGGAATCGCAATCAACAAGATTGGCAGGGTAAAAAGGTACAGTACATTAAAACCGAGTTTGATATTCGGGATGATTCCAGCAGAAGCGCCTTTCCTGGCATATGGTGGGGACATTACAAAGATGAATTGCCCATAGGAAGGTCTGATTGTATAGCTGAACTGGACTACAACACCTTTAAAAAAAGATATGAAATCAGATTAATTGCCGTACGTCCTTGTGTTAACTCAGAACTCACAAATGGGCACGGGTTAAGCGCCGCTACGCTAACACCACTCATACTAGACTTGCGGAATCAGGAATATTCAGAACTTAAAACTCAAAAGTCAGCATTAATTCTCGAAGATTGTCCCACGAACTGGGATGATTTACGCGCGTGGTTGCGGCGATCGCTCTACAATAATCAGCAATTAGCGATCGCCTGGTCTAAACCAAATCATCAAGCACCCAATCAAATTTGGCTGACTCTTGTGGGGATTGCTAAATATCTCAGTCGCACAAATCAACAAGTCACTCGTGTACAACTTTTAGAAAAACTCGGCATACGTGACCAAACCTTACTTTTGGGAATCAAAGCTTTAAAATATTGGGGATTCACAGTCAAAACACAAGACCGTTATTTGCAAATTAGCTGGCATTCAACCGATAGCACCGAAAACTTTGCTGATGCAGTTGTTGCCCAATTTTTAGCCGCTGTTCGAGAAGAACAATTTCAGCAAAATTACTTTGCTGAAGTACCCTTGTCTATTATCGTTGCAATGATTAATAGCTGATTCGTAAAGAAAATCTAAAGAAGACTGAATGTGACTTGATGGACGTAACTGGATTCGAACCAGTGACCTCTACGATGTCAACGTAGCGCTCTAACCAACTGAGCTATACGTCCTTAACTACACAGTCATCAAACGTAGCATAGATTTGTTTGAAAAGTCAAGACAAAAGGCATAAATCAGGCGATCGCTATAATTTGACATAACTGATCATTTATTTCGGCTGTAGCTCCTGTAGTTTATTGTTTGCTGATAGCGTTAGCTTTTGGGCTTTCAAATAAGTTGCTGTGCCATTTTGCAGCTTTTTTGAGAAATATTTTTACCCTTGTTGGTATACAACTCTGGAGGGTTAAAAATTAGTAGAAAATTTCGTTAATATTTAGAAGATGAATAAAAACGATTTTAATAGGTAGGATGCCAACTGCTTTAATTACTGGTGCATCTAGTGGTATTGGTAAAGCCTTTGCCCACGAACTAGCTGCACGTAATACAAATCTTGTTCTCGTTGCTCGTTCCCAAGAGAAACTGAATCAACTAGCTAAACAACTCCAAGAGCAATACAAAATTCAAGTAGAGGTTATAGTTAAAGACCTCACAGAACCTAATGCAGCGGCTGCTGTATTTGATATTACGAAAACTAAGGGATTGACAATTGATTTATTAATCAACAATGCTGGTTTTGGTGTTTATGGTGACTTTGCCGAAGGGGACGGAGAAAGACAAGTTAAAATCGTACAATTAAACATTTTGGCTTTGGTAGATTTAACCCATAAATTTCTACCACTGATGAGGCAACGTCGTTCTGGAAGTATTATTAACGTATCCTCAATTACTGCATTTCAACCGATACCATACCTTTCTGTTTATGCTGCTAGCAAAGCTTTTATTGTCAGTTTTAGTGAAGCACTGTGGGCAGAAAATCGTGATTATGGTGTCCGAGTTTTAGTTACTTGTCCAGGGCCAATAGAAACAAACTTTTTTACAGAAGCTAATTTCCCTCCAGGATTGGCAGGAAACACAAATAAGATGTATTCTTCTGAAAAAATGGTTCGAGAATCCCTACAAGCTTTAGAAAATGGGTATCCAACTATTATTACTTCTGATCCCACTACTCAAATCAGAAGTAAATTATCTCGGATCGTACCACGCAAAATTTTGCTAAATATGTTGGCAAAACATTTTAAAGCCTAATAATGTTAACTGTTAACTTTACATATACCGTGTCAATTGAACCCGATAGCGGTCTTTTTTGGTAACGGCAATTTCGCCAACTTCTAAACGTCCTTTACCGCGAATCGCAATTAAATCGCCTGATTTAACTTGAGAACTAGCTTGGGTAACTTCTTTCCAATTGACGCGGACATCATTAGCGTCAATTAAATCAACCATTTTACTGCGGGACATGCCAAAACCAGCAGAGGCGATCGCATCTAACCGCAAAGAAGCCTCCACAGTGGTTAATTCTTTTTTCTTCGGTTCTCGAACTTTTAATTCGTTGATATCAATCGGCTGGGTTTTCACGCTAACCGATCGCACCTGTTTAAGACTCATTTCCAAAAATTCCGTCAACTCTGGCGCTACAATTGCTTGCGCTCCCCGTTCCCCTAAAACAATAATGTCCCCCGTCTTTTCGCGGACAATTCCCGTTCCCAGCATTGCGCCTAAGAAGTCCCGGTGACTCGCTGTATCAAACAGGAAATTCCCAGCAATTTCCAATGCAACGAGGCTGACTTGAGACTGATCTAGGGGAATTTCCGAACGAGCGATCGCTATTCTTTGACGTTCAGCTTGCGGATATCCACCCCACGCTACCAATTGCACATCTGTTAACCGACTAAACACCCGTTGAATTTCTGCTAGTTCTGGAGGAGATAAAAAATCTGTCAAAACCACTTCCCAAGTTTTGATAGCTTGCTCCGCCTGATCGATTACACGAGCGACACTATCTCGATTTTCAACACCTTTTAAAAGTTCTTCTCTTGGCAACATTCGTAAAAATTATGAATTATAAGTTGAGAATTAATTTGCTCAGCGGCGTTGCATAATTAAGGGCAGGAGGTTGCGTTTAGATAGCATGGCAATACAAATACTAAACTGCAAGACGGCAAGTGCTTCTCCTTGCTGATTGAGGAAGTATTGCGATCGCTTGATGATCTAATACCTCAAGGTAAGCTACTATACATCGGCATTTCTGACACACCTGCTTGGATCATTGCTCAAGCAAATAATATCGTGGTCGCCTTTAGGTGCTGGTGTGCTAACAGGCAAGTATAATAAGCCTCAAGAAGGCAGCGAACAGGGACTTAAATTGAAGTCAGTCAAATTGAACTGGGTTTTCCCCATGACTTTTTACAGAATGAGGTAATTCCTGATCGCCTTTTCGGTGGCACATTTAGCACCATAGATCACTATTGAATTTAAGCTGATATTCATATACAGTAACACATTCAGCCATTAATTTAATCGGTCGTCAGAGAGTTTCTCTAAGCAAGCAACTATCTGTAGACTTAATTAGTAAAAGGCATTAAACACCAAGCATGAGCGACAACACCCTTTCATCACGTTTGTATCCCACCCGCATTGACATTCCCGCCACAGCGCGAGTGCAAATCGTGGTAATTCTCAACCAAACCTTGGCAGCTAGTTTGGATTTGAAAACCCAGACTAAGCAAGCGCACTGGAACGTTAAAGGCACTGACTTCTTCCAGCTGCACGAATTGTTTGATGTACTTGCTGGTGAATTGGAAGAGTACGTCGATATGGTTGCTGAACGCGTTACAGCTTTAGGCGGATACGCTGTAGGAACAGTTCGCGCCGCAGCTAGTAACTCGATTCTGCCAGAATATCCCTTTGATATTTTGGATGGCAAAGAACATGTGACAGCTTTGGCAGATCGTTTTGCATCTTTTGCTAAGCACATCCGGGAAGCGATCAACAAAACCAATGAATTAGGCGACGCTGACACCGCTGACCTTTACACCGAAATTTCTCGCACCATTGACAAGCGACTCTGGTTCTTGGAAGCTCATCTGCAAGTATCAGAAATCAAGGGAGAAAATGGCTCAGCAGGTGCTACTACAAAAACTCTACAAAAAGCTGCTGCAAGATAAGCACTGTTGAGAAATATACACTTTCTCAAACCTAATAGTATCTTTTTAGTAAGTACGCCACTTTTAAGTGCGTACTTTTCTTTTTATATGTATATACTTTATTATTTAAATAGCAATACGATTCAGTTAGAGCCAGAAGCCCTAAATTGTGTAGGTTGGGTTGAGGAACGAAACCCAACAATTTCGAGACTTTGTTGGGTTTCACTACAATTCTTTCTTCTCTTTGCAACGCACTGGCTCGCCTTTGCGTGAAACAAAAAAATTGTGGTTTATTCACCAGAAAATAGCTATAAAAACTCATTAAAAACGAGGTAACTTATGTCTCAAAATACTATTAACCATCTAATTCATGACAGAAATGCACGCGGTCGTGCTCAGATAGGCTGGCTCGACAGTTACCATACATTTTCCTTCGGTAGTTTTTATGATCCCAACCGTATGGGATTCCGCTCTCTACGGGTGATCAACGACGATCGCATCGCACCTGGTGCTGGATTCCCTACCCACAGCCATCGCGACATGGAAATCCTCACCTATGTCTTAGAAGGTGCGGTAGAGCATAAAGACAGTTTGGGTACAGGGTCAGTAATTCGTCCTGGTGACGCACAAATAATGAGTGCTGGTACTGGTATTAGCCACAGCGAATTTAATCCTTCGCCAACTGAGCCACTCCACTTGCTACAAATCTGGATTATTCCTGACCAAAAAGACTTAGCACCAAGATATGAACAAAAAGCTTTTCCATTAGAAGAAAAACGTGGCAAGCTACGTTTAATTGCTGCGAAAGATGGGCGCGATGGTGCTGTGATAATTCACCAGGATGTTGATTTATACACATCCGTTTTAGACACAGGTGATGTTGTTAATTATCAGGTTAAACCTCATCGTTACGCCTGGTTACAAATAGCTCAAGGCATAGCAAACCTAAATGGTGAAGAACTCAGAGCAGGCGATGGGGTGCAAATCAACGGTGAAGAACAGTTAGAAATTAGCACTGACATAGGTGCAGAAATATTGCTTTTCGATTTAGCGTGATCAAAAGTCCCTCTAGACTTACATCTTGCACCTGACGATTCAAATCGCGGCTACCCGAACAAAGCCTGCCTCCGCAGGCTACCAAATCCTTAATTTTCCTTAGTCCATCTCACCATTAATAAGGGTTGGAAATACTAACTGTAGGTTGGGTTAAGCGGAGCGAAACCCAACGTTTGTGCGCTTGTTGGGTTTCGTTCCTCAAACGCCAGGTGCTACAACGGAGAAGAGGAGTGCAGTCTTGGGGTCTCCCCAAGAGGAGCAACTCCGGGGAACCTCCCTTCAGGTTCACAGTCGCCTGGCTGTCGGGAAACCCTACCAAGAGCGCTGATTCACCGCAACGCACTGGCTCCCCAACCTACAAAAAATTAAATTTCGACCCTTTTTTAGGGTGACGTGTACTTAGTCCGCGCAGGCGGACTTCCTTTGTATAGCCAAGCCAGTGCGCCCTTGCGGGCAATGCCCGACTTGTTCGCCTTGGTCTCCCCTTGGGAGAAGCAACTGGCGCGCGACTTCCAGTCGTTCGGTGCTCTGGTGCAAGATGTGAGTAGTAGTCTGTCAATTAAATTTTAATGGTTAGTTGCATACCAAAAACCCTGTAGAGACGCGAAATTTCGCGTCTCTACTTTTGATTTCTGCCATTCTGCTCTAATTTGTTAGAAAAGTGGCATAAAGTGCGATCGCTACAAGCAAATTCTTCTGGAAATCGCATTCGATTTATACTAGGACAGTGTTGATTGCGATTACTAAGCCATACTTATTGATTATTCAAAATATAGAGTACAGTTTCTGCAACAATAAAGGTTAGAAATTAATTTATATAGATATTTCTGTTTGTTGCTAAACAAAAGCGTAATAAGAGCTTAAATGATTATTAAATATTGTTAACTATAATGATAAAATATTTTTAATCGAGAATCTAAAATCAATATGACAAGTGCATCTGACATTTTTCTTGCTGGAGCAAGTCGCGGCGTTGGCAGAGAAATTGCTAAATATTTGACAGCACAAAAGAGCAAGGTAAAAGCACTCCTGAGAAAAGAAGCTACTGCTGCTGAACTAGAAGCAATAGGTATTCAAGTAGTTTTAGGGGATGCCTTGAATGTTGGTGATGTAGAACGTGCAATACTAGCAGATGAACCTATCGACGCCGTTATTAGTACACTTGGTGGCTTGCCTACAAATGCCCAAAGACCGGACTACATCGGTAATAAAAATCTGATTGATGCGGCTCTGAAAGCTGGAGCGAAAAAGTTTATTCTTGTATCTTCCATTGGTACTGGCAATAGTGCCGTTTCTATGCCACCCCAAGCTTTGGCAACACTGGGGCCTGTTTTAGTTGAGAAAGACAAAGCTGAACAATATTTAATTGCTAGTGGACTTACCTACACAATCATTCGCCCTGGTGGACTAAAATCTGAAGCAGCAACGGGTCATGGAATTTTAACTGAAGATCCACGCATTGTTGGCAGTATTAATCGGGCAGATGTCGCACAGTTGGTTTGTCGGTGTTTAAATTCTGACCGTGCTAACAATAAAGTCTTGTCAGCAGTGGATCGAAATATGCTGTTTGGGCAGCCAGAACTTCCAGAATTTAGTTTAGATTAATTAGACGTTAAAAATTAGGAGTTAGGAACTGAAAACTGATAACTTCTAACTCATTACTCTTAAAATAATCGAATCACATATTGCGATCGCCACTTGCTCTTTATCGGGTAACCGTTTCGGGAGTGACTCACCTTCTGCCTTCTTACACTAGCCTTATGGTAGTTTAAGGTTACACTCATATATTGCAATAAGTAACTTTTACCCTCATGACTGGAGAGCATAACTTTGGGAATAGAACTACGCAGTTTCGTATTTCTCGACAACCTGCAACCTCAACATGCAGCATATATAGGAACAGTAGCCCAAGGTTTTTTACCATTACCAGGAGATACATCGTTGTGGATTGAAATCTCCCCTGGTATTGAAATTAATAAAATTACTGATGTAGCGCTCAAATCTGCTTCTGTTCGTCCGGGAGTACAAGTAGTCGAACGCCTGTATGGTCTATTGGAAGTTCATTCTAGCTCTCAAGGTGAAACGCGAGCTGCTGGTCAAGCGATTTTGGCGATGCTAGGAGTCCGAAAAGAGGAATGTCTTAAACCGCGTGTCATATCTACCCAAATTATCCGCAACATTGATGCTTATCAAACACAACTGATCAATCGCACGCGACGGGGACAGCTATTATTAGCAGGGCAAACGCTATATGTATTAGAAGTTGAGCCTGCTGCTTACGCTGCACTAGCTGCGAATGAAGCGGAGAAAGCAGCGGCGATTAATATTCTTGAGGTTCAAGCTGTAGGCAGCTTTGGACGGCTTTATTTAGGTGGACAAGAACAGGATATTCTTGCAGGTGCGGCGGGAGCATTAACAGCAATTGAAAGAGTGGCTGGTCGGGTAAATCCTCAAGGTGGACGTCAGGAATAAAGGATAGAAAATGGCAAATCGAGAGCATCTGGCTTTACTCAAAGCAGGTGCAGTCACATGGATTGAGTGGAGAAAGCAAAATCCCCAGATTGAACCAGACCTCAGCGCTGCGAACCTGCAAGGGTATAACCTCAGAGGCGCAAACCTCCAGGGGACAAATTTGAGCAAGGTAGATTTAGGTAATGCTTTACTAGTGCGAGCAAACCTTAGTGGTGCTAACCTTAGTAGCGCTAATCTTTACAGAGCTAAGCTCATTGAAGCAAACCTGAGTGCAGCTAACTTCAGTGTTGCTAACTTGAGCGGTGCTACACTTACACAGGCAGATCTCAGCTATGCCAATCTGATTGGAGCTGATTTGAGTGAAGCAAATCTCCAAGGTTCTGTGATTACTGATGCTAACCTGATTGGGACTGACTTGAGAGGCGCTAACTTAAAAGATGCCGATTTGGGTGAAGCTTTGCTGCACCGGACTAACCTCAGTTTTGCAAATCTCATCGCAGCCAACTTGATTGCGGCGAACTTAAGCGAGGCAAACCTTTACGAGGCGGAAGTGATGGGAGCCTACCTTTATAAGACTAACCTATACAAAGCTAATCTGAGCAAGGCTCACCTAAGTGGTGCATATTTGTTGCGTGCTAACCTGAGTGAAGCTGATTTGAGCGGTGCTAACTTGACATGGACTAATCTCAGTGGAGCCAACTTGGCAGGGGCGAATCTCAGAAAAGCTAACCTCAGAGGAGCTAACCTTAAGGGAGCTAACCTAAGCGGCGTAAATTTTCAGGAAACAATTATGCCTGACTTTTCAAGACATGATTAGTTAACAAGAATTTCTTATATAGGAATCAGGTTTGATTGCTGAATTACTTGTAGAGGCAGGGAATGGGGAATAGGGAATGGGGAATAGGGAATAGGGAATAGGGAAGAAGTAATAAAGGTGTACTGAGTTTTTTTCAAAATTCCAACCGGATTACTATACCAATTCGCTATTTTGTCAATTACCATCACTCAGGTATAACTGGACTCAATGGGTCTAAAGAAGTTGTAAAAACAAAATAGATTACCCCAGTTCCGAGAATCATGATAGCGAGACTGAAGAGGAGCACCCAGCGGTCTGTTGGTTCATAAGTATCTTCAAAGGTTTGAGGAAGCTCTGCAAAATTGGGGAATTAATCTCAGTCAACTCGATGTAATTTTAGTTTTCAACAGTGGGGAGATGACAAAAGCAGCTATTGAAAATAGCATAGGTGCAATCGGAATTTCTGAGCTGATGGTAAAAAAAGAAATCCAGCTTGGGACTCTGCGGGCAATTCAAGTTATCGATAATAGGGAAGGCGATGGTGCGATGCCTACAGCGGGCTACGCCTACGCACAAATAGTTCGACCCTTTTTCAAACTCAAGCATCGCCAGCGTTTCCAAACGGCTCTCTCTAAAGCTTTTGAACAAATGCTACTCTCTTAATGCACTTATATAGTACATTCTGACTGACTTACTTAATCAAGCCGCAGCTTTTAAAGTGCACATTAGACTTGTTGCATAAGTCGGGTAAAGGGTAAAGGCATGGAATTTTCCTTTTTCTATTCCCTTTTAACCCTTAATCCGCATTTTGCAAAAGGCAAGAAATATAGCAATCCTAAATGAGTTATGAAAACTATCAAACCGCCAAGCCGCCAAGGACGCCAAGAGAAGAAGTGAAGAAATTCACAAATTATTTAGGACTGCTATATAAGAGACCTATCATCATACTAAGAATTTCAATATTACATTTTAAAACTTTTACTCACATATAGAATTCCTATTTGATTGCATGTTGGCGTAGCCTGCGCTTGCGCTTAAAAAACTCAGTGCACCTTTATTACTTATTCCCCATTCCCTATTCCCCATCCCCTATCTAAAAGTAAGTCTTTTTCTGACGAGAAAGACTTAGACTTAATAGTTGCTGTTAAATTTTGGTAAGTTTTTCAACTTTTGATTAAGTGAAATTATGTCTTTTGTTTACTTGTTATACTTAGTATCATTCGATGCTAGGAAGATGATAATATTTTATGCAATTAAGTGAAAAGATAACAGAATCGCATTATTTGTCAATTAGATTTTATCATTCACCTTTCGGTAGATTTAGACATAATTCTAAAGAGAGTATATTTGGATGGCGTAACATATAACTTGCCACAAAACCTCTTGCTAAAACATTAATTTGAATATCGACAGATAAAAAACTGATTGAGTTGTAATTAATTTGTTCCTTAGGTTCCTTGTAAGCCATGACATCCCCTGAGCCTCAAACTGATTTTGAAGAAAATCTTTCCCAAACCTCATTTGAGCCACCTCCTAAAAAACAGCGGTGGCTTTGGTTATTGTTAGCTGCATTACTAGTGTTTGGGGGCGGAGCAGCTGTAATTTGGCGTTTGTTCACTCCGCAAAATTCAGCGCCTGCAAATGCTACTGCTCAACCTCCAGGAGTGAGAGTAAAGCTATCAACAGTACAAACCGGTACGATTGAGGAAAGTTCAGATTTTATTGCTAGCCTTGAGTCTCGGCGCTCTGTCAACCTTCAGCCGAGAATTCAGGGTCAAGTCACCCAGATATTTGTTAGAGCCGGAGACCCAGTTGCAGCAGGAGCGGCAATTATTCAAGTAGATCCTAGAGAGCAACAAGCCGCAGTTAGTGGGATCAATGCTGCTGCTCAGGCATCTGTGGCGCAACTGGAGAATGCCCGCGCTACACTAAAATCCCTGGAAGCAGAACGATTATCCAACATTGCTGATGTGCAATTGAATCAGCAAGATTACAAAAGGTATTCTGACCTGGCAGACCAAGGAGCCGTATCTCGACAGACAAGCGAGCAGTATGCTAACAGGCTCGCTACAGCTAGGGCTAGTCTCGCTGCAATTGATTCCAGGATTCAAGCACAACGAGCCACAATATTACAGGCTGAAAGAGCTTTGCAGCAGGCTGATGCAAATACCAAAGGACAGCAAGTCCAGCTTCAGTACTACAAAATTACCGCTCCTTTTGATGGCACAGTTGGCGATATCCCAGTGAAAGTTGGTGATTTCGTTAATACTTCTACACAATTAGTTACCATCACTCAAAACCGACCTTTAGAAGTCACAATCTCTGTGCCGCTGGAACGGGGGCCCCAATTACGTAAGGGAATGCCAGTAGAGATCATGAACGCCCAAGGTCAAAGCCTGGGTACTAGTCGAGTATTTTTCGTTGCGCCTAATGTCAACGACAACACACAAGCAATACAGATAAAAGCAATTTTTAGTAACTCTAAAGGTCAGCTACGTGCAGATCAACTGGTACGGGCTAGAGTGATCTGGAATCAGCGACCCGGAGTCTTAATCCCAACGACAGCAGTATCTCGTGTAGCCGGAGAAACTTTTGTCTATGTAGTTGAAACAGAAAAATCTCCCGAAGGGGTGTCACAACAAGTAGCTCGGCAAAGGCGGGTGAAGTTAGGCGATATTAGAGGTAACAATTATCAAATTATTACAGGATTACAGCCAGAAGAGAAAATTATTATATCAGGGCTACTCAATCTCAAGGATGGTGTTCCTATCGTTCCAGAATCTTAAAAATGGGGACTGGGGACTGAGTATTGGGGAATGGGGACTGAGTACTGGGGAATGAAGAATGAGGAAGAGTTTCCCAATACCTAAATATCCAATTTTTAAGACCCAATACTTAAATACCCAACAACCAATACAATATCTAATACCTAATACCCAACAACCAATACAATACCCAATACCCAATACTTCGGTTTCTCTACGAGACCGAAGGCGTAGCTTGCTTCCCCGAAGGGGTACGCTCAGTACAAGTCCCTAATCCCCAATACCAAATACCCATGTTTGTTGACTTCTTTATTAAGCGGCCTGTATTTACGAGTGTCTGCTCTATCATAATTCTGTTGGTAGGAGCAATCAGTATTCCAACACTCCCCACAGATCAATATCCAGAGATCAGCCCGACTCAAATCAACGTCACTGCTAACTACGTCGGAGCCAGTGCTGAAGTTGTAGAAAATACAGTTACGACTATCTTAGAGCGGCAAATTAACGGCGTTGAGGGCATGAAGTATATGACCTCAAGCAGCAGTAATAATGGTACAAGTACGATTAGAGTCACATTTGACGCATCGCGAAATAAAGATATTGCAGCAGTCGATGTGCAAAATCGTGTGTCTTTAGCCGAACCGCTGTTACCAGAAGTTGTGCAGCAAACTGGAGTCACTGTCAATAAACAGTCTAATAACATTCTTTTGGCGATCGGGCTGTATTCAGATAACAAAAACTATGACAATGTATTTTTAAGTAATTACGCTGACCTCTACATGGTAGATGCCCTCAAAAGAATCAAGGGTGTAGGTGAGGTGCAGATTTTTGGTGAACGCCGCTATGCTATGCGTTTGTGGCTCGACCCCAATCGCCTTGCCAGTCGTAACCTCACCGCCCAGGATGTGATTGATGCACTCGACGAACAAAATTTACAGGTGGGTGCTGGGCAAATTGGACAACAGCCAACATTACCGGATCAGATGTATCAGATAGATCTGCAAGCTATTGGTAGGTTGACTGAGGCAACGGAATTTGCCGACATGGTGATCAAGACAGGTACAGATGGCACGCTGATCAAGTTGAAAGATGTGGGCCGAGCGGAATTGGGAGCAGAAAACTATAACACTTTCTTGCGATTTAAAGGCAATGAGGGCGTGGGTATGGGGATATTTCCTACTCCTGGGAGTAATGCTTTAGACGTTGCTAAGGCAGTGAAAGCTGAAATGACACGGCTGAGGCAAAGTTTTCCACCAGGGTTGGAATATCAAGTAGCATTTGATACAACTCTCTTTGTAGAAGCGTCCCTGGCAGAAGTGGTCAAGACGTTGATAGAAGCGATCGCTCTTGTGGTCTTGGTAATTTATATCTTCTTACAAGACTGGCGTACCACATTGATTCCGGTGATTGTCGTTCCCCTAACTTTGGTTGGCACTTTTGCCTTTATCAAAGTTTTCGGATTTTCTATCAACACCCTAACCATGTTTGGTTTAACCTTGGCAACTGGATTGGTGGTTGATGATGCAATTATTGTAGTTGAGAATATCTCTCGCTTAATTGAGGATGAGGGGATGCCGCCCCGTCAGGCTGCTTCCGAGTCAATGCAGGAGTTGTTTGGAGCAGTAATTGCGACTTCTCTAGTACTAATGGCTGTATTTGTCCCCGTCGCCTTCTTCCCAGGATCTACAGGGCAAATATATAAGCAATTCGCGCTGACGATCGCCTTTTCGATGGCGATTTCTACATTTCTAGCCATTACTCTAACTCCTTCCCTCTCAGCCCTACTGCTACGACGGGGACAAAGACCACGCGGTTGGTTGGGCTGGATTTTTGAGCGGGTTAACAGATTTATTGATTGGACACGTAGGGGATATGAGCGATCGCTCTACCGTCTAAACCGTGTCAAAGCGATCGTTGTGCTGCTATTTGTATTGTCTTTAGGGTTGACAGGCTGGCTTTACATCCGCGTACCTACAGCATTTATCCCTGATGATGACCAAGGCTATTTCATCACGATTATTCAGGGGCCAGAAGGGGTTTCACTTAACTACACCAGCAAAGTCATGGCTCAGGTAGAAAAAGAAATCCTGAAATTGCCAGAAGTTACAGGCACTTTTGCCATAGGTGGCTTTGGTTTTAGTGGTAACTCTGCCAACAGCGGTGCGATTTTTACGACACTCAAGCCTTGGGGCGATCGTCACGAGCCAGGACAGTCAGCCCAAGCAATTATAGGTCAGTTAGGGGAAGTGCTATCGGCAATTCCCGAAGCGAGAATTTTTGCAGTGAATCCGCCATCTATTCAGGGTTTAGGTAGTTTTGGCGGCTTTCAATTTGAGCTACAAGATAGAACAGGTAACAGCGGTTTAAATAGCCTGCTGCAAGTCATGGGCCAGTTACTGGAGCGCGGGAATCAGACACCAGGATTGCAAGCTGTGTTTAGCACATTTAATGCGAATACACCGCAGATGTTGATTGAAGTAGACCGCAACAAAGCCAAATCCCTGCAAGTGAATGTAGATGATATCTTTAATACCCTACAGAGTTACTTAGGTTCGCGATATGTCAACGATTTTAATTTGCTACAGCGGACTTACCGAGTGTATGTCCAAGCAGACGCTCAGTTCCGCTCTAACCCTGAGGATATCGGTAAATTATACGTTCGCTCTGCCAACAATCAGATGATTGCTCTAAGCAGTCTGGTGAAACTTACTCCTGCTACCGGAGCGCAAACAATTAATCACTACAACTTGTTCCGCGCGATTGAAATCAACGGCTCCGCCGCTCCTGGTTATAGTTCTGGACAAGCAACCACAGCAATGGAGGGATTAGCAAAGCAAGTTTTGCCAGCAAGTATGGGCTATGAATGGTCAGGGATAACTGCTGAAGAGAAACAGTCTGGGGGTGTAGCACCCTTGATTTTTGGATTGGGGCTTGTCTTCGTCTTCCTCGTGCTGGCTGCTCAGTATGAGAATTATGTTGACCCACTAATTATTATGTTGTCAGTTCCCCTAGCCATCTTGGGGGCGCTGTCGGCGCAGTCGCTGCGGGGTTTAGCCAATGATGTGTTTTGCCAGGTTGGTCTTGTGATGTTGATTGGTCTAGCAAGTAAAAATGCGATTTTGATTGTGGAATTTGCCAACCAACTACGGGAGCGGGGTCTTTCACTAACCAAAGCCGCAATACAAGCATCACAAGAGCGCTTGCGACCGATTCTGATGACCTCCTTGTCTTTTATTTTGGGTGTTTGGCCATTGGTAAATCCCGAAGGCGCAGGTGCAGCGAGTAGAAAATCTCTCGGTACAGCTGTTGCTGGCGGGATGATTGTCTCTACTTTCTTGAGTTTGTTTATCGTACCAATTCTGTATATCGTGATTGGAAGCATTCGCGATCGCATGAGTCCACGTCGTCAGCCTCCGCAGCTAGATCCTAGTCATGATGGCAAAATTCCTTCTGTCAGTCCTCGGTAAGGAGGCGGAGGGGCAGAGGAGCAGGGGGGTATGGGGAAAATAATAACTCTTGACTCTTGTACAGACGCGATTAATCGCGTCTCTACTTTGTATTGAGGTATTGCACTTGTATGTGAAAGGTTTGGAAAACCTCGCCCTATCCTCACAAACATCCCTCTCCTTAGTAAGGAGAGAGAAAGATTTTTGCGTAGCAAAAAGCGAGGGTGAGGTTTTTAAATAGGGCAAAGTCAAAGAAAGGGAAGATTAATTTTTGCAAGTCGATGCATTGGCATAACGAGTCGATGCATTGGCATAACGAGTCGATGCATTGGCATAACGAGTCGATGCATTGGCATAACGAGTCGATGCATTGGCATAACAAGTCGATGCATTGGCATAACAAGTCGATGCATTGGCATAACGAGTTGATGCATTAACAATACGTGAGTTCGACGGCTCATCTAGTAACCGCCTAATTAGCTTAAATATTGAAACCTCTAAGAGGTTTTACTACGCAAAACCGTCCCTCTCCGATTCGGAGAGGGACAGACTTGAACTTTAGTTCAAGACAGGGAGAGGTTTGTCGAACTCACGTTAACAATGCATCAGGTTGCATTTAGCCCAGTAGAGCCGGATAAGTTTCTCCTAACCAAGCGGTAACGAATGGAATTAGGGACATATCCGACAGATTGAGTGTGAACAAATCCGTTCAGGGAGTTAGAGTATTCTCAATGCGACGGTCAGGGATGAGCCACATGATCGCAACCAAAACGTACAATGCACAAGCAAACCAAGAGCTTACAAAGGCAAGTGGAATTGCCATAGTATAGAAAACCATTGATACTTTTCCTTTAAAATCTCGACCGACTGCGATCGCCAAAGCCGAATCCCTACCGCACCAACTTTACTTGATAAAGCTTGACAGCTTCCTGAGTGAATCGCTCCTGAAAAAACGACTCAAACGTATCGACGGGAACTGCTAAATATATGAAGCGATCGCAAACCAATACATTTAATTCTCGCTTGCCAATTTCCGTCGCAATTCTCGAATAGCGGCGCTAGTATTGCGCTCATAGGCAATTTGCAAACATTCTGTGACTAACTTTGACACATTAATATTGGGGAAATAGCGACTGCTAGTTTCAACCGTGTAGCGATTGCGCGAAGCGCAGTGCTGAAGGCGATCGCCTTGCAATCTGTAAATTACAAGCTGGTTCTTTCTCCACAACCAAACTTCTGGTACTCGATATGGTAAATAATCATTCACATCCGTATAGCTGGTTATGTCTATCTCCACTACTAAATCGGGTGATGGATCAACACCCCAATTAATGCGATTTTTGCCTGCGTAGGCGTAGCCCGCCGAAAGCATCGCTTCCCAGTTTTCAATATAAAAACCTTCGCCATTTTTTTGTAGGTTGGGGAGCCAGTGCGTTGCGGTGAATCAGCGCTCTTGGTAGGGTTTCCCGACAGCCAGGCGACTGTGAACCCGAAGGGAGGTTACCTCCGTTGTAGCACCTGGCGTTTGAGCGAAGCAAAACCCAACGTATTTGTTGGGTTTCGTGCCTCAACCCAACCTACGAATCGAGGCATTTTTCGATTTGGCGAAGGTATTGCAATATAAAAACAGTAGTCTGGTTCAATACCACTTTCTTGGGGCAGTTCCATTGTGATTGGGGTAAATGCCTCGTATTCCCGTTCCAGATGATCGAGCAAAACTTTGACTACATCTGCAATTACACTTAAGACTTCTTGCAAAAGTCCTTCTTTTCGCGCTCTTCTTTGCGACGCCCTTCGGGTTCGCCAGTTCCCTACGGCGGGAAACCCGCCTTCAGGACTGGACTCACCAGTTGCTTTAAGTCGGCGGAGCCGCCCAACGCACTGGCTCGTCTTTGCGACGCCAGTTGCTTCAAGTCGGGCATTGCCCGCCCAACGCACTGGCTCGCCTTTGCGTGAGACAAAAAAATATTTATGCAAGAGGTCTTTACTTTGCGCCCATGTTCTGGTAGCGGTGCCATCAAGATAATCTCTCCATCTCGATACTTAATGCGAGGCGAAGAGCGATCGCCCAACTGCTGATTCAGTGCTTGATAGTCTTGCCAACTTCCAACTAGCCGTACTACCGCTCCTGGGGACAAATGGATTGTATCTGGTGTGACAACAGCGAACATACAACTGACACCTCCACTGTAAGGCTTTGGACATCAACTGCTGCGAGTGAAAAACACAGCAGCTAGGACAATCAAACCTAAAAGTGCTAAAGGAACCCAGAGATTAGGGACATCCGACAAACTCATATTTAATTACGAATTACGAATTACGAATTATTTTAAGCCAATACCTCCTTGAGAGAATTCTTCAACCGTTTTCTGTGAGAATTCATGAGTTGCGATCGCCTGCAACATTGCTAAAGGTAAAGTCAGATGATGCGCCCCAGCTTGTAGCGATTCTGCTGCTTCTTGGGGAGATTTGATACTAGCTGCTAAAATTTCTGTGTCGCTGCCTTTGAGTACATTAGCCATATCCCGCACCAAAGCAATACCGTCACCTAACAAACGGGTAGCGCGATTTACATAAGCTATGGCCATCTTAGCCCCCGCCTCCCGTGCTACTGCTGCTTGTGCTGCACTGTATATCGCTGTCACCGAACAAGTAATTTCTGGCGATAGACTCGCCACCACTTCAAACCCTATCGGTGTTGCAGGAATCTTTAATATTGTTTGTGAACCAATAATTTCAAAAGCCTTTCTACCTTCAGCCAACATCCCATCTTTATCAGATGCCACGAGTTGATAATATAACGGGCCATTCGTCAAGGTAACTAATTTTTTCAGCGTGATTTCTGGTGGGGTATCACTTTGAGCCAAAAGCGTGGGGTTTGTTGTGATGCCCTTTACCCAACCCCAAAGCTTAACAGCTTCAGCATCAGATGCGATCGCCGAGTCTAGATATAATGCCATAATTTTTCCTGAATCGATTGTCAAAATTAATTCACGAGATGTGCAACTTAGACTTTCTTCTGTAACAAAATATTCTGCACTATTTCCTAGCCCTTGGCATATTATTGATTCAGGAATGCCATCCGGAGGAAGTTCAGGATCAGGATATTTCCCGAATCTATATCCCGAAGATATTCCTAATTATATTCGACGTAATGAGCTTTTCTTTGATGGCTTGGTTAGAATTTGCAATTCCTAAACTGGGATTTAAGTCAGTAGTAAAATTAATTCAAGATTTGAATAATGATAATAATAGGTTGCTAGAAAAAGCAGTATACTGGCTTCCTTTGTTTATATCTGAAAATGAAAAAAAGTCTTGGAACTTACTGGAGAAGTTAAGGGAAAAGGTAAAGTGTAGTTCGATCTGAACTTAATTAAAAATTCATAATTCTGAATTCTCGACCCAGGTTTCAAGGGATAATTCCTTTTATACAGCAGCCTGCACGGAGAATTTAACATGACATCTCCAGAAATGGTTATATGGCTACAAGAACGCACGCCTTTAGGAATTCTCTCACCTACAGTGTTGGATGCGATCGCCCAAGACTTTGAAGAACAAGTTGTGCCAGCCGAAAGTACTCTAGTTAGCGAAGGCACTCCTCCAGAAGCGCTTTATATTCTTGTTAAAGGTCAACTCGAAAGCAATAGCACCAATCAAACCAACCCAGCTTTAGCTTGTGGATTCCTCCCCGGAGCAGTCATTCACCTCAAAGAATTGCTGTTGGATGAAGTAACTCCATTTACAATTACCGCTCTAACAGAGTGTCATTTGTGGGTTATAACCGCTGATAAATTTCGCGCTTTTGCTACCCAATACCCCGAAATTAATCAAGCTTTTTCCCGCCAATTGGCTCAAGAATTGGCTCAGGTTACATCTGCCCTTAGCTATGAACAAGAACGCTCTGTTGCCTTGCGACCATATTTAGTCACTAAGGCGCAACGGGGAATTGTGGGTACAAGTCGTTATGCCGTGCGTCTGCGGGAGCAAATAAGAGAAGCCGCTGCTGACCGCAAGTCAGTAGATATTTTCGGGGAACCAGGGTTAGAAAAAGACAATATAGCTGCCCTAATCCACTTTGGTTCACCAAAACGGCGAGAACCAATTATTAAAGTTAATTGCGGTATTCTTCAAACTAGCGGCGCTGATTTGTTCGGTCGTGCTGGCGGGAAACCAGGACTATTGGAATGGCTGGGGGAAGGTACTTTAGTTTTTAACAACATCCAAGAATTACCAAAAGAGTTATTACCTGCGGTGACGCAGTTAATAAAAACTGGCACATATACCCCCGTCACTCGTTCCGGAGAGCCAGATGTTGAACCTCGTGCTAGCAGAGCCAGAATTCTGATTGTTTCTGAGGCAACTCAGCCGACAATTGAACGCTGTGTCGGTCATATTATTAAAGTGCCACCACTGCGGGTAAGGAAAACTGATATTCAAGCCCAGGTGGAATACTATATCAGTCTCTATGTTCGGGCTAGAGGCCTGCCGAAACCGCACATCACCCCAGAAGCTTTGCGCCGCTTACAGTCCTATGATTTCCCCGGCAATTTCAAGGAGTTGAAAAATCTGGTGGAAAGGGCTGTTGTGCAAGCAGGAGAGAGACGGGAGTTAACAGAAGAAATCTTCTGGTCAGCTGACACTAAGAAAAAGCGATTTCGGGTAAATCTTTTGAATGCTTATCCTGGTTTGCGGAAGTTTTTACGTAGTCCTTGGTGGCCCGATCGCATTAATTATGGTTTTACTGCAACTGCTTTTGCCATCATTGTTGCGATATTGTTTATTGGGCCTCAAACACGCGATCGCAATTTTGTTTTAAATCTATTTTGGGCTTGGTGGTGGCCTTTCTTCCTATTTCTCTTTCCCTTTTTAGGTCGTGTGTGGTGCTCTGTTTGTCCCTTCATGATTTACGGAGAAATTACGCAAAAGTTATCTTTATGGCTGTGGCCTCGACAACTCAAGCGCTGGCCAAGGCAAGAAGCTGAGAAATGGGGCGGATGGTTCATGTTTGGACTATTCACCTTGATTTTCTTATGGGAAGAACTCTGGAAATTAGAAAATACTGCCTACCTTTCTGCTTGTTTGCTGCTATTAATTACCGCTGGGGCAATGATTTTTTCTGCCATTTTTGAGCGGCGGTTTTGGTGTCGCTATCTCTGCCCCATTGGCGGGATGAATGGTTTATTTGCCAAACTATCAATGACCGAACTTCGGGCACAACAAGGCATCTGTTCTGCCACTTGCACCACTTATCAATGCTATAAAGGTGGCCCACAAAAGGGCGAAGGGATGGAAACAAATGGATGTCCCTTATATTCTCACCCAGCGCAGTTGGAAGATAACAGAGATTGCGTGCTATGTATGACTTGCCTAAAAGCTTGTCCCCATCGTTCCGTCGAGTTTAATTTGCGTCCCCCTGGTATTGAACTTTGGACAACGCATATACCCCGTACCTATGAAGTGGCATTATTGTTTTTGCTATTGGGTGGGGTATATCTGCATCGTTTGCCAGAGTTGCAATCTTGGTTAGGGTTGCAAGTGGATTTAACTCAGTTTTGGCAGCACTTGGGATTATCGCTACTAGTGTTAATTATTCCAGCGGCAGCTACCTTTGCGGCTTATGGCTTACTCAAACTGTTCAATTTTCAACGTAAGCCTCGACCATTTGTAGAGCTTGCTTATGGCTACCTGCCATTAGTTTTGGGAGGTAACTTAGCTCACTATCTGCGTTTGGGTTTGGGTGAAGGCGGGCGAATTTTACCCGTGACTTTTGCTACTTTGGGTTTGAATGGTGAGCAATTGCCAATATTGGTAGCTCACCCTGCTGTGATTGCCTTTTTGCAAGGTGCAACTTTAATTTTTTCAGTGCTGTTAACGATATTATTAACGCAAAAAATAGCACGGCAACCACTGAAAACTCTGCTTTGGCAACATTTAGCAGCTATTGGACTAGGAGCTAGTATGTGGGCAATTATTGTGTTGTAAAAATATTTCCTTTTCTAACAGAAGGACATTGCTACTCTAATAGACATCTCCAGAAATTAAATATGCGTAACCTGAAACCCTTGTAAAGACGCGAAATTTTGCGTCTCTACTCTTCTCTAAGGTAAAAATATTTTATCTGCTTAGGTGGCGACTGTTTCCATGCGATCGCTGCTGAGAAATTCTCAAGGTACAATCCACCCTAATGCAGATAAAGTAAATTTAGGCAGAGCGCTGTCTCACCGCTTTGCGTCTACGCCAATTGCTAACGGCACTCGCTCTAAAACCCCATTGGCAGCTTTAATCAAATCGGCTGCTTTTTCGCCAATCATAATTGTGGGCGCGTTGGTGTTTCCCGTGGTAATGGTTGGCATAATTGAGGCATCTACAACGCGCAGACGCTCAACACCATGTACCCGCAGTTCGAGATCTACTACAGAATCGGAGTCTGTTCCCATTTTGCAAGTGCCGACAGGGTGGTATATAGTCTCGCAGGTTTCCCTGATGTAAGCTCGGATTGCTTCATCACTAGTTACATCGGCACCAGGAGCAGCTTCTTCACCTCGGAAGTCATCAAATGCATTTGCTTGGAATATCTGGCGAATAATTTTGACTCCTGCAACCAGCTTTTGTACATCGGATTCACTCTGGAGATAATTCATCCGGATTACGGGTGAGTCTTGGGGAGAAGCAGAACGCAGGGTGAGACTACCACGACTTTGGGGATTAGTTACACAGACTGAAGTTGCGAATCCTGGGCCTTCGCGGGCGTATGCAGGAGGTGCCCACAAAACAGGGCCAGAGTGAAACTGTAAATCTGGCGCAGTATCTAAACGATTTTCAGTATGCAGGAACAATCCAGCTTCCCCGATATTACTAGTTGGAGCAGGTTGCAGATCCTGAGTTGCTTGGTATGCAACTGGGACACTAAAGTGATCTTGGAGGTTTTGACCGACACCAGGCAAATCAACGACTACAGGAATATCTAGCGATCGCAGATGTTCTGCATTCCCAATCCCAGACAGCATCAGCAGTTTAGGCGAATCGAAAGCACCAGCACTTAGAATTACTTCCTGTTGCACCTGGACTTGGTGTATCGTTCCCTGGTGTATGTATTCCACTCCCACCGTGCGCGTTCCCTCAAACAATAACCGAGTCACTAACGCACCAGTTGTAACTGTTAAGTTGGGGCGATCCAAAATTGGTACTAGAAACGCCGTCGCTGTACTGTGCCGCTTACCATCTTTAATAGTTAACTGATAAAGTCCGGCTCCCTCTTGTTGTGCGCCATTGAAATCAGGATTGTGCTCATAGCCTAGTGCAACGGCTGCTTCCACAAATCGATGTGATGTTACGCCAGGTGCTAAGGGATCTGTGACACTCAATAATCCATCGACCCCGTGAAATTCGGATGCGCCATGCTGCTGGTTTTCGGATTTTTTGAAGTATGGCAACACATCTTGGTAACTCCAACCCGGATTGCCTAATTCTTGCCAGTGGTCATAATCATGCCGATTGCCTCGAATATAAATCATGGCGTTGATCGAACTGGTGCCACCTAAGACTTTCCCGCGTGGACAAGAGATTTTGCGATTATTTATGTAGGGTTCTTCTTCCGTAGAATATGCCCAGTCCGCCTCAGTGCCCCATAATTTTATCCAGTCTAGAGGAACTTGGTGCTCTGGTAAGTTAGGTGGATTGCCTGCTTCTAGCAACAACACGGTTGTTTCACTGTCTTCTGTCAAACGATTGGCGACAACACAGCCCGCCGAGCCTGCACCAATGACAATATAATCATATTCACTCATAATATTCTGTTTGTTAATTGCAAAATTTATAGAATAATACCTTTTTGAACAACAAGATTCCCGATTTTTCTCAAAAGTCGGGAATCTGGACATTTGAATTAGTGATTGGCAATTAAAACTATGACTAATTTTCTGCAACCGCCAAGATTACGCATTGGTGAAGACAGCGAAGAAGAACGACGCGCCACTTGGCTGGAACTTTTTTATGATTTAGTATTTGTGGTTGCAGTTTCTCAACTTGCCCACAATTTAACAGAGGATATCTCTCTATCAGGATTATTTGGGTTTGTAGCTCTATTTATACCCGTTTGGTGGTCGTGGATTGGCACTACATTCTACGCCAACCGCTTTGATAGCGATGACGTGGTACGTCGGCTGCTTGTGGGTTTGCACATGTTGACGGCTGCGGCGATGGCTATTAACATCCACCACGGCTTAGGCGAGAGTTCCGCTGGTTTTGCCCTTTCTTATGCTCTTGGTCGTGCTGTGCTGATTGTCGAATACGTTCGGGCGGGAATACACATTCCCTCAGCGCGTCCTTTAACTACTCGATACGCCATAGGTTTTGCGATCGCAGCCTTTTTCTGGTTAATATCAGCATTGTTACCCATTCCTTGGCGATTCGCACTCTGGACATTAGGAATCATCATTGACTTTGCCACACCCCTGACAGCACGTAAGTTTCAACTAGGGTTACTTCCCCACGCCTCCCATTTACCAGAACGTTTCGGGCTGTTTACGATGATTGTCTTGGGTGAAGCAATTATTGCAGTCGTTAATGGTGTATCTGAGCAGAAATGGGATGTTTTAACGGTGATTTCTGCTGTGTTTGGTTTAATTATTGCTTTTAGCTTATGGTGGGTTTATTTTGATAACTTAGGTGGCATACCTATTAAGACGGCGCGAACAAATGGACGAGTTGGTCTTGTCAATCTCTGGCTATACACGCACTTACCGCTAGTGATTGGGATTGCTGCTAGTGGAGTTGGTGTAGAACAAATCTTGTTGAGTAAGTCAGGTTTAGCGCTACCCGATCCGCAACGGTGGCTCATCTGTGGTGCAGTTGCATTATGCTCGCTAGCCCTCGGCATTCTCCACAGATTTGGGATAATCCGCTATTGCAAAATCCGTTCTAAGTATAGATTTGGAGGGGCAGTTTTGCTAGTGGCGATCGCCATCTTTGGCAAAGGTTTGTTACCTGTTGCAGTCATCGCCCTTGTAGCTGTAGTTTGTAGTTTGCAAGTCGTTCAAGATTTGTATCAGAGTCGTCCGACTACGCGCTTAGTCGATCCAGAAATTTAGCGGGACTTAAACAAAACTAAAGAATAAAAAAGACTAGAATGCTTAATTAACATAGCTTTCACGTTGAAAAAGCTCATGAAAGAAACGACCCCCGCAGCCATGCCTCCATGCTTTGAAAGATGGTGTAAGACGTGTTTGCTGCTCATAAAGCAAGTTTAGGTTATATTTGGGCTTAATTTTTGTCTAAGTCCCGTTAACCCAGACTTATCAATCAGCACGACAGCACGAACGCTACAACCCGCATTATCTCGTTGGCTGATAAAACTTGCTTATGCTTGCAACGCTGTACCTCTTTACAGGTATAGTCCGCTTTGACTCCCGTTATAGTTGCAGAGCTTAAAGTGATATCAATATTGCTATCTTCCATTGTCTGTACTTGCTTGAAGAGTGCGATACTTTAGTTTTAGCTGATGGGGTAATTATTCTGCTAGAACACTTGACCAAGTGCTTACACGCTCTGGAATTATGAATACCATTTAAATTTAGATAATTATATGAGTGAAAGCATTCAAAATCACTACCAGAATCTAGCCAGTAAATTTGATGATTTATGGTTTTATTCCGAAGGCTTTGTGAAGTTTATTGCTGGCAAAATGATTGAACATCTACACCTAAATATCACAGACATTTTGGTCGATTTAGGATGTGGCACAGGAATATATGCTCAAGAAATTAACAATCAGATTCAGTTGCATAATGCGATTATATGTGTAGATTTCTCGGACAAGATGCTTGAGCAAATTCTTAATCATAGTAAGTATGAATGTATACGAATGGATGCAATAGAATTTGCTGCTTTGCCTAGAACCTACAATAAGATTCTGATTAAAGAATTAATCCATCATATTGATCAAAAAGAATTCCTCTTATCTAGCTTATTTGAGAAAATGGCTGCTGGTGGTATTTTGCTACTAATACTTCTTCCGCCAAAGATTAATTACCCCTTATTTAGCAAAGCTTTGCGTAAATATGAAGAAGGACAACCTCACTATAATAATCTTACTAAGATACTTGAAAAGATTGGTTTTAATGTAGCAGTGGATTTTGTTGAATATCCTTTGGCAATTCCTAAGTCTAAATACTTCCAGATGGTACAAAACCGCTATATGTCTTTACTTTCAAGCTTTGATGATAACGAACTTGCTCTTGGTCTAGCTGAAATGGAACAGCAATATGCCCAGCAATCTGTTCTTAAATTCACCGACTGCTTTATTTTTATCACAGCAAGTAAGCCTTGTACTTAAATCGCAATCGCTACAACCCTCATCTCAGCGTTGGCTTAGATTAGCCTCATTTGAGATTATCGTGTTTTCAGCTACAGTTATCTCCAAGGAAAGTGAGCAACAATATTGATAAATAACTAGAAATGCAGCCCCTTCTATAAATAATGCTGCTGTTTCATGAAACCTCGAATTATTGTTTGTGGCTTAGGACGTACTGGATATAAAATCTTTCGTTTGCTGAGACAGCAGGGAGCGTTCGTCGTTGGTATTCATTATCAACCCATCCCTCACGAAACCGCAGGAGACGTGATTGTTGGTGATTTACAAGCAGCGGCTACCTTGACAGCAGCGGGAATTGAGCAGGCACACACTTTAGTAATTGCTGGGCCTGATGATGCTCACAATTTGTCAATTATGATGCAGGCGCGGGTGCTGAATCCCCAAATTCGGATTATCAACCGCTTTTACAATACAAATTTGGGGGAGCGCCTGGATCACACTTTGTCAAATCATTTGAGTATGAGCGTTGTGGGTTTATCAGCACCTGTATTTACCTTTGCAGCGCTGGGAAACCAAGCGATCGGACAAATCAAGTTATTTAAGCAAACTTGGCCAATCCACGAAGAATATATTTATGAAAACCATCCGTGGAAGGGTCGAAAGCTGAGTGATTTTTGGGAAGACCGATCGCGGATGCTGATTTATTATCTACCAGTGGAAGGTGATATGGATTTGGTATCTGCCTTGCTATCAGGACAAGAAATAAAAGTAGGCGATCGCTTAATCATTGGTACCCAACCCCGCATCCGTTCCAAGCGCCGCTCATTGATTAGAAAACTGCTAAAAGTTCTGAGCAATTTCAGGCAATTTCAAAAACACGGGCGATCGGTAGTCGTGGGTGCTATTGTTTTACTCGCGGTTATTATGATTGCCACGCTCACCTACATGTCTGCTGAACTAAAGTTGTCTCTTGTGGATGCTTTATATTTTTCTGTAGGCATGATTACCGGAGCAGGTGGTAATGACAAAGTTGTAGAAAAAGCTCCCGATAGTATTAAATTATTTACCGTTGTCATGATGCTAGTTGGAGCAGTAGTGATTGGTATTTGGTACGCAATGCTCACCGATTTTGTCTTGGGAAGCCGCTTTAAGCAGTTTTGGGATGCTGCGCGTATTCCTCAGCGAAATCACTATATTGTCTGTGGCTTGAGTGGCATCGGTTTGAGAATCGTCCAGCAACTCCACGCTAGCGGAAATGATGTGGTAGTGATTGAAACTGACTCCAATAACAGATATGTCAACACTGCTAGAGGACTGGGTATTCCCGTAATTCAGGGTGATGCCAGCTTTCGCGCCACACTCAAAGCCAGCAATATCGACTCTGCCGCCGCCGTGCTTGCCGTTACCAACAACGATGCCACTAACTTAGAGATTGCCCTTAAGGCCAAAGGACTGACACCCAGCATTCCGGTGATTGTCCATTATGCTGATCCCGATTTTGCTGGCATGGCGCAACAAGTATTTGATTTCGAGGCCGTACTAAGTCCCGCTGAACTAGCCGCTCCAGCTTTTGCAGCTGCTGCACTTGGGGGGCAAATCCTTGGTAATGGCATCACAGCCGATAGTCTTTGGGTGGCTTTTGCAACTGTGATTACACCCTTACACTCCTTTTATGGTCAGCTAGTAAAAGATGTAGCAATGTCCGCTGACTTTGTGCCTTTGTACTTAGAAACGAATTATCAAACCCTTCACGGGTGGGATTTGTTAGAAACCAACCTCAGTGCTGGGGATATTTTATATATGACTATGCCAGCAAATCGGCTATATCAATTGTGGCGTGAGGAGCGATCGCAAGTCATGATCACTTGATTCTCTCATTACTAGGCTACTACCTTGTGAATTTACAACAGTATTCATCTATTTAGACCACACTTTTGCGTTCTTATTTGCGTCTTTGCGCCTACCCTGCGGGAAGCCGCTCCGCGTCTATGCGTGAGATAAAAAAGATGTAGTACATTTACCTGAAAATAGCTGTAATTCCAGAAATTTTCAGTTGCTACGGTAGGCAAGATGCACCCTACAGATTATTCCTGTAAAACTGTCTTTGACACAATCCGAGTTTTTTTCTGGTCTGCTTCCGAAAGTTCTTCACCAGCTTGCAGCCGAGTAGCAGAAGTTTGCAACACTGTCGCCGCACCTGTATCTCCGATTTGTAAGGCGGTTTTGGCAGCTGTTTGCAGTAGTGTTGCAGCACCAGTGCGATCGCCTTGTTGCAATTTCGCCTCAGCTAACTGGGTTTGCCGATACTTGGCTAATGTCAAAATAGACTGTTGCACTTCGGGATTAGCAGCAGGCTGGTAAACCCGAACTACATTTGCATACACTGGCATCATTTGGGAAAGTATGCCAATTCTATTTTCTCCTGGATCATCGTAGCGGATTTGCAGATGCCCAATCACCTGTTTACCTTCTGGCAATTGTCCCAAATAAATATTAGCCAAAACCACCCGTTTCATATCCTTCATCAAATCTCCCAAGCGCACGGCAAAGCCTCCATCAGCTTCTTGTTGCACTGGTAACTCAATTGTGTCTGGGGCAACTTGGGCAATGGGTTTGAGTTCCGCTAGTCGGACATTAGGCACCAGAGACAGTAACAAATACGCATTGGTTAACCCAACAGACTGAATACGTTTAAACAAGCGGCTAAATTGCTCCACTGCTTGTTCAGGACGCTCAATGTGGGCTAAAGTACCACCACTCACATCGGCAATTTTTTCTAAGAGATCCTGATTCCAGCTATTGCCAAATCCGAGAGTGTTGATAGTCAAGTTGAGTTTAGCAGCCTTTTGGGCAAGTTCGACGCAACGCTTGTGATCATCTGAGCCGATTTCCCACTTCCAAATCCGCAAACTGTTTTCACCATGACCATCAGTAAGTAGAAACGCCTGGGAAACATTTCCCTTTGTGCCTTTCATCAGTTCTGTGATTCCCAGTTGCAAACCCTCAGCAATTACCGTACCGCCGCTAGCATTCAGTTTGCTTTTAATCTGGGATTTTATGTCTTCGGGGTCTAGGACAATTTGATTGGGGATAATGACTTCAGCAGAACCCGCAAAGGAGATAACTGAGAGGCGATCACCGGAGGTGGGCGTTTCGCCATCGCCTACTTTTAACCGATCTAATAATCCTTCCACTGCCTGGATCACAGTTTTAATTGGTTGTCCATGCATGGAACCACTTTGATCCAGAATTAAGCAGAGGTTGAGTGGCAGGTTTTTGTCAAACTCACCAGCGAGCGCGGAAATTGAAATTGCCAGTTGACGCTGGCTACTCGCTTGAGCAACATCAACATTAGTATCATTTAGCGCCGATAGCAATTGAACTTTCATTTAGGAGGGGTATCTTGCAATACGGTTTTTGAGACAATCCTAGTTTTTTTGCGATCGCTATCGGATAAATCTCCACCAGATTGTAACTGTGTGGCAGAAGTTTGCAACACTGTTGCCGCACCTGTATCTCCCATTTGTAAGGCGGTTTTGGCAGCTGTTTGTAACATTGTGGCAGCACCAGTGCGATCGCCCTGTTGCAATTTCGCCTCAGCTAACTGGGTTTGTCGATATTTGGCTAATGCCAAAATAGACTGTTGCACCCGAGGATTGAGATCTGGTTGGTAACGCTCAACTACATTTGCATAAACTGAGATGTTTGGCGTCAATAGATTTATCTTATTTTCGGCTGGGTCATCGTAGCGGACTTGCATATTAGCGATCGCTTGTCTACCTAATGGCAACTGTCCCAGATAAATATTAGCTAAAATTACTCGTTCTACATCTTTCATTAAATCCCCCAAGCGCACGGCAAAGCGTCCATCTGCTTCTTGTTGCAGTGGTAACTCAATTGTGTCTGGAGCAACTTGGGCGATGGGTTTGAGTTCTGCTAGCCGGACATTCGGCATCAGGGAGAATAGCAGATAAGCATTAGTCAATCCCACCGTTTGCATCCGGCTAAAAAGACGACTAAACTCTTCTACTGCCTGATCAGGTTGTTGAATAAAAGACAAAGTACCTAAGCCTGCATCAGCAATCTTTTCTAAAACATCCTGATTCCAATTGTTACCAAATCCCAAAGTGTTCAACGTCAAATTATAGCTAGCAGCCAAATGGGCAAATTTCAAACAGCGGTTGTTATCACCGTGTTCATTTTCTCCATCAGTTAATAGAAATGCCTGAGAAACAGTATCTTTTTTTCCTTTGGCTAACTCTTCAATACCCAAGCGCAATCCTTCATCAATCGCAGTCCCACCATCGGCAGTTAGGCGGTTAATTTGCTTTTTGATGTGTTCTGGATCTTCGATGCTTTGATTGGGTACTAAAACTTTGGCACGGTGATCGAAAGCTACAACACTTAGGCGATCGCCACTGCTAAGCCTATCAACAAGGCGAGTCGCCGCTTTTTTGACATTTTCTAGCGACTGCCCATTCATGGAACCACTATGGTCAAGAATTAAGCATAAATTGAGTGGGACTTGGCGATCCAGAGTTTCGGCGATCGCAGAAATTGAAATTCCCAACTGGCGTTGATTGCTCAGTTGATTCGCGCCTAAATTAGCATCATTCAGGGCAGGCTGCAAGCTAACCTTCATAACCCAAAGTTCCTATCCAGGATATACATATTTATCAATAACTTCAAAGCACAACTCTAACGCTACGGAAAACTTATCCAACACAAATACATTAATATATTCAGAATATCTTACAAGCCAAGGATTGGCAGATGCGGAGCGACTTTAAGCATTAGGGAGAAATCCACACCTTAAAGAGAGCTAGCAGCGCGCTAGGATGTATTACAGTTAACGGCATAGTTTCAGGCGATCAGTTGCTATGGACAATTCCCCCATCAAGGCTGTTCAAGCCCCCTATTACGGCGATAACTTCTACCGGACACCGCCGCCAGATTTACCTTCCCTCCTACTGAAGGAGAGAATCGTTTATCTTGGGATGCCCCTGGTGCCTGCTGTCACGGAATTGATCGTCGCCGAATTACTGTTTTTGCAGTCGGACGATCCCGAAAAGCCGATTAAAATCTACATCAATTCTACCGGCACCTCCGGTTACAGTGGCGAACCCATTGGCTTTGAAACCGAAGCCTTCGCCATTTTTGACACAATGAAATATATTAAGCCTCCTATCCACACCATCTGCATCGGTTCCGCGATGGGTATGGCAGCGATGCTCCTGAGTGCTGGTACAAAAGGTTGCCGCGCCAGTTTACCCCACGCCTCCATTATCCTGCACCAGCCCAAGAGCTACGCCCAAGGTCAAGCAACGGATATTCAAATTCGGGCGAGGGAAGTTCTGGTAAATAAAGGCGCAATGGTTGATATTTTACATCGCACCACTGGACAAGCTCCAGAAAAAATTACCAAGGATATGGATAGGCTATTATACCTAACACCATACCAAGCGAAAGAATACGGTTTGATTGACCGAGTTTTTGAAAAAGAAGAACTCGCTAATCCCCCACTACCTGCTAGTGTCCTTTAATTTGTCATTTGTCCTTTGTAAATAACCAAATTGACTAATGACTAATGACTAATGACTAAATTACAAATGGAGTAACGAAAATGCCTATAGGCGTTCCTAAAGTTCCTTACCGGATGCCCGGAGGACAATATACAGATTGGATTAGCATCTACGATCGCCTTTACCGGGAACGGATTATTTTCCTGGGGCGAGATATTGATGATGAAATTGCTAATCAAATTATCGCTGTAATGCTGTATCTGGATTCAGATGATCCAGGTAAGGATATTTATTTATACATCAATTCCCCTGGTGGGATGGTTAGTTCTGGCATGGCTATTTTTGATACCATGCAACACATTAAATCAGATGTAGTAACTATTTGCGTAGGTTTAGCTGCTTCAATGGGGTCTTTCCTACTGGCAGCTGGCACCAAGGGCAAACGGATGGCATTACCTCACTCCCGGATCATGATTCACCAGCCTTCTGGTGGTACCCGTGGACAAGCAAGCGATATCGAAATCGAAGCCAGAGAGATTCTGCGGATTCGTCACCAGCTCAATGGGATTTATGCCGATAAAACAGGTCAGACCATAGAAAAGATTGAAAAAGATATGGATCGTGACTTTTTTATGTCTGCCGAAGAGGCTAAGGAGTACGGTTTAATTGACCGTGTGATTGAAGAGCGCCCGTAGAATTGGGGCAGGGGGAGCAGGGGGAGAGAATAATTAATGACCCTTGACCCTTGTACAGACGCGATTAATCGCGTCTCTACCCTTGACCCTTGTACAGACGCGATTAATCGCGTCTCTCTAAACAAATTGTCAAAAGTGAACTTTAAATTAGAAAATTAATCTTTATTATTAATAGTCCTGGCTTTAAACTGATAGCTGGGTATTTGATAGCTAATGGCTCAAGATGGATCTTGGAGATTGCTACCGTTTATTGGGTTTGAGGTCGGGTGCCTCTTTTGCTGATATCAAAGCGTCTTACCGACGCCTGGCGCAGCAATTTCACCCCGATATCAACCAAGATGATATAAAAGCGAAAGATAAGTTTATTGCGTTGACAGAGGCTTATAAACTCCTTCTTACAGTAGTACTGCCAGAGGAAATAACCGAGCAGCCAAGTCAGTCCTCAACTTTTGGGTTTGATAATGCTAAAGCAACGCAGCGGGAAAAAGCACCAGCACCGACGGTGACACCCGAACAACAGACGACATCAAAGCCGCCCAATCTTTTGGAAATAGAACAGCGGCTGAAGTGGAAAACTTATGAGCAACTACAGCGGTTTTTGCAAGAAAGACGATTTCCCCAAGCGATCGCACTGGCGGAAGCTTTAGCACAGCGGTTATCAGGAGATGCGGAAGTTCGCCAATGGCTAGCAGTTGCCTATCAAATTTGGGGACGGGCATTAATTGCTGAAAATCAGATGCTCAAAGCCAGAATTTATCTCAAAAAAGCCTTGAAGACAGACCCCCATAACAAGGCGCTTTGGAATGAAGTACAGCGCGATTTCCAGCGTTTGGAGCAAATTTTATAATACTTTAGATAAACCTTTGCGACGTGAGATTCATGAAGGGCTGAATGTGGTAGAAAATTGTTGACCCCATAAAACATTTTGCGTGTATGGGAATACTAAATCTAGTGCTTAAGATTTAGTAGTATGCTTAGTATTCTTGGATATCGCCTTAGCGAAGAACTTTATGATGGTTCGAGAACCCTGCTTTATCGAGGATATAGGGAGGCTGACTCATTATCTGTAGTCATCAAACTGCTGAAAAATCCTTATCCCAGCTTTAGCGAACTAGTACAATTTCGCAATCAATACACCATCGGCAAAAATCTCAACTATTCGGGAATCATCCAAACCTACAGCCTAGAACCGTTCAAAAATGGCTATATGTTAGTGATGGAAGACTTTGGGGGAATTTCCCTCAAGGACTATTTTGCCAACAATAATCATGTCCCATCTCTAAATGAATTTTTACAAATTGCGATCGCTCTGTGCGATATATTAAATATTCTCTACCGTCAGAGAATTATCCATAAAGATATTAAGCCCGCCAATATTTTAATTAATATAAAAACAAAACAAGTTAAATTAATTGACTTTAGTATTGCCTCTTTGTTACTCAAAGAAAACCAAGAAATCAAAAGTCCTAATGTATTAGAAGGAACCCTTGCTTATATTTCCCCCGAACAAACTGGACGGATGAACCGAGGGGTAGATTATCGCAGCGATTTCTATTCTTTGGGTGTAAGTTTTTACGAATTACTGACGGGAGAATTACCATTTATTTCTGATGACCCGATGGAGTTAGTGCATTTTCATATTGCGAAAAGGCCTCCTTCAATTAACACTTCTCAGTTAACAGTTAACTGTGAGGATATTCCGGAAATTTTGGGTGATATCATTCAGAAGCTGATGGCAAAAAACGCCGAAGATAGATATCAGAGTGCTTTGGGATTAAAGCACGATTTAGAAACTTGTTTGTATCAACTCAAAGAGACTGGTAAAATTGCTTATTTTGAAATTGCTCAGAGGGATATTTGTGACAGATTTCTCATCCCCGAAAAACTTTATGGGCGAGAAATTGAGGTTGAGCAATTATTAGCTGCATTTGAGCAAGTTTCCCAAGGGGACAGAGCACTAACGCTTGTTGCTGGTTTTTCTGGTATTGGGAAAACTGCGATCGTCAACGAAGTTCACAAGCCGATCGTTCAGCAACGGGGCTACTTTATCAAAGGAAAATTTGACCAGTTTAATCGCAACATTCCTTTTTCGGCATTTGTGCAAGCGTTCCGCCATTTGCTGGGACAACTGCTGTCGGAATCTGATGCTCATTTGCAAGCTTGGAAATTGCAGATTCTGGAAGCACTGGGGGAGAATGGACAAGTCATCATTGATGTGATCCCTGAATTGGAACGCATCATTGGAGTGCAACCCCTTGCGCCGGAACTATCGGGTACCGCAGCCCAGAATCGGTTTAATTTACTATTTCAAAAGTTTATTCAAGTTTTTACCCAGCCTGAACATCCTTTGGTGATGTTTTTAGATGATTTGCAGTGGGCAGATTCTGCCTCACTGAATCTGATCCAATTGCTGATGGCAGAATCGGGAACAGGCTATCTACTAATGATTGGTGCTTACCGGGATAATGAGGTCTTTGCGGCACATCCATTGATGCTGATTTTAGATGCGGTAGGCAAAACTGGGACGACGGTGAATACCATCACACTGAAGCCCTTAAGCCAAAACAGTCTCAATCACTTGGTAGCCGATACACTCAACAGTGCGTTTACCGCAGGTGCAAGCGAAGCTATCGCCTTGGCGCAAACCTTAACAGAATTAGTGTATCAAAAAACTCAGGGTAATCCCTTTTTTGCCACTCAGTTTCTTAAGGCGCTGCATCAAGATCAACTGATTACCTTTGATACCCAAGCTGGACATTGGCAATGTGATATTGTCCGCGTGCGGGAAGCAGCACTGACAGATGATGTTGTGGAGTTTATGGCTACTCAGTTGCAGAAGCTGCCAGAAACCACCCAAAATGTTCTCAAGCTGGCAGCTTGTATTGGCAACCAGTTTGATTTAAATACATTGGCGATCGTTGCTGAACAATCCACAGTAGACATGGCGACGGCATTGTGGACAGCCCTGCAAGAGGGACTGATTCTGTCTCAGAGTGAAATCTACAAGTTTTACATTGGGGAAGCAGTGCAGAATGTCCAGGCAAATACCCAGATTGTCCATTACAAGTTTTTACACGATCGCGTTCAGCAAGCCGCTTATTTGCTAATTCCAGACGAACAAAAACAATCTACACACTTAAAAATTGGTCAGCTCCTGCTCAGAAATGCCTCAGCAGCAGAACGGGAAGAGCAGATATTTGCTATTGTCAACCAATTGAATATGGGACGAGCCTTAATTACTCAAGCAGCAGAGCGAGACCAACTGCTGCAATTGAATTTGATGGCAACTCAAAAGGCTAAAACATCAACCGCTTATGGTGCGGCGACTCAGTATTTAGAAATCTGCATTGAACTTTTGCCAGAAGATACTTGGCAGTCTCAGACTGACTTGACTCGGACGATTTATGAGTTAGCCACAGAAGTTGCTTATTTGAATACAAATTACGAGCAAATGGAGCAACTAGCAGCGCTCTTTATATCCCATACAGACAGCTTAATCGAGAAAATTCGGGTTTATGAAATCAAGATGTTGGGAGCAAAAGCTCAAGGGCAATTACGAGAATCGATTCAGATTGGGCTGCAATTGCTCAAGCTACTGGGGGTAGAGTTTCCAGAACAGCCAACGTCTGCGGATATTGGGCAAGCCTTGGAGCACACTTTACTAATGTGGAAAGACCTTTCCATTCCTAGTTTGGTAGATTTAGCAGTGATGACTGATCCAAGTAAGCTAGCGGCAATGCGAATCTTAACCCAAATGATTGCCCCTGCCTATCAATCGTCTCCAATGTTGATGCCATTACTAATCTTTGAACAAATCAACTTATCTATTGCAGAGGGTAATTGTGAAGTTTCTGCCTTTTCCTACGCCGATTATGGGTTGGTGCTTTGCGGCATCGTAGGCGATTTGGATGCGGGCTATCAGTTTGGGCAACTAGCGTTGAATATCCTTGATCGTTTCCAAGCAAAGGCTTGCAAATGTCGCACCTATTTTATTGTGCATAGCTATATTAGCCATTGGAAGGAATCCCTCAGTAGCCGATTACCTTTGTTGCGCGAGGCCTATCAAGTGGGTTTAGAAAACGGGGACTTAGAGAATAGTGCCTTAAATGCCCAAATGTATTGTGCCAACGCCTACTTTGCGGGTCATGAACTGTCAACTTTGGCCGCAGAGATGCAAATCTATCGGCAGGGACTCTTACAACTAAAACAGGAAACAGCGCTCAATTATCAAGCGATCTATCATCAAACCATTTTGAACTTGCTTGGACAGTCTGACGATCCCTGGCGCTTAGATGGGGAATTCTACGCTGAAACACAGACATTGCCAACGCTCCAACAATCAAATTTTCGCACTGCCCTTTATTACTTGTACTACAACAAAACAGTTCTCTCCTACTTGTTCGGGCAATACCAGCAGGCAGCAGATTACGCTGCTTTAGCCGAGTCCTATGCCGACAGCATGGTGGGGATGTTTGCCATCACACTGTTCTGTTTCTACAGTTCTCTGATCTATCTGAAGTTGTATTCATCAATAACTGAGACTGAGCCTGCTGAGTATCTTGACAAAGTAGCAGTCAATCAAGAGAAACTAAAGCGATGGGCCGACCATGCACCAATGAATCATTTACACAAATTTTATTTGGTGGAAGCAGAACGGCAACGGATATTAGGGAATAAAGCAGAGGTGATCGAGTGTTATGAGCGCGCGATTTCTGGAGCCAAAGAAAATGGCTATATTCAAGAAGAAGCATTAGCCAACGAACTGGCAGCTAAATTTTACCTGAATTGGGGTAAAGAGAAAGTCGCCACAGGCTATATGCAGGAAGCTTACTACTGCTATGCCCGTTGGGGTGCGAAGGCTAAAGTCACCCATTTAGAACAAAACTATCCGCAACTACTAGCGGCTATTCTCCAACCTCCTAACCTTCCCATCACCCATGAGGTAACCATCGCCCCAACCTCAATGAGAAGTTTAACTAACGTCAATAGCAGCCAGAATTTATGGTTAGATTTTTCGGCGGTAATGAAAGCAGCACAAGCTATTTCACAAGAAATTGAGTTAGAAAAACTGTTAGCTACTTTAATGCAGATTGCGATCGCTTCGGCGGGAGCGCAAATCGGGCGTTTAATTCTCCCCCAAGACGAACAATGGTTAGTAGTTGCTCAAGCCAATTTAGAGCGGACGGAAACGTTAGATATTCCCCTAGATCAATGTCAGGAGATTCCCCAAAGTGTGATTTATGCGGTGGCGCGGACGCAAGAGGTGGCTGTTTTTGAAAATTTAAGTACAACAGTGCAGTTTGCAGGCGATCGCTATATTATTAGCCACCAACCCAAATCCGTGTTATGTACTCCCATTAGCCAGCAAGGAAAACTAATTGGCATCCTGTATTTAGAAAATAACTTAACCGTGGGCGCCTTTACGAGTGATCGCCTGCAAGTTATTCAACTCCTTACCACCCAAGCAGCTATTTCCTTGGAAAATGCTCAGTTGTATTGCCAATTAGAGGAATATTCCTATACTTTGGAGCAAAAAGTCTCTGAACGCACCCAAGAACTAACACAAAAAGCAACTCAGCTAGAATCAACCTTGCAAGAACTGCAACTCACTCAATCCCAACTGATTCAATCAGAAAAAATGTCGAGCTTGGGACAATTGGTTGCTGGAATCGCCCACGAAATTAATAACCCCGTCAATTTTATCCACGGGAATATTAGCCATGTTAAACAATATACGCAAGATTTATTAAATTTATTCAATCTCTATCAACAGTCCCATATCAACCAGGTGAAAATTCCAGAATTATTAAATGAAATCGATTTAGAGTTTATTCAGGAAGACTTACCCAAAATCCTCAAATCGATGGAAGTGGGGACTGAACGCATCCGCGAAATTGTCTTATCTCTACGAATTTTTTCGCGGATGGACGAAGCTGAATTTAAAGAAGTTGATATCCACGCAGGTATTGATAGTACAATCATGCTATTACAACATCGCCTCAAAGAAAAACCAGATCGTCCGGCAATTGAGATTGTTCAAGATTATGGTGAATTACCTGTAATCGAATGTTATGCCGGACAATTAAATCAAGTATTTATGAATATTTTGACAAATGCGATTGATGCAATCGAAGAAAAAAATACTCAGCAGACTTGGGCACAAATAGAGGCAAATCCAAATCAAATTATTATTCGGACTTCAGTTATAGATACTAACTGGCTCGAAATTGCGATCGCAGATAATGGTATCGGCATGACTGAGGAAGTGCAAAAACAAATATTCAATCCATTTTTCACTACTAAATCAGTTGGGAATAGAACCGGGATGGGTATGTCCATCTGTTATCAAATTATTACAGAAAAACAGGGTGGCAAGTTAAAGTGTGTCTCCATACCCAATCAAGGCACTGAATTTGTGCTGCAAATACCTATTCGTCAATCATCAGTAAACCAAAAACTTTTTCCGAAAGAGTGAGCGCTAATCACAGTGGGACTTGCACTATATCTTGAACTTTTAATTCCAGATATGCTTTTATTAACGATTGTGGAGAGTTTTCGGTAATGACTTTCAGTTACTTGTCGAGGGAAGATTATCCAGAAGCCGCTCACGAATTACCAACAGTTGTTTTTGGGTATTAATTGGGCTTTGCGGCGCTGGGAGTTCGGTATTAGGCCAGTTAGGTAAATCATTGCAGGGACATAACAACGCCGGCATACCAACGTTTCGCGCAGCTACTGGCATCGTGCAACGACTGCAAGGGAGCATATCCCATGCTGGGGTCAATAGTTCAGCAATGGTTTCTTGCGTACCCTCCAGGTAACAGTCACCCGATTCTGGTGAGAGAATTTTTTGCCAGCACTCTTCAAATTCTCGACTATAGCGATCGGCTTGTAGCACTGGTTGGGGCAAAAAGCTTGCCTGACCATTGCCCGTGATCACTTTCTTACCTAACTGAAACCAGTAGGCAAGATATCCTCTAACTTCTTGTTCGGTTGCCATATTACAATTTTAGATTTTAGATTTGAGATTTTGGATTAATTTGAATCAAGAGTTAAAAATCTTGACTGTTCACTTCTCCTGCTTCCTCTGTATTTGGCAATGGTGAACCAAGAACACTGAGATTTAGAACATGGCCCCCAGTGACCAAATAAACGGTTTCGCTGATCAAACCTAACTGGCGAACTAGAGAACCAAGGCGATCGCGGAACGTCCGACCAATAGGATAAGCTGGCACCACACCCCAACCCGTTTCTTCTGCTACAAACAGCATATCAGCAGCAACCAGCTGCACCGTTTCTAACAACTCTGCAAGGACATTTTCCCAGATCAAGTCGTCTTGTTCCAAGAAATTAGCTACCCAAGTTCCCAAAGAATCAACCAAAAGGCAAGTGTTCGGCTTTGCATCAGCCAGAGTAGCAGACAATTCTATCGGTACACAAAGCGTCACCCAGTCTTGAGGACGACGATTTTGATGTTTTTCAATGCGTTTTTGCCACTCTTGGTCATCTGGGTTGTCATTAGCTGTTGCTATATAAACAACTGCTTTCCCCGACTGCATCGCCAGAGTTTCCGCCCATTCACTTTTACCAGATCGTGCTGGCCCTGTGACTAAGATGACTTTACCCAAAGTTGTTTCCTTAGTATCTTAGAAAAGATAGTTGTGGTAAGCTTCCCCGCTCTAAAGAGACGGGGCTTTCAGTAGCCCTGAGCTATCCGCGCTGAGATTACAGCACAAAGAACCCGAACCTCCAGGCAAGCTTACAGACTGCCCCAATAAAGAAATCATTTTT
>Ga0209906_100059_pt1 | contig 190299 bp, 158 predicted proteins | sample FECB24metaG_FD_188303 | JGI IMG/M metagenome (GOLD analysis project Ga0209906, IMG submission 188303) | Cyanobacterial communities from the Joint Genome Institute, California, USA from Joint Genome Institute, California, USA - FECB-24 metaG... ...
CAGCGTAGCCTCAAGTTGAAGCACTTAGACAAGAAATTGCATGCCCTCCAATTGACCCAAGAGGAGTTGAAAAAGCTATTCGTAAAGCACTCGTTATCATTAAGGTAAAAATTAGTTGTACAGAAAAAGGCAGTCGGCATCTTCTCCAGGGACGACCGCGCGGGGGACCGTGGAAACTATTCCGATTCATAGCGGAACACGCCAATCAATTTCCCGTTGAGAGGATGTGTAAGGTGCTGAAGGTAAGCAGTAGTGAATACTATTATTGGCGCAAGCATCCGGTTGGTGTCAGGCAACTGAAACAAGATCAGTTGTTGGACGACATTCGACAGGTACACGACCAGAGCCAGTCTCGGTATGGCAGTCCCGCGCCACGGTGGCTCGGATCGCTAATGAATTGTGGGAACGGGGTGTGAAAATATCACGTAATCGGGTGGCCCGCTTGATGCACAAAGCGGCTATTCGCAGTATCATATATAAGAAGTATCGTGTTCAGACTACCGACTCATCTCACGATTATGCGGCATCTAAAAGCCTGTTAAACAGAGCCTTCACCGTAAATAAGCCAGGTCAGAATCGGAGCGCCGAAGCGATGGGTGTCTGCTATCACGGCACAGGCCGCCTTGCTACATTCCGACCGGCGAAGGCTGGCTATACCTGAACCTGACAACTGTATTGAATTTGGCAGACTGGAAAGTAATCGGATGGGCATTGAGCGATAGCCTGAAAGCCGTTGATACGAGCGTAGCAACATGGCGTATGGCCCTCAAAAACAGAAGTATTGAGGGTGTTTATTTTATTCAGATCGTGGCGTCCAGTATGCTTGCAATGAATTCCGGGATCAGTTGAAAAGCCACCCTGTTGTGCAAAGTATGACCGGGCCGCCCGGCGGTCGAAAAGGCAACTGTTGGGACAATGCAGTGGCAGAGAGCTTTTTCAAAACATTCAAAAGAGAAGTAGTGAACCATACTGACTTTCCGGCCCGGGCTGCGGCCGGGTTGGCTACCTTTGAGTATATTGAGGGCTGGCGGCCACCGCTGCGGTACAATCGTCGGCGAAGACATTCAAGCCTGAATTACCGAACCTCTGCTCAACAGGAATCTTATTTTTACACCTCTCAAATGGCTGCCTGAAAAACCTCCAGTATACTGTTGCAAGTCCACCTGGCGACAGCCATAAATAATGGTAGGTGTATGTTTATGCCGGTTGGGCCATCTGACTTAGCGGTAAGGTGATCTGCATCTGGGTAAACTGACCCGGCTCAGAGACCACCGACAGTGTTCCATCATGTCCTTTGGTCACTAAATCATAGCTCAGCGACAGCCCCAGGCCGGTGCCTTCGCCGGTGGGCTTGGTGGTGAAAAAGGGCTGGAAGATTTTTTGCTGAACGGCTTCGGGCATGCCTGTACCATTATCGCGTACCTCAATACAGACCTGATCAGCTTCTTGGTAAGTCCGCACCCAGACCGTCGGCTGATAGTCCGCCGGCGCCGGTAACCCGTTTTTCTTTTCCCAAACGGCGTAAAATGCATTGTTGTACAGGTTCAGCAGCACCCGCCCAATATCTTGTGGGACCAGCGCTACCCGCTCAATACGTTCATCAAAATCAGTTACCAATCGCACGTTGAAGTCTTTATCCTTGGTCCGTTGCCCGTGGTAGGCAAGCTGGAGGTACTCATTAGCCAGGGCGTTGAGGTCAGTTGGCTCTTTGGTACCGGTCGAGATTCGGCTGTGTGCCAGCATTCCTTTGACGATCGCATCGGCTCGTCGGCCGTGGTGGGTTATTTTGCGCAGGCTCTGGCTCAACTCGTCCAGTAGTTCCGTGGCTTGCTCCTGCTGAGCGGGGGGCAAGTGCGGCACCGGGCCCTGCCGGACCTCGTCGATCAGTTCGGTACCCACCTCAGCGAAGTTGTTAACGAAGTTCAACGGGTTCTGAATCTCGTGGGCAATACCGGCCGTGAGTTCCCCCAGTGAAGCCATTTTCTCCTTCTGAATAAGCTGGGCCTGCGTCGTCTGGAGTTCCTGCAGAGCCCGCTCGGCTTTGCTGCGTTGCTGGTTGATCTCTTCCTTCTGTTGACTGAGCAGTTGGTTGCTGCGTTGCTGACGTCGGTTGGTGCGCCACAGCAGCCCGGCCACCAACAGCACTACCCCTACCAGCCCCGACAGGCCGTAGGTCTGTATCCGGTTCTGGTAGGACTCCTCCGCAGCGGCCAGTTCCTGCCGCCGTTGCTGTTCTTCAAAATCAAGGGTGAGGAGTTGTTTGAGCTTTTCCTGACTGAAAAGGCTGTCTTTAGCCGCCACGGCTACTTTGTAATAGCGCAGGGCCTGCGCATTGTCGCGACCTTCGTAGAGCTGGGTGAGCAGTTCGCTGGCGGATAGCGTGGCCTTGAGGTAGCCGCTTTGCTGGCCGGCGTCCAGGGCCCGGCGGGCGTTGACGAGGCTGGAATCGACTGGACCCGTGGCCCGGTAGAGGGTGGCTATGTGCAGATAGACATCCGCCATACTGACCGTATTGTTGTTCTGCCGGGCCGCTGCCAGCCCCTGGCGGTAGTACGTAAGGGCTGCGGCCGGATTATGGCGCCTGAACTCCAGATTGCCCAAGTTGTACAGGGTATGGTCCAGAACAAAACGAGATGGATCCTGCTTCGCGAAGAACAGTGCCTGTCTGAGGTAATAGTCGGCCGAATCTAACTGATTGAGAAACAGATTCGCTTCGCCCAGATTGACATAAATGGTTGCATAATTCAGCGGGTTTTTTTTGGTCTCGTTCCGATGGACCTCCTTAAAGATACGGTACGACTCCTGGAGCAGGTACAAGGCGCGTTTGTTGTCTTTCTGGTCCTGATACGGGGTAGCCATGTTGTTGAGGACTTTGTACAACTCCGTTGAATCGTTGAGGGAGCGGCTGATTTGGAGCGACTGTTGAAATACCCGGATCGATTTAGCGTAGTCACCCAGGCTGGCCAGACTGCTGCCCATCATGCTAAGCCCACGGGCCTGGCCGGGCTTGTCGTTTAGTTCCTGCGCGAGCTGATAGGCCTGCTGCGCGAGTCGGTAGGTGGTGTCGGGCTTATTGTCCAGATACAGCCGACTCAGGCGGTTTAGCATTCTCACCCGCATCGTATCGGCGGGCTGACGGACCAACTGCCGTTTGAGGCTATCGATCTCGACTGACTGGGCACAGACCGGCCGGCCGCTTACTCCATACAGGAATATAGCAGCCAGTAAAACAGAACGCAGCAGAAGTGTCATAAGCGGCTTAGTTATTGATCTGTGAATAGCTTTGTAATCGTGGCGTCTTGCTTCCCCTACGGCAAGCAATAAACAAACCCGATACGAGGTGCTACGTCGCCGTTGCGTCGCCCTGTATCAACAGGGCCGGAAACAAGTCGCTATGGCTTAGGTATAAAGCTTACTCCAGGGCTGGGTCAGTTGTACCTTAACCAAGTTTCATCAGCAGGGATAAGACGCGCTGGCCTGGCGAAAATTACCCGGATCAGTACTTGGCTCACTGATGAACAACTTGGTCAACTCGTCCGGGAGTCAAGCATCTCTTACAGAGTAATTTACGCATCAATAATCGGGCTCTTGGCCTGGTTGTACGTAGTGAGAGTAGTACCAGTCTAGTTGGGTTCAACTGACCTGGGCGGACAATTCATAGTCAGCGGGTACCAGTGGGTGGGTACAGTATTGTTGCAAATGACCCAGCAAGGTTTGTAACGACCGATTGGCATCAGCTCCCTGCCGATCGGCCTGCGTATCCCAAACAGTTATCACTAAGCACCGATTCGTGGACGTATTGGCCAGCAGCCGACCGTTGAGAAAACCCGGCTGTTGCCGCAAGGCGGGCCCGATGGTCAGCCGGAAGTAGTTGACGGCATCCAGATGAGCATCGGGCCGTAAGAATCCTTCAAGAGTGCGTGCATGCATACTGAAAACGTATTAAGGTTGATAGAAAGAAAGGCCAGGCCACGTTGTTACCGTTCCGATAATCCACCCTGCCAGTATTAAGGAACCAGTACTGGTGGGAAGGGAGGATTATCGGAACGTACCAGCGCCTAATGTCGGAGCAGCTTGACCGTCTGGCTTTGGGTGGGCGTGCTCACTCGCAACAGCAGCAGCCCTGCTACCTGACCATCTATGCTCAGACGCTGCCGCTCAACCACTCCCGCCCGTTCCACCAGCCGCTCCCGCAACGGCCGACCCTGAAGGTCAGTCAGCGACAGGTGCAGCCGCTGGCCCTCAGCACCCCGCACTTCTACCTCCACCTGCTCCCCAGTCACGGGGTTTTCCAGCACCACCACCTGCAAGCTCCCGCCCGCTTCACGAGTCGCTAGTCGGCTAGCGCTGGCACAAGCCGCCAGCCAGTTGTAGCGGTACGTCGCCAGCACGTTGCCCTGCCGGGCGCTCAAGGTGATGACGGGGTTGTCGGTGTACAGATTCAAGGTGTAGGGACCCGGGGCCGTGGTGGGCAACGACTCGTTGACCACTGAGAATGAGACCGGCGTGCCGTCCAGCCCCGCGTACTGGGGGTTGAAGCTGACTCGGCGCTGGCCGGCACTGATGACCTGGCAGCTCACCGGCGAGACACCCGTGATGGTGAAGCTGCTGGGGGCTGGGGCCGTGTTGACGGTCAGCACAAAGCTGCTGCTGACTTGTGAGCCTTGAGGATCCAAGGCCGTTACGGTCACCGGGTACTGGCCAGGTTGGGTGGGTGTGCCCTGGATCAAGCTGCCCTGCACCGCCAGCTGGGGTGGTAAGCCCTGGGCCGAGTACGTTAGCGCTTGTCCATCGGGATCGCTGAAGTAAGCCGTCAGGTTGAGCTGGTAGGGCTGGTTCTGCACCAGGCTTTGGCTGGGCACACCCGAGGTAGTCGGCTGCTGGTTGGTGGTGCCTCCACGCTGACAGGAAGCCCACCAGTTGTAGGCGTAGCGGGCTTCGGGGTTGCCGGCCTGGTTGGCCACCAGGGTGATGGTGGGGTTGTCGGTGTACAAGCGCAGCTGGTAGGGGGCCGCTGCGGTGGTGGTAGGCAGCTCATTGACCACCGAGAAGCGGATGGGGTTGCTGTTGGCTCCGGTGTACTGCGGGGTGAAGCGGACGGTGTAGCCCCCCTTGGCTTCGTCGAATAGCTCACAGTTGACCATCGTAACCCCCGTGATGGCAAAGCCCCCGGGTAAAATCTGCAGGTTCAGCGGTGTGGCCTGGGGGCTGGTGCAGGTTCCCACCGAACAAGTCGCCGTCAGCGTATAGTTACCCGGCTGGCTGAAGGTATAGACCGCGCCCATGGCCTGCCCGCTGCCGCCCTGGGATGTCCAGTTGACCGTGCCGACGCAGCCCGTGGCGGTCAGTGAGATGGGCTGGCCCGAGGTCTGGCTGGCGGAGGCTTGCAGACCAGGCGCGGCCAGGCTGGTGTTTTGTTCGATGGTGGTGGATGCGGAAGCGGAACAGCCGCTGGCGTTGGTTAAGGTCACCGAGTAGGTGGTGGCGAGGTTGACGGTGATCTGGCGGTCGATGGAGCCCGTTGACCAGCGGACGATGCCCTCGCCTTGAGCGGTGAGCGTAACGCTGGGCTGGGCGCAGGTGAGCGTAGCCGAGCTGGGGTTGATGCTGACGGTGGGAGCTGGGTTAACCGCCAGGGTGAAGACCGTGGAGGTTAGGCTGCTGACCGAACTGCTGACGACGACAACGTACTGGCCAGCATCGGCCGTCGTGGTGGCAGGCAAGGTGAGCGTGGCCGATGTCTGTCCGCTAACCACACCGCCATTACTGTACCATTGGTAACTACGAATATCACCCGATGCGCTAATGGAGACAGTGACAGGAGTGCCGGCACAAACGATCGATGAACTGACGGGTTGCTGAGTGATGGAGAGACAGTTGGCCTGAATTTCTTCGACCGAGTTGCAGCCAGGAGCATTGCCAAAAATATCCCGGAACGTATCAGAGGCCAGTAAGCGGCAAATTGCCTCGATGGCACATCCACTGAGCTTGATGTTTCTTTCAATTCGTAGACTAGTAGCAGAGCTCAGGTTGTTCAACCCCTGTATGCTAATCAGTGCTGGATTATCCAGAAATTGTACATCGCCCCTCGACGTGCTGAAATTAACCAGTCCACTTATACTGGTAAGTGATTGATTCCTTCGAATATCGAGACTGCTGGAAGAGTTGAGGTTATTTAGCCCCTGTATACTAACCAGCGCGGGATTATCGTCTATATTAAGTTCACCTCCTATATAACGAAGATTGTTGAGTCCACTTACAATGGTGAGTGATTGGTTTCTGGCAATACGGAGCCCACCCCTGATAGAGTCAAGATCGTTTAAGTTCTCCAGGACCAGCAGCGCTGGGTTATCTTCGATCACTACGGCACCTCTCGCTGTACTGTAACTATCAATTCCGCTCAGTGTGGTGAGCAAGGCATTTCCGGTAATATCAAGGCCATCAGAGGAGCCAAGATTGTTTAGGCCCTGCAGGCTGGTCAGCGCCGGATTATTTCGAATTTGCACTCCTCCTCTCGCTGTACTGTAACTGTCAACTCCGCTCAGACTCGTGAGCGATTGGTTTCGTTGAATATCAAGGCCACCAGAGGAGCCAAGATTGTCTAAACCCTGCAGGTTAGGCAGCCGCGGATTATCGTGGATTATCACACTCCCTCCCGTAGTGCTGAGATTGTTCAGGCCCTGCAGGCTAGTCAGCATTGGATTGCCTTGGATTTCCACATCGAACCTCGTAGTGCTGAAACTAACCAGCCCACTCAGACTGGTGAGCGATGCGTTTCCAATAATAGTAAGGCCACCAGAAGATCTGAAATTATTTAAGCCTTGCAGGTTGGTCAGCTGCGGGTTGTTCTCAATGCGCAGGGCCTGCCCCACTGCTGTCAGGCTACCCAGCCCTGTCAAGCTGGTCAGGCTACTATTGGTGGTGACCACTAAGTCGAACCGTACAGTTTGTAGATTCCTCAAAGGACTTAGATCATTGATGTCAGTTCCTCGGATACGTAATTCACCTGGAATGTTCACACAGCCCGGCGGAAACTCGTTAACTTGAGCCTGGCTCGATAAGATTACAAATCCCGATGGACATTGTGCCAAGGCCATGGGCAAGCGGGCACCCGCCGAAAGCGTGAATAGCAGCAATAACCGCAGACCAGTGCTGAGGCACGTAGTTGATTGCCTGAGCGTGTTAAATAGTAAGCAGGTAGAACGTAAATAAGCTTTCATGAATTCATGGATTAGGGTGTATACTTGAAAGTGACCCGGTCCGGTGGTTGAGTCTCCGTTGAGATTCAACCAGCGGATCGGGCTCACAAAGCACCTAATTGCCTAGCCCATGGACTATAAAAAATCAACCAATTACTATCAAAAATCGACCAGCGGCCGCTCAGCAGGCTAAAAAGGAGAAGTTAGGGTCTGGTTCTCAGCGCTGGGCGACGAACTCGCGGGGGGTAAGCTGGTAGAGATCGCGGAAGCACTTGGAGAAATAGGCCGGGCTGTCGAAGCCAACTTGGTAGGCTGTTTCGGTGATGCCCTGACCCTCACGCAGGAGTTGGGCAGCCCGCTTCAGCCGGTAGTTGCGGATTAGTTCGTTAGGCGACAGATCCGTTAGCGATTTAAGCTTTCGAAACAGGCTGGTGCGGCTCAGGCCCAGTTCGGAGATTAATTTATCTACACCAAACGTAGTATCGTCCAGACGGGCCTCGATCAGGGCGTAGAGCTGGGCTAAAAACGGGTCAGTGGGCGTAGAAACCGATGGGGTAGCCGCCGGGTCGGGATGGGTCAGGCTGGCCCGCACCCAGTCGCGCTGCCGTCGCTTGCTGTCGAGCTGGTTCCGTACCCGCAGTTGCAGCTCCTGAATGTTGAAAGGCTTCGTCAAGTAATCGTCAGCGCCCTGTGCCAGGCCTTCCAGCCGGTTCTCAGTCGAGGCTTTGGCCGTGAGTAAAATGACTGGAATGTGGCTGGTGCGCAGGTCGGTTTTTAGGTGACCGCAGAGCGTAAAGCCATTCATATGAGGCCCGGCCTGGACTGGCATCATTACGTCCGAAATAATCAGGTCGGGCTGGTGTTCCAGCGCTTGCTCCAGTCCATCGCGGCCATGTACCGCCCGGCGGGTGTGGTAGCCTGGAGGCAGGCTCTCGGCGATGAAGCGGGCCAGCTCGTCGTTATCTTCTACGATCAGGATACGCGGGCGATCGCCCGATTCCAAGCACTCCTCGCCATCGGTCCTAACGGCGGTAGCGGATTGGTCCCGGAGAGTGAGTAAGTCGACTACGTCAGGGGACGATACCGAATTGGGTACCTGCCGGTATGGGAGCGTCACCACGAAAGTCGTGCCTTCGTTCGGGACGCTGTTCACCGAAATGGTTCCGCCTTGCAAAGTCACCAGCTCCTTGACCAACGCCAGGCCGATGCCCGTACCAGGGTGTTGCGCTCGCTGATTGGCTAGCGGCTCGCTACCATTGGTCAGCCCACCGACCGGTGTGGGTCGCGGCTCGACCTGATAGAAGCGGTCGAAAATATGGGGCAGGTGTTCGGCCGCTATACCCAGGCCCGTGTCGGCAACGGTAAGGCGAATACCCTCGGTTTCCGACGTCAGTGCTACGTGGATAGTACCGGCCGGGGTAAACTTCAGGGCATTGGCCGTCAGGTTGTAGACGATGCGCTCCAGCTTTTCGGCGTCAAACCAGTACGTGCCTACTATGTCGGTCGTGAAGGTGAGCGTTAGCCCCTGCGTAGCTGCCTGATCCGATAAGGGCTGCAGCCAGTAGGCGACACTATCAGCCAGGGCACCGGGCGACTCGTGTATGGGCATCACACTCGCTTCCAGTCGGGAGAGATCAAGGAGCTGGTTGATGAGCCGCAGCAGCTGGTGGGCGTTTTGTTCGATGGTCAGGAGCCGCCGACGATTTTTGGGTTCGGGCTGCTCACTGGCCATCTGCTCAGTAGGCCCCAGAATCAAAGTCAACGGGGTGCGGAACTCGTGCGTGATGTTGGCAAAGAAGTTCGACTTCATCTGGTTCACCGTTCGGAGCTGGTCGGCTTCCTGCTGACTAAGCGCAATTTCCCGCTGGTGCAAAGCCAATGATTGCCGCAGTCGTACCCGATTCGCGTACGCTCGGACCAACGCCATCCCCAGCCCGATGAGGCCCAGCCCGTACAGCCCATATGCCCACCAGGTGGCCCAGAACGGCGGTCTGATAATCAAACTGAGTTTACGTACGTGCCGACTCCAGTACCCTGAGGTGTTGGAGGCATTGAGCCACAGTGTATAATGCCCGGGTGGCAAAGCGGTATAAATCGCTACGGGACGATCCGTTGGCGTCCATTGTTCGTCGAGCCCTTCCAGCCGGTAACGATACTTGTTTTTGGTCGGCCGGTTGAACTGCATGACGGCGAACTCGGTCGTGAGGTAGTTCTGATCGTGCTCAAACGTCAGCTCCCGAGCCGCCTGAATGGATTGGTAGCCCTGATTGGTGCCCGGCGAGTGGAGAAGTAGTGAATCCACCGGTTGGTTGTTCACCAGCAGGGCGGTCAGTTCAACGGTTGGCTCGTAGTTGTCCTGCGTAAGCTTAGTTGGGTAAAAACCGGTGATGCCTTCCAGCCCGCCCATGATGATGCGTTCGTCGTAGTCTGATCGTTGGTCCAGCGGTCTCCCGTCGGTTTCCCGGACGGGCAGGTGCAGCCAGTGAAAGCGATTGAACTCATCGGCCAGCAAGCCGTCGGTATGCGTAAACGTCCGGGTTTTAAACGTGCGTCGATCCATCTGGCAAATGCCTTTGTTCGTACCCATCCACAGCGAGCCATGCCGGTCGGGGATGACCGAATAAATTACGTTGTTGGGCAGCCCATCCCGCTCCGTGAATCGCCGGAATCGGCCGGTACGTTTGTCGAAGGCGCACAGGCCAGAGCCAAATGTACCGAGCCAGAGCCGGTTCGGCTCCTGAGGGTCGTCGGATAGGCAGAACAAGGCATTGTTACTAAGCGAGTGCAGGTCGTTGGGCCGGTTGGCGTACTGGCGCAGCCGACCCGTTTTCCGATCCATGCGCCAAAGCCCTTTCTGGTCAGTGGCCAGCCACAATGCTTCCTTATCGATGACAAACTGAAGCACAATCCCAATCTGTTCGGATGGAATACGATGAGGCCAGATTTGCCAGCCAGTCTGTAATTCGTCGTAGCGCCAGGCCAACGTATCGCGCAGGGCCCAAATCTGCCCTTCGGGATCGGTGGCCAACGGACAGGGTATACCCGTGAACTCCGGGTTATAGAACGAGTTGGGTAACGGCCTTTGTGTAGTGTGCTTTGTTTTTCTATCAACGCGCTGAATGGTTGACGAGCCAACGTTATACCAAAGGTTTCCTTGTTTGTCAAGGGAGTAGCGGAAGTGGTAACTACTACGTCGTTGGGTAAGGATTCGATTCTCGTGCGGAATGCCCAGCCAGGGCTCTCCCAGGATGTCGTCGTGAAACGAACGCTGGTAACGTATCGCCTGGAACGGCATGGCCTGCAAATCGTATTTACGAATGCCCCCGCCCCGCGTGCCTTCCCATAGCACATCAGATCGGTCGATACATAGGCGGGTACCCCACGTTTTGTAATCATCCGGTTGTTGACGCGCTACAATCTCCACGCCTCTCTGCGAAGACAAGCGCGCCAGGGCGTTGGCATACACGAAATAAATCTGTCCGGTACGATCGGACGTAAAATTGGCCTGCACCCAGTCGGGTTGTCCGGCCGGCAACGTATACGAGTGAAGTACCCCCGTTCGGGGTTGCAGCCGGATGAGTTGATGAGGAAGCGCCAGGAGGATGTCGCCCGAAGGTGGCTGGTAGAGCCGATAAATTGGCTGATCGAAGGAAGCGTCTGTAGCTACCCCTGCGTTCGGAGGTCTGTATCGCCGAAACCGGTTGGCTCGTTCATCGAAATAGATTAATCCCTGTTGGGTTGCCAGCCAGATTCGACCGTCAGCTTCCAGTATATCGTAAATATAGCCGAAGGGTTGATCACTGGGGGAAAACGGTTTTGCCTGTCCGTTTTTAAGAGTAAGTTGGATCAGTTGATTAGTAGAGGAGGTGACCAGCCAGAGCCGGTCCTGCCGGTCAAGACAAAAAAGAGCGGGTTTGCCCTGCCCCATCGCCTTTTTAAAAGCTGCCCATCGGGAGATACTAACGAACCGTTCGGTGAGCGGATCAAACCGGTCGAGGTCGCCTAGTTCGGACGTAATCCAAATTCGCCCCTGGTGATCAAGCGATAGCCGACTCACTCCCGCGAAGGAGAGCGACGGTCGGCCGTCGGCACTGGGCTGAAACACCTTAAAGCGCAGGCCATCGTAACGGCACAACCCATCGCGGGTAGCCGCCCAGATAAACCCCTGCCGATCCTGAAGAATATCGGGCACAAAAGCCTGGGGTAACCCTTGGCGATCGGTAATGAGTTCAGGTTGCGGTAGTTGGTTTTTTTGCGAAGCGGCCGGTTGGCAACAGCCTAATCCAAGAAACAGTATCGCGATCAGACCGAGAGGGGCTTCCATGGAGGCCGTTGTATAATGTGGGTTAAGAAAGCGCTGATACCTAGCGATTTATTAATCTACTTTTGTAACAAGTACCGGTAAAAGTAAGCGATTTCTTTCTTTGCTTTTACTGACTGCTTCACGAATCCAACTTTTTTACAGATCCCCAACCCACTAATCTGATTTGTTGGATTGCGTGTGCTGTTACTCCGGACCGCAATAGTACCCGGTGTTTAACGCTGATAAAAGCTTTATAGAGGTAAGGGCCCCTTAAATTTAGTTTCACGTGACGCTTTCGAGCCAAAAATTGCAAAGTCTGTACGTTACTTGTACCTCAAAAAACAGACGTTATTGTAAAGCGTTGATTAGTAGTTTATTGGCTCGTGGCGAATTGTGGTTTCAGTTTATTAAAGAAAAGCTAAAAGCGGATGTGGCCGCAAGCCACTAACAACAAAAAACCCGGCATCACTGCCGGGTTTTTTGTTATGACCTATTTAGATGCAGGTCACTCAGAACGTGTGATTTACAACTGCACACTAACCCATTCAATTGAGTTTTTAGTGTTGGGCTTGATTACCTCGTAGGCCACCAGCAGTTGGTTGCCAACCACAATGCCACTGGCGTTGGAGCCGCCCTGGGCGTTGGGCACAAACTGCGTCGTGGGCGTTGCTGAACCGCTCAGCGTCCGGTAAGCAATCGTAGCGGTCGGCTCATTTTCAGAAGCTTTTACTTGCTCCCAAAGCAACACGGACGACTGCGGAGCCTGTACCAGATACGCATTCTTTGCCGTCGGTTCGTCGATCACAAACAGCCGCTTGCCCGCATCTGTAACCAGACGAATGCCGCGTGAATCCTCGGCGCCCGAGAACCAGGCTACCAGCGGCCCGTCGGTACCGATCGCCGACGTTGGACCCGAGTGGGGGCAACCGTTCACTTTCCAGTTGTCCTTGAACAGAATGCGGGGGCTTGAAAATGTCCTGCCGTTGTCGGTAGACACCATCGTAGCGATGTCCCGAACGTTATCGTTGTTTTCGCGGTAGTACATGTGCAGCTGGCCTTTCGGATCGACCAGCAGGCTAATCGGGCAGCAATCGCAAACGAAGGGGTCGAGGGTGCGCTCTGCACTGAACGAATCGCCCGACGACGTAACAAACCGGAGGTCCCGTGAGTGGGCCTTACCTTCAATGTCGTTCAGATACGCTACGGCTACTTCCCCGTTTGCCATCACCGTTGCATCGAAGAAGCCACGTACTACGTTCGGCGATTTATCGCTGTGAACGGGGGCAGGCTGCGTCCAGGATTTACCGCCGTCTTTCGATACAGCATAGACAATTTGCAGATCGCGCGGCCGTCCACCACCGGTATTTGCTTTCGGAGCGGCCGGCTGGTGACCTTCATGATGGGTTGCGCCCGCACTGTGGCCGGCATGTGCATCCTGGTTTGTAGTCGCCTGCGTGGCTGCCTGTTCCGGACCGCGCAGCGCGAAAACCGCCATCATGGTGCCGTTTTTCCTGAAGAGCAGCCGGGGACGCATAAGCCGTGAGTTGCCGATGCCCGCCGATGAATGGATCAGTTGCTTGTCGCCAAAGGTCTTGCCTTTGTCGGGTGAGAGCGCCCAGTAGAAGTACACAACTCCGTTATCGTCTTTCTCGGTCCATGACATGGCCACCTGACCCTGAGGTGTCTGCATCAGGAATGGAACGGCATAGGCCCGCGTGGGGTCGGCAAACTTGTCGGCGGCATGGCCGTTATGCATAACGGCCGCGAGCAAGCCAAGGCACAACAATAGGTTAAGACTGTATTTCATGGCGAATTAGGATGAACACTTATTTTTTATGGGTAAAACTGGTTGTTAAAAGCGGTACGACACTGTTGTAACGAACTGGCGGGGCGGAATCGGCATAATGCTGTATCGGTCGTGAATCAGGTAGTTCAATTCGTTGGTAATGTTCGATACCTTAGCCAGCAGGGAGATTTTCCGGTAGGTGTAGCCGGTCGTAAGGTCGATTGTAGTGAAGCCACTCAGCGGAATCAGGCGATTGAATTCGGGCGTTTGTCCAACGGTGTTGTTCAACCCGCCATTCCGCGCACCGGTATAGAAGGCTGACGCGCCTACCTTCAGGCCACGAAGCTGCGGCAGATCGAACGTATAAAAGATGGTGGCATTGGCAGTGTGAGCGGGGTTATTGATCAGGCGCTCGCCCAGAATCGGCGCTCCTTTTACCGTCGACGTTTGCGTATATCGCATGTAGTTATACCCGTAGCCTGCAATGAAGAATAGATTTCGGGACAAATTGCCATTGAGGTCAATTTCCAGCCCGTCGCTGGTCGTTTCGCCGGTAAACTCTTTTACGTTAGCGTCCGTATTGGGTGAACCATCGAGCTTGAACGGTGCCATCTGCGCGAAGTCGCTGTTGACAATGTGATAGACACTGACATTGGCAGAGAGTTTACCGCCAAAAAGCTCGTTCTTCGACCCAATCTCATATTGGTCGACAATGGAAGGGCGCAGCAACTGACCGTAAATATCGACGCCTGAGTTAAGTGTGAAATTGTTGGAGTAGCTGGCGAACAGCGAGTTCGTTGACCGGGGCTGATAAATCAGGGCAACCTTCGGCGAAAAAGCCCGGTCGTACTTTGTGGCCGTCGCACTCCTTGATTCGGCATTGGTGCGCAGGTCGAGAAGCTGAGGTTGCACCGCTTTCTGGTACGACCAGCGCAGGCCGGCAAACACTTTAATCTTATCGGTCAGGCTAATCAGATCCTGTGCATACACGCCCATCCGGTACGAAGGCGACGTTGTCCGGGTGATCGCCGTGGCATCCGGGATGTCGTTCCGAACCTCAAATTTATTTGGGTCAAGGATGTTAATTCTGTCATAAGTCACAACTGGTTTGCCGCCACTTGTGATGGTGAAGGCATTGCTGACACTGACGATATTGACCAGATCGGTACCCACCAGCGTCTGGTGTTCGATCGGTCCGGTGCTGAACCGACCATTCAGGTTGAGCTGACCCGTGTAGTTTAGTTCGCTGGTTTTAGCCCGGCTCAGTGAGCGGCTCCAGTCACCGTTGGCGGCAATATTGTTGTTCGGGACTCCGGCTCCGTAAGAACTGATATCGGTACGTTGCGCAGACGTAATGAAATTCAGCCGCCAGATATTGCTGAAGGCATGGTCAACGGTCAACGACGCACTCGTCTGATCCATATTGTTGTAAGCCCAGCGGGTGTTGATGAAACGTGACCGGGGGATGTTGGTCGGAATAACGGCCTGCTGGTTGGCATTCAACGAACCGACACCGTTATCGGGCGTCAGGTTTGAGCGCAGGTAGTCGCCCTGCAACAAAATGGTTGTTTTCTGACCGAGCCGGTACAGCAGCGACGGATTGACGTACACCCGATCCGTTTTGACGACATCGCGGTAGCTTTTCGCTTTCTCATACGTACCAACCACCCGGAACGCCAGGTTTTTGGCCAGCGGTCCGTATACATCCACGATGGGTTTAAGCAGGTTGTAGCTGCCTACCCGCATAGACACTTCGCCCCCGTAGGTGAACTTCGGTTTTTTAGTGACCATGTTGACAACCAGGCCGCCCGATACGTTACCATACAGCAAAGCGGCACTACCCTTCAGCACTTCAACCGATTCCAGGGTGCTGGCTTCCGGAAAACCGGCTGTATTGGAAATTACTCCGTTTTTGAAAATGCTGCCGGCTGCTCCGGCAATGCTGATGCTGTAGCCTCGGGCCGAGAAGGTTTCCGCAACGCCACCCCGCTGCTGGGTCAGCGATACACCACTCACGTTTTTGAGGGCGTCGCCCAGGCGCGATATCTGCTGATTTTCAATAACTACTCTGCTGACAATACCCGTTGTCTGGGGCAGATCGAGCGGGGTAATGTTGGCCTTCCCAAGGGTCACTACCTGCCGGGTACCCGTAACCTCAACCTCATTGAGCTGAGCCGCGTTTTCAGAGAGCGTTACGTCAGCGGTGGTTGTCTGGCCCGCAACGACGGTTACCGGTTTCTCCTGGCGCTGCAAACCAACGTAAGTAACGACCAGGGTATACGTACCACTCGGAATGGATTTAAGAACAAACGAACCGTCGTCGGCCGTGATGGTCCCTTTCCGTATTTCTTTAAGCGCTACGTTCACAAAAGCGGCCGGCTTGGCATCCAGGGTAGTGACAACACCCGTTAGAGACCCCGTATCCTGAGCGGTTGCGCTGGTTGTATAAAAGAGAAGGCAAGAACAAAACGTAAACAGACAACTATAGAAGAGCTTCATTTATTTAGATTAAATATAAACAGTGGCAAATATAAGGCTCCGCGGATAAAACTTACAAGCATAAATTAGAAATCAATTAGAGAAACTTTTTGAAGCGCTTAGGCTGCCTATTGAAGATGGGTTGGTTTGCCCATGCGTATTACAAAGCGGCATGGTTGCTGTGACAATAGATTTTTGGTAATCTCTACGATCATCCGTGAAAGAGAAGCTGCCATTGATGAAGCGATGCTTAGTACCTGGAGGATAGCCACATAGCACAAACGAACCGGGCATTCAGAGCCGCTCATTTGTAGAATACAGAGTACTGAAAAAGCCGCAAGCATGAGCCAGGTATAGTTCGGTTACCTGCAATACACTCATTTATAAAGGGTTATTTGGACGGTGGCATGACATTTGCCCAAAGTTGTTTGTTGGCTGCTACGTAACTGGTAGGTTGCTAACGAACTTCTTTTGTCAGTAATCAATGTGTTATTCTGTTTGATACAACTATGCTGCAGGAGCAACGAATTGAAAAAGCTGTACATATGTTTAAAGCAATTGCTCATCCCATGCGTTTACAGATCACGCTTTTGCTGGGGCAGAAGAAGGAGCTAACCGCCACAACCATTCAGGAATATCTGGACGCTGATCAGTCGCTGACATCCCATCACCTGGTTTTTATGAAGAACAAAGGGCTGCTAACCACCCGGCGGCAGCATAAGAACGTCTATTATTCGTTGGTAGAGCCGGGTCTGGCCAATGGCATCGCTGTATTGCTGGATGTGGTTGGCTCAACAATCTAAGGGTAGGTAACAGTATTGAGTAAATACAACTGATAGTGGTTCACAGTCCAACCAGCGAAATAATCAATTCATTCCTTTGCTTTTAAAACCTATATTTAAAATAGAGTATTAGGTAACTATTTGTCATTGAGAAGCTTATACATGGTATGATGATCATTGGCAAGCAGTAAACCAAAACATATTATCATACCGATTACTCAAACCATACACAATCCGTTTGGACGCATCTGACTAATGTTGTTTACTTTGCTTAAAGTTCAACTAAATCAGAAAGAGACACATGAAAAAATTCTTCGCTTCTTTAGTGATTGCTTCTTTACTATTGACTTGTACCCAGTCTTTTGCCCAGATGAGCATTGATAAAGGCGTTAAATTTATCAATGCTGGTATTGGTGTAGGAGGCTACTCAAGTGTAGGGGGTATTGCTCTTGGTGCCGGGGCGGACTTCGGTGTTGCTCCCAATATCACAGTTGGAGCACAACTTGCTTACCGAAGCTTCAACTATGGCTATCTCGGGTTCAACGACAAGATCAACTATTTATATTTTACCGCGCGCGGTTCTTATCACTTCAACGAGCTGTTGCAGATCGGGTCAGACAAAGCCGATCTTTATGCTGGATTAGGTCTTGGTTACCAGAGTGTTACCTACAGCGATCGTTTTGGTACCGGCTTCAACACATTTGGAAGCGGTATCTACGTTCCCATTCACATTGGTGGACGGTATATGTTCAGCGAAAACATCGGTGGTGTTGCTGAATTAGGAACTGGTATAGCTCCGCTGTTTCTGGGCGTTACTTTCAAATTCTAATTGCTCTAACTACAAATAAGAATCCCCAACGCTCACCAGCGTTGGGGATTTGTTTTTTAAGCAACCGCTTACTTACTCCCTGGCTGGTTCCTGCAGGCTCGTTACGCCCATGTTCCAGAGGATGAACGAGTATATATCAGCCATCGTTTCCAGGTTCTTCTTCGTATTGCTGGCCCCGTGACCGGAGTTGGTATCAATACGAATCAATACCGGATTAGCCCCTTTGTAAGTTTGTTGCAGCGTAGCTGCGTACTTGAACGAATGTGCCGGTACAACCCGGTCGTCGTGATCGGCGGTGGTAATCAGTGTGGCCGGATAGTTAACGCCCTCCCGGATATTGTGGATGGGCGAATACGCGTACAGTGCTTTAAACTCCTCCGGGTTTTCGCTGCTGCCGTAGTCGGCAATCCAGTTCCAGCCAATGGTAAACTTATGGAAACGCAGCATGTCCATTACGCCCACCTGCGGAATGGCAACGCGGAACAGGTCGGGGCGCTGGTTCATAACCGCCCCCACCAGCAGGCCACCGTTGGAGCCACCCCGAATGGCAAGTTTCTTGGGTGAGGTATACTTCTGAGCAATCAGGTACTCGGCTGCCGTAATGAAATCATCAAAAACATTCTGTTTTTTCAGCTTCATACCCTGCTCGTGCCAGGTTTCGCCGTATTCGCCCCCTCCGCGCAGGTTGGCCTGGGCGTAGATGCCACCCTGTTCCAGAAACGGAACCAGCAGTGCATTGAACGATGGGGGCAGGCTGATGTTGAAGCCGCCGTAGCCGTACAGCAGCGTTGGGTTGTTGCCGTCCAGTTTCAGGCCTTTGCGGTACGTCACGAACATGGGAATTTTCGTACCGTCTTTGCTGAGATAAAAAACCTGTTTCGTCTCATAATCAGCAGGCTTGAAGTTCACTTCAGGAGCGCGGAAAACGGTGCTTTTTCGGGTGGTTATGTCGTAGCGATAGATCGTGGGCGGGAACGTAAACGATGAGAAATTATAGAATACGTAGCTGTCGTCCTTCTCGCCCCCAAAGCCGCTGACGGACCCAATAGCCGGCATGTCGATCTCGTTTTCGAGCGTCCCGTTGTAGGCATACACGTACACGCGCGAGGTTACGTCTTTGGCGTATTCGACAAACAGCTTGCCACCGGCCGCATTAACACCACCTTCGGCTATGGGTTCCGGTTTTTCCGGAATGAGGGTTGCAAACGTTTTCCGTTTTGAATCGTACGCAACCACCTTACTGTTGGGTGCTTTTTCGTTTGTCGAGATGATTAGCCGGTCGCTGTCGTTGTCGACTACGCTGTAGCTGTAATCCGTAATCTCGGTCACAACCGACACAAACGCAGGCTTGGGCGAACGGGTATCCAGCGCGTAGAGGGCGTTGCCGTCCTTACCCTGACCGCGGTCACTGATCGTCAGAATGGCAAATCGTTCGTCGTCGGTTGTGCTGACGAGGTGAAACCGCTGCGGGTTTTTCGGGTCTTCGTACACCAGCCGGTCGGCCGACTGGGACGTGTTCAACGTGTGAAAAAAGACCTGGTGGTTTTCATTTCTGGCCGCCAGCGCGCTGCCTTCCGGTTTTGGATAGCGGCTGTAATAGAAGCCGTTACCCTGCCAGGCTGCATTCGAGATTTTTACCCAATCAATGGTTTCGGGCAGGTATTGCTTGGTTGCCAGGTCCATGATACGAAACTTCTGCCAGTCTGATCCGCCTTCGGAGAAGCCCACTACGGCATATTTCCCATCTTTCGACAGTTTGAACTCTACCAACCGGGTCGTACCGTCGGGGGAAAGCGTGTTCGGGTCGATCACCACCTCGGGCGTACCGGCCAGACCTTTCTGGCGGTACAACACGGACTGATTCTGGAGCCCGTTGTTCTTGTAAAAATAAAACCAGTCGCCTTTGCGGACCGGGGCTGAATACTTAGGGTAGTTGTACACGTCTTCCAGCCGCTGCTGCAACTGCGCCCGGTACGGAATTTTAGACAGGTAGTCGAACGTAACCTTGTTCTGTGCCTTGACCCACTGAGTTGTTTCGGCCGAGCGGTCGTCTTCCAGCCATCGGTAGGGGTCAGTTACCCGTGTGCCGTGGTACGTATCAACCTGATCGACGCGCCGGGTCTGGGGGTAAGTCAGTGGTACAGACGGGTTAGCGCCCGACGTCTGAGCGAAGGCAGCAAATGAACTTGACATGAGTAGTAATCCAATCTGAATATGAAGTCGCATAGGTTCCATCTTTAAAAAAACCGTATAATTAGATAAAGTTCAGGGTTTTGGCGGGGTAGTGCAATGGCTTTGCCGAAAAGGGACGAATAATTAGGATGGGTCATTCTAATTTGTTGAAATTTTTATAACTAGATAACTCATTGACAAGTATCTCATCTGATTGGCTCACGTCCGAATGATCCAGTATCGGTATCTGATCATCCGCTGCCTGATTGGCTTGTTGGGGGCGCTGGCGCTACCCGGATGGTCGCAGACTGGCCCGACGCTACGTGTCGATCATATCGGCGTGAACGATGGGTTGACCCAGGGATCGGTGTATTACATGCTCAAGGACAGCCGGAGCTTCCTCTGGTTTGGTACGCAGGATGGCCTCAACCGCTACGACGGCCATCGTTTCCGAACCTTCCGGCCGTCGTCGAGTGAACCCGGCCACATTCAGGGCGTCAATATTTTTGGTATCATCGAAGACCCCGACGGTAATCTTTGGGTTGGTACCGAAGCCGGCCTGAATCGGTACGACCGGCAGCGCGACCGATTTACCTGTTATTACGCCACGCAACCGGTGAAGCCGGGCGAACAGGTGCGTAGCCGGAAACCGGTGCTGAGCCGGACACTACCGTTTTATGTTGATAAAACCGAGCTGCTTTACCTCAATGATGCCGAGGGACTGGTTCGGCTTAATTATCACACCGGTCAGAAAACGATACTTAATCCATCGCTTCATCCAACCAAAGAATATGACCTGCAAAGCTCTACCGTCCGGACGCCAACCGGCGACGTCTGGCTGCATGCGCCCAAGGGCCTGATGCGGTATAACCTGCGCGACCGGACCTTACACCACTATTTCAGCGGGCAGCCTGACGACCAGACCGGACCGGCAAGAGCCGTTTTTTCGTTTTACGTCGATACCGATAACATCGTCTGGATTGGCTCCAGTTCGGGCCTGATCCGATTCGATTACCGGCGCAATACGTACCAGACGTACGAGACAATGGGCAGTATGGCCCTGAGCCCTATCTATAGTATCGCGGCCGATCAGCGTGGGCGGCTTTGGCTCGGAACCCAGCGCGACGGGGTGCTATACTTCAATAAACGCCTGCAAACGTTCGGGCAGGTCAATACATTCACCAACGATTTCAGGCGGTTGAACGATTTTGAAGTAAGCAAAGTATACGTTGATAATCTGGGCGTAATCTGGGCGAATGCCGACCCCGATGGGCTGGCTCGTATCGTACCGGATGCGTTTGTGTTCGGCGGCTTTAGCAAACGCCAGACGACCGCCGAACTGCCCGACGATCAGCGCCTGAGTCATTATTCAATCCGGGGTTTTCTGGAAGAGCGGCCCGGCCGATTATGGGTGGCAACCGAAGATGGTATTAACGTACTGGATCTGGCTACAAACCGGGTTGTCAGGCGTTATCTGATCAACGGCATTCAGGAAATTGAACGACGTAGTAAGCTGCCCATGCACAATCTGGTCAAGTGTTTGTACCGCGATTCGCAGCAGCGCATCTGGGTTGGCTCCTTAGGCGGGGTGCTGCTGTTCCGCCCCGAAACCGAAACGTTCGAGCCAGTGCTGTTCTCGTCTTCCTCCAGCCTCGTTACTTCCAACTACGTCCGCAACCTGGTCAATGTAAACGACAGCACCCTGGTAGCCGCGACCGAAGATGGCCTGTACGCTCTGAACACCCGTCAGCGTACGTGGTCCGTATTGCCGGTGTTGCCCGGGGTGAACATATTCAGTTTGTGGTTTGATACACGAACCCAACGGCTTTGGGTCGGTACGTATCTGAAGGGGTTTGTGTGCTACCAGCTGCCATCGGCTGATCGGCCCAGCGCATGGCGTCGGGTGTATGCCGGCCTGAACGGATGCACGGTGCTGCACATCCGGCAGGATGCTCATCAACCTAAACTGTGGTTAGCTACCGATCGGGGCGTCGCTACGTTTGATACGGTTACGGCCCGCACCGCTTTGTACACTGTTCAGCAGGGGTTGGCCAACGCGTTCGTTTACGGTACCCTTTCCGATAGCGGGCGAAACGTATGGATGAGTACCAACCGGGGCATATCGCGGTTCGATCCATCGACCAGGACGTTCAAGAACTTTACGCTCAGCGACGGGCTGCAGGGGTACGAATTCAACGGGAATGCCTTTTGCCGGACGGTTAACGGCGAGTTTTTCTTTGGGGGTGTCAATGGCTTCAACCGGTTCCATCCGGATCAGTATCGGGCCAGTTCATTTAACCCCAGAGTGCATATCTATAACCTTCGCATAAACGAAGAGCCCTTCGAAACGGAACACTACGTCGACGAAACGAGCGAAATCGACCTGAGCTATGATCAGAACACGGTCTCGCTCGAATTTGCCGCACTCGATTATTTCAGCAATGGATACAACACGTACCAGTATCAGCTTACCGGCTACGATGCCCAATGGGTGTCGGCTGGTGAACGCAACTACGTCCGGTACGCAAACCTGCCCCCCGACCGCTACGTTTTTCAGGTCAAAGCTGCCGGTCGGGATGGCCACTGGGGTAGTCAGGTTCGTCAACTGATTATTCACATCCGGCCTCCGTTCTGGCAAACGTTGTCGTTCATGCTGCTCGTGGTGCTGACCATTGGCCTGCTGGTTTTCGCCTGGATTCGTCGGCGCGAAAACGCCATCCGGCACCAGCAGGCTGACCGGCTGCGGCTTGCCTATGACATTCAGGAACAGGTCAAAAAGGACATCGCCCGTGATCTGCATGACGAAATCGGCACTCGATTAGCTACCCTGAAGCTCTACACGACCCGGCTGGCTCAGTTCGTCGATGAAACCGCCGAAGTGCGTTCGCTTAAGGAAAATATATTTGGGCTGATCGGCGATACGATCAGTGATGTTCGAAATCTCCTTCGAAAACTGAACCCACAAACGCTGGAGCAGTATGGCTACGTAGCGGCCGTAGAAGAGTTGTTCAATCGCATCAATGCAACCAGTACGGGCACGCTCAATGCGTACCTGGAACTGACCAATGCGCCCGGCGCCGATACCCCCGAGGCCGATGGCCAGGCCGACAGTCTGTTGGGCAATCGTTTGCCTGCCGGCATGGAAGTGATGTTGTACCGGATTACGCAGGAACTGGTGAACAATTCTCTCAAACACGCCAACGCCAGCCGGATCGACCTGTCCATTCAAGGGTTTCCGGATCGCTTGGTGCTGATCTATTCTGACAACGGGCAGGGGTTTGATTACACGAAGTCCCGGCAGGCAGGCTCTGGACTCGGCATCGGCAACATCGAATCGCGGGTGGCTATTCTGAATGGTCGGGCCGACTGGCAGACACAGCCCGGCCGCGGTATCCGCATCACCATCGAAATTCCGATTAACCGCGCCTACCGACGCCCGCCCAACAGATCCGAGCCGTTGTCTCAGCCGCAGTGAGCCGATAGCAGCCCGACACGGGGAATTAGCCCAGCCGGGTCATTCAGGAGCATTTTCTCAAAAAGCCGGACCGTCGCGGCTGCATCGCCCTGCGCCCGGTGGCGGTCATTGAGCGGAATATCGAGGGATTGGCACAGATTTCCCAGACTGTAGGAGGGCAGGCCCGGAAACAGCTTCCGGCTTAGCCGTACGGTGCAGAGCGTTCGCCGGAAGTAGTCGCATCCCAGCCAGTTCAGCTCTTTGCGGATGAAATTGAAATCAAAGCCGACGTTGTGAGCCACGAAGATCGCATCCTCAGTAATACTCATGACCTCACTGGCAACGTCTTCAAAGGTCGGTTCGTACTGAACCATCTCGTCGGTTATGCCCGTCAGGCGGCTGATGAACGGAGGAATCGGCTGGCCGGGGTTCAGGAGGGAATGAAAGGTGTCGACAATCTGTCGGCCATCATGTCGGTAGATGGCAATCTCGGTCAGGCGGGTAGGGCCTTTTACGCCCCCGGTGGTTTCGACGTCAACGATACAATACACGCCTTAAAGATACGAAAAATATACGCTCGCCGTTGAGTGGAGCAGTACGTCTGCTCCACCTTTTCAACAGCCTGTTATCGGGAGGCCTGAAGCGGCCGCAGTTCCATCGGCCGACGGGCGACAACCCCCTGCCGGATGAGTCGCAGGGTATAATCAAGGATGTAATCGCGATTCAGCAACAGGTCCTCGTACGTCCGCTTGACCATAAAATCCGGCTCTACCGTAAAACCGTTGGCGCGGTCTGCATCAACATCATGCACCAGTTTTTTCAACGGAATCCGGACCTGAATGCGGGAGTTGGGCAGGGTTACCATCTTAAAATGACCGGCGAAATCACCCCAGTAAGCGCTTCCGCTGGCTTCGCCGATGTACGTGCCCATATTGGCGTCGAGCGTCTTGGCCATGACGGATGTCGTAGCCGAAAACGAAGCGCCATTGACCAGAAAATACAGGTTTCCTTTGAACTGTTGTTTATGTGGCTTATACCGGTGCCGTGACGACCGGCTGGCGAACCCACCGCTTCCATCGGGCTTGTAACGTAAACTAAAATTCAGCGCCGAGAACGGGTTCCAGCGAGTTACGAGTTCGGCACGGGCGGCTTTCTTCATTTGCTCCCGCTGCATGATCGTGAACGAACCGGGCATCCAGTACCGGAGCAGCTGGGCTGAGTTCAGCACGAGCCCCCCGCCATTGCCCTGCATATCGACGATCAGGTTCTGTACGTTCTGGCCACGGATTTGCTCAAACGCTTGTTTCAGCCGCCGGTTAAATGACCACTGGAACGGATCCGTTTTTTTGAGTCCCATGAACGATGAAATGCGCAGTACGGCCGTTTGGGTCAGCGTATCAACCATCCGGACCGACAAGTTTGGCCGGGTGTCGATTTCATGGGAGTATCGCCTGCGAAAACGTGACCGGAAGCCATCGAGTGACGGACAACGCACCCGAGTGTAGCGGATGGTTGTGTCAGCGGGTAGCCGGTAAGAAATGGAAACTGAATCGGCAGAACCAAACCACGCTGCGTAATAATCGGCAAATTGCACCATGCTCCACTGCCGCCGGCCAGTCAGGTTGTCGCCGTCTGAGCCGGAGCGATCGTTTTCCATCAACTCCTGATGTAAACTGGCCACCGTTCGCCCATTGATCGTCAGCAGTTCCGTACCCCGCCGAAGCGACGTATCGGAAGACACATTGTGGGTGATAAAGTAATCGTCGGTGGTGCCGACCTGACGGATGTAAAACGGAATGAACCGGGTTGATTTTCCGATGTAATTTTTCCGGTGGTTCAGGTTGGTATGCCCATCCTTGATGGCAGCAACGAGCGGACTGACGTGCCGAAAAAACGTGAGGTAGTCCATCGGAGCCGTCAGGCTGTTGTACAGCGAGTCATACAACTGCTCCATGCGCGGTTTGGGTGTGTAGTACCCAACACCAGGATGAAGAAGGTCGAGCTTGCGCTTAAGGTAGTTGAAATCTTCGCGGGCTTCCTTAGGGGTAATCGTTTGTGCAGTTGACGTATGGGCCAGCCCAATCCACAGTCCTGCCAGAAACACCAGATGGCCAAATTTCATTGCGTAAAGTCACGGTAAAACACCAGGTCTGTCGACGTGGTCATGTTGAACCGTGAAGTTAAAAAATGGCGAAACAAATTTCAATAGAAATTGTTTACTAGCTCATCAAAATTTTGTCTCTTCCTGATTTGGCAGAGCTAAACGAATTAGTCCGTATAAAAGTAAACCGCTCGGACCCAGCATAAAACACAAAAGCAGACACGGTACGAGCCAGCCATGGTGAATGCCCCGGGTCTGCCCATCCCGCAGGACATAGCTGCCCGCCACCAAATCAAAAGCCAGATAATGAATCCATCCGGCCAGCACAGCCTCTTTCTGGCCGGTGAAAAGCGACTGTACGCCAGCCAGCGTAGAAAACGCCTGAAAGTCCAGTGCCGGACCATTGCCGGTCGATGGAATGTTGAAAAGCCAGTAGAGGTACATGCCGGCCAGAATCATTGGAATTGGCAACATTCGGGCCAGGATCTGGGTCATGCGCCATTGAGGGGCTACAATCATCAGTATCCATTGAGGTAGCACCAGCAGGTTGGCGTACTGAAAGGCGGTTTCGGGGGTCATGGCGGGGTGGTTTACCAGTGAAGCTAAACAAAAAATAGGCATAACCCCAAAAAGGTCAGTGCAATGAGCTAAAATCCTGGTTTCTCACATTACCGGTAGTTATCCACACCTGATTGTGGATAACTTAAACTCTGGTTGATAGCCAGACCAAACCGATCGGGCTAAGCTTCTGCTTACGTTCCAACTCATCGGTCGCGCCTTAGCGGTTTCAATGTCCGAGGTTTCCAAACATTCAATTCACATAAAAAAACACGCCATACTCTCAGAGCATGGCGTGTTGCAATAGTATTGAAAACCAGCTTAGCGAACCGCCCGGCGGTCGGGGTTACCGTCCGGATCACCCGTCACCGTACCATTGTAGTACAATCGGCCGGCGTTGACCAGCAGAATCCCCGCTACGTGAGGAGTAGCCATTGATGTACCGCTAAGGGTAGCGTAGGACCCGTTCTTATACGTAGACTGGATGCTCACGCCCGGCGCCGAGATGTCGATTGGGGGATTGCCGTAGTTCGAAAAGCTGGCAAACCGGTTGTTCGAATCAAACGCCGATACGGTATAGATCCGGGAGCCGTTTACCCGCCCCGGCGATGAGTTGTTCGCGTTCCGCGACTCGTTGCCAGCCGCCAGCGCAAAGTAGATGCCTTTGTTGGACGCATTCACAACCGCATTGTCCAGCGCCGACGAGATGCCGCCACCCAAACTCATGTTGGCTACGTCGCCCGCCCGGCCGTTGGCCGCTACGTAGTCGACGCCCGCAATAACCCCAGCGTTAGACCCGCTGCCGCTGCCCGATAAAACCTTTATCGGAACCACTGTGGCACCGGCTGCTACCCCCACAACACCCACTGTGTTGTTACGGGCCGCAATTGTACCGGCAACGTGGGTACCGTGGCCATTCAGATCGTCGGGCGTTGGTTCCGTTGAGATGAAGCTTCGGCCGCGCGTCTGGCTAACGTTCAGGTCTGGGTGATCCAGATCAATACCGGTATCAATTACCCAGGCTACGTTTGAACCGGTGTAGTTAACGGCTCCACCGATGCGGGTAATACCCCAGGGAGTTGTCTGGGCCTGCGCCGTTACGCCACCGCCCGGCAGCCGGAGCTGAATCGTCTGATCCGGTTCTACCGATTCGACGAACGGCAGCCTTTGCAGAATCGCCACTTCTTTGGAAGTCAATGAAACGGCAAATCCTTTCAGCGCCGATACGTAGACTTGCTTGGCACGCTGGGCAATGTCGGCTCCGGCCAGCCGCCCGATCAGACCACGCATGCCAACAAGCCGGGTTTCATACGCAGCTGACTGTTCGGGGAGCAGGTTAGCCAGCGATGCGTCTTCTTTCAGCGTAACAATGTACAGTTCTTCGTCTGCTGATGCCCGGGCCGATCCATCTCCGGCGCTATACCGCACGAGGTCATTTGGCACCGATGTGTTTGTACTGACAGCCTCAGGTTCATTGATTTGACAGGAGGCCAGCAAAAGGGGCAGGCATAGGCCTACTAAGGCACTTTTTGAGAAGTGTGACATAAAAGTTTAGAAGGTAAAGTTTGCTTTGACTTGTGTGAGGCCTCGTCTGAAAATTAGAAATTAAAATGATTTGTACAAAATAAAATATGAAAAATAGTAAATTTTTACTACCACTTTTTTATTAACATAATCACGAGTCTTTCAAATATTAACTAAGAATCAGTTACTTATTTAGATAAAGCATGAACAAAAAAATGTCTATAAAAGCTATTGGTCAACCAACGTCGTAAGCGGGTATCCGAAGCGTTACTCTGGTACGGCTGGTTGATCAGAAACGCCATCGCGCCTGCACTTTCACCTCCGACTTATGAGGAGCATTGATCTGGTCGAGGTCGGTGCCAACCGTTTCCTGATTGGTCAGATCAGTTCTGGCCCAGCGTACCCAGATATCCAGATGCCGGTTCAGGGTGTACTGAGCCAAGACATAGTGCCGGATGCCCCGGTTAAAATAAGCCGGAAAGGAAAAGGCATAGAGTACATCGCGCTCGTATACGTACTGACGGCTATCATAATTATCGGTGCCAAACAGGGCAAGGCGACCACTCAGGCTTAAGCGACCCCGCTCGACCGTAATATCCTGTACTAGAGCAAATCCCGTAGACGCTGCTTGTCCCCTGTAGGCAAAACCACCCACCTGCGCTCTTGACCGTAGTGTAACACTGTGCCATGGACTATACTCCGCGTTCAGTGCGATGCTCCGGCGCGTAGTGCCGACGACTTCTTTAGGGGAGGTTTTGCTGCCGGGGCGGTTTTTCTGTTTGTGCTCTTCGTGGTATACGGCGTAGAACGTTGTCTGACGGTTTGGGGTATAGGTTGACTGAAGGATGTAATCAAACCCACGCGATGGCTTATCGACGAGGTATTTCAGCCACGGAAAACGATAAACGTCGAGAAAGCCACCAACGGTTAAGCGCCGATACACACTATACTTGATGCCAGTGTAGGCGCCGGATTCGTTGATGGTTCGGCTTCCTTCGCTAAATCCGTTGCCGTAGAAGCTGTGGAAGTTTCGATCGTAATGGCGCAGCACCACCGAAAGATCCAGCCGGCGGGTCAGGCTGGCCAACACGCCGGCCACTCCCCCCATGCCTCCGCTATTGGTCTGCGAGCCGGCACTACGGGCCACCTCGGCAAAAAGATTCAGGTTATGCCAGACGTAACCCCCGTGTAAGCCAACGACAAAGTTTTGCTTACCGGTAAACTCAAACTGGTTATACGGTAAATCGCGCTTGCGGTACGTCTTGTCGAACATGGTGTGCAGAACCGTCAGACCCAGTTGAAGCTGGTGGCGGTTGTGGTACAGCAAATGCCCGCCGAGGTTGGTTTCGAGCAGACTGGCGTGGTCGTCCAGTTCAGACGGAGTACGGTGCAGGCCCGAGGTCAGCAGCGACGTAGCAATCGTACCTTCATCACCTTTTCCGGTGGCTGTGTTGGCATCCCGGCGATTCCGGGCCGTCAGAATCGTCAGGTCGAAGGCTGGGTGCAGGGCATAGGTTGCCGTGGCGCCCCGGAGGTAGCCGTATTCGGTGAGCGAGGTGTAGGGCCGCGCCCCGAGTGTTGGTCGCCGGACGGTCTGAATGGCTTCGGCGCTTTTGCCCAGCACAAATCCGGCCGACAGCACCAGACCCTGCCCGGTCTGCACCTGATAGTCGCCCAGCAGCAGGTTACGCCATCGACCGCGGTTTTGCACCTGCGCATGAAACGATACGTAGTCAGCCCCGTACCGGGCGGCCGATGGTTGCCAGCTCAGTACTTCGCCGGGGTCTTTTTCCAGCGTCAGGCCCAGGCTGAATGCCCGCGGCCGACTATAGCGGTACCGGGCGTACCATTGCCCGGAGCCGCCTACGTACCGGGTTGGCAGTTTCCCGTTCTTGTCGGGCGTAGCGTCAGAAAACCCTTTCTGTTCTTCGAGAATCTGCTCGTAGCGGACAATCAGGTAGTTGTCCGTTGGGGTCGGCAAACCGCCCAGTAGCTGGGCATTGTCTGCAACGATCACGAACGGTAACAGGCGCCGGATGGTCGGCAGGTCGAAGTCGGGAATAGACTGAAGTTCATTCACAGAAAATAGATTGCCATTGTCCGCTCGGTACGTAAGCAGGTTATTGAGTTGCCGTTCCGAAAGCAGATACATGGCCGCGAGTTCATCGCGGGTAGCGGTGTTCAGATCGAGCGGATTTGTATGCAGTTGGGCCAGGGCGTCAAAAACTGACTGGTAATCGATGCCCTCCGTTTGAACCGGAAACAGGTCCTGAAGAAACCGGTTTAGGTCGACATCGCGACGGGGGGACTTGGTTTGGGCGCAAACAGGAACAACCAGCAGGCATCCAGCCGCCAGCAGGAGGTAAACAAATCGCAAGATGTTCTGTCAAGTTACGGTAACGCCAAGAGTCCGGGGCGCATTATCCGGCAGTCTTTACAGGAGCAAAGAAAATAAGAGAGCCGGAGGAAACCCCCGGCTTTATCACCTTTTAATCCCTGGCGTATGTTCTTAGGCGAACCGGCGTTTCAGGATTTCGACCAGTTCGCTTACCTCATCGCTGCTCATATCCCACAGGTACTGGGATGCGTACCGATACGAAATCAGGTCGAGAGCCTGGCCGTAGTTGTTCATTTTGTCCAGTTCCTCGATGGCCTGGTTGTAGGCGCTCGGGCTGTTGTTGAACAGGTGGTTAATAAACCGAAACTTCTGATTTAAAGAGATACTCCGCGCAATGCTTTCAATCGGTGCCCGGTTGAACGACTCGCCAACGGTTGCCTGGGCCGCCGAAGCCGCGGCTTCGCGCAGCCGGTCGTTGAGCGTAGGTGCCGACTCGGTTGTTGCAATAACCGGCGTACTTTCGGTCGAGGTTGGCTGGCTGATGGCACCGGCGGGCATGGGGCTCGGCTGGCTGATGGGCGCAACCGGTTCCGGACCGGCTCCGCCGTTCAGAAACTTTGGGCCACCGCCACCAATAGTGGCTTCTTCGGCTTCGCTGGTAACCGGCACAAATTCGGCCGGTTCGGCAGGCTCCTCTCTCTCAACCGGAGTAGTAGCTATAGGCTCCGTTGGGACAAGCGGGGCCGGGGGAACGGTCGGCTCAATGGCCGTATCAAAAAACGACCGATTCGGCGCGGCCGGAATATCATCAGGAACATGGCTGCGCAGCAGGGCCGCTACGTCCATTGGTACTTTCTCTGAAAACAGGGCTACGAACTTATCATACCGCTCCAGTTCATGGCCGCGCTGGGTGAGCGCTTCGTCCAGATAGTTCAGCGCCTGATTGACGTACACGAACGGTTTGTCGTTCATCCGCTGGGCGATATGAGCCGGAATGTACTTGTTGATGTGGGTATACCGGGTAATTTGTTTGAGTGCATCGGCCGTAAGCGTAAAGTCCGGCTGGCTGCGCAGTACTTCGTCGAAGTAGTGACGGGGATCAAAAATCATGATGATCGTCCGGCGCGTTGCTTCAGTCAGCAGGGGTTCAAGGTGCTCCCGACGTACCGAAATATGCTGTGAGACCACATTCATGAAATTTTGCAGGGCTTCCTGCACATCCGCATTGGTGTAGTCAAAATAGGGACTGCGAAACTTCTCCGCGTCAGACTTCCACTTGTCGGACAACGTACTGATGACGAACAAATTAATCTGGCTAATGGGCGTTAGTTTCAGAATTTGCTGACCGCTGATCGTTGGGTGGTGCTGAAAAAAATCGGCGGCCACCCGGCGGGCGTACGACTTGCTGTACTCGGTAAGTGCGTTAGCGTTGAACTTGTTCGACATTGGGAAAAGCCTTTATTACCTATCTACTGTCTTAGATGTTTCTGACTATGGATTGTTTATTGGCCACCGCAAATTTTCAGCCACTAATTCATTGCTGAAAACTACGTTTATTCGGTAGTAATCACAAATATTGTCCCACTGTTGTCCTTATTGGCACTTAGTTATCTGGTTTGTATTGCAGCTACCGCCGGTGGCCGGGGTCTACCCGCCCGAACAAACCGCTGCTTCGCCCTCAAAGTTACGGGCTGATACGTTCACCGCTGGCCGCTTAATACCCTGACAGCAGCAAGCTCACGAAGTGTACCAGATGAGTTGTAGCCGATATGATATACTCCACAACACTATTCCGGATTATCTAAGTAAACAGATACCGTTTTATCGTTACTATAAACTTTTGCAGCAATTTCATGACCAATTAGTAACTAAGAAACCGTACTAAAAATTTATTAACCGATATTGCACCCACACGACATGCGCCTTCCAAAGGTTCTTGTTAGTGTGGATGTAATGTCAGAAAGCCTGATATCCATGATGTCAGGCTTTTTAATGGGTTTCGTTTCATAGATTCGGTGCCCGCCAACCGGTTGATGCAGGATTAACGTAGTACCGGAATCAATGTCAAACCGCTCAGTTTTAGATAGGCTAGGTTCCGCCCCGCCCCAACCCGCTCCTAAATTTTACGACTTTACCTACTCTGGCCGTGCCGAATCTTCAGCAGGGTTTTTACTTTTGTAAATAGATGTTTCGTGGATCGTACCTGTTTTCAAGAGCCGCCAGGCCAGGAACTACAGGGCTGTCTACCTCAAAATCACATCCGGAAGGCTTGAATCGGTTCCTGCGACTGGCCGGTCAGTCCTTCTAACACGACACCGTATGTTTATTGAACCTACTCGGCGACGCGACCCACCTCACCTCCGTACCGGCTGGATTGAGGCCATCTGCGGTTCCATGTTTTCCGGCAAAACGGAGGAACTGATCCGGCGGCTTAATCGGGCCAGGATTGCCAAACTGAATGTCCGTATTTTCAAGCCTGCCCTCGATACCCGCTACCATGAAGCCGATATCGTGTCGCACAGTGCGCTTTCTATTGAGTCAATCCCTGTACAGACGGCCGGTCAGATTCTTCAGCTCGCGGGTAATTGCGACGTTGTGGGTATTGATGAAGCCCAGTTCTTTGATAAAGACATCATCGCCGTCTGTAATACCCTGGCTATCCAGGGCCAGCGGGTTATTGTGGCAGGGCTGGATATGGATTTTGCCGGGCAGCCGTTTGGGTGCATGCCCCAGCTGATGGCCATCGCCGAGTACGTAACCAAGGTTCACGCCATCTGTGTTGTTTGTGGCGATATTGCTCAGTATTCCTACCGGCTCGTGCCCTCGCAGGAGCGGGTGCTGTTGGGTGAAACCGATAGTTATGAAGCGCGCTGCCGACGCTGTTTTAACCTCGGCGACCAGGCCGGACGCAAGGAATGGGCCTACGAAGATGTCAATAATGAATGATGACGGATGAACGATAACGGCGCTTTGGTGATAAGCAGACGGGCGGGGTGGTTGGGCGCACTACTATCGTTTATTGTTCATACGGTGTCGCTGGCCCAGATTGGCACCTGGCAGACGCACGTCAGCTACCGCTCCGCTCAGTCGGTGGCGATCGTCGGGGGGAAGGTGTATGCGGCCAGTCTGAATGGGTTCTTTTACTACGATAAAGCGTCTGGTGAGACCACCACTCTGACCAAGCAAAGCGGCCTGAGCGACGTTGGCATCAGTCGAATCATCTACCTCAACGAGCAGCAACGCTTACTGATTGCTTACCGAAACGGTAACCTCGATTTCCTTAGTCTGTCGGAAACGGGGGAGCCGGGCGACGTAAAAAATGTCAATACCATCGCCGTGGCGCAACAGTTACCCGCTGCCCGGTCAATCAATCACATCAATCGGGTGGGGAATACGGCCTATCTCAGCACGGATTTCGGCGTTGTTGTGCTCGACGTGACCCGCGACGAAATCCGGGATACGTATTTCAGCCGCACGGCCAGCGGGCAGCCGGAACCCATCTACCAGACAGCCGCGACAACCGACAGCCTGTATGCGTTGGTTGGCCTGCCGGGAGGTGGTACCAGCGACCTGCGGATGCGGGCGGTCCGGCTGGCTCCTGCGGTTAATCTGGCCGATCCGGCAAACTGGCGTTTCATACCCCGGCCGGGGCCCTTGACGCTATCCATTGTGTCAAACCAGGGGCGGTTATTCGCCACGGCCAGTCAGCAGGGAATTTTTGAACGGCAGGCCGGTCGCTGGACGCTGACCCAGGTGTTGACTGATACGACTATTCTGCAATTTGCCGGCCCGGATGGCTTACTACTGGTAACCGACAACGGAGTCAGACTGCCGAATGGGACCACCCTTACAAGTCCGTTGCTGTCGGCCTTGCCGCGCGAAGCCGTAGCCGATGGCGCTAATCGCGTTTGGGTGGCCGATCTGCAGAACGGATTGCTGGACGGACAAAATGGTACGTTTACCCCAATTGGACCGGAGGGACCGTCGCAGGACCAGTTTGCGGGGTTGTATGCCTATCCTCAAACACTGGTGGCGCTTCCATCAGCAACCCAGGTTTTTTCGGCCGAAGCGTTCAGTGTAGCGAACGGTCGCTGGCAGGGGCTTACCATCCCCGGCTTTCCAAGCCGCTTTACTTCCGCAGCTTACATACCGGCCGAACAACGGGTATACTTTGGCAGCAATGGCCGGGGACTGTGGAGCCAGGCAGAAGGGCAGCCGCTCACGCCCGTACCGCTTCCCGCCAGTATCGGCAACACAATCACCAGCCTGAGCGCCGACGTAAACGGTGACCTGTGGATTACTACGTCGGCGACGTCAACCCTACGGAATGTGCTGCACGTACGCCGGGCCGATGGCCAGTTTAACTCATTCAACATCGGTAGTCAGCTGATCGAGCAGGTGGTCGTAGCCGATAACGGTTATGTCTGGATGCGGCTGAGTTCGTTCAGTGGTATTCTGGTGTTCGACCCGGCGACCAATCGTACGCGCTTTCTCGACAGCGGGCCCGGCACGGGTAATTTGCCAAGCAGCGGAGTTCGGAGCATTGCCAAGGACCGGGATGGCGCCATCTGGGTAGGCACTGATCTGGGCGTTACGGTATTCGATAATCCATCGGCCGTACTGGATGGGCGCGTAGACGCCAACCCGCCCATATTGAATCGTCGCCGGCTACTGGCGAACGAACCCATTACGTCCCTTGTCGTTGATGGAGGAAACCGCAAATGGATTGGTACGCAGAACGGCTTATACCGCGTTTCGCCCGATGGGTCCCAACTGCTCGAAACGTTTACCGTAGCCACGAGTCCATTGCCGTCAAACGCCATCCGGGCGCTGGCCATCGAGCCGGTGTCGGGCGGATTGTTTGTGGCAACAGACCAGGGGCTGATCTCGTACCGGGGAACGGCCACAGAACCGGCGGAGCAACTGAGCAGCCTCACTATTTTTCCTAATCCAGTACGTCCGGACTACGGCGGAACCGTGGGCATCAATGGCCTGACCGATAACGCAACGGTCAAAATAGTTGATGCCGGTGGGCAACTGGTCTACGAAACCCGGTCCGAGGGCGGTACGGCTTCCTGGAATCTTCGCGATTATCGCGGTCGTTCGGCACAGACCGGCATTTATCTGGTTATAGTTGTGGGCCGCGATGGGGTAGAGGGCGTTGCCGGGAAACTGGCGGTAGTGCGCTGACCAAACGGATCATCCATACTTTTAGGCCGAGTTCGACTACGTCCTATCATTCTTTCGAATCGAAATAGCTCATGATTGTAAACGCACAGGACCCTGAAGCCCTGGAGGATTATCTGCTTCGGATGGGGTGGCTTAGTCCCGATGAACCGATTAGCCGTCTTGAAAAGCCCGGCGAGGGGAACATGAATTACACCCTGCGGGTCATTACCCCGGTCCGGACGCTGATTGTGAAGCAGGCCCGTGCCTATGTTGAAAAATACCCGACCATTCCGGCACCGGCCGGCCGGGCGGTGATTGAAGGACGCTTTTATCAGAAAGCGTCAGAAGTGCCGATGCTGTCGGCTTACATGCCCGAGTTGCTGGGCATGGACGAAGCAAACAACATTCTGGTTCTTGAAGACCTCGGTACGTCGAGCGATTATACGTTTCTGTACCAAACGGGTCGGCAACTGAGCGAGGAGGATGCGCTTGCGTTGTCGGCGTATCTGTCCGAATTGCACCAGGCGTTTGGAAGCACCGAACCGAACCCGGACTTTGCTAACCGGGCTATGCGGTCGCTCAACCACGAGCATATTTTCAGCTACCCGTTTATGGAAGACAACGGCTTCGATCTGGACACTATTCAGCCAGGTTTGCAGGCGTTGGCCATGCCTTATAAACAGGATACGGCCTTGAAACACATCGTTCGCACGCTGGGCGAACGCTACCTGGCCGATGGCCCGATTCTGCTCCACGGTGATTATTACCCCGGAAGCTGGCTGCAAACAACCGCAGGGGTAAAGGTGATTGACCCCGAGTTTTGCTTCTATGGCCCGGCTGAGTTTGACCTGGGCGTGATGCAGGCACACCTGATGATGGCCGAACAGCCTGCTTCCATTCAGGATACGGTGCTGGCTACGTACGAGCGGTCCGCCGGTTTTGACGAGGCCCTGCTACGTCGGTTTACCGGGGTTGAAATCATGCGTCGGCTTATTGGCCTGGCGCAGCTTCCGCTGCGCCTATCGCTGGAACAGAAACGGAGCCTGCTCGAAGAAGCCAGGTCGTTGCTGAGCTAACCGCCAGTTTTTCAGAAAAAAGGATTCAACGAAACGTAGTTACATCAATACCGGTAGCCCACTCGTTTTATTTGTATGACTTTACCCGCAACAACTCCTAAACCCCGGCGTATCTGGCTCGATACCGACATTATGATCGGTATGAAAGACCAGACGCCCCGCGAAGTAGACGACGCCATTGCGCTGATCATGGCGCTGCAGCATCCGGATCAGGTTGAACTGGTTGGAATCAGTACCGTCACTTACGCCAACTACGGCTATGAGGTGACGCAAAAGTTGTTGGCGTGGTACAACAAAACAGGGCGCGATATTCCGGTGTACCGCGGCTCCGATACGGCGAACGAGGTTGGCACCGAGAACGACGCCACCCGGGCACTGGCGGATGCGCTACGTACCGAGACGCTACCAATCCTGGCTATCGGGCCGTTGACAAACGTAGCCACCGTTGTGCAGAACCACCCGGAACTGATTTCGCAGATTGAGGAAGTGATTGTCTGCGCGGGTCGGACGCCTGGTTTGCCTTTCAAGCCAGGACTGGAAAAAATGGCGGTCGGAGACTACAACTTCGAGATGGACCCGGCATCGTTCAGAATCCTCTTCGACGCGGGCGTGAAGATGGTATTATCTGGTTATGAATGCAGCGTGTATTTATTTCTGGGCAAAACGGACATTGAATTTCTGAACAACGCGAATGAGCCGGATAAGTGGGTATATGATCAGCTCCGTCCGTGGCAGCAGTTCAACGAGTTGCTGTTTGGTGTCGATGGGTTCGTTCCCTGGGATACGACGCCCCTTGGGTACCTGACCCATCCGGATTATTTCAAGTATTACCACGACATACCGGTTCAAATCAATGTTCGAGCGAGCGATACGGATGCCAACAGCGAAAAGCCGTATCTGGAAGTTTCGTACGACTTCCACGACACCCCCTGGCGGGCTACCTACGCGTATAAAACGTTACCCGGTTTTGAAGAAATTGTCATAGACGATCTGAAGCAGGCTGCGGCCCGTAACCGATAACAGGCGCTTAACGACCCCGGTCGTCGTTGCTGATTTTCTTGCTTTGCTTGCCGCCCCCGGCCGTCATCTGCCCAAATCGCCACTCGAACGTCAGCCGGGCCGAACGGTTGATAATCGACCAGCGGTTTTCGGCTACGAACGTAGGTGCTTCCTGCCGGTTGATTTGGGTAAATCCGCGGGCGAACGGGTTGTTCACGCCCAGCGTCAGGCTGGCTTTCTTGTCCCAGAACTCCCGTTTGGCCGAAATACCGTACCACAACCAGCCCGTCGAATTGCCCTGCAACGACACCCAGCCTGTGCCGTAGTTACCGTTGACCTGCACCGTGTAATTCTTGGGCAGTTTATACGTGCTATTCACGTTGAAGCTCCAGATAAGCCCGCTGTTGCTTTGTTGCAGCGCCGGACTGTTGAGCGATACGTACCGTCCGTCGATGCCCCCGCTCAGGTTCCAGTCTTTATTCGGCTGCCCCGACAGGTTGATGTTCAGGCCGTACGCTTTTCGCTGGGCGATGTTCCGCGGACTGTTGGTCGAAACCCCGGCCGCATCGACCGTTGACAAGTACTCAATGGCGTTGTCGGTTTGCCGCCAGTACAACGCTGAGTTAATGGACAGGCCTTTTTTGTTCGTGACGCTATGCGACAGCTCCGTGGCGTGCATCAATTCCGGGTTCAGGTAGGGGTTGCCAACGCTAATGTTTTTCGGGTCAGCCGCGTTGACCCACGGATTCAAAAACCAGATGAGCGGACGCGTGATGCGCTGCGTATAGCTAATCTTGAGCGTTTGCTGCTTGATCTTTTTCGATAGGGTCAGGCTCGGAATCAGGTTCCGGTAGTCTGTCGCGAATCTGGTTTGGGTCGTGATAAAGTCGGCCTGAATATCCGTGTGTTCGAGTCGGGCACCGGCGTTCACACCCCAGCCACGCTTGGTTTCCATCCGCAGCGACGTGTAGCCGGAGTAGATAATCTGCCTGTAGCCGAAATCATTCGACAGCGCCGGGTTCGGTACGAATGGCCCGCGCCCATCAGCCGACTGGTCCACCCGAAACTCGCTGCCAATGTCGCGCAGGATGGTCTTTGCACCCATTTCCAGCGTAAACGTCGTCGTGTCTTTGGGGCCTCGTCTGGCAAACGGATGGGTATAGTCGGCCTGTACGGTATATTCTTTGTTGCGGCTGTAGTTGCTGCTGCGCTCGCGGTATAGTAGCAGTTCGCCCGTAATCGAGTAGCGGTCGGTATCGTAGAAGTAATTGTCGGGCATCCGGCTGAACTGCGTCAGGAGTGAGAACTCCCTGTCCGACGAAACGCCGGCTGGCCGTTTGAACGTCTTAGTGTAGCCCAGGTCCAACTGGCCATTGCCGTAGGGGTTCCGAAACTGAATAGTATTGCGAAACGCTTGTAGTTCGCGCCCGGACGGATCGGTTAGCCGAACGGTCGACACCGAGTTGTTGGGGAAGTTGCCCCCCCAGACGTTGGCCGCAAAGTTGATTCGGCTCGTGCTGTCGAAGTCGTAGTCAGCGCTCATTTCGCCGTAGCCGCCCAGGCCCCAGTTGTCCATTTGGTTTTGCTGCGTCAGAAAACTGACTGGTTCGCCGTTTTGCAGGCTGGTCCGGCGGGCAATGCTCTCATTGATGTTGCGGTAGTTGTAAACATTGGCCGATAGTGAAACACCGAATTTCTTCTTTTTCAGATTCAGGTTCGTACCAACCGAGTTGTTAAAATTACCCGCCGTAGCATTGACCGAGCCATTGAATCCCTGCAACGCCTTCTTGGTGATGATGTTGATCACACCGGCGGCTCCTTCGGCATCGTATTTGGCACCGGGGCTGGTGATGACTTCCACGGATTTGATGGTGTTGGCGGGCATTTGCCGGAGGGCGTCGGCGAGGTTGCGGGCCATCATGGCCGAAGGTTTGCCGTTAATCAGCACTTTCAGGTTGCTGTTGCCCCGCATCGACACATTGCCGTTCAAATCGACCGTCAGCGTGGGTACTTTACGCAGCACGTCGACGGCGGTGCCGCCCGCATTCGAAATGTCTTTCTCTGCATTGTACACCATTCGGTCACCTTTATCTTCAATCAGCGCTTTCTGGCCCGTAACGTTAACCTCACCGAGCGTTTTACCCTCGACGGCTAATTGCAGTGTACCCAAATCAAGGGCGGGCTGCTCTTTGGTAAGCACGACGGGTAAGGTTTTCGACTGGTATCCGACAAACGACAACGTAAGCTGGAAACGGCCCAACGGTACGTTAGGTAAGACAAACGCGCCCGCTCCGTCGGTAGTGGTGCCCGTAATGAGTCTGGTGCCATCCAGCAAGGCGACTGTGGCGTAGGGTACGGCTTTTGTCGACGTCGAGTCAACCAGCGATCCGGTGATTTTACCCGGATTTGACGAAGACTGGGCGTTCGCAAAAACGGCCCAGCTCAACAACATAACGATGAGTAAAAAGCGCATTGAGTAAGGAAAGCTAACGGTTGTAGAAGCAAAAGTAGAGTGCGGTCAGAAGCCCTGACAGGCTTTAAGATAATTTAACAGCCCACCTGGTTGCTGACGCTCACGTCTAAATGATGACAAACGGGGCGATAAGGTTGCTCAGGGCAGTATTTAATTTGTGTGCATTGGACAGGAATTCAGCCAGTCGGCAACTTAGCGTGCCATTTGATGAATCAGCCACTTTTACCTAATTTTGACCGGTTTTTCAGCCAACGCGTTAGTTATTCGCATGACATCTGGTCGTAGAATAGCTACAACTAACTTAACGCACTCAGCATGAGAGAAATACAGTTCCGCGAAGCCCTGCGGGAGGCCATGACGGAAGAAATGCGCCGGGACCCAAAGGTGTATCTGATGGGCGAAGAGGTAGCCGAATACAACGGCGCTTACAAAGTGAGCCAGGGCATGCTTGATGAATTCGGTCCGGAGCGGGTTATTGACACGCCCATTGCTGAATTAGGCTTTGCCGGTATTGGTGTTGGTTCGGCCATGAACGGCCTGCGCCCTATTATCGAGTTTATGACCTTCAACTTTTCGCTGGTAGCGATTGATCAGGTTATCAACTCGGCCGCCAAAATGATGTCCATGTCGGGCGGTCAATACTCAGTCCCCATCGTGTTTCGCGGGCCGACCGGAAATGCCGGTATGCTGTCGTCGCAGCACTCCCAAAACTTTGAAAACTGGTTCGCGAATACGCCCGGTCTGAAAGTAGTTGTTCCGTCGAACCCCTACGACGCCAAGGGACTGCTGAAATCGTCTATCCGCGACGATGACCCCGTTATTTTCATGGAGTCGGAGCTGATGTACGGCGACAAGGGCCAGGTACCGGAAGAAGAGTACCTGATTCCCATTGGTCAGGCGAACATCGTTCGGGAAGGTAACGACGTAACGATTGTGTCGTTCGGCAAAATCCTGAAGGTAGCCATCCAGGCTGCCGAGGAACTGGCAAAGAACGGCGTATCGGCCGAAGTAATCGATCTGCGCACGGTACGTCCGATTGATTACCCAACGGTGATCAACTCAGTGAAGAAAACAAATCGCTGCGTCATTGTTGAAGAGGCCTGGCCGCTGGCCGCCATATCGTCAGAACTGACGTATAACATTCAGCGCAATGCGTTTGACTACCTGGATGCTCCGGTTGTTCGGGTAAACAGCTTTGACCTGCCCCTGCCGTACGCACCGACGCTCATTGAAGCCATTCTGCCGAACGTAAAGAAGACGTTGCAGGCCGTGGATGCCGTGATGTACAAGAAGTAGAAAGCAACCGTACAGAAAATAAAGAAGCCGGGGCAATCGCTCCGGCTTCTTTATTGATGGAAAATGCAAAAACCCGATCGACAAACGGCCGGGTTTTTGCTGTGTTAATGATACTAAAACGCCTAAGGATGGGTTTTAGTTTAGGCTTTGAAAAATAGAACAATTATTTTTCATAAAATTAAGCAAGTGTGGATAAAGAGGCAAAGCTAACCAAAGAGGCTAGCGGCATTAAAACAACCAGCCGAATTATTTATGAAGTTTCGGTCCAGCACGTTGGGTCGCTTAACGTTTTGCGGCAGCGTGATCCCACAATTATTTTCTTTTCAAACCTGAGAAAAGCCGTTGATGCGATCACGGCCGAACTGGCACTGACCAATTGGCCGGCCAAAGTAAACTACATGGCGGTATACCGGGGGGTGAAGCAACGCGGCTTCTATAGCTGTGATTTTGACGTGGCCGGAACGCGCGTTTTTCGAATCAAAATCGTGCCACGGGTACTAAATCCAGCGTTGCCGCGCCTGGAAATAGACGACAATCCCGTTCACTGACACCAGTACCGCTGTTAAATAAATTCGCTCCGGGAATCAGTGCGAAAACGATTCCGATGTAAATGCTACCTGACCAGTTTTCCGGATCGCGGCAATGCCCCCTTCAATGTTGATTACTTTTTCGAACCCACGGGCTTTCAGAATAGAACTGGCTACCATCGATCGATAACCACCGGCGCAGTGGAGGTAAATCGGCTCGTTCCGATTCAGGCCGGCCATAAAATCATTGAGGGTATCAAGCGGCATATTTTCGGCACCTGCTATGTGCTCGCCTGCATATTCGGCTGGTCGCCGAACATCGGCGATCGTCAGGTCCGGGTTAGCCTGTAACCGATGCGCAAACTCGTCGGCCGAAACCGAGTTTATCTGATCAATCTCCCGGCCAGCCTGCTGCCAGCGCTCAATGCCCCCATCGAGGTAGCCAATGCAATTGTCATAGCCGACCCGGGCCAGCCGGAGGATGGTTTCTGTTTCCTGCCCGGCGGGAGCAACAAGGGCGATGGGCTGGCGAAGATCAGGAACCAAAGCGCCTACCCAGGGTGCAAACTGTCCATCCAGGCCAATATTGATCGAATTAGGTATGAATCCGCGGGCAAACTCACCGGCGCTCCGAACGTCGAGTACCAACGCGCTCGTTTCGTTTACGGCAGCCTCAAAAGCGTCCGGCGACAGGGCGTGGCTACCGCGTTGCATTACCCGTTCGAGCGGTTCGTATCCTTCTTTGTTTAGCCGGGCGTTTTGGGCAAAATACGCCGGAGCCGTAGTCAGGCCGTCGAGTACCTGATCAATGAACTGCTCTTTCGAGGTGGCCCGAAGCGCGTAGTTGAACCGTTTCTGGTTGCCGAGCTTATCGGTGGTTTCCTTGCTCATGTTCTTACCACAGGCCGAACCCGCGCCGTGTGCCGGGTATACAATAACATCGTCGGCCAGGGGCATGATTTTAGTGTGCAGGCTATCGTATAGCATACCTGCCAGGTCATGTTCGGTCAGATCGCCTTTGATGGCCAGATCAGGGCGGCCAACGTCGCCGATAAACAACGTATCGCCGGTGAAGATCGCATGGTCCCTGCCTTGCTCGTCGATGAGCAGATACGTAGTGGACTCCAGCGTATGCCCCGGCGTATGAAGCACTTCTATCGTTACGTTCCCCAGCCGGAAGCGTTCGCCATCGTGGGCATGGTGCACGTTGTAGTGCGTGTTGGCGTTGGGGCCATATACAATCGTCGCCCCCGTTTTTTGAGCCAGGTCCAGGTGGCCCGACACAAAATCGGCATGGAAGTGCGTTTCGAACACGTATTTGATAACGGCCTGACTCTGTTCGGCGCGCCGAATGTAGGGCGTGGTTTCCCGGAGCGGGTCAATGATGGCGGCTTCGCCGTTACTTTCGATGTAATAAGCCCCCTGTGCGAGGCAGCCCGTATACAGTTGTTCAACGATCATGAGGAAGGTAGTTTTAAGGCTGTTATCAATACTGTAAAATTTCCCTCGACAGTATATAAATGGCCACCGCCAGTACGAACCAGCCAAATCCTTTTTTCAGGTGTTCGGGAACAATAAAGCGGGCCAGATACATGCCAACGAAGATGCCTACGATGGATAAACCCGTAAAAGGCAGCAAAAAATTCCAGTTAAGGTCAGTGTGGTGGATGTCGCCCAGCAACCCGACAAACGAATTAACGGCGATAATCAGCACGGACGTAGCTACGGCGCGATGAACGGGAAGCCCCGCCAGCAATACCAGCATCGGCACAATCAGGAAGCCGCCCCCGGCACCAATGGTTCCCGTCAGCGACCCTACGGCCAGTCCATCGAGAGCCAGCGATACGTATCGGGGGCGGCCGTCGGCGGCTTCGCCCCGCTCGGGCTGGTCATTACGGATCATGGCCCGGGCTGCCAATACCATCACGATGGTAAAAAAATACAGAATGGCTTCGTTTTTAGGCAGTATGAACTCATTCAGGCGAAACAACGGATCAGGAAGGGCAGGTACCAGAAACCGGCGACTCAGGTAAACCGACACGAACGAAGGCAATGCAAAAGCCGCGGTGATCCGAAGATCGACCCGTTTTTTCCAGATGTGGTTTACCGAGCCAACCAGCGACGTTGTGCCTACAACGAACAGAGAGTAGGTTGTAGCCAGAATAGGCGGTATGCCAAAGGCGTAGACAAAGATCGGAACCGTCAGAATGGACCCTCCGCCACCAGCGAGCCCAATGACGAGCCCTACCACCACTGCCAGTGAATAGCCTATAGAGTATTGTGTATCCATCCAGTACAAAACTACAACGGATGGGGAACATGTTCACCGAGATACCAAAAAGGCCCCAGATGTTAAGTCTGAGGCCTTTTTGGGTAAAAATATTTGCTTGATTTTACGCGTCGCGGGAATTATCAGTTACGAGTTGTAATCAGTCGGATTATTCAGATTGCTGTGCCGGCGGCTGTAAGCGAAGTACACGATAACACCCAGGGTACACCAGATGACGAATGAAATCTTGGTGTCGGTCCGCAGGTTGTACATCAGATACAGGTTGGCGAGAATACCGAGCGTGGCGATAACCGGCAGGGCAGGGGTCCGATACGGACGCTCCAGCTGTGGCTCGCGAACGCGCAGCAGCCAGACCGCTCCGCAGATCATGGCGAAGGCCAGCAACGTACCCGAACTGCACAGTTCCGACACTTTATCGATCGGAGTCAGCGCTGCAACGGTTGCTACAATCAGGCCAACCAGAATCGTACTTTTCCAGGGCGTTTTAAACGTCGGGTGAATCGACGCGAACAGGTTTCTGGGCAATAAACCATCTTTAGCCATGCCGAGGAAGATCCGCGTCTGGCCCAGCATCATCACCAGCATAACCGAAGTCAGACCGGCAATGGCCGCAATTGTGATGATGTACACTGCCCACGTCAGTCCTTTATCGGCAAAGGCCTGCGCTACCGGCGCTTTCAGGTCAAGGCTGTCGTAGCGTACCATACCCGTCAGTACGAGCGATACCAGGATGTACAGCAGCGTACAGATAATCAGCGACGCGATGATCGCAAATGGTACGTCTTTCTTGGGGTTGATGGCTTCGCCGGCCTGGGTTGATACGGCGTCAAAGCCGATGTAGGCAAAGAACACGATACTGGCGGCCGTTACGATACCACTGAAACCGTAGTGAACCTGATTTCCATTGTCCGTTACCGGCTGCGGAATGAAGGGGGTCCAGTTGGCAACGTCGACATAAAAGGCCCCGACAATGATCACGAAAATCACTGCCGTTACCTTCATCATAACGATCAGGTTGTTGGTGCTGGCGGCTTCCTTAATGCCACGGACCAGGATAAACGTCACTACCAGTACGATCAGGAAAGCCGGTAGGTTGACGGCAAAGGCGAAATCGGGTACGGCCTCACCTGCAGCCCGTAACGCTGCCGCTTTTTCGCGGGCCGTAATAGGGTCGTTCATCAGGTAAAGTGGCGGATTGATGCCGAAGAGGTGCATCAACTTCTCAAAGTACCCCGACCAGCTTACGGCTACGGTGGTGGCACCCATCATGTACTCCAGAATAAGGTTCCAGCCAATGAGCCAGGCAAAAATTTCGCCTACCGTACCGTACGAGTAAGCGTAGGCCGATCCTTCAACGGGCAGGATCGACGCAAATTCGGCGTAGCACAAGGCTGCGAACGTACAGGCTATGCCGGCCAGAACGAATGAAAGCGCCAAAGCCGGGCCGGCCCAGTCGTGGGCCGCAATGCCAGTCAAAACGAAGATACCGCCCCCAATGACGGCACCAATACCCAGCGACGTAAGACCCCAGCGGGTCAATACGCGTTTGAGCTCACTTTTTTTAACGTCCGATTCATAGGCCGCGAGCGGCTTTTTGCGCCAGATGCTGGTGTCAACTGGTTTGAGTCTGGTTTCCATGCAGGAAAATTTAGTTTGGTTGGGATGCCGATCGGAAAAAGATTCTCAGGTAAAACGCTGGGAAAGATACAAAATTTAATGAGCGAACGAGTGAATTAGTAAAGCAGCGACTATTTTCCAGTAAATACATTCGCGCACTCATTAATTCACTCATTCGCCCATGGTTTAGGACTGCGACGGCCGGATCAGGGGCGTTTTCGGTTTTTTCTCCTTCTTAGCCGTAAATTCTTCGGGCGTCGGAGCGGCCTTGGTCGTGAAGTCGGCCGGAACCGGATCGAGCCGTTTGTCAGTCGTTCCGGTCGGCGCATCGCCTTCTTTCTCCTGGTCGCGGCTCAGGGCGTCAACCACGATCGGCGTAGCCACGAACAACGATGAATACGTACCAACCACAACCCCGATGAGCATCGCAAACGAGAAGCCCCGGATGGTTTCGCCCCCGAAGATGAACAGCACCAGCAGCACGAGCAGGGTTGAGAAACCGGTTACGGCCGTGCGGCTCAGCGTAGCGTTCAGAGCGTTGTTGATGATCGTCGGGATGCTTTCGTTCTTGCCCCGGTTTTCGTTAAGGTACTCCCGAACGCGGTCAAACACCACGACTGTGTCGTTCATGGAGTAACCCATGATGGTCAGCAGGGCACCCACAAACGCCTGGTCGACGTCGAGTGAGAACGGCAGGATACCGTTGAAAATCGAGAAGATAGCCAGAATTACGAGTACGTCGTGGAACAGGGCCACCACCGCACCGTATCCGAATGCCAGCCGCTTGAACCGGAGCAGAATGTAGGCGAATACGACCGCTACCGCCAGGAGGATTGACCATAGGGCCGAGGTCAGAATGTCGTAGGCGATGGTTGGCCCTACCTTCTGCGAGCTTTCAATCTTTGCCGGGTTGTTCGCAATCGTTGACAGACCTTTGTAGATCGCTGCTTCTGCCTGTTTATCGGCTTCCGGGGTATTCACGTCTACCAGATACGGCGTCGTGATCTTTACCTGACTGGCACCGATACCCGTACCACCGTAGGTCTTCACTTCCGGCGCACTGCCCAGTACGTTCTCCAGTGAGGCACGTACGTCGTCGGTACTGATGGCTTTTTCAAAACGCACTACATACGACCGGCCACCTTTGAAGTCTACACCGAGGCCAAAGCCTTTGAAGATGATCGAAACGATACCCAGACCAATAATAACCGACGAAACCGTGTAATACAGCTTCCGGCGTGAGACGAAGTCGAAATTTGAATCGGCAAACAACTTAGCCGCCCAGGTTGAGCTGAACGACAGCGTTTTACCATTCCGGATGTAGTATTCCAACATCAGGCGGGTGATGAAGATAGCCGCAAATAGCGACGTCAGGATACCAATGATCAGCGTCGTAGCGAAGCCCAGAATCAGACCCGTACCGAAAATGAACAGGATGACACCCGTCAGGAACGTCGTTACGTTCGAGTCGATGATCGACGACAGGGCGTTCTTGAAACCATCGGCGACGGCAACTTTAAACCCTTTACCCAGGGCTAGTTCTTCCTTGATACGTTCAAAAATCAGAACGTTGGCGTCGACGGCCATACCAATCGACAGCACGATACCGGCAATACCCGGCATGGTCAGCACGGCACCCAGCGAGGCCATGACACCCAGCAGAAAGAACAGGTTGACGAACAGGGCAAGGTCAGCGATGAAACCGGCCCGGTTGTAGTAGAACACCACAAACGCCAGCACCAGCAGGATACCCACAACCGACGACAGTACCCCCGCCTGAACGGCTTCTGAACCGAGCGTTGCGCCCACCACGCTTTCTTCCACGATATTGGTCGGGGCGGGTAGTTTACCAGCTTTCAGGACGTTCGCAAGGTCTTTGGTTTCTTCGACGGTGAAGTTACCCGAGATGCTGGAGCGACCGTTCGGAATTTCGTTCTGTACGTTCGGCGCGGTGTAAACGAGGTTGTCGAGCAGAATGGCAACCGGACGGCCTACGTTAGCCGCTGTCAGGTTACGCCATTTGCGGCCACCCTCGGCGTTCATGTTCATTGTCACCTCCGGCCGGCCACGGTCGTCGTAGTCGTTAGAGGCATCCGTAATCACATCCCCTTCCAGCGGAGCGCGGCCACCCGGCTTCTTCAGGAAATACAGCGGTAGAATTTCCTTACCGTCGTTGGTTTCAATGGCTTTCCGATCCCACGAAAAAGCTACGTCGGCCGGGAACAGCGTCCGTACTTCCGGGTCGTTCAGTACGTCATTGGCGCGGGCCGTATCCTTCAGGTATACGCCAAGCTGATCCTGCGAAATCGGAATGAACAACTGCGTCAGCGCGGTGCTTTGGGCGGCTTGTGCCGTGGTGTCTTTCTTGGTTGAATCGGCCGGTTGATTACGCTGGGCCAATTGCGACTCAAGGCTCGACGTGCCGCTGCCACTGGTAGCGCTCGTTGTAGCCGGGGTTCCAGCCGTTGCCTTCTGCGCTTCTTTACGAGCGGCTTCCTGCTTCACGAGGTAAGCACCCATGCCTTCAATAGCGGGGGCCAGTTCGTTCAGGCGGTACACTTCCACGAACTCAAGCTTGGCCGCGCCCGTCAGCAGGCGACGTACGCGTTCGGGGTTATCGATTCCCGGCAATTCGATCTGAATCCGGCCAGAGCCCGGCAGCCGCTGGATGTTCGGGTTTGCTACCCCAAATTTATCGACACGGGCCTGAATGATCTGGTAAGCCCGGCTGATGGCGTCTTCAACCTCGCTGTTCAGCAGGCGCCGAACTTCGGTGTCCGACGACTGATAGTTAATTTTACCCCGGTTGGCGCTGGTGGCAAACACACTGGCCAGTTTGGTGCCGGGTGCCAGCTCTTTGTAATTGTCGACAAACAGGTCTACGAAGCTGGCGCTGCTCCGCTTCTGGTCTTCAATGGTTTGTTTCAGCGCCTGGTTAAACTTCGGGTCGCGGTTATTACCGGACAGCCCCCGCAGGATGTCGGCCGGGGATACTTCCAGCACGACGTGCATACCCCCCTGAAGGTCAAGACCCAGGCCCAGTTCCCGCTCGGTTACTTCCTGCAGCGTGTTGCCGAGGTACACTTCTTCTTTCCAGAGCGAGTCCAGATAGCGTTGTTTTTTGGCGCGGTCGACCACGCCCTGTTTGTTCGTCGCATACGCTTCGGCGTCGGTCTTAATGCTGCGCGATACGAACGAAAATGACAGATAATAAATGCTCAGCAGAGCAATTACCGCCGTCAGAATGATTATTCCGGTTCGGTTTTGCATACAAGTAGCAAGGATGGTTAGTCCGTGCGGAGAATAATTGATTAGTGAAAATAAAAGAGATAGAAAGAGACAATCGGCGCCAATAGGGCCGTGTTACGAAACGTTAGGGCGCGTTCGTGGCAATATGATGCCCAAAGACGTGGCGGAAAAACGAGAAATAATAATGCGGTAAGGTGAAGTACCGTAGCAGAGGTACGCTCAGCAGCAGCAGAATAAGCAGCGTAGGCGCGGGAAGCAGAAATGCCGTCTGGTTGAAATCAAACGAAACGGCCGGCGTAACGACAGCCTCGAACGAAGCCGTTGTCAGCTGTGCATCCGATGTATGTGAATCGGGGGTCTTCTGCTGCTGTTCTTTTACCGCTTTCGTCGACACGGCGTGTTGCGCCATCAGGCCACCCTGTCCCCAAACTGCCGTGAAAAGCAGAAATGTGGCCAGAAGCAGGCTCGAAAGACGCTGAATGACACGCGGTTGTTTCATAGAATTGGTAAAAGTAAGACAAATTTCGTACCATTTTCTGAACAATGCAAGTATTTGGTAATCTATAAATTCAGTAGGTTTTTAATTGGGCAAAACAATAGTTCAACAGATCGTTTTGTGAAGAAACCGTTAACTTTCGCCCATGAATCTGCAGGAATTTATTCAATTAGCGCTGACTGAGGATGTCGGCGATGGTGACCATACATCATTATCAACCATTCCGGCCGATGCGCAGAAACGGGCTCGGCTGCTGGTAAAAGAAGCGGGTATTCTGGCGGGCGTCGACGTAGCGCTGGCCATCTTTGCGGAAGTTGATCCCGCGCTTCAGGTAGACGTACTGCTCACCGATGGGTCGGCCATCACGTCCGGCGACGTGGTACTGACCGTCAGTGGTAATGCGCGGTCGATCCTGAAAGCCGAGCGGCTGGTGCTCAACTGCATGCAGCGAATGAGTGGTATCGCTACGCATACCCGCCAGATGGTGAATCTGCTGGAAGGTACGCGGGCGCAGTTGCTCGATACCCGTAAAACCACGCCGAATTTCCGTATCTGCGAAAAAATTGCGACGAAAATTGGCGGAGCCATCAACCACCGGTTCGGCTTGTTCGACATGATTCTGATTAAGGATAACCACGTGGATTATGCCGGGGGAATCGAAGCGGCCATTCGTAAAGCAAACACGTATCTGAACGAAACCGGTCGTTCACTACGCATCGAGGTCGAGACCCGCAACCGCGCCGAAGTTGAAGAGGTACTTCGCATCGGCCAGTTGGAAGGAACCAAGGTCGACATCATCCTGCTGGATAACTTTAAACCCGAGGGCGTTCGGGATATGGTGCGGCTTATCAACGGCCGGTTTATTACGGAGGCCTCCGGAGGTATTGACGAAACGACGCTCCGTGCCTATGCCGAAACGGGTGTGGACTACATCTCGTCCGGCGCCCTGACCCACCGGGTTCGAAGCCTGGACCTGAGTCTGAAAGCGTATTAGGCCGAAACTCAATGGATGGCAGGAGGGTCATCCATTGAGTGCTGCTCCGCTAACGGGCAAAATAAACTTTCGCAATTTTACCGTTTTCGATTTTGTAGATGGCTACGGCTTTCACCGGCTCGCGGTCTGGGGCAAAGGTCACGCTTTCGTGGTCGATCACTGTATTACCAACGGCAATACGGTTGACCAGTTCACAATGAAGAATCGGGGTCCGCTCGAACATACCGCTGTACTGCTTTCGCATAGCCTCTTTGCCTTTGTACAGAAGCTTGTCGGGGAAGGTGTAGATCTCCACGTCGTCGGCATACGGCTCCAGAAAGGCGTCGATGTTGCGGGCGTTGTAGGCGTTCAGCTGCCGTTGAGCCAGGTCGGTCGGGCTGTCGGGCAGGAGTTGTTGCGGGGTGGTTACGTAGCCACGGTTCACCACCGTTTCAATGCTGGTCAGTGCGTCGATGGTTTCGAGCGGGTTTTGCTTCAGAATAACCACGTTGGCCAGTTTGCCTTCGGCTAAACTCCCCATTTGCTTTTCTTTACCAAAAATTCGGGCGCCGTTGATCGTAGCAGATTTCAACAAATCGGCGTTGGTTAGTCCGGCGGCCTGCATGGCCTTCAGCTCATCGATGAACGACGTACCGTGGAAAGTACCCGGGTTGCCGGCGTCCGTTCCGGCGGCTACGTTGATGCCCGCTTGCCAGACCTTCTTCAGGTTCGCCCGTTTGATCGAGTCGATTCGGGCCGCCCGGTTCTGGTACGTCTGGCTGGTTAGGATGCTGGCGTATTCTTTGCGAATTTCCGGCTCCGGCAGGTGTTTAAAGTCGAAAAGGGTGCCCAGGACGTAGGGGTTCGCCCGGCTGAATTCGTAGGCCGTAAGCTTCCGGTTGTCGGTAAAGAAGCCTATGAAGCCACGGTTCACGATCATGGTGGGGCAGTAGCTGACGTTGTTCTTCCGGATCAGATCAAGCAGTTCGTCATCCACAATGCCGTCTTCCGGACTGTGAACCAGAAAATCGGCACCGTATTTTACGCCCAGCTTAGCCGCCAGTAACTCCTGCGTGTGAATGGCCAGTTTCAGCCCGTTTTTGTGCGCTTCGTCGATGGCAGCCTGTACAACCGGGATCATCTCTTCGCCGGTTTTCCCCATACCGCGGATAATAAACCAGACTTTGATAAAATCCGGCTTGTAAGGCAACTGCCGACGGACAATGTCGCGGGCTTCCTCCGGCGTGTTGGCTTTGATAATGGGCGAATCATCGATTTTATACGCTTCCGGCTGGTACGTTGACACCAGTGGCCCGGTCATCAGTATCTGCGGACTGACGTAGCTGCGGTTGAAGCGGTCGCGGTACGGAAACTGATACAGCGGCCCGCCGATATCGATGACGGTGGTGATGCCGCTGGCCAGATACCGACGTAGCAGATCGCCCATGTTGTCGCGCAGCCACTGGCGTTCGGTTTCGTAGGGACGGTACTTCGTCAGGTCGACGCCATCGGGCCGGGTATAGATGCTGCCGGATTGAAACAGGTGTATGTGACTGTCAATCAGCCCTGGAATCAGCCATTTGCCTTTGGCGTCGATAACCGTAGCACCCGCCGGCGCTTTGAGGCTCTTGCCGATTTTCGTAATCGTTTCCTTCTCGATCAGCAGGCTGGTGTTCTCGCGTACCTTACCCGTTTCGACATCAATCAGGTTGCCCCCTACGATCATGACGGGTTGACCGGGTAACGTGGCGGTTCGGCTGGAATCAGTAGGTTGGCCCCGCACCACCAGAGAGGCACTGAGGGTTAGAACGAGTAATAGGTGTTTCATGAATCAGTTTAGGGTTAGTTATCAACATCTTTAACGACCGGCCGCCTGTCGTTCAGCCGCTTTTCATACGGTACGCGAAAGCGGCTGAGGTCAGGTTTGTTACGTCGTTTACGTGTCAGCTCGTACTGATAGATCGTCTGACCCAGTTGGTACAGAAACGGATGGCCTGTCTGTTCGTACTCGTAAGTATCGTCGTTCAGAATGCCGTCGCTGTTGACGTAGATCGTAGCAGACAGCATGAACTCCACGTTGTTGGTAAAGTCGGCCACATACGAGGCATCCGTCAGAAAGCCATACGCCCAGCCTACTTTGTTAAACACCCGAACGCCATCCGGCATCTGTTTATGTACGCTGTCGCGGAAAAAGAACTTAACGTAGCTGTCGTAATACTGCGCAGCGTCATACTTGGGGTAGTTTGTTTCGCCCGGATACTGGGACAGGTACTGATACAGAAACCGGTAATCGTCGTCGGTTACATTGAACCGCTGACTGGCCGGAACGGAGTTGGGAAACAGGGTCGAGCGCAGAATCTGGTGCAAGGTTTCCAGCGGCAGCTTGTTCCGCGTCGTGAAGTCAAACGGTTCATTAATCAGGCTGTCCCTGACGTAGTAGCCTTTGCCCAGTCGGGCCGTGCGGCTGAAATCGAACGGCACAGCATTATAGGCTGCCGGTTGCACCAGGATCAGTGTACCATCGTCCTGCATAAACCGGACCGGATTGGTGTGGCGGTTTTCCTCGGCCGTCATCCGCGCGAAGCGGTGTGTGATGCGGGTGTCGAGGTAGCCCCGGGCATGAAGCGACTGATTGATAGCCTGCTGGCCGACAAACTCATACATGCGGCTGTACGGATCATTCTCGCTGACCAGAAAGGCTTTCCTGATCAGGTGCGCGAGCGACGGATAGCCGGTCTGAGCCGTGGTGTCGTACCATTCGTTCGTCTGCCTGCTGTAGGCGCTGTCAAACTGCATGGTCGTAAACTTCGTCACCTGCGGATTTTTCAGGTTGTTGAGCTTCTCCAGCGATAACAAAGCCAATGGCAGTTTGACGGTAGACGCCGGATTGAAATACTCCGTGCTGTCGACCCGAAAATAGTAGTTGGTAAAGGTGGGTACGTTGTTCTTATCCCGGTTTATCTGCGTATATATGATCTGCAACCGGTACGTTTCAGGGTGCTGAATAACCCGTTGGAACGTAGCGTTTTGGTTGGCAGCGAAGCGTTTTGTAAGGAATGAATCGGTTCGGGGTTGCCCGAAGCTCGTCAGGAAACATAGTGTGAGAAGGCCAGGCAAGAGGGTCGTAAATCGCTGCATGGCCAACAAAATACGAAATTCGGATAGAAAAGTCCGCTACGTAACAAACGGCCCCGCCGTAGCAGCCCCGTACCAGGGTGGTTGTCAAACGGTCATGTGAGATAAAGACCAGTGTTCTGGTTAAACTGTAGGAATACTATCGATTGCGAGTAAAATGTCCATGTCAATCCGGTTTGAGTGGCGGCCCAACGTAACGCATGCCGTGTTTTTCGGCTCGCGCCCGTCGAGCCTCCAGACTCTGGTCTGGTTCTAAGCTGGCTGTGCGAAAATGCTCTTCCATTGTACCGGCGGGTTGGTGCATGATAACCAGACGGGCTGTTCCTTCGCTGGTTTTTACAAACGCATGAGGTACACCCAGCGGAGCCAACAACGAATCGCCCGCTTTTAGACGAAGGATGTCATCACCTACCTGAAATTTGAACTCACCATCCATGACAAAAAACCATTCATCGCAGTCCGTATGTGCGTGCAGCATCGGGCCAACCTTTTCATGTCGAAGTGTGTCGAAGATAACACAGCGCCCGTCAGTATCCTTACCCGACACCTTCACGGTAAAGGTGGCATCTAAGAATTTGAATGGCTGGTCGTACCGATCCTGACCCGCTCTGACCAATACCCCTTTTTTAGGTAGCTTTTGGGTGCCGTTACGTAGCTCAGCTAGTGGTGGTAAGACAAAGGCGAATGAAGAGGCCACTAAAGGTAGTTGGAGAAACAAACGTCGTTGCATAGCGAAGGGTCATTTGTTTAGGTAAAGTTTACAAATTTGCTAAGCATTGATAGTCAGCGGTTTATTCTGCGGTAAGTAAATCGCTTGCCTGCCGGAGCGTAGTCTTTTTACGCCACGGCTGCGCTTTTCCATACGTCAGCGACCGCCATAGCCACTCGACCGGGCCGAATTGATAGCGGCTCAGCCACCCGTTTGAAAAGGGAATCTGCAAGGCAAAGAACGCCAGCCCCAGACCAACCGACGCGGCCATGCCGAGTTTGCCGATCTGGCCTAAGCCGTACCCTAAAAAGACAAGTACGCCAAAAGCGCTCCCGCACAGATAGGTGGTCAGCCCCATCCGTCCAACGGCCACCAGCGACCGCAAAAAAACCGCTTTGGTTTGCCAGAACAGCAACGTAACGGCCGCCACATAAAACGCCGACAGGCTTGCCTGATGCACGTCGAAAGCCGTCAAATTAACAACGCTCTGCCAACCCGGAACTGGCGGCCCCAACGTAACACCCCCGGTCAGCAGAACTACTGTGGTGGATATTACGGCCAGCAAGCCAGACGAGACAAGCAAACGTCGGAAGAGTTGTCGATGGGGTGGCGTGTCGGTAAAATAGCGCTTGCGCCCTACGTAGAGGCCCAGTAGAAACAAGCCGAATGTGATGAACAAACGACCTGTGAAAAGCTGGAAAAACAGAGTGCCGATCAATCCCTCCCGCGCATTCATCGCGATAACCTCAGCGAGTGTACCGCTGCTTTTAATCCGATAACCTTCTTCAGCCATCTTGGCGAATACGGCGCCTTCTTTCTGGCTCGCTGCCACCTGAGCGGCTGTTGGTGGAGGGGCATTCAGGGAAGCCAACCGACCCACCAGCAATGGGGCATTGAGTATCAACAGCGTACCAATGGTCAGGATTACGCCGTTGGGTAGCCGACGCAAAAGAAGCAGAAGAAGGCCGAGGAAGGCATAAATCCGAAGAATGTCACCTGAATAAAACAGACTGTGGATGAAGCCAATAGTAAACAGAATCACTAACCGCCACAGCGTACGACCCACAAACGAGCGACCAGCCCGGGCTGCGCTGTCCATCTGAATGGCAAAACTCAGCCCAAACAGAAAGGAGAAAATAGTAAAGAACTTACCAAAGGTCAGGTACGTGCCAAGGTCACTAACCCACTTGTCCAGGGGCGAAAAGAGAATGTTATAGTCAGCCGGAGAGGGGCCAGCCAGAAACTGACCACTGCTATGAGCGACGATGATGCCGATGAGCGCGAAGCCGCGCAGGGCATCGATGACCTGAATGCGGTCCATGTGTTTTATCGAAGCAGATTCCATACGGATCAAATGATTTGAGTAAGAATAGCTGCGGGTGCTTTCACGACCAATGGGGTCAGTGTTGAACTGCCAGTTCGGCAAGTCAAAACGTAATTCTTTGCCTGTCAGGTGATTTAGTTCGCGCGTCGGGTTTGTTAGTCCACAATGGTCACTGTTGCGTTGGCTTTTCTTCCGGTCGGCTGATCAGTAAAGGCCAACAGATCACATCTGTCTATTCGTCAAATGGGAGTTGTCATGTTGATAAGAGTTGATAAACGCCAACGCACTTGAGAGTTAAAACTGGAAATAGATAAACGAGCCGCTGCTTTTCTGGGTCAGGATCACCAGAATCAGCAGGCTCGACCAGACCAGACTCAATCCCCACCAGGGTAGGCGCTGCGACAGGACCAGCAGCGAACTATTTCGCATCAGCCAATGGCAGATAATGATACCAACCGTGACACTACTGACCGTCAGGATAGCCAGATTTGTGAGCATGGGTGCGCCATCAGGAATGATCCCGAACATCGACAGCAGCAGTAAAGTAGCGCCACCGAACGTTGGAGCCCGGAAAAAGACCCACGTAATGTTTACCAGAAACAGCGTTAGCATCGCTAACCCGAATTGCGCCAATGGGCTGGAAATCGGTATGGCTGGTATAACGGCCGCACGGCTGATTACCTGACCTCCGGTGGTAACCTCCGCCCGAACGAGCCGGCGACGAGCAACTCTGTCTCGCCAGAAACGCTCGATGCAGAGGAACAAACCGTGTAGCGCCCCCCAAACCACGAATGTCCACGAAGCGCCGTGCCAGAGTCCGCCCAACAGCATGGTAATCATGAGATTGATGTACGTTCGGACGGTGCCTTGCCGGTTGCCACCCAGCGGAATATAGAGGTAATCACGCAGCCACGTGGAGAGGGTAATGTGCCAGCGACGCCAGAAATCCGAAAAGCCAATGGCCGCATACGGATACCGAAAATTGTCGGGCAGTACGATTCCCAAACAAAGCGACACGCCAATAGCACAGGTTGAATACCCCGCAAAATCACAGAAGATTTGCCCCGAAAAGGCGAGCACACCCATCCAGGCATCGAGCGTTTGTACGGGAAACGGCAAGCCGAAAATCAGGTCGGCGGTATCGGCCAGTAGCCCGTCGGCAATCGTCACCTTCATGAATAAGCCCAGCGAAAGCAAAAACAGTCCCCAGCTCAATTGCTCTGCCGTGGCCCGGCGGGGCGTTTTGAACTGCGGAATCAGGTCTTCCGGTCGCACGATGGGGCCGGCCACAAGGTGTGGAAAGTACGTAACAAACAAGGCAAAATTTAGAAACGAAGGCTCAGGAGCGAATTTGCGCCGGTACACATCCAGCGTGTACGAGAGCGTAACGAAGGTATAGAACGAGATGCCAACCGGCAGGATGATGTCGGGCTTCGCGGCCTGGAAGGTAATGCCCACGGCCGACAGCAACGCCGTGAAATTTTCCAGCAGAAACCCGCCGTATTTAAAATACGAGAGCATGCCGAGGTTGAGAATCAGACTGACTGTCAGCAGGAGTTTGCGGTTGCGGGGCCGCTGTTCAATAGCAATGAGCTTCGCCATGTAGAAATCCACGACTGTTGACAGCCATAGCAGCAGAATAAAGGGTGGATTCCAGAGGGCATAGAACAGATAACTGCCCAGCAGCAGGTTTTTCTTTTTTACCTTCCACGAAAAAGGCAGGTTGTGGAGCACCAGGATGACTGCAAAAAAGACGATGAAGGTATAGGAATTAAAGACCATGATCAGGGTGCGTTAAAGGGACGAGGAAGATGATTTTGATGACGATGCGGATAAATTTCGTTGCAACGACCAGCCCGTTTTCTGCTCGATGATCGGTATCAATGCCTGCGTGAAGCGTTCGGCGTCTTTAGGCGTCAGGTGAGACCATTCCGGGCAGGTAAAGCGGGTCAGGGCCGGATAATCAGAGAAATAAATGCCCGGTGCCTGGGTGTAGGAGAGCAGTCGGTCCCAGTACTGTGTCCGTGGAAACATTTGTTTTTCAACCTGATACATTGGCCCATCCGACGGCGTTCGGATAAATAGAACCTGACCGCCCCGCGCCCGAATCTGATCGACCGACCGCTTCGTAGCCTTCAGAATGTCCAGCAGGGGAGGGCCGGCTATTGCGCCCCGGGGGCTATGCGCCCCAATTTCCAGCCACATTCGTTTTACTTTGTTCTGAATGGCCGTATCCGCGACCATGGCATCGGTCATGCGCGTTTGCCGGTCTAATTCATTGACCGCAAACTCATACGGAAATTTGGGACCACCCCACGTACCGGGCCTTTCCGGAATTGGCAGCTGATTCAGAATCGGATTCAGCGACAGATTCAGCGCATCGAGAAACAGAAAATTCGCTTCCAGAACGCGGTTAATCTGGAAGCTGGCCTGCTGCGAAAGTGACCAGTTGGGATAGGCCGCAACTCGATTGGCGGCTTCCTTTTCGGGAAAAGCACCCGTTGGTGTAAAAAATAAAGGCTCCGTTACGTCGATCAGCAAGGTTCCTTTAAAATTGGGGTCATTGCCCAGATCAGTCAGCACCGGCCGGGGCGACGTACCGACGAGGGAGAGCTGAATCGGTTTTTCCCCGGTGATGCGTTGCCAGGTAGCCAGGTCCAGGTCGAATTTGATCCGGGAGGAGCCAATCAGCACGGGTCGCGCTGGACTGCTCTGGTAGATCTGTTGACGGGTATAAGCCCAAAGGCTTTCGTCGTCGTTGTAGGCCAATACGTAGTGGTTGTGTCGCCAGTAAGCTTCCCAGCCGACTATGAAAGTCAGCACGAGTAGCAGGGTTAGCCAGGAGGATTTGAGGTAGTGCGTTGGGTTCATGTTGATACAGTTTTCTTCTTGGCGCCAGAGCCTATGCAGCTCTGGCTGTGAAAGGGTTTGTGTTGGTTGGGGTAATCAGGGAATACGGATATCGTTTAATTCGCGCGTCGGGTTTCGTCTTCGGAGGCCGTGCGTCGCTGGCGTTCGCCTTTGATCTGCTGGTTGCCAAAGCTGTAGGTCAGGTTCAGCAGCACAAAACGTGTATCGAGTATAATCCGACCTGAAGATGTATAGTCAGCAACGTCAACAGAAGCGATGAATCGGTTCGTATGTAGTAAGTCCTGCCCGCTCAGCTTCAGTTTCAGTCTGGCACTAACCGCTTTCTGTACCCCTGCATCCAGTGCCCCCAGCCAGGGCGATTGCCAGATGCCGTTGACGGCGGGTGTGTTGACCCAGCCGTTGAGTTCGGCGGTCCAGCCCTTGCCGAGCGTAAAGGCATTGTTGGCATTCAGCCGACTCGCTACGTTCGTGACCTGCAGGAGCGTTCCTTCGTAGTCGTACTGGAATCGGTTGTAATAGCCCAGCCAGTTGGTTTGCAGTTGCCAGCCCTTCATGACCGTCACGGGAATGCCCAGCGTGAAGGTGTACCCCTGCATCCTGCCGAGGTTTTCGAACGTGACGTAGGTTTTGTTACCCTCTACCGGATGAATCGTGAAAAAGATCAGGTTGGTCGTACGGCTGTAGGCCAGCGACGTTAACATATTGTTTTTCAGCGCGTATCTGGCTTCGGCGGAATGCGTAAACTGGGGCTGAAGGTAGGCATTCCCAATGCTGAACGCAAACGGGTCGACATAACCCCGTGCCGGATTTAGGTTCTGGTAGTTAGGCCGGTCGATGCGGTAGCTATACGACACCGTCAGGGTTTGTCCCTTCGCCAGCGGGTGGGTCACGAACAGGCTCGGAAACCACTTCAGGTAATTGCGTTCCACGCGCTGGTTTAGCGTCAGCGATTGACCAACCGAATGGGTGTGTTCGGCCCGCAGCCCGATTTGTACATCGGTCTTTTTGTGCAGCTTTCCCGACGCACTCACGTAAGCGGCATTGACTTGCTCGGTGTACTGGAATCGGTTCGACTGGCCAGGGTCGGGCTGCAGCCGGCCCTGTTGCCCTTGTGCCAGCGTTCCCAGACTCACGCGCAGGTCGTTATCCGTTTTAACCGACGCGGCTTTCAGGCCCGTTTCGAGTTTCCAGCCACCCTGCAGCGGACGGGTATAATCAGATTTGGCCGTGCGGATGTCGATGGTGGTCGGTTGCGTAACCAGCAGGCTGCCAGCCGGCGGCTCAGCCTCCTCCCGTTGAACCAGCGTCTCGGTAAAGAGCTGGTTGGCGTACTGCCGACTGAAGTGGCCGAAATCAACGTCGGCCGTGAGCTGACCACCTTTCTCACCGAACGAGTGCTGCACGTTCAGGTTGACTACCTGATTCTGACTGTGCGTATCGTACGTTTTCTCGGTATGCGTCTGCAAATAAACCGGTCCGGCTTCTGAACGCTGGAACAGGGCATCGGCGGGGCCACGCTCACGGTGGTCACTCCACAGACCGGTCCAGACCAGGCCGATGGTCGTACGCTTGGTGGACGAGAAATCCAGCCCGGCTTTGGCGTTCTGGCCCAGATCGCGAAAACGCAGAAAGGTTGACTGCTGAGCCAGATTGCGCCGGTCGGGCTCATCGGAAGTTGGGTCGGCCTGGTCACGGTCCATCCGGAAATCCCAGTAATTACCGCCCCGGTTCAGGCTGTACGAGCCAAACAGGTTCAGCCGGCTGGCCCGGTGATTCAGTTGCAGGCTACCCCGCTCCCGGTCGAACCGGCCGGAGCCGCCCGCTGCCGAGACGGTACCGTTGGTGCCCACATCGCGGTTCTTTTTAAGCCGGATGTTGATGATGCCCGAATTGCCAGCCGCATCGTAACGGGCGCCGGGATTGGTAATCAACTCAACCGTTTCGATGTTGTCGCTTGACATCGACCGCAGCAGGGCAATCACATCCTGCTGTGAGAGGTACGTCTGCCGCCCGTCAATCTGGACGATCACCCCCTCTTTACCACGCAGTTGCAGCCGCTCGTTCTGGTAGTCGACCGTTACGCCGGGGGCTTTCTCCAGCACTTCCAGCGCCGTGCTGCCGCTGCCCACGATGTTCTGCGCCACGTTGACAACCAGCCGGTCGATCTGCTGCTCCACAAACGGTTTCTTAGCCGTAACCTGCACTTCTGCCAGTTTGCCCGGTGCTTCGGCCAGCATCAATGCCGGCACGCTGACGGGCTGGTTCGCTACGGCTATAACGTCCGAATGCGTCTTCTGATAGCCCACGGCCGTAACCCGCACCAGATACTGCCCCGCCCGGACGTTCTCGAAGGCGTATTGCCCCTGGGCGTCGCTGGCGGTTCCTTTGGCGAGCCGGTTCGACGTATCCGTCGAATCGCGTACGTTCAGCAAGGCCACCGTGGCAAAGGGCAGCGGCTTACCCGTGCCGTCATGAACCAAGCCGCTCAAGGTCGTCTGCGCCCGTACCCTCGTGAAAGGCAGGGATATGATGAGCAAGAGAAGTAATGTTGTTTTCATGGTTAAAAAGAGATGGAAGGTTTTGGCTCCAGTTATCGGTTTTGTGTTACCTCGGGCTGGGTAGTGTACAGTGGGAAGCCCAGGTCGTAGAAGAGTTGGTCGTTGCCGTAGCTGGTGTAGCTCTTCTGAATTTTGCCGTCACGTACCTGCGCCAGTTCATAGAAAGGAATTCGGACGGATTTACCCGGGTAGCGATTATCCCGCGCCAACCAGACCCCCTTGACATATACCCACGTACCTTGCCGGTCGCCATCCAAGACGCTGACAAACTTCTTGTCTTCAATAATGAGCTGCTGGTCTGCAAACAGCCGCCCGTTGTGTTCCCACTGGGTAAACAGTTCGTCAGCTACCAGGAAGTCGTAAAGGCCAGGGCCGTACGCGCGAAACTTGTTGGCGATTCGTTCATGGGCGGCTTCAAACTGACCTTCCATGATGTCATTCAGAAATCCGGTAACCAGTCGCACACTGACGGAGTCCAGAATGTTCTCAGCCGTAAGATTAGGATACTTGCCACCGAAGTAAGCCAGTTCGGCTGCGTTGGGCTGTTCTGATGGCGGTAATGCCCGGAAGTCCTGCGCCTGTATTGCTGTCAGGGCACTAAAAAGGAGGGGGAGGATAAGAAGCAGTTTCATATAGGTATGTGGAAATGGTAGTTAATAACTTGCCAGTAAGCTGTCTCGCCGGGTCGGGTCAGTGACCATCACGACACGATCAGTCCACTTCGGTTCAATTCGGAATTGCTGTGTATACCGGGCGTGGCGGTCGCTCAGCTCAATGGTGTAGACGCAAAAGGGCAAAGCTGATAGATCGAACCGACCAGCATACTTCGGTTTCGATACGTAGCCATTATAAAATGTTTCCTGCTTTTCATTCGTGATATAGATTCGTACGGCACCGCTCGGGTAGCCATCAAGGCGCGCTATAATGGCAGTTCTCCCGGCGTCAGGATGAATAAAAGCACGCAGACTAACCGGTGATTCAACGAGATAACCCCGCCTAGCGAAGGTCTGGGCGTAGAGCGAGGGCGTTGTCAGGGCGAAACCCAGGACCAGTACAAAACTAGTCAGGCTCCGCAGGTGCGGACGTAAGTGAATTGTGTTCATGGTGTGGATAGCTGTACTGCTTAGTCGTTGATTAACAGTGGTTTGGTAACAGCATTACGTTGGCAAACCTAAAAGGTGCCTATCTAGCCGGGAAACGTTACCGGACGAGGGCACCGGTTTTCTGCGTGAAGCGTAAGAATTGTGAGTTACTGAGCGACTGGCAGCGGCTACGACCGTTTGTTCGCCCCACTCGGAAAAACGACCAATCACTCAAAAGACTGACCATCCGCACTCGGTAGCGCGTACAAACGCGCTCAGCATCAGTATATTTATAAAAATGCCGAACCTATGCGCTGGTGTCTGTTTTTCGGGCTTTTGTTATCTGCTCTGACCGTATGTGGGCAACCACTGCTGTTGTTGCCGGGCAAGTTGCCTCAACAGCAGATGGACATAGGGCCGTACACGATGTTCTATGAAGATCCATCTGGGGATACACTGCCCTTATCGATAATCCGTACGCGACCGTTCCGGCCGTTTGCCCAAAAACGTAACGAACGGGTTTCCTTTAATGACCGGTCAGTAATGGTGACCTGGCTGCGGTTCACCCTTCGTAATTCACATCCAAGCGATACGTTGTTCGCGCTGCATCTAACGGGTGTTCATGGATTTATTACGCTTTATGAAAATGACCACTTGATTGGGCAAACGGGCATCTCATTTAGGCATCAAAACCGGCCCAGTCCGTATGCTCTGCCGCTCACCGTTCCACCACTGACAGAGCAAATTTATTTTGTACGTGTTCTGGGCTATGTTTGGCATCCAACCCCCATCTCGTCGGAGTTAATAACTGCCTCGGCAGGTGTCGCCTGGCATTTTGGCCCTGGGGGTGCTGCGGAGGATATGCTGTTAGTGGGCATGGCATTACTCACCGGATGGCTGCTCCTGATGAGCTTGTATGCCTTCTACTTCTTTCTTATAACCCGGGACATTGCCTATTTATTTTATGCGCTCTACACAGGGGTAAGTGTGCTTTTTTCGGTATACAGTATGAACTACCGATTTTCATTTTATTTGAACTGGTTGTTTCCACCCCAAGTTTCGGACTTGCTTGGGCCGTTTCACGTTGCGTTAATTTCAGCGTTTTACGTTCTATTTATTGCTCATCTACTGGCTATACGAAACGGGTTTCCGCGTATCTGGCGAATCTTACAGATACTGCTGGTAATACTGGTGATTCAGGAGGTTCACTCAATTGCCGAGTGGATTTACGGGCGGCCTTTGTTCCTTAATAACGCTGTATACATTTATGCGATGGTACCCTCCGGACTGGCAACGGGTATTTTGTTAGTTGCTACTTTTCGAAGCCAATCCGCTATTCGTCCTTACCTGGCAACCGGAATGATCAGCCTGCTGGGCATTTCTTTTATACCAGGTTCGCTTGACCTTTATTTTTACAATGTATCAGCGTTGGTTGATGCTTTTTTTAATTATCCCCAGTTCTGGATATTACTTGGGTTAGCCATTGAGTCTTTCTGCTTCATGCTGGCGCTGGCTTATCGCGGTCGGCTTATTGAAGTTGAAAACCGTCGAATTCAGGAACGTTATGCATATGATCTAGAGCAGCAACTGGCCGAACGTACCCGGGAGATAGAAGTACAAAGCCGCCTGCTGGAAGCACAGCACATCCGCCAGCTCGAAACCGAATTTGAGCAGAAACTGGCCGATACTGAAATGACCGCCCTTCGGGCTCAGATGAACCCTCACTTCATCTTCAACTGCCTCAATTCCATCAAGCTCTACACCCTGGAGAACGATGCCGAGCGGGCTTCGGCGTACCTGACCAAGTTTTCCAGGTTGATTCGCCTGGTGCTGGAAAACTCCCGATCTGAGTTAGTCACTCTGCACAACGAACTCGAAGCCTTGCGGCTCTACATCGAGCTGGAGTCCATGCGCTTTAAAGAAAAGCTTCGCTACCAGATCAGCGTCTCGCCGGGCATCGATACTCAGTTTGTCAGCATTCCGCCCCTGCTGCTGCAACCCTATGTGGAGAATGCCATCTGGCATGGGCTCATGCACAAGCCCGAAGGCGGAAGCATCACCATTGAAGTCGACCAGCCTGAGGAGAACTTACTGCACATCGAGATTACCGACGACGGCGTAGGACGGCAGCGGGCGGCTGAGTTGAAGAGCAAGTCGGCGGGGCGGCACAAGTCATTTGGTATGCAGGTGACGGCCGATCGCATCCGGATGATCAACCAGCTCTACAATCTGCAAACCCAGGCGCAGATTGAAGATTTGGTGGACAGCTACGGCGAAGCGTGCGGAACACGGGTAACCTTAACGATTCCGGTATGAAATCCTTGCGAACAAAAATAGTGTTAATGAGTCTGTTATGGTTGCTTAATCCGCTGACGTGGGAGACGGGTGTAATTCATGCTGCTTTCGGCCAGCGACAGATTGTTGACAGTTTAAAGCGCTTGTCAGCACAAACGCCACTAAATGACCTCCAGACGCTATTATTAACAGAGCTGGCAGCCAACTACCAGTTTTTCAACGCGGATACGGCAATTATCCTAACTCGGCAGGCTGTTGACATTGCCACTCGCAACCATTTTCCCAAAGGGGCAGCGGCTGCACTGACGCGCTTGGGCGAAGTGTATAGGCTTCAGGGAGAGTACCCCCAAGCTTTAGAAGCTCATCTAAAAGCACTCTCAATAAGTCGGGATACAGATAACCAATCAGAAGAGGCTAATACGTTGAGCTTTGCCGCCATAGTTTATGTTGAATTGGGAGAATATCGCCAGGGACTTAACTACCTATTGCAGGCAGAACGGATATTTCGCCAAAACCCTTATGAATTTGCCGCTTACAAGCCGTTCAGTAAACAGCATGCGTATGCCGGATTTCGACTGTCAAATATTGGCGACGCTTATCAAAAACTAGGTATGCTGGACTCGGCTCTTTACTTCCAGCACAAGGCGTTAGCCACTCCGTGGACCGGTTTGAGTTATCTGCCTTCGCAAGGATTACGAGCATTGATACTGGAAAGGCTGGGTGATATTAAATATAGCCAGAATGACTTACATCGGGCTCTTTTGTATGATCATCAGGCCCTTATTACCGCTAATCGGGCGAATGACTTACTCAACAAGGCAAGAAGTAAGTTTCAGCTTGCTCAGGTATACTACACCTTAAACCGAGTAGATTCAAGCTTACACTATGCACGGGGAGCTTTCCGGGATACCCAAAAGGCAGGGCAAAAGCTTCTGTTACTAAGTGCCAGTCAGTTACTGGCGCAACTTTTTAAATCCAGAAATCAACTTGACAGCGCCTATTATTTTAAAGAGTTAGCTTCAGGGGTTAAAGATAGTTTGTTTGGCCCAGACAAATTCCGTCGGTTGCAAGTACTGTTTCTTAATGAACAGCAACGCAATAATCTGCTCCATCAAGAACAGGAGCAGTCTAAAAATCGGATGCAGCGATTATTTCTCTTGGTAGGATTGGGCGTATCATTCTTGATCGCCATTGTTCTCTGGCGGAGCAACCGATTAAAACAACGCGCTTATCGCACGCTCAACCGTCAGAACAAACAAGTTCAGGAGCAACGTAACGTACTAAAACAAACGCTTGACAATCTGAAAGCCACTCAGGCACAACTAATCGAAAAAGAGCGTATGACTGCCCTTCGGGCGCAGATGAATCCGCATTTCATCTTCAATTGTCTCAATTCAATCAAGCTTTACACACTAGAAAACGATGCGGACCGGGCATCCGAGTACCTGACCAAGTTCTCAAGGCTTATCCGTATCGTCCTGGAAAATTCCCGGTCCGAGCGCGTTACATTGCATAATGAGTTAGATATGCTCCGGCTTTACGCCGATATGGAGACCATGCGCTTCAAGCAGAAGCTTTCGTTTTTTGTCGAGGTGGAGCCCGGCGTTGATGCAGACTTTATCGAAATACCGCCCCTGCTGTTGCAGCCGTACGTCGAGAACGCCATCTGGCACGGGCTGATGCACAAGCCCGAAGGCGGTACCGTTCGCGTCCGGGCCAGCCAGCTGCAGGAAAACCTGCTTCAACTAACCATTACCGACGATGGGGTGGGCCGGGCGAGAGCCGCCGAGCTGAAAAGTAAGTCCGCCAATCACCGTAAGTCATTCGGTTTGAAGATGACCTCCGAGCGTATCGCCCTGGTCAATCAGTTGTACCAGACGCACACACAGGTGGAGATTCAGGACCTGGTTGATACGGATGGTCAGCCCGCTGGAACGGAAGTGATTATACAGATACCGATCTAATTGCGAATGAGCGAATCAGGCAGCTACCAAACATTCACTCATTCGCTCATTCACTCATTCACTAACTCGCTCATTATGCTCAAGGCCCTCATCATCGACGACGAACCCGACAACGTCCGGCTGCTGGCGCTGCAACTGGCCCGGCACTGCCCGCAGGTTGAACTGTTGGGGCAGTTTACCGACAGTACCGAGGGACTGCGGGCCATCCAGACCCTGCGGCCAGGCCTGGTATTTCTCGACATCGAGATGCCGATGATGAACGGCTTTCAACTGCTCGAACGGGTCGGTGAGATCAATTTCCACATCGTCTTCGTAACCGCCTACGACCAGTACGCCGTGCGGGCCTTCCGATTCAGTGCGCTGGATTACCTGCTCAAGCCCATCGATACCGTTGACCTGATTGCCACCGTGCGTCGGGCCGAAACCACCGCCCGCATCAACCCCCAGCAGTTGGAACTCATGCGCCAGTACTACCCCCCGGCTGGATGGCCCCAAGCCGGATGGCCCCCGGGCGCGGCCGGTACACCTCCCCCCACCAGGGGGCGCATTGCCCTACCCCATGCCAGCGGAATGGTCTTTGTCGATACAAAACAGATTGTGTATTGCGAGGCCGACAGCAATTATACCCGGTTTCACCTCGAAGGCGGGGAGCAGTACATAGTCGCCAAAACGCTCGGCGACGTGCAGGAGGTCTTCGAAACCCGCGATTTTCTGCGGGTACACCGGCAGTACATGGTTAATCTGGAACACATTCAGAAGCTGGTGAAAGGAGAAGGCACCTATCTGCTGCTCACTAACGGCGTCAGCATCCCCGTCGCCCGCCAGCAGAAAGACCGGCTGATGGAACGGTTTGGCTGGCTTTGAGTGGGTATAAAACCAGTAAAGCCACGTAACCTTATTGGCTACGTGGCTTTACTGGTTTTTGACTACTTACTGCTTCCCTCCGCCCTGTTGGCTGGCCGTGCTGGTACCGGCTTTCTGCTCCGGCATCAGCACGAAGCGCGCAACGTTGGCACCGAAATAGTTGTTGGCAGCTTCCTTCGTGCTTTCGACGGTTACCTTTTTCAGGTGTTCATCCTCTTTCAACACCTCGTCCAGATCGTCGTCATTGTAATACTGGTTCGCCAGGTAGCTGAGCCAGAACTGGTTGTCTTTTAACTGCAACTCCGTTTCGCGCCGGGTCTCGGCTTTGAACTTGTTGATATCGCCTTGTGCCGCACCCTTCTGTTTCAGATCGTTAATCAGCTCCTGCGTTTTGGCAACGAGTTTTTCAACGTTCTCGGGCGCACAACCAAAGCCGATGCGGAAGGTATAGCGCGGAACGGGGTACTTGCTGTAGACTGCGCTGGCCCCAACGCCATACACGCCACTTTCTTCCTCGCGCAGTTTCTCGATCAGCTTAATTTCAAGCACTTCGGCCAGGGCGTCGAGTTGCGTTGTGTTGTCGGTCGTCCAGGTAAAGTCACCGCTGTATACCAGCTGCACCGTTGCTTTTGGATCAACGCCCCGGTACACCGTCTTGCTGATTTGCCCGGCTGGAATCCGGATCCCCAGGTCTTTGAATTTTTCGAGTTTGCCGGTGGCGGGCAAACCACCCAGGTACTTCTCGACTAGCGGTTTCAGCGTTTTCTCGTCGAAGTTACCAACGAAGAAGAACGTGAAATCGCCGGCGTTGGCGAAGCGCTCCTTATAAATTGTCAACGCCCGGTCGAGGTCAATCTTGTCCAGATCCGCGGGTTTGAGCGGCATCCGGCGCGGGTTGTAGTTGCCCAGCGTTACGGACACCGTATCCTGAAACACCCGGGCGGGTGTAGGCGTGTTGATCTGGTTCTGCAACGCACTCTTCTGGTTTGAGAGAAACCCTTTCACGACGTCGGCATCCTTACGTGGCTGCGTCAGGTAGCTATACAGCAGCTGCATGGCTGTTTCCAGGTCGCGGGGCGATGCACTGCCGCTGACACCCTCGTTCAGTTCGCCAACGTAGGGGAACGCACTGACTGATTTTCCCGCCAGGAACTTACCCAGCTGAATCTGGTTGTATTCGCCGGTTCCGCCGAGGGTCGCCAGGGTAGAGGCAAACCGCGCCGACATAAAGTCTTTGAGGTCATACAGCGACGTACCGCCATAACTGGTGCCTGAGAACAGTATCTGGTCATTCTTAAAGTTGGTTGGTTTGACCACAACTTTCACTCCGTTTTTGAGCGTCCATTCGGTCGCCCCAATGTCTTTCAACGGCTTTTCGCTGACCACGGGCGAGGGGACAGGCTCTTTAGCAAGCAGCGGCTTATTCAGCGTTTCGTCTTTATAAGCGGTCAGGCCCTTTCCGGCATTGTCGATGAAGCCGATGATCTGCTCAACGCTGGGTAGTTTGTCCTTGTCTTTCTCCGGAGCCATCACCACCACTGCCCGGTTCTCGTTCCGGATGAACTGGTCAACCAGTGCATTCACTTCGGGCAGCTTGATCGTGCCCTGCTCTTTCTTCAGAAAATCGTAGTAGAACTCGATGCTCGTGTACGGCTCCTTGTCGGTAAAGTGCCGTACGTATTCATTGACGTAGTTCGACGAGCGGGTTTTATCGCGCTCTTTGTAGGCCTGCTCTACGCCCGTGAAGAACTCCTGCTTGGCGCGGGCCAGTTCGGTTTCCGTAAAGCCAAACTGTTTGACGCGGGCATTCTCGTCGAGCACGGCCCGAATGGCTCGCTCTACGTTCCCTTCTTTGGCAACGGCTACTGACGTAAAGGCGTCGAGGTTACCCAGAAAATCACTGTAGTTGCTATAGCCAAACAGGAACGGCGGATCAGCCTGCTGGGTCAACTCCTGGATTCGATTCCCAAGCATGGTGTTGAACAAACCCCGCTTGATGCTTTCGCGCAGATCGTTCAGGGTACGTTCCTTGATCTCCGGACGCTTGTAGATAACCTGGACGACCGTATTGGGCTGCTCGGGGTCCGTTACAATCACCACCTTGGTATCCTTGTGCGTCGGGATGTCGTACTCCGTGCGGGGTTTCGGATTCGGGACGGCCGGAATCCGGCTGAACTTCTCCCGAATGATGCCTTCTACTTCATTCACGTTGAAATCACCGACGGCAATCACGGCCATCAGATCCGGGCGGTACCAGTCTTTATAGAACTGCTCCAGCACCTCGGGCTTAAAGTTTTTAATAACGTCTTCTTTGCCGATCGGCAGGCGGTTCGCGTACCGGGAGTTGTTCAGGATCAGCGGGAAGTATTTATCGCGCATCCGTTGGCCGGCACCCCGGCCCAGTCGCCATTCTTCCAGCACAACACCCCGTTCTTTGTCGATCTCTTTCGGGTCGAGGGTGGCGTTGTGGGCCCAGTCTTCCAGAATCTGGAAGGCTTGCCGGAATACGTTGGCCGAATCCGTCGGGACGGGTAACTGATACACCGTTTCGTCAAAACCAGTGTAGGCGTTCAGGTCGGCACCAAAGCGAATACCGGCCGATTGCAGCACATTGACCAGTTCGTTTTTAGGGAAATTTTTGGTGCCGTTGAATTCCATGTGCTCCATGAAGTGAGCCAATCCCTGCTGCTCGTCGGTTTCCAGCACCGAACCGGCCCGGATTACCAGCCGCAACTCGGCCCGGTTTTTCGGCTCAGCGTTCTTTCGGATGTAATAGGTAAGGCCATTGGGCAGCTTGCCTACCTTCACAGCGGGGTCTGTTGGAATAGCCTTGCTGAGGTCAATTCCAGCTTTAGCCGGAGCCGACGCGGTTTTCGTGGCCGAAGCCGTTGTGGGTTTTGATTTTGTAGTCGGTTGTGCCAGCACCAGGGTGGCGCTCAGCAACAGACTTGCCGGAAATGCAAAACGTACCATGCGGTCGTTCAAGTACATGAGTATGTCAGTGGAAAATGCAACAAAATAACGAAATATTCAGAAGAAACGTTTACCGAAACCAGACGAGCAGAACGGCTGTCAGGATGGAAGCCAGCACCGATAGTGACCAGAGAATCAGGACCCAGCGGGTCGGTACTTCCCACACGCGGGGATAGGGCCGGATGGTGCCGTGGCCGGTTTCGATGATACCATACGTATGGCGGGTGCAGAAGTCCTCCCAGTCGCGAAAGTCGATGAATTGGGCGAGGGTATCGAGTAGGGGAGGGTGAGGAACAGCCGCCGGCGGGCCCTGCCAGAACCGTTGCAGATCCCGGGCGCTGACGTAGTGGTACGTGTACGCAAAAATCTTGTTGCTGAGCTGAGTAAAGTCGCTGGATTGCCAGTACCGGGCCGGCTCCCAGCCAAGAATCCGTTCCACCTGTCGTTTCAGATCGCTCAGGTGAAGCATTTCCAGCGAGCGGATAACGGTTGGGGTCAGGCCGTGATGACCCGGCGCTGTTTCTGCCGGCACCAACGAAGCCGGTTGATTTACCCGTTGGTCGCTCAGACCTTGATGATGATATGTTTCCGGTACATGATCCACAGAATACCCAGCCAGATCAGAACAAACGTGAGCGCACCGGCCAGCGAGGCATTGTGCGGATTGGTGAAGTAAGGTACAAAAAAGAGCTGGTAGAGCCACTCCTTCGCCCCGATTTCTGAGCCGTCGGGCTGCTGGATATGAATCATGTTCAGAATGCGCGGAATCAACCCCGACAGGAAAAAGACCGTGATGGCGTTGACCCCGAAGGCGACGAAAGGCTGGGCAACCCGCCGGGCCGTTGGGCGCGACGCAGGCTGTGCGTCAACGAGCCAGTAGCAAAGCGCCAGGCCCAGCATGGCCAGACCAGCCGCCAGCAGTACGTACGAGCTGGTCCACAGAGCTTTGTTGATGGGAAACCAGGCATCCCAGATCAGCCCCCCCAGCGTGGTCAGGCAGCCGGCCGCGAACAGCCAGGCTGTTTTTTCTGCATCGGCTACATCGCGTTGGCGGAGCCACGTGCCCACCAGAATCCCGGCCAGGCCCGTACCGATGGCCGGGATAGTGCTCAGGAGTCCTTCGGGGTCCCACACTTTGGTCGACCTGTAAAGGTGGTCGGTTGTCAATACGGTTCGGTCGAGCCAGGCCGCCAGGTTGCTTGTCGGTTCCAGGTTGGCGTAACCGACGCCGGGCACCGGCACAACCGTCATCATCAGCCAGTAGCCAGCCAGCAGGGCGGCCAGTAGCCACGTTTGCTGACGGGTAGTTGTCCGCAAATAGATCAGTGAACAGGCCAGATACACTAGGGCGATACGTTGCAGTACCCCCGGAATCCGGACCGACGTAATATCGAACTTGGGGAAGAAGTTAAGAAACAATCCCAGCATGAACAGTGTCAGACTCCGCTTCAGAATCTTGCCAACCACACCGTTTTGCTCCGTCCCACCCGCCAACGCAAACGTAATGGATACCCCAACGATGAACAGAAAGAAGGGAAAAATCAGGTCGGTGGGCGTCCAGCCGTTCCAGGCTGCGTGCCTGAGCGGGGCGTACACGTATTGCCAGTCGCCTGCGTTGTTGACCAGGATCATGCCGGCTACCGTCAGGCCGCGGAAGGCATCGAGTGAGAACAGGCGTTGGGAATTGGTCAATGGGGCCGTCGAATGGACCGAAGCCGGTGAGGTAGTTGTCTGCATGACCGTTTGCGAATCGAAAGGTAAGTTTACTACGATTCAGGCAAAAGAAAAAGCCAGGCCGACGTTGGCTATCGGCTGCGCCCGGTCTGATTTGCCGTTACGTTCGCTTTAGGCGTGTACGGCCCAACGATCTTCATCACCTCCCGTTGCCGGCTGCGGTGGTTCAGCGCATACACCCAGTACCGCTCGCCACCGGCTTCAACCCGCACCACAATGTGCCCTTCAAACGCCTTGTACGCCTTTTCGAGCCCCGGGCCGATCACGATCTTATTTGCTTCCAGCATGTTCGTCGCGAACAGGTCGCGGTCTTCCGGATAAACCCAGCGGGAGGTCATCCGGCGCAGCGCATCGTGGCCCGGGTGATCCGACGACCAGACCTCCTGAATAATGACCCGGGGCCGCAACGCACGCAGGTAATCAACGTTCATGGCGTCGGTATTGGCGTGGTGATTCGTCGTAATAACGTCGACCTGACCTACGTACGGGGCTACCTTGCTTTCGACGTTGTACCAGTCAGGTAAGCCCAGTTCGGCCATCCCGCTGATGTCCGTACAGGTAAAGAATGAAAACGGCCCATAGGTCAGTTTGAAACCGCAGCTCACCTGATTCTCGCCCGGCATGGCCATGCCGGGCACCGCCGTGCCCGGTCGACGAACGTTTGCCTGTTCGTTGCTGAAATCAGGGAAGATGTGTTTTACGCCCTGACCGGTCCAGACGTCGCCGTTGCTGTAGAAATTCTGAATCCTGAAGGTGGGATATTTCGTTGGATTTCGCAGCATGGCAATCTGGTCCGTCCGCCCCACGGCAAATACCTCATGTTTGAGCTTGTTCCGCCGAACCTGGTCGTCTACGAACGTCCAGTAGTTTTGCAGCGTGGCAAACTCTTCGGGATACGTACCGGATGCAAAACGCTTTTTCAGCTCGTCTTTGCCAAACGGCAGCGGATACGTAGTGCCCCGGTCCATCAGATGGCGAATGGGCAGTTCGGAGCCGAGACCTGTAATGCCGGTCTTGAAATACCGGCCGCTGCTGTCGTAGGGCGCGCCCTGGTACACGTGCCCGTAGTGATCATCGTGGTAATGCGTCACCAAGGCATGGTCAATTTCGGGCGTACGACCGGCGGGCATATACTGACGAATGTAGTCGGCAATCCACTCGTACGGTCGTTTGGTATAGTCGGGTACAAGGGGCGTGTTCCGCAGCGACAGCGTGCGGGGATCAGTCGGGTCCTGTTCGCCCGCGTCCTGCAGGAACGTAGTGCCGTCGGGCATTACATAGAAGGCACAGTTGCCCCGGCCGGTATGGATAAAGTGAATCTCAACCTGCCCGTCCTGCCAGGGGTTCAGCGGCTGGCCGATGGTTTGGGCAAAAGCGGGTCCGGTAGTAATCAGATAGGCAGCTACCAGCTGAACAACAGTTCTGAGAATCATTTGACGAGTGGTTTATAGCGAACTCTGGATCGAAAGCTAACTTCATCCAAAGTATGTATCACATTGTCAAAACTGGCGAATCCCTATGAACTGAACGTAACGGAATTGTTACGGAAACGTGAACAATCGATTGGTCGCTCCGGTCTTCAACAACTCGTCAGACAAACACCTTCGCCAGCTTTTTCTCCAGGTCCTTTTCCAGCTTCAGCAGGCCTTCGCTGTTGGGCAGGTAAGTCAGCGCCCGGTGGTGACGCAGATCAAACGGAATATCGCCAACGGCCTGCGTGATGGGAATCACCACCTTGCCCAGCGTATGCGCAATGCCGGTTTCGTAGAACACGTTTGGATTCCGGTCGGTGAAGTCAGTAATGACGGCCCGGGAGGTGAAGATCAGATCAAAAACGTCCTGAATCAGGATGCTGTTGTCCCAGATATCATCGGCCCGGCGGCATTCTATACCGAGTCGGCTGCACACATTCCGGATGGCGGTGTACGTACCGGTAAACCGGGATTCAAACGGCATCATTACCGACAGGACGTTGCTTTCCACCGGCTTATCGGGCACACGGAACACATCGGGAGCAAAGGTAATGACCCGCTCAGGCTCCTGCGTATGCACCGTTGAGACGAACGTGTACGTCGGACTGCTTAGTCTGAGTTTTTTATCCTCGATCATCCGCTCAATCTCGATCAGGTTGTTGTTGCTTTCGCTGATGAGCTTCGACAGGACCTGCATAATATTCCCCTCGTAATCGTCGTCTTTGAAGTCCAGACTACGAAGCAGACGCGGGTGCTCTTCAATCAGCTCCTGATTGTCGGTAAGGTATCCAAGTTTAATCCAGTCGGACTTGGTAAAATGGTCACGAACGAATTCATGAAGCGCAAACAAACGTAGTGCCTTCTGCTTACTCTGTCTTATCATGCCGCACGGGAAGTTTACAACAAGGTGCTATAATACAAAAATTGGATAACTCCGCAAAGCTATCCAATTTTTGTATTATAGTGTCAGCCTGTAGTGTTAAAACTTCCAGCGAACAAAGGCTTCGATGGCTTCGTATTCGGCAAGGCCCAGTCGATTGTAAAGGCCGGCGGTGGCGCGGTTACGTTCTTCGGCCCGCTGCCAGAACTCCCGCGAGTCGGTACCCTGGTACACTACGCCGTCTTTCTGCGACTGGTGTTTGAAAATACCCAGGCGTTTCCGCATGACCTGATCGGGCGACATCGGTACGGCCATCTCGATTTCGTGAATATCCCATTCAGCCCAGGCACCACGGTAGAGCCATACCCAGCAGTCTTTCATGAAATTCTTGTGCTTCAACCGGCGAACGGCCTCCATCACCGCGTCCAGACACACCTTGTGCGTTCCGTGCGGATCCGCGAGGTCACCGGCCGCGTAGATCTGGTGTGGCTTGATCTGCTCAATCAGCTCCATCACGATCCTGACATCCTCTTCGCCAAGCGGCTTTTTCGCTACCGTACCGGTTTCATAGAACGGCATGTTCAGGAAGTGGGCGTTTTCGACCGGAATGCCGACAAAGCGGCAGGTCGACTTGGCTTCGCCCATTCGGATCAGGCCTTTTACGTACCGAACTTCGGCAGTGTCCATTTCCGAATCTTTTTTGTTGCGGAGCGACGCAGCCGCGTCCTGGAAAATCCGGGTAGCTTCGGGACTTTTGATGCCGAACTGATTGTTGAAGTCGACCACATAATCTGCGAAACGTATCGCTTCGTCGTCGGCTACGGCAATGTTGCCCGACGTCTGATAGCCAACGTGTACCTCATGGCCCTGATCGACGAGCCGCTGGAACGTACCGCCCATCGAAATAATGTCGTCGTCGGGGTGCGGGCTGAACAGCAGGCAGCGCTTCTGGGCGGGCAGCGCCCGTTCCGGCCGATTGGTATCGTCGGCGTTGGGTTTACCGCCCGGCCAGCCTGTAATGGTATGCTGAAGCTGGTTGAAAATATCAATGTTGATGTCGTACGACTGGCCGTACTGCGCCAGCAGGTCGCTCATCCCGTTGTCGTTGTAGTCGCGGTCGGTCAGTTTCAGAACCGGTTTGCCCAGGGTCAGCGACAGGTGCGTGACCGCCTTTTTGATCATCTTGTTGTCCCACACCACCGAATCCACCAGCCAGGGTGTTTTCATGCGGGTCAGCTCCGACGCAGCCGCTTCGTCGATCACGAACAGTACGTTCGGGTGGGTTTGCAGATATGACGCCGGGTTCAGTTCCGAAACGGTACCTTCCACGGCTCCGCGGATCACGGGCGCTTTGCGTTCACCCCAGGCCAGCAGCACAACCCGGCGGGCGCTGAGGATACTGGCAACCCCCATCGTGATGGCTTTCCGGGGCGTTTTGGCCAGGCCACCGAAGTCGCCCGACGCAGCCGCCCGCGTCGAGTTGTCGAGCATCATCAGGCGGGTATGCGAGTTGCTGAGCGAACCCGGTTCGTTGAATCCGATGTGGCCGTTTCCGCCGATACCGAGTAGCTGGAAGTCCAGTCCACCATCGGCTTCGATAGCCGCTTCGTATTGCCGGCAAAATTCCGCTACTTTATCCGGACGTACCGTTCCATCGGGAACGTGGTAGTTCCCCTCCTGAATGTCGACGTGATCGAACAGTTGCTCCTTCATGAAGCGCCAGTAGCTCTGCAGCGAGTCGGGCTCCATCGGGTAGTACTCGTCGAGGTTGTAGGACACCACGTTGCGGAAACTCAATCCTTCTTCGCGGTGCATGCGCACCAGTTCGGCGTAAACCGTTTTGGGCGACGAGCCCGTGGCTAAACCCAGGATACAGGGTTTGCCTTCACCTTGTTTCTGACGGATCAGATCGGCAATTTCCTGCGCCACGGCGCGGGATGCCGCTTTCGCATCGGCGTAAATGTGCGTAGGAATTTTTTCGTAGGTGATGGCCGACTGAACCGGCTCACCCGACGAGCGTCCGTTTGGACTGTCGAGTAGCGTGGATTCCGTAATCATAGCGCTGGCGGAGGATGATAAGACAGCGCAAAGGTCAGAAAAAAAACAGGTAGTTTGCTATAGCCAGCGTCGGAGATTGTACGATACCAACTAAAGTTTTTAAAAATTTTTATTATATAAAGTTGGCAAACTACCTGCCCCGTTCTATTGACGCGCCAGCCGATCGGCCGCGGTTGCGGTTTCGAGTGAGTTTAAACCGTTTTCTTCCGTAATAATCCGGTGCGTTTCAGGGTAATGAATGGCGCTGGCCTGATCGCGGAACATGAGCCGCAGCAGTTCGCCGTAGAGGTGCTGTTTCTCCTCGCCGAAGCCAAACCGCATCTCGATACGCTGGTAGGCCTCAAATTCTTTGTGCCGCCCGCGCATCACCCGGTCTTTGCCGCCGATGTTTTCCGTTACGTTCAGTTGAGCGCCCGGGAACAGATCCATCAGCGCCTTGGTGGTGGCTTCGTCGGCTACGCAGCGCATAATCATCCGGGTCGGTACCCATTCGAAGAGCGTTACGTCGCCCCGCTCAAACACCAGCCGCATCTCCTGCCGATCCATCCGGCCGGTCTGCGTAAAGCCGTGATAAAAATTGACGAGTTTGATCCCCTCTTCCTCGCTGCCGTACTGAACAGTGGCCTGCACCTGATCTTCTATCGCATTGCTTCCCGGCCGTTTCACCACCTGAGCCGCTACCACCTGCCCATTGCCGAGCCACCCCGCAAACATGTCGAAGAAGTGAACACCGTGCTCAATGAAAATCCCGCCACTTTTGCTGCGGTCCCAGAACCAGTGGTCGGGCATCAGTCCTTCGTCGCCCGCGTAGTTTTCGAAGTAGCCGTGCAGGAACTCCCCCAGCAGCTTTTTCTCGATCAGGTGCTTAATGCGGGCAAACATGGGGTTATAGCGCTGCATCAGGTTGGTGACCATCAGCAGCCCCTTCTGCCGGGCGGTTTCGAGCATCTCGCGGCCCTGCTCGGGATCGAGGGCCAGCGGTTTTTCGCAGATGACGTGTTTGCCGGCGTTCAGGGCCAGCATCGCCTGTTCATAGTGTAAAAACGGGGGCGTGGCAATGTAGACGACATCTACGTCGGGGTGGTTCACCAGTTCCTCGATGGAATCCAGCTGGTCGGCGCCGAAGCGCTGGGCTGTACGCAGGGCTTCCTCCCGTTTTGAGCCGGCAATGGCTACGAGTCGCGTGTTTGGGGTTTGAAGAAACTGTTGAGCGGCAAAGAGGCCGAAGCCGCCCATACCAATGATACCGATGCCAAGTTCCAGGTCTGTGCCAGCGTTTTTGTCCATAGCGTTGCAGGTTCTATTCAGTAGAACAACTGCCTGATAGCCGCTTATGTTAGCCCGAATCCCGGGGGGCGCTTATTAATCGAGCCTGCGCATCCAGTATACCATGGGTTTCGGTGTGGAAACCCGCTCGTTGAGGTCGGGCCAGCTGAACACACTTTGCAGGCCGGGTTCGCGCTGATAGCCGCGCTTGTGCCAGAACGCATCGAGCGGCTGGTAGTCTGCCGGACGTAGCGGGTGATCGTCGGGGCGCTGCACGGCGCAGAAGCAGGTCAGGTCGTATTGACCAAACTGGCGGGCATGGGCTTCGCGTTCATCGAAGAATCGGTGGCCAAGTCCCAGGCCGCGGTAGGGAGGCAGCAGGATACTCTCGCCAAAGTAAAAGACCGTATTGAGTTCATAACCGGCCTGAACGAAAGGCTGCTGTACGTCCGGAGTTTCGTCACGCAGCGGAATGGCCGTTGTGGCTCCAACCATCCGGTCGCCATCGTACACTGCAAACAGAAACGACCGCTCGGCCCGGGCGTAGGTTTCCAGGTAGTCCTTTTCGTAGTCGATGGTGCCTTCGTAGAGGTACGGGAAGTCGCGAAACACAGCGATCCGTAAGGCCGCCAACGTATCGAATACGGCCCGAAAACCAGCGCCGGTAAACCTGGCGAACGTTAAGGAAGAAGGTGGTACAGCCGACAACGTATTACTGTTTACCGAGCACCAGCGACTCCCAAAGCGGCAGGTTGTAGTACGTCGTGATGCGTGTAATCAAGCCTTCCGACACGTCCAGAAACGAACCAGCCGGCAGTACGTAGGTCTGGCCCGTAGCCGGCGGCAGATCGCCATCCGTTTTCTTGTACACCCCGTTTACGACAAATTCACAGGCGACCCGCGTACCGGTTGGCTCGGTCATGACGACGATCTCGGTCAACGTCTCGTCGTAGCAGTCGTCCATGTGTTTCAGGAACTGGCTGAAGCGGTCTTTGCCGGTTCGGGTAGCACCCTGGTTGCTGTCGTGGCGAACGTTTGGGTGGACAAGACGGAGCATCGCTGCCCAGTCTTTCTGATTGAAGGCGTTGTAATAAGCAGTAACGGTTTCCTGAGCAGTCATGAACTGAGTTGTGAGTAATGTGCGGCAAAGATAGGAGAAGTTAAAAAGCGCCGTTAGCTTATACTACGCTATTAAAAATTACGGGTTGATTCATACCGACGCAGCGGCTTATCCCTCCGCACGCACCTGGCTTAACTGGGTCAGTACCACGCCCGCTAAGACAATAACCAACGCCACAATTTGCAAGCCCGTTATCGGTTCGCCAACGGCCAGCCAGCCAATCAGCACAGCAACTACCGGGTTGACGTATGTATGCGTGCTGACGATGGCCGGCGGCTGAACGGTGACCAGCCAGGCAAACGCCAGGTAGGCAATAAGCGAACCAAATACAATCAAAAAAGCCAGACCACCCCAGGCCATCAACGGGACTGACTGCGGTTCAAATCGTTGCCACTCGCCATTGATCATCGCAATTAACCCGGCAAAAGCCCCGGCAGCCAGTAGTTGAATGGTTGTATGCCAAAAGGTATAGCGGCCCGGCTGAATTCTTCGTGCGGTAAACAACGTACCGATTACCCACAGAATCGCAGCTGCCAGCACAAGCGCCGTACCTAGTAACGTATTGGCTGTTTGAATGCCCTGTGGAACAGGCGTAAACTGGGCGAATAAGACGATACCCGAAAAGCCAATCAGTAGCCCGGCAACGATTTTTTTATTAGAGAAATACAGCTTCCAGCGTGGGTAGTCCAACAAAACAAACCAAAGCGGTTCAGTAGCTACAATTACGGCCGCCGAGCCAGATGAAATGTACTGCTCGGCGACAACCACCAGACCCGAACCACCAACAAGCATTAGTATTCCACTGATGGTCAAGTCCCGAGTTTCTTGCGCTTTCGGAAAAGATTGACTTCGGCTATAAGCAAGTACACCCAGCAGTAGGCCAGCTATAACGTAACGAAGCGCCGAGATAATGAATGGCGGGATAGCTTTCAGAGCGAATAGGTTAGCCAGATAGGTTGTTCCCCAAACGAAATAAACAGCTGCAAAAGCCAGCACCAGCCAAAGGCGAGGAGCGGTTGTTGTATTCATTTTATAACCTTTAAAACAAATTTAACAGGTATGAATTCAAAGGTAAAACTATAACTGTCAAAAGTTGTTTTACTAGTTATAAAATTAGCAGGGTTTAAGCGATGGCAAAAGTCACTACGATTACTGAAATGGACTTGACGGGCGGAGCTGCGTGTCTTGATTTTGTGAACACAGCTCTGAACTTTGACGTCCCCGTAGAGCGACTGCATACGTATAACGACCTGCTGGTTCTTACCCGCCGGTTATCCCTGCTGGACGATGATACCCTTGCCGCCCTGGAGCGATTGGCCGAAGACAATACCGGGCAGGCAGAGCGCGTGTTGGGTAAGGCTCGCCAGGTAAGGCAGTCAATGCTTACCGTATTTTCAGCGTTGGTAAAAGGAAATTCGGAAGACGTAACGGCTTCCGCCTTGAGAGCCTTTAACGGAGATGTCAACGAGGCCCTGGGCAAACGGGGGTTTTCCTGGCAGGCCGACAAACTAGTAGTCGGTTGGGAGCGTCCCAAGTCAGAGCTCATGCTGGCGGTTTGGATCTATAGCTTGTCTGCCTACGAGTTACTGACTACTAAAGACCAAAAGCTGATTAAACAATGCGGGGCCTGCGCCTGGTATTTCCTGGATGAAACCAAGAATCACCGTCGGAAATGGTGTGACATGCAAACCTGCGGCACCAACGAGAAAGCCCGGCGCTACTACCAGCGAAAGAAACAGGCCAGCCCGTAAAGCTCAGCGGAAACTACGCCCTTATGCAGCAAACCGATCGGCCTGATGAGTATAAGAGACAATTACTTACTTTGCTCTTTATTGGTCTGACCTGAGCTGACTATGCATATCCGACTGGCCCTTCGGGCATTAGCTGTAGTACTGTTGTTGAGTAGCATTGGTGCTATTCAGCCGACGTTTGATGCTAAACCAAAGCAACCGAACCGGTTGCCCAACATCATCTTGATTCTGATCGACGATATGGGGTCAGCCGATGTGGGGTGCTACCGACCCAGTAGTGTTGCCAATCAGCTGCCACCAACGCCCAACATTGACCAACTGGCGGCCGAAGGCATCAAATTTACCAACTACTACAGTGCGGCTCCCATCTGCTCGCCATCGCGGGTGGGCCTCACAACGGGCAACGTACCCGGCAAATGGCGAATTACATCCTTTCTGGCCGATCGAAAACACAACCGTACCTGCGAGCAGACCGATTTTCTGGATACTTCAGCGCCATCGGTAGCGCGTGAACTTAAAACGGCTGGTTACGCTACAGCGCATTTCGGGAAGTGGCACATGGGGGGTGGGCGCGACGTTGACAATGCGCCCGGTATCCGGCAATACGGTTTCGACGAATACGCCAGTACCTGGGAAAGTCCCGATCCCGATCCATTACTTACGTCGACCGACTGGATCTGGGCCAAATCAGACAGTGTAAAACGCTGGAACCGCACCGCGTACTTTGTTGACAAGACCCTTGATTTTCTGAAGCGCAATCCTGGTAAACCCTGCTACATCAACCTCTGGCCCGACGACGTGCATACACCCTGGGTACCTGACGAACTAACGCTCAACGAGTTTCCGAAAGGAACCGAAAAGCCGCGCGAATTCAAGGCCGTCCTGGCCGAACTCGACGTCCAGATCGGCCGGCTGATGGCGGGCCTGAAAGCACTGGGTGTCGACGATAATACGCTCGTTGTGTTCACCAGTGATAACGGCGCCTTGCCTACTTTTCAGGGGAGCCGGTCGGGTCTGTTCCGGGGTAGTAAACTCTCGCTTTACGAAGGCGGTATTCGCATGCCCTTTATCGTTCGCTATCCGGCCCAGACTCCCGGAGGCAAGGTTGATAGCCAGTCGGTGCTTAGCGCGGTTGACCTTTTGCCGACGTTCGTGAGTCTGGCGGGTAAAAAAGGGAGCCCTTCGCCCGGTGATGGAGAGAATAGGGCAGCGGTGTTGCTGGGCAAACCTGGCGTTCGTAAAAAGCCCCTTTTCTGGGAATATGGTCGCAACAACCAATCATTTCGTTACCCGGCGGGGCGCGATAAAAGCCCGAATCTGGCCATACGGGAGGGCAACTGGAAACTGCTGGTCAATGATGATGGCTCTGGTACCGAACTTTATAATCTTGCTATCGATCCATCCGAACAAACGGATGTGTCCGGTCAGCAACCGAAACTTGTGGGGGCTATGCGGTCCAAGCTACTGGCATGGCGGGTGGGCCTTGCCAGGGAATAGATGGGTTTTGGCTCCACCGAAAGTTAAAACCGGGCCGTCAATCTGGTGCCAGGTTATTCTGTCTCATTGCCAGTTCGCTCTAGAAGTATGTTTAAAATAACGGTCATTCTTCTCTTCGTCCTCGGACTCACCTTTACTGCTTCTGGTCAGGTACCGCTCCCCAATACGCCCCGCATGTATTTTGCAGATTCCTCACGGCTGGGGCGGCCAATGGCCAAAGACCCGCACGTAGTTCGCTTTGGTGATCGTTACCTGATGTATTATTCCATCCCCGAATACACCGACAAACAAGGCACTAAACACGGCTGGGGTATTGGCGTGGCCCAGAGCCGTAATTTGTTCGATTGGGTTAAAGTTGGCGAAATACCACCCGTGGCCGATTATGAAACTAAAGGTATCTGTGCACCCGGGGCATTGGTGCGCGATGGTCAGGTACATCTGTTTTACCAAACCTACGGCAACGGCCCCAACGATGCGATTTGCCATGCCGTTTCGTCCGATGGACTCCATTTTGAGCGTAACCCAACAAATCCCATTTTTCGGCCTGCGGTGAGTAACTGGTCGTGTGGGAGAGCCATTGATGCCGAAGTACACCGATTCAAGAACCAGTATTTTCTGTATTTCGCCACCCGTGATCCGGCTTATAAAATTCAGCAGTTAGGGGTGGCGGTTGCTCCATTGACCACCAATTTTAACCGCGAAGACTGGCGACAGGTGGCAGTCGATGGCCCCATTTTAAAGCCCGAGCTGCCCTGGGAGGGCGAATGCATCGAAGGGGCGTCGGTAACCGAGCGCGACGGCCAACTGATCATGTTTTACGCCGGAGCTTACAACAACTGGCCGCAGCAGATCGGCATCGCCCGTAGCCAGGATGGGTTACATTGGGAACGTGTTCAGCCTGAACCTTTCCTGAAAAATGGCGCACCAGGGGCCTGGAACAGCAGTGAATCCGGCCACCCGCACATCTTCACGAATGAGCGGGGGCATACGTACCTGTTCTTTCAGGGCAATAATGATAAAGGCCGAACCTGGTTATTATCAAGCGTACCTGTTTCGTGGAAACAAGGTATTCCGGTCATAAAAACGCCATAAAGATTTCCTGTAAAAGGGACGTTGTCAGGCGAGTAGGGTAGTTCAGTGGGTGGCTGAACTACGGAAGAAGGCCATTTGCCAGTCGTTTAGCCTGCCAGTCCCGCACGGCCGGACCGGTGCCAAACGGCCAGGGCCTGATCTGTGCAATCGGGACCACTTTCACCGCCTGTAACTCGGTTTCGTCCATTACAATCGGGCCCGTTGCCCGGACGTGATACGTGAAAATGACTTCGTTACGCTGGTAGAACGTATAGATACCCAGAAACTCAACGATCCGGGCGTCCGTCAGGCCTATTTCCTCCCGAATCTCGCGTAGGACGGCGTCCGTTGGCTCTTCGTCTTTTTCCAGAAAGCCCGTCACGATGCCGAACCAGTCGGCAGGCCAGCCGACGTTCTGGGTTAAAATTACCGTATCGTTATCGTATTCAACAATGGCCCCCACAACCGGCAGCGGATTGTCGTAAAATATATAACCGCAGGGTTTCGAGCAGATAAGCCGTTCGCGGCCGCTGGCTTCCCCTCTCACGAGCGGGCTGGCGCACTGCGGGCAGTAGTTCATTTGGGGCATGGGCTATTTGTGTTAAAGGATAACATCACTGTTCACGTTTAACACCGTTACGGAGTTGTTTGGTTTGCCGGCAGGCAGGTAGGATCAGGTTCCGAACCTGATCCTACCTGCCTGCCGGCTTCCATTTTAAAACATGGAACCCGAAACAAAGCAGGTTTTGTATCTTTGCGTCTGAATGGCAAGATTGATGGCAATCGACTACGGACAGAAACGCACGGGCATTGCCGTGACGGATCCGCTGCAACTGATCGCGACGGCGCTGGAAACCGTACCGACCCACCAGTTGCTGGATTATCTGAAGAAATACGTAGCAACCGAGCCGGTTGAGGTCTTCGTGGTGGGCCTGCCAAAGCGGCTGGATGGTACCGATACGGACAACACACCCCGGGTTCGGTCGTTCGTGACGCGGCTGCAAACCGCCCTTCCTGATATTCCGGTCCACTGGCATGATGAGCGGTTTACGTCGAAAATGGCCATGCAGGCGATGATTGCGAATGGGTCGACCCGAAAGGATCGGCGCGATAAGGGAAACCTCGATAAGGTTAGCGCGGCCATCATCCTGCAATCATACATGGAAAGCAAAAAATAGCGTGCTCGGTTTCGGTTTTGCAAGCAACAGCGCTCGGAAAACTGGAAACCGATAGCCAATACAAAAACATGATACTTCCAATTGTAGCGTATGGCGACCCGGTTCTGCGGAAGCGGGCGAAAGATATAGAACCTGGCAGTCTGGACGTCAAGAAGTTGAGTGAGGATATGTTCGAGACCATGTACCAGGCTTCCGGCGTTGGGCTGGCGGCTCCGCAAATCGGTCAGAGCATCCGAATGTTCGTAGTCGATGGTACCGTTTTGAATGAAGACGAACCCGACGACGAAAAAGATTCCAGCCTGGAAGGCTTTAAAAAAGTGTTCATTAACCCCGAAATCGTTGAAGAAGCCGGCGACGACTGGGGGTTTGAAGAGGGTTGCCTGAGCATTCCCGGTATTCGGGGCGAGGTGTTCCGCCCTGAGATCGTGGTCATTCACTACTTCGACACCGACTGGAATGAACACGAGGAGGAATACGACGGTATGGCGGCCCGTATCATCCAGCACGAATACGATCACCTCGAAGGCAAACTCTTCACCGACTACCTGCCACCCCTCAAACGGCAGCTTATTAAAAAGAAGCTGTCCGACATCACAAAAGGGAAAACGGATGCGGAATACCGAATGAAGTTTCCAAAATAAAGGAGAAGAGAGAGAAGAGGATGCCTGATTCCTTTCCTCCCTCCTCCGTTTTCGCCCCTTCCTCCTTCCATGAACATCACCCTGCTTCAAGCTAACCTCCACTGGCACAATCCCGTTGCGAACCGGGCGATGCTTGAGGAGCGTATCTTCAGCCTGCCTGAGCCGACGGATCTCATTATACTCCCTGAGATGTTTACGACAGGGTTTACCATGGACGCTCGTGCGGTTGCGGAGCCAATGAATCTCACTACGTTTCGATGGCTGAAGCAGATGGCCGCCCAGACAAAAGCGGTTGTAACGGGCAGCTACGTCGTGCAGGAGGACGGCCGCTATCACAACCGGCTCATCTGGATGCAACCCGATGGTACGTTCGATGTCTACGACAAGCGGCACCTGTTCCGAATGGCAGGCGAAGATCAAATCTACACGGCCGGCACCCGTCGTCTGGTGAAGGAATGGAACGGCTGGCGTATTTGTCCGTTGATCTGTTACGACCTCCGTTTTCCGGTCTGGAGCCGAAACGGAGGGCATTCGGAGGTTCAGGATGCAAACGACCCACCGTTGGATTACGACCTGTTGCTGTACGTAGCCAATTGGCCGTCGGCGCGCCGAAACGCCTGGAATACGCTGCTACAGGCACGAGCCATTGAGAATCTGAGTTACGTTGTTGGTGTCAATCGGGTAGGGGAGGATGGTAACGGGCTGCCGTATGCCGGCGAATCGGCCGTGATTGATTACCGGGGCGAGGTAATGTTCCGGCAAGCCGATGTCGAGATGGTCCATCAGCAGACGCTTTCGCTGGAGGAGCTGCGGGCTTTTCGGCGCAAATTCCCGGCGTATCTGGATGCCGATGCGTTTGAGATCACAACCCGTTAAGTTAGCCGTAGACGGAAGTAGACTCCCCGCTATCACAAACAGTTTTAAAGCCCCAGCAGTCGCTTCAGCTTTTCGTAAAAACCGGTGTTTCGGAAGGTAAATGTTTTGTGCAGGATGTAGTTGCTGATGAAACTCAGGCCCATACCGGTTGTGTGCGACACCAGTTTGTTGACATTCACTACTTTCACTGAGAACGGAATGACAAAGGTGAAAGCCTGGATGCGATTCACCGAAAACTCGTAGAGCAGTGAAGAGCCAACGACCGTAATGAGGCAGGAAACCACCGAGACCATCGTGAATTTGGCAATTTCACGCCGGGTTTTTGCCGAATTCTTGGCGTTAAAGGCAAAAAGCTTTGTCAGAACAAAGCCGACAAAGAATGAAACAATGTAGCCAATCAGAATAGCCTGCTCATACGAAACCTTGAACCATTCCTGCGAAATTGTACTAACAACAAGCTGCAACGAAGCGCCAATAGCCGCGACAATGAAGTACGCAAAAACATCTTTGCGGTTAAAGAGCGTATCTGTCTTCGTGTCTGAACTAGAAACGTTGGTTTTTGTAGACTGCATAACTAATCATTTATTCGACTGGCGCATCGACTGTTCATTGATGAACGCTATTCCAGTACTTTCGGTACCTGAAAAAATTGTTGGTCGTGCTGCGGTGCATTAGCAAGTGCCTGCTCGCGGGACAGGTGTTCGCCCACAACGTCCGGCCGCAATACGTTCAGCTCTTCAGAAATATGAATCAAGGGGTCCACACCCGTTGTGTCCACTTCATTCAGTTGTTCCATCCATGTCAGCACATTGTTGAGACTGGTCAGCAGGTCGGCTTCTTCTTCGGCCCGGACCTCCAGACGGGCCAGATGAGCTATCTTCTGTAATGTTTCCTGATCTACTTTCATGGACACTCAGGCCGCAACGGCCGCTCCTTTTTTTAATTCCTGGTCAATAATCTGATACGTTTGCTCTTTCAATTGCTGAACATCGGCCTGAGTTAACCCTTTGGTATCGAGAGGGGTATGGACAACAGCCCGCATGGGGTACCGGTGCATCCGAACGGTACGCGCATCCGGCAGGATCAGGTGATTCGTCAGCAAGGTAATCGGAACAATAGGTACCTGCTGCTGAATCGCCATGATAAACGCCCCGTCTTTGAACGGGTGGTGCATCTGCGGAGGATGCTTTGTTTTGATACCACCCTCCGGAAAAATCATGATGCTCCGTCCTGATGCCAGCAGTCGAATCGATTTAGCCAGCGAATACGCCCGGCTGTTGGCCTGCTCCCGGTCAACCTGTACGTGCAGTTTGGCAAACATGTAGCCCAGCAAGGGAATGTGCTTCACGTCACTCTTCCCCACGAACGCGTAATAATTATCCAGCACGACGCCCATCACCGCAATGTCGAGGTACGAAAAATGATTGGCGCAGAACACGTAAATGCCCCTCGGCTCCGGCCGAAACCGGTACTCAACCTGAACCGGAATACCAACACCCGCAAAAAAAAGCTTTCCCCATAGCCGGTTCACCCGATGTGCCAACGGTTTCCAGTCTTCGCGTTGCAGAAACACGAATTGAAATGGAAACAGAATCAGGTACAGCACTACAATGTAGAAAGCGCACCAGGCCGAATAAAGGAGTCGCATAGTGTCTGAACCGCACGGGCCGCTCTGTCAGACGCCCGTGCGGTCCTGATTAATGTTTAAAATGCCGAACGCCGGTCGTTACCATTGCCAGGCCGTGCTGATTGCAGTAATCAATCGAATCCTGATCGCGAATGGAGCCGCCGGGTTGTACAACGGCCGTGATACCGGCTTTATCGGCAATCTCTACGCAATCAGGAAACGGGAAAAACGCATCTGATGCCATCACGGCCCCGCGTAGGTCAAAGCCAAAAGCCCCGGCTTTTTCAATGGCCTGCTTCAACGCATCCACGCGCGAGGTTTGACCGACACCACTGGCCAGCAACTGCCGGTATACCGTACCGCCCGCTTTGGCCAGGACAATCGTGTTGGATTTGGTGTGCTTACAAACCTTCAGCGCAAATTCAAGCGCACGCACTTCGCTGTCGGTTGGCGCTTTCTCCGTTACAGTTTTGAACTGCGCGGCTGTTTCGGTCTGGTTGTCTTTGTCCTGCTCCAGTACGCCGTTCAGAATGGTTTTGATCATCCGGGTGGGCAGCTCGACCGGTTTGCGCTTCAGCAGAATCCGGTTTTTCTTCGACTTCAGCAATTCCAGCGCTTCCGGAGCATAGTCCGGCGCAATCAGAATCTCCATGAACAACTTGTTCAGCTCTTCGGCCGTTGCCAGATCGACGGTGGTATTGGTGATGATAACGCCCCCGAAAGCCGACACCGGATCGCAGGCCAGTGCATTCAGATACGACTCCTTAGCTGTTGGCGCCGTGGCAATACCGCAGGCATTCGTGTGCTTGATGATCGCAAAGGTGGGTTCGTTATCCGCAAACTCGTCGATCAGACCAACGCAGGCGTCTACATCAACCAGGTTGTTGTACGACAGTTCTTTACCATGGAGTTTATCGAACATGGCGTCCAGGTCGCCATAGAACGTAGCCTGCTGGTGGGGGTTTTCGCCGTACCGAAGCGTTTGCTGCGGCAGGGTTTTGTAATTCTCAGACGCGTCGGGGGCTGATTGCTGCTGACTGTCATTGCCCGCGAAGTAAGCCTGAATGGCGGTGTCGTAGTGCGACGTAACGGCAAAGGCTTCACCGGCGTATTGACGGCGGTCGGCCAGGTCGGTCGCGCCGTTTTTCTCCGTCAGCAATGAAACGACGTTTTCATACTGGGTTCGTGAGGAGACAATCAAGACGTCTTTATGATTCTTGGCAGCTGCCCGGATAAGCGATATGCCGCCGATATCAATCTTCTCGATAATGTCGTCGTCTGATGCGCCGGCGCTTACGGTTTCCTCGAACGGATACAGATCCACCACAACCATATCGATCGGCGGAATCCGGTGCCGCTCGGCCTGAGCCAGATCTTCGGGCAATTCCCGGCGGTACAGAATGCCGCCCATAACGGCCGGATGCAGCGTTTTGACCCGCCCGCCAAAGATGGATGGGTAGCCTGTCAGGTCTTCGACGGCCGTGACGGGTATACCTAGCTGCTCGATGAACGTTTGTGTGCCGCCCGTTGAATACAGCCTGACGTTATGCGTATGCAGCAGCCGGACCAGAGGTTCGAGGCCATCTTTGTAATAGACAGAAATCAGCGCGGAGGAAATCGTAAGAGACATCAGAATTGTAAAGTAGTCTGCGTAAGCTGTGGTAATCAGGCGGCAAAGATAGCCATGATTGAACAGATAACAGCGATTACCCGGAACGAACAGGTGGTTCCGCGTCGGAAAGACGTATCTTTACGTTTAAATCTGGCGTACAGCCAGCCATTCCGGTACATGAGTGCATTCAAAAAATTAGCCAGCGACACTGCCCTCTACGGCGTCAGTACGATTCTCGGACGGCTACTGAATTATGCGCTGGTTCCTGTTCAGACCTATGCGTTTGGGCAGCCTAAGCAGCTTGCTTCCAACGTTGAGCTTTACGCCTATATCGCCCTGCTGCTGGTACTCTACACGCTCGGTCTGGAAACGGCGTTTTTCCGGTTTGCGGCCCGCCGGCCCGAAACGACCCCGAAGGTGTTCAGCGATACGCTCAGCATGGTGATCGTGATTACGTCGATAGCTACGGTTGTGCTGCTGTGGCTCGCTCCGGATATTGCCCGCTGGCTCGATTACCCCGATCAGACCATGTTTATTCGCTGGTCGGCCCTGATCGTAGCCATCGATGCCATCACGGCCATCCCGTTTGCCCGGCTGCGGGTCGAAAACAAAGCCCGGCAGTTTGTAAAGGCCAAAATGATTAACATCGGTATTGTGGTGGCCCTGAACGTATTCTTCATTATCGTCTGCAAGGATGTGTATGAAGGTGACTATCTACCGCAGCTACGGCCGTTCGTGCAGTACATCTACGACCCTGAGATTGGTCCCGGCTATATTTTCCTGGCTAACCTGCTGGGTAACGCCTGCTATTTCTGGCTGCTGCGGAAAGCCTTCGCCGGGTTTCGGTTTCAGCTTGACTGGCCCGAAATCCGGACCCTATACCTGTACGCGTACCCGATTATGCTTACCGGCCTGGCTAACGTAGTGAACAACTTGACGGATCGGCTCTTCCTGCGCCATTATCTGCCCGAAGGGTTTTACGCCGGCCTTACCAACGAAGATGCGCTTGGTATTTACGGCCAGTGTTACAAACTGTCGGTTTTTATGGCGCTGGCGATTCAGTCGTTCCGCTTCGCAGCCGACCCGTTCTTCTTCTCAAAAGCTGAAGACAAAAACGCACCCGGTTTATTGGCCCGCGTAACGAAGTGGTTCATTATCGTGTGTGTGTTGATCTGGATAGGGGTCAGCCTGAACCTCGACGTACTGGGCTTACTGATTGGACCCAAATACCGGCAGGGGCTCGGTATTGTACCGCTGCTGTTGCTGGGAAACCTGTTCCTGGGCATTTACTTCAACCTGGCGTTCTGGTTTAAGCTGAGCGACAAAACTAAATACGGTACGCTGATCACCGTCATTGGCGCCGTAGTGACCCTGCTGGGCAACATGTTCCTGATCCCGATAATGGGTTATATGGGTTGTGCCGTGGCGTTTCTGGCCTCCAGCGTCGTGATGACGGTTATTTGCTACGTGCTGGGCGAGAAGCATTACCCGGTGCCCTATGATGTTCGGTCGGCGCTGGGCTACATCACCGGGGCCGGTCTGCTGATCTACGCATCGTTGCAGATCGATATTCCTAATCCGTGGATTGCAGTGCCGTTTCACCTGGCGCTCTTTGGGCTGAGCGCAGCCGTTATAGCGGTGATTGAGCGGGATACGATTCGCGAGGGCTGGGCGCGGTTTCGCCGTAGCCGGAAACCGGCGCCCGTCGGTAGCTCGCAATAGTGGATCACTTTTCCATTTCGCGGAGTAGCTTATTGGCGTAGATGAAGTCGTTCAGCTCCGGTATGGTTGAGTGCACAATGGAGTCACTGTCGCCCTCCCATAGTTTTTTACCCTGGTAGAGAAATATAATCTTCTCGCCGATTTCGAGCATGGAGTTCATGTCGTGGGTAATCACGATGGTTGTAATCTGGTATTCATCCGTAATCTCTTTGATGAGCTGATCGATCTTGATGGATGTCAGCGGATCGAGACCGGAGTTCGGTTCGTCACAGAACAGGTACTTTGGGTTCAGAACAATGGCCCGGGCAATACCAACCCGTTTCTTCATGCCCCCGCTTATTTCCGACGGCATGCGGTCGCCGGCTCCCTCCAGACCCACGCGTTGCAGACAAACCTGCGCACGTTCGTTTTTTTCGCCCGCGCTCATATCGGTAAGCATGTCGAGCGGGAAACGAACGTTTTCCAGTACCGTTTTGGAGTCGAACAGCGCTGACCCCTGGAACAGAACGCCCATCTCGCGCCGGATAACTTTCTGTTCCTCCTCGTTATCGGCCAGAAAATTCCGGCCGTCGTAAAGCACTTCTCCAGAATCGGGTTTAACCAGGCCGATCATGCACTTCAGCAGTACGCTTTTCCCAGTGCCGCTACCGCCAATGATCAGGCTGGTTTGCCCCGGTCTGAACGAGCCGCTGATATCATACAGCACCTGGCGGTCGCCAAACGTTTTGGATATATTTTTAATCTCCAGCATACGAATAACTTACAATAAAAGCTGGGCCAGCAAAAAATCGGCCGCCAGCACGGCAATACAGCTATTGGTCACGGCGGTTGTTGAGGCATTGCCGACTTCCAGCGCCCCACCCCGGGCGTTATACCCCTGGTAAGCCGAAATGGTTGCAATCAGAAACGCAAACACCACCGATTTAATAATGGCAAAGGGTACGCTGAACGTATTAAAACCGGACCGCAGACCAAAAATGTAATCCTGCGGGGTAATAATATCGGCCAGCGTGCCTGCTATGTAGCCACCCCAGATCGACAGAAAACCAGCCAGAATTACCAGCAGGGGAAACATCAGCATAGCGGCTATCACCTTCGGTAGCACCAGATACGAACTGGAGTTAATGCCGATTACTTCCAGTGCGTCGATCTGCTCGGTAATGCGCATTGTGCCCAGCTGGCCCGCAATGTTCGATCCGACTTTACCGGCCAGCACTATACTGGTAATGGTTGGAGCGAGTTCCAGAATCGTGCTGTCGCGCACAATCACCGAAATAATATACAACGGTACCAGCGGGCTAACGAGGTTGTAGGCCGTCTGTACGCAGGTTACCGCACCGATGAAGGTCGAAACAATGGAAACGATAAAGATTGACCGGATGCCAATGGATATACATTCGTCCATAACCAGTCGGTAATAAACACCCGCTTTTTCCCGGTTGGTAAAAAGCGTACCCAGAAAAATGAAGTACTTGCCAATATGTGACATAAGCATGAAGCAGACCGAAATGCCGACGTACGGTCTTAAGCGGCACCGCTGGGCTGATAAAAACCCACCCGCACCAGTCAAAACCCGGGTAAAGGTAGAATGGTTCGGGGCGTAAACGTTGGCAAAAATCAAAACTTTGGCAAAGTTTGTCGGATGAATCCATTAATCGTAGTGACAGGTGGTACAAAAGGCATAGGCCAGGCCATCGTGGACAAGTTTGTTGATGAGGGTTTCGACGCCGTTGTGTGCGCCCGGTCGGTTGATGGCGTCTCCGGCCCGAATCGATTACCGTTTGCCGCCGATCTGTCGACCCGCGCCGGGGTCGACGCGCTGGTGGCTTACATCCGGTCGCTGAACCGGCCCGTTGACGTACTGGTCAACAACACGGGTATTTTTCTGCCGGGGCAGATCCACAACGAAGCCGAGGGTACGTTCGAAGCGATGATGACCACCAACGTAGCGAGCGCTTATCACCTGACGCGCGGGCTGGTGGGCGAGATGATTGCCCGGCGGCAGGGACACATTTTCATGATGTGCTCAACGGCCAGTATTACTCCCTACACCAATGGCGGTTCGTATTGTATCTCCAAGTTCGCTTTACTGGGCATGAGCCGGGTGCTTCGCGAAGAACTTAAGCCGCATGGCGTAAAAGTGACGGCTATTCTGCCCGGCGCTACGCTGACGGCCAGTTGGGAGGGCACTGACCTGCCCGACGACCGCTTTATGCAGGCTGCCGATGTTGCTGCCAGTGCCTGGACCGCGTATACCTTGTCGAAAAGCGCCGTTGTTGAAGAGATTCTGCTGCGGCCGCAACTGGGCGATATTTAACAGGAGCGATCCGATAAAAAACGGCCGAGTTGTTCACCGACAAGGTCGACTGCATTCTCTTTCGTATCTTGCGGCCACTTCATCCTAAGCAGCCGAGAACTAATCACTGTAAACTCTAAACTGATAGAATGTCTTCTGTTGAGTATCTGGGCATCGACGTTGGCGGTACGAACGTCAAAATGGGTATCGTTGAAGCCGACACTGGTAAAATTTCAAACTTCTATAGCCACGACACCATAAGCTGGCGGCAATCCGGTCATTTTGTTGAACGCTTCGGCGATGCTATTGCGCTTCAGCTATACGCAAACAAAAGCGTTAAAAAAGTAGGTATCGGCCTGCCGGGTATGTTGAATCGCGCACGTACTGTGCCGCTGGAAATCACGGCCATCCCCGAAATCAACAACGTACCGATGGTCGATATGCTGACCAAACGCTTTCCGGGCGTTGACTTCTTTCTGGAAAATGACGCCAACGCAGCGGCACTCGGCGAGTATTACTTCGCGGAAGAAAAAATCACGGAGAACTATATCTTCATTACGCTCGGGACGGGGGTTGGCGGAGCCGCGATCATCAACAAAAAGATTTTTACTGGGGGGGATGGCAATGCCATGGAGCCAGGACACATTCCGTCTAGAAATGGCCGGGTGCTTGAGCGAAACATCGGGAAAAAAGAACTGCTCGAACTGGCTACCGAACGGCGTGCCGAATACACAGGCGAAACACAGCTTCCCAGCGACGACAGTATGTCGACCACCGGCCTGGTAGCCGCAGCGGCTGAAGGCGACGAACTGGCGCTTCAAATTTGGAATGAGGTCGGCGAGATGCTGGGCGAAGGCCTGGCCGCGCTGATTAAAATCCTGGACATCAAGCAGGTACTGATCGGCGGAGGGCTATCGGCGTCGTATGACTACATTTTGCCGGCCGTAAACAAAACGCTGGATTACTGGCTCAATCCGTATTATAAAAACGGCCTGCTCATTAAACGCGCAACGCTCGGGAACGATGCCGGGCTGCTGGGAGCCGCGTCGCTTTGCTTTGATTGAATGGAAGGGAGGAAAGGAGAAAGGGAAGAAAGGAGAAAAGAGATAGCAAGTTTCCCTTTTCTCCTTTCTTCCCTTTCTCCTTTCCTCCTCTAAATCACATTCACTTCCGGGGTTATCGAAACGCCAAATTTCTCGGCGACAGATGCCCGCACCCGGTGGGCAAGGCTCAGTATCTGGTCACCCGTAGCGTTTCCGTAATTGACCAGCACCAGCGCCTGTCTGGCATGAACACCGGCATCGCCTTCCCGATAGCCTTTCCAGCCGGCCTGCTCAATCAGCCACCCCGCCGGAAGTTTTACGGTCGTGTCGCCAATCGGATAGCCGGGCATAGCCGGATACTGTTCTTTCAGGTTTTCAAATTGTGTTTTCGGAATCTCCGGGTTCTTAAAGAAACTGCCGGCATTTCCGATCTCAGCCGGGTCGGGTAGTTTACTCCGTCGGATTTTGATGACGGCGTCGCTGACTGCCTTGATAGACAAACTGTTTTCGTCAACACCCATGTCGGACAGGGTCTCCTGGATGGCTCCGTAGCTCGTATGAAACGTCGGCTGCTTGTCGAGCCGGAACGTAACGCTGGTAATGATGTATTGCCCTTTGCACTCCCGCTTGAAAACGCTTTCGCGGTAGCCGAAACCACAGTCGGCGTGGGTGAATGTCCGGGTTTCGCCCGTGGGCATATGTACCGCTGTCAGGGAGTCAAATACCTGCTCAATCTCAACGCCATAAGCACCAATGTTCTGCATGGGAGCAGCCCCAACCGTTCCCGGAATGAGCGACAGGTTTTCGAGCCCGGCGAAGCCATGATTGACACTATACATAACCAGTTCGTGCCAATTAACGCCGGCTCCTGCTTTTACGTATACGTGCCGGTCGTCCTCTCTGATTACGTCGATACCCTGGATACTAATTTTGACAACCAGCCCGTCGAAGCTACGTGTGAGCAGCAGATTACTGCCTCCGCCCAGGATCAATTTCGGAAAACCGGTGTAGTCGGTTAATCGGAGCAGCGTCTGTAAATCGTCTTCCGCATTAATTTCAACCCAGTACCGCGCGTTAGCCTCAATCCCAAATGTATTGTACGGCTTGAGCGACACGTGGCTTTGTATGTTCAGCATGTTATCGCAAAATGGAAGTGTAAAATTAACCAAATTCCAGCATGGGGTGTTACCCTACGGTCGTGTTTCCGTCTGGATAATTACCTAATTTTGCCTGTTGATTTTTTGGTTATGCGCTTTACCGACGGTTGGATTTGTTTCGTTGTAAGTCTTTTGATAGCCGGCTGTGCATCGCGTCGCCCGGCTACCAACCGTACTGTATCGTCGGATTATAACGCCTACAATGATGATCTGGCAGTCACTAGGCCATCCTACGCACCCGCTACGTCTGCGCCGGCAGCCCGCCCGGCAGCACCTTCACCGGCAAACCCAACTACGCGCCCTGAAACCCGTCGGCCGTCGAAGCCAGTGGAAGCAATGCATGTAAACCGCCAGCTGGATTTAGTCCTCGATACGATTGCGGCTACCAACCGGTCGGTACGGTATGCGCCCGGTTTTCGTATCCAGGTGTACGTGGGAAATCAGCGGCAGCAGGCTGAATCGGCAAAATTGTTGATTTACCAGAATTTTCCCGAACTTAGTGCATACCTAACTTATAACCAGCCAACCTACCGACTTAAAGTAGGTGATTTTATGCGTCGTCTGGATGCCGAACGGTACTACTCATCAATTCGGCAACTGATTCCTTCGGCTCAACTACAGTCCGACAAGGTAGAAATCCGAAGAAGCCTATTAATAAAATAATGAAATTAGTAACAATTTTTGTCAACTATGCTGTAGCTTTGATAAGCTTTAAGCGATTTATGCTCAGCCTTTTCCAATTATAAGCAATATGAAGAAAGCGTTGATTACCGGTATTACCGGCCAGGACGGTGCCTACTTGGCGGAACTTCTTTTAGAAAAAGGATACGAAGTTCATGGCATTAAGCGCCGGAGTTCGTTGTTTAACACGCAGCGGATCGACCACATGTATGAAGACCCGCACGAAAAAAATGTGCGCTTCAAACTTCACTACGGAGACCTCTCAGATTCAACCAATATCATCCGTATTATCCAGGAAGTACAGCCTGACGAAATTTATAACCTCGGAGCCATGTCGCACGTTCGTGTGAGCTTCGATGAACCGGAATACACGGCGCAGGTTGACGGGATCGGTACGCTCCGCATTCTGGAAGCTGTTCGGCTGCTGGGCATGACGGAAAAAACCCGGATTTATCAGGCGTCAACGTCTGAATTGTACGGTGGGGTTCAGGGGCACGCTCAGTCGGAAACGACTCCGTTCTACCCACGTTCACCGTATGCGGTTGCCAAGTTATATGGGTACTGGATTACGGTTAACTATCGCGAAGCGTACAACATGTATGCCTGCAATGGCATTCTTTTCAACCACGAGTCACCGCTACGTGGCGAAACGTTCGTTACCCGCAAGATTACCCGCGCAGTAGCCCGGATTGCATTAGGCCTCCAGGATAAAATATACCTCGGCAATCTTGATGCACAACGCGACTGGGGTCATGCTAAAGATTACGTAGAAGCCATGTGGCTGATTCTGCAGCAGGAGCAGGCCGAAGATTTCGTGATTGCGACCGGCACTACAACCCGCATCCGCGATTTTGTTCGTATGTCATTTGCCGAGGTGGGCGTTGAGCTGGAATTCAAAGGCGAAGGTGTAAAGGAAACCGGTTTCGTTGTTAGTTCATCAAACCCTGATTTCCCGGTGCCGGTAGGTAAGGAAGTTGTTTGTATCGATGAGCGGTATTTCCGCCCGACTGAAGTTGATTTGCTATTGGGCGACCCAACCAAGGCTATGACCAAACTCGGCTGGAAGCCTAAGTATGATCTGCAGGCACTGGTGAAAGACATGATGACGGCCGATATTGATTTGTTCCGTCGCGATCAATTCCTGGCGCAGAGTGGCCATCAGGTATTAAACTACTTTGAATAGAGCCTGCATCACCGGTTGCACAAACCGCTCCGTGATAGAAGTAAACAAGAAGGGCCGGATCAATGATCCGGCCCTTCTTGTTTACTCGCTGCACTACTACAATCCCTTACACAGGAACGGCGTAGTAATACATCCGTGAACTATTCGGATACATGCCGATGAGCAGCAGACCTTCGCCTTCTTTTACATCGTTCATGATCGTTTGCAGCTCTTTCGTTGACTTGATGTTCTTACCGTTGGCTTTTACAATGATAAAGCCTTCTTCGATGTCGGTTTCGGCCAGTTTACCATCGTATACTTTCTTCACCCGAACACCACCGCTGATACCGAGTTGTTTGGCATCAGCTGTGCTGATATCTTCGAAGTCTGCGCCCAGGGTTTTCAGCGACGTATTCGCTGCTGTTACGTCCGACTTCTTGATCACATCGCGGCCACCATTACGGTTGCGCAGTTCGACTTTGAAATCGCGTTCGCTACCGCCACGGTTCACCGTTACAGTAATGGCATCACCCGGACGACGGCGACCGATGATCTCACGCATTTGCGCATCAGAGTCAATAGGCTGACCTTCCATTTTCACAATTACGTCGCCTTTTTGCAGACCGGCCGCTTTAGCAGCACCGTTATCAACAATGTCATCGACGTAGATACCACGGCCAACTTTAGCGTTCTTCTCTTTTGCAACTGTGCTGTTCAGCTCAATCGGGATGATACCGAGGTAGCCACGCTGTACGTTGCCATATTTGAGAATGTCGGCAGTTACTTTCTTCACCAGCGACACCGGCACGGCAAATCCATAGCCACTGTAGTAGCCCGTTGCCGAAGCAATAGCAGAGTTGATACCTACCAGTTCGCCCCGCAGATTGACGAGCGCACCACCTGAGTTACCCGGGTTGATGGCCGCATCCGTTTGAATGAAGGCCTCAATTGGTGTATCGGCTTTCGGATTGTTACGGTCAACATTCTGGTTCAGAATACCAATACCACGACCTTTTGCGCTCACGATACCAGCAGTTACGGTCGATTCGAGATCGAGAGGATAACCTACTGCCAGAACCCATTCTCCCAGCTTCAGGGCGTCGGAGTCGCCGAGGGTAATGGCCGGCAGGTTGTTGGCTTCAATCTTAACAACGGCCAGGTCGGTCAGTGGATCAGTACCAATAACTTTAGCTTTCAGGCTGCGCTTGTCGGTTAAAATTACCTCTACCTCGTCAGCATCCTGTACTACGTGGTTGTTGGTAACAATGTAACCATCTTTGCTGATGATCACTCCTGAGCCAGACGCTTGGCCTTGCTGACGGCGCGGACGGCCGCTGCCACCACCACCAAACTCATCGCCAAAGAAATCCCGGAATATATCAGGGACCTGCTGTTGGCGTACGGTCCGGGTAATGGTAGTCCGGATGTGTACGACGGTAGGCGTTACCGACTCGGCCGCATACGAGAAATCGCCCGGAGCACCTGCGCCGTCATTGCCAGTTAAAGCTGCCAGCCGACCCGTAATGGTAGGAGCCGGAGCCGATTCGTTAAAAATTACGTCCCGCTTATTAAATCCTAAAATATTGTAAGCGGCTAACGTTACCGCGCTCGAAAGGAGGGCAATCAACGCTAAAATTTTCCAGTTGCTTTTCATGTTCAAATGGGATAATCTGATTGCTGTCTTGTGTGTTAGACGGGTAAATTGTGTTCACCAATATAACGGAAAGACAATGCTGAAAAATTCGGTATTGTATGGTGCTTAACAAATTTTAACAGGGCTTTGTTAAGTCTTGCAAAAAAAGTAAAAAACCCGCGGGAAATGGTCCCGCGGGCCACTTTTAGTCACATTGCAAAGGGGTTAACCGCCAATCTCAATCTGACGGGGCGGTTTTACTTTGGCTTCTTCCCGCTTAGGTATTTCGATCTTCAACACGCCATCTGTATAAGTTGCCTGAATCGAGTCGGCATCCACTGAATTGGGTAACATGAATGTACGCTGAAAAGAGGAATAGCTGAATTCCCGACGCGTATATTTTTCGTTTTCGTTCCCCTTGTCTTCTTTCTGAGTTTCCTGATAGGACGAGATCGTCAGGTTGTTGTGGTTTAAGTGAAGCTTGAAGTCTTCTTTCTTTAGACCCGGAGCAGCCACCTCAATGCGAAATCCGTCATTGTGCTCAACTACGTTAACAGCTGGTACGCTGTTCATAGAAGGCATGCCAGCACCAAAGAAGTCGTTCATGTCACGACCAAAAAAATTCTCGATCAAAGAAGGAAAACTGTTGTTCGAACGCATTAACGAATTCATACTCGTTTTTGGTTTTGGTTTAAGATTACTAGTATCTGAGTGCTACCTGTATAGTACAAACCTTGTACCATAGAGTCAATGACCGGTTTTGTGAACAATTTGTCAGTAAATTAGGTCTGAAAAGGCGTTGCAGCTGACAAATTGGCCTACCTAAACAGTAGAAAAGGCATTAACGTACTAGCCAGCTACGTATTAATACAAGAAAGTAAGCCCTACAATTGTTTGGGTATGGTGAAGAAAAAGTCTATAAAAATAGTAGGAGAAAATTAGGTGGACTGCAGTAGCTCAAGGGCTTTTTCGGCCGCCGATTGCTCGGCTTTCTTTTTACTGTAGCCGCTGCCGGTCGCGAAGGGTTCTTCATTGACAATCACCTGCGCAATGAATTCGCGATAATGGCTATTCCCTTTTTCGGAGATGATTTCAAACCGAATCTCCTTGCCCTCCCGCTGAGCCCATTCGATGAGCCGGCTTTTGAAGTTTGCATTGTTCTGGACTACCAGATCAATATCGTAATGGGAGAGAAGCTTCTTTAAAATAAAACGCCGGGTAAACGGAAACCCTTTGTCCAGATAAACGGCGCCTACCAATGCTTCCAGAGCATCACCGTACATAGACGTACGGGCTGGCAGACTACGGGTCCGGCTACCGTCGAACTCAATGAGCCGGTCAAGACCAATTTTGCGTGAAATGCCGTTCAGCGTTTCGCGGTTGACAATCCGGGAGCGGATTTCGGTCAGGAAGCCTTCGTCTTTGTAGGGATATCGCTTGAAAAGGTACTCGGCAATCACCATCCCCAGCACTGCATCACCTAAATACTCCAGCCGTTCGTTCGATTCACGAAACCCTTCAATGGCTGTTGCTTTAGATGCAGACGTATGGCGAAGGGCTAACTGATACAAGCCTACGTTCAATGGGCGAGCTCCAATTATATGGCCAATAGAACGCCTGAGATTCTTCCGCGGATCGGCGTCGCCGGGGCGGAACAAACTCAAAATAGGACTTAATACATTGCGAGGCAAAGCGAGTTGCACGACTTATGCGTCCAGTTTCCTGAATATTACCGAAACATTGTGCCCACCAAAACCGAACGTGTTGCTTAAAGCCACATTGACCGGTCGTTGCTGAGCCGTATTAAAGGTAAAATTTAATTGCGGATTAAATTCCTCGTCGTCCGTAAAATGATTGATTGTCGGCGGAACAGTGTCGTGCTGCATCGCCATGAGGCAGGCAATGGCCTCAACGGCCCCCGCAGCACCCAGCAAGTGACCAGTCATCGATTTAGTTGAACTGATGTTCAACTTGTAAGCATGGTCGCCGAAAACCTTCTCAATGGCCATCGCTTCACTAACATCACCCAGCGGGGTCGAAGTTCCGTGTACATTGATGTAGTCTACCGATTCAGGGGAGATTCCAGCATCATCCAGCGCATCTTTCATTACGCTGATAGCACCGGCTCCCTCCGGATGTGGGGCTGTGATGTGGTAAGCATCGGACGACATGCCGCCACCAATGAGTTCGGCGTAAATTTTGGCACCACGGGCTTTGGCATGCTCGTATTCTTCAAGAATAATAGCGCCGGCTCCTTCGCCAAGCACAAAGCCATCGCGGTCCTTGTCGAATGGACGGGAGGCTGTTTCGGGCGAGTCGTTCCGTTCAGAAAGCGCCCGGAGGGCGTTAAAGCCGCCAATACCAGCTTCTGTTACGGCGGCTTCCGACCCGCCCGTAATAGCGAGCTTCAGGCGACCAAGACGGATGTAGTTAAACGCATCGACCATTGCGTTGGTCGCCGACGCGCAGGCGGATACCGTCACGTAGTTGACCCCTCGGAAACCATAGCGAATCGAGAGTATTCCCGATGCGCTGTCGGCAATCATCTTCGGAATAAAGAATGGATTGATGCGGGGGGTACCATCGCCACGGGCGTAGTTTTTAACCTCGTCTTCAAATGTTTTGAGCCCCCCGATACCTGACCCCCAGATGACTCCGGCCCGGTCCAGGTCGATTGATTCGAGGTTCAACCCGGAATCTTTGATGGCCTCGTCGGCTACGACAACGGCGTACTGCGCGAAGGGGTCCATCTTGCGGGCTTCCTGACGGGGAATGAATTCATTGACATCCAAGCCCTTAACCTCACAGGCAAACTGTGTACGGAATTTTGAGGCATCGAACTTCGTGATAGGACCGGCACCACTCACACCGGCGGCTAAGTTGGTCCAATAGGTAGATACGTTATTACCGATCGGTGTCAGGGCACCGAGGCCTGTCACTACTACTCGTTTGAATGTCATACAGATGAACTGCGGGGTAATAAAAGAAGGGAAGCGGTAAACGCTAAGGCGTTGCTGTTATTTGCCGGCGTTTTCTTCCAGATAGGTAATTGCCTGACCTACCGTACCAATGTTTTCGGCCTGATCGTCCGGAATAGAAATGTTAAACTCTTTTTCAAACTCCATGATGAGTTCAACGGTGTCTAGTGAGTCGGCGCCCAGGTCGTTCGTGAAGCTGGCCTCCGGAGTAACCTCTGACTCTTCTACACCCAGTTTCTCAACAATGATGTTTTTGACCTTTTGTGCAATTTCTGACATTTTAGTAGCCCTTTGTAGTTAAAAAACTGCGCAAAGAAACGGATTTCCCATTGCATTGTCAAACAATTTTTTGAGAGCACTTTCGTTACTTTTATTGTGTTTTTTGTAAATAACTTACAGATAATCAGTTTTTTATAAGTGGTTTGAAGGCTTGTTCATTTAAGTTGGCAGAATTGCTGCTGGCTGCAACGTGGCCTGATCCGCTAAACGAGCTGCGTGGGCTGCTGTGTCAATCGTGATGCGTTTAACGCAGAAGTCAGGCTTGTCCAGGGCTTTTTTAAAGGCAAAGCTTTCCTCTGATCGAATCCCGAAAAATCACAAACTTCCGGCGTTTGATCACAGATACTGGTCTCTTCGTCCCATCAATTTTAAAGCTTGTCGGCGAGGTGTTTGTTTTGAATCGTTCATCACGCAGATCCGCTGCTGAACAGTAACCAACAACATACATCGCCATGAAAGCTATCAACCGCATTGCTGCTTTTTTTCTGACTGCTCTAGTCTTTACCGCCTGTATCGGCAACGACATCAAGCCTGCCAAAGCTGTGCTGGCAGATACGTCGGTTCGTTCTGACACGCTGGTTGAGCCGACTCGCACCATCGATGGTTTTGAGCCCACTACTGGTCAGCCGGTCAGGCCCACCAGTGAAAACCCTGCCAGAGGGAAACACCAGCCCGCTGCAACCGATGGCGCAGCGCCGGATGTGCTGTCGCGGCCTGCGGATGTAACGGCTTTTTGACAAGGATTGTATCTGTCAGCGTTTTCAAAAACCAATTCCCAAACTGACTACGTACCCATGAAACCGATCTCACTTCATACAGCCGACTTCCGAAAATTTGTCTGGCAACCGGCATACATTTGGCCACAAGATGGAACGCTGAGCCAACGTAAACAGGAGACTGCCGGCTTGCTGCGGTCTGAGCTTCCGCTGTTTCTAAGCATCACGGCGCTTACGATCGTTCTGTTACTGCTGGTTAGCTACCTGACTGGCCAGCAGGTGGGGTGGCTTTTGACCCGATCGCATTCGAATCCGTTGGCCATAGTCATTACGGTATGTGTGTTGGTTCCACTGGTGTCGGAAACGATCTTTCGGTCGGTGCTGAAGATTACCCCCGGTCGACTGGCTAATCTGGTGGCTTTTCTGCTGCTTCTGCTCCTGGGTAACTACTACAACGACATCAAAGCCATAGCGCATGTTTATACCGGCCTTTGGCTTTTTCTGCTCTGGGTTGGCCTGGCCCATGTTGTCAGGCAATTTCTGAAGCGGCCGAGAGTATTTGCGCAGGTTGAGTTATTTTGGCGCGTTAATTTCCGGGGTATATTCTACGCACTTGTCGTAGCTTATGCCTTATTCTGGGCCGACGGAATTCTGTCGTTGACAACAACAAAGGGCTTTGGGTTAATAGTCCTGCTGGCGCTTGGTATATTGTTGGGAACGTACTTAGGGTATATTCGAATGAAATACGGGTTCTGGGCCGCCGTACGTGCTCACATCCTGATGATGAGCCTGCCAATGGGTTTTGAACTTATACGATTCCTGTATTTTTAATGGTGGTTCCAGACAGCACTTTGAAAAAGGATACGGCAGTGACCGGCACCAGACCACAACCGGCAAGACGACTGTTGCCCAGGCTGACAATTTCACCGTTGTGGCAGCGTGTTGCCTTGTGGGCCGCTATCGCCGGAAGTGCAGCTCTATTGGGTTGGTTTACTGATTTCAGTGCTATTGAGAAAGGCTTCAACGACGGCTATGCCGATGGCCGGGGGATACCGCAGAAGACCACTGGTTTGCCCTTAAGCATTTACGTCGGGGTGGTGCTGGTTGTCGCAATCATTGTTGGCGTATTGACTGGCGTTGCGCATTTGTATTACGTCATCTTTCATAAGCGAGTTTTTAAAAGCAACCAGATGGCCTACATCGTCCTGTACGTTATCTGGCTTTTCATCCTGTACATAGGCATGTCCAAACTGTTTACTGACGCGTTTGGGTTTGACGGCAATACGTATCGGATGCACCAGGCGACCAATGGGACAATCAAAGTGAGCGACTACCACCGGGAGGTTTCCTCAACTATGGCCCTGATTATATTGATCTATATGGTGGTCTATGGCTTCATTACGGATTATCGTAAAGGGCAAAAAGTTCAGCTTGCGCTTATCCAGCAAAAAGCGCAGGCTGAACTCGATGCGCTGAAGGCGCAGGTTAATCCACATTTCCTGTTCAATTCGCTGAACAACATCTACGGCACAGCCCTCATGGAGCAAAGCCCGCGTACGGCCGAAAGTATCCAGCAGCTCTCGGGTATTGTGCGCTACGTAATGGAAGAGTCCAGGTTGCAGACGACCACGATTCAGCGGGAGCTTCGGTTCATTGATGATTACGTAGAGCTGCAGCGCATTCGAATTCCTGATAAGGCGCATATCCGGATTGAGGTCGACATGGACTGGGATGAGAAACCGGCCCAGATCGTACCTCTGCTGCTGAATCCATTGATCGAGAATGCCTTTAAATACGGTATCAGTATTCAAAACCCCTGTTTTGTGCGGATTCAGTTACGGGTGCAGGATGGTACGCTTTATCTGCTGACCGAGAACAGTATTCTGCCCCGGACCGATCTGGAGAAAGGGACTGGACTGGGCCTGGCCAATGTTCGCAAGCGGCTTGAACTGGCTTATCCTGATCGGCATCTGCTGGTCGCTGGCGAGGACGGTGACGTATTCAGGGTCTCATTAACGATCAGGTTGTAGCTCCGATGGTTTATGCAGAACTAGTCAGCGCGGACACGTACCGCCTTATTGCTTTTGAACGTAACTGACCTGAAATCGTATGCCCACCACCCTCCGTTGCATCGCCATTGACGACGAGCCGATTGCGCTCGATGTAATTAGTGCGCACGCCGGCAAAGTGCCGTTTTTGGACCTTCGTCGCACGTTTGTCAACGCCATTGAAGCACTGGCTTTTTTGAGGACTGAGCCGGTTGACCTAATCTTTCTCGACATTAACATGCCTGATCTGACCGGGCTGGATTTTGCGCAGGTAGTGGGAAATAAATCGCTGGTGATCTTCACAACGGCGTATCCGGAATATGCTTTGCAGGGCTTTGAATTAAGTGCGCTGGATTATCTGCTCAAACCAATTGCATTCGGGCGCTTCCTGCAGGCGGCTAACAAGGCCTTTGAGCGACTGGCCGGCTCCGACAAGAAGTCGCCCTACGTATTTGTTAAAGATGGCTACGACTGGGTACGTATCAATCTGGATGAGTTGCTCTTCGTGGAGTCAGAAGGAAACTACCTGACGTTTCAGGAGATCGGTAAGAAAACCCTGACACGGATGACCATCGGCGAAGCAGTGGAGATGCTGCCCGCCGATGAGTTCATGCGGATTCATAAGTCGTATATCGTTGCGCTGAACCGGATTGAAAAAATTGAGCGGCACCAGCTAACCATTGGTAAAGTGCAGGTGCCGCTCAGCGGAAGCTACCGCGACGAGTTGCTCGAACGGGTGAAGTAGCCGGATAAGTTATTTGAGGTTATCCAGGTTAAAATGCAGCCCCCGGTTGTCGCGCCGGGACATGGCTGCTTTGATGACCAGATAAGCGATCTCAATCATATTGCGCAGTTCACAGATTCGTACCGATACCTTCGACTGCCGATACAGTTCTTCGTGCTCCAGGTACAGCAGTTCGAGCCGATCCATTGCCCGCTTCAACCGTCGGTTCGAGCGCACGATACCGACGTAATTGGACATAATCGCTTCGAGTTCGCGTTGGATTTCTGTTACCAGAATGAGTTCTTCAGGATGCGATGTACCAGCATCGTTCCAGTCGGGAATCTCGGTGGGCACTACAACCTGATCGAAGTCTTCGAGCGTTTTCAAATACGCCCGGTGACCAAATACAACCGCTTCGAGCAGAGAGTTGGAAGCCAGCCGGTTGGCTCCGTGCAGGCCGGTGCAGGCGCATTCGCCGACGGCGTAGAGGTAGTTGATATTGGTCTGACCCCACTCATTGACCCGGATACCCCCGCACATGTAATGCTGGGCCGGCACAACCGGAATGTAATCCTTGCGCAGGTCAAGCCCATAATTGTCGCGGCAATAGGCCGTGATGTTGGGAAAGTGTTCGACGAACCGCTCGTAGTCGACGTGGGTCACGTCGATATAGACGTGCGGATCGCCGGTCTTTTTCATTTCGGAGTCAATGGCCCGGGCCACAATGTCGCGGGGAGCCAGCGACAGCCGGGAGTCATAATGCTCCATAAAGGTTTCCCCCTTCATGTTTTTCAACACCCCCCCAAAGCCTCGTACGGCCTCCGAAATCAGAAAATTTGGTTTCTTTTCGGGCTCGTATAGCGCCGTGGGGTGGAATTGGATAAACTCCATGTCCTTGCAGATGCCCTTGGCGCGGTAGGCCATGGCAATACCGTCGCCGGTCGCAATGCTGGGATTCGTTGTGTTTTGATACACATTCCCAATTCCGCCGGTAGCCAGCAAGGTGGTCTTAGCCAGAAATTTCTCAACCTGGCCGGTCTGGGTGTTCAGTACGTAAGCACCAAAGCACACATTGTCGGTATCGTAGCGATGAACCGTTTCGCCAAGGTGGTGGCGGGTAATCAGTTCGACGGCGTAGTAGTGCGTAAAAATCTCGATGGACTTTAACGAGTGGGCTTTTTCAAGCAGGGCCCGCTCAATTTCCGCGCCGGTAATGTCCTTGAAATGCAGAATCCGGTAGTCGGAGTGGCCGCCTTCCTTGGCCAGATCATAGTCGGTGCCGTTATGTTCCTTATCAAATCGGGTGCCGTAGCTGATCAGTTCACGGATTCGTTCCGGTGCTTCACGTACCACCGTTTCAACGATATGCCGGTCGCTGAGGTAGTCCCCGGCAATCATTGTATCTTCAATGTGTTTCTCAAAGGAATCCTCTTCCGACCACACGGCCGCGATACCGCCCTGGGCGTATTTGGTATTGGTCTCGTCGGCCTGCACCTTCGTAATAACGGCGATGCGGATGGGAGTCTGCGTCTGTTCGTAATGCAGGGCCAGTTTGGTGGCGTAGCTCAGCCCGGCAATTCCGGAACCGATGACTAAGAAATCATATTGGTGGGGCATTGCTTGTTACTTTGGTTGGGAGGGTTTTACTCGAAGTTGGTCATTAGTCAGCACCGAAAAACAATTAAAAAGTTCGGCCCCTCGTGTCTCAATGACTTCACAAACCCGTTTGGACTTTTCTGTATTATCTAACCTGGCAATACGAACCAACAAAATCCCGCAATGGGGCATACGTAGCCGATGAACAAGTTCGCCAAAATCTTTATCTTCAGTAAGCAGGAGCGCATTCTTATCCACCGCAATCTGTAAGACCTGCGTATCGTCGATACTAGGAAATGTCTCAGCAATGGCAATTACTGAAAAGCCATTGGAACGTAATGCTTTAACTGTGCTATAGTCGAAGTTTTCGTCGGCCACCAGAACCAGTTCATTCGGCTTGGGCATACACGACTTCGTTCTTCACAGTTTCCGACGCAAACAAAAGACAAGCAAACAATGCTGTTTCGCTAACCCGTGGGTAGGCTTCGAGCAACTGCGCTAGGGTCTGACCGTTACCAAGCTTTTCAAGGATTATATCAACAGGAACGCGGGTGCCTTTGATAACTGGCTTTCCAAACATAACGTTTGGGTCAGAAGTGATATAGTCTCTCCAGTTCATACGCTTTTGGCTTCTAACGAACGGCTGGTCCGCTCATTTCCAGCATCCGCAGTACCGAGGCTTCGGCCTTAACCCGTACCTCTTCCGGTACCAGAATCTCCGGCTGCTCGTACAGCATGCAATTATAAAGCTTTTCCAGCGTGTTCATCTTCATGTACGGGCACTCCGAGCAGGCGCAGGTGTTGTTCTCATTGGCCGGTGCCGGAATGATTTTCTTATGCGGAGCCGCCTGCCGCATCTTGTGCAGAATTCCCGCTTCGGTTCCAACGATGAAGGTCTGTTCCGGACTATCTACTACGTACTTCAGCAGCGCCGTTGTTGACCCAACGTAGTCGGCATGGACCAGAATATGCTCCTGGCATTCGGGGTGGGCGATGAACTTAGCATCGGGGTACTTCTCGCGCAAAGCCTGCAGTTTCTCCAGCGAAATATCGATATGGACAATACAGGCACCATCCCACAGCACCATGTCGCGGCCCGTCTTCTTCTCGATAAAGCGGCCCAGGTTCGCATCGGGCGCAAAAATGATTTTTTGATCCTTCGGCAGGCTCTCAACAATCTTGAGCGCATTCGACGACGTAACGATGATGTCGGACAGCGCCTTGATGTCGGCCGAGCAGTTGATGTACGACAGCACAATGTGGTCGGGGTACTGCGCTTTGAAGGCCGCAAACTTATCGGCAGGAGCCGAATCGGCTAGTGAGCAACCGGCGTTCAGATCCGGAATGACCACTTTCTTGTCCGGCGACAGAATCTTGGCGGTTTCACCCATGAAATGTACTCCGCAGAACACGATCACATCGGCGTCGGTGCTGGCGGCCTGCTGCGACAGACCCAGGCTATCGCCGATGTAGTCGGCCAGGTCCTGGATAGCACCGTCTACGTAGTAATGAGCCAGAATAACTGCGTTTTTCTCTTTCCTGAGCCGGTTGATTTCGGCTACTAAATCTATATTGTCGGCCACGGGTTCATTCACATAACCCATGCGCTTTACTTCTTCCAGAATTGCTTCCATGTGGTTGGCTGTTTGTAACATCTAAACAATCAGACGCCAAAAAATGTCTCAACCGGCGAATTTGCGCAAAGGTTTTCGGCTTTCAAACATCTGACCCTATTTACCCGGTTGTAGCAAAAACAGCAGGCCTGTGCTCACTATGAACGACGAGTTTCTGTTCTTACGGATCACCGAGATAAAATCTGAAACCCTGGATGCGAGAAGCTACTGGCTCGAACCGGTTGACGGTCGGCCGGTTTCGTACCGGGCCGGGCAGTTTCTGACCCTGATTATCGAGCATGGGGGCCATGAGGTTCGGCGGTCTTATTCGCTCAGTTCGGCGCCTGGCGTTGACCAGCAGCTACGCCTGACCATCAAGCGAATTACCAACGGCGAAATATCACGCTATCTGCTGGATACGCTTGAGGTAGGAGATGTACTGACGTGTTTACCTCCTGCGGGGCGGTTTACCCTCGACCCCGACTATTCGGGCGACGTGTTGCTGCTTGGCGCTGGCAGCGGTATCACGCCTTTGTTTTCGATTCTGAAACATACCTTACAAACAGAGCCCGACCGACGCATAACGTTGCTGTACAGCAGCTCCAATGAACGTGATATCATCTTCCGCGACGAACTGGACCATCTGCAGGGGCTATTCTCCGATCGCTTTCGGCTCCTGTATCTGCTTAGTAGCCCATCCGACAACTGGCAGGGGCTGATCGGGCGGTTGAACAACATGATGCTGGAGCGCCTGCTGCCAACTTTGATCGGGTCCGATTTCAATACGGTTCGGTGCTACGTGTGTGGACCCGCTGATTATATGCGGATGGTACGGTTTACACTGGTTTTCAGCGGCCTCGGTCCGGAGCAGATCCGGCAGGAAAACTTTGTAATCAATCCGGTCGTCCGAACCCCGCCCCCGGCGCTGGCCGTCGATCGAACGGTGCTGCTCCGGTTTCGGGGGCGGGAGATCAACATTCAGGTTCCGGCTTACAAGTCCATCCTGCAGGCGGCTTTGGACGAAGGGGTTTCCCTGCCGTATAGTTGTAAAGGCGGGCGGTGTTCGACCTGCACGGCCCGATGCCTGTCTGGCAATGTTCACATGACTATCAACGACGTACTAACTGATAAAGACCTCCGCGACGGCTGGGTGCTGACCTGCACCGGCTACCCGGAAAGCGACGGGGTTGTGCTGGAGATTTAGGAGGAAAGGAGAAAGGGAGGAGAGGAGGAAGGGAAACGCCGATTGCCGACAAGGTCTGACGGTACGTCAGACCGCATTGGTAATATACAAATGGTCAGACGTACCGTCAGACCTTAGTCCTCCTTCTCTTCCATTCCTCTTACACTATCTTCGTTTTCAGGAACGCGATGACTACATCCAGGCCTTTCTGGTACTGAACGTTATTGGGAATCACAATGTCCGCTTCGGCGCGGTAGGGTTTGATGTATCGCTTGTAGGTTGGCTTAACGTGGTATTTCCACCGGTACATTACGTCGTCGAGGTCATAACCACGTTCTTCGGCATCCCGCTTGACGCGCCGTTCGAGCTTGATGCTGTTCTTGGCATCAATGAAGATTTTCAGATCCATCTGATCGGCCAGCTCGCGGAAGTGAAACACGAAAATCCCCTCTACAACAATGATTGGGGCAGGGTGAAAGGTCAGAATCTGGGGAACAACATTCGGATTATTGAACGTGTATTCGATCTGTTCCACAACGTGGCCTTCCCGCAACTGACGAATGTGTTCAGCGTAGCGATGATGGTCAATCGTTTCGGGTAAATCAAAATTATGTATACCCTGATCATCGACAGCGATCTCGTGAAGCGGGCGGTAATAGTTATCCTGAGAAATCAGGCAAACGTCGTTGGCCGAAAACGCACTGAGCAACCCACGCAGGAACGACGTTTTGCCGGAGGCACTGCCGCCGGTGATGCCGACGATAAATGGTTTTATGGTCATAATGAGTGCGAATTTACGGCAAAAAGACGGTTGGAAAGGAAAACCCAGGCCGCGGATGCGTTTATTCGTACGATTGGTGAAGTGGAGGCTTTTTACGACTTTATCTGCTGAAGGCACGACACCCGCAGCACCTGAAGCCCCGACGAAATTCAGACCAGATTACAACCCTTTCGGGTCATAGCCGGTCGATTATAAAACGTTGGTGTTATGGAGGAATAGCTGTTGCTGAAAAAGCGGGTACGTTGATCGATTACGCCCAAACATTCACCAATAAAATTAGATTGTATTCGTTAAAAGTAAGACCCGTCAGGATTTGCTTATCTTGCCGGCAAAGTACTGTTTACCCTTCACGCAAGTTATATGAGGATCAATACGTCGTCTGTGCTGCTGGTGGCGTTAGGCTTAGCCACCGGGCTGTCGGGCTGTAACTCAGCCATGCAGGCGTATAAAAAAGGTGTCCGGCACTATGACGCCGGGGAGTATAACCTGGCAATTCCGCAGTTTGAAAAGGCCCGCAAGGGAAATATTGATGCGGCCAAGCTGAATTACTACGAAGCCGAAGCCTATCGCCAGTCGAACCGTTTTGCCGAAGCCGCTCCGTTTTACCAGAAAGCCATCGAAGCCGGGACGCAGGAGCCAAACGCCCGGTTTAACTACGCTTACGCCCTGAAAACGCAGGGAAATTACGCCGGTGCGCTGGAGCAACTCCAGCAGTTTGTGGCAAAAGCACCTAAAACAACCAGTAAAGCCACGCTCGAAAAAGCCAAACGGGAGGTCGAAACCTTGCGGGCTATGGATATCCTCGCCCGGAAAAAGACCCAGATCAATCTGAAGAATATGGGCAACCTCAACTCGCCGGGGGCAGAGTTTGCGCCCATTGTGCGGGGTGAAGAGCTGATCTTTACGGCTTCCCGAAAAGACAAAGTCTATAAAAACAACGGTCAGCAGATGCTGGGCCTGTACAAGACTAAACTCAACCAGAAGCTTGACGAAACGGGTAACGCTCCTGAACGGTTCAGCGCCAATATTTTCAAGGAAGACGTTAACGAAGGAACGCCTGCTTTTTCGAAAGACGGCAAGACCATGATTCTGGCGCGGGGAAACAACGGTAAGCGGAAGGGGGGGCTGGACGTAGATCTGTTCATTAGCCGACTGGGCGAAGGAAACACCTGGAGCGAACCGCAGCGGCTGCCGATCAGCGACTCAACGGCCTGGGACGGCTCACCGGCCTTCTCCGTCGACGGTAAAACGCTGTACTTTGCCTCTAACCGGGCCGGTGGACAGGGCGGAATTGACCTGTACCGTACCAGCATCGATGCATCGGGCCGCTTCAGCCGTCCGGTAAACATGGGTCGCGACATCAACACCCCCGGCGACGAAATGTTCCCATACGTCAGCGCTGATGCTAAACTATACTTTGCTTCGGATGGGCATCCGGGCCTTGGCAAGCTCGACGTTTTTGTAGCAACCCGATCGGGGGGCGTAACGCGGGTTGAAAACATGGGCCAGCCCATCAATTCCCCCGCCGATGATTTTGGTTTGATCTTCACCGAGCCTGAAAAAGGGTTCCTGGCCTCGAACCGGGAAGGCGGCAAGGGCGACGATGATATTTATTTCTTTGAGGAAGGTACAACAACCACCGAAGCTCCGCCGACCATTGCCCAGAATGCGCCCAAGACCGTTCGCTACTTCCTGGCCGGAACTGTATCGGCTAATGAGCAACCCGTTGCGCCACTTGATTCGGCGCGGGTTCGCATCATCGACGATGCCACGGGTCAGCCGATCGCCGAGGTGGTGACGGGTCAGCCGGGTACGTTCGGTAAGTATCCACTGCAGGAAGGTAAGGATTATACCATTCTGGCCGAGCGCAAAGGGTATCTGACCCGCCGGGAGCCGTTCACGATGCAAGGCAAGAGCATTCCGGAGGTGTTTTTGACCAAGCCGCAGACCGATACGACCTTTAACGTAGCGATCCTGCTGGATAAGGCAACCCTGAACCGGACGTTCGTACTGGAGAATATCTACTACGACCTCGACAAGTTTAATATCCGTCCGGATGCGGCCGAAGAATTGGATAAACTGGTTACGATTCTGAAAGACAACCCGACGCTGAAAATTGAATTGAGCTCACATACGGACGTACGGGCTCCGGATGCCTACAACATGCGCCTGTCGCAGAACCGGGCTAAATCGGCTGTCGACTACATCGTATCAAAAGGCGTGGACGCCGACCGTATGGTAGCCAAAGGCTATGGTGAAACACAGTTGGTGGTGAAAAACGCCAAGACTGAGGAGGAACACCAGCGCAACCGCCGGACTGAGTTCAAGATTCTGTCGCTGTAAGGCCGATACCATCGGCAGCAAACATTACCTGAAACCCGTTTGTTGATAACGTATCAATAAACGGGTTTTTTATGGGTAATGATCGACTCAGACAGTTCCTCGTCGTCTTCAGCATCGTGTCGCTGATTGTGATGAACTACCTGTCCAACGCCGGGGTATTTGGTGGCCAGACCAACGGCGAGGTATCCGATAAGTACCATACACTAATTACTCCCGCCGGTTATGCTTTTGCCATCTGGGGACTTATCTTCCTAGGTTTACTGGCCTTCGCGGTGTACCAGGCGTTGCCGTCGCAGCGAACAAACCCGCGTTTTCGGGCCGTCGGACCGTGGGTGATCCTGAATGCCTTCTGCAACGCTATCTGGAGCCCTTTGTTCAACAACGAGCAGATTGGCCTTGCACTGCTGGTTATTCTGGTTATGCTAGTATCGCTCATCATCATTGAGCAGAAACTGCTGGCCCGCCACCACGTACCGGTTGTCGCACCGGACCTGGATGCATCGCTGCCCGAGTCATACGTATCAGCCACGGAAACCTGGCTGGCGCGGGTTCCTTTTTCGATTTACTTTGGCTGGCTTACCGTAGCTACCATCCTGAACGTAGCGGTGTATCTGGAAGCCACCGAGTTTGATCTGTTCGGACTCAACGAAGCCGAATGGGCAATAGGTATTCTGATCGTAGGGCTGGTTATCGGAGCGTTTGTGTTTAACCGGTTCCGCAGCCTGTCCTATATACTCGTGTTTGCCTGGGCTTATGTGGCTATTGCAGTAGAGCAGGAAGGCAACGAACGCGTGCCGTTGTTCGCCGTAGCGGGGGCCGTCGGAGCCGTGCTGCTGGCCATCTCCGGCATTATCACCCGCAAACCGCCGGTGATGGAACTGGAAGTACGGCATTGACAAGGCGAGCTGTCAGCTCTCTTTGCCAAACATCTTACTGACTTTCGTGCGCACATAAGCAAATTGTTTGGTAACTTTCACGGTTGTATTGGTATTCATTGCCTGTGCTCAATCGCCGTGGAGACTCAAGCCATCCCGTATTACGACAGCCTGCCTGATTTTTTGAAGGTAGTTAAGTCCATTGACGCTACAAACCGTTGCTTTGTCATCTACCCGTTCGAGCAGTTTGGCGGGCCAGGGGAAGTGATACCGCCGTTTCGTAGCAATACGTACGTAGCGGCCTTGGTCACCGAAGGCAACGGAACCATTCATCTGGATGGGCTGCCTTACGCCGTTTCTTCGGGCACATTGTACTTCCTGCGGCCCTGGACCCTCCGGTCGCTGCGCAAAGATGACCAGTGGCACGGCTACATCCTGATGTTTACCCCCGAGTTCGTGGCCAGGCGGTCGGTGCTGAGCGATCCTATGCGAGAACACCCGTTCTACCGGCGAGGGGCACATCCGCTCATTCAGATCAGTCAGGTCGATACGCACCAGTTAGCCCTTCTGTTCGAACAGCTCCGTACGGAATTCACCAATCCTGATCTGCAAAAAACGGAACGCCATGAGCTACTGTATCACCTGCTTCAGGTGCTGCTGATCAAGAGCCGTGCAATCTATCAGCAGGCTCTTTCGGCTACCAGCCATACGCACCCGGTATCATTAGTCGAAAGCTTCCAGACACTGATTCAGACGTATTATATGGAGAATGGCCGTACGTTGCCCACAGTACACGCCATAGCGCAGCAGCTCCATATTCATCCGCATTATCTGAGTGACATTTTAAAAAAGTACACTGGTAAAACGGCCCTGCAGCATATTCGCGAACGAACGGTTCTGGAAGCCCAGACCCTGTTACGTAACACGAACCTGACTGTGGCCGAAATTGGCTACCAGCTCCAGTTCGATGATCCTTCCAACTTTACCAAATTCTTTAAACACCTGACGGGTGTAACGCCCCGGGCGTACCGGGAGCAGGAGCAAGGCGTTTTCGTAACCCAGTGACGTTGAGCCGATGAGCACAACTTTATCTACCAATAATGGTATTTTTAATCACGGGTAAGTGAGGCATCTGCATTTTTTACCAGTGAAACTGCGAAACGTACCTGTTTTGGCGGTTGGCGTCCGGTTATTTTTGTTTGTTAAATACGGCATTGTCTGACGTCGCCCTAACTGGTCAGCCTCGGCTTTGCTGAAACGCTTTCGGCGAGTATGTGGATAGTACGTTTAGCTCTTGAGAAGAAATACACCATTGCGGTAATGGCCCTGCTGATCCTGATCATGGGGGGCGTGTCGGTTACGCAGATGCCGACCGACATTTTTCCGCGGATTAATATTCCGGTTGTTTCGGTCCTCTGGGGGTATAACGGCTTGTCGACCAACGAGATGGAGAAGATGGTTACCAACTTCTCTGAAACGTCGCTGATTAACAACGTTGCCGATATTCAGCGGGTTGAATCACAAACGTACAATGGTACGGCTTCCATCCGGATTTACTTTCATCCGACCGTTCGGATTGAGGAGGCCATTGCCCAGGTAACCGCCATCTCGCAGACCATTCTGGTGCGAATGCCACCCGGAACGCAGCCTCCCCTGATCGTTCGCTACAACGCTACCGACGTACCGGTGCTTCAATTGGGCCTTTCGTCCGACAGCCTGACCGAACCACAGATTACTGACTACGCTACTACGCGCATCCGGCCGCAGATCTCGACCGTACCCGGCAGCCGGCTGTCGCAGGCATTTGGGGGAAAAACCCGCCAGATCATGGTCGACCTGGAGCCGGATCAGTTGGTGGCTTATGGCGTAACGCCGGAAGAAGTCCTGAATGCTGTGTCGGCCCAGAACCTGACCCTGCCCACCGGTAGCCTGCGCGTAGCCGAACGGGAATACAACGTCCGGCTGAACAGCAAACCCGACGTCATCACGACGTTGAACGACATTCCCATTAAAAACGTAGGAGGGACCGTTGTCCACATGCGCGACGTAGCCAATGTGCACGATGGAGCCGCCGTGCAGGCCAATGTGGTGAAGCAGGACGGCAGTCGTGGTGTTCTGCTGAGTATCGTAAAAACCGGAAGTGCATCTACGACTCAAATTGTTGATAAAATCCGTAATCAGATCTTACCGACCATCCGGGCGGCCGCTCCCTCGAATCTCCGGATTCAGGAGTTGTTCGACCAGTCGGTGTTTGTGCGGGCGTCGATTCAGGGCGTACTGGTCGAAGGCCTGATTGCAGCCCTGCTTACAGCCGCCATGATTCTGCTTTTTCTGGGCAGCTGGCGTAGTACGGTGATTGTTGCCGTTTCCATTCCGCTGTCGATCCTGACGTCGATCTGTGTCCTGTATTTTATGGGCGAAACGCTCAACATCATGACTTTGGGCGGACTGGCGCTGGCCATTGGGATTCTGGTCGACGATGCAACGGTAACCATCGAAAACATTCACCGGAATGAGGAGCTGGGCATGCCGCTGCGGACGGCTATTCTGGAAGGTGCTCACCAGATCGCTACGCCTACGCTGGTGTCGACGCTGACCATTTGTATTGTGTTTACGTCGGTCTTGTTCCTCGAAGGCCCTGCCCGTTTCCTGTTTGGGCCACTGGCGCTGTCGGTGGTATTTGCCATGCTGGCGTCGTATGTGCTGTCGCGGACGCTGGTGCCGATGATGGCCGACCTGATGCTTCGTAATGAAGGGCATGGGGCAAAGAGCGGGGGGAACAATGCCCTTCATCAAACCCCGCGTCCTACGTTTTATGATCGGTTCAACGCCGGATTTGAGCGTTTCCAGGCCCGATATATGCGGGCGCTTCACTGGACTTTAGCCAACCGGAAGCTCGTTTTTGTCATTTTTATCGGCGTGCTGGCATTCACAAGCGCCATGCTGCCGTTTATTGGCCGCGATTTTTTCCCGAAAGTCGATGCTGGTCAGATTAAGCTGCACCTGCGGGCACCGGCCGGATCGCGTCTGGAAGAAACCGAACGCATCGCGGCCTTGACGTCGGAGGTCGTTCGGAATGTGATTCCGGTCGAGGAAGTCGGTTCGGTGATCAGTAACATCGGTCTTACGTCGGAGCGATACAACTTCATCTTTACGGATAACTCCACTGCGGGTGTGGCGGATGCTGAATTGTTGATCTCTCTGACCGAAGAACGTTCGCGCCCCACCAACGACTACATTCGGGAACTGCGCAGCCGGCTGCAGGAAGAAATGCCCGAAGTGACGTACTTCTTTCTGCCCGCCGACATCGTCAGTCAGATTCTGAATTTTGGCCTGACTTCGTCCATCGACGTGCAGGTGAGCGGTTTCGACCGGGCCAATAATCTGCGGGTAGCACGCGAACTGCGGCAGCGGATTGCCCAGATACCGGGCGCGGTCGACGTACACCTGCATCAGGTACTCGATGCGCCGGAACTGTTTCTGGACGTCGACCGGGAGCGGGCGAATCAGTTTGGCCTGACCGAACAGCGCGTCGCGACGAACATGAACATTTCGCTCAGCGGAACCGGACAAACACGGCCGAATTTCTGGCCCGATCCGGTAACGGGCTTCCCGTATCTGATCGTTGTGCAGACGCCACCGTACAAGCTCGACTCGTATGATAAGCTGCTGCGTATACCCGTAGCGGCCAACCAACAGGCGGTGCCGCAACTGCTGAGCAACGTAACAACCATCAAGCGCACCACTGCGCCGGTAATCATTAACCGGGTGAATACTCAACCGGCCTACGATGTGTACGCAGCCGTTGAGGGCACGGACCTGGGCTCAGTGGCTAATGAACTGAACAAACTGGTTAAAGAATACGAAAGCCAGCTGAAGCCCGGTAACAAAATCGCCATTCGGGGGCAGGTCGAAAGCATGGAAAGCGCCTTCAGCCGACTCGGTATCGGTATTGTCTTTGCAGCCGTGCTGGTGTATCTGCTGATGGTGGTCAACTTTCAGTCGTTCCGCTATCCATTTATAATCATCACGGCGTTGCCCGGTGCCCTCTGCGGCATGGTCTGGATGCTGTTCCTGACACATACTACGTTCAGCATTCCATCGTTGATGGGAGCTATCATGAGCGTAGGGGTTGCTACGGCCAACAGCATTCTGATGGTAAGTTTTGCCAAGGATCACCTGCCCGAGGTAGGCGGAAATGCCATGGAAGCCGCTCTGGAGGCAGGACGTACCCGCCTGCGGCCCATTCTGATGACGGCAATCGCGATGGTGATTGGTATGCTGCCGATGTCGCTCGGTCTGGGCGAAGGAGGGGAGCAGAACGCGCCCCTGGGTCGGGCGGTGATCGGTGGGTTGCTCCTGGCTACCTTCACAACTCTGTTGTTTGTACCGGTAGTATTCAGTTACCTGGCTAAGTATAAAGGAGAGCAGCCAACAAACCGGTCGGCAAACGCATAAGAGCTATGTCATACGAGTTCGTGTACCACGTCGTTACGGCGACCGATTGGGCCCGCTGGCAAGACAAGCCGACGTACGAAGCGGGAAGTCTGACGTCAGATGGGTTCATTCACCTGTCGACGGAGGAGCAGGTTGCCGGCGTACTGGAATGGTATTATCAGGGTGTTCCTGACTTATTACTGGTGCAGATTGACCCGGCCCGGCTGACGCATGAACTGAAATACGACGTATCGACAAACAACGACCGATTTCCACACCTCTACGGCCCATTGAACAAAGATGCCGTCGTAAGCGTGGCAACTATACGATAACTGGTTATCAAGCACCTGTATGAAATCGCTTAGAATACTTATTCCGGTAGCCCTGCTCATTGCGCTGTTTGTTTTTGTGGGCGTACTGCCCCGGATCAAAAACACGCAGGAGTTGAAGGCAGCCGCCGATCGCGAAGCCAACCGGGAGCCGGTGGTCAATGCCATACCCTTAAAGCAGGCTTCGGATACGACCGCGCTGACCCTGCCGGGCCAGATTCGACCGTACCGCGAAACGCCATTATATGCCCGTACCCAGGGATTCCTGCGCCGGTGGTACGTAGACATTGGCACGAACGTTCGACAAGGGCAACTGCTGGCCACCATCGACGTACCGGAGCTTGACCAGGATATTGCCCGGGCACAGGCCGATCAGCAATTGGCCGAAGCCAACCTGAACCGGTTAGAAAGCGTTACGCTGCCGGGCGCGGTGGCCAAACAGGACATTGATACGCGCCGGTCGGCTGTGGCCGTTTCGCAGGCTAATCTGCGCCGGTTGCAGGCGTTGAAGGCATTGCAGCAGATTCATGCCCCGTTCAGTGGCGTTGTAACAAACCGGAACGTGGATATTGGCGCACTGGTGTCGCCGGGCAGTGGACAGCCGCTGTTTACAATCGCGAAACTGGACACGCTGCGGGTTTTTGTCGACGTACCACAAACGTACTTCCGCTACGTAAAAGTTGGTTTGCCGGCTCAGGTTACTATTCCCGAACTGCAGAACCAGACCCTGAAAGGCCGGGTGGTACGGACATCGGGTACGTTACGCAGCGAGTCAAGAACGCTGCTGGCCGAGGTCGCCATTCCCAACCGGGGGGGAGCGTTGCCGTCGGGGCTGTATGGACAGGTGAAATTCGACATGATTGCGGCAAACGCACCCGTCCTTGTTCCTGCCAATGCGTTGCAGATTACCCCTCAGGGGCCGCGTGTGGTGGTGGTCGATCCAAACCAGACCGTACGGTTTCAGCCGGTCACCCTTGGCCGTGACTACGGTACGACAATCGAAGTGATTAGCGGCCTGACCGGGCAGGAGCGGGTTGTAACCAATCCTAACGACCGGCTGCGCGACGGCCAACGGGTGCGGCTACGCAAGGCAGGCAGCGAAAAAACGATTGCGCAGCGATAAGTGAGGTTTCTGTAGGTCTGTATTCGGTTAATACACGTGCGAACAAGCTATCTATTTTGCTTAACGGCCTGTTTTATCGCTGGTGAACTATCGGCGCAAACGATGCCGCTAAACACCAGCGGGGGAGCGGCAACCCTTGGTAATAACCCATCGGTAGTAAATCCTTCGCCGGCACCGACTGGGGGAGCGACGTTGCCGGGACAAGCGCCGTCTGTAAGCGGGGCTAACCCTATGCCCTCGACGCCCGACCTGATTCAGGCTGGAATTAATCGCTTTGGTGACCCCACGCTGGAGTCGCTGGTGAGGCAGGGACTGGACAACAGCCCGAACCTGCGCACGGCCGTAAGCCGCATTGAAGAAGGGCGCATTCGTCTGCAGGTGGCTCAGTCGTTTCTGTTACCGTCGGTCCGGAGCAGTGCACTAATTACAACCCAGAGCCTGTCCGAGCACCGGCCCATCGCCATTCCGACAGCCGCCGACCGCTTGCCCCGCTTCCAGTTAAATACGTTCCAGCTGCTGCCGATTGATGCCAGCTACGAAATTGACCTGTTCCGGCGAATTCGCAGCTCCATTGCCGTGGCTTCGCTGCAGATACAGGCATCGGAAACAGACTACCGAATCCTACGGCTGATTCTGGCGTCGGATGTAGCCCGGTTCTATTACCTGATCCGGGGCAATGATACGGAGCAGGCTGTTTTTCAACGCAACATCCGGTCGCGGGATACAACCATTGCCATCATTCGCGAACGCTTCCGGGCCGGGCTGATCAACCAGATCGATGTTCAGCGGGCCGAAACCGACTACGCCAATCTGCAGGTTCAGCTACGGGGGCTCCAACGGGTCCGGACCGAATTGGTAAACGGTCTGGCTCAACTTTGTGCGCAGGACCCCACTACGTTCCGGCTCGAACCGGGAACGCTCCCCGATGCGCTACCAACTCTGTCGTACAGCAGCATCCCCGCCGACCTGCTTCGTCGTCGGCCTGATTTACAACAGTTTGAAAAACAAACCGAAATTGCACAGGCTCAGGTACAGGTGTTGCAGGCTACTACATTGCCCCGGGTGACGGTAGTTGGCTCGGGCGGATTGCTTTCGGGGCAGATCGGTCCGTGGGTTACGCCCAGCAGCGCTACGTATCTGGTGGGGGTCAATGCGTCGGTACCGCTCTACGAAGGGCACCGGAACCGTCAGAACGTAGCCTTATCCAGGCAGCAGGTACAAACCAATCAGCAGGCCTACCAGCAGGCGCTGCAGGTGGCGCAGCGGGAAGCCGAAACGGCAGTGGATAACCTCACAATATTACGGCAGCAGATTGAGCAGCAGAGTCAGGCGTTGACGCTGGCTCGCCGGACGGAGCAGTACAATCGGGAGCTTTACGTGCGGGGACTAACGACGTACCTTGAGGTACTGGACGCACAACGGACGGTGCTTAGCAGCGAACTCCAGCTGGTACAGCTTCGAAGCCAGGAAGCGCAATATGTAGTTGCCTTGCTCAGGTCGCTTGGTGGGGACTTCTGATTTATAAAATCTCTGTTACTATATACATTTTGTTTGTTGACCAGCCGCTGGCTGTGTAATTTGGCCACTGTGCTTTGCCTTGCCTAAGAAACCGGCAGAATTCTAAACTTTTGTGGTAACTTCGGGGTAGGAGTAATGCAACTCCAGTGCAACAATAACCCTTCAATCAAGTCAGTATATCAATGAACCATACGTATGTAGTTATTATGGCGGGTGGCGTAGGAACGCGCTTCTGGCCATTCAGCCGTTCAAACTATCCCAAGCAGTTCCATGATGTATTAGGCACCGGCCGGACCCTGCTCCAGCAAACAGCCGATCGGTTCGACGGTATATGCCCTCCCGAAAATATCTTTATCGTTACCAGCGATAAGTACCGGGAATTGTGCAAGCAGCAGTTGCCGCAACTTTCGTATGACCAGATTCTCTGCGAACCGATTGCCCGAAATACCGCCCCGTGCATTGCTTATGCCTGCTATAAAATCGCCCAGCGCGATCCGGAGGCAAACGTCGTGGTGGCACCTGCCGACCACATTATTCTGAAACAGGAAGAGTTTCAGCGTACAATCCAAACGGCTTTGGATGCTACCCGGGGTCAGGACATTCTGGTAACCCTCGGTATCCAGCCGAGCCGGCCGGATACAGGATATGGCTACATCCAGTACGTGCCGGATACAGACAGCCCGATCAAGAAGGTAAAGACGTTCACCGAAAAACCGCACCTTGAACTGGCGCAGCAGTTCATTGAAAGTGGTGAGTTTGTCTGGAATGCCGGTATCTTCGTCTGGAATGCACAAGCCATCATCAAAGCGTTTGAGGACCATTTGCCTGAGGTAGCCGAAATCTTCGCTGAGGGTAAAGATGTGTATTACTCTGATCAGGAGCAGCCTTTCGTCGATAAAGCGTACTCACACTGCAAAAGCATTTCCATCGACAATGGCGTGATGGAGCGGGCTGATAACGTACACGTTGTGCTGAGTGATTTTGGCTGGTCTGATCTGGGCACCTGGAAGTCGTTGTATGAGGTATCATCAAAAAATGATGATCTGAATGTAATCGACGGTCACATCATGCTGTATGACACCCGCAACTGCATCATCAAAACGCCAAAAGACCGGCTGGTGGTAGTAAACGGACTCGACGGGTTTATCGTGGCCGAATATGATAACGTGCTGATGATCTGCCGCAAGGAAGAAGAGCAGAAAGTGAAGGCGTTTGTGGCCGATGCGAAAGAACGCGGAGCTGAATTTGTGTAAGAAAAGTTCGCAAACGTCGTTTTGTTAGTCGATAGGCTGCGTCAGCACAGCGTGTTACGTAGCCTATCGACTCTTTCATTTGTAAACCTATCCTCATTGATCGTGCAAAGGCACCTTCTGGCCTGTGGCTGGCTGCTGGTAGTAGCCGGTTTCGTTATCGGTTGTAGCAGTGACCCCACCGCCGGCTTCTCAACCGGCCCCGGCGACCCACGCGTGGTGGGTACGTGGCGATTGGCCGAGCGGGGCTTTTTTCAGGATTCCGTGTACACCATCCGGATAGATACGGTCAACTACAATCGGGATACTACCTTCTACGTCATCCGGCGATACGGCACAACGAATCCACAGACCCTGACGTTTGAACCCGACGGCAAGCTGACCACCGAGGGCAGCGAGGTTTCGTATTATCGGCCAATCAATAATTACCGCGTTGACCCCGACGCCTTCCGGCCCGATTCGGATACGCTCCGGCTCAATCTGTTCATTTCGACCAACGGCGCAAACGTGCGTTTTCAGCAGGCCCTACGCGTTCGGCAGGACTCGCTGCTGATCATTCCTCCCTGCAATGCCTGCTACCTCAAGTTCGTACGGTCGCAGTGACAGCCTGACTTACCCGTTTTGCCAGCCCTGGGCGCGGATAGGCGTTTGCTGACCGGCTTTTGTTGCCAGTACAATCTGCGACGGATCAGCCGTGAGGTAGCCGATGGCCGTAATGCGGGAGTTGTTCTGCAACCGCTCGAATTCTTGCGGCTGTACCGTGAACAATAGCTCGTAGTCCTCCCCACCGTTCAACGCCGATGTAACGGGACTTATCTTGAATTCGTCAGCCGCCAGATACGTCTGGTCGTCGATAGGGATGTTTTCGTCGAAGATAACTGCCCCTTTGTTCGACTGGCGGCACAGATGCAGCAGTTCCGAAGCCAGCCCGTCTGAGATATCGATCATGGCCGTGGGTACTATGTTCAGGTCCCGAAGTTCATGCACAACGTCGGTGCGGGCGTCGGGACGTAGCTGGCGCTGAATCAGGTACGACCGTTCTTCCGACAGGCTTGGCTGCATGTTCGGATCGGCCAGAAACACCTGCTTTTCACGCTCCAGCAGTTGCAGGCCCAGATAAGCTGCGCCCAGGTCGCCCGTTACGCAGATAACATCGTTAACCTGAGCCGTGCTGCGGTAGGTAATTCGATCTTTGGGTACCTTACCCAGCACGGAAATTGAGATGATCAGCCCCGACCGCGAAGTGGTGGTGTCGCCCCCAACCAGGTCTATGTTGTACGCTTCGCAGGCCGCCCGGATACCATCGTAGAGTTCATCGACAGCTTCGACCGGGAAACGGCTGCTTAGCCCTACGGATACCGTAATTTGCACCGGCAGGCCGTTCATAGCTGCGATGTCAGATACGTTTACAGCCACCGCTTTAAAGCCGAGGTGTTTCAGGGGAACGTAGGTTAGGTCAAAATGGACGCCCTCGACCAGCATGTCCGTCGATAGCAATCCGTAGGCGTCTCCCCAGTCAAATACGGCTGCGTCGTCGCCGATGCCCCGGATGGTTTCCGGGTGGGTTGGGGCGGCCGTGGCTTGTCGAATGCGGTCAATTAATCCTATTTCGCCAAGTGCATTCAGATCAGTCATGGTTAAATTAAGGCTGGACTACCAACCAGGCAATAGAAAGCTGGCAGTCAGAACGATGAAATGGAACAAAAAAGCCGTTCCGTCTGATGAACGGAACGGCTTAAAGTAAGAATTGGTTTGCGGGCCTTACGGATTCGACAGGGTGTACTTATTAGTCGAGTTACCCGTTTTCTGGCTCTGCGACGACCGCGTCAGCACTAATTCGTTGTCGCTGATTGAGTTGATTGTAAACTCAATGGTACCCGTAGTACCGGTAGGCTGAGGGTTTAGGGAAGTCAGTGTCAGTTTTGAATCCGTTACCGTGTATTGGCCAACGAACGTATTGCCATCGAACTCGGTATAACGGGCCGTCGGCGCATTAACCAGATCAAGTCTGAAGTTCGAATACGTAGGCCGAACGGGAGCAGGGTTGGTAACACCCCGGCTATACACCACCACACTATTCTCTTCCACGATCCGGGCCGTCCAGATTTTGGCAATCCGCTCGGTGATAGGTGGCGTTTTTTCCTTGCTGCAACCTGTCAGCAGACCTACCAGCGCTACTATAGTGAATAATAAGGGGAGAGAAGTCTTTCTCATGGTTAATCGTTGCATGTAAACAGAAGTGGCTAAAGTTACGCTAAATTTGTGTTCACCCACAATCTAAAGTGAGCAATAATTATTCCGATTGACTAAACGGACGTATGCATTCTACTGATCTGCCGCTGCTGACTCCGTATACGCGGTCCCAACTGGCACTCCGCAACGGCAGCGACCGCGACGAAATCTGGTGCGCCTACCAGGGCATCATCTACGACGTATCGGCATCAAGGCTCTGGCGCAACGGCAAACACTACGAACACTGGGCCGGGCAGGACCTTACCGCCGAACTGACCGATGCCCCGCATGCCGACTGGGTTTTTGCCAAATTCAAAGCCGTAGGTCGGTTAATCTAATTCATTTTCGCGAATCGTAGCACGTCCACTGGATCGTGCCTGGCGCCACATAAATTAAATTATATGATGCTCATTGCCGATAGCGGCTCAACAAAAACAGACTGGCGGTTAGTAACTGCCGATGGTTCTGTTCAGACCCTGCATACCGACGGATTTAATCCGTACTACCAGAATACAGAGACCATAATTGACCGCCTACGGTTGCAATTGCTCCCTCAAATTAACGGAGCGGCTGTTCAAAACGTATTTTTTTACGGAGCCGGGTGTAGTGGTCCCAGCGTAAACATCATAGTAGCCGATGCGCTCAGGGCAGTGTTCCCAAACCTGGTAACCGTCGACGTCAACAGCGACATGCTGGGCGCGGCCCGGGGGGCGGCTGGTCGGGAGGCAGCCATCGTGTGTATTCTGGGAACCGGCGCCAATGCCTGTTGCTGCACCGATGGGCAAATCACACGCGGCATTCAAACGCTGGGTTTCTGGCTGGGCGATGAAGGCAGCGGAGGGTATCTGGGCAAAACGCTCGTTCGGGATTATTTTCAGGAGCGGCTGCCGGACGACCTGCGCAGCGCATTCGCTGAACGCTACGCCCTGGATCGGGCTACTCTGCTGGAAAATGCCTACCAGAAGCCGTTTCCCAATCGCTACTTCGCATCGTTCACACCCTTTCTGACCGAACATCTGGCTCAGCCGTATGTTAATACGCTGGTGAAAGAAGCCTTCCGGTCGTTTCTGACCATCTACGTTCGTCGGTTTCCGGAGGCAGGTGAGTGGCCGGTTCATTTCGTCGGGTCCATTGCCTACTACTTTGCCGATCAGCTGAGTCAGGTAACGGCTGAGGAGGACATGACCGTAGGGCATATTTTGAAAGCTCCGGCTGAACGGCTGGTCGAGTTTCACCGTTTATAAAGCGTATTAAACGGCGGTCTGCCGTACTTTTGCAGATGTCGGACGTGAGCCACTAACCGCTGATGGCGTTGAAGGCCAGGGTCCGAAGAGTAAAGCGCAACCTGAAACAATGGCAAATCGATATTTTCTAAAAGTTAAAGACGTCGTTCGTGAAACGCCGGACGCCGTTACGATTACTTTCTGGCACCCCATCAACGAAGAAGTACGTTACCAGCCCGGTCAGTTTCTGACATTCCTGCTGAATATCAACGGGCAGAAGGTCCGGCGGTCGTATTCAATGGCCAGTTCGCCCCATGTAGACGTATCGTTGGCCGTATCGGTAAAACGCGTGCCGGGTGGTCTGGCGTCGAACTACCTCTGCGACCGTATCAAATCCGGCGACATTATCGAAACGCTGGAACCGATGGGAACCTTCGTTCCTAAACTGGATTCGCAGAACCGGCGGCTGTTCGTGCTGATTGGGGCCGGTAGTGGCATCACCCCTTTGTTCTCGATGGCCAAGTCGATTCTGCACGTAGAACCGGCCAGTCGGGTGTGGCTGATTTATGGAAACCGTACTAAGGAATCCATTATTTACAAGGCGCACCTGGATGCGATGGAGCAGGCCCACGGTAAAAATCGTTTCCAGGTGACGCACGTATTGAGCCAGCCCGGTTTTGGCTGGAATGGCCTCGAAGGGCGGCTCAACCAGCATTCGCTGACAAAGCTGCTGGGTGAGTTGGATTCGTATCAGTTGCAGAATGCTACGTTCTATCTTTGTGGCCCCGATGGCATGATGGCCGAAGCACGTTCGGCCCTGTCGTTATTAGGCGTGCCGTCTGAGCGTGTGTATAAGGAAAGCTACGTAACGGCACCCGTCCCCGTTGGTGAAGTGGTAGAAGAGGCCGGGGCTGGTGGCGGTATTGTTGATGAGGATGGCGATCCGGAGATCACGGTGCTCTATGAAGGCAGTGAATATAAGTTCACGGTAGCCCCCCACCAGACGATCCTCGAAGCGGCACTGGAACTGGACATTGACCTGCCTTACTCCTGCCAGGCGGGGATGTGTACCGCTTGTCTGGGCCGTTGTACGTCGGGTAAGGTGAAACTGGATGAAGAAGACGGCCTGACCGACGCCGAACTAAAAGCGGGTTACGTATTAACCTGCGTGGCACACCCGCTGACAAGTGATGTGGTGATTGAAATCGACTAATACAAATCAAATCGGGCCGGATATCAATCCGGCCCGATTTGATTTGTGACAGAAGTACTGATGCTGACTATTGGTTTGTGGCCGTACCCACTACGTTTACTACGGGTACAGGGGCAATAGCGGTTGGTGCGCCATGCTTTCTGAACATAGCTGCCTGTACCCGAACCCGCTGCTGAGGATTTGCTTTGAACGTGAACGTAGCCTGTTCAATAGCCGGATGCTGATCGACTACCTTACCTAATTCCACCAATGAAACGGCTCCTTCGGTTGCGGGATAAACAACGCTCGACTCTTTTGCCGGCTTTGGAGAGGTTGCCGGTTTTGCGGCTTTCGGGGTTCTACCGGGTCTTGGTGTAAGTCCTGGTCTCGGGGGTGCAGGGGCCATAGCCGGGGCTGGTACGCCCGGCACAATAACGGCTGGTACGCTGGGGACCGGGCCTGGAGCAGTGGCCATACCGGGTACAACAGGAGCTACGGGCGACAAGGCGCCACGTACTGAGCCAGGACGGCGTACTCTTGGTATCGTTGTAGCACGTAGCGCTCTGCCGTTCAGGTTGCGGTTCAGATCAACGTTTAGCGTACGGTTTAACTTAATATTCAAGTTATCGTTGTACCCAAGTCCGTTCATCGACACCTCCTGTTCCAGCCGTTCCATCTTCCGCTGTAGCTCTTCCAGGGGTTTCTCGGCCTCCCGCAACTGCTTCTGAGCGTCTTCGATCAGCTGGTTATAGCGCTCTACGTTGCTCTCGCTATCCTTTATTTTCTGCTCAAATTCCTTGAAGCGTTTTTCAAGCTCTTCGTCCGTTTTTTGCTCTTCACGTTGCAACTGCTCGCGTTGTTTTTCGATCAGTTCCAGCCGCTGCTGCATCGCTTTGTTTTTCTGTAGGTCCAGCAGCGCCATCCGGCGTTGCATTTCCTCCGCCTGAAATTCAGCCTTCTCCAACTGCCGGTGCAGGGTTTCCATCTGCGCCTGATGTTGCTCCATCATGCGCCCCAGGCTATCCAGATGCCGACGCTGATCGCCGAAATAGGTCTCAGGTAGTGAATCCAGTGCGCTGAGGGTTGGCAGTTTAACTTCACGGAAGGCATTACCGATAATACGGTTGTAGTCCAGCTTTCCGATGTTAGTCAGTACGCCTGCCATAACGGCTTCGTCTGCCGGAAAGGCACCGGCCGCGTTATCCGCTTCAAACGCACTTTTTATGATCGTGTTGTAGTCCAGTTCACTCCAGACTGGTGCCAGCGTATCAGGCCGACTCGAAACCTTGTTTCCCTTTCCGGCTTCCAGCATGTGTTCGAGGATGTCGCGGTCAGTTTCGTTGGTAATCTGACTCAGTTGCAATTTGCCTTCCTTAAGCCGAACCAGTTGCTCCTTCAACTGGCCAATACGTTGCGTCGACAACCGTTTGCCATGCCAGATCACGTATTCAATGTTGCTGTTGTCCAGCATCCCGAATTCCGTTTTGCCTTTTGGCTTGTGGCGAATGGTAGGTTCGGGCCGCTTTTCTTGGTTCACATTCTGCTGTACGGCGTAAACCGACGCGCTCATAAGCAGCAGGGTAGCCAGGGTCAGACCGGCCAGACTGCCATTCGACACGAGTGGGCGCGTTGGTACGCCCAGCACCCGCCGAACCCGGTGCAGTAGCTCCTGGCGCTTTGAGGCAAACGCAACGGCCAGGGCAGGTGCCTGTGCCAGCCGTAGTTCTTCGACGCGGGCCAGTGCCTGTGCCAGTATACGGCCATCGCCACAAGTCTCAACGGCCAGATCATCGCAGCAATGTTCGCGTTCTTCCCGTACGCGCGCCGATAGCCACCACAGGGCCGGATGGAAAAAATACAGTACCTCAACAACTGATTGCAGCAGGTTAACGGCGTAATCGTGTCGTTTGACGTGTGCCAATTCGTGGGCCAATACGACCTCAACCTCCTGCATGCTCAGACCAGTGGTCAAACCAATTGGGAGCAGGAGAACCGGTTTCAGCATACCCACTACCATTGGAACGGCGATCTGCGCCGATTCGCGGACCTGAATAACCGACCGGATGGCCAGGCGTTTACGGAGCCGTTCCGTTAAGGCAATCAGCTGGACCGTAGCCGGCCGGGTGGCCGCCCGACGGAGTTGCTGCAGGTAAAGCCAGCCGCCCGTCAGCCGCAGACCAAAAACGGCGACACCCGTTAGGTAGAGCATGACAAACTGGGTAAGGTGGCCTTCCAGAAACAGCAAAACCGACTGGTACCAAGGTAGTTGGGTAGTAGCTGGCTGCCAGTGAACCGGCAGAGAGGCTAATAGAGCCGGTGAGTTAGCTACCGTTGCCAGTGCCGACGGTTGATAATACCAGCCAAATGTTAAGGCTGACACGAGTAGTTGAGCAAACAAAGCGGCTACCCCGATATGATAGCGGAGGTTGCTTGACCGCCCACGTAAAACATGGAGTCCAACGGCGGTTGGTAGAACAATGGCAAATCCCTGCCAGAGCGCGTGAAGTAACGTCCAGCCAAGTGCGTGGGCTACGGGGCCAGACAGGAAGTGTGAAATCTGCATATACTGAATGAGCTATACGCTTTATTTACCCGTTAGATTCATTGTTTATCAGGACTAGTCTGATCGAGCTGCTTCAGCAGATTTTTGATCTCGTCCAGCTCTTCGCGCGATGCTTTATGGTGGCCCAGCACCTGCATAACCAGTTTGGAAGCTGAACCGCGAAATGTAGTTTCGACAAATCGATCGACCAGGCTCCGCTGCGTATCTTCTTCACTGACGGCGGCCGTATAAACGTGCGACCGGGCGTCTTCCGTGCGGGTCAGCAAGCCTTTATCATACATGATCTGCATCAGCTTCAGGGCGGTGGTGTACCCAATGTCACGGTTTCGGCTTAGCTCCTCATGAATCTGCCGGACTGTGCTGGGGCCGTTCACCCATAATACGTGCAGAATCTCTAATTCGGAGTCAGTTGGTTTTACCATAAACGTACGAATGATTTCGTAGTAAACATATACGAAGCTTTTCGTAAATGCAAGGCTTTGAACAAAAAACTTTTACAGCGGATTATTGTAAGGCATCAATCAGTATGCTTTTTTGCAGCTTTTACGAAACAGGCCGACGCCTATGCAACACATGATTCAGGATACAACGCTGGAAATACCTACCCGCCCATCCCGGCCGTTCATTGGGGAGGAGATGGATCTGAAAAGCTGGGACGACGTCAGACCGTTTTACGATGATCTGCTAAACCGGCCTATTGAGAATGCCGACGACCTGCGGCAATGGTTGCTTGACCGGAGTGAACTGGAGTCCTATTTATCCGAAAATTTTGCCTGGCGGTATATTCGCATGACCTGCGATACGTCGAGCGAAGACCTGATTAACCAACTGAATTTTTTCATTGCCGAAATTCAGCCGCAAATGACGGCGTATGGGAATGATCTAGATCTAAAAGCCGTCAATAGCCCGTTCCTGAGCCAGCTTACCGACGCCGGCTACGACGTAATGGTGCGGGGCATGAAGAAGGCCATCGAAATTTTCCGGGAAGAGAACATTCCGCTGCAAACCGAAATGCAGACTGAAGAGCGGAAATACGGGGCTATTGCCGGAGCCATGACGGTGGTTATTGACGGAAAGGAGGTCACTCTGCCGCAGGCCAGCGATTTGCTGCAATCGACCGACCGGGCGGTACGTGAGGAAGCGTGGCGTAAAATCTGGGAACGGCGGTATGAGGATCACGAGCCGCTCGATGAACTCTTCGATCGGCTGCGTATACTACGTCATCAGGTGGCTGTGAATGCCGGTTTTGCCAACTTTCGCGATTATGCGTTCGCAGCACTGGGACGGTTTGATTACACTCCCGAAGACTGTGTCAACTTCCACGAGTCGGTGGCCGGGGCAGTGGTTCCTTTATTGGACACATTGGCCGATGAGCGTAAACAGAAACTGGGCGTTGATCCTTTGCGGCCCTGGGATTCGAAGGTTGACCCTGATGGACATCCGCCCCTGAAACCATTTACATCGGGCAGCGAGCTACTGGAAAAAACAATTGCCTGTTTTGATCGGCTCGATGTACAGCTTGGCAACTACCTGCGCATCATGCGGGCCATGGGTCATCTGGATCTCGAATCGCGGAAGGGTAAAGCCCCCGGCGGTTATAACTACCCGCTCGAAGAAGTGGGCGTTCCGTTCATTTTTATGAATGCTACGTCGAGCCTGCGTGACCTGGTCACGATGGTACATGAAGGCGGGCACGCGGTCCATTCGTTCCTGACGCGAAAACTTCCGCTGAAGGCTTTCCGGAACCCGCCCATGGAAGTAGCCGAACTGGCTTCGATGAGCATGGAGTTGCTGTCGATGGACCACTGGGATGTATTTTTCGACAATCTGGACGAACTGCGCCGGGCCAAACTCCAGCATCTTGAATCGATTATTGAAACGTTGCCCTGGGTTGCTACGATCGACAAGTTCCAGCACTGGATTTACGAGAACCCTGGGCACTCAATAACGGAGCGACAGCAAAACTGGCTTAAGATCTACGATCAGTTCAGCGATAACTTAACCGATTGGTCTGGGTTGACGGCATTCAAGACCTATATCTGGCAACGGCAGCTGCACTTGTACGAAGTGCCGTTCTATTACATTGAATACGGCATTGCGCAGTTAGGAGCCATTGGTGTCTGGCGTAACTACCGGAAAGACCCGGTGTCAGGACTGCAAGGCTACAAGGCGGCTCTGAGTCTAGGTTACAAAGCGCCGATCCGGACAATCTATGATGCGGCTCAGGTTCCGTTCGATTTTTCACGGGAGCACATTCAGGAACTAATCGGCTTTGTATGGCAGGAAATTGAGCAGTTAAAGAAGTCGTAGTGGGGATGTAAGAACTCGTTGTAAAAAACTGCGAACGAATGACGGTTGACTGACGACTGTTTACTAATTTTGCGGAATCAATTCGTAACCAGCTTGCTATGAAAAGCGCATTAAGTAAAGGATTACTGGTCGTCGCGGTACTGTCGCTGGCGTCTTGTGATTACCAGAAATATAATACTATTCGGCAGTCTGACTATCGGGGCAACGACCCGTATGTATACGGTCCTAACAAAGATTCAGCTGCTATTCAGTCAAAATACAAGTACACGCCAAATCCAGCTCTGGAAGAGCGGACGCAGAAAATCCGCGAAAAACTGTTTGGTGCCGGTACAATCGGTGAAGGCGCATAACAGCCCAGCCGTTACTGTACTGTTCGTATTGATGAACCTTGCAAAAAGCGATGTGTAAGCTGTTGTGGCTCATGCATCGCTTTTTTGTAGCTCCTCTTTTTAGGTAGCGGTTCTTTAAATATAATTTTTTTACGTTACTTTGGCCGCCTAATCAGTCTTTGATTGGACTTTTTGGGTAAAGAAGCTATAATAAAACCGCACAAAGGTTATGAATATCGCACTGGTTACAGGATCAGCCGGGTTAATTGGCAGCGAAGCCGTTGCTTTTTTCGCCGATAAGTTCGACGCTATCATTGGCATTGACAATAATATGCGCCAGTACTTCTTTGGCCCCGACGGCTCCACCGAGTGGAACCGCAACCGCCTGGCTGATACCTACGCCACCTACAAACACTACACGGCCGACATCCGTGAGGTCCCTCAGCTGGAGCCCATCTTCCGCGAGTACGGGGCCGACATCAAGCTCGTGCTGCACACGGCCGCCCAACCCAGCCACGACTGGGCCGCCCGCGAGCCCTTCACCGACTTTGGGGTCAACGCCGTCGGCACGCTGAACCTGCTGGAGATGACCCGGCTGCACTGTCCCGAGGCTGTTTTCATCTTCACCTCTACCAACAAGGTCTATGGCGACAACCCCAACTTCCTGCCCCTGATCGAGACCGAAACCCGCTGGGAGATCGACCAGACCCATCCCTACTTCGCCAACGGGATCGATGAGCACATGAGCCTGGACCACACCAAGCACTCCATCTTTGGAGCCTCGAAGGTAGCTGCCGACATCATGGTGCAGGAGTATGGCCGCTACTTTGGCATGAAGACGGGCGTGTTCCGGGGGGGCTGCCTGACGGGACCAAACCACTCGGGGGCTCAGCTACACGGCTTTCTGTCGTACCTGATGAAGTGCGCCATCACCGGCAACCAGTACACGATCTTCGGCTACAAGGGCAAGCAGGTACGTGACAACATCCACAGCTGGGATCTGGTGAACATGTTCTGGCACTTCTACCAGAACCCACGTCCGGGCGAGGTGTACAACGCCGGTGGAGGTCGCTACGCCAACTGCTCGATGCTGGAGGCTATTGCCTTGTGTGAGGAGATTTCAGGCAACAAAATGAACTACACGTATTCAGAAACGAACCGGATTGGCGACCACATCTGGTACGTGAGTGACCTGAGTAAGTTCAAGCAGCACTATCCGGGCTGGCACTGGACGTATGACCTGAAAGAAACGATGGTACAGATCCATGACAGCATGGCCGCCCGGCTGGCTGTCGTTAAATAACATATTGTAGATTATTAAAAATGTCAGTCGCAAAGGCTGACATTTTTAATTTTGCACTCATGCCAAGTTTTGACACATACCCAATTCTGTACTGGCTGCCTGTTTATGTACTGTGTTGGGGTGGTTTGTGGTTAGCTATTAATGCCAAAGTCAGCCAACGAACCTTTCTGGTAGCTGCAATGGCATTGCTGTTCTTGCTCCGGTTGCCCAGTATTGTCTATAACTACGAAATCAATCCGGACGAAAGTCAGATGATTACGCAGGCTATGACTCTGCGGCAGGATCCGGTTTATTTTAGATCAGTCGATGGAACCACCGGCGGACCGCTGGACAGTTATTTCTTGATTCTCCCGGGCCTGATTGGCTTCCCGTTCGATTATATTACAGCCCACCTGACGGCTTTTGGTCTTGTTGCCCTGAGCTTCTGGCTTTTGTTCCAGACCACCACGCACTGGTTTGGTTCAGCGGCTGCCCGGGTGGCGTTCTTGCCGTTTGTGTTTACGTTTGGCTTCACGCAGAACGGTGATTTTCTGCATTATAATAGCGAACTGGTGCCTTTGGCTCTGCTAAGTGGGTCCTACTATCTGTACGCAAAGCTTCTGGCGAAAACAAATCCTTCAATCTGGCTTATTGCCCTGATTGGGTTGCTCCTGGGGATGGTTCCGTTCGGTAAGCTGCAGGCCGTTCCGCTGGCTGGCTTAGTGGGCTTGTTTGTCGGGATAGACATTCTTACGCGCCGTGAGCAATCACCTTTGGCCAAAGCGGTACAACTCGGCGCACTGGCCGGCGGAAGCGTATTCTTTCCGTTGCTATTTGTCGGTTTAGCCAGGCTGAACGGCGTGTATGATGACTTTGTGACGTTCTACATCATCGGAAATTTTAAATACGCCAACAATTCTGACCCAGTACAAAACCTGCTTCGCCTGCCCGAATTTTTCAAAAAAGGCAGCGAATTTGACTGGCTTGTAAAGGTAACGCTCGGCGTCTGGCTCGGCGGGATGATCTACAGTCTGCGGCAGGGAAGTAAAGCCCATACCGATGCCTTGAAAGTAAGCGGGTTTATTGGGATTCTGCTGGCCGCTACGTTATATGCCATTACCCGAACCGGTTCCGAATACGTACACTATTTGTACTTACTGACCGGTCCGTTATTTTTTGTGCTGGGCTTGGGCTGGCAGCGGCTGGGTATCAATGAGGGGAAAAATCACTGGGTAAGTGTGGGAGTAACGGCGGTTTTTCTGTTGCTTTTCGGCATACAGGCAGGGTTGAATTATCGGCGGGGTATCGCCATCAATGCCTACCCGTCTGATCAGCAGCAGGGCTGGGTTGTGCAGCCCTCGCCGGTTTCCAAAGCAGTCCTATCGTATGCAAAACCGGGCGAGAAACTGGCCGTCTGGGGCTGGCGGTGTGACTATTACGTGCAAACGCAGATGCCACAGGGTGTTGCTGAGAATCACACCATTCGAAGTGCGTTTGAGCATCCTTTACAGGCTATCTATCAGCGTCGGTACGTATCAGATTTCGTACGTTCGTTTCCACCGGTTTTTGTGGATGCGGTTGGTAGTCAAAACCTGTGGATGACCGACCGCCGGACGCATGGGCACGAAATGATAAAGCCCTTAAAACAATTTGTAGATGCTCATTATCGATACATCGGTCTGGTGAATGATACCCGTATTTATGTTCGGGAGGATCGGGTAAAAGCCGTAAAACAAGATACCCTTGCGCACCAATATTAATGTACCCACTACTTTATTTTAATGAACTACGACCGTATTTATCAATACCGATTCCAGCAGGTCTCGCACGATAAGAAGAAAGTTATCTGGAAAATCATTGCTAACTATTTCTACGAAGAACTAGACCGTCCGGTCCGGATTCTGGATTCGGCTGGCGGCATGTGTGAGTTTATCAACGCTGTACCCAGTGAAGAGCGCTGGACAGTCGATATTGTCGATGAAGTCCGCAAGTTTGCCGCTCCGGAGGTGAAACTGGTCATAGGAGACGTATTAAAAGTAGAACTTCCCGAAAACTATTTCGATGCGGTTTTTATCTCCAACTTTCTGGAACACCTGCGTAGCCAGGAAGAGGTCGCTTTTTTTCTCGAGCGGATGTACCGCTGCCTCAAGCCGGGTGGAAAGCTGGGGGTAATCGGCCCAAATTTCAAATACTGCTATCGGGAGTATTTCGACTTTGCAGATCATACGGTTGTGTTGTCAGAGCTGGGCGTAGCCGAGCACCTCTACGGGGCCGGCTTTAAAATCAATAAGTCGTTTGCCCGTTTCCTGCCGTTGTCATTCAGGGGGGGCTTGCCCGTCCACCCATTTTTGGTAAATCTATACATGCGCATGCCGTTTGTATGGTGGGTACTGGGCAAACAGTTTTTATTTATTGCGGAGAAAGTGCCCTTTGAAAATGCAAAAAATTAATTGAGGTGAAAAAGGAGGAAAGGGATGCTAACGTCTCTTTCTCCTCTCTTTCCTCTTTCTCATACCATGTGGACTAAACAAGGACTGATTTACAAACCGGACGGTTCTAAACCGTTCAGCCGGACCCACGCTCAGGTTCCCTTCGGCTTTCCGATCGAGAACAAGCTGCGGGTCTATTTTGCTACCCGCGACGAAAAAAGCCAGTCATCGACATCGTTTGTTGAACTGAATCCAGATGACCTGAGCGAAGTCGTATACATTCACGACAAACCTTGCCTGACGAACGGAGCCGTGGGTATGTTCGACGAATCCGGGGCAATGCCGTCGTGGTTTTTACCGGTCGGCGACGAAATCTGGTTGTATTATACCGGTTGGAATCGTAGTGAAACGGCCAGTTATCGACTTGGCATCGGATTGGCGGTCAGTCGTGACGGAGGTCTTACGTTCGAGCGAAAGTATACAGGGCCGTTACTCGATCGGTCTATTTATGATCAGGTCTGGGTAGCGCAGCCATGCGTTATCCGCGAAGGTGATCGCTGGCGGATGTGGTATCTGTCCTGCACGAAAATCGACGTAATTAACGGCCATCCGGAGCCATTCTACGATGTTAAATACGCCGAGTCTGAAGACGGGATTCGGTGGGAGCGTACTGGGCAGGTATGCGTCGGTTATGACGAATTTACGGACGCCATCGGTCGACCAACGGTGTATAAAGACGGGGATATATACAAAATGTATTTTTCCTATCGTAACGCGACGAACTACCGTACCGATGTGCAGCGGAGCTACCGAATTGGCTATGCTGAATCAAAAGACGGCATCAACTGGAACCGGAAAGATGACCTCGCCGGCATCGAACGATCGGCCGATGGCTGGGATTCATTGATGATGGACTACTGCCATATCTTCCCCCATCGTGACCAGTGGATAATGTTTTATAATGGAAATGGCTTCGGGGCGTCGGGATTCGGGTATGCAACGCAACCAATTAACGGCTAAAAATCGTTCTTACACCAGCTTTTCCCGGTTAGTTACGGACTAAGGAGCAAAGTCACCGGAATGACTGACATTCATCAGCTTCCGGCGTTTGTATTCTAAAAAGTTACTATCCTACTTTTGCACTAAATCTGCAGTGATAGACTATGAAAGAACTGTCGAAGTACTTATTACAGGTTAACGCCGAGTTTAAGAATGGCGAGATCGTAACTGAGATTCCGTATGAGGAGGTGATGCGCTTGGTCAACGAGCCGAATATCGTCATCGTCAGAACAAATATTCCCGAAGAAACACTCCAGAAAGCCGTTGACGCGACGCGTGCCTGGGCCGAGAAAACCCCGCTTGCCGAAGGGCCTGATACGTTTGTGAACAACCAGCATAAGCGTCGTCTGCACATTGCCAAGATCCAGCAGGCTCCGCAGCTCTTTCACGACCATACGTTCGATGATCTGGCTAATCTGGAGGAAGAGTATAAAAAAGATTTGCTGGCCATTTTTGACCCGATGCGCAAGTTCTGGAATGCGCTGACGGGCAATCAGGAAGCGTTTGGTTTTAAGGAAGGCGATGCTTACTTCCACCCGCAGGTTACCCACTATCCTATGGGTGGAAGCTTTTTCGGGCGGCACTGGCACCCGCTGAACCCGCAGAAAGTTGGCCAGATTCTGGCGCTTAATCAATACGGCCGCGACTACCACTCGGGTGGTACCGGCTACGTGATCAATGACACCGTCATCGAAACGGAAGGCTTCCAAGATATGGGCGATTTGCTGCTGTTCCGCTATGATCTGCCGCACTGGGTGAGCCCGTCGAGCTTTGCCGACCGGTTCAGCTGGGACGATCCGCGTGGGCGTTGGGTAGCAATTCTGCCGTTCTACAATCCATGGGGAACTCCGGCCGAATACAAAGAGCCTCAGGGCTGGAAAGAGCAGATTCAGGCTGCCAAGAAAGCAACTACGGAAGCTACCGTATAATCGAGAAATAAGGATAGGCAGGTGACGTTCACTCGCCTATTCGTTTTTATCTTTGTAACCAACTGTGAACCCGGTTCGAGCTTCAGCCGGGTTTCCGTTTTATACATGATTAAAGTCAGCGTTCTGATCATTACGTACAACCAGCGGAAATTTATTCGTAAAGCCATCGACAGTGCGCTTGCGCAGCAAACGACGTTTCCTGTCGAGATTCTGGTTGGCGACGATTTTTCGAGTGATGGTACGCGGGAAATTATTCAGGAGTACGAACGGCTGTATCCCAATCAGGTTGTTGGTGTGCTGCATCCGCGGAATATGGGCAAAAACGGGGGAATCAACTTCCTGGAAACGCTCAGGCTGGCAAAAGGGGAGTACTACGCCTTGATGGATGGTGACGACTACTGGACCGATTCGCTCAAGCTGCAGAAACAGGTTGACTTTCTGGACGCTCATCCCGAGTGCTCGACGGTGTTTCATAATGCGCTCATTACCTACGAAGACGGCACGCCTTCCCATCTGGTGAACGGCGACGATATGAAACCGTTCTACACCGTCGATGATCTGATCGGCGAAGACGAAATCTGGTTCATGGCTACGTCAAGCACCATGTACCGGAACAACATTAAAGAGTATCCGGCCTGGTTCCGTGAGTCATCGAGTGGCGACATTCCGCGCCTGATACTCAAGGCTAAGCTGGGCAAGATCGGCTACATTCCGGACGTCATGTCGGTGTATCGCAAGAACCGGGGAGGGGCCAGCTACGCTGATAATTACTACGATGAAACCTTCCTGCGAAACCGGATTCAGATGTACCGCGATATTAATCGTGAACTTGACTTTAAATACGACCGGGTGCTCCGCAGAAACATTGCGCGGTATTATCGGATGATGCTGGACGCGAAGCAGTATAAGAAGAGCTATTTCCGCCGGGCTTATTACGCCCTGAAATATCTGCACTTGGGCCGGCCGCAGTGGGACAAAACAAAAGTGGTTATCCGCGATTACTTATTGCCCGCTCCAATCAGTAAACTATACAGTAAGATCCGGCTGCTGCCGTACCAGCAGTGACAACTGAGTTATTTTCGCCCTGTCGAAAATCCATTAACTTTATCAGTCAAACTCCTCATTAGTAGATTATCTATGAAATTAAGCGTCGTCATACCGGCTTATAACGAAGAAGAGTCGCTGCCGCCTACCCTGCGCACGCTCTACCAGACGCTGGCCAAACACGGAATTCCGCACGAGATCTGCGTTACGAACGATAACTCGAAAGACGGTACCCTGCGTGTGTTGCAGCAACTGGCCGAAACCGAAATACCGACGCTGGTTTACTACACTAACCCGGGGCCTAATGGCTTTGGATATGCCGTGCGATACGGCCTGGAGCGATTTACGGGCGATTGCGTAGCCGTGTTTATGGCCGATATGTCTGACGATCCTGAAGACCTGGTCAGGTTTTACAACAAGATGCTGGAAACCAATGTTGACGCCGTATTTGGCTCGCGTTGGGGAAAAGGCGGCAAAGTGATCGATTATCCGCAGGTTAAAAAGTACATAAACCGCCTGGCCAACTTCATTATCAGAATGGTTGTCGGAATCAAGTACAACGATACCACGAATGCGTTTAAGCTCTATAAGCGGGAAACGATGGAAGGGCTGAAGCCGTTTTTATCGCCCCACTTTAACCTCACCGTCGAACTGCCCTTGAAGGCAATCGTTCGTGGCTACAGCTACGCGGTTGTGCCGAATAGCTGGACGAACCGAAAGTATGGTGAGTCAAAACTGAAGATCAAGGAAATGGGGAGCCGTTACTTTTTCATCCTCATGTATTGCCTGATTGAGAAATACTTCTCCCGGGGCGATTTTCGAAAAAAATCGCCCGCACCAGTCAGCCAGTCGGTTAGCCGGTAAGTACAGGCTAACTAAAAAAGCCTTTCAGCCCCGGAAGCTGGTAAATAGCCAGCGTTTGAATTATAGCCCAGAAAGTGGCGCTGATGAGCATATACAGCAAAATCTGGCCTTTGTGTACTTTGAACGATACGGCCAGTACAGTCCCTCCGATTGGGGTGAGCACAAGAGGAGTTAGTAAAGCAATGCCTGCCAGCCCCGATGCTTTCCAGACCCGAATCGCCAGGCGTGTCCGGCGCGAGAACCGCTTTGGGCGCTGCTTCTGATACCGGCGCTTTAGGGCTTCCAGCGCGGCTCCTGCAAACGTAATCGCCAGCACGCTGAGCATCATCCCGATAACGGTACAGATGGCCGTTTCCAGCCAGGACAACCCCAGTGCCATCCCGGCGAGTGGACCGCCGATGAATTTGATTGTACTGGCAATGATAACCGAGAAATACTTGGCGGCCTGCATAACGTATCAGAACAATACTGGGGTTATAGGGGACGTTTTAACCGGTAGCCCTGTTATCTCCCTACCCATGTCAACCATAGACAACGTTCAAAATTAGCCGTTGTTTATATTATGCCTGTTATAAAATCTGCGTATCCTGGTTCGCCCCCGTTTTTATACAATGGTCATCTCCAGACGATCTTTCCGAGTGTCGTACGCAAGGTTACGGGAGTGGTCTACGAACGCGAACGAATTGACCTCAACGACGGTGATTTCCTGGATCTCGACTGGCTTGAACGGGGTCAGCGCCAACTGGTCATTTTAACGCACGGCCTCGAAGGCGATAGTAACCGACAGTACATTCGGGGAGCAGCGAAATTGTTCTTTCAGCATGGTTTTGACGTACTGGCGTGGAATTGTCGATCGTGTAGCGGGGAAATGAACCGGGCGTTCCGGCTTTACAACCACGGCGAAATCGGCGATATTGGCGACGTAATTAACCATGCGTTGAGAACCCGGCCCTACGAACGGATTGTACTGGTCGGCTACAGTATGGGCGGTAATATTACGTTAAAATACCTGGGTGTTCACGGGCGTCACCTGCCCGATGCAGTACGATGTGGTATTGCCATTTCGTCACCCACCGATCTGGGAGCCAGCGCTCGTTTGCTCGATAATCCATCGAACCGGTTCTACCGCAATCGGTTCATGAAAAAGCTTGTGCTGAAACTGCAACAGAAAGCGGATCGCTTTCCGGGTTCGATTGACATGACCAAGCTGCAATTGGTTAAGCGGTGGCAGGATTTCGACGATTTTTTTTCCGCTCCAGTCAATGGCTACCGCGATGCCGACGATTTTTACGAACAGGCCTCGGCCGTAAATTTCATGTCTGGGATCACCGTACCGACACTGGTGCTCAACGCCCAGAACGATCCATTGCTGTCCACGGAATGCTCGCCCGCATGGCTGGCGCAGACGCACCCGCTCATCCATCTGGAAACGCCCCGTACTGGCGGCCATGTCGGGTTTGTCGTAGCCCGCGATCCGTATACATACGCCGAACGCCGGGCACTTCAGTTTGCAACAACTCAAGTTATGTAGTAGGTTTTGGTTAGCAAAGCAGTATAATCGCGAGAGAAACGCTCTTCTTTTTTGTATGACCATTGTTTACCCCGACGCGTATACACTCAATCCCGGCGATCTTGACTGGGCTCCTCTGCAGGCTTTAGGCGATGTAGTTTTTTACGATCATACTCCGGCCGATAAACTTGCAGAACGCATTAATGAAGCCGACGCCATACTGGTCAATAAAATCCGCCTTGACCGCAGCCTGCTCCAACAACTACCCAGACTCAAATATATTGGCGTCACGGCCACTGGCTACGACATTATCGACGTAGCAGCCGCACGGGAGCAGGGTATCGTTGTCACCAACGTAAAAGGCTACAGCACCGATTCGGTAGCACAGCAAACCTTTGCGCTATTGCTGGAATTGACCAACCACGCTGGATTGCACAATGAAAGTGTTCATGCCGGCGAGTGGGTTAAGTCGCCGGATTTTTGTTACTGGCGCACTCCTCTGGTGGAGTTATCGGGAAAAACGCTGGGATTAGTTGGATACGGTGATATTGGCCGGAAAGTAGCTGAAATTGGCCGTGCGTTCGGGATGAACGTACTGGTGAACCGACGCCACTCAACTCAGGCGTCGGCGGATGGCGTCAGATTTGTAGACATTGAGACCGTGTTCTCCGAGAGCGATGTTGTGTCTCTGCACTGCCCGGCTACACCCGAAACAATTGGCCTGGTGAACTACCAACTGATGGCGAAAATGAAGCCGACTGCCTACCTGATTAATACCAGCCGGGGTAGTCTGTTTAATGAACCTGAAGTTGCTGACGCGTTGAATCAGGGATTGATTGCAGGTGCTGGAATCGACGTTTTATCAGTGGAGCCTCCCAAAGCAGATAACCCGTTACTGACGGCTAAAAATTGCCTGATTACTCCCCACGTATCGTGGGCAACTTTTGAAGCCCGGCAGCGTCTGCTGGCGCGGGTTGTTCAGAACTTGCAGGCGTTTCTGGATGGTAGCCCTATCAACGTAGTAAGCTAACTATACTCAATTAACGCACTACGTACTGGAAAGACGAATCAGGTCTTCGATCTGGTTAATAACGGTAGCGTTTTCAGGCATGTTGATGTCCTGCCCAACAATCTGGTAGCCCGTAAACAACATGTGCGATTCCGGAAAGCTTTTCGCCATACGGTCGACGTATGGTTGCACCTCATTATTGGAAGGAACCGACGTTATAGCCGTGAAAATGTAGTCCGGCCGGTGTACGTTATAAGCAAACACCAATTCGTTAAACGGCAGACTTTGCCCCAAGTAAATGACCTTGTTATAGCGGGCGCGAATGATATAATTGGCAAAAAGCAGGCTGATTTCGTGTAATTCACCTTCCGGTAAAAACAGCATATATTTCTTCCCGTTGGGTCGTTGCTTGCTCACCTGACCGTCGATAGCCACGATGATTTTTTGTCGAATCAGGTTCGTGATGAAATGCTCCTGAGCCGGCCCAATCGACCCCGTCACCCACAGCGTACCAATTCGGCTCAGGAACGGATACACAATGTGAATCATCGTGTTTTCGAAGCCAAACTGGAGAATATTTGTGCTGACAATCTTTTCAAAGCGCTCCTCATCCAGATCGATCATGGATATGGTAAGGGCGTGAATCTGATCCGGATAATTCAGCTGCTTGTCGGATATTTTGATAACCTCGCGGTACATCTCCTCAACCGACAACTTCGAAATCTCGGAAATTTTATATCCGTGATCTTTCAGCAGCGAAATATTCAACACCAGTTTCAGATCCTGATCGTCGTACGTTCGGATGTTTGTATCTGTCCGTTTGGGCGTAATGATATTGTAACGCTGTTCCCAGATCCGCAACGTATGGGCTTTGATGTCCGAAAGCTGTTCTAAGTCTTTTATTGAGTAATTACTCATGGAACAAGGTTGTTTCGATTTGGATGGTATCCGAAGGGTACGTACATATCAGTCCCAAAGACTGAACAGACACACGGCATGAAAAATAGTGACCAATCTACAAGTAACGAATCACTTAAACAAACATTGAGCCATTAAAAATAGCTACTTTTGTTTAATAAATCCGGGTTGATTGTTAAACAAGATAATTGTGCGTTTTGTTCACCTAGCCGTTTAATCGGAAAATCAGGCCGTGAAATAGGAAGAAGAAAAACTGCAGCAAGAGGAGCCAACCCGCCATTCGGTTGTCTTTTCGGAAGGGTAGTACGAACCAGATACTGAGCAGAGCGAATGAAACCAACCACCAACCAACGTAATTCCGGAGCGGAACAGGCTGACCAAACCAGGTCCAGAAGTCGAGTTGTACAGCCACCGGTTCAATAAAAAAATCCAGCCCAACCATCAATGTAGCGGCCAGAACCACTTTCAGAAAAGTTGGAATACGGAGTCGGTTGCACAGCGAGCCGCAGCAGTACGACAAGGTAAGCCAGTTGATACCAATAACCGGCGGCACAGACCAAAGCTTAAAGCCTAATCCTGAACCATACGCATACTGACCAAATATCAAGCCTGTCTGCACACCGAGAACCTCAATGAAATAGCCCGTCGCGATTGCTAAGAAAATATAGACATAAAAGGCTGGTTTCCAGTCGGTGTGATACGCCAGCAGAACGGCTAGGGAGGCTACGAGCGTAATAGGGCTGAGGGGGCGAAAATAAGTAGCCAGATGAGGTACCTGTAACCCGATAATACCCGCCAGATACGCCAGAACCAGGATGGTAAGCACCTTAGCATGTTGGCGATCTGAAATGGAGAGACTCGTTGGCATGCAGTACAAACTACAAGTTTAGCCAGAAGGTTGCCCGTGGTCCACGAAAAAGCCCTGGTTTGGCCAGGGCTTTTTGAAGGGTGGATGATGGGGCTCGAACCCACGACCTTCGGAACCACAATCCGACGCTCTAACCGACTGAGCTACAACCACCGTTTTGGGACTGCAAAGATAATGATGAATTATTAATTTTGAATGGCTCTGAAGCGTTCCGTTTAAAAAAAATCTTCGCCATTCTGATTAATAATTCATCATCAGTATTCAATTATTGCTGTTTTCCTTGCTGAAAACGCTTTTCAGCAGCGTTCCAGTCTACTACGTTCCAGTAAGCGGCAATGTAGTCGGGCCGACGGTTCTGATACTTCAGATAGTAAGCGTGTTCCCATACGTCAAGACCAATGATGGGGAAGCCTTTTTGATCAGCTACGTCCATCAGCGGGTTATCCTGGTTAGGCGTTGAAACTACGGCCAGTTCGCCACCCTCTTTAACGATCAGCCACGCCCAGCCAGAGCCAAACCGAGTAGTAGCCGCTTTCGTAAACTCTTCCTTAAAAGCGTCGAACGAACCGAACTTCTGGTTGATTGCATCAGCCAGTTCGCCTGTGGGCTGGCCACCGCCTTTGCCCGACAAGGTGTTCCAGAACAGCGTATGATTATAGTGGCCACCTCCGTTGTTACGCACGGCCGCCGGGGCCGTGCTGACGTTTGTCAACAGATCCTCGATGGATTTATTTTCCAAGTCAGTACCAGCAACAGCGTTGTTGAGGTTCGTCACGTACGCATTGTGGTGCTTGTCGTGGTGAATCTCCATGGTCTGTTTGTCAATGTGCGGTTCGAGCGAGTCGCTCGGGTAGGGTAGCGGTTCTAATACAAAAGCCATTGGACTAAGATAGTTAAAATGGAAGTTTGTTCGGTTGGGTTAACAAGCCTCTTTCCGTTTATGTTCTTAACTGCCGAAAAAACTTCGTGAGCAGTGCCCGGCTTTCATCGGCCAGCACGCCTGTTTCCACGCGGGTCTTGGGGTGGAGTATCGGCGCTGAGTGGCGGCTGTAGCCCCGTTTAGGGTCGTCGGCAGCAATGACCAGCCGACTGATCTGAGCCCAGTACAAAGCGCCTGCACACATGACGCAGGGCTCAAGCGTTACGTATAAGGTGCAATCGGTCAGGTATTTACCGCCAAGGTGCTGTGTGGCGGCTGTAATGGCGATCATCTCAGCGTGAGCCGTTACGTCGTTGAGCTGCTCGGTCTGATTGCGGGCTTTTCCGATTATACGATTACGACATACTACGAGTGCCCCGACCGGAATCTCGCCCTCAGCAGCAGCTTCGTCGGCCAGGCCGAGGGCGATTTCCATAAAGTATTCGTCAGTAAGCATTATTGCTTCAGAATTTTCCGGACTGTCTGCCGATCGCCCACCTGTATGCGCAGCAGGTACGTTCCGGCCGGCTGGCTGGTCAGATTAAGGTCAGTCTGCCGGGTTCGGGTCGTTTGCTGAAGAAGACTTTGCCCACGCAGGTCCGTCAGGGTAAGCACGGCCGGCTGCCGGTTTAATGACACATCAACCGTTACAGTTAATGTCGTACCTGTAGGAACCGGATACACCTGAACCAAGGATGCCAGTGGGTCATCTTCAACCGATAACAGCGGCTGTACGGTAACAGTGGCTGTGCCCGAAACAGGGCCAGAACCACAATTGTTGCTGACCGACGTAATGCGGTATGCGGTCGTGCGGGTTGGCCGAACTTCCAGCAGATACGGATTATTGTTGACTGGCGGAAGATTAACCGTACGGGCACTGTCGGTATAAGCGATTGTCCACGGGCCATCGCCACCAAACGAGATCGTTAGGTTAGCCGGTGAGCCCTCGTAAATACTTTGCGTGCCGGTTAGGGTTGCCGTCGGTTGTGGGCGCACGTTCAGTACGGTTGGGCTGCGGGTACCCATTACCGGGACGGACGGATTCGATGCCTTTACGCGTACGATGTACTGACCTCCCGCCAACGTGCGCGGTAAGGTTGCCGTGATGGGGCTACTACCGGCAAACGCCGAAACTTCGGTGTAGGTCGAGGTATCGGACGTGCTGGCGATTTCAACCTTGAACTGATTGCCCGAGGTGAACGGTCCGGATGTGGTAAATGGTACCTGGAAGGTCGAACCGGCGCAAAGCGTCGTAACGGCCAGACTCGTGGTTGTTACGGTCGGTGCAATTACCGATATGACAGCAGTTGCCGGGTTGCCTGGTAAACCAACGCCACAACTGTTGGCAACGCTGGCGACCTGATACGTTGTGTTACGCCGGGGCAGTACGTTGATCGTCGTATCGTTGCGGTTGACTACCCCCGAGTAGCCCTCACTCAAATGGCGGAGTGCCTGTAAACTGAAGCTGCAAGGGGGCTGTCAGGCCCAGATTCACCTGGCTTGAGCCCTGCAACGACAAAGTCGGCACCGTATTGACAATCAGTTTGATGGATACCCGAGGGCTGTAGCAACCCGTTGCGTTGTTGATCTGGTACACAAAGAACGTCTCGCCACCGGGCCTGGTCGCATTAAGCGTATAGGGGGTAGGGGCTTCATTCGTCACTATATTGTACGGGTCGATCCAGCGTAGACTGGCGCCGGTTGCGGGGGTCGCTTCCAGAGGGGTTGCCTGGTCGTCGCGGCAGTAGGTAACCAGCGTTTTGGTTACGGTTGGCGGGGCCGTCGTATTGACCGTTACCACCAGATTAGCTTTACCGCCTTCGCAGTTATTGACCGTCTGGCTGACCTGATACGTAAACGTGCCAGCCTGTACGACAGACGGCGTCGGGGTATTGTTGATTGGACTGCCTTCTGCACTATACCATTTCAAATTCTGACCGCTGGCTTGTAGCGGTACTATGGCCTGAGCGGGCTGATCGGTCTGCGCCTGGCAGTACGATACGTTGCTGACACCCGGTGGAGCCGGGAGTGGGTTAATGGTCACGATTAGCGTCGCCTTTTGACTTTCGCAGCCTTCTCCCGACGTTTGCGACGCTTTGTACTCCTGAGTGCCTACGGTGCCTGTATTAGGTGTGGGCGTGTTCCCCAGCAGATTATTACCCGCATCGTACCATTTGATATTAGTTCCAGCGGCTGTTAAGGGTTGCGATGGTCCATTGTTACAAAAGCTTATCGGGCTGACACCCGGTGCACCGGGCGTAGCTTTCACCCGGACGTTCAGGGCGGCTCGTGGGCCTTCGCAACCATCCAGTGTCTGGCTCACGTAATAAGCCGTGGTGCCAACAGTGGTGTTCTGCGGAGTTGGCGCAGTCGAAGACGCCGTGCCGCCGGTTGCGCTGGTACCATACCAGGACAATGTCGCGCCGGTTTGAGCCGCTGCCGCCAGTACCGGAGCCGTCGTGTTCTGGCAGAAATCAGTTGCCGTTACACCCGGCCGGTCAGGTGTATCTTTCACCAGAACGGGGATGGCCCGTCGCTCACTTTCGCAGCCGCTAACGGTTTGGCTAACGTAGTAATTTGTCGTTCCGACGAGGTTGGTACTGGGTGTCGATGGGGTTGATCCACCCGTGCCGCCGGTGGCGTTGGTCCCGTACCATTTCAGATTTTGGCCTGTCGCCGATAGAGGTTGGGCGGTAGAACCTTCGCAGTAGGGTGCTGGTGTTGCCGCTACAGGTGATAGGGGCACCGCATTTACCGTAACCACTATACTACCTCGAACGCCTTCGCAGCCATTTACCGTCTGGCTAACGTAATACGTGTTTGAACCAGTAGCGCTTGTTGGCGGAGTTGGCGCCGTAGCAGACGCCGTTCCACTGGTCGGGCTGGTCCCATACCAGTTCAGCGTACCATTGGCCAATGGTGTAGCGGTTAAAGGAGAAGCTGGACGATCCTGGCACAAACTCACCGGACTCGTTCCGGGGGCGGCCGGTCTTGGTCTGACCGTTACCGGAATGGCTGCTCTTGGGCCTTCACAGCCGTTCACCGTCTGACTGACGTAGTAGTTGACAATGCCGGCGGTAGTTGTGCCGGGTGTGGGCGCAACTGAAGATGCCGTGCCGCCGGTTGCGCTGGTACCATACCAGATCAACGTGCCCCCGGTGGTTGCCGTTGCTGACAAGGGGCCAGCGGTCTGATTCTGGCAATAAGGTGGTACAGTGGCCGTGGTGGGGGCGCCGGGTTTCGGTTTGACCTCAACCGGAATGGCTCTCCGCGGGCTTTCGCACCCATTTACGGTTTGCGAGACGTAGTAGTTGGTGGTACCAACCACATCGGTACTTGGAACCGAAGGCGACGTTGACGCTGTGCCTCCAGTGGCGCTCGTACCGTACCATCTCAATTGCTGCCCACTGGCCGTAAGCGGACTCGCCGGGGCATCCTCACAATAAGGGGCTGGTGACGTAGCGGTTGGAGCCGGCGGCACCGCATTGACACTTACCAGCAGACTGGCCCGTGGGCTTTCGCAGCCATTGAGCGTCTGACTGACGTAGTAAGTAGACGAACCGGTTGAACTGGTGGGCGGAGTCGGTGCTACGGGCGAGGCTGTACCCCCGGTCGCATTCGTACCGTACCAGTTTAGGGTTGCCCCCGACACCGGCGAAGCCGAAAGCGGACTAGCCGTTTCGTTCTGGCAGTAGCTGACGGGGCTGGTGCCTGGCGCAGGCGGAGCATCCTTTACCGTGACTACAATACTCGCCCGGCTGCTTTCACAACCAGCGACGGTCTGGCTCACATAGTAGGTAGTCGTACCAATCGTGTTGGTGTTGGGGGTAGGGGCTACAAGGGAGGGTGTTCCGCCGGTCGGATTGGTCCCATACCAGTTTAAAACCCCGCCTGCTGAGGTTGTGGCTGATAACGGACTGGCCGTTGCTCCTTCGCAGTAGGGGGAAGGATTGCTGGTTGTCGGCGGGTTTGGAACAGCGTTGATAATAAGCAGCTGCGTATTGGTGCTGGTTCGGGCGGGAAGGCTCGAAACCACCCGGATCCGGTAGCTGATGCCAGGGGTTGCATTTGCGGGGATTCGGGCCGCAATGCTGCTGTTCGACACCGTTGTTCCGCTCGATGGGTTGCCGATAGCCGTCCCGATTACCGTGGGATTGGCAGGGAACGTACCATTCGGGTCCGATAGCTGGGCAGAAAAGATATTACCGGCCGTGAACGTACCTGTTGTTGAAAAGGGTACGGTCAGGCTATTGCCCTGACAGAGCGAATTGTCTGCTAACGTCCCGGTAACTATGGATTGTGCTGCACTTTCGCTTAGCGCGGCAACACTGAATAGCCATATAAGAAGATAAGAGTAAAGGATTCGACCATTCATACGTTCGAATAATAAATATATTGGCCTAAAGTTAATTCATTTGCCACAACTAAGCTCACTCTATGATTTAGGCACGGCTCTTGCTTCCCTATAGCAATAAGAATGCCACCTAATCAGATAGATAGGTGGCATTCCCAGAAGTCGTTCGCAGCGAGATAGGATGAGCAGCCGGTAAAATAGCGGCTACTGTATGGAGCTGTAAATCAATTCGTGTATCCGGCGCCGTAACTTGGTTGTGTTGATGGAGTTGTTGCCGGCCGTTGGATGAATACGATTGGAGAGAAACACAAAGATCAACTCCTGATCAGGGTCTACCCAGACCACGTTGCCCGTAAAGCCGGTGTGGCCAAATGACCGTGGTGAAGCCTGTTCGGCCAGGTAAACACTACTGTGCGTTTCCGGATTGGGTTTGTCCCAGCCCAGAGCCCGATGACTGCGGGAGCTAAGCGTTTGGGTAAAATAAGGCACCGTCATCGGCTGAAGCAAACGCTGATCGCCATACACGCCTTTTTGAAGGTTCATCTGCAACAGCGTGGCAATGTCGCGGGCATTACCAAACAACCCCGCGTGGCCCGATACGCCCCCCTGCACAGCAGCCATCTGATCATGAACCGTTCCTACCAGCAACTGATTGCGGTAATACGTGTCCTGCTCCGTAGGCGCACAACGCGGATTTGTCAGGCGCTGAAGTGGCGTAAAACCCAGCGAATGCAGACCGAGGGGTTTGTAGAGCGTTTCTGTAACAAACTTGTCGAGCGGTTGCTTAGTCACCCGCTCCACAATCTTCTGCAGCGTCAGGAAGTTCAGATCACTGTAAACATAGGCAGGCTTACCTGATTCGTCGGTCTTACGTGACATGGGTGATTGGACAACCCATTTCCATACCGAATCTTTCAACGCCGGAACGGCCCAAAGTGTAGGGGCAATTTGCAGCGTGTGCAGGCTGTCATGAACGGCACTATAGTACTCAGCTTTCAGGCCACCACCCACCGTACGGGTACGATCCCAGGTGGTTGGATAAAACGAAACCATGCCCGACTGGTGCCAAAGCAAGTCCTGAATAGTGATATTCTGCTTGTTCGTACCCCGAAGCTCAGGCAGATAAGCCGACGCCTTTTGCGATAAATCAATCTGCTTCCGGTCGTAAAGCACCATCACCGACTGGAGCGTGCTAAGTACCTTTGTCAGGGAAGCCAGATCGTATAAAGTTTCGTCGGTGACCTTCTCAGAACCGGCCGCGTAGGTCAGGCTGCCGAAGTTCTGGCTGTACACGATTTTTCCTTTGCGGGCTACGAGAATCTGACAGCCTGGAACGACCCGATCTTTAACCGCATTTTTGGCCAGCCCATCAATTTTTGACAACACGGCCGATTTCATACCTACGCTTTCCGGCGTACCAATCGACAGGCGGCCTTCGGGCGACAAGGTTTCGCCCAGACCAGCTTTCAGATGGCCGGTTGAAATAGGCAGAATACCGCGGGCTCCCAATCCACCGAACAGGACCTGTGGCACCACCCGCTGCATTTCATCAAAGTCCTGGTACGCGCACAACAGCGCATCGGCCCCGCTGAACTGATTCAGGCTGTAGGGCGATCCGAAGGCCGTTACGATTACCTTGGCCCCCCGTTGTTTCAATCGGGTGATCAGGTCAAGCGAGGTTTTAGTGATACCGTATTTCCGGTACGGCGACTCGCTCATGCGGTGGAAGCTTACAACAACCGTATTGGCATCGCCTATCTGTGTCAGAATGTCGTTCAGCTCGGCTTCGGTAGCCGGTTTGTCTGGTGAAGCGATGTGCCGGAACGGGGCGTATTGGGTTAACGTGCTCTGGAAGGAGTTACCGGCGTTTGCCCCGATAGCCACAGAGGCCAGCCGGAGCGTATCCAGCCGTGACAGAGGCAACAGGTTCTGCTGGTTGCTGACTACAGTGACGGCTTGTTCGCAGAGTTCCTGCTTCAGCAATGTAGCGTCTGGCGAATTCAGGTCGGCGGCTAAGCCGTTGAGGTCAATTGGCTTGTACTTGTCCAGACCCGCCCAGTACTTGGCCTGCAGAATTTTACGAACTTTTTCATCGATGAGTTCCTGCGAGATCACACCAAGCTGAACGGCGGTCAGGATCCGTTGTGTCGCTTCTTTAACGTTCTCCGGGTATAGCAGGATATCATTACCGGCAATCAGCGCCTGCAGGTTTATGTCTACGTTTTTGTGCGACCGGCTTACCCCCCCCATGTTCAATGCATCGGTGAATACAAGTCCCCGGAAGCCCAGTTCTTTCTTGAGCAATTCGGTTACTACTTTTTCCGATAGCGTTGCCGCCAGGGCGGGGGTGTTGTCAACAACAGGTACGTAGAGGTGCCCCGTTACGACGCCCATCAGGCTATCGGCAATCAGTTTCCGGAACGGATACAAATCAATGTCGCGAAGCTGCTCCGACGATCGGCTGATGGTCGGCAACGTATGGTGCGAGTCGGCATTGGAATCGCCATGACCCGGGAAATGCTTAGCGGTGGCAATGATGTGCTTACCCTGCAGGCCGCGCATATAGGCGGAGGCCTTCAACGCTACGTTTTCTTTTGATTCACCGAAAGACCGCACACCGATGACGGGATTGGCCGGGTTGCTGTTGATATCTGATACTGGAGCAAAATTGATGTGGATACCCAGCCGCTGGCATTGCCGGCCAATTTCGGCTCCCATGCGGAAGATAAGCTCATTATCACGAATGGCACCCAACGCCATTTGCTTGGGAAAATCCATCGCGCTGTCCAGGCGCATGCCCAGCCCCCATTCACCATCAATGCCGATCAGCAGGGGCACCTTGGACAGAGACTGATAGCGGTTTGTCAGCATCGCCTGCCGATACGGGCCGCCCTGAAAGAAGATTAAACCACCAATATGATTGTGTTGAATCAGGTGCTCGATGTACTGGTTGTGGTTGGCATTGCGGTTAGAAAACGCAGCTACCATGAAAAACTGCCCAACCTTCTGTTCAGGGGTCAGCGTGTTGAAGACACTATCAACCCAGCGTTGTCCGCTATCGGGCAACGTAAACACTTCGACCGGTTTCGCATACGCACGAACGCGATAGGCCGTGGAAGTGACGGGCCGAATGGATTTAATACGTTCAGATGTCACAGACAGCCGATGCCAGATGACACGTACTGGATTTGTTACACCAAACGCAGTTAATAAACTGACGGACAGCAGACCGACAACGAGTATCGGCCGGACAATCTTGTTCCGCATGAGTACTCAGTAAGTAAAAAAGTACAAGTCAGCTACCTAATTCAATTATCGGGAATCATAAAAGTAGCCAATGTACATTGTAAATGATAGCCAATAGTCAAATTGTCTAATTTTTTAACGAAAAAATGTAGTATTATAGTTTACCCAAGGACCTTATTAACTTAATAATGCAATTTATGGTTTGTTCAAAGTTAGGATAAGGATTGCTTTGTTAGTGAAAAATGAAAGCAAAAATTAGTTAAATACAACTAGAATAATTTGTATGAAGCGATATTGGATTATGATTGGTGCGTTGCTGATGGCTGTGCCAATCGTGTTTGCACAAACGGAAAATGGTGCGTTCAAAGCAATGCTGGAGACAATGTACAAGAAAACAGTACCGTTGGTGAGTGTGACCGAACTAAAACGAATGCAAAACGTAGTACTGCTCGATACCCGCGCCCGGACCGAGTATGACATAAGCCATCTGCCTGATGCCCGGTGGGTAGGCTACGACGATTTTGACCTGAAGCGTGTTGCAGACATACCTAAAGAGGCAAACGTAGTGCTGTATTGTTCGGTTGGGTACCGTAGTGAGCGGGTAGGTGAAAAACTACAGGCGGCCGGATACCGACACGTACACAATCTGTACGGTAGTTTGTTCGAGTGGGTAAATCAGGGAAATCCTGTTGTTGACAATGCGGGGAAACCAACCCAGCGAGTGCACGCGTATTCGCGCCTTTGGGGTGTCTGGCTGAGAAAAGGGAAGAAAGTATATGATTAACGTAGGGCCAGGGCCTGCTTAATCGGAACGAAGCCCTGTACTACTGAGCAACTACAGTGCTGTAGATGAGCCGCGCGGCCGATTTGCTGATGGCACACACAATTTGGGTGCCCAGATCCGTATCGTGTTGTGCCGATACCGTTGCCTGGTTCCGGCAGGCCGAGGGCCTGATCGATGCTGTGGTGTGGGCTTTCTTAGCCTTTAACCGCTTGTGCGCAGCGAAAATATTACGTGGGTGCCCCATGCTGTATCCTTCACCGCACACGGCCAAAACCATCATTCCAGCGATCAGTAGCTTTTTCATGACACATTCGTTCTACATTGATACCACAAAGATATAGGTTTAATTTGGTATCTTGCAATGCATAGTACCTTGTTTTTTGTTAAAAAGTAAAAAAAGCCGGACAAATAGCATCACCCGGCTTTTCGGGGTAGGAATTCCAACGCTTATTAATCAATTACAACCCGTTTAACGGCACCGTCTTCGTTCTGAGTAACCGTTACAAAGTACGTACCCGGCGTTTTCTTGCCCAGATCAATCTGGCCTACAAATTCACCTGAAAAGTCTTTAATCTCCCGGCGGGCTACCTCTTTTCCTTTAGCATTGGTTACGACGATACTGATGTCGCCTTTTGCTGGTGCTGTAAACCGAATGTTTAGCTGGTCGCGGTCCGGATTGTTCGGGTACACATCGAGGCTTCGAATCGTAGATGGTTTTACGTCCCGGTTGAAGCCCCGCGCCCATTCGTCAAATGGGCGGGCCAGCTGACGGTCCCAGTCCCGGGGAAAACGGAACTCCATTCGGTTCAGCCGATCGGCCAGCGAATCCATATTATTCCGGAAGTCGAAACCCCATTCGCGCATTTCCGGCGTATAATAAAAGCGGTAGTTACGTTCTCCGGGGCGATTGGGCCGACGCGCATACGCATCGGATGCGTTATCACGTCGGCGCGTAACAACGCGGTCGCCGTCATGGTCTTCTACGATGATGGTTAACTGACGCCGGCGGCTATCCTTGCGGGCCGTCCGGAGTGAATCTACCAGTTTCATCACGATTTTGTCGCGCTCGGCGTCAGACATACCCTCAGCCCGATACGTCCGTTCCAATTCGCGAACTTGACTGCCGTCGCGCTCAATGATCCGGACGCGGAATTGCTCCTTGTCCGCTTTACCAGCTTTAGCGCTGGGCTTCTGTTGTGCCTGGCTTACAACGCTCAGGCAAGTGGCCAATAACAAAACCGGGACGAACCGGCATACAAAAACAGATGTTGTTTTCATAGGGTTATTGATGACAAAAGGGACCGTGCGAATCTCAGAAAAACGTTGATAGCCCGGCTGTTAAAGTTTGTTAAATGCCTAACGGTAGCTGGTTAGGTTTGTAATTTTACCTGCTGCTGAATCCGTTTTCTCAATAGATGCCGGAAAACGGCAAAGGTTGCACGAGCGCTTAAAAAAATGTCTAAACAACGCATACGCTGGATTGTAGCGCTGATGGCGGTGGGGCTGCTGGGGCTGGTTGGCCTGCAGTCGTACTGGATTGGTAGTGCGCTGCGACTTCAGAAAGAGCAATTTGATTATAAAGTTACCGATGCCCTGCAGGAGGTAGTTCGTACGCTGGAACGTCAGGAGATTCTGAACCTGGCCCAGAAACGTATTCAGGCCCACGATCAGCAGAATCGGTTGATGGCTATTGCCAAAAAATCCGACGAAACGTTGCCGGAACCGGCGGCTCCAAAACCGCGTAAACCAAAACCCGACCAGGTTGCGATCAGCGACAAGACCGCCATGCCCCAGTCCCGCGATAACAACCCGACGGCTTTGCGCGGGGCAGAGCCGATGGGAGCTATTGTGCAATCCGACGTACTGCATTCAACCGCCCGCCCGTTATCGGCAGAGCAAATGGTTGTGGTCGAAGAGTTTTTCCGGCAGCAGGAGGAGTTGATGGTGGCCGGCGACTGGCAGGCCCAGCTGGAACAGCAACGCCAGTTTGAACTCTGGGTCGATCACGTCATGAGCAGTGAGCTGACGAATATTGATGCGCAGTTGAAACAATCGGCTCGTCGGCAGGATTCGTTGCAGAAAGCCGCCAAAAAGCAGCAGACTGCCCGGCTGAAACGTCGGCAGCAACAGAATCGGCCGGACACGGCTGTAGCGCAGAAAAGCCCGGCGAACGCCAAAACGGCAGCCGGCTTTACCCACCGAACCGAAGAGCAGTCGCAGATGATCAAGGACGTATTGAAAGGGCTGTTGTTGTCGGATCGGCCGATTGAAGATCGGGTCAACCGGCTTGCACTGGATACGCTTTTGCGGCAGGCCTTGCAGGAGCGGGGTATTGCTATTCCGTTTGCTTATGGCGTCCAGATCAAATCCAGGCCTTCGTTTTTATTCACGTCGCTGGGTATGGAGCCGAAAGAGTTCAACGCCAGTGGCTACAAAACGGCCTTATTTCCCAACAACCTGCTCGAAACTGGAAACTATCTGTACATCTATTTCCCAACCCAGAAGCAGTTCATTCTGAACCGGCTGGGTTTCACGTTTGCGGCTTCGGCGGTGCTGATTCTGGTTATCCTGGCTTGTTTCTATATTGCCCTGAGTACGATTGTCCGGCAGAAAAAACTGGCCGATATCAAGAATGATTTCATCAACAACATGACCCACGAGTTCAAAACGCCGATTTCAACCATTTCGCTGGCGGTTGAGATGGCGCAGGAGCAACTGGGTCATACCGATACACCGGTAGCTGATCCGACTGGCAGCCCAACCACCCGCCTGACCCGGTACATGGGTATTATTCGCGATGAAACCCGCCGATTGGGGTCGCACGTCGAGAAGGTCCTGCAAATGGCATTGCTCGACCGCGGGGAAATAAAACTGAAGCTGTCGTCGGTCAACATTCACGATGTCATCGAGAAAGTGCTCAACAACATCGGTCTTCAGATTGAACAGCGTGATGGTGAACTTGATCTTGATTTTGAAGCCGACAACGAAGTGGTCGAGGCCGACGAGGTGCATTTGACCAATATCGTATATAACCTGGTTGATAATGCTATCAAATATTCGCCCAACCAACCGCACATTACATTGAAAACCCGTAGCCTGCCCGAGGGCGTCAGCATCACCGTAGCCGACCAGGGCCTGGGCATGACTAAAGATCAGACCAATCGTATCTTTGAGAAGTTTTACCGGGTTCCGACCGGTAACCGGCACGATGTAAAAGGATTCGGGCTGGGATTGAGCTACGTTAAAAAGATGGTAGAGGAGCACCACGGCCACGTTCAGGTCGAAAGTCAGCCGGGTAAGGGTAGTTCATTTGAGGTTTTTATTCCATATACGCAGTCGGCCGGTGAGTAGGCAAGGACTGTTTCAACCGTTTTATTGTAGCAATGGCAAACATTCTGGTAGTCGAAGATGACCCTAACCTGGGGCAGTTAGTACAGGAGTACCTAACCATGAAAGGATACCCAACCGACCGGGCAACCGACGGTAATCAGGGGCTCCAGATGTTCATGGCAAACTCGTATGATCTGTGCATCTTCGATGTCATGATGCCTAAGAAAGACGGCTTCACACTGGCGAAAGAAGTCCGGATGGCGGGGCGCGAAATTCCGATCATTTTTCTGACGGCCAAATCCATGCAGGAGGATACCATCCAGGGGTTTAAGGTTGGTGCCGATGACTACGTAACGAAGCCGTTCAGTATGGAAGAACTGTTGCTGCGGATTCAGGCCATTCTCCGGCGCTACCAGCGTACGGCCGATTTGCCCGAACCATCGGTATATCAGATCGGGTCGTTCCAGTTCGACTATCCGCACCAGCTGCTGTCTCACAATGGTTCATCACAGAAACTGACCAGTAAAGAGTCTGAATTGCTGAAGCTGCTGGCGCAAAATCTAAACCAGCCGGTAAGCCGTAGTTTTGCGCTCAAGATGGTGTGGGGCGATGATTCCTACTTCAATGCCCGCAGTATGGACGTGTACGTAACGAAACTGCGAAAATACCTCAAGGAAGATGAAGCCGTGCAACTGGTGAACGTTCACGGCGAAGGTTTCAAATTAATTGTGTAAAAAACGTCGGGTATCGGAATAGATGGCTTCGTAAGTTTGTTCACTAAGCAATCTATTTGAGTCAGGTATGTCAAACGTACAGCGTATCGCCCAATTACAACTTACCCGTCGTCCGCGCCGGAATCGTCAGTCAGCCGCTATCCGCAACATGGTGCAGGAGACCCGGCTGTTGGTAAGCGACTTTATTCTGCCACTTTTTGTACTGGAAGGCGAAGGGATCCGCAGCGAAGTGCTATCCATGCCGGGAATCCATCGGTATTCAATTGATCTGCTTTTAGAAGAAGTAGCCGACTGTGTGGCCCTCGGCCTGACTACGTTCGCGCTTTTTCCTAACTTACCCGAATCGAAGAAAGATAAATACGCCACTGAAAGCTTTAACCCCGACGGTCTGTATCTGCGGGCGGTTAAGGCCATCAAAGATCGCTTTCCCGACGTAGTGGTTATGACCGACGTAGCCATGGACCCGTACAGTTCCGACGGGCACGATGGCATTGTCGAAAACGGAAAAATTGTGAACGACCCGACGCTCGAAGTGCTGGGCAACATGGCCCTCGCGCAGGCAAAAGCCGGAGCCGATATTGTCGGGCCGTCGGACATGATGGATGGGCGAGTGGGCTACATTCGCCAGGTACTCGATGCGGGTGGCTTCCACGACGTAGCAATCATGGCCTACTCGGCGAAATACGCAAGTGCTTTCTACGGACCTTTCCGCGATGCGCTGGATTCAGCCCCCCGTTTTGGTGATAAGAAAACGTACCAGATGAACCCTGCCAACAGCCGCGAAGCCCTGATCGAAGCTGAGCTGGACTACACCGAAGGGGCCGACTTTCTGATGGTCAAGCCCGCGCTGGCGTATCTGGACGTAATCAAATTGCTGAACGATAACTTCGACCTGCCAATTGCCGCCTACAACGTCAGCGGTGAATACGCCATGATCAAAGCAGCCGCCCGTAATGGCTGGCTCGACGGCGAGCGGGCGATGATGGAATCACTCATGGCGATCAAACGGGCCGGTGCGAACGTGATCCTGACCTATTTTGCCAAAGAAGCCGCTCTGGTTCTGAAATCCGCGTAATTGCGGCTCAAGTGATGGTACGAAGCCATGCTTTCCAGTATCTTTCGGGGAGCATGGCTTTTATATACCATAGACGCCGACCTATTGTGTTGATCAGTACAGTAGGCACAAATCAGCTGATTTAGCTTATGAGCAGTTTATTAATTCGCAATGCCCGATTGGTGAATGAAGGGGCAATCACTGAAACGGATCTTCTTGTAAAAGACGGCTTCATTGAGCGCATCGGTGGTAATTTGTCTGACCAACGAGTTGATCGGGCTATCGATGCTAAAGGCGCTTTTCTACTTCCTGGTGTTATCGACGATCAGGTTCATTTCCGTGAGCCCGGCCTAACCCACAAGGCAACTATCCGGTCTGAATCGAGAGCGGGCGTTGCCGGCGGGGTTACTACGTTCATGGAAATGCCCAATACGGTGCCCAATGCGCTGACGCAAACGCTGCTGGCCGACAAATATGAAATAGCTGCCCGTACGTCGCTGGCAAATTATTCATTCTTTATGGGGGCCTCTAACCAGAACCTTGACGAGGTATTGCGAACAGACCCCAAGACGGTTTGTGGCATTAAAGTATTCATGGGCTCGTCAACTGGTAATATGCTGGTTGATAACGAACGGATACTGGACGACCTGTTTCGGCAGAGCCCAATGCTCATTGCCACCCACTGCGAGGACGAAGCGACTAGCCGGGCCAATACGGAGCGGTACCGGCAGGAATACGGCGAGTCAGCAACGGCGGCTTTGCATCCCTTGATTCGCTCGGAGGAAGCCTGCCTGAAATCGTCTTCGCTGGCTGTTGAACTCGCCAGGAGGCACAACACGCGGCTCCATATTCTGCATATATCTACGGCTGATGAGTTGTCCCTATTTCAGAATGATATGCCTCTTCGTGAAAAACGGATCACTTCTGAAGTCTGTGTCCATCACCTATGGTTCGACAGTCGGGACTACGACCGGCTGGGCAATCAGATCAAATGCAACCCAGCTATCAAAGGTCCCCATCACAAAGAACAACTGCTGGCTGCTCTGCTCGATGACCGGCTGGACATCATTGCGACAGACCATGCACCCCATACCCGGACTGAGAAACAACAATCGTACTGGCAGGCACCATCGGGACTGCCACTGGTACAACACCCATTGCTAATGATGCTGGAGTTCGTTAAACAGGATAAAATTACGCTCGAAACGGTTGTCAGAAAGATGAGTCATGCACCCGCCGACTGCTTTCAGATCGATCGCCGTGGTTACGTACGCGAAGGGTATTGGGCCGATTTAGTTATAGTTGACACAGATCAACCAACGCCGGTTTCAAAACAAAATATCCTGTATCAATGTGGTTGGTCACCGATGGAGGGGTATACATTCGGCTCTCGGATTACCCACACCATTGTATCGGGTGAACTGGTGTATGAAAATGGGGAGTTCTTGACGGACCGAGCCGGCGAACGGATTTCTTTTGACCGGTAAGCAGAAAAATTTTCGAATTCTCTTGCAAAAAGGGCGCTCCAACATATATCTTTGCAGTCCCAAACAAAGGGGAAACGAGCTGCCGAAGTGGTGAAATTGGTAGACACGCACGTTTCAGGGGCGTGTGCCTTCACGGGCATGCGAGTTCGAGTCTCGCCTTCGGCACTTTCCAACAGCCTGTAAGTCAAGTACTTACAGGCTGTTTGTTTGTTGTTGCCTCGTTAATGGCAAAAAAATGGCGAGTGAAGTTGGCAAAGTCAGTTACGAATACCCAAACCAAGTACCCATATAAGACCCCCTTTATCAGTAAGCCTAAAGACGACGATCTGTCAAAGCAATGGGTCGTTGAATACGGTATCTGGTCGGAGCGAGAGGAAAAAATTAAGCGAAAGCGAGTGGTGCTGGTTGGTACAACCGTAGCCGAACGCCTGGCCGATGGCCGCGAAGTGGTAAAAGAATTGAACCGGTTATTGAAAGCCGGGGCCGTGGTCGATCCCGTACCGGTCATCACGCCCGTAGCCGCTGCGGATCTTAACCAGGTCAAGCCCAATACCCCGCTTTCGAAAGCCATCGATATCTATCTGGCCTATAAGACCAAGACGACAAAAAAGAATTCAGTTCGTACGTATAGAAGTAGTCTGAACTTGTTGAAACGCTACCTCGTCGATACGCCTGGCTTGAAAACCGTCACCCTGCAACAGTTTCGGCACGGGGATGCTTTAGCGTTTCTGGATAAGGTGATTCTGGATTACAAGCTGACGAATCGTGGCCACAATAATACCCGCGATAATTGCGCCATGTTCTATCGGCACTGGTGTAAGCGCATCAATGCCACATCGGGCCGGGTGATCCTGGTCAACCCCTTCGATAACATTGATGAGAAAGTTACCACGTCCGGTAAGCATACGGCATATACGGATGAGCAGCGGGCGGCTTTCAAAGACAAGTGCCTGGCGGAAGGGGAGGGACAGCTCTTGACGTTTGTGCAATTTATGTACTACACGTTTATGCGCCCCCGTCAGGAGCTGCGGCTGCTACGCATAAAGGACATCCGGGAGGATACCATTTTCATTAATGCCGTCAACGCCAAGGACAACGCAGCCGAGTACATCGAGATCCCGCCCGGTCTCCAGCGAATCATCACCGAGTTGCAGCTACGCGACTACCCCGACAACCACTACGTCTTTACCCATCAGGGCGTACCCGGCCCGGATCCGGTGGGGCCTGACTATTTCTACTCCCATCATAGGCGCATTCTGGATAAGCTGGCGCTGAAAGACGAGGGCTACGATATGTACAGCTGGAAGCATACGGGTGTCATCGCCTTATGGAACGCGACCCAGAACATCCGGCTGATTCAACAGCAGTGCCGCCACTCAACGGCTGCCCAAACGGAAGACTACCTGCGTGATCTGGGTATCATCGTTCGACATACGCAGATTAAAGACTTTCCAGAGTTTTAAAGGTTCTTGCCAAGCACGCAGGTTCCACCATTGCAATAGTTAGCAGTACTGCCAACGTAACAAGAGCAGTAGTTACTTCGGAAGGCATTGCGTTGGTCAATACTCATTCTGTACCGGTTCATAAGAACCATAACATAGTTGCTTTCAATATCACCAACAAAACGAGAATATTCTCTATCCTTAAACCCGAGTTTCCGTGCTTGCTCCAAGGCTTCCAACCTCGATTTCTCTTTTATCTGTAGCAACTCGGTATACAGTTGATAAGGGGAACTATGATTGCGCTGAAAAATTTTTTTGAACTGAGCAGTCAAATTTCGGTGCTGCTCCTTGTCAATTTGCTTGATATTGGTGTAAAAGCTCCGCTCTACCGAAGCAATGGCTTCTTTACTAGGAGGGGTGGCGAGCAGTGAAAGGAAAAGCAAAAGCTGAAACATAGTGTACGGAATAAAGGAAAATGGGTTTTAATCTTGGAGGACAAGGACTGTACCGAGCTTCAATATGCTGAATTGACCTATGTATAGCTAGAAACACACTGCAGTAATTCTCTTCCGGAAGGCAACTTTAAATATTCTTACAACTGTACCGGCACTCGATAGCTGCTCAATTGGCGGATATCACCTGCGCGATTTGGACCTCATCATTAGGCACAAGAATATTCATAATTTTCCAAAATTCTATTGAGGACTTTGGGAGTTGAGAATCACTTCTTTTCTATACCGCATATTTTTTAGTTCTTGTCGAATGCGGCCCCTAAGGCGTTTAATTGTGCTTGAACCCTGGCCTAAAGTCTGTTTGTAGTTGTCTTTTGATATAATAATTCTTTTTCCAGACTCGTCGGTGTAATATATTCTGAAAATAGCGTGGTAAAAGTTGCAATCTAAAGGATCATGTAGCAATTCCATTAGATAAGGTAATTCTTCGTCGATATATATATAGGTTTTGAACTTCGGACTTGGCCTTTCTACTTTTAAGACAACTATCTGCTCTTCATAAGTAGCTGGGGTATCACTAACTACATTCAACAATACGTCTTGTTCTTCTCCAAGAATGCCGTCTAACGGCCCTTGTCTATTTACAGATATATCGTATAGCGATACTGTGAAAGGATCGGCAACAGAAGCATCAGGGGTTCTTCTAAATAATTTTTCGTCTTGGTAAAACTCGTCTACTCGATTGCGGTCATTCCAATGTAATCGTTGAGGTATGTGTGGTAGAGTGCATTGTCCCATACGAAAAAAAGGCAACCTATGATGGTTGCCTTTGTAGAAGTAAAGAAATTACTTAGAAAGAAGCTTGTACGCAATATCTTCAAAATCTATACCCGTACCAACTTCGTAGAAAGTCAGTACATCATCAGAAGACACCTTCCCCGAGAGGGAATAAGATACCAATTCGTCATCATAAATGGTCAGGCTTATCAAGCCTTTTGAGGATTCACGATACAGAATCAATTCACCATCTTCATTCATGACGTTTTTATCCAAACCGCTGATTTTATCAGGATCTATAGTTGCAGAGATTACATCTAGTTCCTTGCAAAGAGACTCTACTGCAAATTCTTGAAATGAAGTCAAATTATACTTTGACTTCAAATTTCCAAAATGCGGTTTAGAACTGATTCCGTAGGTATTAGTGAGTGTACCTCTTGTAGTTGCTTCTACTTGAGAGTATATTTCGTTGACCTCGTTTGTATTGGTTCGTTGTAACTCACGAAAGTTAAGTTTGGTATCCATAGCTCAAAAGTAGTTATAAAACGAGATTGAAGGTATTTGTATTTCCATGCAGAAAAGTATTTACGTATACGTTTCGAGAACTTTGCTTTGTACAGACTTAAAAAACAACTGGTTTTTAAAATCTCTCATCATAAAGAGGACATTCCGGTAGGTATCTTCCTCTACGCTTGAAAGATCTATATTCTTCCGTACATTTATATCCAGTAGGATTCCCAAATCGTTGTCGCCAATGCTTTCATTTTTGTGTCTAATAGCGCCAACTATTATACCCTGCATATCATTGTCCTTCTCATTGTCAACAAAGAATTGAATAAAAAAATTGCTGATTGAGAAAGGGGTCTCTATCTTAAAAGTCAAATAGTCAAATAAGTTGACCTTCTCTTCCTCCTTCTCTAGCTTTATCAAGTTAAGATATCTAAGGCTAAATTGCTCTAAAGTTAATGATTTGGTGAGACTAGTCACAATTTCAATCATCGCTTTGAACTCTTCGTAGATTTCCTCAAAAGGTGAGTAAGTTAGATTATGCAAAGACAGAGAATCCAAATTCACCCGTAAAGCCTTGTTATTCTCCAACGATCTAAGTATGTACGTGCCTTCCTTCTTTCTATCTTCAGATTCACTCGCTCTGTATCTCGAGGATATAAACTCGTTTTTACAGAAATTTTCAATCTGCTCCTTTTCAAGAATCTCCTTGAAACGAACAAGGAAAATACTCTCTATAATTGGTGGAGTAGACAATTTGGGATAAGGCATACGCAAATACGAGATCAGTTATATGAACTCACTCTCTACTGTTTAGGCATAATTTGGGTTGTGAGTGCAATATTGTAATAAACTTGACACTAGAGGGAGATGGTTAAAAAAAAAAGTGATAATTTAACATTTATTATCAAGTGGATACACGCGGAGAGTAAGTATCTGCAAGAGCTAGATCATTTAATTTTTGAAGAACAGATGTCTTAGCAGTTTACTAAATCGGCTTCGTTTTTTTCTTTTACATAAAAGCCAACACCCCTCGGTCCTACGTTCCGAGGGGTGTTGGTTTATTAACCGTGTTGTATTTATCCGCGATTACACCCGCCACAGCACACATTCTGCAGGAACCATGTTCTGGCTTGCGCTCAGTACTGCTTTCATCGAGCCGACAAGGTAGTTGACACCTTTGATGTGTACTTTTCTCCGGAAGGAGAACAGAGCCAGGTCAGCGGCCGTCAGGTCGACCACTTTCGTTACCGAAAACGTATCCCCCTTGAAGGCTTCAAAGCGCCGGTAGCCTCGGTTGACCAGGTTGTTCGGACCAGTCCACAGCAAACTACGGTTGCCATGGGCGTTGCTGGCTCGGGGTTCGCCATTGACCAGGCTATTCCAGAACAGCAGCTTGGCCGTCGAGCCGTTCTTGTTGTCCTTGTTGCTGGGCGATATACCTGGCTGCTGGGTAATCGCGCGGCCGCTCACCGGGTCGTTCATCAGGGTGGACACCCTCGAACGAATGGGCACGGTGGTGCCGCCTTCATTAGCCGTGGTTTCGGGCGTCAGGTATCGGTCCATTGCGGCTGGAACAGGCTTCAGTAAACCGTCGTTGCTATCCACCTCGTACGATAGCTCCAGGCGGTTGCTCAGCTCCGGGGCTTTTACGTGCTGCGGACGTGCCTTGCCGGTCCAGTCGACGACATCGTTGCCCGCCAATACGTCTTCGCTGAAGTCCATCGTGCAGATCCTGCGCCGAACATCGAACTCTAGAAAAAGATTGAACAACTTACGTAGGTCGATGAGCAGGTTAGGCAGCGTCAGGTCCGGCAAGTGGTTGTTGGCGTTGATCTGCGTGGCCTGGTCCAGACTAAACAGATTGTACAGAATCAGCCTGGCTAAATCTGGGTCCTGAAAGAATTGGCCCGCAAAGCTCCAGCCGGTCAGGGCGCTGAACTGGTTGAAGACCCAGCGCACAAACGGCATGGGCACCCGCGCGATCGCGTTGTAGCCAGTGCTCGTGTACTCATTCACCAGACCGTTGAAACCAGCAATAGCCTGGTTGCCGTAAAAGTCCGTATTCTGGATGGTCGGAAAACAATACCGGTCGGTCAGGTGGTTGGCGGCTGCCAGTGGCGAAGCCGGTACCGGATCAATGCCAAAGTTTAACTGCGACAGCAATACCTTCTGGCTGTCGCCAAAAATCTCCCCTAAGTTCTGGGTGAAGTACAGACTAAACCCTTCGGCGTTAACGTCGTGGATCATGACGTACCCCTGCTCAATGAGCTGGCCGTGCAGGTATTTCTCACAGCGAAACTTTCGGGCCTGGTAACCAACTTCGGGTTGGTAGAAATAGCCCAGCAAACGGCGGTTGGTAGGGGTGTTGGGCAAATCAAAGCCATACACCCGGCTGCCCTGGATCTGCTCGAAGTCCAGCAGCGGGTTAAATCGTTCGAGCGTTAGAGTGGTAGCCGGCGTCAGGTCCGCCGGCTCACCATCAATGCGAATGTCAATCATTATCTAAAGTCTGATTTTTCGGCTACTACGTTGATCTGGTTGTTGACGTTGATCACGTTCTGGACGCTAACGGTCAGGTTCTTATCGGCAATCCGGTTCAATAGACCCGACTGGTAACCCTGTTCCGCTTTGGTGGCATTCAGGATCTGCTGCACCGTACGCATTTCGGTTTTATTCGACTCCTGTAGGGTCGACAGGTCTTTATGCGTGTTTTTCTGCAACGTGGCAAGCGCCAGGTTGAAGGCGTTGGTCAGGTCCGTAAAGTCCGTATGAGTCTGCGTCCGGAGGCCCAGTAACTGAATACTAGTGGCCAGCTTCATGCTCTCCAGGTCAGTATGTACGCCCTTCTGTAGATTTGCCAGGGCCAGCGCCAGCATGTTCTCCAGATCGTTCAGGTCATCATGGGATGAGTCCTGCCAGTCGGCCATGTCCCTATGGACGCTTTTCTGGAACGCATCCAGATCCTGATGAATGCCTTTCTGTAAGTTGGTCAGGTCCGTTTTCTGCCCATTCTGCAACTTCAACAGATCGTCGTGCAGCGTTTTCTGCAATTCCGTCAGGCTGGTCTTGTTCGATTCCTGGAGGTCGCTCACATCCTTACCAATGCTGGTTTTAAGCGACATAAAATGCAAAGCCAGCGCCAGCCGTAAACCCGTCAGTTCGTCGACCAGCTCTTTACCCAGGCTGGGGAACTCCATCTTCATGGTGCCCTGTAAGGAGGTCAGGCCGGTGGTAATGGCCGTTTTAAGAGATAGCGTATGAATCGCATTAGCCAGGTTCAGACTTGTGAAGCCCTGACTGATTGATGAACGCAGGTTGGTAAACTGAGTGGCCGTGGTCGACTGCTGCGTATCGGATTCATACTTCATCTGCCGTTGGATATCCGCCACCGTGTAGATTAGCTTATCAAGCGCCAGCACCGTCGCTTCGGTGTTTTTGCCGATGGCTTCCATCAGTGCCTGCGACTTCTGAATCTCTTCGTTGGTAACGCTGTTGATGGCGTCGGCCGACCCCAAATCGGTGCTACCAACGTCCGAACCCGTATCACCACCACCCGACGAACCGCCCGAGCCGCCCGATGAATCACTGTAGCCGCCTTCCTCGTATTCCTCGTTGATGTTATCCATCCAGCCGCCCTGCTGGAACATCCCGCCCTTTTTGAACTTCTTTGGTAAGTAGTCGCCATAACTACCACCGTCGCTACCGAAAATGCCACCGTGCAACATGATCGGGGCGCCATTGCGGTGCAGACTGGAGTGCAACAGGCTATCGACTACCTGTTTGTTATTGCGGTACGTGTTCTGGCTGAGCACCATAATCGGCTCCCGGCCTTCCATCTCACCAACTTCTTCGCCCGTATCCCGGCGAACCAACGAAATGCCCGATTCGCCATAATTACGGCCGTGGTTGGGGCCTTCCGGAACGCCGGCATTCCGAACGTAACCACCACGAGCCATCGCTGGGGGCTGCTGGCGTTTGATAAGCGCAATCTGAATACCGGTCGTAACGGCGGCTGCGGCCACACCGATCAGACCGAGCGGCCAGCCTAGCGTAGCCAATGATTTCAGTGCAGCCTGAGCGCCGTTGATAATGGCCATCGTAATGTCGAGGGCCTGTTGCCGTTTGAACGCTTGCAGTTGCTGAGCTTTAATTTTGGCATCGGCTTCCTTGTTGATTTTGTCAACGCCCTTTTCGTATTCATCCTTGCCGATTAGCCCTTTATCGTACTTTTCTTTCCACGCTGCGAGCTGCGAATCCTTCTCTTTCTTGATGTTGGCCAGCTCCTTATCCAGCTTCATCTGATTGAGCTTCTGGAGGGCCTGCACCGCCATAACGGTGTATTCACCAACGGCATCAATCGTATCGATCTGCTTTTGCTGGCTTTCGGTGAGTTGCTTTTTCTCACCCAGCAGCTTCTTGTTCAGAATGTCGGTGAAGGTGGTAAAATCACCATCCATCAGGGCTTTAATGGCCTGATAGTACTGCTGCTGGTTTTGCCGACGCGCTTCGGTTCTCTCCTGGGTTAGCTGCGTTTTCTCGTTCTCATACTGCTGATCATTAGCCTTCAATTGAGCTTTCAACCGGTCGTCCGTTGCCTTGTCAGCCTGAGCCCTGCGGTCTTTATCCTGAATCAGCTCCTGATTCTTCTGCTTTTCTTCGGCAGCTTCCCGTTCGAGCTTCTGTTTATTATACTGGTATTCCGCATCCAGCCGGGCTTTCTTGGCGTCGTAAATAGCCTGGGCGTTGTTGCCGGCCAACTGGAGCCGGGCGTTGGCATCGGCCACGGTCGCCTGGTAGAGCGCGTCCTGCAGGGCGTTTTCTTCCTGCTGTTTTTTACGACGAAACTCCTGGTCAACCCTTTCCTTGTCCCGAGTCAAGTTGTCGTGGATCTGCTTAAGAAGCTGAGCCTTCTGGGTTTCGTCGTTTACGTCCTTCTGAACCTGCGCCCGTTGAGCGGCCGCTACGTCCTCGAGTTTTTGCAGCTTATCCGCTTTTTCATCACCGGCAAGCTTGATTTTGAGATCAAGAGTACGTTTGGCGGCTTCGGCATCGTCTTTCTCCTTTTTCTTACGATGATCGTCGTCGACCTTGCTGATGTCGCGCTGGAGCTGGTCATTAAGTGCCTTTATCCAGACCGCCTTAACCTGCTGACTGGCCTTACTTTTTTCAATGTTGGCCAGCTCTTCATTGTGCTTGAATTGCAGATTAGCTTTCTCACGCGCCTGGTCGTCCTTAATGGCGGCAATACGCATTTGCTCCACTTTCTTGAGACCTTCTGCACTGGCACGAGCCGCTTCGTCGGCTTCTTTCTTGGCTGCATCAGCCGCTTTTTTGGCTTCAGCTTGACGATGTTTCTCGTTCTGAGCGGCTTTCTTATCCAGGGCTTTCTGCTCCGACGACGTGACGATATCCGTCAGTTCATTGGCGTGTTTCTGCTCGGCTGCCTTCTTGGTGTTCAGGGTTTGCTGGTGAGCCGCCACCTGCTTGGGCCGATCTTCGGCCAGCTTATCGCCGTAGCCTTTATTGAACGCATCGCCAATCTGACTAGCGACCGACCGAACCTTGCTCACCAGCTCATCGACGTGCAGGAACGAAGCGATGGCTGACCCAATGTTTTTGATCTTGGTAATGCCGGTATCAATCAGGCCCCAGAAGCTGGAAAGGGCTGAACGTACCGGCTCCAGGGCAGTGCTGATTCGATTTAGGCCATTGCCGATGAAGTTGACAAACGCCTGATGCAGATCAGCGACAAAGCCGACGCCCTGTTTGATTATATCCCAAACAATACCTAACCCTCGGCCGAGTGTTTCGAGGGCCGGGCGTAGTGGCTCCAGCGCCCGTTGAAGCCAGGCCAGGCACTTATCGGTAAGGTCACTGACGATGGATACGCCAGTTTTCATCATTTCCCACAGGCCACTGATGATACCCCGAACGGTCGTGCTGTTGTTGTACAGGGCGGTGAAGCCAGCCACGAGCAGCGCCACGGCCGTTACGACCATAGCGATTGGGTTGGCCGTCATGGCCGTGTTCAGGAGCCACTGCGCGGCCGTGGCCGATTGGGTCCACACCAGGCGGGCTTTTTCTGCGGCCGCGTGGGCAATGCTGCTGGCCGTAGCAGCTATCAGACTACCATTGAAGCTGATGACGGCAACGCCCAGAGCCGCGAAACTGGTCCGGTTTTCACTGATGAAATCCGGTATTTCGCGCAGGATATTGACGAACGTAATGATGCCCCGCGTCCCGGTGGTAATGGCCGGTAATAAGCCCTGCCCAATCTCCGTAGCAATCAGTGCCAGTGCCTTTTGCGATTTCTCGTATTCAGCGGCCGCCGTCGAGTTCATGGTCGTGAACTCCTTTTGCAAGCTGGTGCCGTCCTGAAAGGCGTTGTTGGCTAGTTCCTGCTTCTGCCGAACCAGGTCCGTCTGATCCTTGAGCAACGACATGACTTTCGTTGATTCCTGCGATTTGATACCGAGGTCATCCAGGCGGGTAGCCAACTGATCGGCTGGTACGTTTTTCAGACTCTCAGCCAGGCGTAGGAGGAACTCGTTCGGATTGGTGTTGATGAAGTTCTTCATCTCCGCTTCCGACACGCCCAACTGCTGGGCAAAGGTGGCCGTATCCTTAGCGGCCGTCAGTAGGATGTTCGAAAGGCCACCGGCGGATATTTCGGCCGACAAACCAAGCTCCTGAAAGGCCGCACCCAGGCCCATCGTCTGGGTGATCTGCGGGGACAGGTCGCCCAGTTGCCCCATTCTGGCGGTGAACTCAGCGATGACCGGTCCAGTGGCCGAACCGTCAGCACCCAGCTCATTGATGGCCGAACCAATGCGGTTAATGGCATCGCCATAGGTCAACTCATCGGTTTGTGCGAATAGCTTTTTAAGGCCCCCCAGCTTATCAGCCGCTTCTTCGGCTCCCCCGCTGAACTCATCGCCCAGGGCAACCGTCGCCATATCGGTCGACTGGATGAAGCCCAGCAGTTGCTCATTGGCCACGCCCAATTGACCCCCGATCTGGGCAATGGTCATCAGGTCTTCTTTCTGCGTACGGGTGTCGATTTTGTCGAGTTCTTCCGACAGCGCTTTCACTTCGTCGGTACTCTGACCCGTGGCTTTGGCTACTCCGCCCATCATATCCGACAAGGCGAGTGCTTTCTGGATGCCACCCTGAATGAAGCTGAACGCCTGCTGAAGCAGCTCCATAGCCCCAAAGGCCGCGAAGAAGACCATTACGCCGGCTTTGGCCTTATCCCACAGGCTGGGTTGCTTTTCGACTTCCTCGTTTACACCACGAACTGTCTGGCGATGGGTAGACAGAGCGGTGTTAACTTCAGTGATCTGCTGGGCTTTCTGAATGTAGGCCTCCGTGCCGGGTGTCAGGTCCTTGATTTCCCGGTTGAGCTGGCGATAGTAGCCCTCCAGTTGCCGGACAGTCATACCCGACACGCCCATCTCTTCGCGTACCAGCTTGATCTGGGCTTCAAGCTGTTTAATCTCGGCTTTGTTCTCGGCCCATTCCTTGGTACCCCGTTCAACTGACTTCTGAGCTTCCTTAACGTCCTGAAGTTTCTTCTCCAGTTCGCCAAGCTCATTAATCACGGGTTTACCGTCGTATTTGAGCGTAAAAAGCGCTTCTTCCTTTAGTTGCATAGTGCTACTGGCAGTTTACCAGTAGCGAAAGAATGGCTTGGGTAGGGGAGTAGGTAGGACAAAAAGAAAGCCCTATTCAATGAACGAAGGGCTATAGGTTGGTAATACAAAAAATAAAACGAAGGCAATCCCTTGCAGATTTGCTGCAAAAGTATCACCTTCGCCTCGTGGAAAATGAATTACCACCTCGTAACGAAGATAGACGCTTCGAACGAGCAGTTGAGTTAGCGGTCAGACTGCTAAATGCTATGACGCACTTTGTTAAAGCTCTCGCAAAGCTTGTTGTTGCCCTGTTAGCGCTTGCAACACTAACGGGGGGGTGCCAATAGAAACCGCTAGAAAGCTCGGTGCAATTTGTGCCGGGCTTTTTTTAGTTATTATTCATGACAACAGCACAAATGTAAAAGTTATTTCAATTTAATTGTCAAATATATTTTTCATATATATAAATCTTCGAGTTAAAAATCTGTAAATCAGCAATTTAATTTTAGATAATTAATTTGGTATATAAAATTAAATAATAAATAATATCAAAAAGCATCATTTGAATTGTTAGGAAAAGACAAAGCAATTTATGTTTAATTCCCCAGTTGCTCCTTCAACGCCCTTAAAATAGGCTCCGGCAAGGCCTCCAGTATTTTATACCCCGTTTCGTAGATGAGCTTACCGCGGGTGGGATTGTAGAATGCATTCTTACGACCGCCCTTAACACCCATTTTTATCCGATTGATAGCAACACCCCAGGCAATCCGATTAACGGCGCGGTTATCGGGGATGTTAACCCGGCGTTTGGCATCCTTCAGGTAGCCGGGTGTGTAGCTGAATTTCTCCAGCCCGACGTTGCGCACGAATTCTTCCATCATGTCGATGGGTGGCATCTTGCCGTACAGCAGTTGGCGCATATCCTTAAATCGTCCGTAACCGGCAAAACCAATGCTGAACTCGGCGTACAGATCACGGCCGACAATAACCGACTGATGATGGAGCGAGTTCAGCAGATCGCCCGTCAGTACGTAGCCGGCTGCCTGTAGTCTGCGCTGCATGGTCATCATGGCTTCGGCCACAATGATGCCCACGACATCGGTGGCCACGCGCTCAAACTGTTCCTGCGTAAGATGTACAGTAGTGGCCATGTCTTACAGATCGATTAGTTGAACGTAGACTCTATCGCCCGATATGAGCGTGTGCAGGGGCTGATCAAAGGCGTTGGCCAGCATATAAGTCAACTCGTAGCCATCCGGATTCATGGTTATGATCGTGTCGCGTTTCACAACGCCATTGACCCATACTTTTAGCTGGACCTGTTTGCTGGGCGTACCGTAGACGAACATTAGCCAGGCTGTCATTAGCCCCCCTGTTCCAAAGTCCAGATCGTTGCTGTATTGCGGGTAGATGTACTGACCGCTCTGCCCCTGAACGTTCCAGGAATTGCCGGCTACCGGCTCCTGAGCGTAGTAGATGGTGCTGCGGCTGGCGTTGCCGGAACGGTAGTGCCAGGTGTTAGCCGGGCCATTGTACGCATACAGAGCGGGGTTAGCAAGACACGAGCCGTACAGGTTGGCATACTCCTGGGTATCCATTACCTTCAGTGCCTGGTCAATTCGGCTCTGTAGCTGCTCAGCGGTATCAGCGCCGTAGGTGCCAGCGGGAATGGTGAGCGTGGCCACGGTGCTTTCTTGATCGGCACCACAGTTGTTGCGCCGGAAGCTGCCAGGCTTCTGGATGAGTGCGTTGACAAACGGCGTGGTCTGACACTGAGCCGACGCGATGGGCGGGGTGTACCCCTCGGTACCGGGAATGTTGGATTTGCTCCGGAGCGGTTTGACCAACGTGCCGTCATCCGCGTAGCGCAGTTCGAGCTTAGCCGCTCCCAGCATTCCCGTTCGCAGGCCATTGTCGTCGATGAGACAGAACGTATTGACCGGCACCCAGCGGGTAGCGCGGGCCGGGGTGGTTGGCGGCTGGGGCAGGCTGCTGTAGCCAACCTCGTTTTTAGCGTAACGGAACGTCAATGACCGCCCAGCCAGATTCTCTTCATCCTGACGCAACCCCAGCACGGTATCACCCGATGTGGATAGCGTCAGGGCCACAAAGCCTTCGCGGGTAACAACGTACAGTTCTTCGCTCAGCACTACTTCACTCAGGTAGTCCAGTTCGTCGCCGTCGCGCAGGCCGGTGGCCACCGTCAGGGTTTTTTCAGCGTAGCGGTTCAACCGGAGCAGCTCAGCCGTGCTGGGGAGATAGGAGGGGTCGAGCGACCGTTGCACATCCGTGCCTTTGATGGTCAGGCTACGATCACTCTGGCCCGTACAGCGCAACGTATCATACCCACCCAGCGAGTTGGCAAACAGCAGGTATAGTACGTTGTGCTCAAAGTCCCGGTTGACGTAGTAGGTTCTGACTTCGCTCAATCGCTGGTTGGCCTCGTTGGACAGCCAGAACTTGTACGAATGAACCACTTTGCCATACTGCTGCTCGATGGCCGACAGGCCCAGGGCATTGAAGCCAACCGGAATGCTGTAAACGACGTATTGACTAACGGTTGTCATGCGCTGAGCCGTGTAGCGGTTAAGGGTGCCATCGGTATAAGCGAGCTCCACCCGTAAACGCAGTTCCGTAGGTTTAGGCGTGAAGTTGACCAGGTAGTACAGAAACTCGGGCTGAGCCACGTCGACCCACTTTTCTGCGGGTTGCCAGGTCAGGAATTGACGCGACTGGCTAAGGTAGGTTGTAAAGAAAGCGTCGCGCCAACCCGCAAACTGCTCAATACTCAGGGCTCCTTTAAACGCGTACTCCAGTGGCAGGGTCTTCTCGCTGCCGGGAACCAGTACCCCGTTGTTTTCGACGCGGATCTGGGTCAGGTAGGGCGTGATCATGTCGCCACAGGTGACGATGCCGGTTTGATTGGGCTGGGGCGGGGTACGTTTTAGAAAATCGTCAAGAAAGACACTGACATCAAACTGCGCACCGGGAAAGATGTCGGCTCCAAGCTCCTGGCGTTTGGGTAACTCACGACCAGGGAGGGTAATTAGTTCATTGTATTCACCGGAGCCGTAGGCCTTCGGTTTCTTCAAACACAGCAGGTACGACAGGTTGGTGCGGTCAGCGATGCTATCCGAAACGGCATCAATGGTGTAGGCCATCGGGTTGCGCGTCAGACGAAGGGGTAAAAAGCTAAGTGGAGCTAATTCGTCCATTACGAATACAGTAAATGATTAGCGGGAATGGTTACGTCAATATCAATGTAGTGGCCTTCGAGGTTGACGTTAGCCAGCAGGCCAATAGGGAAAATGCGTTCGGAAGGCGAGATGCTGAATTCATAGCTCTGCCCCATCTCTTCAATTTCTTCCTGACTCTCTTCAACCTTAATCTCAATCTGCCCTAGAATGGCCAACAGCAGCTTCATAGTGCGATCGCGCGTGAATAGGCCGGCCTGGGGGCTGGTGTCGGCCGGTTGCTCGGCCACTGTCAGGGAGCAGTAAAACGTCAGGCTCTCAACCCCCGCGCCGTTGGCCTTCCGGATGGATTCAGCTACCTGAAAAAATGCGGTTGTGCCGGCATAGTCGTTGGTGTAGTAGGCACTGATCTCATCAATGGCCTTTTCGCCGTTGGAGAGCGGCAGGAATAGGGCGATGCCTTCGGTCGCTTCGGCAAGGCTTCTGAAAAATTCGGTAAGGCTAATCAGGTCGGTGATCATAGAAGTTGTTGGTTTTGGTCCTGTGCCTCCTGATTGTCGAGCAGATCATCGAGCATCGAGGCAAACAACAGGTGAGCGGGCGTTTGGCATACCTTATCAAAATCACCGAAATGGCCTTCCTTAGCTACGTTCTTTAGCAGCATGACCCAGCCACGGCCATCGCCATAGCGCGGCTCACGACTCCCACCAAATAACTCACCATACTCGGCCAGAAACTCGTTGTTCATACGCTCGAAGTAGTCAAGAATGACCAACTTCGTGGATAGGTCCAGATCGGCCAGTGCTTTTGCCCGTTCGATCATGCGCTGTTCGCTGAAGGCTTCGCGCACGTCGCCGTTCCACTCCTTCGACCGCTGGAACCTACGCCAGTCGTCCCGACGTGGCCGGCAGAGCGTGGCCACCAGCTGGTCGATGCCGTCTGGATCAGGATCTTCCGGATTGGCAAATGCCAGGTAAGCCATGTTGGCTGCTGATAACTCAAGGGCAGTCGTATCGGCGTACTGATCAGCGGGCAGGTGGTAATTGATGCCCTTGTGGGCAAACGTATCGATGGGCGGTTTGCCGGTGGGCGTGGTTTTAAACAACCAGGCGAATTGCTGACGTAACAGGCCCCATTGCCAGTGAGCGAGTTGCAACTTCGCCCACACGTTAGGGCTCATGCCGAGCCATACCCGACAGGCAGCCGCTTCGTTATCGAGCGTTTCGTAAGACCCATTGGCCTGTATGCGTGGGCACATAATCAGTTGCCGATACTGCTCAGGTGTCAGCTCGCTCCAGGTCTCGGCTACCTGGTATTTCTTGGTGCCAAACTCAATGGTTTTCATGATTACGGGGTTTTCGGACCGCCGAAGCGGTCAAGTCCTACCTCTTTCCGCATCTCTTCGCGGTTCTCCAGCCGGTACACACGACGGTCCACGTCGTCGATCTTCTTCAGGCGGTCCTGAATGTACTGCCAGAAGAAAGCGGCCAGGCCGAAACTGACGACCTGGCCGGCTAGGGTGGCGATAATGTTGGTGAGCGTCTGCGACATTAAGCCAGTTCTTTAATCCTAGTCAATTCACGGAAGGCCAAACTTAGCTTGTCACGATAGCCAGGGTTAGGACAGAACCGCCGGTAGATATGAGCCAGGTAAGCGGCTCGGCTCCGTAGGTCGTATTTGGTAATTACCTGTAACTCGTAAGCGCCGTAGTCCTGAAGCGATGCCTGCTGGCTGACATAGATGCAGTAGCCATTTTTCAGGCCTGTGTAATTCCGGCGCGAATTAGCCTTGAACGCAAACAGGTTGTTTTGCTTCATAATGCCGGTGTGGGAAGACCAGTAGCCGGTTTCGACGGCAGAAATCGCAAAGGCTACATCGGGGTATCTGTACCCTTGGCCACGGATCAGTCGCCAGAAGGTCAGATTAGTTTGAACCTGACGGCTACGTACAACACGACGGCTCCCCGCATCAGCCAGTTCTCCAACCTGGCTCCGCGCAATTTCTTCCGGTAGCGTTCGGCCTGGGCCTGCGCTGTCTGGCCGGCGTTCTGGGCCTGTTGCTGCCGTTCGTTGAGTTGCTGGATCGTCTGCCCCTGCGTCGAAATGGCCTTCCGTTGCTGCGCCAACAACGTATCCTGAGAGGCTACCACGCCCTGAAGCATCAGCAGATCGGCCCGGTCTTTCAGAGCCTGACGTGCGCCCGCTTCGCTCATCCGGATTGGTTTTGGGTCCAGGGGGTGCACTACCCGTCGAACCGGCTGAGCCGTTCGGCTGCTGTCGTCCTGCACGATTGTTGAACTGGCGGTCGATTTCTCGCTGAAGAGCATCACCAGACAGGCTATCAATGTGGCGATGCCGAGCCTGACGCTTCTTATTAAGTTGTTGTAAGCGGTCTTCATGGTTTCGTTGCTGGGCATTCAGCTTATAATTAAGCTCTCCCTGCTGATAGAGGTGTTTGTAGTAGGTGGTCGAATCCAGCGCCCAGACTTTAGGCCGTTGATGCCTGTCCCAGATGAGCTTCATGTTTAGGGCAAGCATCAGTACCTGGGCAAAAATGGCGATAGCCAAAAGCCAGGCAGGAATTTGTAAGCGTTTGTGCATTACGACTCGGGGATAAACCGCACGACGTGGCGAACGATGTTTTTGGGGCGCGGGATGTTGGCATACACACCATGCTGGCTATTGCCGGCCGTGGTGTTGCCTCCAGTCGCGTAAAAAATGCGGATTCGCGGGTCGAGCGGCCAGTTATTGACAAACTCGATATGACTCCAGGTCGTGTAGGTGACTACATCGCCCGGTTGAACAGGCTGGCCAGCCGGCAGGCGTAACTTCTTCATGGCATTGTAGGAAGAAACCGACGCCAGGTTGCTGCCCTTCGGGGTAGGTACACCACAGGTTTTGAGTACCCAGCCCACAAAGGCGGCACACCAGGGTTTGGCTGTGGCTGCTATTCGCTCCGGAAAGCGCCAGCCAATGGCCCGGAAATACACGTCGATCTGCGAATGATCGTTGCGATTGGTCCGTTCCTTAACGTGGGTCTGGCTCATGGCCGTTTCTAACAAACACACCCGCTTTTTATGCAGCGAGTCTATGCGTACAGTGCCTGGTAGAAGCTGGCAAAAAGCTGCATGAACGTGTAGAACAAGCCCAATAAGGAGAGCAAGACAGCCCATGCGGGGGCTTCGTTGAGTAAGGAGTCGAGCGAACGCTCCGAATCGATTCGATTGTGCCATATGCGATAGATTTGAGGGAATGCAACGCGGATAAAGAAAACAGCCGTCAGGAACGTCAGGAAGGTGAGCGTGAAGGACAGCAATGCCCGGATCGGCGCGTTCTTCATCATGGATTGACCCACGGCGTTCAGCGGATCGGCCGCCAGGGGCGCTCCGAAGAAGTAGGTCAGGGCAACGAAGCCTACGAACAGAGCCAGTATGATCTTGATGGCGTTGTTCGTAGAAATCAGTACTTGAGGCTTAGACTCAACCGATGGTGTTACCGGCGGCTCGTTCAAATTCAGTTCTGACCCTAATTGAGCGGCTTCAAACTCAGCTTCGCGGGCTTTGCGCAGGAAGTCCTTAGCGCGGTCCGGATCAGTGCTGGTCCGGGCGATTTCGCGCCAATCGGCTGCATCTTCGATTAAGCTGGCTCGTTTATCCAGCTTCTCCTGCCGGGCCACTTCGATGGCTTTCTGCTTCTTTTCCTGTAGAAGCGTTTGACGCTGGGCGATGCCCTCCAGAACGGCCGACAGTTCGGCTTCTTCGTCAACAACTTCCTGGTTGAGCAGGTCAGCGTCGGTGGGTTGATCAGCATCGGGCTTTTGCACGATGAACGTATTGCGTGGTTCCTCTTTTCGGGCTACCATGTCGGTTGGTTTGTTTGTAGGTTTCATAAAACTTTAGGTTAGCGCATCCGGAAAATGCCCCGGTATGCAGCGTTGTCAGGGAAGTCGTTGGGACCTGGAGCCGTGTAGCGGTCCGAGTTTTTGTAGGCAGGATACTGATCGGCGTTTTCGGTCAGGTACGCTTTCAGGGCGTTCAGACTGGCAGCAGCTTCGGTATCGGCTTTGCGCTGGGCGTCCAAGAGCACCTTTGCATCGACGGCTTTCTGGTTATAAATGCCATCGAAATCGGACAAGATGCGCAGGCTACCACCCGGCGTTTGCAGAACGTTCAGGTGGTACAAAGCCTGGGCATAGGCAGTCGTGGCCGTAGCCTGACCAACGGCCTCCAACAGCCGGATGTCAGTCGGTTGCAGGACAGTAGCGGCCGCTTGTTTTTGCTTTAGGTCGTCAAACAACTCAGAGCCGATCAGGGGCCGGATGCTGTTCTTTTCGGCCATGTGCAGATACGGCACCAGCGACAGAAACAGCCGGTAGCTTCCGGCAGCCTGGGGCAGATACTCGGTCAGTTCGGTAGCCGAGAAGATGAACAGGGCTTTAGCCCGTTTGTAGCTGTCGGAGTTAGTCCAGGTAGGGTAACTGGCCTTGTGGTGATTAAGGTAAACGAGTGCCTTTTCGAGCGCATTGGCCGCGTTTTCGGCACTTTCCCGCTGTCGTTTATCCAGCACGCCCATCCGCACCGGTTGCGTGTTCTGCGTGCCCTGTTCCTGCAGGCCGTTATCGCCGTCGTTACCGAGGCTATACGGCAGGTATTTAGCGTACGTATAGAAGGCCAGCGCCCGCTGTAGCTGGATCAGGAGTCGTTGATTTTCTGCCGACAGTGTTGATGGGGCTGTGTTGTACTGCTGGTCCAGTTCGTCGAGTAGTTCGGGACCAATGGCCGGCAGAATAAACTCATCCTGAGCCAGTTGAATATACGGCTCGATGAAGTCCAGCTTTGTAGCCTGGTTGATGGCGCGGCCCAGGTATTTCTTCAGGTCCGTAATCGAGTTGAGAATCATTTGCCGGTAGGTTTAGAGGCTGTCTTGCTGTCTTTCTGATCCTGCTTAGTATCACTGGCAGCACCACCGCTACCGGTCGTTTTCTGACTAGAGCCTGACTTTTCCTTGTCGAGCGTTTCGAGCAGGATATTGTTGAAGCCAAAGAATACATCGTCGGGCAGGCCCAGCTCCGGCTTGATTTCACGGTTCCAGTACGATTCTACCGATTGCCGTTCGCGGGGAGTGCGGTAAAACTGTTGGTATTCGGCCGATACGCGCAGTTCGGAGCCTGAGCCGCCCAGCATCTTGCCGTCGCTGACACCCGCCAGCCCGCTCAGGATGCCCGACGCATTGGCAAAAGCAGTAACCGCCATCTGGTAGAGTTCGGTGTATTCTTTGCCAGTCAGGTTGCAGGGGATTTGTTCGAACTCAATGAACGGCTGCATCTTGCCGTCAGGACCAACAGCACATTCGTCGAAGATCACCCGACGTTTTCCTTCGCCACCGAACAAAAGCTCATCGACCTGGGTGTAGAACTTGTCCCGAAACTTCTCCTTGCTTTCGTCAGTATCGCCACCGTTGCGCTCAATGAACTGGTCGGCTACGCGGCAAATCTTGTTGGCGTTGTACTCGGTATCTAAGCCATTTAGGTGAAAATCAGGCACCCGGTTAGCCAGCCTGATCCACTTGGCGGCTGCCCACCAAATGGCAAAGCCGTAGTAGAACTGGCCGGACTTCGCCCGTTTGATCTGGTGGAGCGTTTCGGGAGCTTCGCGGCTGTCCTTCGTTAAGGCAGGCAGGGCAACCGCATGTTTGCCGGATGTCCAGTCGGGGCAAAGCAGCCAGGTATCGACGTAGCCTTTGGTGGCCACGGCGGCACGGACGGTCAGGCTATCGCGGACCGACAGCGTGAGGTCTGAGCCTTCGCGGCTGTGATTTATGAAGGCATTGCCAGTTTCGACCAGGTAGGTAAGCTGGGTGTTTGTCAGCTCCTGCATGTCGTTCAGCTCACCAAAGGCTTTAGCCTTGCCCTCGGTTGGTAGATAGGGTTCCCGGATGAGCGTTTTCCCATCCATGCGGTGCCGAAACCAGCCGCATCCGGAGCCAAACAGGAAGTCGGCCCGCGTTTCGACCAGGTTCATTACGTCGCCGTTGGACCGATACAGATCGATCATCTCGTTAGGAAGCCGGTTGTTGCTGCCCCACGGATAGATTTTGTAGCTGGTTTTTCCGACAGTGACCGATCGTTTGACGGTACCCTTAACTGAATTAGAATCCTGATTGCCTTCCGGAAAGGAGACAGCCGCCGACGGTAGGTTTTTCGTCAGGAAGGCGGCTGTACCAAGTTTAGTGAGTCCCATTAGAAGCGGTGATCGATCAATTTGCCGTTGAATGATACAAGGAGCGGGATGTGTAGCTCGAACCTGTTGCCGCCAGCATCGAGCAGGTGAAGTTTTCCGGCCTGCCGGTTCTCGTGCTTGATGCTGGTCAGGTCTTTTTTCTGGCCTATCGTCTCACCAGCCCGCCGACGAACACCGTGCTTCTGGCCAAAACTGCCGTCAGCTTTGCGGTACGTCAAATCGAAGTATGGGCTGTGTCCACTGGTGCCACAGGCCCGGTATTCCTGAATGACTTGCGATAGATAAATGCCGAATCCCATCCTTTTTTTTGGACAATGTTCGGTTTAGCCGCATTAAGAAGATAGGACGAAACTTTTTAGGGGTGCTTTTCCGGCTTTTTCCGGTCACTTAGAGAGCCAGCGAATTCACAATCAAATAGTTGAATCGCTGTAGGGGGTAAATTTTTCCGGTGTTCTCGCGTGGCACCGCCCGCGCTATAGCGAAACTGGCGGTCGCCAAATCGCAAAAATGAATATATGCCGACCCTGGGTTGGGGTCGGCTTGACTATTCAGCGAATCACGATGCCGCCAGTCCGGATGCCGGCGTGCGAAACGTATTTTGAAAATTTCTTAAACAAGATGTAGTCAAAGCAGTCGCTTAAGTGCGTTGCCCATTCTTGAGGCAGCTTCTTATCACGTTCACTTAGCTTGATCTTCTCGTAGGTCGTACCATCGATGGGCGCGTTCTGAAGAGATATCAGTAACGATTTGCAGGCTGACTCGTTGATGCGAATCTTCGGCAAACGAACATTTGTCTCTTGTAACAATGCATTGATAACACGATAGCGGATGTGATACGAAGGATAAGCGTCTTGAACTTTGTCAATAACAGTCCAATGCTTGGCTGTTAAGGTTTGTTTAATAAGCTCATAATAAGTCTTGTTGCGGCCAGCGTCTTTCTTATTGGCCCCATTGTCGCCATAGATATGGACAATCTTTTTACGGTGCCCCTGATATTTAGCCGCGAAATCAGCAGCCAGTTTTTCTACTAATGACTGGTCTTTAGCCGTCTTCACAAACAGGGTATCCAGAAAGCGATACTCTGCATTGTGGTCCTGACAGACCAGCATTGAGGTAAATTCAGCGTTAAAATCCCAGCTTGTTTCCAGAGGTTTATTGGAATCGTAATCAGTCCGCTCATGAACATACAGGCGTTTTACGTCGTCAAATTGGTAGCCGTAACTTTGCGAATACGTGTGCCGATTTGCGTCCAAACTGTGGTAAAAGCCGTTGCCGACACCCTTGAATCGGTAGTTCAGGATTTCTACGTTAAACGTTAGCTCATCGCCACAGGCTTCACGCTGATCTTCAATAAAGGAGCCTGGTAGAAATTGTAAGTTATCGTAAGCTGTACTCTCTAAAAAGTAGTACTTGTTGGGATTGGCTTTTTGAAGCTCCTCCGTTTTATAGACCCACTGCCCGTGAGGGAGCCAGGGAGCCGACGTAAAATCGGCAATTAACCAATGTAGTGGGTGGTTAAAGCCTTTCCGGCCAGGCCGTGGGTCTTTGTAAACGTTCTTATTGGCACGAACCGTTGGACGTAGTACCTTATTATAAAACTGCTCTTTAATCGTAGCACTTTCGTCGATCAGAAGCTGATCAAAGTTGGCACCACGTATGGTTTCCTCCCGGTCAGCACTCACGAACTGCACCGTATAGCCATTGGCAAACACCAGGCAGTTATCGTAGGTCCTGACCGTGTTGAGCGCCTGACGCCAGTGTTCCGGTGGCCGGTGGTTAATGACGTAATGGCCAAAGCCAGTCTTTGAGTTGTACTCGTACAGGCCATGTTCCTCAAAGACCGCATTGGACTGCGACAGAATGATGTCCTGTACTTGGCGGTACGTCAAACCTGCTAAACCGGCTTTTGCTCTGGGCAATTGAAATGCACTCTCAGCAATCAGATGGATTAGGGTTCTGGATTTACCAGAACCCCTACCTCCCTGAAACGTCGCCCGAAAACCACCCTGATAAGCCATGCCGTCTTTCATGAAGTCAGCCTGGTTACTCGTGGCTGCCTGGTGAAACTGGAGCTGCTTGGCATTGAGGTGAATAACAGCCTGCTTAGTCACCTGACAGGCTCTCCGTGCCGTGATTGTTAATGGTGACGTTGTTCTGCACGTATTTCACCACCCGTGCCGGCATCAGATCCTCAGGAGAGAGCGGAGACTGCTCATCATGTACCTTCGACAGTTTGGCAATTTCGCGCGTGGCCGCAATGATGGCTTCTGCGTTCTTCTCCTTCACGGCGATTGACATGGCCACGTACAGGCTTTCAATCAGCACCTTTCGCGTGCCTTCGCGGTCAATGTCTTCAACCTTGCCATAGAGCCTGGCCGACTCGGCCATTAACTGATAGGCCTGTGAGTAACGAAGATCGTACTCCTGCATCAGCATGTTGACGACCTGTTGCGGAGAAAACAGCTTACAACGCCAACCAAAGCACTTTCGGTACTTCTCTAGCGTCTCCAGCTCCGATGGTTTGAGCGGGGTGCGGTGCAGTAAATGATCTCGAAACTTATCGAGCTTATCAGCGACTTTATCGGCCTTAACGAGTTCAGTACCCATAGAAAAAATTTAGCAAGGCTAACAGCTTAAATTTTGTTACGGTAGGACTATTTTGCCTAGAAAAATATATATCTCATGAATAAGCATAAGAAACCACAGCCACAAACCCATCGTTTAACTATGGTATCTAATAGTATTGCCTCTACAATGGGCAGAGTAGAGTTTAATGGAAACAATATTTTGACTGGAACTGGAATCAACAACTATGTCTGTGGTAAGTGCAATACAGTTTTATTGCAAAATATGCGGAAGGAAGAAGTTCCTATCAATTTTGCTCCATTATGTATAAAATGTAATACTTATAATGATGCAAACAGAAAGGCAGCTCATGCTGGTGTCCCGATAATGTTAAAAGATATCTCTGAGACTGTTGAAAATTCTATAGGATTCCAGTATAATATTTTAGCTGTTGATCCACGTATACCTTTCTATAGTGAAAGGATGGCGTTATCTGATAAGTTAAATTCAGACTGGGTTGTTGAGCATTTTCATATGCCAGGTGTTTTGTATCAATACACTTCTTTTTTTGGCTTAACTGGTATGCTTAAAAGCCATTCTATTTGGCTGACAGATGTTGCATACATGAATGACACAAGCGAAATGCAACATGGAATATCAATGATCAACGATTATTTGAAAGAAAAAAGTAAAACAGTTTCAGATCCTTGCCAAGAATTATTAAGAAGAGTTACAATCACTCAATCGGCTTTTGATTCTGATTCAGGTTATTTAATTGCCTGTTTTTGTGCTGATGATGATCTTTTAAGTCAATGGAGGGCATATGGTAGTGGAGGAAATGGTTATAACATTGGGTTTAGTGGTAAAATATTATCAAATACGGAGGGGGTTCAAATGCGAAAGGTTATTTATGATACGGAAAAGCAACAGATTTTTATAAAGAACGCTATCGATTCAATATGCGAGCTATTCGAATCTAAAAGAGGGTTAAAGACGAAAGAAGAGCTTGATAAGGCGACTATATTACCAGCTTTTGCCGCAATGCTAAGTACACAACTAAAAGAATTTATGTTTACGTTCAAGCATCCGGCATTTGCTGAAGAAAATGAGTGGCGTATTATTCGTCCTTACGATACACATGCTGATATAGATAAATTGTATTTTAGACAATATAATTCTGTGCCAGTACCATATATGGAGTTGAGCTGCAGTAATGTGATACCGAATGTACCTATCTTACCTGTAGTACAAGTGACTCATGGTCCTGTACTTCACCCACAATTAACAAAGAAGTCAGTATCACTAATAATGAGGCAGAATGGTTATGCTCACGCTGAAATAAAGGGTTCAACTACTCCTTTAAGACTATAATTAACTCGCCCGACAATTTTGCCGGGCGAGTTAATTATAATCTTAATTCTAGAACAACCCGTTTCCGCTCGGATCACTAATTGCTTTCATCGCTCTCATTCGCATTTCGTGCTCCCGATCAACATCACAGTGCGGGTGCAGCAACGTACCTTCATCGAAGAAATGCGCCCAGGAGCGGCCAAGCCTGCGGCCACGCTCGTTGTGCTTATCGAGGGCAAAGTCCGGTATCTCCAGCCGACGGAACGGATGCGTGAGCCAGGCCCACAGCAACGTCCAGTCAATCATACGCGATTTCTTGGCCCTGCACAGCAGCAGTACGGCGTGAGTCAGAAACAAACGCTGTGGCTCGTTTTTGTCTTCCTTCTTCTTGGCCTGCTCCTGGTACGAACGGTAGAGCGCCCAGATGTTGGCAGGCATCAGCGGCTCGGCTAAGCCCACGTCTTCACTGCTCATGATACGTAGGCGCTTCCAGACGTACTCACCAAAGCCACTATCGTACAGTTCAACCGCCCAGAACATGGCCTGATCTTCCAGGCCCCGACGAATGCACTTCTGCATGGCTGAACTGCATTCAAAAAAATCATAACCCTTTTTCGTCTTGATGTCGTACTTACTCATTGCTCGATTATGATTTTAGCGGCCGGTGTTCCGGCGTTCTGAACTGTTACTTTTACCTGTTGGCCTATCTGAAACCCTGCCCGCTCCATCCAGCGACCACCCAAATTCAGTGAGGGACAGAAAATTATTTGGCGGTTGGCATTTTTGCGGGTCATATACCCCATTTTTCGTTTACTTTGCATCGTCTGATTGAAGAATTGAACATCCTGCGATTTAGACACGGAGCCGACAGTTACCGCTGCCGGCTCCATTCGTTTAAAACAAGCTCACCTGAGCCACGTTGATTTGCTTCCGGCGCATCCCTGAGCGCACGTTCATCCAGGCATCACGCAGACACTCACTGAAGAATAGCCAGGTCCGCTTCTTCCATAAGCGGTGCGCTTCCTGCATGATCATCTTCAGCAGGTTCTTTTTCTTGGTCATTTTGGGGTTCTCGAACCGGCGAGACTTGGGCACATATACTCGTTTTGAGGCCATTTGATTGATTATGTTAGAATTGAACATCCCTTGTAAATTCTCCCAGCAGAACGGATTAAAAAAGCGACAGCCCATAAATATTTTTCGCTTAAAACAGGCTCATTTGGCCGTTTTTCGCTGTTTTTGCCGCCGGTGGTACCGGTGGTGGCAAGTCGGGTTGCACCGCCTTTTTTGCCTTCCATTCAGCCTTCTCTTTCTGCCATAGGCGCCACGTATGACACTCCTCTTTCTGGATGGGCTCAATGCTTGGCACGCCAATCTGATTCAACCGGCTATTCACGTTGTAGCCAAAGCGCCAATCATCCGGATCAAGTGAGTTCATGCAGCATGCCTGACCGACGCAACCGTGCAGGGTCATGTTAACGGCCGTCATCTTCGCACAGATGGCGTCCAGATCGGCACCGAAGTGATAGTTACCAGGTGCGTGGGCATGAAACGAAATCAGCATCCGTCCGGAGCCGCTGCAAGGGTCATTAATGAGCCGCCCTTTGCCTCTGGCTTCATCAGCTCCCTGTATCTTGGTCATGAAGTCGACCACGCAGGCTGGTGTAAAGAATTGACCCAGAATCTGGCGCTTACCCTGGCTGGCCAGGATCTCGTAGAACGTACCAAGTGCGTCGTACCAGGCCGTATCCGTTTCGATCTGCTGATGCTGCACCATGATCATCTCACGCGTCATCCGGACGAACCAATCCAGGTCGCCGTGCTTCTTCTTCAACCGCTCGTATTCGCCCTGACGGACAGGCATAAACGATTCGACTAAGAAGTCAATCCAGTCGCGAAACGAGTCAGCATAATCCCACTTGTAATCTTTCTCGGAGAATATCTTATTAAGCGCTCGCAGCTCGTGCGGCACGTCAGTTGTTTTGGGCATTTGAGTAGGGGAGAAATAAAAAGCCCCGCCTGATCAGGCGGGGCGGTTCGCTTTCAGAACGGAACTTCGTCGGTCGATGGGGTCTCGTAGCCGGCACTACGCATCAGGTGCTCGGCGTAGTAATCTTTTAGCTTGAACGTCGTCAACTCCTTGAACCGCTCTTCGATGCGCTCAGTCATCACCTGCGCGGGCGATTTGTAGGTGCCAGGCTTCCACGTCCGGACGAACGTAATCACGTCGTCGACGCTGACCAGGATCGGCGCTACCTCATTGATTTCATCTACCTGCACGTCCAGGTTAACCCCCTTCTGCTTGAACCAGCCCTTAGCCACGTCCGGCAACCAGTTAGCATTCCCGTGTTGCTCAAAATCGCCCTTTGGGAAGGGATTCAAGTACTCGGCCAGCACACTCTCAACTGACACGTACAGACTGGCTTCATTCTTATAATGCCGCCACAGTTAAGCCAGCTCCAGCGGATTCTGTGAATGCTCGAGCAAATACTCGTCAAGCTGAGCTTCGTTCCAGAAGATATCCGGTAGGCGCGTTGAGAGTTTGGCGAGATGCGCAACGGTATAGATACCGAGTTTGGCACAGATCAACCGGTCGAGCGAGTTGATGTGCATCTGCCGACCTACTTGGCTGGCCCATGCCTGGTAGTCAGCCTGGTTCTTGCCGGTTGCCTGAATAAAACGCTCCATGTTGCGGAGCCGAGCCGCATTTGGTTGCGGGGTCTGGGTCGCTTGCGCTTCCATTGTCTGAGATATGTTAGAATTGAACATCCTCAGAAAAATCTCCCAGCAAAACGGATTAAAAAAGCGACAATCTTAAAATATTTATAACTCTTTCATACGTCCATATTAACAAAAAAGCCCCACAGTTTAGTTTAAGTAGGGCCTCTTTGCTGGTGTTTACTAGTCAGATTTCTTTTACTTTCTTAAGGGCCTCCGTAGCGATTATTTGTCTCTGGAAGTTATTGGCATTATCGAACCAATAACAAGTTACCTCCGAGCCATTTTCGAAATAACCAACAGTCATTTCTGGACCACCTGATTTAAGCTCTACTACGTCTCCTGCTTGAATCTTTGTGTTTTCTGCCATAACGATCTAAAAATTGAACGATGATAAATTATATGAGCCTTGAAGGCGATTGTTGTTACCTTCTATTAAAGCATTTGACATTATGAAATCTCAATCTCAGCCTGTCCTTGTTGCCTCTGTGCTTTAACAACTTTCACTTCCATTAAATACCCGTTAACTCCCTCTATTCCAACCGAAAAAATGTTTCGAATCGATATGACCCGATGAGTATAGGGCTGAGATGTCATCTTTTCAAGTAATGTTTCGTCAAATGATCTGTCCGCTTGTTTCTCATTAATTGTGATAAGATCGCCTTTATTAATATTTGGCGGGGCTGACATTTTTAAGGCAAGGATTGGTTCATAAACCTCTTTGTTTGGGTGGACTTTCTCATAGAAAGACACGACTATTACTGTGTTGCTCATGCTAATATTAATTTTCTCAAATATACAGAAAGCCCCCGAATCGTAACGGTTCGGGGGCTTATTCGACTTTTAAGGATTTAAGCCTCGTGCTTCTCAATAGCTTCCGCAACATTGTTCATTGCTTGAGCGACTGATGAAACTGCATCCGTGATAGTTACCGAGAATTGAGACGACATACCAAGACAGATCGCGATTGCTTCTAAAGCCGGTATTGCTTTTTCTCTGTCAGTGACGTTTGCCTCTTTATATGCTTCAATCTCAACAATTTTGGTTGCTAACTGTAGCGCTTCATAGTTAGTCAGATCAATGTACTGTTTCTTTAATTCATCCGCATGATCTCGAACATCTCTGTAAACACTCATTAGAATGGCAGTTTAAGGGTTTTTTGATACGGGTGCTTCAGTTTGGACTTGGCACTTGACTTCTTCAAAGTAACAACATCTGACCCAAACACCCGCTGGAGCAGTTCAAAATCTTTGGCTTCCGCATCTACATTCCTAAATTCCGAAAGACCACCCGGATTCACAAATGTATCCTTCTGCTGGAAGTAAAACCGCGTATCCTTCCAGCTAAGGCGGTTCTGGAAAGCGTTCAAGCAACTAATCCAATAGTCCTCGTTTACAACTATATCCGACGAATACCAAAGCTTACTTCCCGCCAGTGCACCATGAGCGCAGCCTGTATGGTAGCCAGCCAGGTCAATGGGAGCCATCGGATTGTAAAGCACCGGTGCCGGCACATGCGCGAACGAAAACAAGAAGGCTCCAGCCTGACGGCAGGCATCGGCCGCAGCCTGAATTAGGTCGTAGGCCGTCGCTGGGTCCACCTGCGACCGCTCGCCAGGCTCCGTGTACACCCGCTGCATCGAATCAATATCATCGTCCAGCATGAATACGTTACCAAAATGCCGAATGATCCAGTCGCGCTTCTTTGCCAGGCCGATTACTGTATCAGGATGGGTAACAATCTCATCAGCTGGGTTGCAGTTGCGGTACAAGGCGGCCTGGCTCTCCGGCACGCAGATAATAGCATGATTTACCACCGACGTGGTTCTGACTCGGCTGGCCCGCTTGTGGCTTGGGATAACTACTTTGCAGACTTCCATGCGTCGATGAACTGTTTAGCGGTGATCACATTGGTTCGGCCGACACGCTCGCTTTTGTAGCTCTTGCTCATCTCCAGCTTCAGCAGCTCCCGGATGTGGTTGGCATCGATCTCATTGGTTGAGACGATAACGAAAGCATCGTACCGCTCCGAGAACTTAGCCACAATCGGCATTTCCGGCGTTTCTTCTTTGGCGGTCGCCTTCTCGTGCATGTCCTCCATCTCAGCTAGGCTAATGCCAAAATCAGCCAGGTCAACGTCTTCAAAGTGCTCGCGAAGGAGCTCATCGACCCAATCCCCTTTTATGGCATTGGAAGCAATGTTGTACTCCTTAAACTCCTGATCGGTCAGGAGCCGGTTCGGTACGCGCACGTCCACCAGATCATCACCACGGCCCAACTGAACAAGGGCTTTGCAGCGTTGATGTCCTGCGAGTAAAATACCGTCAGCGTTAACAACGGGAATTTCGACCAGCCCGAACTTCTCCAGCGATTCGCGGAGCTTGCGGCTCTGTTGGGCGGTCATCTTACGAGGATTATACTCGTACGGCAGCAATTCCGATACCCGGCGCTGCTCAGTGTGCCATTGTAAGGCGTCTATCATTTTGCGAAGAATGAATAGTGAACAATCGTCGCAATGATAAGAGCCCAAAACAGCCGTAGGAAAGGACGGTTCCAGGGATGCCAGTACGGCCTTTATAAGGTGCCCAGCTTGACCTCAATTTCGTCAATCTGCAAAGTAGCCTTTGTCAACTCCGTTTCCCACTCAACCCGTTTGCTGGGCTTGGCCTTGGGATTCTCCAGCTTTCGACGAAGCTTACTGCGCAGGTCGATTAGCCGACGTTTCTGATACGACAACTCGAACTTCTCAGGCGAGTGGTCAGCGTGATCACACCGGTTACGGTCTGCCGTGCAGTCTTCCTCCGGATCGGATTCGTCGGGCAACACGCGATTGCGCTCCAGGTATCGTTTCTTATCCCAGATCGCTTCAATCTGGGCTTTAAGCTCAAGTATTGGTTTAGTCAGTTCCGGGCAACCAACTCCGGCCGGGACCTGGTGTAGCTTATTACTCAGGTCAGCCATCTTACGGTTGAGCCGATCAGCCTCCTTCGACAGATCAGCCTGAATGCTAATGTACTCATCACCATCGACGACGCGCCCTCTAGGTTCAGGCTCGTCTTTTTCAACGACGTTGCCCGATGTCGCTACCACAGGCTTAAAATGCTGCTGCTCCTCCAGGTCAGCCAGACGGCGTTTAGCCTGGTCAAGGTCTGCCTGGGTAGTCCGCTTAGCTTTCAGAAGCTTTTCGAGCATCTGAACCGTCGACTGCTGCTGTCGTATCTGAGTTTGAAGGTCCATAAACACAAAAAAACCGGCACTTAGCCGGTTGCAATAGGACTACAGTTTACATGTCTACTTGGTTAAAACGTTGTTTACGTTTCTTACAAAATTCCATATGTAGCCGTCTTTCGACTTCACCTCTACTAGGTATGAACTCATGAAATACTCGTTATCCACAAAACGGGTGTGAAAAAATAAAATTTCTTCACCAGGGTCAACCAGCAATTGAGCTTTATAAGACGAGGGTTTGTGACTCCAATTGTCCCAGTGGGAAACTCGTTCAATCTTTGGGTAATTAAGGTTGATTGGGCTATAGTCACTAATCTCCATACTTACCATAGGATTCCAAATCCTCACTGAACCAATATTTTTTAATTGAATTGCTATTCCGTGTACCTGTTTACTGGCATTAGGAACCGCAATATTATCAACTGTGATTGTTGCTGCTAACTGATGAGCAAATAGTTGACCTTTAAAGAATTTGACGTATGCTAGAACACCGGCAATTATTAAGAAGATGGTGTTAAGCACAGACGTAAGAACACCAAAAAGTTCTTTGTTTTTTTCGATTCGTGCCCAGCTCAGAATACCATCTTTAAATAAGTTTAATATTGTTAGAGCAAGAAGCAATCCAAAAAGGGTACTAATAATTAAGGTCTTGTTTCTATAAAGATATCTTAAAATCATTGTACAGCGCCTACGCTGTTGAATAGCCATTACAACTTATGCTGCCCTCAGAAGTCCTAAATTTGGCTGACTTTCTGAACCAAGCCTCCCGCTTTTACTGGTACCTAATCG